>JAESGP010000013.1_pt1 | contig 399521 bp, 349 predicted proteins | sample 9269741 | NCBI WGS metagenome assembly JAESGP01 (sample SAMN15720684, study PRJNA650882) | algae metagenome | isolation source: Desmonostoc vinosum HA7617-LM4 and co-occurring heterotrophs from cave wall | place: USA: Waikapalae cave, Hawaii | collected 2011-05-27 | reverse complement strand
ATTGTCATTATCAGATATCTGAGTTGTCGCTAGATGTGAGAACTTGGACTTGCCCAAGTTGCGGCACTCATCACGATAGAGATGGTAATGCAGCGATGAATATTAGAGCCGAAGGGATCAGAATGCTTGCCCTGAGCGTAGTCGAAGGGCTGTCCTCAACGGGCACTTACTACAACGAGGGGAACCCCCGCAACGTAGTGTCCTCCTCTGGGACGGGGGAGGCTAACGCCAATGGAGAGGATGTAAGACCAATTCGCGGGCGCAAACCCAAGATGCGGCAATCTTCTGTGAAGTTGGAAGCTCACACTGTACCGTCAGGTCAGTGTGGGTAGTTCACATAATCTCAACTTGAATAAGTCAGGATGCCCGCCGAAATCAGCTGATCAGTTTTACACATCTGCGAGGTACAGATGACTGCTACGGTCAATATTTCTCAAACCAGTCCTTCTGGAGTCAATTCTCACACTTTATTTGTCTGCAAGACCTGTGCCAGTGTGTGGCAGGATGGAAAACGCTTGGGTGAAAGTGGTGGTCAAAAGCTATTACAGCAACTTCAGCAACTTGCACAAGATTGGGAATTACGAGATGATTTTCTCATTCAAGAAGTTGAATGTATGAGTGCTTGTAATCGTTCCTGTGTCGTCGCTTTTACTGCCCAAGGTAAATTAACATATTTATTTGGTGATTTGGCTGTTGATGGCAGTGCAACGGCTGTTTTGGAATGTGCTAGTCAATACTATGCTAAGCCTGATGGGTTACTACCTTGGTCAGAACGACCTGAAGCCCTGAAAAAGGGTATTTTGGCTAGAATTCCATCTTTATCGTAAAGGGGGTTGGGAACTGGGCTTCTCCTGTCAAAGACGCCCTTGCTAGCTTGCTTAAGGGGAGGGGTACGACTTCGCTCAGTCCACGGGGATTGGGGTAGTGGTAATTAGGGTTTGCTGATGCGCGTTTTAATTCTGGGGGGGACGGGGGAAGCAGCAGAATTAGCTGCGAGAGTGGCGACTATACCAGGAATTGAGGTCATCAACTCTTTAGCTGGTCGTACTAGTACGCCGTCAGTTCCGTTGGGTGATCTGCGGATTGGGGGTTTCGGTGGGGCGGTGGGATTAGCAAGTTATCTGCGTCAGATGAGGATTGATGTGCTGATTGATGCAACACACCCTTTTGCTACTCAGATTTCCAGTAATGCGGCGGTGGCAACTATTGAGGTTGATATACCTCGTTTGATGTTAGTTCGTCCCCCTTGGGAGAAGGTAAGTGACGATCGCTGGCTTGAAGTTGATAGTGTTCAAGCCGCAGCTGCAAGCTTGCAAAATCAGTCACAACGGGTATTTTTAACGGTTGGTAGGCAAGAACTTGCTGCTTTTGCTCATCTGAAAGAAATTTGGTTCTTGATGCGGATGATTGAACCTCCTGATGCTGATGCTTTGGTGCCGTTGGGAATTGTATTATGCGATCGCGGCCCTTTTGCTCTCAATCATGAGCGAGAAATTCTCATGCGCTACAAGATTGATGCGATCGTGAGCAAAAATAGCGGTGGTGATGCAACTTATGCCAAAATTATGGCCGCGCGAGAACTAGGTGTCAAGGTTGTGATGGTGAACCGCCCAGCTATACCGCCTGGTGAGATGGTTACTAATGCTGGTAGTGCTGTGGCTTGGTTGCTGGAGAAGTTATCCAATTGTTCATGACGAGCTACTTTCACACTGTGATTATATGAAATTTTATATGAGATTTATGTGTTTAATAGTTGCAAAATATTAGTTTAATATTGCTACATTAATATAAAGCTGCTTGTTAACATCACGTAATAGTTTACTGTTTGTATGTGTGATACTTTATCTATAAAATAGTTGTTTATTATCAATGTAATCAACACAATATAATAGAGGAATTAATGTTAAGAAAAATCGGTGCAAAAGCTACTATTTTAACTTTAATCAGTACTTGTTTAATAAGTTGTGGAAGTGCCACAGTTGAGGAATACGAACAATTTGCTGAAGCTGGTAAAAACTACACTATTGCTCTTGATAGTTTACTAGAAACTTCCGGTAACTATTTTGTTGATGCCAACTCAGAAAGACTTATTAGAAATGATTTAGGAAAGCCGGAAACAGATCAAAAAAATTATGAAGATGTCACAAAAAGTGATGAGCAATGGCTAATATTAATTGGGCGAATGCGTCGCCATACTGGACTAGTCAGGCGTTACTTTGAACAATTAGGGAAATTAGCAGGTTCAGATGCTTCTCAAAGAGGTGAAAAAGCAACTGCAAAAATTGCAACAGAGTTAGTTAGTCTGGGTAATTCTATTCGCGAAACACCTCCGGTTAATTCTTCAAGTGCCGCATTAGTTACCTCAAAATTAACTAATATTATTATTAAAGTGAAAATTGGAGGGGCACTTAAAAGAGAAATCAATGCCAGAAAAGATGCAATTTATAAAGAACTCGAAACTCAAGATTTAGTTTTACAGCTATTAAAACAACAACTACAAACAAACATTAGAACTATTCAAAATAATCAAGATGAGCGCTTAGTATTTCAACCCTACGTTGATGAAACACCGATTAGCGCTCAAGATGATTGGATTGCGAAGCGCCGAGAAATTCGCACGATGACGTTACAGGTAGAAGCTTTAGAAAATGCTAGTAAAGCATCTGAAGCTTTTAAGGAAGCTTTTAAGGCTCTTTTAGAAGATGACTTTAATCTCGCACGAGCGAATAGTTTTTTATTAGATGTTGACACGCTTTTAAAAGTTGCTGAAGAATTAAAAGAACAGTCTGAAGCTAAATGAGGGGGATGATATGGTACATGATCTTAGTAATGAAAACACAAAACGCCGCTTAGATTTTCATAAAAAGATTAGTAATTTTGATGCAAAATTATACAAACCTGGGATAGAAAATAAATTCGCTGATGATGGACAAAAGGGAAGTTTTACAGAAAAACGTATTGAGTTCTCTAAGTATGTGCAGTGTGTAGAGCGTGACATTGCAACTATTCTCTTAAACCAGCTGGAAGCAAATTCAGTAGAATTTGAAAATGGTATAGATAAATTAGACCAGGAGATTACATCTATTGATAATACAATAGGATTTCTTGATTTATTTGGTCGCGTACTTAACACTATAGGTAGAATTGTTCGCCTGGTTTAAAAATTGAGCGCTTGGGAAAAGATTGATTTCGATAACATTCCATGCACACCTTTTTGTGGGCTATTTACAACCTGAGTAATATGAAAATTGACTGCTAAGCTACATAATACGTAAGCATCTTCTGGAGACAATTTTGTCAATTTTTGTAGCAGGTCAATCATATTTTTTAAAGCCAATTCTAAGGCTTCATCTAAGGTTTGACTAAAACCCATAGTGATGATATCTGTTGGTGTTTCTGCGATTGGTGTTGTTAGTTGTAAATCTTTGCGAAGTTTGAGTATAATTCTGCCGTTCATTGAAGTTTCAATAGCAGTAACATTCACTTCGCCATCTCCCTGTGCTGAATGTCCATCCCCAATAGAAAATAAGGCACCTGGGACGAAAATAGGCAAAAATATACGAGAACCTGCTTGTAATTCTCGGTTATCGATATTACCACCATAACAACCTGGTGGAACGGAAGTTCGAGACGTTTCTGGAGTGGCAACACCAAGGATACCAAAAAAGGGTTTGAGAGGAATTTTGATGCCTGTGCCTTGAGGAAATTCGGCTACGTTATTTGATAAATCGAGAGGAATAAATCTTAAGGCTGGTTGCTGAAATTGTTGTGATAAGGCTCCCCAACCTGTACGAATGGCATTGAAGCCTATACTTAAACGAGGTGCGATCGCCTCTAATTTTACTTCCAAAACATCCCCAGGTTCAGCATCACGCATGTAAATTGGCCCTGTCAATAAATGCGGCCCTCCAGCTACTTTGCGTTCTGGGGCGAGATTTTGGCAGATATCAACAAACTCTGGTGTGAGAAATTCTGCTGGTGCTTTGTCATAAACATAGTAACCAGTGTAAGTTTCCACATCGATAGTGTCGCCAGAATCGATAGTCAGTGCTGGTTCTAGTAAATGCGAGAAACCACCCAGATGTACGGTTTTTTTAGTAGCTTTTAGGATGTGGTGGGGCATGGGGAATTTATAATTCGTAATTCGTAATTATTTATTCTCCCTCATCTTTTGGTTGGTGAGCGTAGCCCTATGGGGAAGCAAGCTACGCGTAGCACCTCTGACACCAGAAGTCGAACCACACTTCCCTCATCTCTTCACTGATATAGCCAAACGCGTAACAAGGAGAGTAACTGTTCAGTATCTACAGGTTTGGTGATGTAGTCTGATGCGCCGGATTCGATGCATTTTTCGCGATCGCCTTGCATGGCTTTGGCGGTAAGTGCAATGATTGGTAGGGTTTTATATTGCTCCTCCAGCCGAATTAAGCGGATTGTTTCGTAACCATCCATCTCTGGCATCATGATATCCATCAAAACGACATCAATATCTGGTGTATTTTCCAGAGTGGTAATACCTTCTCGACCATCTTCAGCATATAAAACCTGCATTTGATAGCGTTCTAGCATACTTGTTAGGGCAAAGATGTTACGCATATCGTCGTCTATGATTAGTACTTTCTTGCCTATAAGTAAGTGGTCTATTGAGTGTAATTGTTCAAGAAGTTCTTGTTTTGGCGTGGGTAAATCGGCCTGGACTCGGTGGAGAAATAATGCTGTTTCATCAAGGAGGCGTTCGGGCGATCGCACATCTTTAATAATAATTGTTTCTGCGATCCGCCTGAGTTCAGTTTCTTGGGCTTTGGTAATTTCTCGACCAGTATAAACGATGATGGGTAAGGTTTCCCCATTGGGTTGTTGCTTGATTTGCTCAATGAGTTCAAATCCAGTCATGTCTGGTAGTCCTAAATCGAGAACGAGGCAATCAAAATACTGAGTGCGGATGGCTTCTAGGGCTGCTGCACCAGTGGCGACAGCAGTAGTAGCAACGTCGCTGTTGCCAATTAGCTCAACGATGCTATGACGTTGTGTATCATCATCTTCGACAATCAGCAAATTCTTGACTCGTCGCTCAATAAAACCTTTAATTTTATTCAAAGCTTGGGAAATCGTCTCGCGGGTAACGGGCTTTTGCAGATATGCGATCGCTCCTAGTTGTAAACTGCGCTGTTTGCCTTCTTCAACTGTAATAATGTGTACGGGAATATGGCGTGTATTTGGGTCGTGCTTCAAACGATCTAATACTGTCCAGCCATCCATTTCTGGTAAACGGATGTCTAACAACACAGCTGATGGTAGAAAGCGCTGTGCCAGCGTTAAACCTGCATTACCGTTTTGGGCTGCTATCACCTTAAATCCTTGTTGTTGCGCCATATCGATGAGGATACGTGCAAAATTAGTATCATCCTCGACAATCAATAATACTCGATCGCCACTTTCGATGTTGGTGCGATCGTCGCTAATAATTGCTGTTAGCGGTAGCGGGGTATTTAGCCAGTGCTGAGTTTTGTTAGCAGTAGCGGGGCGTTCAGCCGGTGCTGAGTGGGGGGTGAGGAGTTGTTTTGATGTCAACTCAGGACTGAATTGTGGTAGGTAAAAGGTAAAAGTGCTACCTTGACCGGGACGGCTGACAAGTTTAATTTCTCCGCCAAATAGACGGGCGATTTCGCGGCTAATTGATAAGCCTAACCCTGTACCACCATATTTCCGGCTGGTAGTACCATCAGCTTGCTGAAATGCCTCGAAAATAATTTTCTGCTTTTCGGGGGCAATGCCAATGCCTGTATCGCTGACTGAGAAGGCAATTACACTCTGAGCGTGATTTAAGATTTCTTGGTCGGGACTCCATCCTTGTGCTGCTGCTTCTATGTGTAAACGCACCTCTCCTCGTTCGGTAAATTTAAATGCATTGGAAAGGAGATTTGTCAAGACTTGTTGCAAGCGTTTTGTATCGGTATGGATGGCTTTTGGTGTTTCGGGAGTTGCCGCAATTGTGAAAGCTAGTCCTTTGGTTTGGGCAACTTGCCCAAAAGTACGCTCAATTTGACCAGTTAACTCTGCTAGCAGCATCTGGTTCATGTCAATCGTCATAGTTCCAGATTCAATTTTGGCGAGATCGAGGATGTCGTTGATTAACGACAAAAGATCAGTACCTGCGGAGTAGATTGTCTGGCAGTATTCGATTTGCTTAGCGCTAAGGTTGTTATCTATGTTATCTGCCAACAGCCTAGCCAAAATTAATAAGCTGTTGAGTGGTGTCCGTAGTTCGTGGGACATGTTAGCCAGAAACTCAGATTTGTATTTTGATGAGAGTGCTAGTTGTTCTGCCTTTTCTTCTAGAGATTGTCTTGCTTGTTCTATTTCGCGATTTTTGCGCTCGACTTCTTTCTTTTGCTGCGCTAGTAACTCTGCCTTTTCTTCTAACTCGGCGTTGGTTTGTTGTAATTCTTCTTGCTGTCCTCTCAATAAATCTTCGGATGTTTTGAGAGATTGGGCTTGTTGTTCAAGGCGCTTGTTAGTTTCCTTGAGTTCGTTTTGCTGGGTTTGCAATTCCTCCGCTAAAGACTGCGATTGCTTGAGTAATTCTTCAGTCCGCATGGAAGCGGCGATCGTATTGAGGACGATCGCAATACTTTCGGTGAGTTGGTCGAAGAAGGTTAAATGAATTTCGCTGAAGCGGCGGAAGGAAGCTAATTCAATCACCGCTGTCACTTGTCCTTCAAAGAGTACGGGTAAGACGACGGCGTTTAGTGGAGTTGCTTCTCCTAAACCAGAGGAGATTTTGATATAGTCATCAGGCACTTGTGTCAGCAGAATCCGTTCTTTTTCTAGGGCACACTGTCCTACTAAACCTTCACCCAAAAAGAAGCGGTGGGCTAGATGTCTGCGTTCGCGATAAGCATAGGTACTAATGAGTTTTAAATACGACGTATTTTCGGGGTTTTCCATGAGATAGAAGACGCCGTGCTGCGCTCCCACCAGGGGCGCTAGTTCTGAGAGAATTAATTTCGATACAGTTTCCAGGTCTCGTTGACCTTGGAGCATTCGGGTAAATTTGGCTAGGTTAGTTTTCAACCAATCCTGTTCGGTGTTTTTCTGCGTTGTCTCTCGCAGATTGGCGATCATTTGGTTGATGTTGTCTTTGAGGATTGCGACTTCGCCTAAAGCCTCGACGGCAATCGACCGGGTTAAATCGCCCTTGGTTACGGCTGTTGCTACTTCGGCGATCGCCCTTAGCTGAGTTGTGAGTGTTGCAGCCAGTTCGTTCACGTTGTCGGTCAAATCTTTCCAGGTGCCGGCTGCCCCCGGTACTCTAGCTTGACCACCTAATTTCCCTTCGATGCCCACTTCCCTCGCTACGGTAGTTACCTGATTGGCAAAGGTAGCGAGGGTATCGATCATTTCGTTGATTGTCTCTGCCAAGGTTTCTATTTCTCCCTTGGCATCTAACATCAGTTTGCGTTTTAAGTCTCCATTGGCAACCGCCGTCACAACTCTAGCAATCCCGCGCACCTGTGCGGTTAAGTTCCCCGCCATCGAGTTCACGTTATCTGTTAAATCTTTCCAAGTTCCTGCTACTCCTTGGACTTGGGCTTGACCGCCTAATTTTCCTTCGGTTCCCACTTCCCTCGCCACCCGCGTAACTTCACTGGCAAAGGAACTGAGTTGATCCACCATTGTATTGATGGTATTCTTCAAGTCGAGGATTTCCCCTTTGACATCAACGGTAATTTTCTTGGAGAGGTCGCCATTGGCTACAGCTTTCGTGACTTCGGCAATGTTGCGGACTTGGGCTGTCAAGTTCCCCGCCATCAAGTTAAAATTGTCTGTCAAATCTTTCCAGGTGCCGGCAACTCCCCTGACATAGGCTTGTACGCCTAATTTCCCTTCGGTTCCCACTTCCCTTGCTACCCTTGTGACTTCACTGGCAAAGGAATTGAGTTGATCCACCATCGTGTTGATGGTGTTTTTGAGTTCTAAAATTTCACCTTTGACATCAACGGTGATTTTCTTGGAGAGGTCGCCATTGGCTACTGCTGTTGTTACCTCCGCAATGTTGCGGACTTGGGCTGTCAAGCTACCCGCCATGAAGTTCACACTATCGGTGAGATCCTTCCAAGTGCCGGCTACGCCCTTGACTTCGGCTTGCACGCCTAATTTCCCTTCGGTTCCCACTTCCCTAGCAACTCGTGTCACTTCACTAGCAAAGGAATTGAGTTGATCCACCATCGTGTTAACGGTGTTTTTGAGTTCAAGAATTTCGCCTTTGACATCTACAGAAATTTTCTTAGAGAGGTCACCGTTGGCTACGGCTGTGGTGACGGCGGCGATGTTACGGACTTGGGCTGTTAAGCTACCCGCCATGAAGTTCACACTATCTGTAAGATCCTTCCAAGTGCCAGCGACACCTCTGACATCGGCTTGCACACCCAGTTTACCCTCGCTGCCCACTTCCCTTGCTACCCTTGTAACTTCACTAGCAAAGGAATTGAGTTGATCCACCATGATGTTGATGGTGTTTTTAAGTTCCAAAATTTCGCCTTTGACGGCGACTGTAATTTTCTTAGAAAGGTCGCCGTTGGCGATCGCTGTGGCAACTTCGGCGATGTTCCGCACCTGATCGGTAAGGTTCCCTGCCATCATATTCACCGCACCGGTTAAGTCTTTCCAAGTGCCGGCAACTCCCTTCACCTCAGCTTGCACACCCAGTTTTCCCTCGGTTCCCACTTCCCGCGCTACCCTTGTGACTTCACTAGCAAAGGAACTGAGTTGATCCACCATCGTGTTGATGGTGTTTTTGAGTTCCAAAATTTCACCCTTAACATCAACGGTGATTTTCTTGGATAAGTCGCCAGTTGCCACCGCTGTTGTGACTTCGGCAATGTTGCGGACTTGGGCTGTTAAACTACCCGCCATGAAGTTTACACTATCTGTGAGATCCTTCCAAGTGCCAGCGACGCCCCTGACATCGGCTTGCACACCCAGTTTTCCCTCGCTGCCCACTTCCCGCGCCACCCTTGTGACTTCACTAGCAAAGGAATTGAGTTGATCCACCATCGTGTTGATGGTGTTTTTGAGTTCCAAAATTTCGCCCTTAACGTCAACGGTGATTTTCTTGGATAAGTCACCAGTTGCCACCGCTGTTGTGACTTCGGCAATGTTGCGGACTTGGGCTGTTAAACTACCCGCCATGAAGTTCACACTATCTGTGAGATCCTTCCAAGTACCCGCTACTCCCTTAACGTCTGCTTGTACGCCTAGCTTACCTTCGCTGCCTACTTCCCGTGCTACCCTTGTGACTTCACTAGCAAAGGAACTGAGTTGATCCACCATGATATTGATGGTGTTTTTGAGTTCGAGAATCTCACCTTTGACATTGACAGTAATTTTTTTCGAGAGATCGCCGTTGGCAATGGCCGTGGCAACTTCGGCAATGTTCCGTACCTGTCCGGTAAGATTACCCGCCATTAAGTTAACGTTATCTGTCAAGTCTTTCCAAGTCCCGGCTACTCCCCCAACTTCGGCTTGCACGCCCAGTTTCCCCTCGGTTCCCACTTCCCTTGCTACCCTTGTGACTTCACTGGCGAAAGAATTGAGTTGATCCACCATCGTGTTGATGGTGTTTTTGAGTTCGAGAATCTCACCTTTGACATCAACGGTGATTTTTTTGGATAAGTCACCGTTAGCTACCGCTGTGGTGACTTCGGCAATGTTGCGTACTTGGGCTGTTAAACTGCCTGCCATGAAGTTCACACTATCTGTGAGATCCTTCCAAGTCCCTGCTACTCCCCGGACTTGGGCTTGACCACCTAATTTTCCTTCTGCACCCACTTCTCGCGCTACCCTTGTGACTTCACTGGCAAAGGAATTGAGTTGATCCACCATGATGTTGACAGTGTTTTTCAACTCTAAAATTTCGCCTTTGACATCAACAGTGATTTTCTTGGAGAGGTCGCCGTTAGCTACCGCCGTTGTCACCTCCGCAATATTACGGACTTGGGCTGTCAAGTTACCTGCCATTAAATTGACGTTATCTGTTAAGTCTTTCCAAGTTCCAGCTACGCCTTGTACTTCGGCTTGCACGCCCAGTTTCCCCTCGGTTCCCACCTGACGGGCAACCCGCGTCACCTCACTAGCAAAAGAGTTGAGCTGATCTACCATCGTGTTGACGGTGTTTTTGAGTTCGAGAATTTCGCCTTTGACATCTACTGTAATTTTTTTCGACAGGTCGCCATTAGCAATGGCTGTGGCAACTTCGGCAATGTTCCGTACCTGTCCGGTAAGATTACCCGCCATCAAGTTGACGTTATCTGTCAAGTCCTTCCAAGTTCCGGCTACTCCCAATACTTCAGCTTGTACGCCTAGTTTCCCTTCGGTTCCCACTTCCCGCGCCACTCTTGTGACTTCACTGGCAAAGGAACCGAGTCGTTCTACCATGGTGTTAACGATGTTGGCAGTTTGCAGAAATTCCCCTTGTAAGGGTCTGCCTTGGATTTCTGGGGCGATGGTTTGAGATAAATCGCCACTAGCCACAGCCCTGATCACACGGGTAGTTTCCGCTGTTGGTTGGACTAAATCTGTGATTAGTGTATTGACCGAGGTAACACAATCTCGCCAAGAACCATGAACATTTCCTACAGAAGCGCGTTCAGTAATTTTGCCTTCTTTACCAACGACATTCCCAATTCGCTGTAACTCTGCTGCCATCCGCTCATTCTGGTCGATAATATCGTTGAGCGTATCAACTATTTTTCCTGCTATGCCAGTTTGGTCTATGGGCATCCGAACAGAAAAATCACCTTTTTTCACAGCATTTAGTGTTTTTAACAATTCTTTTAAATCAAGATGATCGCTATCTCTTGTTAACTGTTCAGTTGCCATAGATTTTCCCTATAAAAATTCTTGTATTTTTTATAACCCCGTACTTGCTTAAGGGCAAATTACATCACAAAACAGAGAGTGGAAAATGGTGATGGGTAAAAATTAAGTGCAATAGCTAAGCTCAAGAATTGCTTTGTTTTTTAGCTTTGCACGCTCGCTGAGTTACTCCCCTGATGCACCTAGCCTAGTATATATAATAATTTTGCTGGCGTTATCTGGAACACCATAGACCATCATAACTAGTTAAATTTTAATTTTAGACAAATAGCCTGCAAATATTTTAGGCGATCGCCTTTGATCGCCAAATCATGCCCAAATAGGCAACACCTTAAATCTGAATCAGGGAGTGCAAAGCATAATATTGATAATTACTCTCATTAGAGAGTCTAAATCATCTGGGACGCGATACAACAAGAGGTCTTGGGTAATCTGATTTGCTGGGAGTACATAATTACCGAACTGCCAAATATCTCCAGTACTGACTGCACCAATTAGAGGAGTTGTGGAATTAGGGTTTAAACCCAACCATTGACTCAAGGCAATTAGTTCTACTGCCAGTTGCGTGAAACCCCTAGTTAAGTCAGCTTGTTTGGCCTCGATAATCAAAATGCGATTTTGTTTGTATATGTAGTAGTCTAGTTCACCCTTGAGTTGGTCATTAACTTCAATTGGATATTCAATATTCAGATTTGCACCCGTAATCCGGATTAATTCCAGAATAATAGGGGATATCAGAATCTCTCGACGGGCGGTTTCGCTTGTGAGGCTGATGTGTGGTAATGTGTCTTCAATACGTTGCCGTAAGTCATTTAGCGAAGCAAGTTCACCAGAATATTGAGCCAGGTTCAGACGCTGCCGCACTAAAGTACATCCAAACTCTGCCAAAATATCAGCAGGGGCAAACCTCAGTTTAAAATAGTCTGCAAAAGTATAAGATTGCTCTGGTTTAAGAATTTGGGGATAATGTTGGGGCTGTCCTGGAGAAGTCATATAGTCATTGGGAACAGGGAACAAAAAAGAATTTTTAACGTTTTTCCTTGGGACTGTTGTCTGCTTTTGTAAATAGCTGAGCAACTAGATAAACTATAGTACCTGCAAGCATTCCTGGAAGAACTTCGTACACAAGACTCGATAACTTAAATACTAAGCTCCAACTAATAGCAGCAGCAATGCCAACAATCATCATCAACATCGCCACAGGTGTAGTTACAGGCAACTGCCATACACGTAATATTAATAATGGGCCAAGACCCGAAGCCAATGCAGACCAAGAGAATGTGACTAACAAAAACACATTATCACTACCCGATAAGGCAATGCTTAAAACTATCATTGTCATAGTTAAAGTTCCTAATTTTGCTAGTTTATATGAATTAGCAAACTGAGGAAAAATGTCTTGGGTAATTGCTGCTGAACAACAGAGGATTTGTGAATCTGCGGTAGACATAGTAGCTGCAAATATGCCTGCTAGCATTAATCCCACAAATATAGAGGGTAACAATTCCTGTGCTAAATAGGGCAAAGCTAACTCTGGATCTCCTCCAGTCATCAATTCTGGTAGAAGAACTCGTGCTGCTAAACCGATACCAATTGCCGAAAAAGAGTTAATCAGACCACAAATAGTTTTAATATTGAGAGCGCGATTTATATTGTTAGCTGAGTCGATCGCCATCGCTCGTGTTAGGATATGAGGCTGTCCCACCACACCAAACCCAGCTACTATCCAACCAAAAAAAAAGGGCAAGAAGCCCAACGGCAGATTTTCGGGACTTAAACTCACCAGTTTGACATCAATAGCTGCAAGTTTTGTCCAGGCTGCTGCTAAACCATCACAGTTGACAATTGCGACAGTCAACAGCAACAGCAACGAACCAATCATAATTATCCCTTGGGCTGCATCTGTCCAAATTTCGGCACGTACACCCCCAGAAAAACAGTAAATAATGACGATGATCGCCCCAAGTACTATTCCTAAATAGTAGTCCCAACCAAACACCACATTCAGCGCTTTACTACCAGCAACCAATTGTGATGCGGCATAGGAACCAAGAAAAGCAATAATGATCACACCTGAGACAATCGAAATCCAGCGATTAGAGGTATTTTGAGCTAGTAAAGCAGAGACTGTATCAGATGAAGTTTCTTCAGAAATTTTTCTTAACCGCTGGAAAAAAAACCACCAGGCTAGATAGTCTCCAATCGCCCAACCAATTACTAGCCAAATAGAAGAAATTCCTATTTTGTAGGCAAAACCAACTTGACCCAAAAACAACAAGCCACTTTGACCAGTTGACATGGCTGACAATGCTGTTAACCAGGGATTGACTCCGCGACTGGCTAGTAAGTAATCAGCGGTTGTATTTTGTTTATGGGTTGCAGAGTAAATACCTACGCAGATAATTAAAACCAGAAAGCCAATGAAAGTAAAAGCAATCAACATTTGATTAGCCATAGGGAATGGGAAATAGTTTGTCTTATTTTCTGCAATGCCCTGAGCATAGCCGTACCCCTACGCTTAAGCAAGCTAAGTGTAGCGTCCCGCAGGCAAGTATTCCTTTTATAGGAATCAGAAACTCCCACAACTACTACGTGGCATATATATATTAAGTAAAAAATATTACTCATTAAGTATGTATTCGTTTCCTATCAAAAAATAGATTTTAAGTAATACTACTTTATTGTCAATTGATTTAATTTAATCAATACAAGCAGTAATCAGCCGAGTAATTACTCGTTTTGAATCTCTAAGGGAGGAAAATTATTAAATAAACTTTAAAATATTAAAAGTAGGTTAAGTAGGAAAAGTGGGTTATTTGTATAAACTTTTAAAAGCTGCCTAATATGCTGTAAGCTAATGCATAAGCGTAATTTTGCACCAATAAAATGTGTAAAATGCATCATAGATGAACAATTGTTGAAGTTCGGTTAATGCCGCTAGCAAACCATGATTGTAATCTTAGTAACAAAACGTGAACTCTTAAAAAAATATATATCGGCGAAACAGTAACAGGTTAAAAGCATTCAATCAACAGTTGAATAACATATTAAATGATGAAAGAATGAGGAGATATTAAAGAAAAGTAACAAAAAGTTAGAATAATTATTGAGTTGTATGAAACAATCTAATAGTAGGAGAAAGCGAGGAATTGTACTGACTCCTGCCGGATTAAAGCGTTTACAGGCAGCAATTCTGGCTTTGGAGACGGCAAAAAACAACGGCGATCACTTTACGCTAGAACAGTTGGGCGATCGCATGAATTTATCTGCGAAAACACTGAGCCGATTATGGTCATTGGATGTAGGGGTAGATCAAAGAACGCTGAGGATTTGCTTTAGTGCTTTAAACTTGGAATTACATAGAGAAGATTATACAAACCTCAATGAACTAGATCAGACAGAAACTTTGTCAGCGCACTCCCTGAGTTTAGATTCAAAAGATACAGATTTATTAGTTAGCGCCCAGTATAAGCAATTTGAACATTTTTGGTCATACCCGGATGGTCTTGTACCGCTAGATTCTCCATTTTATGTTGAGCGTCCGCCGATAGAAGAACTAGTTTATCGAGAAATAACTCAACCCGGTTGTGTGATTCGGATTCGCGCCCCCAGACACATGGGTAAGAGTTCTCTGGTATTGCGACTATTAGCTTTTGCACAGATGCAAGGGTATTGCATAGTAAATCTCAACTGTTACCAGATAGATTCTGAGTGTCTCACTAATCTCAACAAGTTGCTGCGTTGTTTTTGTTGGCATGTCGCCAGAGAATTAGACATAGACCCCAAGTTGAATAAAATATGGGATGATGAAATTGGTAGTAAGCTCAGTTGTAGCTTTTATTTTCAAAGCTATTTGCTTAAACAAATTCAAAATCCAGTAGTTTTAGTATTAAACGAAGTTGATCGTTTTTTTGAATACCCTCACATTGCTCAGGAATTTTTTGCCCTATTGCGTTCGTGGTGTGAGGAAGCACAACATAGTCCCAATTGGCAAAAACTCAAGTTAGTGGTAGTTTACTCCACAGAAGAGTATGTCACTCTGGATATTAACCGTTCTCCATTTAATATTGGACTACCCATCCGGCTGCCAGAATTTACCCAACAACAGATCCAAGACTTAGCAGAGCGGCACGGGCTAGACTGGAGTAATGGCGAGGAATCTGCTCAACTAATGTCACTTGTAGGTGGTCATCCTGCTTTGATTCGGATTGCACTATATTACCTTTGTTCTCAGGTTATTACTCTTGCAGAACTGATAGAAGATGCGATCGCCAATGGTAGCATTTATCGCCATCACTTATGGCAACTGTGGATACAACTGCAAGAAAAACCCGCTTTAGCAAAGACATATGCTGAACTTGTCAAAGCAGATCAAAGTGTATCTATCAATCCTATTGAAACTTATAAGCTAGATAGTCTAGGCTTGATTCGCTTTGAAGGCGATCGCATTTTACCAAGTTGCGAACTTTACCGCATTTATTTTAAAAAACAACTATCGACAATTTTGTAACATTTAGTCGAATGGCGCGACCAGGCTAATTTAGTGCTTAAATTTTCTTGTGGGGCGGGTCGAAAAGCCAGCCATGGACGGGCGAGACGCCCATCCCACAAGAGTTTTTCTATTACACTATTTTAGTCTTGCCACGTTACTACTAAACTGTTTCAGCTAAAATAGTGCAATAAATTTTGTAGGTTGGGTTGAGGAACGTAGACGCCTGGAGGGCGGCTTCCCGCAGGGTAAACCAACACCGATGTTCATGTTGGGTTGAACGGAGTTCAACCCAACCTACATCTAATGCATTACTTTAACTCTGATTCTTTCCCCCTGCTCCCCTACCTGCAATTTGTATCAACCTTAAAGTAAAACGGTATTAGCCCTAATCCCTAGCCCCTAATACTTTGCTCAAACAATAAGCGCTATCACAGATGGTCAGTATTATGAAATGCATTATTTAGACGATAATTAATATTTATTGCTGTCATGAAAAACTAACTTAAAAGACAGTTAGGACAGTTAAGACAGTTAAATAAAAATAGACAGATTGTGGGGATTACAAAACATTAGCAAGATGCTAATATTTATGATTGATTGTATAAAAAGAGTTTTTGTTAATTAATATATGCTGAAATACTAACCAGCAAAAAAATAAAACCTAAAAATGGTAAAAAAGTAAGCGGTTGCTTAACTTGAGAATAGCTAAGCGATCGCATCAAAAGTTTGCTGTAGAAATTTGCTGATGATTATATAAGTTTCTATGTTCCCTGATCATACTTCAATATGAGATATCAAGTAGGGGGTAGCCTCCACAGCAATGATCCCACATATATTGTTCGTCAAGCAGATGAACAACTTTATGCCAGCTTGAAAGCAGGGGATTTTTGCTACATCTTAAACTCTCGGCAGATGGGTAAATCATCGCTACTACAACGTACCAGTTATCGTCTTAAAGAAGAAGGCTATAGCTGTGCTTATTTGGATATGACGCGATTGGGTAGTGAGGATACTACACCAGAACAATGGTACAAAGGCATTATTATCAGCTTATTTCATAGCTTGAATCTGGCAGAACACGTTAACTTTAAAAATTGGTGGGAGATGCAAGCAGGTATTTCCTGTGTGCAAAAACTCAACCAGTTTGTAGAGGAGGTTTTACTGCCAAATACTCAAAGCAAATCTGTGCAAAATGGTAAAGCCAATCGTATTTTCATTTTGATTGATGAAATTGATAGTTTGTTGAGTTTGACTTTTCCAGTCAACGATTTTTTCGCTTGGATTCGTTATTGCTATAATCAACAAGCATCCGACTCAAATTTTCAACGCTTGGGATTTGCCCTGTTTGGGGTAGCCAGTCCCTCTGATTTAATTGCTGACAAACGCCGCACGTCTTTTAATATTGGTACAGCAATTGAGTTACAAGGCTTTCAATTGCATGAAGCCAGACCATTGCTCCAAGGGTTAGAAGGATTAATCAGCCACAGCGAAGCAGTACTGCAGGAGATTCTCTACTGGACAGGAGGGCAACCATTTCTGACTCAAAAACTCTGTCAGTTGGTTGTGCGAACTGCGTTAAAGACATCTGAGAGAAGAATTGATTTACCGCCCGAAATCATAGCATTTTGGTTAGAACAACTGGTAAGGTCGCAAATTGTCCAACATTGGGAAGCAAAAGACGATCCGGAACATCTGCGGACAATTCGCGATCGCCTACTTTTTCACGAACAGCGAGCAGGGCGGTTGTTGGGTATTTATCAACAGGTATTGCAAGCCGAGGAAGAACAGGACGCGGGGATGGGGGGACGCGGTGAGACAGCGCTGCGGGAGGGTTTCCCTCCGCAGGCGACTGCGAATCCGAAGGGGGACGCGGGGAGGGAATATATTGACGACTCTTTGCGTCTTATTTCTCTTGTGCCGACTGATGATAGTCAAGAACAAACAGAACTGTTGTTATCTGGTTTAGTCGAGAAACACAACGGCTATCTCAAAATTAAAAATCCAATCTATCGGTGTGTTTTTAATGCTGCATGGGTGATCAGACAGTTAGATAATCTCCGTCCTTACTCCCAAACATTCAATGCTTGGGTAACATCCGGCTACAAGGATGAATCACGTCTATTGCGAGGACAGGCTCTAAAAGACACCCTCAATTGGGTGCAGGGCAAAAGTCTGAGCGATTTAGATTATAAATTTTTAGCTGCTAGTCAAGAATGCGACAGGTGCGAAGTCCAAACGGCATTAGAAGCAGCACGGACGAAAGAGGTAGAAGCAAGATTAGAACAAGAGCAAAAAACTGCTAATTTGCAAAGATTTTTGTTAATTACGGTGTGTATAGGCTTGTTTATCTATGGCGCGTTAGGGCTGGGAAGTTTCATTTTGTACCGCCAAGCTCTCAAAAGCGAAAGTCAAGCTAGAAGCAGTGAAATTCGAGCGCTTGTATCTTCTTCTGTGGGACTGTTTGCCTCAAATCGTAGATTAGATGCTCTGATAGAAGCAATCAAAGCCAAAAAAAAACTGCAAAAATTAGGTAAATCAAATACAAATATTGAGCAGCAAGTAGATGATGCATTACGGCAAGCGGTTTATGGAGCAGATGAATACAACCGTTTTTTGGCCCACACAGCAGCGGTTCTTGCAGTAGATGTCAGTCCTGATAGTTCTTTAATTGCTTCAGCCAGTGTAGATAAAACAATCAAGCTTTGGCGGCGTGATGGTACAGAAGTGGCAACTCTTAAAGGTCATACTGCAACTGTCAGAGCAATAGATTTTAGCTCTGATGGTCAGACACTCGCTTCAGCTAGTGAAGATGGTACCATTAAACTCTGGAAGCCGGATGGCACTTTACTCAATACTTTTAAAGGTCATATTGGTTCGATTTGGGGAGTGGCGTTTAGTCCCGATAGTCAATTCCTAGCCTCTGCTAGTTTCGACACAACCGTGAAACTTTGGAAGCGAGACGGCACCTTGCTTAACACGTTTCAAGGTTACAAAATGGGTTTTTTGGGAGTGGCGTTTAGTCCCGATGGTCAAATCGTTGCTGCCACAAGTGTAGATAGAACAGTAAAAATGTGGAGGCGAAACGGTTCACAGTGGAGAAATGCCAAAACCCTGCAACCTCTTTTAGGTCATACCGCTTGGGCTATAGGAATAGCTTTTAGTCCTGATGGCAAGACCATTGCCTCATCGAGTGAAGACAAAACCATCAAACTTTGGCAACGAAATAGTACAGATGGAAACTACTACTTAAATAAAACTCTTAAAGGTCACAGTGCCGGAGTTTGGGGAGTTGCTTTTAGTCCCGATGGCCAGACTATTGCCTCTGCCAGTCTCGACAAAACTATTAAACTTTGGCATATTGATGGTACAGAACTGAGGACGCTTAGAGGACACAGTGCCTCAGTTTGGGGAGTGACTTTTAGCCCTGACAGTAGCTTTATTGCTTCGACGGGTGCAGAAAACGTTGTGAGACTTTGGCGGAGTGAGAACCCATTCCAGAAAAGTATTATTGCTCATAAGTCTGGGATTTGGTCACTAGCTATCACCTCCGACAGTTCAACAATTGCTACAGCCGGTCACGACAACACTGCTAAATTGTGGAGTCGCCAAGGTAAATTGCTCAAAACTTTTACTGAATCTGGGGGTGCAATCTTTGAGGTTTCATTAAGTGGCGATGGCAAGTTAATTGCCCTTCGTACTTATGCTGATATAGTTAAACTTAAGCGGCGAGATGGTGTTAATGTCGCTACTTACAAAGATCCTCTTGGTAAACTCTTAGCAGCAGTGCTGAGTCCCAACGGGCAAGCGATCGCTATGGCAAATGTTGATAATATTGTCCAAATATGGCGACGCAATCAATCTAAACCGCAGGTTATCAAAGGACATCAGGCGGAAGTTTGGCATGTTGCATTTAGTCCAGATAGTCGGCTTGTGGCCTCAGTCAGTGGCGATAATACTGCTAAATTGTGGACACTTGATGGTGAGTTGTTAACAACTCTGGTAGGACACTCAGCGACAATATGGAGAGCGGTCTTTAGCCAAGATGGTCAAATGCTAGCCACTGGCAGTGGAGACAACACCGTTAAGCTGTGGGCGGTTAATGGTGAGCCAGCGCTGTTCGCGCAGCGTCTTGGCCAAAAGAAGGAGGGTATCTCTTTGCAGGCGGCTGGCGCTCGCGTTCGCGTAGCGTCTTTGAAGGATTCACCCCGAAGGGGTAAATTACTCAAAACATTCAAAGGTCACACAGCAGCGATTTGGGGAGTGGCATTCACCCCCGATGGCAAAATAGTTGCTTCTGGTAGCGTGGATGCTAGCGTCAAACTTTGGAAATTGGATGGTACGGAAATAACTACCCTCAGAGAACATACCGCAGCAATTAGGTATATTGCTATCAGTCAAGATGGGACTTTGCTAGTTTCTGGGGGTGATGATAACACGCTGATTTTATGGAACTTGCAGCGAATTCTCAATTTAGATGCAATGGGTTATGGTTGCGCTCTGGTAAAGGATTATTTGAAAACTAATACAGTATTAGAACAGAGCGATCGCTCCCTGTGCAATTATTCTTAATTTTCAGGATTAATACCATTTCACTTTAATTAAAGATACAAATACGTGGATAGGGGTTTAGCAATGCTAAACCCCTACGAAAGATTTATGTGTATGAGGATTTTCGTGAATTGGTATAACAGTCAATGTTCATCATGAGTGACTAGGCGACTTTAACCAGACGATTCAAGAAATATTGTCGTCTGTAATTTGCTTTTTAATCGAATCAACTTCTCCAGCTAATTCTTGGCGAGTGGAAGCTTTCAGGAAGTAGCGGAAAATAAACCAAATGACGTAACTAACTCCTATTAGCTGAAAAATTGGAGAGACTAAGGGGATATCATTAATGGCATCGACTATCGCTAGTAAGATCTTGAGTGAAGTAACTAACACCACAAGTAAGCCAAAGCTAATAATCGGTAGTTTGTATTCTTCGTAAAATCTCACTATGTATCCCGGTAATTTTTCTGAAAATTCAGAAACTTTTCTCCCGATTTCTGAGGCTTGTTGATTAAATTGATTATTGTTTGTCACCTTTGATAAATTTCCTGTTTCGGAATTTTTAATTGTTGTCATATCATCCGTTGGGCTAACATTAGCGTATTCTGGTTGTTGTACTTCGCTTTCCATGGCTTTGTTAGAAGAGATTGTTTTTGTGATACTGTAACACTACCATTGCCACATTTTAAAAACTACTTTTCATCAATCGCTTGGAATAAGTTTTGTCTATCTTAAGAATTATGATCTTTTTTATATAAAAGTTACAAAAACTTTCTTAAAATTAAGAGACTTCTTGCATAAATACTTGAACCGTCAGAGACTCAAGTCTCAGCCTAATAGCAAAAGTCCGTTGAAACGGACTAAAAATACTGTTATTAGTCGGTTGAAACCGACTTGAGTTATCAGCCAGAAAATTTATTTTCTGGCGAGTATCCGACTTTTGCAAGAGGTCTAAGGAATATAGCGATTTCAGTTGTGTTGAAAAATGTCTAAATATTTATGCTGAGGTACTCATTACTAAATTAAATGAGAATAATAGCAATATTTTTACAGCGAGGTTTTTATTAAGAGAAATTAATATATCAGAATGATGACTAAACAGAATTTTTTGTTGCGTCTCTAAATCGTTGCGGTCAAATTCTTAACTTGCTTAAGAACTCGAAACACTTTATGCAAGTCTCGATTATCCAGTGGGAAAAACAGAGAGTAAAGCTGAGAAGAACCATACTCAGGTTGCGGCATGACGTTGACTTTGAGAAAAATAAACTCATCTCCATTGCTGACCATACCATATAGCGATCGCGTTGGGTTAGGATTGCACATCATATATGCCAACGCTTGCGGCACTGCCAAGGAAACCATAATCGTGCGTTTTGCTTCCACCACCAGCACCCAGAACTGATCTTGAATAATCAGGGTGTCGATGCGTCCGCGCAAAATCTCCTCATCACCTTCGAGCTCATACTGAACCGATTTCTCTGTGCGAATGTTGAAGTCTGGTTCGTAAAAGCCAGCTAAATCCAACAGAGGAGAGATCAAAAGCTTATCTACAGCCCCTTCTGAGATTGTGCCACGTCTTCGATGAGCCGCAAATCGCTGATGCAAATGGTTTAAAGCCTCTACTTCCTGCGGTGTGAGTTCAGGTAAGTTCTGACACCACTCTGGGAAAAATGAGGGATCAGAATTTGGGTTAAGATTAAACCTGTCCTCGACATCAGCAGTTGTCAGAATTGTTTTGGAAATAGGGGATATGCTAGTCATAGTATTGGCTATTCTCTAATTACATTATCGCGGACGATTTTAGCTCAGGGGATAGGGGAAAGGAATAGAAAAGAAAAAAATTGGGCGTTGCTGAATAATGGGATGATTGAGGTTGACGCGGGGACACCGAGACGCGGGGACACCGAGACGCGGATACTGTTGGCGAAAGTGTTACAAACGCATAAACAAAAGTGTTACAACTAAAAGCTGCAACCGCAGATTGAAGGTTTGAGCTTACATAATACTTTCAAATACAAATATGTATTACATTCGCCAACGGTATCAGACGCGGGGACGCGGGGATCATGTACTGATGCAAACTCTCAAATAATCCCGCAATTATGCAACACCAAAAATTGCAACTATTGCTGTTGGGGAATAGTAATGACAAACTCAGCTCCTGCCCCAGGTGCAGAAATACACTGGAATTGTCCGCGATGATTTTTCACCACAATTTGATAGCTAATTGATAATCCCATGCCAGTGCCTTTACCGACAGATTTTGTAGTAAAGAAAGGGTCAAATAAGCGCTTATGTACTTCCTCTGTTATTCCTGGGCCATTGTCGGCAATGCGAATAATTATGCTGTTGTCTTGAGCGAGGGTGCGAATGTAAATTGTGGGAATGGGCAATTGATTATTCTCCCTCATCCCCCTCATCTCCCTCATCCCCCTCATCCCTCCCACTTCCTCAATCCCTAATCCCTCTTCTAAAGCATCGATCGCATTTGTTAACAGGTTCATAAATACCTGATTCATCTGTCCAGCATGACAGATGACTGGTGGCAAATCACCGTACTCGCAGATGATTTGAATTTTTGGATATTCTGGTTTATTTTTTAGGCGACTTTGTAACAGTAATAGAGTATTATTTATACCATCATGGATATCTGCTGGCTTCATGCCGTCTTCGTCTGTGCGAGAGAAGTTGCGTAAAGATAAAACTATCTGCCGAATTCGTTCGGCTCCTATATCCATGGAATTGATGATTTTGGGTAAGTCTTGGCTGATAAAATCTAAATCCATCACCTGAATTTCTTTTTCAATTTCTGGTGCAGGTGGATGGTAGTGCTGTTGATAAAGTTCTACCAAGTGCAGCAAACTCTTGATATATGCACTGGCGTGGCTGATGTTACCGTAGATGAAATTGATGGGATTATTGATTTCATGGGCAATACCTGCCACTAGCTGTCCTAAACTGGACATTTTTTCGGTTTGAATCAGCTGCGCTTGAGTTTGTTGCAGTTCTCGCAGCGTCTCTTGTAGTTGCTGGGCTTTTTTGCGGAGGGCGTTTTCTGTCCCCTGGCGCTGTAGTTCTGCTGCGGCTCGTGCTGCAAAAATAGCGATGATCGCTTTGGCTCGTTCTGGCTGTAATATTGGTTTGGTATCCAATACACAAAGATATCCTATTGGGGTGGCGAATGTATCGACAAGGGGCGCTCCCAAATAGCTTTCGACATCTAGCAATCGTAACTCTTCATCTTGGGGAAATAGTTGCTGCACGCCACTGGTGTAGCAACTCATGCCTTTTGTGAGTACAACTTCACAAGGGGTGTTGGCTAAATTGTACTCGAAGTTTTCTGTGAGGCGATCGCCTATCCAAAATGAGATGACTCTCGCTTTAGTGGAATCTTCTGCTACGCATTCTGCCAACACAACATAACGAACTCCCAAAGCAGCTGCTAAATGACGCACCAGAGCGGGGAAAAATTCTTCGCCTGTCACCGCAGCTGTTCCCGCCACTAAGGCTTGCAAAGCTTCTTCCGCTTGTTTGCGTTCTGTGATGTCTCTATCAACACCGCGATAACCCAAAAAATTGCCTGATGCATCAAAGAAAGGGACGCCATTAGTTTCTAAAATAACTAAGTGCCCGTGCTTGTGGAGATTTTTGTTTTCGAGATTAATTAAAGGCTGTTTGGAGTCAGCCATCACCCGGAAAATTTCTCTGACTCGGTTTGCTTCTGCTAGTGGCATTAAGTCGAAGGGGGTTTTGCCTAATACTTCTTGTGGTTCGTATCCCAAAATTTCCCGGATTTTTTGGCTAACGTAAGTGTAGACTCCCTGATGATCTATTTCCCACACACCATCGTTAGTTGTTTCCACAAGATGGCGAAAACGCGCTTCACTCTTTGCTAATGCTTCCTCGGTTTGTTTACGCTTGATGCCAATAGCAATTTCATCAGCCACAATAGCGAGTACTTTGAAAGTAGATTCTGTGAGTTCTTGGCGAGAAAACATCGCGATTACGCCTAGTGTTTCGCCTTCCACAATCAAAGGATAACCAGCAAAGGCAACCATACCCTCACGTTCTGCCCACTCTTTATTACTTATCCCTGGATCGGTTTTTACGGAGTTGGTGAGGTGAGGCTTGCCTTCTTGGGCTATCAAACCAATCTTAAATTGACCAACTGGCACTCGTCTATGAGGGCCATCTATGTGAGTATACATACCAGAACTGACTTGCAGTTCTAGTACATTTTCCTGTTTATTTAATGTCCACAGACGAGCAAATGCGACATTGATGTGCTGAACTAGAGCTTCAGTGCAATAGCGCATCATGCACTCTAACGTTTTACTCTGTGCCAAACCAGCGTCTACATCAGCACGAAAATCAGCTAAACGCGCTCGTTCTAATATTTTCTCTTCTGCTTGTTTGCGGGTGGTAATGTCGTGACAAATACCAACTAAATACAAAAAACTATCATTGGCGTCTTTAATTGTAGATGCATTGCTTGTGTGCCATCGCCAACTACCATCTTTGTGTTTAACTCGATATTCAATCGGGTCTTGTTTTTTAGCTGTTGTCAAAGCTATTTTGATATATTCTGTACAGATTGAGGTATCGTGAGGATGTATGAAGAGAATGAAAGGTTTACCTATAATTTCTGACAATTCATGTCCTAAGATGTCAGTCCAATTGGGAGAGATGTAGGAAAATATGCCTTGGCGTGTTAGTGCAAATATAATATTATTTGTATTTTCGACAATCGTGCGAAAATCGATGTTGCTATCGATAATTTTTGGGACTTGATTTACCGCTTGTGCGAAGTTGTGATCGTTGACATGCATTAATGTAGCGCTCGTCTCTACTGTTTTACTGATTTTGTGAATTTGGTTAATAGAGTTCTGCACCTTTTGAATAAATAAGAGAAATCCGAAGAAGATAAAATATTTACTCTGGAAATCTGGGTCATTTTGTAAACGAACCGCCAAAACGCCAAGTTGGCCAAGAAAATAGATGGATAGAGAGTCGCATCGATACTTTAGGGTTGTTAAACATTATTGGTGGATTTTTAATTGCAATCATTATTTTATCTAGGAAAAATCCCAACACAAAATAAATATTTATTTCTTTTTTATTTTTTGATCAGATAAAAATAAGATTTTTAAAATAACGCTGGTTAGTAAAAAGCCTCACACTAAAATAACAAATAAATTGAGGTAAATGTCAAACACAATGTTAATGCGCTACAACGATAGCTGTTGATTGCATTTTTTTATGCTATAAAGCTCACAGAAATTGACGTTAGGTGGGGAACTATTCTATGGAACCTGAAAAACTGGAGTGTTTTAAAGATTACGGCGAGTTTATCCTCCAGAAAATAGATTCGGTGCCTCAGAACCCTTCAAAACTAGAAGATTGGATTCCAGCTAGCCTTGACGAATGTCTTGTCCGTCTGCGAGAAGCTGCTCAGAAAACCGTAGAATTTGCTACTTCACCCGTCAAAATCGGTGTTATGGGGGAATTTAGCAGCGGCAAAACTTTACTTTTGGGTAGTTTAATTGGCTATGCAGATGCTTTACCAATTAGTGAAAACCCTACTACAGGTAATGTGACTGCTATTCATATAGTACCGCAGGATGATTTTGTCACAACTCAAGTAGATAGTTTTACTGTAGAGTATCTTTCTCATGAAGGGGTACACGAGTGCTTGTATTTCATGCTAGGGGAGGCTGGTAGAAGAACAACAGCAGCAGGACTTGCACCCATACCGTTTGCACAGCTAAAAACAGGGAGAGATATTATTAACTGGTGTGAAGCAACATGGAGTAGTAGCAATAACTTAGAGTTACGTTATTTGCTCAGGGAACTGGTGTTGTTTCTGCGAGCCTATCATGCTTATGGGGAGGCTATCTGTGGTCAAAGTTACCAGATTGATGCGATCGCAGCTCGTGAGGGTTTACAGTTAACTGAACAGCCTTTAGCGATTCAAGCTCTCAATTTTGAAGATTTACCCCCAGCTCATATTAGACTGCCGAGTTCACCCCAGAAGTTACCAACAAAGTTGTTGCAAAACAGCTTTCCCTTAATTCGCCGTGTCGATATTGAGGTGAAGACATCACGGGAAATTTGGGATGTCGGGGGGGCACAAAGATTTACTCTCTTGGACTTTCCTGGCTTAGGGGCTGCTAATTCTGGTGCTAGGGATACGTTTTTGTCATTGCGGGAATTGGCAGAGGTACAGACGATTCTAGTACTGCTAAATGGCAAAACTCCCGGAAGCGATCGCGCCAATCGCATCTTTACGATGATGCAGCAGCAACGTCCGGGACAAAACCTCAAGGATCTCATTCTCGTCGGTGTGGGTCGCTTTGATCAACTACCTTTAGATAATGAAGGTGGCGAAAGAGAACTTGACTCGCTAATTACAGATCATGCCACTGATCCTGATTTGCAAGAAGCAACCGTTTTCCAAAAACTTAAAGTTTTGCAAACGATTATTGATGGTGCAGAAGCATTTACTACTCAAAAAGACCGAATTGTATTACTATCGCCACTTTTAGGACTAGCGGAATTAGCCAAACGTTCTACTACAGTTAAAGCCGGTTCACCAGAATTTCTGGCTAATTTGGATTATCCTAATTACCTGGAACAATCCAAACGTTTGCAACAGAAATGGGCACGTTTAAGCGAAATATTGCTAGAGTCTAATACACGCAGCTATTTGGGTAGACAGTTAGGTTACTTTGCTCAAGATGGGGGTATTAGCAAACTGCGAGAATTGATTCAAACCCACGTAGCCACTCATGGATTAAAGCAATTATATGCAGATACTCAAAGAGCTGCTAATGTGGTGCGTCAACAACAAGATAACTTGAAAAATATCATCGAAGAAATTCATCAACAAGGTATACCAACAACAGACAGCCCTGCTTTTAATGAGCTAAATTCGACAATTGAAAGTTTAGATAAAACCTATAGAAACTTTCAGAAAAACTTAAGTAAAGAACCACTAAAAGACAAACGTGGTATTGTCGTCAGCGATGTGATCAAAGACGAACTCACCTTTAGAATCCTGAGTTGGAGTCAGTGGACTTTACTTTTCAATAAAGTGAATAATGGTGCGATCGCCCTGACAGAATCTAAAGGCGCAGCGGGTAAGTTATTTGATCGAGGCAATCGCATCAATAATTCCTTACCGACTAAAAGTGATGATTTTTATCCAGCATTTGAAAAAACCATTCAGGAACTAGAAGATTTTGCCCGCGATCGCATTCGGCAAGCAGTCATGGACTTGTTAGACAGATTATCCAATCAGATATCTCAAGAACGCGATCATTTGCTGTCAATTCTCCATCCCCAGATGGAACAAGAAATCGAAGCCAAATTCGGCGTAGAAGAAGCTGATTTATTCTACAAACTATTTTTAGGATGTGATCCGAATAAATGGCAAGAAGCAATCATCTCCGAAATGAGTCATAATGAGCAAGCGATCGCACCAGAAATCATCTTTCCTTTAGCGCTGCAAGATGAAAAACATCACATCGGGCAAATTTTTGACTGGGCACCAGAAAAAAATCAAAACTTACCCAAATCTACCAATCATCAACTGCTAGTACTGCGACTGCGAGATGAAATAATTACTAGCGGTAGTCTACATCTTGTACAGTATGTGAGCGAGATTAATCAACAAGTAAATGCGGAATTAGAAGGCATTTTAGATCAAATTATTCCCAGTCTGCAAAACCTTTCTAAAAAAGAAGCACTGCTAAGATACCTATCAGCACAAGAATCATCTCCTGAAGTAGAAGTTCCTAGTTGGTTGCAGGTACTTGTAGAAGTTGCTAATTATCAATAGTTATTTGTTACTTATCATTTGTCATTTGTCATTTGTAACTGTTCAATTCCCCACTCCCAATTCCCCACTCCCCATTACAAAGGATAATATGAAATGCCTGTGGAAATTCAGCTTGCACGTCGGTTTCAACTTTATGTTAAAGAAAATCAAGAGTTAGAACTTCCTGCTATTCAAATTTTTGCTTCTGGTAGCAATGTACCTCATGTTTCGCGCATTACTTGTTCTGTGAGAGGCACACCTAAAGAATTAGCAGCACAAATTCAAAAATCGTATAAACAATTTCAATCTGCTACACCAGCGAAAATCTCTACCCAAGGACAATTAGGAAAACACATTTGTAAATTAGAACAACCTTTAACCCAACCAATCAATTGCACTTTACAGGTAATTGTCGAGTATTTTGATTCTGACACTACCGGACACCCAATGCTGTCGGTGCGAAAACATATAGAGGCTTTTTGTTATCTGTGGTTTCTACCAAATTTTGAGCAGCCACCAATTAAGCAAACAACAGAAATGGATACTGTCATGAACCCTTTCAAACTAAATGACGATAGTAAACAACCAAATGAAAAACCTAGACAAAAATTTCCAGGATGGTTTGCTTTAGATTTTGGCACCTCGAATTCCACAGTGACATTGTTTGATCCGATTGAAGTTCCCATCGCCGAAATTTTGCCCAAAGAACAAGAAAAACGGTTGCGCGAACGCTTGGTGCAATGGCTGAGTTCTCCTGTATCTGTGGCTTTACCAGATGTTAGTATTGCAGAGTGGGAAAAATTTATCGCTGATATTTGCCGCAATTTAGAAATCCAACCAACACAGTTAATTGAAGTCTTTGAAGGCGATAATAAAGAGCAATTCCTAGAAGCGATTCGTCAAATAGAACTATGTTTAGGTAACAGTGAAAGATTTCGCCGTGCTGTGAGCAAACAACTTTATCAGATATATCATGAAGTGTTTCGCGTTCCGACTCTAGAATCGCAAAATTTAATTCCAGTTGTGCTGGATATTGATCGCCGCGACACAGAAATCCCTAGCGAGTTGGAAGTTTCTCAATTAACCGCCTTGCAACTACGCATGGGTAGAGAAGCAAGAGATAATAGAAAAAAAGCGATCGCTCAAGGTACAAGCAGTTCTTTAAAAGAAATTATCAGCAAATTTCACCACTCACCCAAACGTTATTTTGGACAAGAGCGAGATTTTCCGATTATTGTAGATGGTAAAGAAGAAACAATCACCGCTAACGAATTAATCCAAGCAGCTTGGGCACATTTAATCGAGTTAACTGAAGACTATCGCCAACGGGCACAACGCAGATTTTCGGAAGGGGATTTCTTAACAGCAGTCGTCACCTATCCCACAGTTGCACCGCCAGTAGTCCGTAAGGAAGTCAAGGAACTAGTTGAACAGTTAGGTATCGATGATGTGCAAACAGCTTACGATGAAGCCGTTTCCGTAGCGATATTCTTTTTGTGGCGAGAATTTGGCGGTAATCTCAACATCGGTATCGAGTCATTCAAAACCCGTTGTCGCCGCGACGGCAACAAATGGTCACAAAACGTTTTAGTATTAGACATTGGCGGTGGCACCACCGACTTAGCCTTAATCGAACTCACCCTAGAAGACAAAACACCCTTCTTTGCCGACTATGAAGATAGAGGTTTAGGAGGGCGCTATTATAAACTCACCCCTAAACTATTAGGTTCATCTGGTCATTTACAATTAGGTGGTGAATTAATCACACTGCGAATTTTCAGATTATTAAAAGTAGCGATCGCTGATTTTCTCTTAACAGCAATCACCGCCGGAGATATCACCAGCGAAAAACTAGAAGACTTAATTAACTCCGAATTAAACGAACGCTTCCTAGAACAAAGTAAATTCAAAAGCGGCAGTCTTTTAAAATGTTTAGATAAGCAGAATCCAGAAGGCGACGTTGCCTATAAAGATGCCTTAGATACCGCCGAAAAAGTCCTACCCACCCGTTGGCAACAAGCACCCCAGCGTTTGCAAACATTCTATAGCCTTTGGGATCATGCAGAAGCAGCCAAACTCAAACTTGGACAGCAGCAACCACCAGCTGCTTCCCCCTTAACCTTCACGCTGACTGAACAGCAAATTTCTGAACTACTGAGTCAAACAGGCGTCAAATTGCAAATCATCAATCCTCATAACATCCACGTTATCTTAGATAGCCAGCAATTTGAACGAGCCGCCACCTCTGCAATCAAAGAGGCCATTGGTATTGCCAAAGGATTGATGCATAGTCGCTTGCGTTCCGACGAACATAACCACAATTCCGGCACACAAAAAGTTGACTGGTTAATCCTATCCGGTAAAACCTGCAACCTCGACATAGTACAGCGCCACATCTACCAAGAATTTAGCAAATCTCCGTATTTTGTTTGGAATCCCGAACGCATCACCTTTGTTTTGGAATTTACCAAACTTGCCACCTCCGCCGGTGCTTGCTACGCCGAGAAACTACGCCGACTGAGATTCGATCCCGAAGAATCCAAAGGACTGCTGCGTAAAGGAGCCAACCAACTAGAAATCGACGTTAAAAACCTATTTTATTACCTACCCTGCAACTTTAAACGTAAAACCCAAAGTAACGAACTCCTGCCAATATTCAAAGCCGGACAAGAACTTTACCAACTCGTACCACAAGAGAGTGTAGCCAAAGTTCGCACCACCTGGCAAGGCATCCAATTAACCAACATCGTCTACCGCCAAGACTACGAAGACGGAGACTTAAGACTTTGGGGTAGCTTCGACGGCAAAAGCCTCATGGAAAAACTGGGGATAGACGAACCAGAATTTCTCAAAAACATCAAAATCCAGTTCGAGATTGACCAGACATTACAGTTTAGCGTCCTACTTTGTCAAGGCAACCCCCACTATTTAATAGATGTCCCTGGTATCGACGTGCGATCAGCAATATCCACAGCCTTAGACACCTTAGAAACACCAACAATATTTACAGATGGTAACTTAACCTGGAACATCGCAGTTGAGCGTCCCCAAAAAGATCTCAACGATGGTGACATAGCCATCAACGTCATCGAATCAGCCACAGTTCACCAACCGGGTGCTTATCACCTAGTATTTGAAGTAGGAAGCGATCGCAAACTCCTGCAAGACTTCCACTACCTCCAAGATGGACAAACCCAACCAGCAACCGGCTTAATCAGTAACCCCCTCCCCCCCTTCCCCCAAACCGGGCAGCACACCTTCTACGTTTACCAAACAGACACCGCAACCAACACCAAAAAATGGATACGAATAGGCGCACTTAGCAAACCAGACATCACCACAGACTACCCCTGCCAATACCGCGTCTCCCTAGACGACAAAGGCATCCTTCGGATGCACGCCGGTGAAGTCCCCTACTGGACATCAAAAAATCCCGAAAGCCTCAAACAACCAGGATGCGTCTTCCAAACCCAACTAGAACTACAACCCAACGAAGTCGATAAAGAACGCGATCCCTTTTGCGGCATCCATTAAAACCTCCCACCACTCACAAACTTACCTCACGCAAAAGCTTTAAAAACCTCTGCGTCTCTGCGCCTCTGCGTGAGATAAAAACCCAACATCCATGCAGCATTTACATCAACTATTACAAACACAAAACTCACAACTAGCCCAACTGCTAAGATTTACCCTACACGGACTACAAGCCACCCTAAACCAAGCCCGCCTAGAAAACCCACAAGATCCAGCAGCCCAAACATGCGACGAACTCCTGCAAGAACTCCATCACCTACTACAACCAGCCCAACCACAAGAAGATCCCACCAATGACTTAAAACTCACCCACCTTCAGCAAGCCTTCAACTCCGATCCAGAACTGACACTTTACCTAGAAAATTCCCAACTGCAAAGCCAAACCGACGCCGACTTATGGAACGAAATCCAGAGAAAACTGCTGAGAGTTCCAGAAGACTTAGCTACATCATGGCGACAACGCGCCTTAGATTTAGCCCAACAAGCTGGTGCAATAGAAGATAACATCAATCTTGATCAACTGCCTTTTAACAGAGATGAAATTATTTACCCTGGACTTAGCGGTACAGTACAAGCCCAAGGTTTATGCTTATCTCAACCAGCACTTTTAAATATTAATTTATCAGAAGATTTAGATTTAATTACTAGCTTTTTACCTTTATATATCACCTTTATTGATATCGAACCCGACTTACATCACGCGCTCAAAAGCGTATTTAACTTTGATATCATTTCCTTACATTCTAAACCAGAACAGCGGACTCAATACATCGAGGCATTAAGCGATCGCATCCAACGCACCCAAAAAGCCGAACAAAATCCCGATCCATTATTAACTTTACACGCTTGGATTGACATAGACGAAGCCATACATTCCCTAGTTTTCATCCCACCAGTAGAACGTTATTCTTGGTGGGGAAAATTGCAGCAAGAATCAAGACGTATCCTCAAAAAAATTGCCGACAGGGCGAATAACGCAGGTAACGAAGTGCGAATTCGTCAACTATCTGGACTGTATGCTGATATTTGCGCCCTATCTAAAGACGACTTGCAACTAGATTGTGGCGGTGTTCCTGGAGAAGTGCTGACATGTTTGCGAGTTTATGCGCGAATTAATCAACAAGAATATCCAGGGCGAGTCATATTTCGTTCATTACGTTAGATTACTAGTATTAACAAGTCAAAAAAACTGAGGCTGCCAAAGTCTGATAGCCCCACAGTTTTGTAATTGAACAAAAGTTTTGATTTACAAACAATCAACCCACTAGCGCCAATCTGTTATCTTTGACAAGCGTCAGGATTTCTTCGTAACTATCGAAAATTTCAAACACTGAATCAAGTTGAGTAAGTTCCAAAATTAACTTTACACGAGCTTGTACATTGCAAAGAACCAAGCGACAACCACTCTGGCGTGCAGCTTTTAGCCCTTTAACTAAGGGAACTAACCCAGAACTATCCATGAAATCTACTGCTGCTAGGTCAATTACCCAGAGTTGATGAGTCTGGGGTACTACTTCAGCCATCTGTTCGCCTAAGACCATACCGCCTTGTAAGTCTATACTTCCTTGAGGTTTGAACAAAATTACTTGAAGCTCTTGAAATTCTTGTGTGAGAGTCATGAATTTAACTGGGTAGTTGAAAGATTTACAAAAACTGAAAAGTGACATCGATACTGCTTTTCCTGACAACAGCAAAGAACTGCTTTACCCAGATATTTGGGGACTTACAGCAATGCAATTGAGGTGTTTTATTTCAGTATTCATGTCGTATAATTTGTGATAACTCTCTCAATATAGGCATAAGCGCCTATGAATTTCAGTAGCAACCGTATCTTTTACAGTATTTTTATAATTCCTCTAGATATTTATAAATTTTTTATAAAAATTGTATTGCTTTTTCTCTATAACTATGTATCTGTGGTACAGAATTCTCAAAATTCAATAGCCTACATTTAAATACCATATAGTTACCATAGACTCTAAACTAGATAAAATCATGAATTCCCTCCGGTGGCTTAATTGACACCTCACTCAATAATGAGCAAGAATGTAGTAAAAGTAAAAATTTGTAAAGACGGTGGTGCGGAATGTCTTTAGAGCTGATTTCACTAGAAAACATTCAGGAAGTTGCTCATACATACGGCTACTGGGCAATTTTTTTCGGAATTTTGCTAGAAAATTTAGGCATTCCCCTTCCTGGTGAAACCGTTACCTTAGTAGGTGGGTTTTTGGCTGGCAATAATGAGCTAAATTTCTGGCTGGTTCTGAGCAACGCTGTTATGGGTGCTGTGATTGGTGCTACTTGCGGTTATTGGATTGGTAGAACTGGTGGTTGGCCTTTCTTAGTACGAGTTGGCAAGATATTTAGAGTTTCGGAAGTGCGGCTAGTGAGTATTAAAGAACAATTTAGTCAAAATGATGCAAAGGCTGTATTTTTCGGTCGTTTCTTTGCTCTGTTGCGAGTTTTTGCCGCACCATTGGCTGGTATAGCTGAAATGCCTTTCGGTAAATTCTTTTTATACAACTTGTTAGGGGCGATCGCCTGGGGTAGTCAGATGGTGACTTTAGCTTTCTTTGCAGGCAAAGTTGTCCCCTTAGAGCAATTGGTAGCTTGGATGAGTCAATTTGCAATTGTGGCGTTGCTAATTTTAGCAGCTTTGATTGCTATACCCCTGTGGTTAGAGTCTCGCCAAGTTAAGAGTGCTACGGAAGAGTGAGAAGAGGGGGATGGGGGAATCTTTTGTGGGTAGGATTTTGAGATTTCGCGTTTTGATCGACGCGGGGACGCGGGGATGGGGAGACGCAAAGAAAGATTCTAGAACAAAAAAATGGGTTTTTCAGGCTGAATATTAAAAACCTACCTTTGAAAGGATGGGGGAGTAGGGGAAAAAATAATCAATCCCCCCCAGTCCCCAGTCCCCAGTCCCCAATCCCCAATCCCCAGTCCCCAGTCCCCAGTCCCCAGTCCCCAGTCCCCAGTCCCCAATCCCTAACCCCTAGTTTGTTGCGACCAAATGCGAGTTGGTAGCCCCCAAACGTAGATGAAGCCTTCGGCGGCTTTGTGGTCAAATTGGTCTTCAGCACCGTAGGTTGCTAAATCGGTGCTGTAAAGGGAATTATTGCTCCAACGCCCGACCACATTGGCGTTGCCTTTGAAAAATTTTAGTCGCACAATTCCAGATACACGTTCTTGTGTTTTTTGAATAAAGGCATCAAGTGCAACTTTGAGTGGACTGTACCATAAACCGTTATAAACTATTTGGCTGTAAGTTTCTTCAATGCCACGCTTGTAATGGGTGACATCTGCTGTCAGGGTTAAGCTTTCTAAATCTCTGTGGGCTTGGATTAACACCAACATGGCTGGTGATTCGTAGATTTCCCGCGATTTGATGCCTACTAGACGGTTCTCTATCATGTCAATCCGCCCGATGCCGTGATTTCCTGCCAATTGATTAAGTTGCTCAATTAGCTCAACTGGTTTTTTATCAATACCGTTAAGAGTTGTAGGAATACCTTGGTGAAAGCCAATTTCGATGTATTCTGGCTCATCTGGAGTGTTAGCGATCGCTTTGGTCATTTCATAAATTTCTTCTGGTGGTTCTGCTGCTGGATCTTCCAATACACCAGCTTCGATGCTACGACCAAGTAAATTTTTGTCAATGCTGTAGGGAGAAGATTTTTTCACCGGCGCAGGAATACCAAACTGTTCACCATAGGCGATAGTTTTTTCACGGCTCATCCCCCATTCCCTGGCTGGTGCGAGTATCATCAAATGGGGATTCAAGGCTGCACAGGAGACATCAAAGCGAACCTGATCATTTCCTTTGCCAGTACAACCATGAGCGATCGCATCAGCACCATATTTTTGGGCTGTTTCTACTAATATTTTGGCAATTAATGGACGAGCAAGGGCAGTTCCCAGAGGATAGCGATTTTCGTATAGGGTGTTGGCTTGAATCGCTCTAAAGGCGTAATCTTGAACAAAACTGTCTTTGACGTCCGCCACTAGGGACTCACTTGCACCTGATTTTAGAGCTTTTTCTCGAACTAGCTCTAGTTCATCTCCTTGACCTAAATCTGCTGCTAAGGTAATTACTTCTTCTACACCCCACTCATGCTTGAGGTAAGGTATGCAAACTGAGGTATCCACTCCTCCAGAATATGCCAGGACAACCTTTTTGGCGCGACCCATTAGTTTCTCCAGTTAGGAAAACAAAGAATGAGTCATTATTATATCTAACTAACACATGTATTTTTTCTGAAAAGGGGAGTGGGGAGTAGGGTAAGAAACTTTTTTATATTTAGTTGTAGAATCCCAGTATCCGCGATTGTTGGAAAATTGCTTCAGCTTTCTCAGTTAAGTTGGGGATGAATATATTCTGGTTTTAGTCACAAAGCGATCGCTTTAATCTTAAATTTTTTGATGCTGCTTTGAACATGCCAGTATACTGATACTTTCAAATTTCTAATCTCTATAAGAATTCAGGAGTCTATTAGAACTCCTATTTGATTTCTGAAACACTCCCTACTCCCCGTAGCCTGAGCATTACCCGTAGGCTTCGACTTCGCTCAGCCTACGCAAATAATTTCATCAATCAAGTCAGATTCCTATAGTTGTTCATACAGAATTTATATATTGCTGACAAACGTAAAGATTAAGTGAAAATAACCTTATTTTTGAGATTTCTTAACCTTCATACAACGGTGAAAAGTTTATCTAAGTGAAATTACAGAATTAGTGATTTTTCAGGTTTGGAGTATTTTCTAATGAAATTAGCGAAAAACTTTGGCATTTCTGCTGCTGTTGCCATTTCTGTTACTGCTGTTGGTATTAATCCTACACAAGCTGCTTTGATTGATTACAACTTCACTGTTGATGCAACATCAGGCGACAATCCTGGTAAATATTTCGGTTCTTTTCGCTATGATGACTCAATCCTAACTGGTGTAGGCGAAGAGACAGTAGGAGTTGGCAATGGATTAACAGTTTTATTTGATTACTTGGGTATTAAATACACAGAAGTAAGCGATTTTAATTATGTTGATGGCTTATCTCCGATAGTTGGCTTTAAAGATGGCAAACTTTTGGGGCTAAGTTACTTGGTTGAAGATCAGTTTTTTATCGGCGGTGCGCCAGAACCTTCAGATATTGGAGGCAGCAATTTTTATAGCATCTTGAGTGCTGATTTATTAAACACAACCAAAGTAGGTACAGTCAGCTATGCTAAGGTACCAGAACCAATGACTGTTAGTGGTACTGCGATCGCTGCTGCTATGGGATTGTGGTTGAAGCGTAAGAAAAAAGCAACCAAAGTGGCAGATTAGAAGTAATTTTCCTGACTTTTGCTAGAGATTGCTTGCTTTGTGAGACAAAATACAGTACATTTGTACTGACAAGAGAAATCCTGATTGAATCACTCCCCACCTTATCAGTGGGGTTTTTGTATTAAGGCATATTATACGTGTAGAGACGTCGCATTGCAACGCCTCTACTAAGTACCAACGTCTCTAGGCAATAAACTTAGGTAAAACTGCCAGTGGACTTTTTAGGTTGAATACCAATGACAGATGGACGGGGGACACCTGTCGGATTACCCTTACCACCATCAGCGATGGGAATGTTACTTGGCCAGCTACTGCCGCGAGGCACGTTGCGAGTTTGATTGAATAACGTACCATCCAAGTTGAGTATTTCAATGTCGCGATTCAAAACTGTACCATCGTTGATGGGAGAATCTTCACCAGGATGCTGTACTGAGATAATTAATGTATCTCCTACAAAAGTTGGCCCAGTCATCTCGCAACGCACTGGCCCTTGAGCAAAAGGTACTAACTTACCCGCATCATCACCACTAGTCGGGATATAGAACAGCCAGTTATTACCAAAAACGCCAGTGAAATCAGATACATTACCAGATTTTGTGTGATCAATGGTGTTTTGAGTAGGCGTTGCACCCAAACTAAAACCGTTGTGGGTGCTAGTAGACATATCAGTCACACCCCAGACATTTGCTTTGTTGTCGAACACCAGGTTATCTACATTCGCAAAACCAGCACCATCATCTGATCCTGCTTCCCCACCTTGAGCAAATCTTTGCCAACGGAAGGTTGAACCTGTACCATCAGCACTATCTTCAATAATCTTGTACAGTCCGCCTGATTGCTGGGTTGCATCGACATCTGTACTCAGCTTGGCAACTTGGAAAATACGCGAATCTGGATATCCGTCGCTACCTGGCGCACCATCAGTATAAGCAATGAATACTTCTTTGGTGGTTGGATGTACTTCCAAATCTTCTGGACGTGCAGTGGGAGTTCCGCCTGCCAAGTTTGCTGCTAAAAAAGCATCAGCAAGGACAGCACCTTGGGAAGGATAGAAGTTAGATAGCTTCTTGTTTCTATAATCAGGCAGTGCTGTGGCTTCATTGGTGCGAGTGCATTTAAAAGACCCACCATCTTTAGTTTCACCTGCAACACCGTTACGTCTTGGCAGTGGCAAAAGACCATCTCTTTGCGCTGAACCCAAAGCAGCAAATTCTACAGAAGAAATCACCGATGGGGAAATAGGATCAGTGGGAGTATTTAAAAGTAACGGTATCCATCGACCCGTGCCATCTGGATTGTAACGGGCAACATACAAAGTACCACTTTCCCATAAGCTAATATTCTCTTTGCTTGTAGGCGAGGAAATAGTACCTGTACTGATAAATTTCCAGGTGTGTCCCCCACGTCTGTCATCACCCATGTAAGCTATTAATGGTTTGCCAGCTTCGGCGCGCAGGGTAACGTTTTCGTGGCGGAAACGACCTAACCAAGTATGTTTGCGTGGACGGAAATTAGGATTAATAGGGTCAATTTCGACAATCCAGCCGTATTTTTCACCGACTAAACCAAAAGTTTTGCCAAGACTGCCATCAGGATACTCTACCTGAGTACCATCAGGTTTGACTGCTTCGCTGACACTACCTTGGAAGTTTTCTTCACCAGATAAGATTGTTCCCCAAGGAGTTGTACCGCCTGAACAGTTGTAAGCAGTACCAATGATTTTGTTACCTAATCCATCAGAACTAATGTTAAACACTTGAGTTGCAGATGGGCCAGTACCAATCAAATAGTTCTGATCTCCTTGTTGATAACTGCGACTTCCCCAAGCAGTGATACCTTTATAGTCGTCTTTGCGTTGACTATTAATTCCTAACCCAGAAAGACCGTGAAGGCGGCGGTTTCTGGAATCGCCACTAACGACAGCAAAACGCTTTTTGTCATTACGGCGAGAAATACGGACAATCGATCCACCTTGGTTATATAAAAATTCCCCTTGAACTTCAATCGTTTTTGTTGAGGGTAATGCCCAACCAATAACTGATTCAAAGCTGGTGGCTAACCCTTCGACACTAGCAGGATCTTCTGCTGCTAGAACAGAAAAAGGAAAACTCACGTATTCGTGATTTACCCATAAATAACCAGTATCATTAGTTCTACCAATGGGAACAAAACCTGTGTAATCGCAGTTGTAACCAAAATAATCGTCTTTGTTAGGGAATACGCGATCGCCCCAACTCACAATTACGTAACGTTCGTATTCCGGTGGTACTACAACATCATCAATTACTGTGTAGGTAGCTAGCTTAACATCTTTTGACGCATTACGTACTTTTCCCTTACCAATTCCTGTAGGTAGGTAACTTTTCTGATATCGATAGATTTTCAAGGGATGAGGTAGGCGCACTGGTGTAAAACTCAGTGGAGTTTTTTTTGTTTTGGCAAAAACAACTCCATCTAAAACCGCGTCTCCCAACACAGCAGCGCCAGCACTACCAGCAAAAAATACTAAAATTTGTCTCCGGCTCAAATTAGACATTTAACTTCCTCTGTTGTTGTGTTGTGACAGCCAAAATTTTATAGAAGAGCAACTCTACTTATTGACAGAAAAAGCCATATGCTATTAACTGAAATTCCACATATTTCACACGGCAAATAACCTTATAAAAAATATGTGGCTCAAGCTAATATGTGCTTTTTTTTGCATGAAAATACCAAGTACATCTAAGAATTTAAAGAATAAAAATTAAAATTAGGTTATATGTCGATTAACCGAAATTTATTAAAAATTATTTTTTTATAAAAGTGATGTTCAGGAAAATAAAGCTATTATTAATCCGCTTTGATTTTTGAGATTACTTGTGTAGGTAAGGAGTAGGGAGTGGGGAGTAGGGAACAGCCTTTTCTATTGGGACTGAATTTTTTGAGAAATCAAATAGAAGTTCTATGCGATCTCAGCAACATACTAGGCAAATTGTATTTACTAAGGTTGCTTTTTTGATCAGCAGAGTGAGGTCAAAAAATAGGGGTGTAGGGAACTTTGGCATTATCCTCTAAACCCCTATCCCTCTAGTTGCAGTTAGGAACTGTGTTAGCACCTCCGTTGTCCTATCCTGGAGATGGATAGTACTGCGTGGGTGAGACTGTGTTTTTTAGTGTTGTGATCCCGACTTACAATCGCCAACCAATTTTAGAAAAGTGCCTGCGGGCCTTAGAGATGCAGGAATTGAGTCATGTAGAGACGCTACAAGCAACGTCTGTAGATGGCTATGAAATTGTTTTAGTGGATGATGGTTCTACCGATGGCACATTGGAGTGGTTAGAAGCACATAAAGACGAGTTTTCCCATGTGCGATGGTTTCAGCAAGACCATGCTGGGCCGGCAATGGCTCGAAATTTGGGGGTAGAACAGGCGCAGGGAGATGTAATTATCTTTATTGATAGCGATTTGGTGGTGCTGAAAAATTTCTTGCAAGCTCATGCCGATGCACTAGTGCAGGGAAAAGCAAAATTGGCAAGCGATCGCTTTTTCACTTATGGTGCTGTAATTAATACTTGTAACTTCGACAACCCTACCGCCGAACCCTATAAAATCACAGATTTTTCCGCAGCATTTTTTGCTACAGGAAATGTCGCTATTCCCAAATATTGGCTACAAAAAGCTGGGCTTTTTGACAGTAGTTTTCAACTTTATGGCTGGGAAGATTTAGAACTAGGTGTGAGGTTGAAACAACTAGGTTTAAAACTAATCAAATGTCCCGCTGCTGTTGGCTATCACTGGCATCCACCATTTAATTTAGAACAAATCCCCCGTCTAATTGACAAAGAGATTCAACGTGGGCGCATGGGAGTTTTGTTTTATCAAAAGCACCCTACATGGGAAGTGCGAATGATGATTCAAATGACTTGGTTACACCGCTTGCTTTGGGGCATCCTCTCGCTTAATGGCATCTTAAATGAGCGAACAATGGCTCCTTTTTTGCAATGGCTAATTAATCTGGGTAAACCTCAATTGGCTTTAGAAATTGCCAGAATTTTTCTCAACTGGTATAACGTCAAGGGTGTCTATGAGGCTTATGGGGAGGGAGTGGGGAGTGGGGAGTAGGGAGTCTCTTATGGGTGGGTTTTTTAGATTTCGCGTTTTGGTTGACGCGGGGACGCGGGGACGGGGAGACGCGGGGACGCGGAGAAAGATTTCGGAACGGAAAAATAGGCTTTTTCAGACTGAATATGAAAAACCTACCCTTGAAAGGAGTAGGGAGTGGGATGTGGTTAGACTTCGCTCACCACTCGGTAGGTAAGGGGGCAGAGGAGCAGGGGGCAGGGAGCAGAGGAGAAATAACTGGCTCACTGACCGGGAAGGCAGGGGGCAGTGGAGAAATAACAAACACTCATTCCCAATCCCCAATCCCCAATCCCCAATCCCCAATCCCCAATCCCCAATCCCCAATCCCCAATCCCCAATCCCCAATCCCCAATCCCCAATCCCCAATCCCCAGTCCCCAATCCCCAGTCCCCAATCCCCAGCCATTCCCAAATGTGTTACCCTAGTATGGTTAACTAATCTCGCACATTCAGAAATTCGGGTGTTTCCTGGTTAGGAAATACGTCTGAATGGAGGTTTAACCCGAATAGGAGTTCAAAAATATGCCAGTTGTTTCATTGGCTCAAATGATGGAGTCGGGAGTTCACTTTGGGCATCAGACCCGACGTTGGAATCCGAAAATGTCTCCATACATTTATACTTCCCGTAATGGAGTACACATCATTGACTTGGTGCAAACAGCCCAGTTGATGGAAGATGCGTATAATTACATGCGATCGCACGCTGAACAGGGCAAGAAGTTTCTGTTCGTTGGTACAAAGCGACAAGCAGCAGGAATCATCGCCCAAGAAGCTAGCCGCTGCGGTTCACATTATATTAATCAGCGCTGGTTGGGTGGCATGTTGACCAACTGGGCAACTATCAAAACCAGAGTAGACCGCCTCAAAGATTTGGAACGTCGTGAAGAAAGCGGCGCACTGGATTTATTACCAAAAAAAGAAGCCTCGATGCTGCGTCGAGAAATGGCTAAGCTGCAAAAATATCTGGGCGGCATTAAAACAATGCGGAAAGTTCCCGATATTGTGGTGATTGTAGACCAACGCCGAGAATATAACGCGGTTCAAGAATGCCAAAAGCTGGGAATTCCAATTGTTTCTATGTTGGATACAAACTGTGACCCAGATGTAGTGGATATTCCTATCCCAGCAAATGATGACGCTATTAGATCAATTAAGCTGATAGTCGGAAAATTGGCAGATGCAATCTACGAAGGTCGTCATGGTCAACTAGATGCAGAAGACGATTACGAAGATTACGAAGGTGCAGAGGAAGAATACGATTACGATGAAAGCGAGTACACCGACTCGTTGATTCCCGACGACGAAGACGAAGAAGAATAATGAAAAGTTGTGAGTTGTGAGTGAAACTTTTACTCGTGACTCACCACTGATTAAGATAGAAATACTCACACTTGGGCAATTCTGAGTCTGATTTGTGGTTAGAAGTAGCGAGCTTTGACTAAAGAACTTTCTTAAAATCAAAACTCAGCACTCAACACTTAAAACGTGGCTCAACGCTCCGCTACCGTTAACAGCACTGATTAACTAATATATTTGTGAGCGATTACAACTCAAGGTCAAGTTAGGAATTAAGGCAACATGGCGGAAATATCTGCAAAACTCGTCCAAGAGCTACGCCAAAAAACTGGTGCTGGCATGATGGACTGCAAAAAGGCGCTAAAAGAAACTGATGGCGACATAGACGAAGCCATAGACTGGCTACGAAAAAAGGGTATCGCTTCGGCAGGTAAAAAAAGCGATCGCATTGCGGCAGAAGGTTTAGTAGATACCTACATTCAACCCGGTGGCAAGGTAGGTGTATTGATAGAAGTTAACTGCCAAACCGATTTTGTTGCCCGTAATGAAGGCTTTAAAGCTTTGGTTAAGAATCTAGCCAAGCAAGCCACAACTGCTGATAGCGTTGAGTCTTTGTTGGCTCAACCCTATATCGAAGATGAAAACGTGACTGTGGAAGAATTCATCAAGCAAACAATAGCTCAGTTGGGTGAAAACATCCAGGTACGTCGCTTCACCAAGTTTGCGATCCTAGAAAGTTCTCAAGGTATAGTAGACAGCTACATCCACACTGGTGGTAGAGTGGGTGTGCTAGTTGAGTTGAAATCTCAGACTGAAACTGCTGCTGGTAAAGAAGAATTCCAAGCCTTGGCGCGGAATGCTGCTATGCAAGTTGCAGCCTGCCCAAACGTTGAATATGTCAGTGTAGACCAAATCCCTGCTGAAGTCGCCCAAAAAGAAAAGGATGTGGAAATGGGGCGCGATGATTTGGCGAACAAACCCCAGAACATTAAAGAAAAAATTGTTCAGGGACGGATTGAAAAACGCTTGAAAGAATTGACTTTGCTAGATCAGCCTTACATTCGCGATCAGAGTATTTCCGTGGAAGACTTGGTGAAGCAAGTGAAGGCTCAAGTAGGCGAAGAAATCGAAGTCGTTCAGTTTGTCCGCTTTGTGTTGGGCGAAGGCATTGAAAAGCAAGAAAGCAACTTTGCTGAGGAAGTTGCTGCACAAATGGGTGGTAAGTGATTTAGTCATTGGTCAAATCACAAAGGACAAATGACTGTTTCTACAACAGGTCGGTTTATTTTAACTGGCCTGTATTTTTTGGTACTGATTGAACTAGAGGTAATGATTATTTGCCTAAAATATTAGAACCTCTGGATGATTATTTCTCAAAAAATTCGTACATTTGTACCATGATCAAGTACAGATGGGCAAGAGCGAAAAGATATGGCAAGAGCGATAGAGCGAATTGAGCGGGATATTGCAGTGTTGCGAGAAGCGATTTGTGCGATCGCCGCAGAACTAGAAAGCGCCTATGCCAGCTATCTCAGCACTTTAGGGCAAGCTGTACGTAGACAGCTAATTCTGGCAAGCTACCATCTTTGTACCCAAGGATATCCGGAAGAATTTCTGAGTTTATCGTTAAATCAGCGGCAACAATTGCAACAAGCCATCCGGAAGTTGGGTCAACAGGCTGCTGAGAAATTACTCAGTTGTGTTGGGAGTGAGGGGGATGAGGGAGATGAGGGAGATGAGGGGGATGAGGGGGATGAGGGAGTAATATCTTCTCTATCTACTGTTAGCCTTGATTTTTCTGACCCTATAGAACTGGCTAAATGGCAGCAAAATTTAGAAGAAGCTACGCAGGAGATACTGAAAAATCTCTCGCATAATGCTAATCTTTTATTACAAAAAGCTGGTATGTTACCCAAAAAATTACCGGAGCCAATCTTAGCAGCAGTAGCAGATGCATCGGAAGCATCTGCTGAAGTCATGCCAGGGCCACCCAACTTATTAAACCTAGTAATTGAACTGGAAAATGAACAGCAGCCAGAAGACTCTGGTCTTACGCAGATAATGGCTATTAACCTGCGGCTAGGAGAAATTGAATTTGCTGATGCAGCACTCTCATCTGAGCGCAAGCAAATCCGCAATATCTTAGTTCAGTTAAACAAGTTAGGACGGGAGTATCAACAAAAGCAGCGAGAGCATTCAGTTGCTGAAGCTGAAGCCGCATGGCGTGCTAGTTGGTTTGAAGATTAATCATTTGTCCTTTGTCCAAAGTCAAATGACCAATGACCAATGACCAATGACTAATGACTAATGACTAATAGCCAATGACTAATGACAAACCAGATTGGATACGCTTGCAGAAAGCTTTGGCAGTAGAAGCCGAACATGGTTTTACTGACTTGCTGGGCAAACAATATCGCTTTAGTGAATTTCTGAGCCTAACTTTTGGCAAGTTTCCCATGGGTTTGTCTGGACGTGAGCGTCGCCGGTGGCATGAATTAGCCGCTCAATTTAATAGCTATCCAAGTTTGGGGTTGGAACAAAGACAACACTTGGTAGCAGAGACTCGCAGGTATCTTTATCAACTACAACAAGAGGAACAAGAGCAGGAAAGAAGCACTTCGGCTCCGCTCAGTGACCAGCAGGGGGGAATTTATCAATCCAAAATCCAGAATCCCAAAACTCCAATTATCGCTGAGGTGAGTCGGAGGTTGGCCCCGAAGATTGACCAGAAACTCAGCGATTTACCAGAAATAGGCATTCGTAAAGCTGAGAAGTTGGCATCTCTGGGTTTATACACAGTGCGTGATTTACTTTTCTACTATCCACGTGACCATATTGACTATGCTCGTCAGGTCAATGTCCGCGAGTTGCAGGCGGGTGATACGGTGACAATTGTGGCTACGGTCAAGCGTTGCAATTGCTTCACTAGTCCAAAAAATAAGAAATTATCAATTTTAGAGTTGTTACTGAAAGATAACACAGGTCAAATTAAAGTTAATCGGTTCTCTGCTGGTACGCGCTTTACTAGTCGTGCTTGGCAGGAAGGTTTAAAACGCCGTTACCCAGTGGGTAGTATTGTCGCGGCATGTGGGTTGGTGAAGGAAAGTAAATATGGCTTGACTCTGGATAATCCAGAATTGGAAGTTTTGGCGCATCCAGGAGATACTATTGAGTCGTTAAATATTGGGCGAGTGGTACCAATTTATGCCCTCACCGAGGGAGTGGTAGCGAATATGGTGCGACAGGCGGTAATTGCTGCTTTGCCAGCAGCAACTCAGCTGAAAGACCCACTACCAAATGGTTTGCGGCAAAAGTATGGTTTGATGGAATTGAAAGATGCGATCGCAAATATCCATTTCCCCAGCGACAGTACTATCTTGTCAGCGGCGCGTCGTCGCCTAGTATTTGATGAATTTTTCTACCTCCAACTTGGTTTACTACAACGTCAGCAACAAGCAAAGGCGATCCAAACCAGCGCTATTCTCGCTCCCCAAGGTGAGTTAATTGCCAAATTTCATGAGATCCTACCTTTTCAACTCACTGGCGCACAGCAAAGGGTACTCAATGATATTCTCAGCGACTTACAAAAACCTGCACCAATGAATCGTTTAGTTCAAGGTGATGTGGGTTCTGGGAAAACTGTTGTTGCTGTAATTGCGATCCTCGCGGCAATTCAATCTGGCTACCAAGCAGCACTGATGGCTCCTACAGAAGTGCTGGCAGAACAGCATTACCGGAAATTAGTTAGCTGGTTTAACTTATTGTATCTACCTGTAGAATTACTTACAGGTTCTACCAAAACTGTTAAACGGCGACAAATTCACGCCCAGCTAGAAACTGGTGAATTACCTTTGTTGGTGGGAACTCATGCCTTAATTCAAGACCCTGTGAACTTTCAGCGCTTGGGGTTGGTGGTAATTGATGAACAGCACCGCTTTGGAGTACAACAGCGAGCGCGTTTGCAGCAAAAAGGCGAGCAACCCCATGTGTTAACGATGACAGCCACTCCTATTCCCCGAACGCTGGCACTGACGATACATGGGGATTTAGATGTGAGCCAAATTGATGAGTTACCACCAGGACGCCAAAAGATTCAAACTACAGTCCTATCAGGTCAGCAACGCACCCATGCTTACGATCTCATTCGCCGGGAAGTTGCCCAAGGCAGACAAGTTTATGTAGTTTTACCACTGGTAGAAGAGTCAGAAAAATTGGATGTGCGATCGGCAGTCGAGGAGCATCAAAAGCTACAAGAAAGCGTCTTTCCTGATTTTCAAGTAGGACTGTTGCATGGTCGCATGAGTTCCGCTGATAAAGATGAGGCAATTACCAAATTTCGCGATAATCAAACGCAAATTTTAGTGTCAACCACTGTTGTTGAAGTAGGCGTTGATGTGCCAAATGCCACGGTTATGCTCATTGAAAATGCAGAACGATTTGGTTTATCGCAACTACACCAATTACGAGGACGTGTCGGTCGTGGTGCAGCCCAGTCCTACTGTTTGTTAATGAGTAGTTCGAGAAGTCCTGATGCTCAACAAAGGCTCAAGGTATTGGAACAGTCCCAAGACGGCTTTTTCATCTCGGAAATGGATATGCGTTTTCGCGGCCCTGGGGAAGTGTTGGGAACTCGACAGTCTGGTGTGCCAGATTTTACATTGGCTAGTTTAGTAGAAGATGAGGAAGTATTGCTTTTAGCACGACAAGCAGCAGAAAAGGTAATAGAGATGGATGCAACTCTAGAGCGTTGGCATTTGATGAAAGAAGAGTTGAAATATAAGTATGAGCGGTTGATGGGTGGAGCAATTTTGACTTAAGCGCAGCCGCAACACCCGCTACTAACTCTTTCCCCCACTCCCTATTTTCGTAAAAGCTTGCAATTGCTAAAAACTGATGCTACGATTGTGAATCGTGAGACAAATGGGTCGGTGTCCGAGTGGTTAATGGAGGCGGACTGTAAATCCGCTGGCTTTGCCTACGCTAGTTCGAATCTAGCCCGGCCCACCACTTCTAGAGTTATGCGTTATAATAGCTGCGTAACTTAATTTTTGCCCGTGTGGCTCAGTGGTAGAGCACACCCTTGGTAAGGGTGAGGTCACGAGTTCAATCCTCGTCACGGGCTTTTTAGTAGAAAATCTGTCTAAGCTTATGATGCGATCCCCTTTTCTAGGCAGCAAGCAGTGAGTGATCGCATCGTAGAATTAGCCAAAGCAAACCATGCAAGATTAATAACATGAGTGAGTCTCTGGTCATTTAGTTCATTTATGACGCGATCGCAACTATAATTGCGATCGCGTCACTAACTCTTCAAGATTTACGCCAAGAAACCATGTTTCTAGAGAACAAATCACTGAAACGATGGGTTTTCGCAAACAAAATCAGTTTGTGCAGACGTGCGCTAGATTGTGGAGTTGCTATTTGTAATATCTGATCTAGCAACCAAGGAGCAAAGCGTTGGCACCAAACAGCCAGATAACTCTGCCATCCCACTAAAATTTCTGGTGCATTCTTTTGCAGTCCAATGACGAATGTTTTAGCTACTTGCTGGGGAGTCATGGGGATCACCCAGCGAAATAATTGTAAGTCACTCACCATGTCTGTGTCTGTCAAAGAAGGTAGTAAGGCTATCACTTGGATATTGTGTTCAGCTAGTTCTCGACGCAAGGCTTGAGTAAACCCTAAAATGGCAAACTTAGTAGCTGAGTAAGTCGCCATCGTAGGAGCAGCTACTTTCCCCATCAAACTCGATACATTGACAATTGTCCCTTGCTTTTGGCTTGCCATGCGTCGAGCTACCAAACTGGTGAGATTGTACATTCCCAACAAATTTACAGACAGTTCTTCTTGAACTTGGGGGAGTTTTGATTGCAGAAACGAGCTTTGATATGCCACGCCTGCACAGTTAATCAGTAGATGAATCGGGCCGTAATTGCGCCAAAGTTGAGCAACAGCAACATTCACCTCGATAGGCCGAGTTAAATCTACTGCAACGATCGCAGTTTCTACACCCATCGCCTCGATTTGGTTAGCTACCTCAACTAACTTTTGGCGATCGCGTGCTACTAAAATTAACCGTTGCATACCTTGTTGCGCTAACTCTAACGCGATCGCTCGTCCAATGCCACGCGAAGCCCCAGTAACTAGAGCAACTTTGCCTTGAATATTCATGGATTTCAACCTCCAAAATCTAGGTCTTACCTCTGGTTATTGCCAGCAGTCACAATCACTTCTATTTACTTGCCGACACCAAGCAAGACAATATTGAAATTAGAACTGAACAAAGCTTGTAACAACGAAATATTTCTGTGTTAGTCTGCAATACCTCACCATTGCTTAGAGAAAGCAGAAATATGTCGCCCTTGTCTCGAAAATTAATTAGCTGAATGGATATAGCTCATAGATTGCCCTTCTTATAGATCTGAGCGTTCACCAGCACTGTTCTACAATACACACGTTAACAATTAAATCAAGCTTTTGCAATCTTTTTTAATATATTTTTTTAATACTTGCTAACGACCAGTATATATATAGGGAATATTTTTGAGCATAAGTTTTTATGAATACTGGTTGATAAATATCGCTATTTCCTGACAATTACTTTAAGAATTCTCTGTAGCTCAAGGATTGATATATCAAGGTCATACTTACGACATACAAAAGACATATTTTATGAAAAACATTGCAAGATAGAATTATCTCAGCAAATTTATATATGGGAGTCGGCTTTGATTTTTGAACGGACTTATGTAGTTAGGGAGTAGGGAAGAAGCCTTTTCGAGATGTGCTGATTTTTGAACCATTCGCGCCAGTCCCTACCCTCAACGTTTCGGAGGGCGGGTAAGGATAGCGCACAGGGACAGGCGATCGCATCTTTGCTCAAAAGATGCAAGCTTAGCTCATCAACATAATTTTATTTACATTATATTTTCAGCTAGTTATATACAGAAATAACTTTGATCAAGGTATTTGCAAAAATCTTCTTCAATTACTATTTCAATATTTGATTCAACTGCTCTGCATTCAATGACTGTAGCAAACTAAGATTGAGAGGAGCTTGACTAATATATTGACCATAAGATGATTGTAAATAAGAGCGGTATTCGAGACGGTTGAGAAGATGAGTTTCTAAAAAAGCCACACTTAAAGCGTTGAGATAGGAATAAACAGCAGCACGGTTAGGGCCTAGCAAACCAGCAGGTACAGGTAAGACATCATTTCCACGGCTAGGTTCAGCAAGAGCAGAAAAGTGAGTAGCATTTTCGATTAAGGCTAAGTACTTGTTGGGGTGAGAAAGCTGGGTAAAAGGGCGAATCTGTTCAGGTACGGCGGGGGCAAAAATATCTTGGCTACCAGCTACCAGCATTACAGGAAGTTGAATTTGCTTGATCCCGCTTTCACCCAAGATGGAACTGTCGATAGGATTGATGGCCATGACTGCTTTAATGCGATCGTCCTGTAGTGAATAATTTATTGGGGGTAATTTAATTGCTTCACATTGCAAAAACAGCGACACATTTAAGGATTTATTGGGATTACAATCTCGACGAAGTTGAGCAAAGTTAATCTTTGCCCCAGCTAAAGTCAAAACAGTATAACCACCAAAGGAATGACCGATCGCACCGACTTGCTGAAAATTGAGTTTACCCCGGATTTTAGGATCTACATTTTCTAAACGCTGGAGTTCGTCGAGTACATATTTGACATCCAAAGGTCGGTTAAGAAATTCGCTGGGATCTGGTGGCCCTGCTAAACCATCAAAGTACAATTGAAAGCGTTCAGCGTTACTACCAGGGTGTTCTAATACAGTGACGGCGAAACCGTAGGATGCAATATGCTGAGCTAGATAGTCAAAAGCATAGCGGTCTGAGGCGATGCCATGAGAAATCACAACTAAAGGAAAGCGCGTTGAAGGTGCGTTTTGTGAGTCTTGTGGTGCGGCTGTTGGTAAATAGAGATCAACTGGTAAACGCCGATTGCGGGATACATCATTTAAATTAATGCTAATTTTTTGAAAGCTAAATTTTCCAGGCGATCGCAAATCTGGCTGTTTTGAAAAGTCAACATTGGAATTAGCAGCTTGGGTGGTTGCTTCTTTTTGAATGAAAGCAACAACCTCATCCCTTTTTTTAAGCAACTGCGATAAATCATCGACTATGCTCAATCCCTCTGTAAAATTCAGCCTGATTGTATCGCTAGGGAACTTACGCAGCAAATTGACAACCGTTAAGCCTTCTCGATCAGCCGCTGCCAAAATTAAAGCAGCACGTATCGCATAGAAACCATTTTTGCGAGACTCAGTGAGCAGTAACTCTCCTAGACGTTGCACTACCTTTTCACCTATTGGTGAGTACGTCACCTGAGACACCAAAGTCGGAGTGATCTGGAAACGCTGCTGGAGTAGATCCCGTAATTGAGCAAGTTGCTGGCGATTGGCGCGGCTGGCATAAAATGAAAAGTCTTCGTCGATTTTGCCTTCTTTGGCAAAAGTTTCTAACGAGTCAACCGACAAAGAAAATTCCCCAAAAGGAGGGTAAAAAAAGCTAATGCGCTCAGCTCCCAATCCGGGAGTTGCGGTCAAAATGGTAGATAGCAGCCCAAAACTTAGATGTTGCAAAAATTTTTTCATCAGAGAAACCCGCTATCTAACTGCATAAGCTCTATAAGCATGATAAAGCAAGTACTTACACTCATCATCTCGTATTTACCCAAATCAAAACATATAGAGCGATAATTAATGTAGAACTCAAAGTTATGTTGTATGTCAATTCCTTCCTGTAGTTGTTGTGTTGTTGTTCTTAACCAACAACAGGAGCAGAATAATATTTGTCATCAAAACCAATGCCAAGATGAGCCAGTATACTACAGTCAAAGTGGAGTCAAAAATTGTACTGTGGTTGAAAATGGTCGGGTTGTCGTTAAACCATCACCGGAAAATAGGGGACAGGGTGCAGGTGACAGGTGATAGAGGATGTGGTTCGACTCCGCTCACCAACCGGGGGACGCGGGAGTGAGGGGACGCGGGGACGCGGGGACGCGGGGATGAGGAGAATAATTAATAACAAATGACAAATGACAAATGACAATTCCCCAGTCCCCAGTCCCCAATACCCAGTCCCCAGTCCCCAATCCCCAGTCCCCAATCCCCAGTCCCCAATCCCCAGTCCCCAGTCCCCAATCCCCAGTCCCCAGTCCCCAATACCCAGTCCCCAGCCCCCATTTCAAGCCAAAGGTAATGCATCGTGAAAGTATTTATAGTCGATGTAGCGATGTCCTTCAGAGGTGTGGTGGATAATATCGATAAAACGATGATTCCACAGGAGATCACCAGCACTATAACTATGGTACGCATGAACTACCTGGGCTACTGTTTCATCAATGCCACTCAGAGAAATCACGATTAAGGTATTTGTCTGCATTAGCGACTCTGGTGACATCCCATAAAGAGGACTAAACTCATTGATTACATGCATTGCTACCCAGGTTAGTGTAAAGCTGGGTGTTTGGTTTCTTAAAAGTTTAAGGTCGTAAAACCGACGCAAAAACTGCCCCTCAGCTGTAATTTCGTCACGCATCAGATACACTCGCATCTGCGCTTCCAAGATTTGATTGCGGCGCTGATTAGCAGTGCGAAACATTAAAGTAGGCACTCCTTCATGGGGTGTAATTACTGCTATGCGGCTAAACATAACGCGGGCCGTAGGTCGAGAAAATCGAGCAAAAGCTAATCCTGTCATTAAAGCAATTCCCATCAGACCCGCTATCGCTTCAATTGTGACAATAACATTGGCATAAGTCGTTTTAGGATACATCGCACCGTAGCCAATAGATGCTAGGGTTTGCACACTGAAGAAGAAAGCATCTGAAAAAGAGCCGGGTTGAGCGTTATTGATACAATCTCCGCCTGCTAAGTAGGCTAGGGCAAATATGGAATTAATTGCTACATATGAAACAGCGAGTAGGCTTAAAAAGCCAATCCAGGGAATTGTTAGTAGTAAATGGTAGGGATCGCGCCAATAAGAATACCATGCACCAATACCCATAATCTCAACCTGTCCATTTTGGATCTTGATATAAGCTCGTGGGATCACAGGCTGTCGTTGCTTCTTGGAGGGTCTCTTCAGTCGAAATTTCATTGCGAGTAGCCAAAGGAACGACGAGTAGTTAGTATTACTAGAGTTGGAAATAATTCAAACCTGATGATTGTACATAACTTATGAATCGAAATTTCTGGATTATTGCTTTAATTGCCTTTATTAATTCCTTAAGTTTTACAGTTTTAATTCCTATTATCTACCTTTATGGCAAAAAATTTGGTCTGAGTGATTTCCAAACTAGCTTATTATTTTCGATTTACTCTATAGCTCAGTTTTTCGCGACTCCTGTCATTGGTAAATTGTCAGATCGTTTTGGACGCAAGCCGCTGTTAATCATTAGTTTAGCTGGTACTGTCATTGCTAACTTAATAGCCGGAACAGCAACAACAGCGATTAATCTGTTTTTAGCTCGATTTTTAGATGGAATCACCGGCGGTAATGCTTCTGTGGCTCAAGCGATTATTTCAGATATTACCGTTCCAGAAAAGCGTGGTCAGGGGTTTGGAATTTATGGAGCTGCGTTAGGATTAGGTTTTGTTTTAGGGCCATTAACAAGTTTGTTTGCACAACAGATTTCCTTGGGTGCGGCATTTATAGTTTCTGGTGCAGTTGCACTAGTAGCACTATTAATTACAATCTTATTTTTGCCTGAAACTCTGCAAAATAGATCTGAGAAGGCGCACAATATTTTTGATTTGGGTTTAGGAAATTTAATCAAGGGTTTGGTTATACCAAAAGTTGGTATTCTCTTAATAATCAACTTTTTTATTGGTACAACCTTTACAATATTTACCTATGCTTTTCAGCCTTACTTTATTAATGTGTTAGGTCAAAATAGTCAGTCTTTAACACTAATGTTTCTAGCATTCGGAATTTTAGGTGTAATTATGCAAACTTGGGGAGTCTCAATCCTCAGCCGGAAATTTAATTTAGTTAATATATTGTTTTTATCATTGTTTATTCGTAGCACATCATTTGTCTTAATGCCGATTGTGCCAATAATTGTTTATTTCGTAGCAGTTAGTGTAGTTTTTTCATTATTTAATTCTTTGGTGCAACCAATGATCAACACGCTAATTTCTCTCAACGCTAAGCCACAAGACCAAGGCACTGTCATGGGATTGAACGCATCTTATTTAAGCATTTCTAATGGAATTGGCCCTGTGATTGCAGGAACACTCATTTATCAATCAAATCCCAATACCTATGGCTATCCATTATATTTAGCCGGAATACTGACATTTTTAGTGTTGTTTTTGGCGGTAGTTACGCGTAAAAGTTACACACCTTAAATTAGACCTCTTGCATAAATATTTTTTTTCTTTCACGCAGAGGCAAGGCAGCGCGTTGCGGGGGTTCCCCCCGTTGTAGCGACTGCCGCGCAGAGACGCAGAGAAGAGAACGCAAAGAAGGACTTTTGCAAGAGGTCTATTGATTAAATAGGGAACAGGGTAAATATAGTGTTTCTGTATTACTAATAGCAAAAAAGTAGGGTGATAATTTACCACCCTACTACTAGGTTAGTCGCTAGAAGCTTAATTTTCTGGTTTGGATGATTGACCTTGAGAACAGCGATCAAACCACTCTTGATATTTTTGTTTTTGCGATTCATTTTCTACAAGAATCGTTACTTTGACGTGCTGACATCCATGATTACGTTCTAAGGCGATCGCATTTAATAATAGACTAGCAATCTTGGGTGAACTAAATTCACCATTCACTGTTAAACCGTTGTAAAAATTTTTAACTTCTAGCTTTTCGCTTTCAGTTAACTCAACACTAGAAATTTCCTCTTGCCCTAAATTAATCTCTGCCAGTTGTTTATGTTCCGGGCTAATTTGTTCTATAATTAATTTCTCACGTTTGACAGGAACTTCGATCATCCGAGTTTCGATTTCTTTGCGAACAATGACATCACCGACTTTACGTTTTTTGCTATCTACAATTAGCCGTTCTTCTAATAAACGAATCGTATTTTCTTCTCTGATTTCTTCTGAGTTTACTGGTTCAACTAAGCTACTTGTAGTTTGACTAGGAGCTACTGGCTCAACGGAAGTATCGGTATAGTTTTGAGTTTCTGATATTTCTGTTTCACCAAGACTAGTTGTAGTGTGATGAATGTCTATTTGTTCAGTAGAGTTTTCCATCAATTTTTGCTCATCTAGTATTTCTGCTTTATCCCAAGTACTGATGTTTGGACTCATGGCTACTTGTTCAGTAGATTTTTCTACTACTTGTTGAGCATCTGTTATTTCTATTTTATCTGAATTTTTGATAATTGGGCTAGTTGCTATTTGTTTAGTATGGGCTTCTAAAAAGTTCTCTTCACCTGATATTTCTGCTTTTGGATATTTAGGTATATAGTCCATTTCTGATCTATCTAGATCTATAAAGATAGATTTAGTTTCCTTATCAATTTTTTTGATTTTCTGGCTTTGAAACTGAAACAAAAAATATTTATCAACAAACTGCTGAGTATCTTCTACATCGTGTTGATTTATCTGTTTAGATATCACAAGATTTAACCGACGATTAGCATCTAATATCAAATCTTGAACCTTACCTACTAGCTGACCTTGATTATCTATAACTGCAAAATTTTTGACTCTTTTTCTCAAGTCTTCTAGTAGATTGCCGATTTGAGTATTCCAATTTGTCTGGCCGATGTTTCTTGCCATCGATTGGCTGTTCATATGCTATGCAAAGTTTTTTAACTGCTTTCTAATTAGATTTATTCAATGTATATACCACAATTAGCGATTAGAAGTACAGGCAAAGCAATTCAAAAATCTCTACCTGTACTTATTTGCTATTAGCTAATAATTAGGTTAATTAGCGTTCGTCAATTGGTAAACCAGGAGCATTGACATCTAACTCTTCACGGCGCACAGTTTCTTGAGCTTCTACTGTGTCATGATCTACCACTTTTTTAACTCTAACTTCTTCGCGCACAACAGCTTCTTTGCGAATCTCAGGGGTTTCTTCGTGAATTTCGATGCGAGCAACTTCACCTTCGCGGAAGTTTACTTCTTGAGGAGAAACAGCGGTACCAGCATCTGTTGGAGTCACACGCTCAATTACAACTCGCTCTCTGTCTACAGGAATCGCAACACGCGCAGTTTCAGTTTCGATATGTTTGCTAATAGTTACTTCACCAGTTTTTTGGCGTCTTTTATTAGCAATTAGCCGTTCTTCGTACAATCTCAAGGTTTGATGATCTTGCTCATTTAACCCAAACAAAGAAGGCTCATTTTGGTAATTGTATGTATCGCGGTTGTAGATAGGTGCAGTTGCTGCCCCTATGGGTGCCGAAGCTTCTAATGGTGTTGAAGTATCTACAGGTCTAGCATAATCTTCGGAACGACGATATACACCACGCACCCGTTCTTCATAGTCGTAATCTAGCGTTTGGCGTTCATTGAACTCAGGTAAAGCTTCTGCTTGCTCTCTAGTCATACCAATCGCATAGACGCGATCAATATTGTAGTCGATACGTAACCGTCCAATTGGTAATAACACTTTCTTTCCGAAAATCCAAAAACCTAAGTCAACGACTAAATAACGAAAGTGTCCTTCGTCGTCAACTAAAACATCATTTACTGTACCAATTTTTTCATCAGTACCCTCTGTGTAGACGCCAAGACCCTTAACGTCGTTACCTTGAAAAGTTTCTCGGTAATTTTGATCAAAATCTTCTAATTTGTAAAGAGCCATTATATGTTACCTCAAACATTTCTTCTATTTCTTGCTATCTAGCTTAAATATTTATTCACTTTTATCCATCTTTCTTACGACTGAATTAATTCAATAAATATTTATCGAGAGTTATAAATTTATAAAACAAAATACTCTTTGTTAGCTTTTTTAGTTTTACTTAATAACTATATACAAATATGTTCTTTGATATCGACTTGATCCACTTGATGAAATTTAAATAACTAGTTTTATCTCTAATATTTTAGGTTTAGAGATGATTTTTTGTCTGATTACTCATTTGAAGAATAGTAATCAGACAAAAAACGCTGGTTTATCGAGGTTTTACTAATTGCGATCGCTTTTTTCTTGACTATATAGATTTAGAGTAATCTTTATAACTAAATCGTAAATTTTTTTGCGCTATCTTTCCTCTTGCCAACGACTGAATTTTATTAATTTACTTCCTGCTTTAGCACCAATACTCGAAAATCAATTTTTCTATAACTTAAGTTATAGAAACTAATCGTTTTTGAACTAGAAAATATAACTTAGGTCAGATAAAAAGCAGCTTCTACAAGAGACGCACCATGGCGTGTTTCGACAAATGTAAAAAACCTGCTGTGGAGGGCAGTAGGTAGAGATGAGCTAAACAATACTCAAAGTCATCAGGTTTTCTGCCATCTCAAAGTTAGATGTCACATTTTGAACATCGTCTAAGCCTTCTAATGTATCAATTAACTTGAGTAGCGATCGCGCTTGTTCAGGATTTGTAACCTCTACATAATTATCAGGAATCCAGCGTAATTCCGCATCAGTTACCTCAAATCCCTGATCTTTCAATGTCTGGTTGAGGACTTCTAAATTTGCGATCTCAGTCAATACTTCAGCGATCTCATCTTCTATCATCTCATAAGATTCTGCACCGCCTTCGAGAGATGCTTCTAAAAGCTTTTCTTCATCTATCGCACCTTGCACTACACAAACACCTTTTTGGGCAAACATCCAGCTAACACAACCTGTTTCACCAAGATTACCACCGTTTTTGCTGAATGCTACACGTAAATCAGCAGCGGTACGATTGCGGTTATCTGTTAAGGCTTCAATCAAAATTGCAATCCCACCAGGCCCGTAACCTTCATAGCGAATATCTTCTAAGATGGCGTTATCTCCACCAAAAGTGCCTGCGCCTTTAGCGATCGCTCGCTCAATATTATCATTGGGGATACCTGCTGCTTTTGCCTTATCCACTGCTGTGCGGAGTTGAAAATTCATCGCAGGATCTGGTACACCACTTCTAGCTGCAACGATAATCGCACGAGATAATTGAGTGAAAGTTTTTCCCTTTTTTGCATCTACTACCGCCTTTTGGCGCTTAATATTTGCCCATTTACTATGTCCTGCCATAATCTGAAATGATTAAAACTCCCTTCAAAACTAGGATATAGTACTGTGTGATGGCTAGCAGTAATCTGGTCAAAAAACCCTTTTATATCATGTCTGGTTAAAGACTTACAGCAGATTGCAGGGGGTAAGGGGTAGCTGACAAGTGTAGCGACTTCGCTTAGGCATCAAGTAAAAATAAGTAGTGCGAGCATCTTGCTCGCGCGGGCAAGATGCCCGCACTACAAATATTAAATTGTTCAACTTATTTTTACACGAATCCTTAGTACAAGTTCCCCATTCCCCATTCCCCACCTCAAGACAATTGTGCAACACTTAACAAAAGTGCCAAAGTTTTAATTGTCAATCATCTTCTTCAAGGTTATGGGTAAATTTTTTTCGCCTACCCGCTATTCCAAGCGAAAAAGAAAGAAAGTCTCGCGCTATCTACGCCGTCTACTGTTAGTAATGCTTGTAGGCATATTGGCTTTAGGTGGATGTCGGGCTATCTTCCAGAGAACTGAGCAAGCTAAAGTCACTCATGTAACCTTGTGGCAAGGGGTAAATCCACCACCAAACCGAGATGTGTTGCAAAAACTGGTGGATAAATTTAATCAGACTCACCCAAATATTCATGTAGAGTCGCTTTATGTCGGGCAACAAGATCAGCAAACGCCCAAGATTTTAGCAGCGGTAGTAGGTAATGCACCCCCTGATTTGTTGTGGTATAACCCAACAATTGGCGGACAATTGGTGGAACTAGGGGCGCTATTACCTTTAGATACTATGCTGGCAAACTCGCCAATAAAAGATGAAATTGACCCTACTTTGTATTCATCAATGCAATACAACGGTAAGATTTGGTCAGTGCCATTTGCAACAAATAATGTTGGTGTATTTTATCGTCCCAGTTTATTTAAAGCAGCGGGAATTAATAAATTACCTAGTACTTGGGAAGAGTTTCGACAAGTTGCAAAACAATTAACTCGTGATACTAATGGCGATGGACAGACAGATCAATATGGGATGTTTCTCCCATTGGGTAAAGGAGAATTTACAGTATTCACTTGGTTGCCTTTTATGTGGAGTGGCGGCGGTGAATTGGTAAAAGAAAATTCTCAAAATGCCGCAGCAGTTAATTTAATAGGTAATCAAGGAGCGATCGCAGCTTTACAATTTTGGCGTAATTTGATTACTGATGGTTCTGCTATGTTATCTGGCCCGGAACGAGGTTATGAGCCAGAAGCTTTTTTGAGTGGTAAGGTTGCAATGCAATTAATTGGGCCTTGGACTTTGGGAGAATTTCAAGCTACAGGTGTCGATTTTGGTGTCTTTCCCATTCCTGTTGCTCAACGGCCTGCTACTGTGATTGGCGGTGAGAATTTGTTTTTATTTAAAACTACACCGCAGCGACAAAAAGCAGCGTTTCAGTTTGCTGAATATACTTTAAGTGAGGAATTTCAAACTGAATTAGCTCTAGGCACTGGTTATATGCCTGTAAATTTAAAGGCGCGTCAAAGTGCTAAATATCAAGAGTTTGTGCAGAAAATACCAGCATTGAAGGTATTTTTAGAACAGGCAAAATATGGGCGATCGCGTCCTATTTTTCCTGGTTATAATCGGATTTCAGATAGTGTAGGGCGAGCAGTTGAATCTGTGTTGTTGGGCAAAAATTCCCCAGATGATGCGCTTAAAGCAACTCAACAGCGGTTAGATTTAATTTTTAAATAATTAAGCTAATGCGCTTACATATTACAATCCTATTTGATTTAAAAATCTTGACAAATTCAGATCCCCACTTCCCACTATTTAACCTTAATCTTTTTTTCTATCGATCCAATTATCAAGTCAGCTAGTAATGCAATTACCGCCGCCGGAATTGCCCCCGCTAAAATTAGTTGATTATTCACTACTGCTATCCCCCGAAAAATAAATACTCCTAAACCACCTGCACCAATTGCAGCTGCAATGGTGGCAATCCCGATAGCAATTACTGTTGCAACCCTTACTCCTGCAAGAATCACTCCCATTGCTAAAGGAATCTCAACTTGCATTAATAATTGTTGATCTGTCATTCCCATGCCTCTGCCAGCTTCACGAATCGCTGGATCTACACCAATAATGCCTGTATAGGTGTTACGAATTATCGGTAGCAGGGAATATAAAGTCAAGGCAACAATTGCTGGAATTACACCAATTCCACCAATTATTGGAACGGGAATAAGTAAACCAAATAGGGCTAAACTAGGAATAGTTTGGAGAATATTTGCTATACCAAGAATTGGTTGGCGCAGATGCGTTTTACGTGTAATCAAAATGCCTAGCGGAATGCCTATAAGTATAGCAATTCCAATAGCAATGCCTACTAAAAACAAGTGTTCTAGAGTATGCTGAAGAATTTCCGAGGCATATTTAATTAAGAAGAAATCTTTCATAAAGTTTTGGTAGACGCCGATATAATAAATCACACAACGATCGCATGAAAATCCTCTTCCCTACTCCCTAAGCTAATCTGCCTTTAACTTGCATAATCCTTTGCCTCAGAAAGACGCAAAGAGAAGTTGCGTGCGGGGGTTCCCCCCGTTGAGCAAACTTCGGAGGACGCGCTTAAGGGGAGACGCGGGGATGCAATTTGAATGATTATTAGCTTACTCCCCACTTTCACGACAGAGAACGCAGACATTGGAGAAAAGCAAGGCTTTCTGGATGTGATGAGTGCATAAATTCATCCCTTGTCTCCAATACTGCCAATTCTCCTGCATACATTAAACCAATTCTTGATGCTAAAACAAAGGCTTCTTGAATATCATGGGTGACAAAAACCACTGTCTTACCCAATTCCTGTTGCAGATGCTGAAACTCTTGCTGAAGTTCTAAGCGCGTAATCGGATCTAATGCGCCAAAGGGTTCATCCATTAATAATACTGGTGGATCTGCTGCTAATGCTCTGGCAACACCAACTCTTTGCTTTTGTCCTCCTGAAAGTTCATGAGGATAACGTCCAGCAAATTGTTCTGGATTTAAACCTACCAAATGTAACAATTCATAAACCCGTGTTTTGATTTGTTTGGGTTGCCAACCTTCCAAAGCTGGGACTAAACCTACATTACGTTCAACAGTAAAATGGGGAAATAAACCAGTCTCTTGAATCACATAACCTATTTTTCGCCGCAGTTTAATTTCATCCCATTGAGTTGTAGGAATGCCATCAAATAAAACTTCGCCTTTTGTAGGTGTCAGTAGACGATTGATTAATTTCATTGTCGTTGTTTTGCCGCTACCACTACGTCCGAGTAAAACTAGTGCTTCTCCTTTGTGGATAACAAAATTGAGATTTGACACTAAAGGCCGATGGTTGCGGCTAAAAGTGACATCACGAAAGTCAACGGCAATTTGATTGTTTTGCACCATGGATTAAGTTATTGGTAGTAAACTGCCAAGGCTAAATTTATGCACTAGATTTCTGGTTAAGGCATCAAGTAAAAATAAGTAGTGCGAGCATCTTGCTCGCGCGGGCAAGATGCTCGCACTACAAATATCAAATTGTTCAACTTATTTTTACACGAATCCTAAGAAGGCGAAGACAGCGCAACTACGAACCTTTTCTCTCGCAATATTTCAGGCTTGCCACACCAGTAGAGAGGGCTAGAAGCTGCTAGCTAATTTCGGGACGCCATTTCTCCATCATGGCAATGATTTCTGAAATTCGACGTTCACCGCACCAAACTAAATCAAGTTTTTTGAGTTGTTCAAGACTAATACCACCATCCAAATCAGCGATTTGATGATATTCTGTATCTCCCATCGCTGCAAGTAAATCTTGGAAAATAATAGTCTCATCAAATTGGGGATTTGTCTGTTGATCGTTGAGAATTGCTATTGCTCGTTCTTCTGATAGTCCTTGCAGTGTACCAAAAATGAAGCGTGTAGGAAAGTCCACATCCCGCAGGGCTGGATGACGTGAAACTAATCCTGCTAAGATGACTCCCAGATAAGCAGCAGCTCGGGCATTACTCAGTAACTGTATTTGTTGAGATGCAATCTCTGTTAAACTGGTGAAAAATGGACATCCTAGCTGTTGTTCGATCGCAGCCATTGGATCTGCGACAATAGAGGATTGTAATTGTGCTGCAAACAAGGCTCGATGTTCTTGTGGTAGGTAGTTGAGTAAAGTTTGCTGAGCGCGATCGCTTATGATCATCTCATGATCTAGCCCAAAGCTAAAGTCTTTGCCCGGTTCTAAACCTTCACGGATTAAAATGTTAAAAATATTACCTTGAGCTTGTGCTTGCAGTTGTTCATACTGAGATTGCTTAAGAAAAAGTTGACAAAACCAACTATGGCTATCAGACTTACATTCAACCAGTATTTCGTTAACAATCAAAGCTGTTAACTTTTCCGTTCCTAAAAGAGTTTGCCAATGTACAATTAATCTTTTCATAGCAGCCTCGTCGCGATAATTCAGCGCCTTGAGTAGTTGGCGCTTCGCGGTTGCTGCTGGATGTCTATTTTTGCCAAAGCCGTTAATTTTCAAACTTTTATCAAGAGTTTTGGGTATGTCAGCTTGCTCTTCTTTTACCTCATTTAGGAATCTGATGTCATGAGTGAGATCGCGGAAAAATCAAGTAAAATCATCTATGGGATTTCACTATGTTTATAGATTTTTCGATTACATGTACTGTTAGTTATGGTACAAAATTTACTTCAACTTAGTAGCATATGACCGTAAACAGCTGCAAAAATTATTCTAAAATTTCAAAACATTCCTCATAATAGTCAGAATATAGCTAATAAGTGAGGATTGCAATTGCCAAAATGACATCTGATTTTTTCCCAGGTTTTGTTTGACTAATTAAAAGTAACCAGTAATAACACTTAAGCTATAATTGGATAATTCAATAAAAGTCTATATTGATATTGATGAACAGTCAGCTACTGGATGGACATTACCAAATATTGACAGTTTTAAACACAGGAGAATTAGTACAAACTTATTTAGTGGAAGATACTAAAATTCCTCATAGTAAATTTTTAGTACAGCGGCTGAGTCCACCTAGTAATAATCCCAAAACTTTAAGCATTCTGCGCCACCTGTTTACCAGTCAGGTAGCAAACTTAGAAAAGTTAACAAAAGAATACGATCAAATCCAAAAGCTAGTTGGTTATTTTGAAGAAAACGAAGCCTTTTATTTAGTTCAAGAGTTCATACCTGGTAATTCTTTAAATGAGGAAATTTTACATGGTGTACCTCTTAAAGAAAACGAAGTAATTAATTTATTAATAGAAGTATTAGAGATTTTAGTTTTTGCCCATACACATGGGATAATTCATCGAGATATTAAACCAGCAAATATTATCCGTCGAGAATCAGATAAGAAATTAGTTCTGACTAATTTTGGTGGTGTCAGAGAAGTCATCACTCATACTGTTGATACTAAAGAATATATGCCTGTTGAACAAACTCAGGGCAATACTAGATATAACAGCGATATATATGCTTTGGGCATAATTGCGATCGCAGCAATTACAGGTTTAAAAGCCAACGAAATTTATCAATTAAAAAATCACAAAAAATCGCTCAATGGTGAAATCATTTGGCATGATAAAACCACAAATATCAATCAAGATTTAGTCAGAGTTCTGAATAAGATGGTACGTTTAAATTACCGTAAACGCTACCAATATGCAACCGAAATATTAGACGAACTCAAGTTAATAACAAATCATGAATATCAGCAGCGAAAGCGTCAACAAAAAATCTTAGGACTAATTTCACTGGGAATATTTGGAAGTATTAGCATTAGCTTAATGATTTGGTTTTCCCAGTTACCTAAACCTCCAAGCAAGACTCAACAATTTTATCAATCAGGAGTAGACAAATATCAGTCAGGAAAATATCAACAAGCCGTTGAAGATTTGACTCAAGCAATTGCAGCAGATAATCAAAATGCCGCAGCTTACAATAAACGAGGTGATGCTTTTTATCGCTTAGGAGATTTCCAAAAAGCACAAGCAGACTCCAGCCAAGCGATTTTACTTAATCCTCAAGATGCTAATGCTTACTATGACAGAGGATTTTCCTTATATGAAATGAGTCAGCAGAAAGAAGCGATCGCAGACCACACGCAAGCAATTAAACTAGATCCTAAAAATCCATACACTTATTATGGGCGGGGTCTTGCCCATGTTAAACTGAAGAGTTATAAACAGGCAATTAAAGATTTTAATCAAGCGATCGCTCTTAAATCCAACTATGCTAAAGCATATTTACAGCGAGGTTTGATTCATCGCCGTCTCAAACTGCGGCAAGCAGCCATCAAAGATTTTAATCAAGCAATTAAGATTAATCCCAAAGACGCCAAAGCCTATTATCAAAGAGGCTTGACTCAATATCTCAGCAATCAAAAACAAGCAGCAATTAAAGATTATACAAACGCCATTAATCTTAATCCCAAATATACAGAAGCTTATTTAAAGCGTGCTGATATTTATAGTGAAATTGGAGATAAACTCGAAGCTACCGCAGATTATAACAAAGTTTTGCAACTGCAACCTAAATCAATTACAGCCTATATTCATCGGGGTTTACACCGCTTTTCTTTTGGAGATTATCGAGGAGCAATTGAAGATTATACCGAAGCCATTGAACTAAAACCAAATAACGCAGCAGCTTATAACAATAGGGGTAACGCTTATTTAGAATTAGGAAATAAAAAAGCTGCTAATCAAGATTATACACAAGCGATCGCCATTAATAAAAGTTATGCTTTAGCTTACTATAATCGTGGAATAATTCGCGCTAGAGTAGGAAATAAAAAGACTGCGATCGGAGATTTTCAAACAGCTGCAAAACTGTTTAAAAAACAGGGAGAAAAAGACAGCTATAAGGATGCACAAAAAGAAATTGCTCTTATCCAAAGGAATTTATCACCAGTGAAAGCTTATCGCATTAAATCCGGTAAACGCGAAAAAAATTGAATTATAGCTTGCAAATTGATTTGAGAATACCCGGTTATAAATTTTCTGGATTACCTTTAGGATTAGGCATTTAAAAAGTTGTTTTTATTTTTCTTTTTTGTTCTTGTCTAGTTTCTCTTGGATAGCTTCTCTACAGAATTCAGCAGGGTTATCTTGTTTTTTTACCTCTTCTTTCATTCTTTCGCTAACACGAAAGCTGAGATTTGCTGTAAGTGACTCTTCACCTTTTGGCTGTAGTGGTTCTAGGTTGTCAGGATTCCCTTTAGGATTGGGCATTATTGAGAAATATAAATAAGACTTGAGGGATAAGCGCGCATATAGATAAAGTTTTAAATCGGTGGTGTTCTTAGCCTGGAAAACTGGTTCACCACCGATACCACTTTGATCAAGAGGTAACTCTATTTTATGTTCACGCGTTCCGAACTTGAAGTCTTAACCGTTGCACAGCTAAGAATCCTATGCGCTAGATACGGTATTAAACCAACTGGCAACTCAGGATATAAAACAAGCTATATCGTTTCTTTGATGGCATTCCCACAACTAGCACTACAGCAACTCAGGCAAGATAGAGGATTAAGGCTACCTGGGTTTACTGCCATTCAGTCGCTGATAGCGATCGCAAACGAGATGAACTCACCCACTGATGAACAAGCAGCATTGATTAGAGTCACCATGGAGGGAATGAAAATGAACTACCCAGATAGATATAACCAAGAAAAACTGCTAGCGTTACATACAACCAAAATGAAACTTGAGCAGGTGATACAACTGTTAGAGATGCAATAATTTTCTTTTCCAATATGTAAGGTGTGTCAGTATGAATAATTTCTTGGGTTCTTAAGGGTTTCTCTTTCCTGAGACACCTTACTAACTTCCTCTGCGATTCGATAATCTTGAATTCTCCCTGCTACCCTCTTGCGAATCTGTAATTAATTGATACACTTGTTCTTCATTAGCCCAGTTAACCAGCGCCTATGGTGCATGTCAAGCGCGTGGAACTTACCAACTTCAAATCCTTCGGTGGCACAACCTCTGTCCCTTTGCTGCCGGGGTTTACTGTCATATCTGGGCCAAATGGTTCGGGTAAGTCTAATATTCTAGACGCGCTGCTATTTTGCCTCGGACTTGCCAGTTCTAAGGGAATGCGGGCTGATCGCTTGCCGGATTTGGTAAATAATGCTCAAACTGCTAGGGGACGTGCCGCGATTGAGGCTAGCGTCACTGTGACGTTTGATTTGTCAGGGGAAGATTTCTCACGCAGAGGCGCAGAGTCGCAGAGTGAGGAAGGCGCAGAGAGTCCCGACTCCCCACTCCCTACTCCCGATTCCCTAGCTGAATGGAGTGTCACGAGAAAGTTACGCGTGACTCATCAAGGTAGTTATACGTCGAATTATTATGTCAATGGTGTTAGCTGTACGCTGACGGAGTTGCATGAGGAGTTGGAGAGTCTCAGGATTTATCCTGAAGGCTATAATGTGGTGCTGCAAGGGGATGTGACTAGCATTATCTCGATGAATGCTAAGGAACGTCGGGAAATTATTGATGAGTTGGCTGGGGTGGCAGCGTTCGATCGCAAAATTAATCAAGCTAAGTCTACTCTGGATGAGGTGAAGGAGAAGGAAGATAGCTGTCGGATTATTGAGACGGAGTTAACTGCACAACGCGATCGCCTTTCTCAAGATCGGGCGAAGGCGGAGAAGTATCAAAGGCTACGCACGGAGTTTTTACATAAGCAGTCTTGGGAGGCGGTTTTATCTTGGCGTTCTCTGCAAGCACAGCAGGAAAGTTTAGCTACGCAAATTCAAACGGGCGATCGCAATCATGGGGAACTGACAAGCCAACTCACTAGTTTAAATACGGAAATTGCTCAAAAAACCGCCCTGTTGGATCAACTCAATGCCCATGTGAAGGCGTTGGGGGAAGAGGAATTGTTGGCGGTGCAATCTACTCTTGCGACTCAAGAGGCGGAACGTAAGCAACTCCAACGTCAACAAACGGATTTGGAAACTGCTCGCCAAGAAACTGCGAAGCGTCTGGTGCAAACTCAGCAGGAGGTTGAACAACACCAATGTTCTTTGGGACAAATTGCTGAAACACAAGATGTGGAAAGGCAATCTATTGTTTACTGTCAGCAGCAACGAGATGAAGCACAGCAGGCTTTGGAAGGTTCTCGCGCTGCCGCGGCCGAAATTGCCTCGGCTTCTGAGGCTTGGGTACAACAACAAACGGCGCTAAATCGACAAATTGAAACTTTGCTGCAAACTGTTGAACCACAACGCACGGAGCAAGCACAACTGAATGAGAGGTATAATCAGCTACAACAGCTTGTCCAGGAGCAAACTCAGCTGGTTGCAACTTTAGAACCTCAATCATTAGAAAAACAGGCTGAGTGTCAAGAGATTGAAATAGAATTTAATACTTCCAGCGAACCCATCCAAAATTTAGCCCAAAATCTCGCAGCCACTGAACAAGAACTGCAAATCCAACAGGATACTCAAAGGCGGCTTTTGCAAGAACAACGGGAAAAACAACGCTCTTTAGATAAACTAGAGGCGCAAGCGCAAGCGCAGCAAGAGGTACAAGGTACTCAAGCAAGTAAAGTTATCTTACAATCGGGAATACCGGGGGTTTGTGGGTTAGTTGTGCAGTTGGGCAGGGTGGAACCCCGCTATCAATTAGCTTTGGAAATTGCCGCTGGGGGACGCTTGGGACATATTGTGGTGGAGGATGATGGGATTGGCGCCGCCGGAATTGAATTGCTGAAGCAGAAGCGTGCAGGGAGGGCAACTTTCTTACCGCTAAATAAGATTCATGCACCCAAGTTTACCCAAGATGCAACGCTGCGTCTGGCTGGTGGTTTTGTTAACTATGCTGTGAATTTAATCGATTGCGATCGCCGTTATAAAGATGTATTTAGCTATGTTTTCGGGAACACGGTGGTGTTTGCCAATCTGGAAGCGGCGCGAAAAAACTTAGGGTTATATCGCATTGTCACTTTGGATGGGGAACTGCTGGAAACTAGTGGGGCGATGACTGGCGGTAGTAATACCCAACGTTCGGCGTTGCGGTTTGGCAATGCGGAAGCGGCGGAATCTGATGAGGCAATTGCTTTGAAAAACCGCTTGGTGGATATTGAGCGGATTATAGAGCGTTGTACTGAAGCGATCGCCTCTTTGTCAACTAAGACAAAAGCCCTATCGCAAGAACTCACAGAAGCCCGACAGGCAAGGCGAGAACAGCAACTGCAACTAGAACAGTTACACAAAGAAATTAAGAGTTTGAGCGCCCAGCTAGAAGGGACGCGATCGCAACTGACACAAAACAGCGAAAAATTAGCTCATGCTCAATCTCGCTTGGCAGTTTTATCAGGGGAATTACCAGAACAAGAAACTCAACTGCAACAATTGCGACATGTTTTAGCAGAGTTAGAAGCCTCGCAAACCCCCAGTGAATGGCAACAAATCCAAGCCATAATTAAAAATCAAGAGCAACAATTACAACAAAAAGACACGGCATTACGGGAAGCTGAGCAAAGATTAAAAAATCTCGAAAATCAGCAACAGCGTTTGCAAGAACGCATCCAAGAAGCCGAGGAGCGAATTTCTCAATATCATCAAGAGCAACAGACGCAACAAAATCAAATCAACACACTCAGCACTCAGCACTCAGCACTCAGCACTCAAATCGCTGAAATCCGAACTAAGTTGAGTGAAATGGAACAGAATTTAGGAGAAGAAAAACAAAAACGCGACGCCACAGAACAGGAAGTGCGATCGCATCTTTTGCGTCAACAACAATTGGAATGGGAACTAGAAAAACTGCAAGAAACCCAGCACAAGCGCCGGGAGGAACTAATTGCCTTACAAGCACAACTGCAAACCGTAGCAATAGAATTGCCTGATCCCTTACCAGAAGTGCCAGATCAAGTGGATTTGGAAGAATTGCAGAAAGAATTGCGATCGCTTACCAAACGTTTACAAGCGATGGAACCAGTAAATATGCTGGCATTAGAAGAATACGAACGCACCCAAAACCGCCTCCAAGAACTGACACAAAAACTACAGACATTAGAAGCAGAGCGAACTGAGTTACTTTTGCGAATTGAAAACTTTACGACATTACGCCAGCGTGCTTTTAAAGAAGCCTTCGATGCCGTCAACGAAAACTTTCAATCAATTTTTGCTATCCTTTCTGATGGTGACGGCTATCTACAACTCGACAATCTCGAAGATCCGTTTAGTAGTGGTTTGAATTTAGTCGCCCACCCCAAAGGCAAACCAGTGCAAAGACTAGCTTCCATGTCTGGGGGCGAAAAATCACTCACAGCCTTAAGCTTTATTTTTGCTCTGCAACGCTACCGCCCATCGCCATTTTACGCCTTCGACGAAGTTGATATGTTTTTGGATGGGGCAAACGTAGAACGATTAGCTAAAATGATTAAACAACAGGCACAACAAGCTCAATTTATAGTTGTGAGTTTGCGTCGTCCGATGATAGAATCAGCCGAACGCACAATAGGCGTGACTCAAGCGCGGGGAGCTTACACCCAAGTTTTGGGTATTAAGTTACAATCCTCTAATACATCTGCTTGAGTTTTTGTTAATAATAGTGTATAGATAAACCGGATTCGAGATCAGGACTCCGTATAGAATGACCTCTGAACAGATAATTAGGCGTTCCGACATATTGAATACCCAGGTAATTACCCGCGACAACGGCAAGCGGTTAGGGATCGTAAGTCAAGTCTGGGTTGATATCGATCAAAGAGAGGTTGTGGCTCTTGGTTTGCGAGACAGCCTGATCTCTATTTCTGGTCTGCCGCGCTACATGTACCTCAACAACATCAATCAAATTGGCGATGTCATCTTAGTTGATAACGAGGATGCCATTGAAGACGTTGATGTTGACACTCTCAGTAACTTAATTAACTGGGAAGTAATTACAGAAACAGGCGAAGTTTTAGGTAGAGTGCGGGGCTTCAAGTTCAACGGCGAAACAGGTAAGATTGAATCCATCGTCATCGCTACTCTGGGATTGCCTCAAATCCCCGACCAATTTCTGAGTACTTATGAATTGTCGGTAGAGGAAATCATTAGTACTGGCCCTAATAGATTGATAGTAGTTGAGGGAGCCGAAGAACGAGCGAACCAACTAACAGTTGGCTTACTAGAGCGCTTGGGCATTGGTAAAGCCCCGTGGGAGCGAGACGCCGATGAAGAATACGGCTATAGCGCCCCTCGCACAGTATCGCCAGCCAATCAACTACCCAGTGGAGTACCATTGCAGCCACCCAAGCCCAGAGTTCGGACTCCCGAACCCGTGGCACAAGAGGAAGAAGAATGGCACGAAGACTATGTAGAAGAAGAAAGACCACAGCGCCAGGTAATGAAAGCACGCCAGTATGAATCGATTCAATACGAAGAAGACGAAGAAGAAGATAACTGGAGTGAAGCCACAAGTAGGGATAGATATCAACAGCAGCCAAAGTATGAATCTCAACCTTCCTACAGCAAACCCTACACCGATGATTACGATGATTATGACGACGATGTAGACAGCGATGCTTGGGATGATGCACCAAAACCTGTAAATATTCCTAAAAAAGTCAAAGAGCGACAGCCAGAATACGAAGAAGAAGGCGGATATTAATTAAAAAACCCTCCTCTATGCTGAGGAGGGTTTTTTAACAAGTTCCGTATTACGTGCTTCGCAGCGGTAGCGAGTCCGCGATAGCGTTAGAGTCAAGCCTGCGGCATAGCTTCGCTTAGAGCGACACAGGAGCGTCACGTCATTACGAATTACGAATTACGAATTATTTAACGGTCTGACCTCAGCGTCAATCTTTTGGGCAATTGAGGTAGCTTCACGGCGAATTCTCTCAGGGTCAAGCGTTAACATATCGCGTTTGTGCATTAAAACTTGTCCATTGACAATGACAGTATCAACATCTTGGGCATCAGCTGCATAAACCAAATGCGAAATCACATCGTAAAGCGGGATTAGGTGAGGTTCTTGAAATTTAACTTGAATGACATCTGCTTGGAGTCCCACCTTAATCGCGCCAATTTTATCTGCTAAGCCTAATGCTTCAGCACTGCCGAGTGTCGCCATACGCAAAACTGTCTTAGCAGGTACAGCAGTAGGATCAAGAGTTGTCCCTTTATGAATCAGGGCGGTAAGTCGGATTGCCTTCCACATATCAAGAACGTTGTTTGACGCAGCTCCATCTGTACCTAAACCAACCTTAATTCCGGCTTTCAGCATCGCCGGAATTGGTGCAAAGCCAGAAGCCAGCTTCAAATTTGAGTCAGGATTGTGAATTACACCAACGCCTCGTTTCGCCAGTAGAGCAATTTCACTTTCGTTAGGCCAAACAACGTGCGCGGCAAAGACACGCGGGTCAAGAAAGCCGAGATTTTCTAGATGTTGTACTGGCGTTGCACCATAACGGTTTTGAACGTCTTTAACTTCGGTTTGTGTTTCCGCTAAGTGAATCGTCAGCGGCACATCATAATGACGTGCCGCTCGAATCGCTTGGACAAGATGTTCTGGTGAAACTGTGTAGGGAGCATGGGGAGCAATAGCTGGTGTAATCCGTGGGTGCTTATCCTTCCAGCGTTTGACAAAATCCACCGACGCGGCAAATGCATCATCCCATCCTTGAAAACCAGGGCTGGGAAAATCTATTGATGAGCCTGTGATAATGGCGCGTAAGCCGCACTCATCAACTACTTTAGCGGCAACATCTGACTTGAAATACATATCAACAAATGTCGTTGTACCGCCGCGGATCATCTCCCAACAAGCAAGCTGTTCACCAACACGAACAAAATTTTCATCAACAAACTTCGCTTCTGCTGGGAAGATGTAATTTTGTAGCCAATCCTCCAACGCTAAATCGTCCGCAAGACCACGAAACAGAACCATCGCTGAGTGAGAGTGACCGTTGACAAGACCTGGCATCAGTACCATCCCCTCACCTGGCAACATTCTTTTAGCTCTGTAGGATGCCATGATTTTGTTTTGTGTATTCACAGCAACAATTTTGCCGTTTTTGATGGCGATCGCACCATCTTTAATCACAGGTTGTGCATCGTTCATGGTGACGACAAAATCACCACCCACAATCAGTTCTACATTCTGCTTTCCCTGATTGCTTGGGTTATAGTTACCCTGAGCAATAACTATCTGACCGAAAAAGACAACAAACGTTGTACAAACGAAAAAAATTAACAGTTTAGAATATTTTGTTAGCTGGCGTTTCACACTATTATCCTTGTTTGATTTTTACTTTGTAAGTGGGGAGTAGGGAGTGGGGAGTGGGGAGTAGGGAGTGGCTTTCAAGGGTAGGTTTTTCATATTCAGTCTGAAAAAACCTATTTTTTCGTTCCGAAATCTTTCTCCACGTCCCCCTACCCTTCTCCTATCGGAGACGCTGCGCGAACGGGAACGCTTTCAGCGAACGGGTTTGCAGTCGCCTGCGGAGGGAAACCCTCCTTTACTCGCTGTCTCACCGTGTCCCCGCGTAAGCGCGTCAACCAAAACGCGAAATCTAAAAAACCTACCCATAAGAGGTGGGGAGTGGGGAGTGGGGAGTAGGGAGTGGGGAAAAGAGATTTTCATGTCATCTTTGTGTGATTGATCACATGGGTTTCTAGCTTGATGTTTGCGTTCAGTCTATAGAACTCCTATTTGATTGCTAAAAAAACTCCGTATACCTCGAAAAATTTGATTCCCTACTCCCTACTCCCCACTCCCCACTCCCTACTCCCTACTCCCTACCTACGCGAATAATTTCATGAATCAAGTCAGATTCCTAATAGTAATTAAGCTTTAGTTCTCGTAGCAGCTTGCTTATGCTTCACCAGCCAGCCGATGCCAGCGGCAATAACTGTGGCACCTGTTGTTAATGGCTCAGGTACTGGATTAATTAATCCATCGTTTTGATCTATTGTTCCTGCAATAGGGTTTCTCAAACGAAGCTTATTACCAATATTTCCAAACAAATAATAATCTGTACTTTGCCCGTTATCCTGACCGACATCAAAATAACCAAACAAAGCCTTCGTATTTGTGTTGTAGTTGAAATCTAAAAAATTATAAACAATGCTGCCATTGTTAACTGAGGTCAAACTATTCAATAGTTTTTTACTAGGATCAAAAAAAGAAACGGTTAGCGATTGAAGTTTGGATTCATCAATGATTGCATCACCTAGAGTTTCATCGTAGGTAAAAAAACCTTGAGCCGAATACCCCGCTTTACCAGTCCAATCAAAGTTGAGTGTAACCGCGTAGACTGGTAGAGCCTCTGCAACACTCAAGCTTATCGCTACCACAGCAGTAGTAACGATACCCAGCTTTTGAGTTAATTTCATCAGAAATTTTTCTCTATTTTTAATTGGATAATTCTAGTGTTAACTCGGAAGTTAACGTTTAATAGATTACTACAGGTATTTTTATTTTAAAAATTCTTCTTAGGTAAACTTTACCTAAATTATTTCTTAATACTCTGGAGAAAGAATAAAATGCATTTGATTGGCGATCGCCACCATCAAACTAGGCTTTAACTGAACCATCTTAGGCGATAATTAACGAGGCACTGTTGCTACCAGTGTGGGTTGTTGGTTGTGACGCACAAGAGGAGGAATTTATGAAGCATGACTTCAAAGCGCTTGCTGAACTGTACAAAAACTCACTCCTCAACGATGTCCTACCATTTTGGGAAAAATACTCACTCGACTGGGAGCAAGGTGGTTATTACACTTGCCTTGATCGCCAAGGTAAAGTTTATGATACAGATAAATTTATCTGGCTGCAAAACCGTCAAGTGTGGACTTTTTCGATGCTTTGCAACCAGATAGAAAAGCATGAAACTTGGCTAAAAATTGCCAGCAATGGCGCTAATTTTCTCGCCCAACATGGCAGAGATACCGAAGGTAACTGGTACTTTGCATTAACTCGTGCAGGCCAACCACTAATTCAGCCATATAATATCTTTTCTGATTGCTTTGCAGCGATGGCATTTAGCCAATATGCCCTCGCCTCTGGCGAAGATTGGGCCAAAGATGTGGCTATGCAAGCCTACAACAATGTTTTACGCCGCAAAGACCACCCCAAGGGCAAATATAGTAAAACTTATCCCGGTACACGCCCGATGAAATCTTTGGCAGTGCCAATGATTTTAGCTAATTTAACTCTAGAAATGGCATGGTTGCTACCCAGCGAAACTCTTGAAGATGTGCTGAGTGCAACTGTTCAAGAAGTCATGACCGATTTTCTCGACCATGAACGCGGGCTAATGTATGAAAACGTGACTCCCGATGGTTCCCACATTGATTGTATGGACGGACGACTAATTAATCCAGGCCACGGCATCGAGGCTATGTGGTTTATTATGGACATCGCTCATCGCCGCAACGATACCAAAACTATTAACCAAGCCGTTAATGTCGTGCTAAATATTCTCAATTTTGCCTGGGACAATGAATATGGTGGGTTGTACTACTTCATGGATGCAGAGGGGCATCCGCCACAGCAGCTCGAATGGGATCAAAAGCTGTGGTGGGTACACCTAGAGTCTTTGGTAGCATTGGCGATGGGCTATCGGCTGACGGGGTTAGAAGCGTGCTGGGAATGGTATCAAAAAATGCATGATTATGCCTGGTCACATTTTGCAGATTCTCAGCACGGTGAGTGGTTTGGCTATCTCAACCGCCGTGGAGAAGTGTTGTTAAACCTCAAAGGCGGCAAATGGAAAGGTTGTTTTCACGTTCCACGGGCGCTGTATTTATGTTGGCAGCAATTTGAGGCGTTGAGTCAATAGACCTCTTGCAAAAGTCGGATACTCGCCAGAAAATAAATTTTCTGGCTGATAACTCAAGTCGGTTTCAACCGACTAATAACAGTATTTTTAGTCCGTTTCAACGGACTTTTGCTATTAGGCAGAGACTTGAGTCTCTGACGGTTCAAGTATTTACAAGCACATTTCATCTGAATGAAGTACACAAGGGCGGGCAGGATGCCCACCCCACAAAATTTATCATATTAAGATGTGTACTTCATTTACTTGCAAAGTGCTGTATGCAAGAAGTCTAATAGACTTCTTGCATAAATCTTTTTTTGCCGGGCTACGCCCCGCTTCTCTACGAGACGCTTCTCTACGAGAGGCTTCGCCAACGCGAACGCTAACACGCAAAGCCGCAAAGGCGCAAAGAAGAACGCCAAAATTGGTTATAACTGATTCCTCCCCTTGCTTAACCCTGTTTTGTCAGTTTGGGAGAAGCCTATCGCTGAAAGCCTTTTGGAGCTTTAGTTTTAAGCTTTTGGTTATAAATTTTAGTTACTGTTAGAAAATAAAGGCTCAAAGCTAGATTGGATGAAAGTTTCAGAATCTTGCTTTGATTATTACTTTCCGAGAGTGACATAAAAGGGTTAATAGGTATTAAATTTGGCAAAATAACACCATCCTCCTGTTGGGTAAACCTAATGCTCATCGGCGCAATTCTTCGCAATCGCTACAAAATAATCAGACTATTGGGAAGTGGCGGTTTTGGCGACACATACCTAGCAGAGGATATGGATTTACCGAACCATCCGGTGTGCGTAGTCAAACACCTCAAACCAAAAGATTCCTCAACATTGCAAATAGCCAGACGACTATTTGACAGTGAAGCACAGACATTATACAGATTAGGCAACAACCACGACCAAATTCCGCGACTATTCGCTCACTTTGAAGAAAAGGGTGAATTTTATTTAGTGCAGGAATTTGTTGATGGAGAAGACTTGAGTCGAGAAATTATTCCTCGTCAAAAGTTGAGTGAGAGTGAAGTAATCAAGCTACTACAAGACATACTAGAAGTCTTAGCCGTTGTCCATCAGCAGAATATCATTCACCGAGATATCAAACCCCAAAATTTAATGCGGCGTCGGCAAGACAGCAAAATAGTACTAATTGACTTTGGTGCAGTCAAAGAAATAAGTACCTTAGTGATGAATGCCCAAGGACAAAGTAGCTTTACAGTTGCCATTGGGACACCTGGTTTTATGCCCAGCGAACAGGCAAACAGCGACCCCAAACTAGCCAGCGATGTCTATGCAGTAGGAATGCTGGGAATACATGCCCTAACTGGTTTACAGCCTCATGAACTACCCAAAGACCCAATCAGTGGCGAAGTGATTTGGCGTAATTGGGCAAACGTCAGTGAGAATACAGCAGAGATATTAACTAAGATGGTGAGTTATCACTTCAACCAGCGCTATCGCACAGCAACAGATGCGTTGCAAGTATTGATATCACCGTTGTTACCGCCACAACCAACACCAGCGCCAGCATCATCACAGCCACCAAAACCACAACCGCCACAGCCAACACCATCACTCACACAAAGACTAACCTTACAAATCTCTCAATTTGAAGTTGTCACAGTTGATGCACGGGGAAACATCACCAACCGCCGTAACTGTCAGGCGAAATACTTCGTTGAAGACTTGGGAGGTGGCGTCACCTTAAATATGGTGCAGATACCAAGTGGAACTTTTACGATGGGTTCACCAGCAGGGGAGAAGGGACGAATTTCAAATGAAGGGCCGCAACATCAAGTAACAGTTTCTGAATTCTTCATGGGTAAATATGAAGTCACGCAGGCACAGTATCAAGCAATCATGGGTAATAATCCCTCCAATTTCAAAGGAGAAAAAAGACCTGTAGAAAAGGTGAGTTGGAATGATGCTGTAGAATTTTGTAAAAAGTTGAGCCAGAGGATGGGACGCACCTATCGACTACCCAGCGAAGCTGAATGGGAATATGCTTGTCGTGCTGGAACCACCACACCTTTTTATTTTGGCGAAACTATTACCAGTGATTTAGTAAACTACAAAGGCACTTATACTTACGCCTCAGCATCAAAAGGTCAATATCGTCAGCAAACAACAGAAGTAGGTATTTTTCCGCCCAATGCCTTTGGTTTATACGATATGCATGGCAATGTTTTGGAATGGTGTCAAGATCACTACCATAGTAATTATCAAGGCGCGCCCACTAATGGTAGTGCATGGTTCAATGATAATGATAATCAATATTGTCTGCTGCGCGGTGGTTCTTGGTACTACATCCCAGTCTACTGTCGCAGTGCGACCCGCTACTGGAACGGAGCCGACCTCCGTTACTTCACCTTTGGTTTTCGTGTTGTCTCTGTCGTTCCCGCGTGAGGACTCCCTTCCCCTATACTCTTTTGCCCTTTTGCCCTTTACACTTCTTCACTTTTCTCTCTTCCGCCGCAGGCGGATCAAAAATTTTTTCAACATAGATAATTAAAAAATGCCTTGATTCGTAGGTTGGGTTGAGGAACGAAACCTAACACCGAAACCCATGTTGGGTTTCACTCCGCACCCTTCGAGATGAAGTGTTCTGTCATCATTCAACCTGAATTCTCATTAATCTTTGCACACTGACTAATGCGCGATTCAATTCATAATTTCGCCTTTGAGAATTTTGCAAATATGCCTGCTGTTCCTCTTCAATCATCTTGACATCTTGACGCACTAAGCCATCCAGTAACTTTTGTGCTGCACCAAATAAGCTATTTTTAATGAATCGTCGAAACCAAACAGGTAATTTATGCAAACGCCAAAAAGCATTTAATGAGGTGAAGTGAATTAAATACGCTTTGGTTTGCGTCTCATTTATCGGACACAATAAACAGTAAATCTTAAAATCTTTTCCCAACGTCGAAACCCAATGCGGATAAACATAACTGACATCCAACGGTTCAGGATGTAATTGCCGCAAAGCTGGAAAAAATAATTGCGATATTGACCAAATTTTGTCTATTTTATAATAACTTTGTGCTGTATAGTGTGCATCTACACGATGCTCATTTTCATCGATTTCTTGTAGTGCCGCTTCTGCCCAAGCTTGTAAATCTTGATGTAAATGTCCGTGATACATATCCATCAAGTTTTCGATTAAATAAGAATAATGAGCATGACAATTAATCACCGAAACTGTAGCGATATAATTTAAATGTTCCCATTCTGGTAAGCCTAATGGTTCTATAGAATTAGTGTGTAGCTTTTCTACATCTCCAGGGAATAACCAGATGAAACCGTCTTGTTCTCTGACGGGGTAATGGTGAATTGTGCAATTTGGGAGTTTCTGATTCGCTGCTAAGTAGGGAACCGCTACACATTCACCATTGGCGTTGAACCGCCAACCATGATACGTACATTCCAATTCGTTGCCAACCACTTGCCCATGACTCAGTTTAACTTGGCGGTGGGGACAGCGGTCTTCGAGGGCGTGAATCTTGCCTGACCTATCTCGATAAAGTGCGATCGCCTGTTCCCAAAGTACTATATTAATGGGCTTATCTATAACTTCGCTACTACGTGCAACTACATACCAATGATTTAGATTAATTCCTAAGCGCCGCACATCACGATTGTACACAGCTTGCGAGAGAGAAGACATAGGTTGATGCATCATATAAAGTATGTGTAGGCAAAACAGTGAGTGTATTGAGACAAAAATCTGTATGACAAGCTACCAAGAAACTCTAACTAGCAATGAAATCGTCAATGGACTAATCACCGAGACGACAAACATTAACCATTTGGAAGTTATCGAAAATGTCATCGACTCTCTAGAGCAAGATGATAGTGCAATGGTCAGCCATACTTCAGAGGGTGGTTATCTCTGGAAATTTAAGTATGGTAGTGTGGAAGTCTTTGTGCAACTCACAGGTGTAACTGATGAGGATACTATAACGGTTTGGTCTGCGGTATTACATTTACCCGCCAAAGATGAACCCAAGTTAATGCGACATTTGCTAGAGTTAAACTGCTCTAGCACCTTTGAAGCCCGTTTCGGGATCATCGAAAACCGAGTAGTTGTGATTTCAACACGTACTTTAGCAGAGTTGTCTCCTGGTGAAGTCTCTCGGATAATTACCATTGTGGCAACGATCGCCGACAACAACGATGAAGCTTTACAATCTGAGTTTGGTACCGCTTAACAAGTTCCGTGGGTTTAAGTCCCCCGGTTCCATAACCAACAAGTTTTGTGTTGGGGTGAAATCCCCATTACAAAACTTAATTACGCGCTTCGCAGCGGTAGCGAGTCCTCGATAGCGTCAGCGTAAAGCCTACGGCATAGCTTCGCTTAGAGCGACACAGGAGCGTCGCGTCATTACGAACTTGTACTGAGCGAAGTCGAAGTATTACGAATTACGAATTATTTAAGCGATTTGAAATTTGAAATTACCTAGTAAGCAGGTTTGGCGACTGATTCCTTTACTAGAAGCCGCTGGCAATGTGCAGATGGCCATTGACCGCTGGTTGCTAGAACAGCACCACGCGGGTCAGCATCCCCCAACTCTGCGCTTTTATACATGGTCGCCACCCGCCCTTTCTCTCGGTTATCATCAACGCCAATATCCTGAACATTGGCAAAATTTAACATGGCAAGGCCAAAAACTTGATCTAGTGCGGCGTCCCACAGGTGGACGGGCAGTACTACACCAAGGTGATTTAACTTATGCCGTCATTACCTCTGGACTCACGGGTACTCGGCTTGAGGTTTACGAAAAAATCTGCGAGTTTTTAATTCAAGGATGGCGATCGCTCGGTGTAGAATTGCACTACGGCACAGCTGGGCGGGGATACATCCACAATCCCAATTGTTTTGGTACTGCAACAGGTACAGATTTAGTAATGCCAAATGGCATTAAACTCATCGGTAGCGCCCAGCTGCGGCGAAATCAAACTATTCTGCAACATGGTTCAATTCAATTAAATTCAGATTCCGATTTATTTGAGCAAGTATTCGGAATGGGGAATGGGGAACAGGAGAAACTAAGCTATTCACAACTCAAACCTGATTTTGGGGTAAACCTGAGTGTAGAAGAAATTATTACAGCTTTAATTCCCGCTGCTGGTAATTGTTTTGGGATACAGATAGAGGTGCAACCCCTAGAAAAATCTGAGTGGCAGGCAATTTTAACCAGTTGCGTGGGTTTAAGTCCCCCGGTTCTATAATCAGCAACTTTTACGTTGGAATTACGAATTATTTAAATTCTCCAACCAAAGTGGTTTCAATATTTGAACAATGATTGTACCCAACTAAGAACTGCTATAAGATATTTTCATGTGAATTTAGTTCAAATTTAGTTATTTTTAGTTTTTAGAGCTAAATATATGCGCCTGAAGTTATTTGCTCAAGTATTACCAGGGTTAGCAACAGCTTCTGCGATTTCTGCATTGGCTTTAGCGATCGCAATCACCGATAATCAGCCTAGTTACGCTGAGGGCAACAAATTCTTTTGCACCCAAGAAAAAGGTGTACCAGTCACTAAAGTACGCACCTCACGCGGCCCGGAAACGTTTATGCGTTGGGTGTTTAAAGGTTTTGAGCGTTCTGGTTTCGACCCCAAAGCCCGCTGTCGTGCCGTTTCAGCACGTTTAGAGCGCTATTACGATAACGGTAGTTTATTTTTTACCAGTCGTGACAACGTTAACGGCTACCCTGTGATTTGTATTTCCAACCGTAAAGGCGTTCCTTGTTCATCAGAAAATATTCTTGTCACCCTCAAACGCGGTACAAATGCACAAGTAACGCTAAAACAAATTCATGATTTTCGGCGTGGCGTTTCTCCAACAGCAATTGATTTAGGTGGTAAGAATCCTTTGTCCTACTTTGATGGCGAACTATATCTTGATGTGAAGCAACTTGTAGATGCTGAGGGCGAAAATAATACCCAACCGTCAACTAACAATACTCCTAGTTCACTCACTGTGGAACAAAGATTTTAGTTGCCATCCATTGGGGAGTTAACATGAATTGGCTAGGGCTAAGGCAAAGACTTGGACAAACAATTTGTGTAGGCGCATGTCTTGGTGGACTGATTCTAGTGCTGCCAAAACAGCAGTCTATTTTGGGTAATGACACATACACCCAATCATCTGCTCAGTTGCCATTAGCACAGGTGCAAAAAATTGCTCAAACCATCACCGTCAAAATTCAATCAAAAGAATTTATTGGTTCAGGAACATTAATTGAGCGTCATGGCCAAGTTTACACTGTGATGACCAATGCACATGTACTTCGTTCTGCTGCTCCTCCCTATCAAATTCAAACCCCAGATGGGCAAGTTTACAAAGCTAATGTCAGTAAAACTCAGCAGTTTCAGAATGATGATTTAGCAATATTACAATTTCGCACTCCCAAAGCATCATATCCTGTAGCCACTTTGAGAGATTCATCTATATTGCAACTCAAAGAGCAAGTTTTTGTAGGAGGATTTATCCCGAACTCAGCTAGTCAGGAAGGACAAAGTAAATTTGTATTTACAGAAGGTCAAATTTCTTTACTGCTTGATAAAGCTTTAGAGGGAGGATACCAAATTGGGTATACAAACGATGTCACCAAGGGAATGAGTGGCGCACCATTATTGAACAGTCGCGGTGAAGTTGTAGGTATCAACGGCTGGCGCAAAGATCCTGTATGGGAAACTCCAGAATTGTATCAAGACGGTTCTCAACCTAGTAAAAATTTACAGGATATAATTACCCGCTCTAGTATGGCTGTGCCGATTAAGATTAGGGGCTAGGGTAGGGGGATGAGCTCTTATGGGTAGGTTTTTTAGATTTCGCGTTTTGGTTGACGCGCTTACGCGGTGACACAGGGACGCGGAGAAAGATTTCGGAACGAAAAAATAGGTTTTTTCAGACTGAATATGAAAAACCTACCCTTGAAAGAGGGGGATGAGGGGATCACTTCGACTTCGCTCAGTGACCAAATAATTCGTAATTCCCATTTTCAAATCAAACGCTCATGTTATAAATAACACAGCGAGTGATGAAATATAAATCTTCCCCCTACTCCCCACTCCCTACTCCCCACTCCCTATTTTGAAGATATGACTCAAACTCTTTACGTAAATCCAGTTACAGGTGTTGATACTAATTCTGGTAGCCTAGAAGCCCCATTTAAGACGATTACGCAAGCTTTGAAAGTGGCTACACTCGCTACTAAAATTCAACTAGCAGATGGTAATTATAATGCTGCTAATGGTGAAGTTTTCCCCTTAACTGTTCCATCTGGAGTCACAGTTGTAGGTAACGAAGCTAGCAAAGGTAGTAGCATTTTGATTGAAGGAAGTGGTAATTACCTCAGTCGCACTTTTGCTGGTCAAAACATTACTTTCTTACTATTAACTAGTGCCGAACTCCGGGGAGTGACTGTCACAAATCCAGCAAGCCGTGGTAGTGCTGTCTGGGTAGAATCAACAGCCCCGACTATTGCTAATTGTACTTTTACCAAATGTAAGCGAGAGGGAATACTTGCTACAGGTGACGCTGATCCAGTAATTGTAGGTAATGTGTTTACCGAGAATGCTGCTAATGGTGTAGCGATCGCCAAAAATTCTCAAGGTAAAATTCAAGGTAATGTGTTCTCTAAAACTGGCTATGGCATCGCCATTAGTGATACAGCATCACCCAAACTTCTAGACAACAAGATTTACAATAATCGTTCTGGCATAGTCATCTCTGGAACTGCCCGTCCAATATTGCGTAATAATCTGAGTGAAAATAATACCGACGATGGTTTAACTATCATTGCAACTGCTTTACCCGACCTTGGGAATACCACCAACCCAGGAGGCAACATTCTCCGCAATAATGGGAAATTCGATTTGCAAAATGCCAGTTCCAATAAGCTAATTTCTGTAGGAAATCAAATTGATCCTAGTAAAGTAACTGGGAATGTAGAGTTTGCAGGTAGTCCAGTCTCCACACCCACACCTGTTGCTACGCCTGTGCCTGTTGCTACAACACCTGTCGCTACGCCTGTACCTGTTGCTACAATACCTGTCGCTACGCCTGCACCCACACCTGTAGTCACACCTGTACCCATCGCCACACCCACACCTGTAGTTACACCTGCACCCATCGCCACACCCACACCTGTAGTCACGCCCACACCTGTAGTTACTCCCAGCAATATCGACTTGACCGATATTAGTAATCATTGGGCAGCTGCATTTATTCAAGAATTATATAAACAGGGAATAGTTCAAGGTTTTCGCGATCGCACCTTTAAACCCGATGCTACAATGACACGGGCACAGTATGCAGCTTTAGTAGTGAAAGCTTTCAACCCATTACCAAACCGTGCTGCGATTAAATTTAAAGATGTGCCGGCCGATTTTTGGGCATCCAAAGTCATTCAGCAAGCATACCAAGGTTTATTTCTTTCTGGTTATCCAGATAATACCTTCCACCCCAACCAAAATATCCAGCGTGTACAAGTTATTGTTTCTTTAGTCAATGGACTAGGATTAACTGCTGATGGTACAACCAGCGTTAAAGCTTTTGATGACCAAGCAAAAATTCCTGACTATGCCAAAGACGAGGTAGCAAAAGCTATCAAAAAACAAATGATTGTCAATTACCCAAACCTCAAGCAACTCAACCCTACCCGCGATGCTACGCGCGCAGAGGTGACGGCAATGGTGTATCAAGCTTTAGTGGATGCTGGTCGTGTAGCAGCAATTAACTCGCAATATATCTTCAGTAGTGCTGTTTCCTGAGTGCTGTTTTGGGCATTATCCCAATTCCTCTGGATTAACGCCTAATTCTTTCAGCTTAGCAGCCAAGCGTTGCGATCGCGCTTCCAGTATTTGTGACTGTTCCCAACCTGTCACCAGCAAATTACCCTGCTTATCCCACCACCGCAACCAGGGTAATTCTAAATTTTGATAGAGACCTTGCCAAATCCCCAACTCTACATCCATTGGTTCTATAGGATAATGTCCGCGTTCATTAGCAGGCATTAGTTCATATTGACCGATGCAATACTGTGCATCAGGATGCAACTTCTGCAAAATTGGCTCAATAGAATCTGTTAGCAATACGCTTTGGGGATGTTCTTGGAGGTTTTTCACGAAATTGCCGTCAGATTCTGGTAGCTGCGTATGGTCAGGCTTGATTCAACGCCTAGCGGTGTTTGTGCTGAGGTCATGGGAACCTCCTAGATTTGGGGTGTTAATAAGTAATATGGCATTATTTAACTAATCCCTTGCTATTTCAAGATTCTGTTACTGCCCAATTTTCTAGATTAATCCCCTCAATTCTTAATAAATCAGAATCATTGGAAACTAAAATTAAACTGCGTGCGATCGCAGTTGCAGCTATCAATATATCTTGTTCTTGAATAGTAAAACCTCTGCCCTTTAAATCTACATAGATTTGGCAGGCTTGTTCAATAATTTCTATATCATCCAAAAATATAACTTGATATTTTCCATAAAACTGATTAAATTCTACTAACTGACTCGTAGCATTTGCATATAAAAGCCCTCTTTTAACCTCATAATAAGTTATACAACTGATAAACACTTTTTGTCCTGCAATCTTAGCATCCTGTAGTTTATTTTCCACAGTTGCATTTTTCTTTAGAATGTAACTAACAATATTTGTATCTAGTAAATAGGTCACCTTATTTATTTTCGTTTTACTGCTTCATCGTACATTTTTATTTGTTCTGGGGTCAAATCATTTAACGTGCCAGAAATAGCCTCTAAAATTAAAATACTATCAATTCTATCTGTTAAGTCATCATCTTTAATTGCTCGTATTTCTTCAGGAGAAAATCTTTCAAATAGAGTTACTAGCATTTCAATCATCTCCCGTTTATTTAATTTCACTAAATATAAACTATTTTTATTAAATAGGTTTTCCACTATTGGTGAGATGCGATTAAAAAATTCTTGATTGTAGCTAGAATTTTTTTGCATAATTTATTGCCATATTATATATTACATACCTATTCTAACAGGTCAATTGAGTTATATTCCACTGACCCTTTGTTGGCAAAAGTACGAGCAGTACTGTACCAAACTCAAGATTCTGTTATAGCCCAGTTTCTCCTCAAAATGTAGCTAACAATATTTGTATCTAATAAATAAGTCACGTTGTTTATCTTCGTTTTACTGCTTCATCGTACATTTTAATTTGCTCCGGCGTTAAATCATTTAATTTACCTGACACAGCTTCTAGTACAAGAATCTTATCAATTCTGCGTATGAAATCATCATCATGAATCGCTCTCATTTCTTCAGGTGAAAACTGCCCAAATAATTCTACCAACATTTTTATCATTTCTCGTTGGTTTAACTTGACCTGATATAAACTATTACCCTTAATTAACTTTTCAACTACTGGAGATATACGGTTAAGCTGTTCCACATATAACTTGCATAATTAGGGCGGGCAAGATGCCCACCCCACAAGAGTTTTATTTAATTTGATTATGTAATTTAGATGTTTTTTAGCTTACTCAGTTCTTGATGATAATTAGTAACTTCCTGCATAATTTCCTCCACCAACTAATTACCTCAATTATAAACAATTATCCTCTGCGTTTAAAAACAAAAAAAGGGCAGGCAAAACACCTACCCTACAATTAATTTAAGAGAATATTCTGTTGCTATTAACCCAACAAAGCTTTGGCTTTAGCTAACACATTATCAACGCTAAAACCAAATTTCTCCAGACAGACACCACCAGGAGCCGAAGCACCAAAGCGGTCAATAGTTACAGTATCGCCCTCAGTACCCACATACTTATGCCAACCAAAACTAGTACCAGCTTCTACAGCCAAACGCTTGGTGACAGCTTTAGGTAGAACAGACTCTCTGTAAGCTGCATCCTGCGCTTCAAATAAATCCCACGCAGGTAACGAGACAACACGAACTTTTTTACCCTCAGCGGTGAGTTTCTCGGCGGCGGTGACAGCGAGGTTCAACTCGGAACCAGTACCAATGATGATTAACTCTGGCGTACCTTCGCTATCTACCACTGTGTATCCGCCCTTGGTTACACCCTCAATCGATGTACCTGCCAAGTTAGGAACATTTTGACGGGTGAAGGCCAACAAAGTCGGAGCGTTTTGTTTTGCCCTTTCAATAGCCACTTTGTAAGCCCCAGATGCTTCATTGCCATCTGCGGGACGAATTACTGTTAATTTAGGAATGGCTCGCAGGGATGCTAAGGTTTCGATGGGTTGGTGTGTTGGGCCGTCTTCGCCTTGTCCAATCGAGTCGTGGGTCATTACCCAAATCGAACCAGCTTGAGACAGAGCAGATAAGCGGATGGCAGCACGCATGTAATCTGTGAAAATCAAGAAAGTAGCACCGTAGGGAATTAAGCCTGAACCATGCAGTGCGATACCGTTACAGATTGCACCCATACCATGCTCTCGCACACCAAAGTGGATGTTGGGATTTTGATATTGCCCTTTCTGGAATTCACCCTTACCTTTGATTTCAGTGAGGTTAGAGTGGGTCAAGTCAGCTGAACCACCAATTAGCTCAGGTAAAACTGCCGCTAGTTTGTTGAGACAGGTTTCTGAGTGTTTGCGGGTGGGTAGTGCTTTGTCTTCGGCGGTGTAGGTAGGTAGTACTTGATCCCAACCATCGGGTAGTTTGCCGCTAATGTAACGCTCAAACTCAGCTGCTTCTTGGGGATATTTGGCTTTGTAAGCGTCAAAGGCTTTATTCCATTCTGCTTCGTAACCTGCGCCGCGTTCAACAGCTTTCCGCATGTGGTTGACAGCATCTTGGGGCACTACAAAAGGTTCGTACTCCCAACCCAAGTTGCTGCGGGTCAATTTGACTTCATCAGTACCTAGCGCTGCACCGTGAACACCTGCGGTGTTGGCTTTGTTGGGAGAACCATAACCGATGGTGGTTGTGACCTTAATCATCGAAGGCTTGTCGGTGACAGATTTTGCCTCTTCAATTGCCTTAGCAATGGCATCTAAATCGGTATTACCTTCTTTGACGTGCAACACATGCCAGCCGTATGCTTCAAATCGCTTGGAAACGTCTTCGGTGAATGCTACATCTGTAGAACCATCAATAGAGATGTGGTTGTCGTCGTACAGAGCGATGAGCTTACCCAATCCTTGGTGTCCTGCGAAAGAACTGGCTTCACCGGAAACACCTTCCATGTTACAACCATCACCTAGAATTACGTAGGTGTAGTGGTCAACAATTTTGGCATCGGGTTTGTTGAACTTGGCAGCGAGGTGAGCTTCAGCGATCGCTAAACCGACTGCATTGGCAATACCTTGTCCCAAGGGGCCGGTAGTCACTTCTACACCAGCAGTCATGAAGTTTTCTGGGTGTCCGGGGGTTTTGGATTCCCACTGACGGAATTGTTTAATATCCTCGATGGTAACGCTGTCGTAACCAGCTAGGTAGAGCAGGGCATACTGCAACATGGAACCGTGCCCAGCAGATAAGATAAAGCGATCGCGGTTAAACCACTTAGGATTTTTGGGGTTATACCGCATAAAGCGATCCCAAATTACGAAAGCCATCGGAGCCGCGCCCATCGGCAGTCCTGGGTGTCCCGATTTTGCCTTTTCTACAGCGTCAATAGCCAAGAAGCGGATCGAGTTAATACAAAGTTCTTCTAGGGATTGGGTTGCAACAGCCATAATCTCTTGTTGTTAACGACGGGTTAGCACTCTTTTAGCTTCTCTTACTGGGGGTTTAACAGTGATCCGTTATCAATTAACAGTTCTTATAAGCTTGATAACTGATCACTCATTAAAATTTTCCACAGTATCCTCATCATCCCATTCCCGAATGTCGATGGACAAGCGGGATCTTCTGAGTTTCTGGTAATTAATTAAGCTGACAATTTGGTCATGCTGAACGCTGAGCTGTGAGCGGAATGATATATATGATACTTTTGATGGCATCATCTCCAAAAAGCAGACCAGCAGCAAAATTGGAATTATTTAGATGTACTTTTTAAAGGCTAGCGTGACATTGTGACCACCGAACCCAAAAGAATTAGATAATGCCACCTCCACTTTTTGCGCGCGGCTAGAGTTAGCGACGTAATCTAAATCACATTCTGGGTCAGGGTTTTCCAGATTGATTGTTGGTGGAATTTGATCATTGGCGATCGCCAATACCGTGGCTACTGCTTCGATACCTCCAGAACCACCCAACAAATGACCTGTCATCGATTTGGTGGAACTGACTGCTGTTTTATAAGCGTGTTCGCCCAAAGCTTTTTTAATCGCTGCGGTTTCGTTAGAGTCATTCGCTGGGGTACTGGTGCCATGGGCGTTGATATAGCTCACTAGCTCTGGTGTGAGTTCTGCGTCTTTTAATGCCAATTGAATAGCTCTAGCTGCGCCTTCACCGCCAGGAACTGGAGAGGTCATATGGAAGGCGTCACAGGTCATCCCATAGCCGACCATTTCAGCATAAATGCGAGCGCCGCGACTGAGGGCATGTTGCAGTTCTTCGATAATTAAAATCCCTGAACCTTCGCCCATGACAAAGCCATCGCGATCGCGGTCAAAGGGACGGCAGGCATGAGTTGGATCATCATTACGCACAGAGAGAGCCTTACAAGCAGCAAAACCGGCCAATGTCAAGGGTGTAATTGTGGCCTCACATCCTCCACAAATCATCGCTTGAGCATAGCCCCCTTGAACCAAACGAAAAGCATCTCCTATGGCATTGGAACCAGCAGCGCAAGCTGTCACAGAACAGGAGTTTGGGCCTTTAGCACCAGTGTGAATCGCTGTTAACCCTGCTGCCATATTGGCGATCATCATTGGAATCATGAATGGGCTACAGCGATCGGGGCCACGGTTGAGGTAGATTGTTTGCTGGTCTTCTAAAACTTTGATACCCCCAATGCCAGAACCAATAATTACACCTATCTGTTCCGCGTTTAGTTCGTTAATGACTAATTTTGCATCCAACAAAGCCTGTTTTGCAGCCGAAACCCCAAATTGGGAAAACCGATCCATACGCTTAATTTCTTTGCGCTCTAGATAGTCTTGCGGATCGAAGTTTTTCACCTCTCCTGCCATCCGGCAATCATGGCGAGACGTATCAAATGAGGTAATGTAGTCAATACCATTACGTCCACTCAACAATCCTTCCCAATATTCTGTTGGTGTGTTACCAATAGGTGTAATCGCGCCAACACCAGTTACAACAACGCGTTTACGTTTAAAGTCTGTCATGATTTAATTAAAGGTGGCGAAAAATCAGCAGGCAAAACAATAAGCAGTGCTGAGTTCAGATAGGCGAACTTTAGTGAGTCGCAATCCAGGTGATTAAACAATTCGTAATTCGCAATGCTTCAACTACGCTCAGCAACCATTCGCGGTTTGCAATTACGTTTCTTGTTGGAGGATTGAGACCTCAAATAGAAACTTGCTGGAATGGAAAGCTGGAAATTTTCACCTAGATGTCCACTCGAAGTGGCGTGGATGAGATACCCTTGAAGGCAATCATCATCTGGAAAATAGTTTCCCCGATAGTAGCAACGGGTATTAAAGTGACCATTGAACTAGCACCCTTTGGGTTTGCCAGTTCCTGAGGTTGGGCAATCTTCCTCTAGGACTGGCTCAGTGTGCGATAGAAACCCATTGAGATACTTGGCATTGAATTGGCGCTCGCACGCCATTTCTCAGTCAAGATTTTACCGAAACAGTGCTGGGCAATGAATGCTCAGCTTTTATCCTATGCAGGAACTTTATTGTTGATGTAGTCTACTACATCCTGAACTGATAAAATCTTTTCAGCGGCTTCATCAGGAATTTCGATATTAAATTCTTCTTCTAAAGCCATTACCAGCTCCACAGTATCTAGAGAGTCAGCCCCTAAATCATCAATAAAAGTGGCTTTTGGTGTCACTTTACTCTCATCTTCTACGCCCAGTTGCTCGATGACAATTTCTTTGACTCTTTCAAAAATATCTTCTTGGCTCATAGTTAAAAGTCCTTAACCAGTGGCTATGATTGTGCTCTTGACGGGGGATATTGTTTTGAGCATATACATCTTATCGGAAAGCGCGATCGCATAGACTGCGTGAAAGCCTGTATTTTTCAATTCTTGCTAAATTTTTTTTATGAAGTCTCAAGCAATATCCCTTACCTTGTTAGTGATACTAACAAGCGATGATCAAACAGTTATTGTCTTGGGCGATCGCTCTACCCAAATATAGTTCTATGCTATCTCAGACACTAAAATATGCTTACTTCCCCGGTTGTGTCGCTCAAGGAGCCTGCCGAGAGTTAACTCTCTCAACCAAAGCACTGACGCAAGCATTAGGTATCGAACTGATTGAACTCAAAAAAGCGGCTTGCTGTGGTTCGGGCACATTCAAGGAAGATTCCCAACTACTAGAAGATACAGTCAATGCCAGAAATATTGCTCTAGCAGAAGATTTAAATTTGCCCCTACTAACTCATTGCAGCACTTGTCAGGGTGTTATCGGTCATGTTAACGAACGCCTGCAAGAATCCCAAATCACCAACCCCGCTTACATTGAACAGGTTAATGGCTTGCTGCATAAAGAAGGCTGTCTACCTTATCGCGGTAGCACCAAAGTTCAACATCTCCTTTATGCCCTAATAGCAGATTATGGGTTAAACGAAATTACTAAGCGTGTAACCCGTCAGTTGACTGGATTAAAATGTGCTGCTTTTTACGGTTGTTATCTCCTCCGCGCCCAAAAGTCAATACCTGATGATCCATATCAACCAGAAGCAATGGAAAATATGTTTCGAGCCGTGGGTGCAACACCAATTTATTACCGAGGTCGCACGCAATGTTGCGGTTGGCCCCTGGCTAGTTATGCTACTACCCAGTCTTTTAAAATGGCAGGGATGCATATTCAAGAAGCCTTAGCATTAGGTGCTGACTGTATGGTTACTCCTTGCCCTCTATGCCACCTCAATTTAGACTCGCGTCAACCAGAGGTAGAAAAGGTCATTGGTCAAAAATTAGGTTTACCTGTTTTGCACTTACCTCAATTAATTGCTTTGGCAGTCGGAATTAGCCCGCAAGAACTAGGCTTAGAACGTCACATTGTTTCTACAAAGTCAGTGTTACAAAAGTTGGGGTTATAGCCATTAGAGAGGCGGCAGCTCTTATGGGTAGGTTTTTTAGATTTCGCGTTTTGGTTGACGCGCTTACGCGCTTACACGGGGACGCGGGGACGCGGAGAAAGATTTCGGAACGAAAAAATAGGTTTTTTCAGACTGAATATGAAAAACCTACCCTTGAAAGGCAGGGGGCAGGGGGAAAGAATTAGAAACAAATCATTTGTGTCAAGTACTTCGTGAAATAGTATTAGTTGATTTCCCACTCCCTACTCCCTACTCCCTGCCTGTCGCGCTTGCGCTGCGCTTCTGTGCGAGACGCTTCGCGAACGCGCACCACGCAAATAATTTCATGAATCAAGTCAGATTCTTATACAAGTATTTAATCAAATATCACCATCTTCTGAATAGCATTATATTTTGTAACTTTGATGGCAAAATCCTCAAAACTATTATCTTAATCTGCTTGAGAAGATGATTTTTAATAAATGCGAATATGAAGATGATTGCTAGCAGCAAAACGGCATATAATCAAACTATCAAACTTTTTGTTGCTTCTTTGACCTGGCTTATATATCTATTTTTTCTTCCTTATATATATGCCTCTGTCAATATTTTTGCATTTGGCTTCATGCTTTTTCCAGGAGTTTATATTTTGTGCCTATTAGCACTTTTCATGCATGAATGTTGGCATGAATATTTACCTGGTGTACATAATCATTTTTTTTACTCAGTTTTATCTTGGATGATACTTCTCGACCCCCAGGTTTTTAACATAGTACATCCTTATCATCATTCTCAGGTCAATACTTACAGAGATATAGAGTTTCATCCCCTGGGAGAGATTAAAAATCAATTCGTCAAAGCTGTTTATAATTTCTGTGAAATCTTTTTAGGAAGCATATTTGTAGTTACTATAACTACTTTCAAGATAGCTTTTCATCCAAAACTTAAAAAACAGTACAGCTTCGGAAAACTAATAATTTCTATTTTGATGTGGACTATTATTTGGGGAGGAATTGGTTATAGTTCACATTTAGTTTTCGGAGTCACTACCAATCAAGTTTTCATTTCTTATTTGCTTATCTGCTGGATGGGGTCTGTTGTGATTCATCATAATGAACTAATAGAACACGGGAATTTGATAGTCGAAGGAAACTTAGGAGAGCGCAATTTAAAAACGAGAAATTTAAACCCATCTGGTATTTTAGAAAGATTTTTTTTATTTATTACACACAACGATTCGCGAGAACACACATTACATCACTCGATGTCTAAGATTTACACTAGACCATTTTTTCAAAAAAACCCTATGCTAGACAAAATAGTATATATTTCATTTGATGAATATCTTGTCATCCTCAAAGATATGCTGACAGGTAAACGATCTGCGGTCTAATAAACGGTAAGGTGGGTACTACTCACCGTTCGCTAAAATCCCAATTTTGACGTTATGGCAGTACCCACCCCACAATAATTGAAAATGTTACAAGATTTCAGTTAACGAAGTACTTGTAGATTCTCAACTGTGAGAAATAGTTCTTCATCCGCTACTTGACTTTTGAAGTCAATATTAATTTGGGTTGGATAGCCGAGTTGAGAGTTGTATTCTACATTTAAGCTAGAGACTCTTTGAGCGATCGCATCCCTAATTATATTAAACAGCTTGGGCACTGTACTGTATTGGCGGAATAGCTCTGGATTGGCTGGTTTACCAGTAGCAACATACTTAATAGAAGTTGTTCTCCCATTACGCACCTCAATGATTACTGGCCCCCTAGCTTCTTCTGTACAGAAGCAACTTCTGCTCAGTGTATAGCGATAGTTGTAGATTCTCTGTTGATTCCACAGACGGCGATTAATCCTTAATTGTCCTAAGTTTGAGCTACTAGCAACAACTACTGGTGATTTTGCTACCTGTACTGGAGGTTGAGCCATGACTGGTGCATTCAAGGCTGCATAGGCGATTAAAACTGAACTAATAGCAATAAGTCGGCGCATATAGATACCATCGTTAACTCCAGTTCATCACTCCAATTTGCTTTAGCCTAATTCCAGAAATATTCCATTTTTAGTAATTTTTAAATTGTAATTAAACTACACATAAAATGTTCCCATGCAAGTGAAATGTCATACAGTATCTTATTTTTTTAGAAAAAATACATAATTAACTAAAATTTATGGTAATATTAACCAACTAAGGATTTACTTTTAGCGATCGCAAAGCCTGTAAAGAGTTAGAATACCAACCAATTGTAAATCCTAGCCAGATTAGAGTGATTCTAATTACGAATTACGAATTACGAACTACGAATTATTTAGACTGCTGATCAATAACATCAATAGCTGTTTTGAGCCAATCAATGTAAGTTTGTTCTCTTCGTGTGACTAAATCTAGTACAAGCCGTTGCATAATTTGTTCTCGACTTGCACAGCGATCATCAAGTGCTGGTAAATCAATTTTTTCACATTTAGTTAGCTTTTCGTGGCGAGCAGCTAATTGTTGTTCTAGCAGTTGAATAATGGCTTGATTTGGTAACTGTGCAGCAAAAAATAACTGAATAAGCAATGGTTCTCGTACTGTTGGTAAAGGCTGAGGTTGTTGCAGCCACAGCATTAATTCAGCTTTTCCTGTTTCAGTGATACTATAGACTTTACGGTTGGGGCGATCGCGTTGAATTTCAACACTACAAGTAACGCAACCTTGCTCAACTAATTTATCGAGAGTTCTGTAAATCTGTGCCTGATCTGCGGGCCATAAATGAGCAATACATTGATCAAAGCAACTTATTTTTAAGTCATAACCTGTCATTTCTTCCTGCTGAAGCAAACCTAAAATTGCATGTACTAGCGACATAGGTGGTTTTCCGTCACTAAGGTAGTAAAAACTCTCTTTGTCATTTCTTATATATATTTATGCTAATATATGATTAGTCATATGTGAGAGCTATCTAGTAAATTGTATAGGACAATAGAAAGTTAAGATTGCGAATCCATCGGCAGCGAAATCAGCATTGGACGTGCTTCTCATTGCTGGTGTACCACTAAAAGAACCAGTTTTCTGCAATGGTTCATTGGTCATCAATCAGATTATCAAAGAATACTGTCACAGGAGGATGGGTTAAATTGACTCATAACACGCTTTTACAACGAATCAACCAACATCAACATCTGCGTAATCTAAGAAATAAATTACTGCACCTCCACGCCTGTTTACTCAAGACAGAACGCATTGCCTACGAGCAGGTGAGTGGACGCTTATCAAGCGGGGAGTTGTTGCAACTTGTCATTAGTCATGAACAATTTGCGTGGTTGCATCGCATTTCAGAGCTAGTTGTGCAAATTGATGAAATGCTTTGTGCGGATGAACCCATATCTTTAGAAGATGTTCAAAATTTGATGGCTGCTGCTCGCGCCTTGATCATACCATCAGAAGTGGGCAGCGTGTTTGCCAGAAAATACTACGCTGCTCTGCAACACGAACCTGACGTAGTGTTAGCACATGCCGGGGTTTTAGAACTTTTGGCAGCTAAAGCATAGGGGCTGGGGACTGGGGATGCGGGGACGCGGGGACGCGGGGACGCGGAGAAATTTTCTCCCTCATCCCCCTCACCCCCCTCATCCTTGCTACGCGTAGCGTCTTTGAAACAGAAGTGCATCCCCCTCCCTTAGATGGGTTTTCGATTTCTTAGAATTAAAGAATATTGTTATCTTTAAAATCTATGAAAACCTTTATGTCTTGCGTTGTGCTGTTGGGAATTGGTACTGGTTTGTTGGTTGGTAATGTAGGTGTTGCAGAGACTACTAGTGGTGAAGAATTTATCGCTCATGGTACAGAACCATTTTGGAGTGTCACTGTGAGCAAGCGCGGAATTGTTTACTCGTCGCCAGATATACAAAAGCAAGCGTTCCCATATGTTACACCTTTAAAGGCACAAGGGCGTCCCGTAGAGTTGATGCGAGTGTATCCTTTAAAAGGCAGAAGTAACAATACATTAATTATCAAAAAAGTTGATGTCTGTAGTGATGGGATGTCAGATCAAGAGTATCCTTATTCGGTGACTCTCATTTTAGGCAATAAAGTTTTGGAAGGTTGTGCTGAGAAACAATGATGCCAAACTTACGGCTATCAAACCTAATTCAATAATTGGGAATTGGGAGTTGGGAATTGGGAATTAGTTAAAAGTCAAGAATCAAGGTTATTCCCTTACTCCCTCATCCCCCTCATCCCCCTCATCCCCCCACTCCCCACTCCCCACTCCCCACTCCCCACTCCCCATATTTCTTGAGAGGACAGGCGAGATGCCTGTCTTTTATTTGAGCGAAATTTGGTATTATTCGTTACTTTTTGCATTTTCATACAAAACTTGGCAATGCAAAGCAACAGACAGAAGGTTTAACCTAACTGTAGAACCAAACAGCACAACAGATGGAGAAGATGATTTTTTCAGAACCAATAGTTAATTCACTTACCTGGGTAACTTCCCTCAGTTCTGTGTTGCATTTTCCTTTGCTAGCAACAACAAACGAGGCAGAATATGCCCCCATCGTTCTAACTGGCGTATTGCTCAGCTTAGTAGTTATTTATCTAGCCAGTAAAATTGGTGGCGAGTTGTCGAGGATGATAGACCTACCTCCAGTTTTAGGGGAATTGGTTGCTGGTGTAATTGTAGGCGCTTCCGCTCTACATCTAGTTGTGTTTCCCGACAGTGGTGCGATCGCTTCTGATTCGCTGATCATGACCATCTTACAATCTATTAATGACATCAGTGCCGATGCTGCCACATCAATTTTTCAAAGCCAAAGCGAAGTCATTTCAGTGCTTGCCGAACTGGGTGTTATCGTTTTGTTATTTGAAATCGGTCTAGAATCGGATTTAAGGGAACTGACAAAAGTTGGTTATCAAGCGACAATTGTTGCTTGTGTTGGGGTAGCAGTTCCTTTTGGGGTTGGTACTACAGGGTTGATATATTTCTTTCATGCCCCTGCAATTCCCGCGATTTTTGCAGGTGCTGCCCTGACTGCTACTAGTATCGGTATTACTTCCAAAGTTTTGTCAGAAATTGGGCAGCTAAAATCTCGCGAAGGTCAGATCATTGTCGGTGCTGCTGTTATTGACGATATCTTGGGTATCATTGTGTTGGCAGTGGTTGCCAGCCTTGCCAAGACTGGCGAGATAGATATTCTCAACGTGATTTATCTGATTGTCAGCGCTACTATCTTTCTCATCGGCTCGATTTTACTCAGCAAATTCTTCAATTTCGGCTTTGTTGCTGTTACTGATAAGTTAAAAACGCGAGGAAACATCATCATTCCTGCGTTTGCATTTGCATTCTTCATGGCTTTCTTGGGTAATGCAATTCATTTAGAAGCTATTTTAGGTGCTTTTGCAGCTGGTTTAGTTTTGGATGAAACTGATAAGCGTAACGAGTTAGATGATTTGGTTAAGCCTGTTGCCGATATTTTGGTGCCAATTTTCTTTATTACCGTTGGTGCTAAAGTTGACATAGGTGTGCTTAATCCCGTTGTACCAGAGAATCGAGAAGGATTAATTATCGCCACCTTCTTAATAGTGGTCGCAATTCTTGGTAAAATTGTCACGGGCTGGTCAGTATTTGGTCTACCGCAAATTAATCGCGTCGCCATTGGTGTAGGGATGATTCCGCGTGGTGAAGTGGGACTAGTGTTTGCTGCTATTGGCTCAGCTAGTGGTGCCTTGGATAAAGCCTTGCAAGCTGCGATCATCATTATGGTGATTTTAACGACTTTCTTAGCACCACCTTTGTTGAGGTTTGCATTTAAACTATCGCCAGAATCTCAAAAGCCTATAGAGCAAGTTGACTCTGTTGGTTAATTTTCAGTCTTAAATTAAGAACCCCGATTTCTCTAGGAAGTCGGGGTTTTGTAATTTATGGAAAAATTTTCAGTTCTAATAATTTTGATGGTTTGTTTCCATCCCCGTTAGGGGAAGTAGTGGCGGAAAGCTGTTCTGCACTGAACCGCATGGGGTTCAACTTGATGTTTCCATCCCCGTTAGGGGAAGTGGTTGCGGAAAGTCCTCGGAACACTGGCCACACTGGGAGTCAAAGGACTGTTTCCATCCCCGTTAGGGGAAGTGGTTGCGGAAAGTTGGAGTCTCTTCTTAACACAAGAAGAGGCAAAAAAGTTTCCATCCCCGTTAGGGGAAGTGGTTGCGGAAAGAGTTCACTGTTGGAAGCCTTGCCAGGTGAGGGTTCGAGACCCCCTAATCGACGCCTCTCTTGATGATTGACAAAAAATTGGAAAAAATCAACAATTTTGTAGCCTGAAAACCTTACTATACAAGGCATCGACGCATCTCAACGAAATTATGCGGTTTTCAAGGATCGGAGGAGATGCGTCGATGGAATTTAACGCACCGAACAAATGCTATGACTTATTACCTATGCTTGTCAAGTAGCATGATGCACTACACCAAAATTCAGCCTCAAAAAGCTGATTTTTTTACAACCCCTTTGGCGCGGGTGTAAGGTCTTGTTAAGAGTTCCCCGTTCCTTGTTCCCTCTTAAAAAACGATAAGCAAACAATTATCTAGTTAATAGGTTTAATACTATCTATCACATCTCAAAAAGTAAAAAATCAAATTTTTACTTTTACCTTTGTATGCTGCTTCTACATGCTGAACGCTTTTAAAAGTGTAAAAACCATTCTTTATCTATAAGGTAATAATACTTAATATGAATAACGATCGCCAGCTACTTCAAAACGTCTAATCTAGCCACAAAGAGGCTTTTAAACCTGTTCCTACTAATATATAGTGCGATCGCTATCTGTTAAAAATTATCTTATCTATAGAGTTATGACTATGATCGCTATCTGTTAAAAACTATCTTATCAATAGAGTTATGACTATCCATTTATAGTCACCCAGATAATTTCTAGGTTAGATAAACTTTTACTTATATCAATAATCTAATATTTATTTAATAATTCTTGTTCGAGGTTAACCAATTTACCATAAAAGCCTGTAAACTAATTTCAACAAGCTTAGTGATGGCTCACATTCACCACGCAAAAATTAAATAAAGTTAACAAAGTGTTCACCCAAATAGTCGAGGTCGCCTTTTCTGTTAAGAAAGGGTTGAATTTACCTAACTATCTATAGCTTGGAATTTTGTTTGATAGCGCAAGAGACATGAGTTTTCTGTTGCCCAGATTGTTATGTCTAAAAAATAAAATTTTTGTTTTAGGAGATATTATGACTGAATTTTTTAATCAATTTTCTCGGCGCAAATTTATATTAACAGCAGGAGCATCAGCGGGTGCTGTATTCCTCAAAGGCTGCTTAGGAAATCCCCCTGATAGCTTGACTGGTGGTAGCAGTCAATCACAGCCAACAGCAGTATCTGTAGCTAATCTGAGTCCTGAGCAAAAACCAGAAACTACCACAGTTAAATTAGGATATATCCCAATTGTAGAAGCGGCTCCTTTAATTATTGCCAAAGAAAAAGGCTTCTTTGCGAAGTATGGCATGACCGATGTTAATCTTTCCAAACAAGCTTCTTGGGGTTCAGCTAGAGATAACGTAGAAATTGGTGCTGTTGGTGGTGGTATTGATGGCGGGCAGTGGCAGATGCCAATGCCACATTTAATTACAGAAGGTTTAATTACCAAAGGCAATCAAAAAATCCCCATGTATGTATTATGTCAACTAATTACACATGGAAATGGGATTGCGATCGCCAGTAAACACCAAGGCAAAGGTATCAATTTACAACTTGCTAGTGCTAAATCTTTATTCACAGAACTCAAATCCTCAACACCCTTTACCGCTGCATTCACCTTTCCCCACGTCAACCAAGACTTATGGATTCGTTATTGGTTAGCTGCTGGCGGCTTAGATCCTGATGCAGATGTCAAACTGCTGACAGTTCCCGCAGCGCAAACCGTTGCCAACATGAAAACAGGCACAATGGATGCCTTTAGTACCGGCGATCCTTGGCCTTACCGCCTCGTCAAAGACAAAATTGGCTATGTCGCCGCCTTAACCGCAGAGATTTGGAAAAATCACCCCGAAGAATATTTGGCCATGAGGGCTGACTGGGTTGATAAAAATCCCAAAGCCACCAAAGCAATTTTAAAAGGAATCATGGAGGCCCAGCAGTGGTTAGATAACTTTAATAACCGCAAAGAAGCAGCTCAAATTCTTGCATCTCGCAATTATTTCAACCTACCAGCCGAAATTTTGATAGACCCCTACCAAGGTAAATATGACATGGGTGATGGTCGCAAAATCGATGATAAATCCATGGCTGCTTACTATTGGAAAGACGAAAAAGGTAGCGTTTCTTATCCCTACAAGAGTCATGATTTATGGTTCATTACCGAAAACGTTCGTTGGGGATTTTTACCAAAAGATTACATTGCCAATAACGCCGCCAAAGCTAAAGAACTCATTAATAAAGTCAACCGCGAAGATATTTGGAAAGAAGCCGCCAAAGAAGCAGGTATCGCCACCGCCGACATTCCCACAAACACATCTCGCGGCGTAGAAGAGTTTTTTGATGGTATCAAGTTTGACCCAGAGAACCCAGAAGCATATCTGAAGAATCTCAAAATCAAGAAAGTCAGTGTTTAGTCATTGTGAAAGTCTGTAGTTAGTGCTTTAGCACTAAAGTCCTGACTACAAACTATACGAAAACTGACACATATTAGCTAACCTAAATTCGAGGAGAACAGATTACATGACCGTCGCGCAAAAACGCCCTGCAAGCCCTAAGTTTGATAATGGCTTTGTATCCCGTCTGCAAAAACAATTTCCTGAACTCGTCCCACCAGTTCTTGCTATACTAATTTTCTTAGGTATTTGGCAGTTGTTTTCTTGGATTCCTGGCGCTACATTACCAGGGCCAATACAAGTTATTCAAGACACTTGGGTATTAATTTTCTGGCCTTTTTATGACCGAGGCGGTATAGATAAAGGTTTATTTTGGCAGATTCTCGCCAGCCTCAAACGCGTTGCAATTAGTTATACCTTAGCGGCAATTGTTGGTATTGGCTTGGGCGTTTTGATTGGTGTTAATAAAACAATGTCCAAAGCTTTAGACCCCATCTTTCAGTTATTGCGGACTGTACCACCTTTGGCTTGGGTACCAATTTCTCTGGCAGCATTACGACAAAACGAACCAGCAGCCCTCTTTGTAATTTTCATCACCGCAATTTGGCCCATCTTAATTAATACTGCTGTCGGCGTTACCCAAATTCCCCAAGATTACAACAACGTTGCCAAAGTTCTACAACTCAACAAAAAAGAATATTTCACCAACATTTTAATTCCTGCTGCCTTACCATACATTTTCACAGGTTTGAGAATTGCGATCGGTTTAGCTTGGTTAGCAATTATCGCCGCCGAAATCGTCATGTCTGGTATCGTCGGCATTGGCTTCTTTATCTGGGATGCCTATCAAAATAACAACGTCAGCGAGGTAATTTTAGCTCTAGTTTACATCGGCGTTGTCGGTCTTTTGCTAGATAAATTAATGGCTTGGATTCAAAATAAAATTTTACCCGCAGAACAGAAGTAGGGACTGGGGACTGGGAAAGAACTATTGTAATTCCCATTCCCTGTGGGCTGAGCGAAGTCGTACCCTTCGGGATCTTGCTACGCGTAGCGTCTCGCAGAGAAGCCCAATTCCCCATTCCCCATTCCCCGTGGGCTGAGCGAAGTCGTACCCCAATTCCCCTAATCCCCAATCCCCAAAATTATTATGTCTGTATTCGTCGCTGTTGACCAAATTGATAAAGTTTTTAACTTAACTGGTGGTGGCAAGTATATCGCCCTCAAAGGTATTGACCTCCAAATTAAAAAAGGAGAATTCGTTTCTTTGATTGGTCACTCCGGTTGTGGTAAATCTACTCTCTTAAATATGATCGCGGGTTTGGATTTACCCACTGATGGTATTGTGACTCTGGAAGGACAAAGAATTAGTAAACCAGGGCCTGACCGGATGGTGGTGTTTCAAAATTATTCGCTGTTGCCTTGGCGGACAGTCAGAGAAAATATTGCCCTGGCTGTAGACTCGGTAATGAAGGGTTTACCTGCACCGGAACGCAATGCAATTATTGAGAAACACATCGATATGGTGGGGTTGCGTCCCCATGCTGACAAACAGCCCGGTATGTTATCGGGTGGACAAAAACAACGTGTAGCGATCGCCCGCGCTTTAGCAATCCGTCCCAAGTTACTATTATTAGATGAACCTTTTGGGGCGTTGGATGCACTCACACGCGGCAATTTGCAAGAACAATTAATGCAAATCTGCGAAGAAAATGAAGTAACCGCCGTGATGGTGACACACGATGTCGATGAGGCGGTGCTGTTATCTGACAGAATTGTCATGTTAACCAATGGCCCCGAATCCAAAATTGGTGACATCCTAGAAGTAGATATCCCCAGACCCCGCAAGCGGATGGAAGTAGTTGAACATCCCAGTTACTACAGCTTGCGGAGTGAGATGATTTACTTCCTCAACCAGCAGAAACGCATCAAGAAAATTCGGGCCAGAAAAACAGCGGCGATCGCTCGTCATGGTTTAGAAAAAGTTAACCTAGATATTGGCTTCTTACCTCTAACTGCTTGCGCCCCCTTAGCAGTCGCCAAGGAAAAAGGTTTCTTTACCAAGCATGGTTTAGATGAAGTCAACCTCGTGCGGGAAAGCAGCTGGCGGGGTATTGTTGATGGCATGACTGGCGGTTATTTAGATGCTGCACAAATGCCTTCGGGGATGCCAATGTGGCTAACACTGGGAGGACACAACAATCAACCTCTGCCAGTCGTCACCGCCTTGACGATGACGCGTAACGGTAATGCCATCACCTTGGCAAAACGCTTTTATGACCAAGGCGTGCAAACCCTATCAGACTTCAAAAATTACTTGCTTCGTACCCGTGACCAACGTCACACAATGGGGGTAGTGCATCCCGCATCCATGCACAATTTACTGCTGCGTTACTGGCTAGCAGCTGGGGGAATTGACCCAGACTTCGATGTAGACATGAAGACAATTCCCCCAGCCCAGATGGTAGCCGACTTGCGAAGTGGCAGTATAGATGGTTACTGCGTGGGTGAACCTTGGAACTATCGCGCCGCCGTTGAAGGTGTGGGCTTTACCATTGCTACCGACTTAGAAGTTTGGCTAGGACACCCCGGTAAAGTTCTCGGTGTGCGGGAAGATTGGGCAGAAAATCATCCCAACACCCACATTGCCTTAACCAAAGCCTTATTAGAAGCTTGCTATTACTGTGCAATTCACGACAATGCTGAAGAAGTGCGGCAAATATTAGCCCGACGCGAATATGTCAGCACAGATCTTGAGTATATCCAACTCGAAGATCCCAACAGCCTTGTCTGTGACTTAGACCATCCACTCAGGCAATACGCCCACCACCAGTTTTATTCTGAGTCTGCCATTAACCGTCCCAGCCGCACCGAACAAATTTGGATTATGAGTCAACTAGCGCGTTGGGGTGACACTCCCTTCCCCAGAAACTGGGTAGAAGTTGTCGAACGCGTTTGTCGAGTGCGTGTATTTAGCACCGCAGCGCGGGAATTAGGCTTAGATATCAGCTACATTCGCCAACCCATCAAACTCTTCGATGGTACTCCCTTTAATGCCGACGACCCAATCACCTATCTCAACAACTTGCCAATTAAACGTGATTTCTCAGTCGCCGAAGTAATTCTCGATTCCCCCGTGAGGAGAGTCGCGTCGTAGAGGAGTAAGAAGATGAGGGGGATGAGAAAGAAATTTTCTTCGCGTCCCCGCGTCCTCTTCCCCAGTCACGCCAGTTCGCTCAACGGAGGACGCCTCCGCACGCGACATCATGTCAGGCTAATCACTTATCATAAAAGTTTCTCCGCGTCCCCGCGTCTCCCTATCTCCGCGTCAGCCAAATCATAAGTCTTTAAACGGACATGATATGACTGGCTCCCCAGTCCCATAAATTTATTAAACCCAAAACAGCCATGCAAAACCGCACTTCTAGAGTAACCGACATGCCTAGAGAAGAACTAGGAAAACCATTAGTCACTACAACCATCAGCCGCCAACCTTTTCTAGAAATTAAAGATGTCTCTAAGATTTATCCCACCAAAAAAGGCCCCTTCACCGTCCTCGACGGTGTTAACCTCAACGTAGAACAAGGCGAATTTATTTGCGTCATCGGTCACTCTGGCTGTGGCAAATCGACGCTGCTAAATATGGTATCCGGTTTTAACTTTCCTACCTCCGGGCAAGTCTTATTAGAAGGACAGCCAATTACTAAACCAGGCCCAGACAGAATGGTTGTCTTTCAAAACTATGCCTTGCTACCTTGGCGGACTGCTTTTGAAAATATTTACCTTGCCGTTAACGCCGTTTATCCCAATAAACCCGAAGCTGAAAAAAGAGCGATCGTCCGCGATAATTTAGCAATGGTGGGATTAGCCGATGCCATGGAAAAGAAACCTATGCAAATGTCTGGTGGTATGAGACAAAGGGTTTCTATTGCCCGTGCTTTGTCAATTCGTCCCAAAGTTTTAATTTTAGATGAACCCTTTGGGGCGCTAGATGCCATCACCAAAGAAGAATTACAAGAAGAATTGCTAAAAATTTGGAACGATAACCGCTGCACAGTGTTAATGATTACCCACGACATCGATGAGGCATTATTTTTAGCAGACAAATTGGTCATGATGACCAACGGCCCCCATGCCAAAATTGGTGAAGTCATGGAAATTCCCTTTCCTCGTCCCCGCGATCGCGCCCGCATCATGGAAGATCCAGAATACTATAAACTACGTAACTATGCTCTAGATTTTCTCTTCAACCGCTTCGCCCATGATGACGTTGGTTAGTAATTCGTAATTCGTAATGACGCGACGCTCCTGTGTCGCTCTAAGCGAAGCTATGCCGTAGGCTTTACGCTGACGCTCGTACCGACGCTCGAGGACTCGCTCTAAGCGAAGCTATGCCGCAGGCTTTACGCTGCGCTAACGTAATTCGTAATTCGTAATTAAGAACGCAACACATCAACCATTGTAGAGACGTAACACATCATGTCTCCTTAATTTTGAATTGATATAAACTAAAACACATCTAGTTTCCCCTCGCGATAAAGGTTAGCATAAAGGCAAAAGATAAAAGGCAAAACTCAAAATCTTGTCTTATTCTTTGCCTTTTTTCTTCATATTTCGACTTTGCCTTTCGGCTCTGCTCAGGACAAGCTCATTACAAGTTCCCTACTCCCATTTACCGTGGGCTGAGCGAAGTCGAAGCCCACTCACTACTCTTACCTACAACCACTTCTCAAATGCAACATAATCGCAAAAGATAACCCATCCCATAAGGGAGTATTTGCATTAGCTTTTCGCAAACCTTCACCTGTCCAAGAATTACAATTTCTTAATATAGAATAACTACCTTTTGCCGCATAAAAACCAGCATTATCGGTGTGACCATCACCAATACGAACTTTTTGATTTTGAGCATTAAGTTGAAAACTTGCTTGAATAAATTGCATTAATTGTAAATAATCTGTTTGATTAACTTTAATACATTTAACTTCTAACTCATTAGGAATTGACTGATAACCTTTAACATACATCACAGAAGGAGTTGGTAAAAATAAAGCCTTAAAAGTCGTAGACAATTTGAAATCCGCCACATTTGGCGTTGACATATAAAAATCGCGATCGCCCCAACCAAAACTTAAATAATTGTAACTATTATTAGTATCCTTACCAATCTTATCTAGAGATATATATTCTTTCCAATTAAAAGCATCATTTTTGATGGGCACTATAATATTAGAATGAATTCCCGTGTTAGAAATACAAATATTCAAATTACACCCATGTTGTGAGTAATTATTCCATTTTCTAGGTATCAACACACCCAGAGCTAATAGAGTTAGACTAGATAAAACAAAACCAAATAAATAGTAACTGCAACGATATAGTAAACGCCGTCCCCTAGAATTATTGGTACCTTTCATAACAATCTCAAGACCTTTTTATATAGAACTCATATTTGATTTGGTGAAAAAACTCCGTATACCTATAAAATCTCTCTTCCCCCACTTCCTACTACGCCACTTGGGGAAACCCCAAGACCCTTCGGGTTCAGCACTTTGCTATCGGCGGAAACCTTAAGAGGTGCAAGTACTTCACCGCAGTGGCTCCCCTACTCCCTGTCTACGCAAATAATTTCATCAATCAAGTCAGATCTTATAGTTAACTTTAAGCAGAATATTATGAATACGGATAATTGGACAGATCAATTACCAAAGGCATTACCCACAAGTCCCCGCGCACTGCTGTTGGTAAATCGTCATGCCCGCCAAGGACAGCAACGTTTAGAAGAAGCAATTCATCATCTTGAAACACTTGGCTTCAATTTAATTGAGGAGTCAACAGAAGACCCCAAACATCTTTCTGAGGTTATATTACGCTATCAAAATCAAGTTGATTTGGTGATAGTTGGGGGCGGAGATGGTACTCTCAACGCCGCCGTGGATGGATTAGTTGATACCAAGTTGCCTTTAGGAATTTTACCTTTAGGAACAGCCAACGACCTCGCAAGGACATTGGGAATTCCTAACTCTTTAGCCGAAGCTTGTAGAATTATCGCTTATGGGGAACAGCGCCGCATTGATTTAGGCTGGGTAAACGACAAGCACTTTTTTAATGTCGCTAGCTTAGGATTGAGTGTGAAAATTACCCAGCGACTTACCACAGAAGTCAAACGTCGCTGGGGAATACTTGCTTACGCTGCTACGGCATTGCAAGTAGTTTGGGAGGCCCGGCCTTTTCGTGCAGAAATCATCATTAACGGTCAATCAATTCGCGTCAAAACAGTACAAATTGCTGTAGGTAACGGGCGCTACTACGGTGGTGGTATGGCAATAGTCCATGATGCCACAATAGATGATCAAAGGTTGGATCTTTATAGTATAGAAATTAAACATTGGTGGCAAATTATACTTATACTTCCTGCGATGCGACAAGGGCGACACATTAATTCGCGGAATGTCCGCGCCCTGCATGGACAGGAAATAAGAGTTAATACTCGTAAACCGCGTCCAATAAATACTGATGGTGAAATCACTACCTACACCCCCGCTCATTTTCGGGTTATACCTAAAGCTGTGACTGTTTTAGTACCATCAGAAGTTAATTCGTAATTCGTAATTCGTAATTGGAATCAAGAAAATTATTTCCTAGTCCCCAGTCCCCCAGTCCCCAGTCCCCCAGTCCCCCAGTCCCCAATCCCCAGTCCCCAATCCCCCAGTCCCCAATCCCCAATCCCCAGTCCCCAATCCCCAGTCCCCAGTCCCCAGTCCCCAGTCCCCAGTCCCCAGTCCCCAGTCCCCAGTCCCCAATCCCCAGAAATGCATCTAAGATTTGCTCAAGATATTAAGTCGTTGCTGCAACGCCTAGCTGAACAACCGTTAACTTTGGGTGATATTCTGGCAGAAACTTCCGAAAGGGGTTTTAGTTTGGTTATTGCGTTATTAGTTTTGCCTTTTTTATTTCCGATGCCACCAGGATTGGCGGGGCCTTTTGGTGCTGCTTGCTTGTTGTTATCAGTGCAGATGATTTTGGGAAGGCGATCGCCTTGGCTACCGAGAAGAATGGCTAATTACAAATTTCCTCGCGTTTTTGCCCAGTTACTTTTACAAAATCTCGGACGCCTCACCAAAATATTACAAAAAATTACCCGTCCTCGGTTGACAAAAATAGCTCATAATCATTTAGTTTGGCGAATTAATGGAATTTGTATCTCTTGGCTAACAATATTATTAATGTTGCCAGTTCCTTTTACAAACCCTATCCCCACGGTTGGAATCTTATTATTAGCAGTTGCCACCATTGAATCGGATGGTTTATTAATTTGTATTAGTTATGTCATCACTGGTTTAATTACTGCATTATTTGCATTTATTGGTTATGCATTATGGCTAGCACCTAGTTTAATACCAGCCATATTTAAATAAGAAAAGTCCTCAGTTTTTAGGTGAGGACTGTAATTTTTTAGGGTGCATCTACCATTTATTTATCCATTTTGCTTATTGCTAAATCCGGGAAATTTTTATTTGAAATTTGTTTTTTAAAAGTAAAGCCCCCAGTCAAAAGCTGGGGGCAATAATTTATTAGGGTGCATCTACCATTTATTTATCCATTCGATTTAGAGTAGCATCCGGGAGAAACCAATTTTTCAACTATCATTTTATAGTCATAAATATCTAAATAATTAACCACTATAAATTAATAAAAAAAGTCCCCAACTAAAAGCCGAGGACTGTGATTTAATTAAGGTGCATCTACTATCTATATATCCATCTTGCTTTTAACTGCGTCAGGAAAAATTTAAAAAAGCGATCGCCTAATTTAAGGTAATGGGTAATTGGCCTATTACCCATTACCAATTACCAATTACCAAATTCCTCGTCCCCTTGTGGGCGAGGAATTTTAATGCTAGATTTACTTCGGGTTTTTGCGTTGATTTACCCAGCGTACTGCTTCAATTGCAGATGTAATCCGCAGTGGTATCTTAGATACATGTACTTCTCCTGTACTGGGATTCGTCGCCTTCAAAAACTGCATAGGCTGGACATTAACCCGCTCGTTTACGCGTAATAAGCTGTATTCTTCCCATGAATCAATTTCAACTGCATTAAATTTTTTTAATAACTGTGTCCAGTTAATATGGTCAATTAATTTATGTATGCGTTCTAGCTTGATTTGACCGTGATCTACATTTAGACTATACCCATCTGTAAATGCGATCGCGGCTGCATCCTCAGCATGAATACGATTCTCGCTATTAATACTTATTTTAGTTGGATGGTTGGCAATAATTGCTACGTTTTCAAAAAAGAAAGTCCAGCCGCAATTCCTCACAAATTTTTCTAAGGTGATGACTGTGTCTTGAAATTGGTGGTAGTTGAGAACATGAACACAAAAGTCAAAATAGCTGCTTCCTGCAACTAAACTTTCGGGTTTTCGGCATGAAGAGAATATATTTTTCAGGATTTGGCGATCGCGTCTACCAAAATGCTGATAAAAAACATTTTCCCAATGATTTTCTAATTGGTGTTGCACCAGATTAGCATACTCGTTGGCAAGATGATTTTCCAACAACGAATGTAAGTTGCTTTGCAACTCAAATGGTACTCGTGCAAGTAAATACGATTGTAAATTATTGTAAATTTTACTCCAATCAGAACTACTTATAGCATTGCCCAGCATTGTATCAGAACTAGCTTGGAGCAAATTCCAAATGTATTCAAATGCAGCATTTGGACTATCAACAAAAATTATTGTTGGTGAAGTAAGTTCAAGTGTGGTGTATATAGCTTGAACTGCATCGATGGCTTGTTGCTGGTTAATGCATTCGATAGATAACCCGATATGTTGCCATTTTTCTCGATAGTGGGATATTAGTGTGCGTTGTTCTGGTGTTAGATGGTCAGCAGACATAATCAGAAAGCGATCGTCACTCAAACACTACTGTACGATTACCATACACCAAAACGCGATTCTGTAGATGTAAACGTACTGCTCTTGCTAACACAACTCGCTCTAAATCTTTACCTTTTCTGATCAAATCATCAACTTCATCACGGTGGCTAACTCGCACTACATCCTGTTCAATAATGGGGCCTGCATCTAAGTCAGCAGTCGCATAATGAGCAGTTGCACCAATAATTTTTACACCGCGTTCAAAGGCTCTTTGATAAGGGTTTGCACCAATAAAAGCTGGTAAAAATGAGTGATGGATATTAATTATCTGTGGAAATTTTTTAATAAAATCTGCACTAACAATTTGCATATATTTTGCCAAAACAACTAAATTAATTTTGTATTTCTGGAGTAATTCTAGTTGTTGGGCTTCTTGTTCTGATTTATTGTCTTTATTTATTGGTATGTAATGATAATCAATGCCAAATTGCTCTGCAACAACTTTTAAATGAGGGTGATTACTAATAATTAAAGGAATCTCGGCGGCAAATTCTTTCGCTCGATGTCGCCAAATTAAATCAAACAAACAATGGTCTTGCCGACTTACCCAAATAGCAATACGTGGTATGGTATCAGAAAAATGCAATTCCCATTTAGCGCCTAAAGGTTGAGCAATGGCATTAAATGCAGCAGCGATTAAATCTCGTGGTAAATTAAATCCATCTAGCTGCCATTCAATGCGAGTTAAAAATAAACCTGCGGCAAAATCTGTATGTTGATCTGCATGGATAATATTACCACCATTGGCATAGATAAAATTAGCTATTTTCGCTACTAGTCCCCGTTGATCTGGACAGGAAATTAGCAAAGTTGCCGTTGAAGTTGTCATAGATATATTATTTTATACCGCCAAGTACGCCAAGAGAAGAGATAAATAGGGCATTTCGTATTTTATAATTTAAACTACGAATTACGAACTACGAATTACGAATTTATCTTGTGGGTGTTGGTTGAGGAACGGTGAGGGGAGGTAGTTTTTCAATACTCTTTATGGGTTGTTTCCATTCTGATAGTTCACGATTTACAGCATTTTCAAAATCTGTAGATACCAACAAAACATTTACATTTTGTTGATTAGCGGGGTCAGTTTGAGCATATAAGGAACTGCGACTAAAGTCACGCTTACCTAGAAGTAACTGATGACTTTTCTGGTTTTTCAAAGTGATATTGATCGTTGCTTGGGGTTTATCTAAGCCAAATTCGCCCAATCTGTTTGCAGGTGTTGATAAAATGCGATCGCTTTTTCCTTTAACCAACAAATCCGTTAAATAAGAAACAATAGCATCGTTTGCAGGTTGCGATATCGGAGATTTAATCAACCATTTGGGATTTTCAGTTTGACTGCTACGTTCCAAACTCAAAGTCATATTTTGAGTTTTGATCATTAAAGATTGTATATCCTCTTCAGTAAAAGAGAAAACTTGTTGCTGTTTTTCCTTGATTTCTTCTTGCCGAGTCTTACCTTGAATTTCATAAAAATAAACAAAACCACCTAAACCTAGCGCTAGCGATATCAAAATTAAAGTCGTTCGTGGTAATTTCATTTTTGAGGAATTGGGAATTGTCATTTATCGTTTGTCATTGATTATTCTCCGTGTCCCCGCGTCTCCCTCACCTCTCTTACCGTCTTTGCCACCAAATAATAGCACCCATCACCAACCCACTTAGGGGTAACACTAACAGTAGTGACAATAAAGAATAGGCTTGGGTAAGCGTCAGGTTTAGCCGACGGTTTTTCTGTTCTTTAGGGCTAATTGAAAGTAGTTGCTGATCTTGTTGACTTAGCCAAGTCACCGAGTTAAGAAATACATCTCCATTTAACTGCTGTTGAAACCAACCATCGGTCATAAAATCTGAATTTCCTAACACTACTAATCTTGATTCAGTCGCAATTGGTTGGGGTTTTTGAGAGGGAGGTGAGGGAGATGGGGAAGGTGAGGTAGGGGAAATATTGGCAGGGAGAGAGGGGAGAGGTGAGGGGGAGGCAGTAGGACTGGGGTTGGATGTAGATGTTACTTTTTTCTGCAAAGCTACGCCCAAAGTTAAGGGGCCTTTGAGGTCTTTGTCGGGGTTGAATTCTAATTTTTCGCTTTTGAGGTCACCTTCTGCCCAGCTTTCGGGATAGGGTTTGGTGAGTAACAAGGGAGTAGCTTCAATACCTGAGACTGGTTTAATCTCAATGGGTCGCGTCCACCCATAAACAGAAAAACCATTACCAAACACTTTAGTAATGGGGTGTTGCCCGTATTGGGTAACTATGGGTTCAGCAGGGCCACGTCCGACTAATTCTCCAGACCTTTCTATCACCAAACGATTATCTAATTTCACACCCCATGCACTTAAAAAGCTGTCGAGCTTAGGGTCGGTGTTGGGGTCAACCATTAATAATAAGTTACCCCCCTGGTTCATATATGCTTGTAAAGCTTTAATTTCGTTCTCAAATAGCGTTCTTTTTGGGGCTATTATGACAACTACATTAGCATCTTGTGGAACGCTTGGTTGTTTTGCCAACTCCAACGGTTCAACCGTATATTTTCTTTCGCTTAATGCTGCCACTGCCTGAGAAATTCCGCCTTCACTTGGTTTAAGTACACGTTCACCGTGACCTTGAAGAAAGTAAACTTTAGCTGTGCTGAATGTAGTAATTTGTAGCAACCGATTAGTCAATTTCACTTCCGACAATCGTTCTTGCTTATTGACCGTTTGCACCAACTGTCGTCTATTTTGAGATTCTAAATAAACTTCACCAAATTTTTGCACGCCAAACTTATCTGCTAATCCTGGTCTGGTGCGTGGGTCAATGTACTCAAACTCAAAATTTGGGTTTTGCTGTTGATAAATTTCTAGTAATTCCCTATCCGAAGAGTTTTGAGTTACATCAAATACCCATACCTTTACTGGCTGTTTTATAGAACCTATCAATTCCCTTGATTCAGGGGCCAAAGTAAACCATTGAGACTCTGTAAAGTCTATTCGCAAATGATAGCGAGTACCCAAAAAATTAATCAATCCTAAAATCGCTAACACTGCGAGAGTAGCAACCAATGCATTAGTTCCAGCTTGAGTAGAACGACTAGCCCACCAGTCATTCTGCCGACTGTGCGACACTAGCCACAACCCACTAACAATAATTCCTGCAACTAATAATCCCAATGGAATTGGTATCCAATTATCAGCTACTAATCCTGCCGTCAAGCCAGTAACAAATAGAAATGGCCCAAGCCAAAATATAAAAATCCACAGTTTCTTTTTTACAAATTTTTTCATGTTATTTGTTATCCCTTCGACTCCGCTCAGGGCAAGTTTTCATTTGTCCTTAGTAACGTGACAATAGACTCATAAACCTCTTGCATAAATCAAATTCTGGTCTATAAAACAATAAAACTCTCATTACTCTCTGCGTTTCTGCGTCTCTGCGTGAAAATATAATTCTTATTTTCCCAGCAATAACCCTAAAACTATTGCCGCTGAAAACGCAGTGCATCAATTGATTGTGCTGTCAGAAAGATACCTAAAATAATATAGCTAGCAAATAAAATTAAACTGCTAGTATCAAAAATTCCTTGAACCAGATTATTGTAATGTTTTGCTAATGAAAGATGACCAAGAAACTCCCCTACCGACCCGCCAAGTTTTTGAGCAATAAAATCTGGAATTAATAACAGCATTAAACTTGCTGCAAATGTAAAAACAGCAGACCAGATTGTACTGTCTGTTAGCGAAGAAATAAACATTCCTAAAGATAGAATTGTCGCCGCTAATAAGATTAATCCTAAATGACCTAACAGAGGAATTGTCGGTTGTATTGCTGGATTTGTATTACTTAAAGCGATCGCCTCCAGTCCCAGCAAGGGTACGATCATAGTAATAAAGAATGTTAGCACTCCCAATAACTTACCTACAGCCACAGCCCAGTTGGTTACAGGCGACGTAGCTAGTAGTTCCAATGTGCCACGCTTGCGTTCTTCGGCATAAAGTCCCATCGAGAGAATTGGCAGCACGAAAAATAATAGCCATGCCATGCCAATCAAAAAATCCTGTACCAATCTCACGCCAGAATCTAGCGATGCTATTGCCCCATAAGCAACTTCGTCCTCTAAGATGCCTTGTGGCCCCCATAAAATCAAGAACAACAATAGCCCACTCAATACCCAAAATATACCAGCGATCGCATACGCTAAAGGCGATACAAAATAACTCTGTAGCTCGCGGCGATAAATGGCAATAATATTACCAAGCACTATACCCATTTACGCAGCTTCTCCTTCTTTCGCTGCTGAGTTTACCTCAGTCTCTAATGTTGTCAGTTGCAAGAACACATCTTCTAGGGTAGCGCTGACACGCCGCATTTCATGTAAACCAAATCCCCCACGTAGTAGTGCTGCGGCAATATCCCGTCCTGGTTCTTTGCCTGGTTGCGATATCACCCGCAAATAAGCCCGGTTTTGCTCAAGTTGGTAACGATTTTGGACTCCGGCGTTCGGCATTGATTCTACCAAAGCGACGCCCTTAACATTTTGCAATACCTGTTTCGCTAAGGCAGCCTCTCCATCTATTTCAATTTCATATCCTGACCCATCTGTCAACTGGGTCATGAGGTTTTCTGGTGTATTTGTTGCTACAATTTTGCCGCGATTGATGATGGCTACACGATTACAGGTCATGCTTGCTTCTGGCAAAATGTGCGTAGACAAAATAATTGTGTGAGTACCAGCAAGGCTTTTAATTAAATTCCGCACCTCGATGATTTGCCGGGGGTCAAGTCCAACGGTGGGTTCATCTAAAATAATCGCTGGCGGGTCATGGACGATCGCTTGAGCAATGCCTACCCTTTGCCGATATCCTTTAGATAGTTTGCGAATAATCACTCGTCGCTTTTCTTCTAAATTACAGCGCTTGATAGCTGCTAAGACTTTACTAGTGCGATCGCCTGCTGGTATTCCTTTAATTTGGGCGACAAAATGCAAAAATCCCTCCACCGTCATTTCTGGATATAGCGGTGGTGTTTCTGGTAAATACCCAATTCGCTGCCGTACAGCTAGAGAATTTTCATGGACATCATAACCAGCAATTTGCGCTGTTCCACTTGTAGCCGGTAAATACCCAGCTAAAATTCGCATGGTCGTAGTTTTCCCAGCACCATTGGGGCCCAAGAAACCTAAAATTTCCCCTGGTTCGACACTAAAAGTGACATCGGTAATAGCTGGGGTAGAACCGTAGATTTTACTCAAATGCTCAACTTCGATCATCGGGTTCGTGGCGATCGTCAATGATAGGGTACTCAAACCATATTAGATCACCAAAAGAGGCAGAGGAGCAGGCTTACAGGTGTAAGTTTTTAATATTTTGCGTTTTGATAGACGGGGAGACAAGGAGACGGGGAGACGCGGGGACGCGGAGAAAGATTTCAAAACGAAGAAATAGGCTTTTTGGATTGAATAGACCTCTTGCAAAAGTCGGATACTCGCCAGAAAATTTATTTTCTGGCTGATAACTCAAGTCGGTTTCAACCGACTAATAACAGTATTTTTAGTCCGTTTCAACGGACTTTTGCTATTAGGCAGAGACTTGAGTCTCTGACGGTTCAAGTATTTTTGCAAGAAGTCTAATGTAAAAAACCTACCTTTCTCAATCATGTGAGTTCGACGGAACTAAAACAATAAAAAACCTCAGTTGTGAAACCGAGGTAACAGAGAAAGCCCAATGTTGTCGATGGAAGAAACCGATACCGTTGTCTAAAAAATTTAGCTAACGCTCAAACTAACCAAGATTAAGGTGGTGACAATCAATGTAGCGAACACACCTTGTATAACATATTTACGTTGTTCCCAGATTGCAGGGTACTCAGCGTAATAAACTTGGGGTTCGTTTGCGTAGTTGTTGAGAACGCCGTTTTCGTTAACTGTGGTGTACATAGTTTTTTCTTTTGTTTGTTTATTAACTTATGTAAACAAATATAACAGTATTGTTACAAATGGTCAACAGAACTTGACAAAAAAGTCTCATACTTTTGATAAGTAAATCTTATTGATTTTGGACGTTACAAGATACTCTCCCGACGATACCCGCTCCCCTGTGCCAAGGCGACCCCAGTGCTGTACTGGAGTTGCAAGCTGTGCTAAATGCTATCTATGACGAAGCTGGGTATGATTTATCGGTAGACTCACCCAACTTCCACCTCCACCAGCATTGAGTGATGCGGATATTGAGTGGATATACAAATAGTTGGGTAAATCTTCTTTGTAGCAGGTGTGGAGTTGCTTCAATATTTAAGATGTAGTTTGTAATTCAGCATTAATACTTGCTGCTTGCCGGATTGCCTCTAAACGTTTGAGGTAAAATTCATCCATTTTGGCAATAAATTTACTATCAATAATTTCAACACCCAAGGCATCAGAAACTGCTAAAAACTCCAAGAATGTTGCTCTTTATCTTCAAAGAATTTAATTTGTTCTTCCGTGTGTCCGCATAACGCTGCCAGTTCTTTTGGCGTGATTTTAAAAGCAATTCTGGCTTTAATTAATAAATCAGATATTTTATTCATGCACTCCACTTGTAGAGTGATAGGTTCGTTGGAATTATGGGCGGCTAACATTTCATACTCAACAATTTCATCCACAAGTTTCTGCCGTAACGCATCGTTAGAATCTTGAATTAACTGCCAGCCATCCGGGTCTTTTAATCGCTTTTCTTCATTTGCCCTTAATTTCCGGTTGGCTTCAGCAAACTTTTCTACCCATTCCTTGGAATATGCCAGTTGTTTATCATCTTTAATCATGGCTCCCACTCCAATAAGTTAATAGCTACAATACCCTTACGATTTTGTTTTCTATCGCGTTGAAAAAACTCTATTGATATTGTAGACTCATCCACGGGTTGGTCGGATGAATAAATTTCCCCCTTATACTTAGCTTTCTGTGCCGCACTGTCATAATAATTCATTTAAATAATCCAAAAATGTATTGGCAAAAATGGCAGCTTGAGTACGATCGCGCAAATTCAACCGATTTAAAATATTCGTAACATGGTTCTTAACTGTCCCTTCAGATATATAGAGTTGTTGAGCAATTTCGCGGTTACTAGCGCCTGTAGCAATTAAACGTAAAACCTCTTTTTCTCTAGGAGTAAGTTCGGCTAAATTAGGTGGTATGGGTGGCGACTGAGTTGGTGTGTTGGTGGGAAACTGAGTCAATAGTTTTTTAACGATTCCTGGGCCTAGTTGAGTGTATCCTTTATGAACAGCGCGAATAGCAACAGCTAATTCTTCTGAAGGCGTATCTTTGAGTAAATAACCCATTGCACCATTTTGTAAAGCTGCTGATACATATTCATCATTATCAAAAGTTGTCAATACAAGAACTTTGGTGCTATTAAAATGTTTTTGAATTTCTCGCGTAGCTGCAACTCCATCCATAATGGGCATTCTGATATCCATTAATACGACATCTGGCTGTAATTGCCTGACTAAATTAATTGCATGTTCGCCGTTTTCGGCTTCTCCAACTATTTCTAAATCTGACTCTAGTTCTAATAACGCTTTTAATCCTTGGCGAATTAAATTTTGATCGTCTACAATCAACACTTTAATCATGTGATTAACCTAGTCATAGGAATATCAACTATAATTTGACACCCAGAACCAGGGGTGGTGTTAATCTTAAATTCACCCCCTAATGCTAGAGTGCGATCGCGCATACTTTGCAAACCAAAACCAGTGGTATTTTGCTTTAGATCAAAACCTCTACCATTATCCTGAATTATCAACACTAAACTACGTATTTTTGTAGTGATTTCTAGTTTAATTTCTGTTGCATCCGCATATTTTGAGATATTTGTCAAAGATTCTTGGATAATGCGATAAATAGAAGTACTCACTTCTATTGGGATGGGATAGACAAGATTTATTTGACAAATTGGTATGACACCATTTGAGCGATAAAAATCTTCTAGAAGAGTAGCGATCGCCTGCTCTAAAGATTGTTCTTGTAAAAGATGGGAACGCATAGTAGAGACAGATTGACGGACATCTTTGAGTGTTTTAGAACCAAGTTCTTTAGCTGTTGTTAAAAAAGTAAAAGCCTTGGTTGGATTAGATTGCCATAGTTTTAAAGCAGTTTCTAGTTGCAAATTTAAAGCCGTGAGAGAATGCCCTAATGAATCATGAATTTCACGAGCAATACGGTTACGTTCTTCCAAAGTGGCTTGATTTTCAATTTTCAGAGCATATTGACGGAGTTTTTCATTAGCAATCGCTAGTTTATCTCGACTTTTACGTTCAGATAAAACTGCATTCATCAACAATAATATAAAAACCAAACTTAAGCCAAATAACATCGCTAAGCTAAAGCTAAAAAACCGAAACTTCTCCTGTGTCGGTGGTGGAAGTGGCGGTCTGGGAAATCGATATTGTAGTGTTAGTAAAAATAAAATAAACGATAAAAATGTAATGAATAAGCGTCCAGATGACTGAAAAATTAGACAACTGCGAGTTACTAAAATGATGTATAAAAAAGGAAAAAGCCTAGCAGTTCTACCACCAAAAATTCCCGTTATAATAATTAATAAAACTTCGCTAGCTGTGTAGATTATCTTAGTAAGATAGTTATTAGTAGGTAATCTTAGACCCATTAAACCAAAAATCACAAGACAGCAAATTGTCAATTCTGGAAACTTAGCAGCAAATCGTGGTGATGGATGTGGCAGTGCAGCACTGAGAACAGCGATCGCCAATAAAATCCATTCCAAATATAGTAGAAACCGAAAAGGATGATTGTTAATCTTAATTGGGCGACTCATAAAATTTTAAGCTTGAGATTTTCGATTGGTAATCATCGAGTTGAGGCTGTTTGATGAATTTCAAACAAGACAATTGATTTGTATAATCTATCTTCCAGATCCAATTTTCAATTCCCAATTTCCAAATATTTACATATAATTGTCAGTCATTTTTGCAAGAAATGAATCATGACTTAAGTCATAGTCTAACCGTGACTTTCTCCTCATGTGGTTACTAGAGGTGAGTTTCTATGATGGTGACATCAAAACACAAAAAACCACAAGGCAATAAATGAAACTCAAAGCATTATCACTCATCGCTGGTGCGATCGCTCTTACCTTAACTACAACTCCCTTTGTTGCTCAAGCACAACCAACTGTTCCGGCTCCAACCCGTACAGAAACCCCAGAAAAAGGCCCCTGGCGAAATTTAGAACTAACCGATGCACAAAAAGCCCAAATACAACAAATTCGCCGCAACACTCGTACCCAGATTGAAGCACTACTGACCCCAGAACAAAAAGAAAAATTAAAAGCCGCATTTGAAGCACGTCAAACTCAACGACAAGCAGGTCAGCGTCCATCACGTCGAGGTAAGGATTTTGCTAACCTGAATCTGACTGAAGAACAGAAAACCCAAATGCGTCGAATTCGCGAGTCTGCAAAACAGCAAATGCAAGCAGTTCTGACTCCCGAACAACAGGAACAACTCAAACAATTCCAAGAAAATAGGAGAGAGCGTCGTCAACAACGCAATCCTTAATTATCGTCAAAAAGTCTGATGTCAAATACATAACCATTGAGAAGGATATTTCTATGAAACGCTTTATCTTTGCTGCTGTGTGTGCTACCGCGATTTTCTTGCCTACAGTAGCTTCTGCTGGTGAAGTACATAATCGTGAAGTTAGGCAGAATCAACGTATCTACAATGGTGTTAGAAATGGCTCTATAAATAGAGCCGAACTACGCAATCTCAAACGCCGACAAGCAGCTCTTGAAGCTGCACGTAGGCGCAATTTGCTTGACGGTGGACGCCTAACTCCTCGTGAACGACGACGACTCAACCAACAACAAAATAATTTTTCTCGCACTATATATCGATATAAGCGCAACTAATACAAATTCGTAATTCGTAATAACGCTTCTACATTGCTACCGCTGCGAAACGCGTAATTCGTAATTTGTAGTTTAATGAATTTCCAATCTATTTACTCTTTCCCATTTTCTATTTTCAAAACAAATAGCAACAGTTAGGGTGGGTTTTTTCCCACCTTACAAAATTTCATATTTCGACTATGCAAACCTTTACTACTTCCTCAAATCCCGTTCCGCGCTTGCAACAAGTTTTAGATTTAATTGATCGCATGACTGAAGTAAAGGGATTAAATGTACCGCAAATCGTGGACATAGAGAAATTGCGATCGCTTCCTATAGGAACTTTTGGTAGAAATTGGGTAGACTTTCTTGGTAAAAACAATTTAAAACCCTTTACTACAGGTAGCCGTCGTAAACAACTCCATGACGGCGTTCACATCCTAACAGAATATGGTGTAGATCCCATTGGTGAAGCCGAAATACAAGCATTTTTATTAGGAGCAAAGCTGCAACTAACTAACGTTTTGTTAGGGTTAGGATTGTTGCGAGTAATTCATCAAAACCTAAATTATCAACAACAATTTAGTTGGAGTCGGCTCTGGCAAGCATACCAACGCGGTCGTCACTCTCAGTTTGACCCGGATACTTGGCAACCAGAGCTGTTGTGGCATTTATCCTTAACTGATGTGCAAAAAATATTTTCCGTAATCAATAAATAACAGACTTCTTGCAGAAAGAAGATGGGACAAGGGGAAAAACTTCATCCTCTTGTCCTTTTTCCTATGGTGGACTGGGGAACTCGGGGCCCCCGCTCCCGGAGGGAGTGGGGATTAGGGGTAATGGGGACTGGTTAATAGTCAAGAGTCAAAAGCCGTGTTTCGCGTAACCTGTAGCAACTTCCGCCTCAACGTTTCCGTGTTTCGCGTAGTAAGACGGCTGCTACATTTATTTTTATTTCCTCAGAGTGATAGAAGGAGTATGTCTGCTATATAAATTCTAGACAAGTCTAGACATTTATTTCTTACTTCAATGGGAGCTGGGTTTCACTTCGTACCCCTACGCTTAAGCAAGCTACAACCCAACCTACATATCTTCTTAACTGAACCGTATTGGGGTATGTCTCCACACAAAGAAATTTCAGTCCTGTTTCTTGTTCCCTTTTATGCATCAATTTCCTCGCTGAACAACACCAAATATTTATTGAAAGTAATTATTCTATTTTGGCTACATACTAGTAAATCTACTGAACTCAATAAGTCATTAGCTTACATACATTTATATTTGTTTCTTCACAAAATCTCAGAATTCCTACACATAATCTCAGTATTTAGTAGAAATTATTTGTGAGGAATAAAAAAGTACTAATAAAAACATTACTTGGTAAAACGCTGGTCAGTATGACTATCTACCCCACTCAAGATTTGTACCAACAACAGCCCACAGAACGTTTAGTTTTTATCGACCCACAGGTAGAGGATTATCAAAGCCTAGTAGCGGGTGTGTTACCAAACACTTGTGTTGTCATCTTAAACACTGAGCAAGATAGTATTGAAGAAATAAGCCAAGTTCTGGCATCTCATCAGGAAATCAACAGCTTACACATTGTTTCCCACGGCGCACCAGGATGCATATATTTAGGTAATAGTCAACTTAGCTACGAAACAATTAATTGTTATACTGAACAACTCATGGGTTGGGCAAATGCCTTGAGCGCAAATGCCCAATTACTGCTGTATGGTTGCGAAGTCGCCCATACACAGCAAGGTATGGCACTTATTGAGCGCTTGAGCGAACTCACAGGTGCAGTAGTCGCCGCATCTGATGACTTAACAGGAAGCGCTGCATTGGGTGGTGACTGGGAACTAGAAGTGAGTACAGGGGAAGTTGTAGCGCCTCTGGCATTTGAGCCAGAAGTAATGGCAGCTTACAGCTCAGTTTTATCTGTAGTACTTCCTGACATTAGCTTTGATGGCGATGGCATAGTCAAGACTGGTTTTGGTGGCGTCGATATTGGAAATAGCATAGTCGTGCAAACAAGCAACGGCAAGATTATCGTTGCGGGAGAAAGCAGTGGTAACTTGGCTGTTGCACGTTATCTAGTCAATGGTACTCTTGACAACACCTTTGACGGTGATGGTTGACTACTGATTTTGCTGACACCGAGGCAGGCTATGGCGTGGCTGTGCAAAGCGACGGCAAAATTGTTGTGGTGGGTAAAAGCGGCGATGACTTTGTCGTAGCACGTTATCTAGTCAATGGTACTCTTGACAGCAGCTTTGATAGTGATGGTAAGAATACTCATGGTTTTCTTGGTGGCACCGACATTGCCTACGGCGTTGCCATACAATCAGATGGCAAGATTCTCTCAGCAGGAGAAAGCAACGGTAACTTTGCTTTAGCACGTTACAGAACAGATGGTGATCATGACAACAGCTTTGGTGTTAATGGCAGAGTCGTTACAGATTTTGGTGGTTCTGATGGTGGCTACAGTGTTGTTGTACAACAAGTAGCCAATGGCAAAATTCTTGTAGCAGGACAAAGCAACGGTAACTTTGCCATAGCACGTTACAACTCCAACGGCTCACTTGACAATACCTTTGATGGTGATGGCAGGCTCACTACTGATTTTGATGGCAACGATGTTGGCAGAAGCATTATCCTGCAACCTGATGGCAAGATTGTTGTAGCAGGAAATAGCGATGGTAGCTTTGCTATTGCACGTTATAACACCAATGGCAGTCTCGACAATACCTTTGGTAGTGGTGGCAAGGTTGTAACTGGTCTTGGCGGCAACGATATTGGTAGAAGTGTTATCCTGCAACCTGACGGCAAGATTCTTGTAGCTGGTAACAGTGGTGGTAACTTTGCTTTGGTACGTTACACCTCTAATGGCGTTCTTGACACTACCTTTGACACTAATGGCATCGTCATTACAGGTCTTGGCAGCAACGACATTGGTAGAAGCATTGCCCTACAATCAGATGGCAAGATTCTCGTAGCTGGTAACAGTGGGGGTAGCTTTGCCATAGTACGCTACAGAATTAACAATGCTCCCACAGACTTGAGTCTGAGTCCAACAAGTTTCAACGAAAACATCGCCGCATCTACCGACGTTGCTACTTTCTCAACCACTGACTCAGATACAGTCGATACATCATTCACCTATACCTTGGTTTCTGGTGCGGGTGATACCAATAATGGTGCTTTCACTATTAACGGAAATCAACTGCAATTCAATTCTTCCCCAGACTATGAAACCCAAACTAGTTACAGCATTCGTGTCAGAACAACAGACGCTGCGGGAGAATATTACGAAGAGGCGTTGACTATCAGCATTACCAATATCAACGAACCTCCCACTGATTTTGCATCAAATCCAAGTCCAGTAAATGTTGACGAGAACATACCAGTATCTACCGACATTATTACTTTCTCCAGCACTGACCCTGAAGGTCAAACATTAACTTATACATTGGTTGCTGGCACAGGTAGTGATGATAATGGTGCTTTCACTATTAACGGTGGCAATAAGCTGCGATTTAACTCTTCCCCAGACTATGAAACTAAAACTAGTTACAAAATCCGTGTGAGTGTGTCGGATGGTTTTAACACTCCTGAAGAAAAAGAGTTTGTCATTAATATCAACGATATTAATGAACCTCCTACAGGCTTTATATCAACTCCAGTTACACCAATAGCTGTTAACGAAAACATAGAAACATCCACTGTCGTTACTACCTTTTCGGTCACTGACCCTGAAGGTCAAACATTAACTTACAGTTTTGTTGCCGGCATGGGTGATGATGATAACGATGCTTTCACTATTAATGGGAATGAACTGCAATTCAATTTTTCCCCAGATTATGAAACTAAAACTAGTTACAAAATCCGTGTAAGTGTATCGGATGGTTTTAACACTCCTGAAGAACAAGAGTTTGTCATTGATATTAATGACATCAACGAACCGCCCACTGATTTTGCATTGAGTCCCATAAGTGTAGACGAAAATGTAGCAGCATCTACCGACATTGCTACCTTCTCCAGCACCGATGAAGAAGGCAATACATTAACCTACAGCTTTGTAACTGGCACAGGTAGTGATGATAATGGTGCTTTCACTATTGATGGGGATAAATTGCAATTCAACTCTTCCCCAGACTATGAAACTAAAACTAGTTACAAAATCCGTGTGAGTGTGTCGGATGGTTCTAACACTCCTGAAGAAAAAGAGTTTGTCATTAATATCAACGATATTAATGAATCCTTCACAACATTGATGTTAAGCAATACAGAGGTTGACGATAACGCACCGAAGAATAAGGAAATTGGAGCTTTCTCAACTGATAACCCGGATGAAAACGACCCGTTGACTTATGATTTAGTTGCCGGAACTGGTGATACTGATAATCCGGTTTTCATCATTAAAGGCAATAAGCTGTTTATCAGGAAATCTCCGAACTTTGAAACTAAGCCTAGTTACAACATCCGTGTCAAAGCAACTGACACTGCTATGAACTCTAAAGAAGAAGAGTTTATGATCAATGTCACTGATATTGATGTGCCAACAAAATTAACCAAGGTTAATGACAAAGATGTCTTTATTGTCAACAGTGACAACGAAAAAGCCAAACTCTCAATCAAGCTGACTGGACAAAGTTCTAACCTACTTAATGAATTGGGAGTATTCATCGTTGACGATGAAGAAGGGACAATTGATGGTATTGGTCCTGGTGAAGAAGGTTATACCGAAGCGGCTTTAGAGCGTTCTCAGGTGTTATTTTCCACTATTGTTAAAATTCCCAACGGGTTTATTAACAAAGCAACGCGCCTACTAGAAGTCGATTCTAGCGAACGTTTGCGATTTTTTATTGTACGCAACAGCACTCTTGATGAGGTGATGAGTGGAGAAGGTAGTCTCGATGATGTACTCTTTTCCTCTGATGCTAGTTTCAACATCAAAAACTTAGAGGATGGAGGGTTTTCTCTCGGTTGGAGGGATGCCCAAGGTGCTAACACTGATGATTTCCAAGATTTGGTGGTGACGGCAAATGTCACGGATGATGATTTAGTTTTAGGTACAGGTTTACAAGGAAAACCACAAGGCGAAGTTCTTGATTTGCGAGATGTTACACAAGTAGTAAATGCTGAGTTTGTTGTCAATAGAGAAGCTGTTCACAACAACTTTATCGGCTTTTATCAGGTAATTGATGAGGATGGTGGTATTGACACTGACGGTGATGGTACAGCAGATTTATTGGTTGGGCAAGCTGGCTATACTGAAGCAGCTATTCGCAACCGTGTAGGCGGTCTTGCTTTGACTGTGGAGAATCAAAGCGCTGCAAGTTACACTGGCACTTTGCAGCCTGGTGGTATTTTTGTCCCATTCATGATTGTTGATGGTACGCCTGATACTTTTCTTGCAAGTAATTCTAATAATAATCCGGCTGTTTACTTCCCATTCTTGGGGGCTAATACAGACCAAACTGATCACGTTCGCCTATTAGGAGATAACACCTTTGGCTTTGAGGATTTAGCACACGGCGGTGACTATGATTTCAACGATATTATTGTGAAGGTGAATTTGAGTATTGCTTAGGGGAATTCGTAATTCGTAATGACGCTCGAGGACTCGCTACCGCTGCGCTAACGTAATTCGTAATTAGGAATTATTTATTTCTCCCCCTGCTTTTTTACTGTCTCATTTCCCTGGCAGAGACGCGCTATGGCCCGTTTCTACCAGGGTTTATCTTTTATTTATTACTATTCCCCATTCCCCATTCCCCAACTAATTCTGCATTACCGCATCTAAAAGCACTCCAGCATCGAAGCGTACTGCATCTGTACATGGTAGTCCGGTTTCGGCTGTTGTTTGCGCGATCGCCTCTTTAGCCTTAATCTCATCTAAGTGTGCAGTATTCAACGCTATACCAACTACTGGCACTTTCCCAAAAGCACCCCCAGCACTTGCAACAGTCTCATAAAGCCGGATTACTTCTGGTAAAGATGGAATGGGTACATAGGGATTATTACGGTTATGAGTTTGTCCGGCTCGATGCACTAATACTAGTTGAGTTGGTTGAGAACCACGAATTAAGGGTAAGGTTGCTGTGGAACCAGGATGAAGTAACGAACCTTGACCTTCGACATGAAGGATGTCGTAGTTTTTACCATAGCGCATGACTATTTGTTCGACAGCACCAGCGGCAAAGTCTACCCGGACTGCATCTAAAGCTATGCCATCTCCTTCTAGCATTAAACCAGTTTGACCCGTAGCGATGAACTTAGAACGCCAGCCCCGCAGTTTTGACGCCCAATGTAGTTCTAAACTTGTAGACATTTTACCGATCGCCATGTCAGTTCCTACAGTCAGCACTCGCCGACAGGGAAGAGTACGTGCTATGGCACTAGCAACCTCTAAATTTGGTGGTTCTCTGCGTACATCCCAAATTATTTGCCCTGGTTGCAATAGGGCATTTAACTCTGGCATGTTTGCCATTGGTGTGTGCAAACCATTGACTAAAGACATACCAAATTTTAGGGCATGTTTAATTTCTAACCAATAATCATCTGGTACACCACCACCCTTTGGCGCAATCCCAATCACCAAAACCTCGGGTTTGTATTCTAATGCTGCTGCTACCGATGCTACAATCGGTACTTCACGCTTGATACCTGTGAGTTCTACTAGAGATTTACCCGCACACTCGCGATCGATTAGTGTTACTATCGGGGCTTCGCTATAGCGTAAAATTGATAGTCCGGTTTTGCCCTGGGGGCCGGTGACTCCTTCATGTAATAAGATAGCAACTCGTTGATTAAGCGACAGACGCACTGTGTTGTACCCCCAAGCCTGGTAAATCGTTTGGTAATATTCTTCCTTCTTGCATCAATGCACCCGTGAAGGGGTCATCAATTAAGTTTAGGTGACTGTCTAAATCTAAATAATCAGCTAGTGGTGCTAACTGAGCAGCGGCTGTATTTGCTAAAGTACTATCTGAGTAGCAACCGAACATTACTTGCAAACCACAACTTCGTGCTGTGTGTACCATCCGCATTGCCTCAGTTAAACCCCCTGATTTCATCAATTTAATGTTAATACCATTCACGCAGTTTGCTAGATGAGGAATGTCAGCGCTGGTAAAACAACTTTCATCAGCAAAAATAGGTAGAGGCGAATGCTCTTTGAGTTTTGTTAAGTTTTTTTCCTCTCCTCGTGGCAGTGGCTGTTCTACATACTTTATACCTAAATCAGCTAGCCAACTACACATCTCAATCGCATCTATCAAATTCCAACCCCCGTTGGCATCAACGAAAAATTCCAGATCAGGTGCTTGTTCTCGTACCGCTAATAGCATTTTTCGATCTGCGTCTATGCCATCTGGGCTACCTAATTTCACCTTAAACAGCTGAACATTCATAAATTGTAACCAATCCCGTGCCCTTGCTTTGGCTCCCTCTGGTGAATTAATCCCAATTGTTACCGAAGTTGGTACTATCACATTGCGATCGAGTCCCCAGATTTGCCACAGTGGTAAACCTACATACTTGCCAAGCCAGTCATGCATCGCCATATCCAATGCTGCCCTAACCGAACAAGGAACTTGAAATTGGGTTAGCACTTGCTCAACTTGCTGCCGTTGTAAAGGGTTGAATCCTTGCAACGCAGGTACGACTTGCTGTAATGCGATTCTGATTGTATCAGTTGATTGTGAGTAATTGCCCACACTAAAGGGTGATGCCTCTCCCCAACCTTCAATCCCATCTTGGGAAATTTTCACCCATATATTCGTTGTTTGTGCCGTTGTTCCTCGGCTGATGGTCAAGGGAAATCGTTTGTTTACGGTAAATGATGTAACATCTATTTGCATAAGTATACTATGGTGGATGAAATAATACGTTAGTGATAATTTCTAGATTAATTACTGAAGTGCTTTCCTCTTAGAGGATTAAAGTCCTCACTCCAAAAGCTTTTTTATACATAAACTTATTCTTGATTGATCTTATGAACAATTTAAAAAAATGGAAAATTTTAAACTCAAAAATGGTTTTAGATGAACGCTGGTGTCAGGTAAGACAAGATGAAATCGAATTGCCTAATGGTAAAATTGTAGATGATTACTTTGTCACTATTAAACCAGAAGTCGCGTTAATTTTACCTATTACTAGTAATCAAGAAATTATTTTTGTTCGTCAATACAGACACGCAGTAGGAGATTTTTTTATCGAACTGCCAGCAGGGAGTTTTGACCACACACAAGAGAGCGCTGAATTAGCAGCTATGAGAGAATTACAAGAAGAGACTGGTTATAGCGCCAAACAGCTACAGAAAATTGCAACGTTATATGACAAACCTAGCAAAGATACTAATAAAATACATTTATTTTTAGCAGAGAATGTTATCAAGTCTGGCGAGCAAAACTTGGACATTACAGAAGAAATTGAAGTTATCTTAATTCCTATAGAATTAGTTTTGGATAAAATCAGCCGAGGCGAAATTTCTGTTGCAGGAACTGTAGCGGCTCTTTTATTGGGTTTAAATTTTATTATTTAATTAATAGTCTATGAGAAAACCACAAACTGTAGAAGCTTTAGAAAGATTGGGGCGTGTTCAACTTTCTAAGAGTTTTTTTATGCGTGAGTTCCTGTACTCTGAGATTTCACAAATAGAAGGCATTCCCAACATACCAGATGATCCAGACTTAGCGATCGCAGCCGGAAAAATGCTCTGTGAGCAAGTGTTAGAACCAATTCAAGATGCACTCGGTAGAATTAGTGTGCGTTCTGCCTTCCGTGCTTGTACAGTTAATGCTAAAGGTGCAGAAAACAAAAATCAGTACAACTGTGCCAGCAACGAATCAAGTTATGCAGGTCACATTTGGGATATTAGAAGTAAAAAAGGTTATATGGGTGCAACCGCGTGTATCATTGTCACCTCGTTTATTCCGTACTATGATCGCACCCAAGACTGGACAGCTTTAGCTTGGTGGATACATGATCATATTCCTCACTATGCTAATATGGTTTTCTATCCAAAGTTGGCAGCATTTAACATTAGTTGGTATGAAGCATTAGAACGCTCAAAAGTTATCTATAGCTACGTTAAAAATCCACACACAAAAAAGGCTGGGTATTTAACTCATCAAGGAATGGACAACTATTTGGGTTCACACGAAGAATATTACCAAGAATTCATCCAAGAACTACAGATAGCTAAGTAATATCGTGTTCGATTAATTACGAATTACGAATTACGAACTATTTAACGTGCCCACTGCTGTAAAATGTAGGCATAAAAAGCTTCTTTATCTACTCGATCCATTGCATAAATTTTACGACCACCAGGGACTATTTTTGTACGCCCCTGACTAATACCTGTGGTAATAATTTCTGTTTCCCACTCGCGCAATTGATAAAATTCTGGATGTCCGAGGTAAGCTGTTGCTAGCACATCCCAGAAATAATAATCTTGGGGAATCACTAATGCATAACATTGTCCGGCTAAATCGGATATGGGATAGTGGCGTTGTCGTCCCATTTTTTGTACTAATTCTGATGTAACGGGGACATTGTTAGTTAAATCCAAAGGACACATGATAATTTCAATCGGCGTTTCCCACACTCTTGCTGCCGAAACCGCATCCCAATAAGCATTCCATTCTGCGGAACCGTCTTGTCCTGGTTCCCAATTTTTTTCGACATTGCCAGGTACATTTAATGCACCCCCCATCCAGACAATTCTTTGAATTTTGGCGCTAATGTCTGGTGCTTTTTCTAATGCTGCGGCAACCGTCGTCAAGGGGCCTGTAACCATGAGTGTGACTGGTTGCAATGCCTCACGCAACACTCGAACCATAAAATCTTGACCTGTTTGTGCTACCAAAGGTGTGTTAATGGTTTCGCTTTGATTGAGAATGGGAAGATGGTCAATCACAAACGAATCTCGGCGATAAAGATAAGGAAACGGGTTAATACCGCGCACAGTGCTTTCTGCAACCGAGATGTGACAAGATGCCATCAAATCAAGAATTTTCCGGGTAGCGCTGAGAGCTGGTTGAGGATAACAATCGGCAGGAGTGACAACTACACCGAGAAGTTCGATATGATCCATCGTTAGCAATAGCATAATTGCGAGAAAATCATCTACACCGCCATCATGATCCATTAATACGAGTTGTTTTGACATAAAAGGAGGTTAACATGGATGAGTTTATGGAAGTTGCGATCGCTCAAGCTAAACGAGGCAGGCAAGAGGGTGGAATTCCCATTGGTTCTGTGCTTGTCAAGGATGGCGAAATCCTCGGCAAAGGACATAACAAGCGCGTACAAGATGGTGATCCTGTTACCCACGCCGAAATTGATTGTCTGCGTAATGCGGGAAGAATTGGCAGTTATAGAGGCACAACTCTCTATTCAACCTTAATGCCATGTTACTTGTGCGCTGGGGCTGTAGTGCAATTTGGGATTAAAAAAGTCATCGCTGGAGAATCGAGAACTTTTTCTGGTGCTAAAGATTTTATGGTATCCCACGGTGTAGAAGTAATCGACCTCAACCTTGATCAATGCGAACAGATGATGAGTGAATTTATTGAAGCTAATCCTGAACTTTGGAATGAAGATATTGGCAAGTGAGAGGGAACGCTTAACAGGGAAAAGGGGAAAGCAGCGGTTGTGACAACCGCAGTCATAGCTTCTCAAGGAAGGAATAGGGAACAGGGGATTTTCCTGCATGGTTAACAGTTTATGGTTATTAAAGATTCTCTATTATTCAATAAAATAGTACGATTAAATAAGAGATTCAGTAAAACATAAATATGGCCCATACGCTAATAATCTCAATCATGTCTTGAAACATATTGAGGGGCATTACATTCGCGGCTATGGTGATGGAACTGCTAAAGCCGAAAGTGCCGAAATTTATGTTTTACCAGAAGGCAGAGAAACAGCACAAGCTTTTTTATCAACAGAACCAGAAGCTCAGAAGCGGTTAGAGCGAGTTAGCAATCTCATCACTGGTTTCGAAACTCCCTATGGTATGGAATTGTTGGCGACAGTCCACTGGGTGGCTATCAAAGAAACCACTCCAGCCAAAGATAGCGAACAGGCGATCGCTTTAGTGCATGAGTGGAGCGATCGCAAACGCAAAATCTTCAAGCCTGAGCATATTCGCAAAGCTTGGCTACGGCTGCATCAGCAAGATTGGCTAACTGCTATTTGAAACCTCTTATCAACCAAATGAAGCCTGTAGAACTCCTAAAATAGTTGGGATATCAAAACTATCAATTCCTTGTGCTAGCCCAGTAATATTACACACACAAGTTTCACAAAGTGTTTCATCCCGTAAAACACATTTACCCACACTCTTGCCTTCAAAATTTAAACTTTCAACACGTTTTGCTACAGAGCAAGTAGATGGGTTATCAATGGTATATTTTTCGTCAAATAAAAACTCGTTTACTTTAGGTTTATTGAATGGAAATAGTTCCCATCCATACTTTTGACCACAAGTCGCAATCATTTGCTTAAGTATTTGTCTATCTTGAACCTGAAAGGTAACGGGATCAGCTTTGTCTTTTGTGGCAGCACCAGAAACAACAATACCACGTAGCTTTTTGATGTCTCTAACAAGCCAATCAACAGCATTAGGAAAGTATTGCATTGATTGTGGTGTTAGCGTTATGTGTACATAAGCTCCTCGCTCTGATTCGTTAATATTTCGGACAATTACCGCAGCCATTCCTGTTAAATCACCGTAACGGTTTTTAGCAAAAAACTAAAATATGATCAAAAGGGTAAACATTTAAAAGCCATCGAGAAAGGCAAGTCTCCCCTCGCGGGAATATTGGGTTGGTGGCTTCGCAAGAATCAGGCTACGATTTGAAATCTAAAGTTTTAGGTAAAGGTGGCGACCGCCGATTTCATGCAAAATTCATTGATGGTATATTACACTTCCCTGGTTTGATAACAGAACATTAAACACACATAACTATGACAAGGCTCGAATTGAAAAATCATCAAGTCTGGCGAGATTTAACTGAAATACTAGAAAATTTAGATGCTAATATTCTTGTTCAAGAACATCTTGAACAATGTAATTATCAAGTGTGCGGCTACTGGGATGAACAAGATGAATACTATGAAACAATTACGTTGCCTCGTACCCTAGAAGCCGAATTAATTAGCAGTTCTATTGGCGTTACTCACACTGAACGTTTTTTAAAACTAAAATTTTCACTTATAGCTGATACTGTTGATCATACAAAAACTGTAAGTAGTAAAGCTCAAAAACTTGGTGAATTGGTTCTTGTTTATAATGAAAATCTAGAATTTGTTGATGAGAATTGGCTTCTAGATGTAGATTCTCCAATGCTTGTGAAGTGATCTGGCTCATTTTAGGCAATTGAGCAGAAGTAAGAAACAACTAAGCAACGAATTTTCACGCCTAGCTCAAAGCTGAATATATAAAGGTTTGAGCTAGGCAGTACGGCATAGCTTTATTGCTCAGTATTGGCTATAGTAAAAATTTTGTAGTTAAAACCGCAGGCTGGTGTCTGGCGCATCCAGTCGCCTGCCTGATTTGTTATGCTTTTATATTATTTTTTTTACTAAGATGAAACAATTTGCTTTATATTTGGATGAATCTGGAAGTCAAAAACCATCTCCACATGACCAAGCTACATTTTTTGCTATGGGTGGTGTAATTATAGAACGTGGTGGTGAAACAGTTTAAAATCACTTTTGCAATGATAGCGGCGATCGCCTAACGTGATTTACTCAGCCGTTGCGATCGCACTACCTCGAGCATTTGGTTAAAAGTATCCGGACGTACGCCACATAAGCGTTTAAAGTCTTCTGGTTTCAGACTTTTTACCTGTTCGTAGGTCATAGATGCTACCCAACTCTAACTTACTTGTCCCACGCATCTGGGACTTTTGCAAGAGGTCTATTGCGGTTCTTGTCCACAAAAACCAGCGCTGTAATAATTATGCGTTTTCGCTTCACCTGATGCTATTCAAAAGGTGATTAAACTCCATACAGCTATACATGATTCCAAGATTGGCGATCGCTTCGTAAAGTATAATTACGTAAAAAAGTACATCAAATGAATACAAGCTAACATCATTGTATTTGAGTAAGTATGAACAAAAATTATGACATCCACCACAATTTATCTCTACAATACTCAAAGCAACTCCATCTTTAAGGAGATTAACGAAAACAATCTGATCACAGAGCGAATTGACAGTGATAGTGATGGCATAGCAGAGTCAGTCATCACCTATAACCTCATCAATGATGGAACTACAAACTATGCCTATAATTCTAGAGGCAACCGGATATCTGAAACCAGTGACTATAACGCAGATGGTACTGTAGACAGGATTAATACTTATACTTACAATTCTCAAGGACAACTGCTATCCAAAAGCTTTGATGATGATGCAGATGGTCAGCCTGAAAACGCTAGCATCTATACCTACGACGCCAACAGCAATCTCGTATCATTCCTCGATTTTATCTATGATGATGATAATAACCAGCAAATATCCGACGGTATCTATAATACCTATGATGACAAAGGCAATCTGACAGCATCAGATCCTTACGGCCCTTACGGCGAATTTAATAACGGGTTTGTCTACAACTATACCTACGATGCTAAGAGTAGAGTTATAGCTAGTAGCTTTGCTGTTGATAACGCATCTGGCGAAATCAATATTCTCAGTAACACCACCATTACTTACGATGCTAACGGTAGTTTATTAATCAGTGACACAGAACCTACCTATGAAGGGGGTGGAGAATCCTTCATCAGCAATACCTACGATGCCAAAGGCAGACTCACAAATACTTCTGAATACAATGCCTTTGAGAGACCTGGTGGAATTACTAACTCTACATATAGCTACGATGCTGAGGGCAACCTCATATCCATCACCTCTGAAACTGCCAATGACTCTGGAGGCTTGTATGTTAGAACCACACTAAATTATACATACGATCCTGAAGGCAATCTGATCTCCGAAAACTATTGGGAGGGAAGCTTTGAAGGTGTCTTATTCTCCAGTTACAACATAAAATATACTTATGATGCTGAGGCAATGACACAATTTATAAGGACGGCTAGCTGAAAACCCTTGAGGAACAGGCGCACAGCGCCGTATTCCGTACTTTAGGCAAGGGATGAAAGCTGCTAGAAGGCGTTTACGCCTCTGTAACGTTTTCAATCACGTTGTTGTTCAATATATCGTTTTACCGATTCTGTGCTGATGTTTCCAGCAGTGGATACAAAATAACTGGGTGTCCACAGTGTTGGTAATTTGAGCAATTCGGGAAATTCTTTTCGCAGGTGATGGCTAGCCCTCCCTTTAATTTTGTTCATCATTTGAGCAGGATTATCTATTGGTTTGGCATTTAAAAAAAGATGCACATGGTCGGGCATAATTTCCATTGCAATAATTCGCCATCTGTTCTCATTGCAAACATCACAAATGATTTGCTGTAATCGTTCCGCTATAGCTCCTATTAGTACCTTTTTTCTACGTTTAGGGATAAAAACAAAGTGGTAGTTAAGTAATGATATAGCATTCCCCTCATGCCTATATTCATCTGGTGTAAAAGCTGCCATTTTCCGAAATAACCTATTGTAAGTTTGTATAAATATATAGTATAATCGACATAATACATAAACAACAAGGAGGTGATTAAGTTGCTAGTTCTAGAATACAAAATTAAAGCGAAGAAACTTCAATATTTAGCTATTGAGGAAGCCATCAAAACAACTCAATTCATTAGAAATAAGTGTTTGAGGTATTGGATGGATGCGCCAAGAGAGTCGAAAATTGATAGATTTGCGCTCAATAAGTATTCAACGGAACTACGCAACGAATTTAAATTTGTGGCTAACTTAAATTCAATGGCTGTGCAATCAGCAGCCGAAAGAGCATGGTTGGCAATATCAAGGTTTTATGACAATTGTAAAAAGAAAGTATCCGGTAAAAAAGGATATCCGAGATTTCAGCATGATAACCGCTCAGTTGAGTACAAAACATCAGGATGGAAGCTAAACTCAAACAAACGGCGTATTACCATTACTGATAAAAAAGGTATTGGTGAGTTGAAATTGTTAGGCAAGTGGGATATTCAAACCTACCCGGTTAAGTCAATTAAGCGTGTTAGATTGGTACGCCGTGCCGATGGTTACTACTGTCAATTTTGTGTTGATGTCGAAGTTTCAGATATTCAGCCATTGACAGGTAATGAAATCGGTTTAGATGTTGGGATTGAAAGTTTTTACACCGATTCTAACGGTCATCAAGAGGCTAATCCAAAGTTTTTAAAAAAGATTGAAAAATCAGTTAAACACGCTCAAAGACGCATTTACAAAAAGAAAAAAGGTTCATTAGGACGTAAAAAGGCTAGAGCTATATTTGCCAGAAAGCACCTAAGAATAAGTAGGCAACGGAATGAACACGCTAAGAGAATAGCGCGTAACGTGTGCAAGTCTAACGACTTAGTAGCCTATGAAAACTTACAGGTACGTAATTTACTCAAAAACCATTGTTTGGCTAAGTCAATTTCTGACGCTGGCTGGTATTTGTTTAGGCAGTGGATTGAGTATTTTGCTGGTAAATTTGGTAAGTTAGCAGTTGCTGTAGCACCACATTACACCTCACAAAAATGTTCAAATTGTGGTGTGATTGTGAAAAAATCTCTATCAACCCGCACCCATGTATGTAGTTGTGGATGCAGTCTTCATAGAGACGAAAACGCAGCAATTAACATTTTGAATCTTGCTAAACTTGCTAGGGACGGGCAGTCCCGAAGTAACGCTGTAGGACTCGTGACCTCTACTTTGCTTGGTGAAAACCTGGTAAAGCAAGTGACAAGGCAGATTACAGAATCCCCGTACCTTTAGGTCGGGGAGTGTCAAGGAAAAGATGGCAACGATGAACTATTAGGGTTAGGTGGTAACGACATCATCTATGGTGGTAAAGGCAATGATGACCTTGTCGGGTTTGATGGTTACGACCAACTTTTTGGTGGCAATGGTAATGATCAACTTTCAGGTTTTGACGGCAATGACCAACTATTTGGTGGCAATGGTCGTGATACCTTGATTGGTGGTGCAGGTGGCGATATTCTCACAGGCGGCAATCGTCGTGATACGTTTATATTTGAGTCTTTGAGTGATTCGTTGCTGGCGAATTTTGATGTGATTAAAGACTTAAACATTCATGTAGATAAGATTGATGCACCAAAGGCTGTAAATGCTCGTAATGTTGAGCAATTTGGCGAGATTAATCTGCTAACTGAGTCTAGAATTCAACTTTTGTTGGATAATACTAGTCTTGTTGCTAATCAAGCGGCAACCTTCACCTTGAGAACAAATAACGGTAGTACATTTGATGAAAATCTGCGAACATTCTTGGTAATTAATGATGCGACCAATGGATTTAATGCTGCAACTGACGCCATCATTGAGATTACTGGTTACAGCGGTAATTTAGGTGCATTGGCGATTGTTTAAGTTGAGTGTAGGGCGGGTATCTCGCCTTACACTCAACTTAACGTAAAACTGCTATTAGCATAGCAAAAGTCATCTAAAAGACTACCTGACCCTGCTGCCGGATCAAAATTACTCGTTCCTCTGGACGTAGCCGTTCTAAAGGAAGTAGCTCAAGCATACGTTCAGCGATCGCAACTGGAGTATAGTGTCGTTGTAAGTCAGTCCATTTTTGACCACTTACATAATCTGGTAATTCTTTAATTACGAATTCTTTAATCAGGTGGAGTTAAGCGGGTTCGAACCGCTGACCTCTGCAATGCCATTGCAGCGCTCTACCAACTGAGCTATAACCCCATAAAATTTCAGTCTTTCATTATCTCTAAGTAGTAAATACTTTGTCAAGCTCTCTCTATAATAAATATAAAACTTATTGCTTACTCTTCAGCACTCAGTACGTGGCTCAAAGCCCCGCTACTGCGCTTCAGCACTCAGCACTCTTTAAGACACTTGCAATAGATAAGTCATACAATGCCCCATCAAGAAGTAAACTACTAACATGGCAGCAGCAGCTAAAGCTACTAAAGTGCCAGCCAACATGAAGGAAAATTCTTTGCTCTGGTAGGCTTTTTCCATTAGGTGGAGTGACCACGCCACTAGTGCCACATCAAAAAGTAAAATAGGAAGCAACATATTTCTTAATATTTATTAATAGATGTAAATTAATATTAACACCCTTTGGAGAGTGTGTGTCTGGCCAAAGATAGATGTGGATGTTGCAGAAAACCCATTTCAAGAAAACATTCGCACAGGTACTTGACGATCGCACAAATAATTTTTAATTTCTGCTACGCTTAATTGCCCGTAATGTAACAGAGATGCTAAAAGTGCAGCTTCGGCTTTACCCTCAGTTAGTGCTGCATGGATATGTTCACAATTGCCTGCGCCGCCAGAGGCTATAACAGGAATTTTTACAGCTTCAGCGATCGCCCGCGTTAACTTTAGATCGTATCCGGCTTGAGTGCCGTCTGCATCCATACTTGTCACTAGTAGCTCTCCTGCGCCGCGCTTTTCGACTTCTTGTGCCCACAGTAAGGCATCCAAACCTGTGTTTTCCCTGCCGCCACGCACGTACACATCCCAGCCTGGATTATGAGATTCAGTTCTGCGTCTGGCATCAATAGCAATAACTATGCACTGATTACCAAAGCGATCACTGGCTCGATTAATCAAATCTGGTTCGCGTACTGCCGCAGAATTAATACTAACCTTGTCTGCCCCGGCGCGTAACAAAGCTTTAACATTTTCTAAGGATTGAATACCGCCGCCCACAGTTAGTGGAATAAAGACCTGCTCGGCAGTGCGGTAAACTACATCAAAAATAATATCCCGGTCTTCATGAGTGGCAGTAATATCCAGAAACACTAACTCATCCGCACCGGCTTCGTTGTAAACCTTGGCCAATTCAACCGGATCGCCTGCATCTTGAAGGTTTACAAAATTAACTCCTTTTACAACCCGTCCTGCTTTTACATCTAAGCACGGTAAAATTCTTTTAGATAACATAATAACTTTTTATTTTTTCGGTAATAGCCCGGAATTTAAATTTTAAATTGACGTGTGTATTCTCCAACGAAAATTTTAGCCCGTGTTTATTCTTAACTATTGCAGTGTATATGGCTTTCCGTGACTGGCCAGTTAGCTGTCAAGAGTCACATAACACTTTATCCTCCGCACTTCTTACTCCCCTACAAATTGAACTATGGCGATCATCTCCTCTAAAAAACAGCCTCCAGAACCCAACGGACAACCAAAGCAACGCCGGGAATCGGTAAAAACACCACCCGATGACAAGATTTTGCAACCTGAAGCTGCTATTGATGAACAAGGTAAACAAGAAGAGAGTATTCGACCACAGCGATTTGCTGATTACATTGGGCAGAAAGATTTAAAGGATGTGTTAGATATTGCCATTAAAGCAGCAAAATCTAGGGGTGAGGTGTTAGATCACTTGCTGCTGTATGGACCTCCAGGATTAGGTAAGACAACAATGGCGATGATTTTAGCATCGGAAATGGGGGTAAGTTGCAAAATCACCAGTGCGCCGGCACTAGAACGTCCACGAGATATTGTAGGACTATTGGTGAATCTGAAACCTGGGGATATTCTATTTGTAGATGAAATTCATCGCCTCTCCAGAATGACAGAGGAAATTCTCTACCCAGCGATGGAGGATTATCGCTTAGATATAACTATTGGTAAAGGTTCGAGTGCCCGCATGAGAAGTTTACCGCTGTCAAAGTTTACCTTGGTAGGAGCTACAACTCGTGTAGGAGCGCTGACTTCTCCACTGCGCGATCGCTTTGGTTTAATTCAAAAACTGCGCTTTTATGAAGTTCCAGAACTAAGTAAGATTGTACTGCGAAGCGCTCAATTACTCCAAACCCCCATCACTGATAATGGTGCTACAGAAATTGCCAAGCGATCGCGTGGAACACCAAGAATAGCAAATAGATTACTTAAACGAGTGCGTGATTATGCGGAAGTAAAAGTATGTGCAGAGATAGACGAAACTGTCGCTTCTGAAGCATTGCAACTATTCCAAGTAGATCCATGTGGTTTAGATTGGACAGACCGTCGAATGCTCAGTGTAATAATTGAGCAATTCAATGGTGGGCCAGTGGGATTGGAAACAATTGCTGCTGCTACAGGTGAAGATACCCAGACAATCGAAGAAGTCTATGAACCTTACCTGATGCAAATTGGCTACCTCAGCCGCACACCTCGCGGCAGAACCGCTACCAAAGCAGCATACAAGCATTTAGGCTTCATCCCTCCCAATGAACAGTTGTCGTTACTGCCTTGATTTAAGGTAGAGGGATGAGGGAGATGAGGGGGATGAGGGAGATGAGGGGGATGAGGGAGAAATTTTCTCCGCGTCTCCGCGTCCCCTCGTCCCCGCGTCCTCTTGCCCATTCCCAATTCCCCAGTACCCCCATTCCCCAAAATGATTAAAATAATTAGTATTTTTCTTTGTATGTTACTTGCGTTTGGCTGGGCTACACCAGTCATGGCACAATCTCAACAGCCTAATATTACTCAAGAGCAGTTAAAACAAGGGGATGAGTTAGCAAATCAAGCGTTTGCAGCGACAAATAAAGGTGATTTTGCCACAGCTGAAAAGTACTGGACAAAGATTATTGAGCAATTTCCTACGAATGCTGGGGCTTGGAGTAATCGAGGAAACTCGCGTGTCAGTCAGAATAAGTTACAAGAAGCCCTAGCAGACTATAACAAAGCTATAGAACTAGCCCCTAATGTCACCGATCCTTATTTGAATCGTGGTGCAGCTTTGGAAGGGTTGGGTAAATGGCAAGACGCGATCGCCGATTATAATCATGTCTTAGAACTAGATCCCAACGATGCGATGGCTTATAATAATCGCGGCAATGCCAAAGCAGGTTTGGGCAAATGGCAAGATGCGATCGCAGATTATCAAAAATCTACAGACATAGCACCAAATTTTGCTTTTGCCCGTGCTAACTATGCCATAGCACTTTATGAAACTGGCCAAATAGACAAGGCTATCAAACAGATGCGGAACATCGTCCGCAAATATCCCAAATTTGCTGATATGCGCGCCGCCCTCACCGCTGCTTATTGGGTAAATGGTAAACAAGGTGAAGCTGAAAGCAATTGGGTGGCAGCTTATGGACTCGATACACGCTATAAAGACCTCGATTGGGTGGCGAATATTCGTCGTTGGCCTCCTAGCTTGGTGACAGCTTTGGATAAGTTCTTGAAATTACAGTAGGTACTCTTAAGAAAGACAGGGAGTGGGGAGTGGGGAGTAACAGATATAGAAGCTATCAAGCAAGAAGCCCGTAAGCGTCTAGGTAAAGTCTCTCACAAGGATGACTGACCTGCTATTATCTAATAATTTTCCTATCTCCCGTGAGGTAACAGTCGTGCAAAATCTCACCAGAATTAACCGTAATGCACAAGTGATGGGTGGCAAACCCTGTATCAGGGGGATGCGTATTACTGTTGGTACTATCGTCGGCTTAATAGCATCTGGACACAGTAATAGTGAGATTCTAAGTGCGTATCCTTACTTAGAAGAAGCCGATATCTATGAGGCACTTGCTTATGCTGCGTGGCGGGCCCAAGAGATTGAAGTTCCTCTTGTAAGCACATGAAAATTTTGATTGATATAAATATTTTTTGTCTCACGCAGAGGAGGACACTTGCGTGCGGGGGTTCCCCCCGTTGAGCAAAGTGTTCGTCGCGCAGAGGCGCAGAGAAGAGAACGCAAAGAAGAACTTTTGCAAGAGGTCTACACTGTTGACCAAGCCCAATCTAGGGTGCGTATTTTGCCGATTAGATGTGTATAGCTGGTGTCCCTTCTCTATATACTGCGATCGCTGATTTCACTTCCGGCTCTAGATCTGGCATAATTCAGCCTATATTCCTAAATTTATGGCAATGCTCGCCAGCTACGGCCGCTGTTTTATGGTTATGAATTTATTATCATCCCGCTTCCATGCAATTGTTGGTCTGATGGGTACTGCTGTTATACCATTAGTGCAAGTTGAAATTGCGATCGCCTTACCAGCATCGGTAAATAGCATAGCCCAACAGGTGACGGTTCGGATCGATGGGGCTAATACTGGTTCTGGGGTAATTATTAACCGCCAAAGCAATACTTATACTGTTTTAACTAACTGGCACGTAGTTGCACCCGGAGGAAATTACACTCTCCAAACCTATGACGGCAAGACTTACCAAGTTAGTCGTAGCGCTATGAAACGTATTGGTAATCTTGATTTAGCCGAATTACAATTTACCAGTACAGAAAACTACCGCAAAGCAGATTTATATTTAGATCAGTTAACTGCTGGGACGACAGCATATATTTCTGGGTGGGCTGATCCAGATGCTGTGAGCGTGACTCGTGAGTATGTAATTATACCACAAATTATTACTAGAGTTGTGCAAAAGCCCAAGGATGAATACTCCTTGGTATTTAGCACCCCCATTAAACCAGGGATGAGTGGCGGCCCTGTATTGGATGAACAAGGACGCTTATTAGGAATTCATGGACAAGCGAGGATAGATGTCAGAACTGAAACAACGGATTTTTTAGGTATACCTATCAATACATATACAAGACTCGCCTCAGTAAAACCAGCTACACCAATACAGTCAGCAACTACTGGACAACCAAGACCCACGTCACCAGTTTCCACTGCTGCTAGATTAGACAATTCTAAAGAATTGATAGATGAAGTTTGGCAACTAATCAACCGTCAATACATAGACGATACTTTTAACAAAACAGATTGGCAAGCTGTCCGTAAAGAATATTTAAACAAGTCTTACAGTAATAAACAACAAGCTTACCAATCTATCAAGGAGATGGTGAAAAAGCTCGACGATCCATACACCTATTTTATGGAGCCAGCAGAATTTAAGAAAACGCAGGTAGATAATTCTGGAGAACTAATAGGTGTCGGTATCACTATCGGACAAGATGAAAAAACAAAACAGCTGTTTGTAATTGTCCCAATTGAAGATACACCAGCTTTTAAGGCTGGAATTTTAGCTAAAGATACCATCCTCAAGATAAATGGGAAAAGTACACAAGGAATGGATACCAATCAGGCGGTATCTTTAATTCGAGGTGAACCAGGAACGACAGTCAACTTGACAATTCAGCGTAATGGTCAAATCAAACAGTTTGCTATCAAACGAACGCGGATTGAAATTAAACCAGTGCGCTACAATCAACAGCAAACTCCAGTGGGGAATTTGGGCTATATTCGCCTTAAGCAATTTAGTGCAAATGCTGGCAAAGAAATGCAAAATGCAATCAAAGATTTAGAAAATAAGCGAGTTGCTGGATATATTTTAGATCTGCGTGGCAACCCTGGTGGTTTATTGTATTCCAGTATAGAAATAGCCCGCATGTGGCTAAATCAAGGTACTATTGTTTCTACCGTTGACCGCAAAGGTGAAACAGAAAAAGAAGTAGCAAATGGACGTGCTTTAACCAATAAACCCTTGGTAATATTAGTAGATAATGCCAGCTCTAGTGCTACTGAAATACTTTCAGGTGCTTTACAAGATAATAAACGTGCTGTTTTAGTAGGTAGTCGGACTTTTGGCAAAGCTACTGTGCAATCATTACGTCCTTTAGAAGATGGTTCAGGATTAGCAGTAACAATTGCTAAGTACTATACACCCAAAGGTAAAAATATTGAAAAACAGGGGATTACTCCAGATGTGATTGTAAATCTAAGTAATGAGCAAAAACAGGATTTGTGGGCTAATCAACAGGAAAAAATTGGTACTTTGCTAGATCCTCAATTTATTAAAGCAGTGGAAACTTTAGGTAAACAAATTGCTGCCAAGTAAACTGGTTGAAGACCTATGATGTAGGCTGACATAAAGAGATAGGAACATCAGGATACGGAAATGGAATTTTAATGATTATTAACTCCAAATAGAGTAATGAAAATATACTTCCAAATGCCTATTTTTATTACGCTTTGTGTAGAGATGCTTTTAATTGCATGAAAATATCGATAAATTAAAGATAGTTCTTTGCTTAGCTCAAGGAGTTAAAAGCAATGACTGGAATAATCTTGTTTACAACCTTTTGTTTTCTTTGGCTGATTGGCTTAACACTATTAGCAGAAATTTGGCTGGATGAAGAAGAGGAGCAATTGTAATTGCGATCGCTCGTGGTAAAGTGTAGAGATATTCCATATAAGGTTCATAGTTGTGCTATCCTCCGGGAAAGCCCCGCGAACAGTGCTAAAGTAAGCTTTAATTATGCGATCGCATAATTAAAGTCATGTCACACCGAAAGCAAAGACAGCCCAACTAGGAACCTTTTTTTGCAATATTTAAGGCTTGACACGCTACATGAATCGATTCACCCCTAAAAATTGGATTTTACTTAAACACCAATTAACTCCCTATTTATTTTTACTACCTGCATTATTGTTATTAGGTTTAACCGTCTTTTATCCCGCATTGCAAGCATTTTACTTGAGCTTCACTAGCTACGAAGATATTACTCAGCCGCCGCAATGGATAGGTTTGACAAACTTTCTCAAGCTTTGGCAAGATGCAGTGTTTTGGAAAACATTACAAAACACTTTTATCTATCTTGTCGGTGCGGTACCAATTTTGGTAATTGCTCCTCTAGGATTAGCAATTTTAGTCAATCAGAAACTGCGGGGGATGAATTGGTTTAGAGCCGCGTATTATACTCCAGTCATAATTTCCATAGTAGTTGCAGGTATAGCTTGGAAATGGCTGTATGCAGAAAATGGTTTACTCAATCAACTCCTCAAAACTTTTGGTATTGCTGCTGAAGGTATTCCTTGGTTAACTGATAATCCACCAATTAAACTTTTTGGCATTGTACCGATTTCTCTGGCTAGCGTCATGGTTGTCACTGTCTGGAAAGGACTCGGTTATTACATGGTGATTTATTTAGCAGGATTACAATCAATTCCTGCTGATGTGTACGAAGCCGCAGCAATTGATGGTTCTGATGGTATCCGCAAACATTTGGATATTACTGTACCTTTGATGAAGCCATATCTCGCACTTGTAGCAGTAATTTCTGCTATTTCTGCCACTAAAGTGTTTGAAGAAGTCTTTATCATGACTAAAGGACAACCACTGAATAATTCCAAAACTATTGTCTTCTATTTGTATGAACAAGCATTTGACAACTTAGCAATCAGCTATGCTTGTACAATTGGTTTAGTGCTATTTTTGATAATTTTAGGATTATCAGTTTTACGCTTAGCTATTAATCAGCAGGGAGGTGATAATATTGACGGTCGGTTGTAAAATCTTAAGAAGTTAACTACGAATTACGTAAAGAATTAAAACCCAAAGTGAATCAAAGCTGCGCGAATTGCAATGAACCACACCGCAAGCGTTGCGAATAGGTAGAGGTAGAACCGAAGCATAATTAAATTGAATGTACAGTGAACAACGCTATGCAATGCTCGAAATACAACGAAAACCCACGCAGCGTTGACATACACTGTATCTACTTGCTTGGTAACGAACAGGTATAAAACGAGTGCATAAAAAAGTACTGGAACCTCAAATAGATTCTTGAGGTTATCTGAGGGATTGGATACGTTTGGTGGTGATATCTGCGCTAATGTGCCTGGTACAGCAAGATCCTCTGAACGGATTTTTCTATTTGTGATGAAACTGATCCGGCGGATATACATATATACCCAAACTATGAATGTCAGAAATACTGTTGCAAAAAAAGGACTAAAAATTGCGTCTTGCGTTATTTCCATCTCTCAAATTCGATTTAATGTCAAGTTGTTTTTCAGATTAAAGGATAATATAAACTTCCTTGCTTCAATCTTCTAGTCCCCGAATGGGTACACTTGCATGTTGCAATAACTATTTTCTTTTGTCTGCGTCAAATCATGAGAGTTGCCTGCACAATTACATCGTTAAAATCTTTGTCACCACCATTTGCTAAATCCTCAAAAGCGAAGATGTTATCTCCCAGCAGGCGAATATGGTCAACTTTGTCAGAATTAGCACCCAAAAATGAGAAGTAAACCGCCGGGTCGTTATTAGTACTACTATCTAAAATGGCATCGGGTCTACCATCAGCAATCATAAATGGTGCAAAGATGCCACCAGGTTGAAAAGTACCAGTGAAAGTAGCCGTACCTTGGTTACTAACTGTCAGGTCAATACCTGCAATACGCCCACGCACAGCCGCTTGAGTATAACCAGCCTGTCCGGGGAGAATATCTGCATTGCGATCGCCATCAATGTCAATCCCACCATTTTCATCGGTTATCTGATAAAATCCTATAAAGTTATCAAAAGTTGCTTCTCTGTTGACGACAAAATCAGCTTTTACCAATTGTGTCTCACTGCGTAAATCAATCAGTTCTGCTTGTGAATTGCCTTGCAAATTTGTACCCACAGGTAAAGATTGATTAGTACCCTGAATCTTTACTACCAAATTCTGGAAGTCAGTAGTGCCAGTACCATCTTCCCAAGCCAAAGTAAACTCATCATTACCCAAACTAGTTACTTTTTGTGTCGCTGTATTGGACAGCAAGACTTCTGTAACCGGGGTAACTCCAGCGACGACAGCATCTGTTGTACTATTTTTGACTAAATAAAATCTCAGGTTGTCGCCGGAATTCAATTCTACTAAGCGTGTTAGATTACTAATATTAAAACCATTGGGGACATTGGTAATAGTAGAGAAAATTACCTGAGCGCGGTCTAAAGCAGCTTGGGTGTAACCAGCCTCACCTGGAGCGATACCATTAATTTTACCAGTAGCATCGTCAACAATAAATACTCCCAGTTCATTGACTTGATTAGAATTGCGTCCTGTGAGAGTGACTTGGAGTGTGGCTTTGGTATCGTCACCTGTAATGTTAAAGATATCATCATTCTTTGTTGTCAGCCTGGTGGGGATATCAAGGTCATTGACAGTGATAGTTAATGCCTTTTGGTAAGATAGTCCACTAGCGTCGGTGGTTTTAACTCTAATGTTGTAACTCGATTGAGTTTCAAAATTGGGAGAAGCTTTGATTTTGAGTTGATTGCCATCAACAATGAAGGCATCATTATCAGCATCGCCATTTCCAACGACTAAGCTGTAGGTGAAGGTGTCGCCTGTGTCGGGGTCGGTGGTTGAAAACGTCCCAACGACGGTACTCACTGAAGAGTTCTCAGCTACGCTAGTGTTGTTCAGCGCTAGGTTGGTAGGTGTCTCGTTGACATTGGTGACGTTGATGGTCAGTTCCTTCTCATAGAACAAGCCATCCTGGTCAGAGGTTTTAACTTTGATGGTGTAGCTGTTGTCGGACTCGAAGTCGAAGGCAGCATTGGCTTTGAGTTGGCTGCCATCAATGGTAAAGAGGCTATTGTCGGGGTAGCTAGCGCCACCGACAAAGGTATAAGTGTAGATATCCGTACCGTTGGGGTCTGTGGTGACAAAGCTGCCAACAACGGTGTTGATGGGCGAATTTTCTGGAATACTGCTCGGATTTAACACCAGATTTGTGGGAGCGGCGTTTTCTAACTCGAAAGCTCCTATGTCATCAAAAGCACCTTGGGGACGGGTAATGCCACGCTGGTCGGTGGTGAGAGTAGTGTTGCCTGCACCAATGGCTGGGCTACCGGGTAGGAGCGCATGGGTAGGAGTGGAACCCCCGTTATTTTGCAGAGAACCCAGCAGGGGATTGGTGTTACTTAGGTCACCAGTAGCAGTGAGGTTGCCGCTGCCATCGCTGTTGATGTTGTAGCCCAGCGATTGTACTTGCGCCCCCGTACTGCCCGCAAGGTTGCCATTTACTATGTTTGCCGACCCTGTATTGTTGGCAAAGATGCTGTTGCTGTATCGGGTGACGGCACTAACGGCACCATTTTGACTGCTGTTTCTCAATCCTGAGCCAAAAGCAGCGCTGTTATTGGCGATGGTGACATTGGTTAAGCTTAGACTGCTGGTCGCTCCAGTGCCATCGGCAAAATGGATAATACCTCCTCCATTGTTGTCGCTGTTGCTGCTTACAGTTACGTTGCTCAAGCTAGCATTGACGTTTAGCAGCCCCATCCCGCCTCCAAAGCCAGCAGTATTGTTGCTGACGGTGCTATTGGTGAGGTTCAACGTTCCAAACGATAAGAACAGACCACCGCCATTAGTACCTCCACTGCTAGCTGTATTTCCGGTGATTACAGTGCTATCGATGTTCAGGGTATCGTCCCCATCCTCCATTAAAATCCCACCACCAAAGCCAGTGGAATTACCGACACCGTTTCCTCCAGTGATGGTTACGCCCGAAAGGTTATAGGTGTTGCTACCACCTCCGCCGAACTGGAAGACGCGAGACGCATTATTGCCATTGATGGTGAGTAGGTTGGCTCCGGTTCCGCTAATGGTCACACTGTCTGTAACCAAGAGTTGTCCACCCGTGAGGGTGATGGTATCGGGGGTGCTGTCGGTGAAAATGCTGCCCGCAAAGGTGATGGTGTCGGCTCCAGCGTTGGCATTGGCATCCAGAATTGCCTGCCGCAAGGAATCTGCACCACTGTCATTAGTATTGGTCACCGTGTAAGTTGCCATAATGATTAGTTTCCTTTGGTAAATAACTTGGTATTGATAAGAATGACAATGCCGCTTTTTACCTGGCGATCGCGCTATCCAACGGCGGTATCAGTAGCGCTACAAGTGATATGCGCGGGTTTGCCGTCGTGCATCGCTAACCCGTTGAGGTGACAACGCTCTTCAGTCGCCAACTTTCGAGATCAAGAGCGGCTGCCACAGGGAAACAAAACCGTAGTCGTTGCTAATGGTGGCGAGGCAAAATATAACTTTTTCTGTATTGTCCAAGACGACATGTGGACATTTAGGTCGCCAGTGGTGTATACTGTGGAGGGATGTAAAGACGATGTTTAACGACAAGCCACTTCTCTACCAAAAGCTGCACCAACAGCAAGCTCAGGGCAACGCGCTCCGCGAACGCATCTACACTTCGCTGATATATCTCCCCTCGTGTTAGCAAATTATCAAAGCGCCAAATTTGATCATGTGTGCTAAAACATAATCTGCTATTTGATGCATACATACCCATTGGTTTATCAAACAGTTGCTCTTTGGCAACCACTAGCCCTTGGGAATTGCAACCGATGAAAAATAAGCGGTTGGTTTGATAAGTAGTGAAAGCTAGACTAAGAAGCTGGGTTTGCAGCCAAGAAACAAAGTGCGGTGAGTAAGCAATCTCCAGTTTGGGCGTATTAGAAGAGGGTATGGGGTTACTGCGGGGCAAAAAACTTTCCATACAAAGGCTTTGAATTCATTAATAATTTTTTGACAACATAAAACAGCTTCCATTACTACTGCAATGGAAATCTGCACAGACAGCACCCAACTAATCTGTAATTTTTACTTATTAGTAGTATTAGTAATATTACGTCTAAATACTTGGTATCTAAGGGAAGTTTATCAAAAATTTAATAAATAAATATAAGTCATCCCTCTAAGGTTATAAAACTGCTCAGAAAGTTCTCAATTGTTTTATTGCTGAACTAATCGGTTCAGTTTAGCTATTTAGCTATTTAGAGAATTCGCCAACGGTATCAGTGGCGCGAGAAACCCGTCCACGCGGCTGTCTAAGCGTTGTAGCGACTGCCGCGCAAAGAAGAACGCAAAAAGAATGACTTTTGCAAGAAGTCTATTCTTGTTCTAGACGCAATAACTCATCTATAACTGTATTTGCTAGTTTCATACTCTTTAAGTAAGTATGATAAGCTGCTACTGGCACTGTCAAAATATCACTCCATACTTTCTCTTGTTCATGAAAATCTTGGATTTTTGAGTTATTTGTAGTAGATAAGCTACTATTAGTTAACCCTAAACTAAGGATTTCTGATATTTTTGGTAGTTCATTAACTAAGCCGTGATTGTAGTCTCCAACTGTTAGCAAAAGGTCGTAAATTTGCCGCGATAATATTTTGCCAACTGGGTGTAGTAAATTACAAACCAAAGCCGGAATTATGTGCCAAGTCTCTGCTAACAAATCTTGCTCTACCCCAGAGATTGTGGCGGGAATTAGCAAATCTACATCACTCAGAAAATCTGTGTTTACAGATAAAAACATTACAGAAACAATTAGCCACTGTTCGTGTTTTTCTACAGTTGCAACAGGCTCTTTGACAATCATCACATAACGTGGTGGAGATTTACCTGCTAAAAAGCTTTGCACCGAAGCAGAGTATAATTTTTGTTGCTCTTGACTTGAGAACTCTAAAGGACTTTGCACTATTCGATTCACTTCCCAAATTTCTCCGGGTTGCGGAATTAGTATGTTACCCCCTTGCCTGTTACTCAAGTTTACACGCATAGATTTCTACTTCCCGATAGGGATGAATGACTAGTTGAAATTCTATGTAGGTTTGCATCTGTACAATATTAATTAACGAATCAGTGCCTGCGAATATCACAATTTGTGGTAATCTTTACAAATTGCAGCAAAAAGAAATTTAGAAGTTATTCAACTACCACTGTTGTGTAGAGCGATCGCGTCTTTTATTTTGTTGATGAAGTTTTTGGTTTTGTTGCTTCACATCTTCAAATTCTAATAATCCTAACATCTGGGCAATACGCCCGACAAGTTCCTGCCATCGTTTGGAGATTTCACTCTGGCTGACTCCCAGTTTGGCAGCAATTTGAGTTTGGGTTTTTCCATCAACCTTCTCTAGCCACAGTTGGAGATATTGTTGCTGAGGATGGCTTTGATGAAGTTGGTAAATTGCTTCTATAGCTTTGACAACTAAATCTGCGCGTTCTGTTGCTTCCAAAGTATTGAATTCATCAGGAATCGTATCTAACAAAGTAATGTCTGTTCCAGGGATACTGCAATCTAAACTCTGGCAGTTCCGCAAACTTTCTTTACGAACAAAATCTAGAATCTCATATTTGGTTACAACAACCACCCAAGCAAAAAACTGTTCAATTCCTCCTTGCCTAAATTTTGCATCTTGAATAACCTGAAGAACTTTTAAATGAGCCGCCTGCACAGCATCTTCCCAAGATAAGCCTGTACCTCTGGTATATTTACGAGCAATCTTTTCCAGTTTTTGACGATAACAAGAATCGCACAAAAGTTCTAGATAATAACACTCTGATTGCTGTTTTGATATCATGTGACACACCCTCCTCCGTTGGACACTATGCGTCAGGCATTACAGCATTTACAAATCAAATATTTAGCAATGCTATGGCAGTTCGCTTGCATTTTTGAACTAACTTGTGCAAGTTGATAGTAGTAAGTAAGGAGTAGGAGGGAAAGAAAGCCTTATCGGGATGTACCGATTTTCTCAAAAATCAAATAGGATTCGCATATATTGCTAAATAAACATAAATTTGCTTGTTTATTCTATTGCCGTCAGATAGTTTTTACTGGTTAGATAGCCAGTATTTTTAGTAAAGTGAGATAAACGTTTCGGATATGCAGCTTTATATGGAACAGCTTATCATCACTCAAACTTAAAAATTTTTACCTAATGCATGAAACTTCAGAATATTCTCGTGGTCTAACAGTTACTTGTACTGAGCGACTTGCATTCAGCGAACTTGTTTTGTTTTATTGCTTGGCGAAAACCACATCTATTAGTGGAAGTGCTAGCTGGTGGCGGGTCTACATCCCTTAGCATACGCCTAATAAATTTTCATTGTATACTGTTCGCTGATTTAAAGAGTAGATGAATGATGTCGCGAGTGATGCAATAGTTCAAACTTCTTTAATAAGCATTACTTATCTTTACTTTTTTTGAGTATTTACTATTGCGGTTGTTGTGAAAATGGGGACTGGGGACTGGGGATTGGGGATTGGGGACTGGGGATTGGGGACTGCTGATATCTTGCACCAGTCCCAAAAACCGCCATAGGTTAGAAACCTATGGCTAATAGCAAAAGTCCTCTCAAGAGGACTAAATCTAGGCTGTAAACTTTGTACTCTTTTGCCCATAAGGGTTCATGCAGAAAGTGTGTTGACTATTTTTGTGGAAAAACGGCTGTTCCAGCCGTTTTTCCACAAACAAAAAAGAACACGAATAATTTTCCGCAAAATCGCCTAAAAACCAACAAAGTCAACAGCCTAGACTAAATCTCACAAAAAGCAGAGATTTTAGTCCACTTAAGTGGACTTGACCTAATAAGAGCGAGAATTTATTCTCTGGCGGGAGATTGGGCAGGTGCAAGATCTAAGACTGGGGATTGGGGACTGGGTGTTTGCTATTTCTCCCCCTGCTTCCCCTGCTCCCTCATCCCCCGGTTGGTGAGCGAAGTCGTACTGCGAAGCAGAACCCGCAGGGTACCACATCCCTCTCATCCCCTCACGAACGTCTGTCGCGAAAAATCAATGATACTAACCGTTTGAGCTTTTTGGCTGCTGATTGTTCAGCAAATTCAGAATTTAAGGCCTCTTGTGCAGCAATTTCTGGATGCTTGAGTGGTATTTGTTTAGTAAACTTTGGTGGTTCTGGGGGTATTCCTAGTAATTGCTCAATTTGAGCTAACATCTGGATTATGTCTTCTTGAGTTAGCTGTTTTTTATTGGATGTAGCTATATCAGTTTGTTGATTATTGTTAACTTGAGACAAGTTACCGCTGCTAAGGCTCTCGGAATTACTACCCGTATTCTCAGTTATTTTTCTTAATGCTTCTATTTGAGTGTTTGAGTAGAGATCAGGACGCTGTAGAGCTGCAAATACTGTGTTTTCTAAATAACGAATGTGTTGATCTTTTTCTAATAACAGTAGTTTTTTTTCTCCAATCAAGTTTTTTAGCTGATTATAGGTAGCAAAATATTCTTCACTCAATTGTGATTTGTCAACAGTAGGAGCAGTTTTAGCACGTAGTATAAATCTATCTTGACCTCGTTTCTCGATCGCAACTATTTCTAGCTTGGCTTCAGGATGATTTTTGGCTAACTGTTTCAATGAAATAGCGATCGCATGAGGATCAACCTCTTGCTGATGATAGAGGTCTAGTGTGTCAACAAGTGGTTTAATAAAATCAACAAATTCTCCTCTTTTAAATACTCCTCGCCTGTTGTCTGGTTTGCGTTGAGGATCAGGATTTTCTTGTGTGGGTAAGTGCCTGTAAATGTATTCACACCTTACTCCATCGAATTTTGTGTTACTGGTAATACTCCAGTCTTGTATAAAAGCTCCAGTTAGGTAAGCATCTGTAAAATCAGTTCCGTCTAACTGTGTTTGTACTAACTTGGCTCTGGATAAATCAGCATTTTGTAAGTTGGCTGTACTTAAGTCTGTACCAATAAAGCTGGCATCGACTAAGTTAGCTTTTTGTAAGTAAACTCCCCGCAAATCTTGATGCTCAAAATTTTTATTTTGTCCGTTTCCTGTTACTAATAGTTGGCATATTTTTTGATTTTGTAAGTAACTTTTTCCTGGACGAACGCGGTTAAGCAATTTAACCTGATGCCAACAGGTATGGGTGAGGATTGCATTTCTTAAGTCAGTGTTTGCCAGCGTGGCTTTAGTGAAATTGGCGTTAGTTAAATCAGCTTTGCGAAAACTTGTGCCTCCTGTCGCCGCAAAATTGATCGCCAATGAACGCACCCAAGTATTTTTTTCTCCAGCTAAAGCACGCCACCCAATGTAAGCACTCAACAACACTGAAGCACCAGCCGCAATCCCAATCAACACTCCAGCCATCACCCCGGCAATCACCCCAGTAGCAGAACCGGCAAAGGCCAAACCAAAGATTAAAACAGCTGCTGCAATTATGGCTCCTGCGTTAGTTAAGGCAAAAGCGCCAGCAAAAGCGATCGCCATAGCCACAAAAATTATCCCCGCGATCGTTCCACCCAAACCACCAACTAAAGCTCCAATTAAGGCTCCATTCACAGATTCAGTGATGCCTCCAATCAAAGCTCCATTTACAGCTCCAGCGATCACTGCAACTCTCAATCCTGTTAATAAGTTCTTGTTAACACTGGCAACCAAAAATACTACATATCCAATAACAGCTATTACATTGATAAATATTTTTTCTAGAAATGTAAATTCATAAGAATTAACATAAGATATGACAAAATCAAAAATCAATTGCGAAAACCATCCCAACATACCTAGCATTAGCCATAAGACTAGCAACAACCCAATTAGTTGAAGATGCCTTAATCCTGCTTTAGCATGACTAAAATTTGCATTCCTCAAGTTAGCATCAGTAAAATCTGCACTTGTGATATCTGCATAGCTAAAGTTTGCATTTGCAAGGTTCTGGTTCTTAAAAGAACGACCTCTGAGATTCCGACCGGAAAAGTCTTGAGGCATGGCTAGTACTAATTCGTAATTCGTAATTCGTAATTCGTTAGTTGATACGCGTTTAGATTGTATATTTTGGTGTTAAAACTGTCCTTTGTCATTGGTCATTTGTTCTTGGATGTAAATGACCAATGACAAATGACAACCCTCACAAGTAAATATACAAATAAAATGCATAACAGCTTAATGAAGCTTGGGGACTCTAAGCGAAGCTATACCGTTCGCCCTTGGCGTCTCCGTTAGGAGAAGGCTTTACACTACGCTAATTTAATTTGTTTGGGTATATTAAAATACACCTTTACTGTTTATCCAAGCAGTTTCCAATACATCACCCTGATTTTGAAATAATACATCTTTTCTCGGCTCAATTATCAGTCATCACTAATTTCTTCTCCCTCATCCCCCTCATCTCCCTCATCTCCCTCATCCCCCTCATCCCCCTCATCTCCCTCATCTCCCTATCTCCCTGCCTTTTTGAAGAAGGAATAAAAAGTATTGATTTTTGTAGATTAATTGCTAAAGAATCATAAGGAAAATCAGAAAGAGCGCGATCTGAATTATATAAAAATCTGTATTAGGAGTGAACGGGTGTTACCGTAAACTATCTAACAACCTGACGTAACTCACAATCTTAATCTGATTTGCAACTCTTACTTTACTTCGCTACGTAAGGTCAAAAGTTCAGAGTTTCTTGACTATTTACTGTTTACTTCTACTCTAAATTTTTCTGAATCACTTCAAAATTCTATGAAACAACCATACCTATCTCCAGATGACTTGCCTTCATACAGAACAACGCTAATTAGTGAAATTCTGCTTAGTCAACTCGAAGAAACAATCAAAAAAAAGTTTTTCTTAGCGTGCGATCGCATGGTGCGTATTGTACTGTCTAGTTGTCACTGGTATTTTAAGGTCAATAGTGGCATTTTGATGTTAGTCATGATTTGTCATGATATAGAAAGCTATCAGCAGATCATGATGACTGTGCCTCACTTGGCTAGCAAGCTAAAACGGTTTGCCAACCAGGCCAAAATTAGTATCAGTTCTCCAGTTAACCAAGGTATCCCGTCGGTAATCAGCATCACTGACATCTTCTCTGATGAAGACTCGCCAAGCATGTAATATAGCGTTTCTCTTCGTTGAGATGAGGGGGATGAGGGAGACGCAGGGACGCGGAGAATAATCAATGACAATTCCCCAGTCCCCAGTCCCCAGTCCCCACTCTCTTTTCAAGACAGTTTTTGCTAACATTGTTTACATTACTTAAAGTTAACAATGTGTTATTAGCAAGATACGTATCTTTGCGTAAACCTTATGAAGACCGTTCTCAAGACCAACCAAGAGCAAATTACTCGGTTGTTTTCACATCTAGAATTTGATGGTAATCAGCTACATCATCAACCGGGTAGTGTATTGGGGAGTACAGCATTGATTGCGGGTACTACAGTTGGTGCAGGGATTCTTGCTTTGCCTACGGTAACTCTACCATCTGGAATTGTGCCTTCGACAGCGCTGCTCATTGCTGTTTGGCTCTATGCTTTAGTTTCAGGTTTGTTGATTGCGGAAGTGACTTTAAACGCGATGCTTCTGGAAGGACGGCCAAGTGTAGGCTTGTTGGCAATTGTTGAGAAAACTCTTGGTAGGTTGGGAGCGCGTATAGCTGGTGGTGCATACTTGTTCATGCACTATGCTTTGTTAGTTGCATACGTTACTCAAGGCGGAGAGATTTTAGTATCTGCGGTTGAAAAAGTTTGGGGTTTACAGAACATCGTGCCAACTTGGGTAGGCACAACGGCTTTCACGCTTTTGTTTGGCGGCATCATGTATCTGGGACGAGAAAGGTTTATTGAGAAATTAAACAGCGCCTTTGTCGGGATTGTGATCGTATCCTTTTTGGGACTATTGTTGCTAGCCGGAGGACAGGTTAAGAGTACCCAGTTTTTATTTCAAGACTGGAGTGCTTTGGGTAGTGCTGTCTCAGTTATGTGTGTCGCCTTGTTTTACCATAATGTTGTGCCCGTGGTTGTGACTCAACTTGAGGGAGATGCTCGCAAAATTCGGCAATCTATTATCATTGGTTCTGCAATTCCCTTGATCATGTTCTTGGCGTGGAATACAGTGATTTTGGGAAGTGTGAGTCTTGAAATGTTGCCTGGTTCATCTGATGGTAGAGTCGTTTTTGACCCACTGCAAACTCTGCGAGCTGGTGGTACGGGGGAATGGTTAGGAGTTTTAGTCTCTATTTTCTCGGAATTCGCGATTATTACATCGTTTATTGGATTTGTATACGGGTTACTGGATTTTTTCAAAGATATTTCCTTAGTTGCACAACGCGAAGCTTTTAGTCGCTTCCCCCTATATTCTCTAGTTCTTTTCCCTCCCATGGGTATTGGAGCAGTCAATCCTAGTATCTTTCTGATAGCTCTAGATTATACTGGCACTTTTGGTGTATCGGTTTTAGGCGGTATTATTCCGGCTTTGATGAGTTGGAAGCAGCGACAACAGCAGAAAGACTCCAATCATATTAATCAATCGCTTGTTCCTGGTGGTAAAGTCACTCTCGCGATCATGATTGGAGTTGCTTTAGGTTTGATATTGAAACAACTTTTGACATTTTCTCAAGTATAAAAATTTCCCTACACCTATTTTCACAAAAAATGGCGATCGCATTTGTATCCATAGGGCAGAATCTCAATCTGTGACTTTCCCATGAATAATCCTCGCCTTACAAAAATCAGCAAATATCTCAGTCTACATCTACGCCACCAACCAGATCGTATTGGTATTCAACTCGCTCCTGGTGGTTGGGTTGCTGTTGATGAACTGATAGCAGCCTGTAGCAAACATAAATTTCCAATTACGCGTCAAGAACTGAATGAAGTAGTCGCTACCAACGATAAAAAACGCTTTGCTTTTGACTCTACAGGCACTCTCATTCGTGCTAACCAAGGGCATAGTGTAGAAGTTGATCTACAATTAGAACCTGTTACACCTCCTAGTGTCCTTTATCACGGTACTGGACATAAATCAGCCAAGTCCATCATGGAAACAGGACTTTGCAAAATGTCACGTCATCATGTCCATTTATCGTCAGACATTAATACAGCAAAAACCGTAGGTGCAAGACATGGAAAACCAATAGTTTTTGCTATAGATGCTACAGCAATGCATCAGTTAGGTTACATTTTCTACTGCTCTGATAATAATGTTTGGTTAGTGGAACATGTGCCACCAGAGTATCTTAAACAAATTTAGATTTTGAGAATTAGGAATTGGTGTATTTGTCATTTCTCCCCCTCATCTCCCTCATCCCCCTCATCCCCCTCATCCCCCTCATCCCCCTCATCCCCCTCATCCCCCTCATCCCCCTCATCCCCTTCCAGAGTTATTTCTTACGATAGACGGATAAGTCCATAGCAATTTATAGGCTAGATATCAGCTTATTGTTGGATTAAATTATGCTGAACATTATTGCTTGGATAATTCTGGGTTTACTTGCCGGAGCCATAGCGAAAGCTATTTATCCTGGTCGGCAGGGTGGTGGAATTCTTTCAACCATGATTTTAGGAATTATAGGTGCTTTAATCGGGGGAATCATAGTTACTCTCTTGGAGACAGGAAGGTTTCAACTAGCCGCAGCATCTCTAAGTATTTCTGGTGTAATTGTTGCTGTGCTTGGTGCAATAGTTGCCATATTCCTTTGGAACTTAGTAGCTAACCGTGCTAGTTATTAACCGAATCATCAAAAAGAATCATGGTTATAGTCGAAATTCGAGTTAATAAAAAAAACTCCACGTCTTTACAAAGACAGTGGAGTATTTAACTCTTAGCCGATAAACTTTGCCTGAATCCTCGTCAAACTTGTAACAATCACAAATTCTTGAACCTACAGAATATTAATTACTCCAAAACTTTTTTGATTTCGTCTTTAATGTTTTCTGTAGTGTGAATCACTTGGGCTTCTGCTTGCTTTGCTTGACCTTCAGCTTTATCTTGAGGATTTCCAGTTACTTCACCAACAATCTCTTGAACTTTGCCTTCGATATTCTTAGCAGTGGCTTCTACTCTTTTTTCAATGCTCATAACTCTTATTTTTTGATTGATATGGAACTAGATTATTAACTGTTAAAAAAATATCAGTATTGGATAATTTTTTACTTCTATCTAATGATAGAAGATATTTGTTCGATAAAGTATCTCCAGATAGAAGTGTAAATAATTTAACTATGTATACTTAGGTTAAGTTAAGTTTATATTTAAAATTTTATTTTTGAGATAAAAAATCATACTATCTATGAAATAGTATGTAAAAACTTGGCTTGTAGATACAAAAATCTCAAATCCTACGTTTGGACAAATTATTTATTAGCAAGTTTGAATCACAAGGAAAATAGAGGAGTGGCAAGTAAGCGTCAGAAAAATATTTGGAGGAGTGAGATTAATGACATTATTAGAGGCGTGTGTGGAGGATTTTTATTTGGGATTCCGTTGCTATATACGATGGAAGTCTGGTGGATTGGATCGGTAGCAAGACCCCAAATGATGATGATGGCGATCGCATTGTTATTTATTGTGGTATTCTTACTCAACCGTACAGAAGGTTTTCGTAAACGTAGACATGGTAAACGAGCTTTTGAAGCTGTAATTGATACTATTGAAGCAATAGCGATCGGAATTGCTTGCTCTACTTTTGTATTGTTGCTATTGCGAGAATTAACACCTGAAATACCTCTTAAAGAAGCTTTAGGTAAAATTATTTATGAAAGTGTACCGTTCACTTTTGGCGTAGCATTAGCTAACCAATTTTTGGGAGATACTAGGAATAGCAATGACCAAGAGCAAACAACTCCTCAAGAAAACAGCACGACTAAAAACAAACAGAATGAGGAGCTACATGCTACTATTGCTGATTTGGGCGGAACGCTAATAGGTGCAACTGTACTTGCATTTAACATTGCTCCAACAGACGAGATTTCGATGTTAGCATCCGCAGCCTCACCACTTTGGGAATTAGCCATTGTTGCCACATCTCTACTCATTTCTTATGGCATTGTCTTTGAAGCAGGCTTTTCTGATCAGCGAAAGCGCCGACAGCAAAAAGGAATTTTTCAACGGCCATCTAGCGAAACTGTTGTATCTTATTTAGTGTCACTTTTAGCTGCTAGTTTTATGCTGTGGTTTTTTCAAAAATTGACTTTTAGCGACCCTTGGACAATGTGGTTAGATCACGTTCTCCTGCTGGGTTTGCCTGCAACTATTGGTGGTGCAGCGGGAAGGTTAGCAATATGACTCCAACAGAATCACAAAAACCGCAGAGAACGCTTGCCGAATGGGTGACATTTATTACTGCTTCGCTGATTTTAGCAGTGATTGTTGGCTTGGTGGGCTACACTTGGCTCAACGAAAATAATCAACCTCCTAAACTTGCTGTCACCAAAAAAATAATTGAAAAGATTGATGGACAATTTTCTGTTCCCTTTGAAGTCATTAATACTGGAGGCGAAACTGCTGAATCAGTTCAGATAATAGCAGAATTAGAAATTGACGGCAAAGTTACAGAAAGTGGAGAGCAACAAATCGATTTTTTATCTAGTGGTGAAACAGAAGCCGGAGCCTTTTTATTTAGCAAAAATCCAGAACAAGGTCAATTGACATTGCGCGTTGCTAGCTACAAATCTCCTTGACATTTCCCTGCTGTCACTACCATTGATAAAAAACCGAGCATTGCCAAAATTGCGATCGCCCACACAGTACAAGTCTTTTGCAGTCGGGCAAGGAAAAACCAGACCAAAGGCGCAACATTATCTAAGGATTTAATAATTATCTTTTGGGCATTCACTCATTAATTTTTTCAGCGTTCGTGGCTAGTTTGGTGGGGTGTTACCATTACCACCTTGCCTTAATAAATACTCCCAAATCCGATCAATATTCTGTTGGCTAGTCCTAAGCGCCTGCTGGTGTAGGCGAGCAATATCGGCAAGGTTAGCTACTGTCCTTTCTAGTCGTGCGAGCGCTTGACTATTGGCACGAGTTTCACGCCTTACCCCATCTTGAATAGTACGAATAAGATCGATTTCGTCGCCTAATTGCTCTAGGCGATTATCAATATCATCAAGTCTTGCGGTTGTATCTTCTGGTTGAAAATTAGTCATGCTACCTTAGCGCTTAACAAATTTGTCAGGACAGCGATCGCCTAATCTGGACACCCATAATAAAACCAACTCCTGATTGTGGCGAACTGCGGCAGATTTACTCCTGTATTTTTATAGTAGTCGGTCAATTGCTCCTGGATTAGTCTCGCGCCAACAGCAACATATGTCATTTATTCTCTACCTGTTAAGTGAGTTTGTCGCCAACGGGTAAAGCCATAGATACCTACCGTCAAAATTAAGAAACACGGACTATAAACAATTAACCAAATACCCAATTTTAATAAGCTAACGGTCAATTTCCCAAAGGAGTTGGTGGATTTTTCCCAAGTTTCTTGAACTTGCGAACCTAATGCTGGTTGCGGACTGGTGCTAGATACTGCGGCTTCTAAGTTGAGTGTGATGGTAGAATAAGCTACCTGATTTTGTAAGCTTTTGAGTAGGGCGTCAATTTGCTCTATAGATTGACGGACATTACTCAATTCTTGGGAAACATTGAGTACATCTTTCACAGAACCAGCCCGATCCATAATTTTTTGCAAATTAGCCTCTGTTTTTCGCAAGTTACTTAATCTAGCTTGGAAATCTACCAGGCGATCGCCTACATCTTCGGCAGTAATATTACGGCTTGTTACTGTACCTAATTTGGTGAGTTCTGTCAACGTCGATTCCAATTGATTTTGTGGTACTCGCAGTTGGATTGATGCCGTGTGACGCCCATCGTTATTTTTGGGTTGTTGTTCTTTTAAGCCAATTAAGTCACCTTGCTGTTTACTAATAATTTGTGAAACGGCCTCAATACTCTTATCGACAGAGTTGACAATCAGAGTCATCGTTGCCTTTTTAACTAGTTGAGCGCGTCGTATTGGTGCAGCTTCAGCTTTTTGAGCAATACTACTCTCAGCTACAGATGCTTTATTATCCATTAAATCGCTACTTGCACTTAGAGGTAGTTCCTGATTTGACACAGGAATATCAGCAGCACAACTAGTGAAAATTAACCCTCCCAATAGCGCACTCACCAATAAAGCAGATTTGCGAAATGATTGAGTCGAGGCGTTCATAATCTACCCCCAAGTGGATGAAATTAATCTCAGTATGGCTGAGTAAAAACTTCAGGCTGGTGTTGTTGCGATTTATGTAACGGGGAATTCGTAATTCTCCCCTTACCGCGTCCCCGCGTCTTTGCGTCGATCAAAATGCAAAATATTAAAAACCTACACCTGTCATCTACCCCAATCCCTATTCCCCATACCCCCATTCGAGGTACAATCAAAAGCCTGCCAATTTAATGACTATGCTTGCTGACAGGAGATGCTTCTATGGCCCAGATGTATTATGACGAAGATGGAAATTTAGACCTTTTGACGGGAAAAACGATCGCTATCATTGGCTATGGTTCCCAAGGTCATGCCCATGCCCTAAATCTTAAAGATAGTGGTTTGAATGTGATTGTAGGGCTATATCCGGGTAGTAAGTCAGTGGCAAAAGCTCAAGCAGCTGGGTTAACTGTGAAAAATGTCGCAGATGCGGCTAATGCTGCTGACTTTATCATGATTTTGTTACCTGATGAAGTTCAAAAAGCGATTTATAAAAGCGAAATTGAACCAAATTTAGAAGAAGGGAATGTATTAGCCTTTGCTCACGGATTTAATATCCACTTTGGGCAAGTTGTACCACCTGCTAATGTTGATGTGGTGATGGTAGCACCGAAAGGCCCAGGGCATATAGTGAGAAGAACTTACGAACAGGGACAAGGTGTACCAGCGTTATTTGCAGTTTATCAAGATGCCAGTGGTCAGGCACGCGATCGCGCGATCGCATATGCTAAAGGTATTGGCGGTACTCGTGCTGGGATTCTCGAAACAACTTTCCGTGAAGAAACTGAAACAGATTTGTTTGGTGAACAAGCCGTTTTATGTGGTGGTTTGAGTGCCTTAATCAAAGCCGGATTTGAAACTTTGGTAGAAGCTGGTTATCAACCAGAATTAGCTTATTTTGAATGTCTCCACGAAGTCAAACTAATTGTTGACTTGGTTGTAGAAGGTGGATTAGCTAAAATGCGCGATAGCATTTCCAACACCGCAGAATATGGTGATTATACCCGTGGATCACGGATTGTCAATGACCAAACCAAGGTTGAAATGCGGAAGATTCTCAGCGAAATTCAATCTGGACAATTTGCGCGAGAATTCGTCCTGGAAAATCAATCTGGCAAACCTGGATTTACAGCCATGCGTCGTCAAGAAGCTGAACATCAAATTGAATCGGTTGGCAAAGATTTACGCGCTATGTTTAGCTGGTTAAAAAAGGTTTAAATAATTCGTAATTCGTAATGACGCGACGCTCCTGTGTCGCTACCGCTGACGCTCGTACCTCGCTACCGCTTCGCTAACGCTATCGAGGACTCGCTACCGCTTCGCTAACGTAATTAAGTTTTGTAATGGGGATTTGACTCCAACACAAAACTTGCCGGTTATAGAACCGGGGGACTTAAACCTACGGAACTTGTTAAGACGCGCCATGGCGCGTCTCTTTTTTCAGATTGCCTCTTTTCCCTGTTCCCTGCAATGCACTGAGCGTAGTCGAAGTGTTCCCTCTTAACAAAGCATTTATTCAGCATCACAAGTACGATAGAGCCATAAATTTCAGATTGTGGCAATTTGGCAGCCAATATTTTTCTATTGGGTTTCAATAGATATATCAACACAACGGAACAGCGAAGTTGTACGAGAAAGGGTCTAAACCCTGCTTCAAAAAGTTCCGGCTATGCCAGTTGTAGTTAAGTGCTGTAGAACGGCTCTACATGATTGATACAGCACTTATAGCGTTCAGTCACCGCTCTACAACTGGCTATAAATCCAACTAAAACACATATAAGAACAAGACGCGATTCATTAAAATAAAGTAAGCGATCGCTAACAGCAAATATAGAATGCCGATAATTCCAGCGAAATTCAAGCCAAAGTTTACTTGAGCTAATATGAGCATTTTTGAAAATCCTACTTGATCACAATCGGCATAAAAAATACAGGGTTAAGTACTAACAAAACTTAACCCCAAATTCTCCTTCATCATCGACCCAAATATCCTATCTTTGATTACTTGGAGGTGAATGACGCTGCACAGAGTTATCTGTTCGCAGCTGTTGCCGACCGTTAGTAATAATTCGCAACATCTGTTGGAGATCCTGCTCGATATTTTCCAAAACGTTGTCAGCATATTCGTCAGCTCCATTTTCAATTTCTTGAGCTTGAGCGATCGCTAATTGTCGCATTTCCTCCAATTCTTGCAGACAAGCACGTCGTTTGCGCTCAATTTCGGTGAGGGTTTCTTGCATCATGGCCTCACACTCCTGTTGTACTTGTCGTTGTAATTTTTCTGCCTCCTGTTGTGCTTGTCTGATAATCTCGCTTTCAGCTAGAATTTGCGCTCTTTTTGCTTGTGCGGCTTCAACTACTTGCTGCCCGTACTCTTCTGCTTCCAGCAGAATACCCTCCTTTTGTTCCAGGATTGCCATTGCTTCCTGAAAAACCGCTGGTAAGGAAAGGCGAATAAAATCGAGTTGATCTAGCAGCTTTTCTTCATCAATGAGCGTGCGTCCCGTCAGCGGAATTCGCACACTAGAAAGAATCATCTCCTCTAAATGATTGAGTTCCTCTTGAATATCTACATTTCCTGTTCGCGTTCTTGAAGCATCCCCAAGGGAGGTGTCTCCGTAGGGAATTCCATCGGCATACTCTTGAGAGGAGAGATTGCTTCCGTTGAGATTGGATTCAACATTGGAGAGTTGTGGTTGTAGCATTGGTATATATCTAGAGCAATGTGCGCGGGAACGAGATGATTAACAGAGCCACCAAACCTTGCAATCTCTTTTACCACACTACTACTTAAAAAACTATACTCATTCGAGGTTGCTAGAAAAACTGTCTCTATTTGAGTAGAAAGAGTTTTATTCGTGTGAGCCATTTGCAGCTCGATTTCAAAGTCTGACACCGCTCTTAAACCACGTAGCAAAACTTGCGCTTGTCGCATTTGGGCGTAATTGACGGTAAGACCGTCAAAACTATCTGCTTCGACATTAGGTAGATGCTGCGTACAGAGACGAATTTGTTCTAGCCGTTTCTGGACGCTAAATAATGGCATTTTGTTTGGATTTCGCAATACAGCGACGATCACCTGCTCGAACAGGCGACTTCCACGCTGAATGATATCAAGGTGCCCCAAGGTTATGGGGTCAAAGCTACCAGGATAAATAGCAATCACAAATCTGAGAACAAGTTGTTTAAGTGATTATATCGAAATCATTTTGTCTAACCCACTCAAATTTATCATGGGTGCTGGGGACTAGGGACTGGAGACTAGGGACTGGGGACTAGGAAATAATTTTCTTGGTTCTCAATCCCCGATACCCAGTACCCAATCCCCAACACCCGATTCTCAGAAGCCGGAAGCTAAGCTAGTGTAAAGAGTGCTTGGGTAATTCATGAACTTTTTTAGGTAATTTTGCATGGCACTGGATTTTTCCACCTTGCCCTTGGCGTTTCAATTTACTTCTCCAGGCCCAATTGTCAAGGAAATTGGGCCAATCACTATCCGCTGGTACGGTTTGCTGATTGCCACGGCTGTTTTAATTGGCGTTATTTTGTCTCAGTATTTGGCAAAGCGTCGTCATGTTAACCCGGATTTGCTCAGTGATTTGTTCTTTTGGTTGCTGATTGGGGCAATTCCTGGCGCTCGGATATATTACGTTTTATTTCGGTGGCAGCAATATGCTTCTAACCCAATAAGTATTTTTGCGATTTGGGAGGGAGGTATTGCCATTCATGGAGCGATTATTGGCGGTATTTTGGCAGCATTAATTTTCGCCAAGCTCAAGCGTGTTTCTTTCTGGCAATTAGCAGATTTGGTATCACCTTCGCTGATTTTAGGGCAAGCGATCGGACGTTGGGGTAATTTTTTCAACTCCGAAGCTTTTGGTCGCCCCACCAATTTACCTTGGAAGTTGTATATTCCATGCAATCCAGACAAGATTACGCAAAGATGTTTAGGTCGTCCCCCAGAGTATGAGAATTTCGAGTACTTCCATCCCACCTTTCTCTATGAATCTTTGTGGGATTTGATGGTATTTGGACTGCTGCTGACGCTATTTTTTCGATCTTTATCTGGTAAGCCACGCTTAAAAGTTGGCACATTATTTCTCGTTTACTGGCCAGCCTACAGCTTAGGACGCCTGTGGATTGAAGGTTTTCGCACCGATAGCTTAATGCTAGGGCCATTACGAATTGCCCAAGTAGTGAGTTTATTAGGAATTGTTTTAGGGTTAGCTGGGTTAGCTTGGCTTTACATCATCAAACGCCCTTTACCTGATGTTGTCCCGTCTAAAGGTGATGGGGAGTAGGCTGGGGGCTGGGGATTGGGGACTGGGGATGGGGGGACACGGGGACGCGGGGACGCGGGGACGCGGAGAATAATCAATAATAAATCACAATTCTCCATTCCCAATTCTCCATTCCCAATTCCCAATTCCCAATTCCCAAAAATAAAAAATGCCCCAGAGTTTTCTCTAGGGCTTAACCAGGGTGCATCTACCATACATATCTACTGGGGAAAAGGACTGAATCCGGAAAGATACGGAGGAAATGCCAAAAAAATTTTTGGAGGGAATTGTTCTGGGTTCTTATAAACGTGAATATACTAATAGTGTGTGTTATTCAAGAACACCACATATAATGGAATCATCTGTGTATATTGTAGGCGCAGGGCCTGGAGATCCAGATTTATTGACGGTAAAAGCGTTAAAAATACTGGCTGTGGCAGATGTAATTTTATTTGCTGATTCTCTTGTACCTGAGCAGATTTTGGAGCTTTGCCGACAAGATGCGGAAATTATCAGGACTGCAAATCTAACTCTAGAGGAGATTTTGCCAATTATGGTAGAACGGGTGCGATCGCAAAAATCTGTAGTCCGTCTCCATTCTGGCGATCCCAGTCTCTACAGCGCCATCCACGAGCAAATGCACCTCCTAACAGAGGCAAAAATCCCTTTTGAAGTCATACCCGGTATCAGCGCCTTTCAAGCCGCAGCTGCCAAACTGAAAATAGAACTGACTGTACCTGGTTTAGTTCAAACCATCATCTTGACGCGCATCAGCGGACGCACAGAAGTCCCTGCGAAGGAAGAATTAGCAACTCTCGCTGCACATCAAGCCAGTCTTTGTTTGTATCTGAGTGCGCGTCACATCAAAAATGCTCAAGCGAAACTACTAGAACATTACCCAACCGAAACCCCGGTAGCGATTTGCTTTCGGCTGGGGTGGCCCGATGAAAAAATTAGAGTTGTTCCCCTCAACCAATTGGCTGATTGTACTGAACAAGAAGAACTGATTCGTACCACACTTTATGTAATCAGTCCAGCACTCTTGCAACCAACAGGGCGATCGCGTTTATATAATCCTGAACACAGTCATCTATTTCGTTCGTCTCATTCTTAAACTCTTGTCCGAAAATTGTTAATTTTTGACTATGCCATTAATTAAAGTACAAACTTCCATATCTGCCTCTCAAATAGCTGATGTTGAATCACTACTTTTGAGCTTATCTGCCAAGCTAGCACAACATTTAGGAAAACCAGAATCCTATGTTATGACAATATTTGAGCCAGAAATTCCCATGACTTTTGCTGGAACTACAGAGCCAGTTAGCTACATTGAAATTAAGAATATTGGCACTATGAAGCCAGACCAAACCGCAGCCATGAGTCAGGATTTTTGTCAACAAATTAGTCAAACTCTGGGTGTGCCTAAAAATCGAATTTACATAGAATTTACAGATGTTAAAGGCTCAATGTGGGGTTGGAATAGTGCTACCTTCTAGCTTTGAGGATATCTAATTTTGAGCAGTAGTTTTTCAAATATTCTCAGTTGATTAGAGTGCGATCGCTTGGCAACTTAATTCTTGATTTTTATGACCATCCCTGCATAATACAATGCATCTTCAAGGACAAATAGATTTCTGTTACAACTTATACAAATCCTCTCAAATATTGCAATGTATTCCAACCCACAAACCCAGATAAAATTTGAATTTTGAATTGGTATTAGTTGTACTATACTTAATTAGCCAATTTTTTCAATGAAATCACAAATTAACGCTATTTTTTAGCTCTGTCCACAGATGCGACTGCGGAATTTCTTGCCTCCAACCCCAAAAGGTTTATTGAGAGTACCGTTGTGTGTAGCTCTTGTAGTTCCCTTTGTCCTGCAAATCTTCGCAGCTGTAGGACTAACAGCATTTCTGTCTTTCAAAAATGGTCAAAAAGCTGTTAATGAGGTTGCTAGTCAACTGCGATATGAAGTTGCAACTCGGATTCATCAACATATTACTGACTATATAAAGACACCTCAAATAGTTACTCAGATTAATGCTGATGCTGTGCGTTTTGGTGGATTAAATTTGAAAGATGTAAAGACCATAGAACAGCATTTGTGGCATCAAATGCAACTCTTTAAATCTTTAAATCCGATCGGTTTTGGCACTACGCAGGGAGACATTTATTCGGTCGGTCGCCTCAACAATGGCTCAGTGGTAATCCGTACCAAGAACTCAGCAATAAATAGTAATTATTATACTTTTACTACTGATAATAAAGGTAATCGCGTTAAGTTAATTCAAGTTAGCACAACTTTTGATCCTCGTACTCGTCCTTGGTATCTCAAGGCCATAAATTTACGTAAGCCTGTGTGGAGTAAAATTTATCCCTATTTTTCTTCATCAGGACTAGCAATTAGTGCTGCTCAACCTGTTTATAGCCAAACAGGAACTTTATTAGGAGTGACAAATGCAACAGTTTCTCTGACGCAATTGAGTAATTTTTTACACAATTTAGATATTGGTAGTTCGGGACAGACTTTTATTATCGAGCGTTCCGGGGAATTAGTAGCAAGTTCAACGGCTGAGGTGCCTTTTATCCTGACAGGAAAAAACAAGCACAAACGGCTAAATGCGATCGCCAGCCGCGATCGTATAACTCGTCTGACAGCAAAGTATTTGCAAACAAAATATAGTAACTTTAAAAACATTAATCAAAGCCAACAACTCGATTTTAAAATCGATGGTAAGCAGCAATTTATACAAATAATGCCATTCATAGATGACTACGGATTAGATTGGGTAATTGTCGTAGTGGTTTCAGAGGCTGAGTTTATGGAACATATTGAAGCCAACACACGAATTACTATGTTGCTTTGTTTAGGAGCATTAACGCTGGCTACAGTCGTAGGTGTAATTACTTCTCAGTTAATTACTCAACCAATTATGCGCCTGAGCTTAGCTTCTGAGGAACTCGCCAATGCCAAATTAGACCAAACAATTAAAATTGAGGGCATTGATGAATTAAGAACTCTCGCTCAGTCCTATAACAAAATGGCGGCACAATTGCGAGAATCCTTTGCTGAACTATTAGAAATTAATCGATATCTAGAGGCTGAAATTGCTGAACGCAAACAAATGGAAGAATCGCTGCGCCTGAGTGAAAAGCGATTTCGATTGGCAATTGATAACATCCCTCATACATTTGTGATTTATGATGCCGAGCGACGGTTGCAATTTATCAATACTTTCGGAGTGAGACGTAGCGGTTATGCCAAGGAAGCACTTTTAGGTCGCAGAGATGAAGAAATATTTCCACCAGAAGTGACCAATACATACCTGCCACTTCTAAAAAAAGCCGTAAAAACACGTACCTTGCAAACTGGAGAATGTCAGATCAGTCTTCCTAGTGGCTCTTTGATTTTAGCTGTCACCTATGTACCACTGCTAAATGAACATGGGGAAATTCACCAGATTCTTGGGCACACATACGATATCACCGAGCGCAAACAAGCAGAAGAACAGCTACTACAAAATGCGTTTCACGATGCCTTAACAGGTTTACCAAACCGAGCTTTGTTTATGGAGCGCTTAAAATATACACTTGGGCTAGCTCAACGACAACAAGATTATTTATTTGCAGTGCTGTTTTTGGATTTGGATGGGTTTAAGGTGATCAATGATAGTTTCGGACATCTACTCGGAGACCAATTTCTGTTAGCGATCGCCACTAGACTATTAATATGTTTACGCTCTACGGATACAGCAGCCCGGCTTGGAGGAGACGAATTTACTATCCTGCTTGAGAAAATCCAGAATGTATCAGAAGCTATCAAAGTGGCTGAGCGAATTCAACAGCAATTAGCCTTACCTTTGGAGCTGAATGGGCAACAAGTGTTAACAAAAGCCAGTATAGGTATTGCTTTGAGTTCAACATTAGATTACAGCCAGCCAGAAGACATACTCAGGGATGCTGACATAGCAATGTACCGCGCCAAAGCGCTGGGTGGGGCGCGGTATGAACTCTTCAAGCCAGATATGTATACTACCAATCAGTGACCGAGGAACGAGGCGCAAGCCCCTGGCTTCAGACATGGGGATAAGCCGATAAGCGGTTTTAACCGCCTTGAATAAATGGTTATACGTTTATTCAAAGCGCTATAATTAAGCGATGCAAACCCTAACTTACGAGTACAAACTAAAACCTACACCTAAGCAGTCCCAAATCTTTGAGCAATGGCTTGAGATTTGTCGCCAGGTCTACAACTATGCTTTGCGCTCTCGCAAAGACTGGGTTAATTCTCGTAAATGTCAGGTGAACGCTTGCAGCATCAAGCAGGAATATATCCTGCCTGCTGATGCAGCAAAACCTACGTTCTATAGTCAATGCAAGTCACTTGCAGCGGCAAAACAAATCAATCGAAATCTCAAAGTCCCTCATACTCATGTGCTGCAACAAGTTCTTAGAACATTAGAAGCAGCGTTTGTAGCAATGTGGGAAAGAGGTCACGGGTTCCCCCGCTTCAAAAAACGGATGCGTTCATTTGTGTATCCGCAATTGAACAAAGTGCCAGTTAAAGGAGACAAGGTAAACCTGCCTAAGATTGGATGGGTCAAAATGCACCTATCTCGTCCCTTGCCAGAAGGCTATGAGCTAAAACAGGTGAGGATTGTCAGGCGAGCTTCTGGTTTTTATGCCATGCTCACCTTGCAATCCCCTGCCGAAGTTCCTCAAGCAATACCCTCTGGTCATGGGATTGGAATTGATTTAGGGCTGCAATATTTTTTAGCCACTTCTGAAGGTTATCTGATTGCCAGACCTCGGTTTTTTGTGGATGGACAACGCAAGCTCAAATCGCTGCAACGTCAATTGAAGCGTAAAACTAGAGGTTCTAAGGAATCGCGACGGCTGAACCGAAAGATTGCTCGACACCACGAATACATCTCGAACGCAAGAGCGGACTTTCATTTCAAAACCGCTCATCATCTGTGCGACAGTGCCGACACGATCTTTGCTGAGGATTTAAACCTCAAAGCAATGTCAGCCGGAATGTTGTGCAAGCATACACTTGATGCAGGATTTGGGCAGTTCCTCAATATTCTTAGCCATGTATGTTTTAAGCGAGGCTCGTATTTTGCTCAGGTTAATCCCAATGGCACAAGTCAGACTTGCCCCAACTGTCAAACGCATACAGGCAAAAAAGATCTCTCAGAGCGAGTTCACAACTGTCCTGAGTGTGGGTATGAAACGAATCGAGATGTAGCCGCAGCGCAAGTGGTGATGCAACGTGGATATACAGCGGTAGGGCATACCGCAGTGAAGCTTGATGAGGGTAAAGTCAATAGACTCCCATAGATTCAAGAATCCCCGTCCCTTTAGGGCTGGGGAGTGTCAACTTCAGTTCCCAATTTCCTCAAACCTCAGCAGTCTGATGTTCTTGTTGTCTTTCTACAAATGTCTGGACACGGGCGCGGTATTGTCTTAAGGTTTCATCTACCCAATCGCGATCATTACTATTAGCATACAAATGTACTAGTGGTTCGCTAGCGTCTGGTAGAACTAATAGCCAACTGTCGTCATAGGGCTGACAAATTTTCACGCCGTCGATGAGTTCGAGATTTTGGGCTGGGTGAGTTTCAACTAAGTAGCGCATCAACGCACCTTTGGCTGTCCAAGGACAGCGAACTGTGTGAGCTTTGTGAATCACACGGGGCAATTCTGAGCGGACTGTAGCCAAAGAACGCTCCTGGATGGTGAGCATTTCAATGATTTTGGCAATGCAAAACATGGAATCAAATCCTGGATGCAATTGCGGGAAAATGAAACCGATGTCTCCACTACCACCCAAGACGACATTTGGGTTTTTCTGAGAAGCTTCCATCAAAGCTGTTGGGTTGGCTTTGGTGCGGATGATTTTACCATCGTGGCGACGGGCAACTTGTTCGACTCCGCTAGAAGCATGAACCGGTACAACTACTGTGCTTCTGGGATTAGCCATCAAGATCATGTCCACCATTAGCGCTGTCAACATTTCCCCACGAATCGGAAAACCCGATTCATCAACTAAAATCAGTTGTTCGCCATTAGCCGATACTTGGACACCAAAGTTAGCTTTCAATGCCTCGACTACATGGCCTAATTGAGTCAGCAATCCTTCGCGGTCAGTGGTTGACATGGCGGTTTGATTGAGACTGGCATTTAGTACCACCGCATCAGCACCAAATTTATCTAACATTTGCGGCAAGACTGCCCCAGATACGGCGTATACATAATCAATCACCACTTTGGCTCTGCTGTTTCGCAATGTATCGACATGCAATAATTTCTCAAAGGCGGTGCAGTAGCGGTCAATGACTTGGCTGGGATAGGAAACATCGCCAATTTCGTGAATTTGCGATCGCCGCATATCTTCTTTAAAATAAGCCCCTTCAATTTTCTTTTCTAGGGCTTTTGAGATATTAATGCCCTTGGCATCCATGAATTCGATCAAAATGTAATCTGGGCGGTCTGGGTGGACTCGCACATGAATACCACCAGCTATCAACATTGTAGGGATAACCGTGCGAGCGATGGGGATAGCTGTGGCATCGAGGTTTTGAATATCAACACCTACTGACATCAAACCGGCAATGAGCGATCGCGTCACCATCCGTGAGACATTACGCTGGTCGCGGGAAACCGTGATTTTAGAACCAGGCTTCAAAGTAGAACCGTAAGCAGCCCCCAACTTTACGGCAAATTCTGGAGTAATGTCAATATTAGCTAATCCTTGTACCCCGCGCTGCCCAAATAAATTGCGCTGAGCGGTATTACCCCAAATCAGGTTGATGTTTAAAATAGCACCTGACTCAATCTTTTTACTCGGCCAAACACGCACACCAGGGCTAATTTGAGCTTCTTCTCCAACAGTAGAAAGCGAACCGACAACAGCCGCTTCTAATACATGAGCGCGGCGGTCTACACGAGTACCACGGGAAATTACACAGGCTGAAAGATGTGCTTCTTCACCAATAATTGCACCGTTCCAAACAATCGGTCGCTTGAGATTTGCATCTGCGCCAATCGTGACATTATCACCAATTACTGTACCGTCTTCAATCTGTACTCTTGCCCCAATGCGGCAATTATCGCCAATCACGGCTGGGGTTTCAATCACTGCTGCATGATCGATATAAGTATTTTGACCTACCCACAACCCAGGTGAGATTTCTTTATAGGGAAAGTCGAGTTCTACCTTACGAGCTAGTGCATCATACTGGGCTTCACGATAGGCATCTAAATGACCGACATCGCACCAGTAACCTTGGGCGATGTAGCCATACATAGGTTCATTTTTTGCCAACAGCAGTGGAAATAAGTCTTTGGAAAAATCAGATTCAGTGTTAGCTGGCAAATAATCTAAAACTTCTGGTTCAAGAATGTAAGTGCCAGTATTGACGGTATCAGAAAAAATCTCACTGGTAGAGGGTTTTTCTAAAAAGCGACAAATTCGTGCTTGTTCATCAGTAATTACCACACCAAATTCAATCGGATTCGGAACCCTAGTTAGAATTAAAGTTGCTTTTGACTGTTTTTGTTTATGAAATTCAATTGCTGCGGTGAGGTCAAAATCTGTTATGCTGTCACCGCTAATTACCAAAAAAGTTTCATCAAGGAGTTCAGCGATATTCTTCACACATCCTGCCGTACCCAGAGGTTGGTCTTCTTCGACAGCGTAGGTCATCTGTACACCAAAATCGCTGCCATCTTGAAAGTAGTCTCGCAGAACATCAGGTAGATAATGCAGTGTTGCAATAACTTCTGTGATTTGATGTCGTTTGAGGAGATTAATGATATGTTCAGCAATTGGTCGATTTAATATCGGCACCATAGGTTTGGGCAGATCGCAAGTTAACGGGCGAAGCCGCGTTCCTGAACCGCCTGCCATCAGCACTGCACGCATAAATCCTCCTTAGCTATTTGCAGCATTTGCTGCTTCAAGACCCATGAGATCAGTTTTGTGATTCTTGTTCTAGTCTCCTATGGATATTGATATTTAAGTAACATCCGCAAGACGCATCTATGAAAAATGAGTATATTTACTCTGTAGATAGCTAGTTTTGCCTAACGATAATCAATTAAGAAAAATTGTCTTTGAAGTAACTATACTAGACCTGCCGTGAAAATGGGAATTGGGCATTGTCATTCGTTATTGATTCTCCGCAGAAGGGCAGGGCTTTAAACCCAATTTTTTGGTAAATCGACCGAATGCAGCACATCAGGCTTCAGAGACACTACGCGAACAGCTCAAACTTTTGGCTTTGTCATTAGTCATTGGTCATTTGTATTGACAAAGAACAAAGGACAAATGACCAATAACAGTTTAAGTCCTGCTAATCGTCATTCAAATTACATCTTTGCGTCTCCGTGTCACGGCGTCTTAAGAGCAGTTTGAACTATACAAATTAAAAGCGCAACAGCTTATACTTGATGTAGGACTACTTAACTCAAATGCTATTAGTTACTCACGGAGTTCATGGGAATGGTTAAATTAATTATTGTTGCTTTGATAGGGGTTTATGTAGTTGGTGTTTGGAAGTTTTGGAAAGGATTTGAGCGGACTAATTTTAGTCCAAGTTTACCAAACCGTATTGGTTTAGCTTTGTTATGGCCAGCTTTATTTATTACTAATCCATCCTATCGCCGTAACTTTAGAAAAGCGTTGAAGGGCTAGAAACTACTATTAACGAGTTCCGTGGGGTTAAATCCCCCGGTGCTATAATCGGCAAGTTTTGTGTTGGGGTCTTACAAAGTTGAGGCAGTGTGATCTTGGGGAGCCACTGCGCCCTTCGGGTTTCCCGGCAGCCGCGCAAGTGGCGTGGTTTCCCCCATGAACAACTGCCGTCAGTGAGGAGGAAACCCAAAGAGTGACTTTGCGCTAAATCCCCATTACAAAACTTAATTACGGATTACGAACTTGTATTTAAGCGATCACATTTTTTTAATAAAATAAAGTCGGCTTCAAGACCTAAGTTATCCCTATCCCCTATCCCTTATCCCCTGCTCCCTATCAATCATTTCTGTTGATTCTTTACCCTCAAGCAAATTATGAGAATAACTAGGTTGAGAAAAACCATCTGCGATATCTTTGATAAAACCAGCTACGGGTACTGCAATTAATAAACCCAACACACCAGCAATATTGGTTCCTACCAATAAAGCAACTATCACCCATATTGGTCTCAAACCTGTAATACTACCCAACAAACGTGGTGCGATCGCTTGGTCAATTAACTGATCAATTACAATAGCTACAGCAAACACCTTCAACGCTAACCAAAAATCGTGTGATGCGATGATTAAAACTATTCCTAACAAACTCACAATATCGCCAAAAGGAATCAAACTTAAAAATCCAACTCCCAAACCAAACAGCAAGCCAAACTGAACTTGAAATATTAAGAATAATAAAGTTTCTGAAACTCCCATTAATAAAGCCAAAGTTCCCTGACCAATTAGGTAATTTTGGAAATTCTGCTGAATAGACTTGCTGACCTTTTGAGCAAAATTACCTGGTATTTTCTTAAATATTCCCTCCCAAAGTCTGGGCCCATCTAATAATAAGTAAAAAGTTATGACTACCGTAATTAACGCTTCAGATATACTATCAATAGTATCAATAATAATGCCCAATAGTTTATCAGAGAGATACTCTAATTCATCAGGTAATCGGTCAGTTATGCGTGTGAATAGCTGACTTAAATCTATATTTAACTTATGGCTAAAAAGCCAGGTATTTAAAATTTGTACTTTCTCCTCGCTGGAATCAATCCATTGAGGTAGCAGTCTAACCATCTCATGAAATTGCTCTAAAGCAATAGGTAATAAAGTAATACCTACAGAAATAATAAATACCAAAGTCAAAATAAAAACTAATGCTACTGCATAGTTGCGTTTAACTCCTTGTCGCTGGAGAATTGAGACAGGGTAGTTTAAAATGAAAGCCAGTAAAGTAGCTAGGATAAAAATTGTTACTAAGGGTTGAAAACTTTGAAAGAACTGAAACGCTAGCCAAAAATTGAGAAAGGCTAAAGGAAATAACAGCGTTAAAATTAACCATTTAATTAGTTGGTTGAGTGAAAAAGGCATATTTGAAATTCAAAATTAAAGACATTTACCCTACGTAGTCTTGCTATAGGCAGAGATTTAAACTTTGACTAAGTAAGTTAGCAAGAGAAATTCAATGTATATGAATAAATATGATTTTAATGTATAGTGCGTTGTCGCGCAGCGCAACTTAAATTGTTGACGGTGCATTAGCCTACGGCATAATACACCCTACATTGATGACATTCATATTTATTCATATAGCTTGAAGTATTAGCGCCGATTTACTTACTAAGTTTCACTAAAAGCGGAAAATTGCTCATCATTTATTCTGCCTGCTTGATATAGAGTTGTGGTAATTTCCGAAATAGTTAAAACCGCATGAGCGCGATAACCATTTTGTTGCAACTTATCTTGCACTTTTTGCTCATGATCAATAAGTACCACAATATCATTTACATTTAATCCTGCTGATTGTAGCTTTTCTGCTCCTTCCATCACACTTTTACCACTGATCAGAATATCATCAACTACCGCAACAGTTTCTCCAGGATAAAAATTACCTTCAATTACTCTCCTAGTTCCGTGTGCTTTAACTTCCTTGCGAGGAAAAATCATCGGACATTGAAGACGCAAGGCTAAACCAGTAGCAGTAGGTAAAGAACCATAAGGAATACCTGCCAATCTATCAAAAGTAAGGTTTTTCAAAATATTCTCATAAGCAGTGAGAACTTGATTAAATATTTGTGGATTAGAAATGATTTTGCGTAAATCGATGTAATAAGGAAATATGGCTCCTGATGCTTGGACAAAATTGCCAAACATAATGCAGCCAATATCATAAAGTTGTAAAATCAAATCTTGTTGAGGGTGTCGATTTAAAAAACAAACATCAGGCAGCCACACAGAACAGGTAGAATTATCTTGAACATTTTCAGCTTTTAAATGATTAATTTCTGCACGTAAAATTTGAACTTCTTCAGATAATTTTTGATGTCCCAACATATCTTGAGGAACTGGAATCAGCAAACCATCACCGCTACTATTTAAACCTGCCGCTATAACTTGCTTTAAGTTACCACCTTCCGCCCAAATGCTACGTGCCATAATCAATCTTTCAGGAGCAATTGAGCGAATAAGTGCAAAAGTTTCAGGATTTGTTGTACCTACTTCCAAACCCAACTGTTCTGGAGTTCCCCAGTTTTTTGATTCCTTGACTACCTGTAAATAAAAAGGTGACTCCTTTGTCGGGTGTTGTTGTAAGATTTCTGCTCTGGAATTAGCAGTACAACATAGAATAAACACAGCTTTATCAGCATAGACCAAAAAAGGTGCTACATGGTCTTGTCCGGCGTAGGGACTGAGGGTTATTGCATCTACGTGCCAATCTGTAAACACGGTGCGAGCAAAGACAGTACTAGTATTTAAGTCACTATGTTTAGCATCTAAAATAACAGGGATATGGTCTGGAATAATGGCTAAAGTTTTATGCAATAGTTCTAAACCTGGGATTCCCAAGGCTTCATAAAAACCAAGTGTAGGTTTATAAGCACAAACAAAATCAGCAGTTTCAGTAATAATAAATTGCAACCAATTCCATAAATTAGCAATAACATCTTGAGATTCGTAACTAGCAGGCATCATCTCTGGATTAGGATCAAGACCTACAAATAGTAAGCTTTGATTTTGTAAGATGTTATAGTTCAATTTATCAAAAAAGTTCATTATTTTAAGTTCTGGTTATGTAAATAGACAATTTATGACTTTCTCAAAGCCCTGCAAACCATTCGTAACCTTGGTCTTCCCAGTAGCCCTTAAAAAGGGATAAGTAACTAACTAGCGTAATTTGAGTTACCCACTTACTCTGCTTATAACCAAGTTTGATTGGTGAAGCTAAACGTAAAGGCGCACCATTTTCTTTTGGTAAAACATCGCCATTTTTTTGATAAGCTAATAAAGTTTGCGGATGTAAAGCTGAAGCTATATCCCAACTTTCATAATAGCCGTCGGCAGATTTAAAGTATGCATATTGGACATTATCTTTAGGTTGAGCAAGTGCAATAATTTCTTGCAAACGCACACCACCCCACTGCACGATCGCAGCCCAACCCTCAACACAAACATGGCGAATAATCATAGAACTTGAAGGTAAAGCTTGAATTTCTGTTAGGCTTAGACTCAGAGGATTATTGACCTCACCGTTAACAATCAAACGATATTTTTCTAGGTCAATAATCGGAGTATTTCTAAATGAATTAATAATCAACGCTTCTGGCTCAATCTCACTTAGAGAAAATTCCGGTACAGGCTTTTGCGATTTAAAGATTAACTTTTCGACATTCTGATTTAATGGTTCTGAAAGCTTACCTACAATATCTTCAAATATCGGTGTACCGCAGCCACCAAGTAAGAAGCTAATGCCAGAAACCCCAGAGAGTTGTAAAAAATTACGGCGTTTTATTAGAGAGCGATTAACACGAATTATCATAATTTGTGATTTTTTATTTTTCCCTTATTTCACATTTCCTATTCCCCATTCACCAAAACATCGATTCTGTCAATTCAGTACCTCCGGCTTTACGTCCTAATAGAGAGTGAATTATGGCAAATGCAGTTACTATTGGCACTGAGGCAAAGTGAACGATTCGCAGGGCTTGCCAACTGCCAAATATATCTACAATCCAAGGAAATTGAGCAGGTTTATACATACCAATTCCTGTGAATAAAGCTAACAGCAAGATAGGGATAATCGCTGTATAGGCAATGCGATGCCAAGCATAAATTAAGCGTTTGGAATTTTGACTTTTTTGTAATGCTTTAATGTCATTAACTCCTACGAATCGATATCGCCAACGTTGAGTAATTAAAATATAAATTCCATACCAGAGGAGATTTAAGGAAAATAGCCACATCCCTGCAAAATGCCAGTGTCTACCACCTGCTAACCAACCTCCTAAAGTAAATATTGCAGGAATGTGTAAACCTGCACGTCCACCAAAAACAGGATTGGCGTTGTAAATTTGTAGTCCGCTAGTGAGCATGATAAACAAGCTAATGATGTTACATGAGTGAAAAATTTTGGCTCCTATTGCTTGGGTTGGTAACTTTTGAGTTTTGATTGAGGTCATACTATATTTTGGGAAATAGGAGGGGTTTAAAATGCAGAGGGACGCAAAGTAAGCGCAGCGCAAAGTTTTGTTCGCGTAGCGTCTCCGTCAGGAGAAGGAGGGTTTCTCTGCGTAGGAACGCCACTTGCTTCAAGCCGGGGAACCCGTCCAACGCAGTGGCTCAACTTTTCAAGACAGAGGTATGCAGAGGTTTTGCAAGAGAATTTGCGAATAATTGTTTAAAGCACCATTATTTATTTATGGAGATTGTAATGCGTGAATTTTGAATTAAGCGAAGGGGTTGACCTCTGTTACAAGAACTTTATTTGCACTACATTTTACAGGTTATCCGGATCTGTCGAGACGCCCTGGAATAAAGCTACATACTCAATCCTCTGTATCTCAGCCGGAACATCACTCTTTGATGTACTCGACAGCAAAACAACTCTCATCAAACTGCCTCAGTGATTTTACTGGGGCAGTTTGGTATTTGCTCGGTGAATTTCTAGGTAATACCTTGAGCTAAAACTTCGTTACCTAAGTAAAAAAGCTTAACCTAAATTTGTACAAAATTTAACTCAATCTTTGCTAATACTGTGTGGCTTAGTAAGAAGATTGTGTGGTAAGAATGTTAAAGCACAGTATATCTATCGGGATTTAGATGTATCAGTTTCATCAACACAGAGATAAAACCCAAGTTAAAGGCTTTTGGAAGTTGCTGTCCACCACAATTAAAGATTCTAGATTAAGGATTGTAGATTCATGAAACTGCAACTTCTCATCCCAATTTACAAAAATCCTGATACGCGTGGGTGTTTCGTAGGGGTTTAGCATTGCTAAACCCCTATCTGGGTATTTGTATCGTTATTAACGTGAAATGATATCAACATCAGCAGATTCTGAGCAGAACTATTCAGTATGCACGCGCGGACTCTCTTCATTAGCAGCTCAGGTACATACTTAATCAACAAAGTGTATCACTTGGGACGATTAGAGATACTGAGATAGGCGATCGCTTGATTCTGCATACAATTTGGACAATTTTTTCTGTGGTGTTTTTTTACTGAACTTGAGGAGTATCAATGCTTGAGGCTGTCGTTGTTGCTTGGCTATTACTGTTTGTTGGTGATTTCCTTTCGACTTTCGTCTACCACGTACCAGAGCATGTTTTTGGTAGCCTTCATTTAACAACGCATCATTCTTGGAAAAAAGACTTTCGCCACTACGCCATTCTCACATTCAATGCCCAAGTTCTCTTGGATGGTATCTTAGGTGCGCTGCCATATCTGCTTATGGCAGTTTTTTTATGGTCTTTCTCTCCAATAGGTGTTATTTGTGGGCTACTGTTTGGTCAGTTTCATGTGTGGTGGAGACACATTGCAGTTTTAGGTTGGCAAACTCCAAAACCTATAACAATACTGTGCCAGTTTCTTTTTATCACCACACCTGAGCAACACTGGATACACCATCAAAAAACTAACGTAGGTTTTGGTGATATTTTCACATTCTTTGAACACCCAGCTAAAACTTGGATGCGCTGGTTACGCTTACTCAGGGTACATTTGCGTTACTCGCGTGTTTAGGGAATGGGGAATGGGGAATTATCATTTGTCATTTGTCATTTATTACTGATTATTCTCCGCGTCCTGTGCGTCCCCCCATCTCCGCGTCTCAATCCCCAGTCCCCAGTCCCCAGTCCCCAATCCCCAATCCCCAGTCCCCAGTCCCTGTGATCTTAAAAATCCACTCCTCGTTTAAGTTCTACTCCTTGATTGGCATAGTGTTTGTGGCAGTATACTTCAGAGTGAACGCTGGCTAGGTCAAAGTAAGCAGGTTGATTTTGACAGCGGCCGGTGATGATGATTTCGGTGTCACGGGGTTTGCGGAGTAAGGCTTGGACTATGGGTTCTACGGGGAGTAGTTCTAAGTCAACGGTGGGATTGAGTTCATCGAGAATGATGGTTTTATATAGTCCAGAAGCGATCGCAGTTTTGGCAATTTCCCAACCGCGTTCAGCTTCTACGTAGTCCAATTCTTGCCGAGAATTACGCCAGACGATCGCATCTCGACCACAGCGTTGATGATCTACTACTTCAGGATACGATTGCTGTAAGGCGGCGATCGCTGCATCTTCTGTGTAACCACTGCCACCTTTGAGCCACTGCATAATTAATACACGAGTAGAACCTGGGTGATTGATGCCTCTACCGATTGCCTGTAAGGCTTTGCCCAAAGCGCTAGTAGATTTACCTTTACCTGCACCAGTATAAATTTCAATACCCTCAAGTAATAGTGCTTTTGCAGTCGCGTGGTGTTGGGGTTTCATTTCTGAGTGCAGATCTGCAATATCAAGCAACTTTTGTGGCGCACCGCGTCCAGTAGCGATGATTTCTAACTCCTGGGGTTTAGATTTTAATGTCTGCACCACCTCGTCCACTGACAGTAAACCTAAATCTAAGACAGGGTTAATTTCATCTAAGACTACAACAGAATATAAATCAGAAGCCAGCGCACCTTTAGCCACATCCCAACCCCGTGCCGCTTCTGCTCGGTCAAAGGAAGTAATTTGCTCAGGCCCAAAAAACTCTGCTCTGCCGGTGCGAACTTGGTCTATTAAATGCGGAAAACCTCGCTGCAAAGCTGCGATCGCACCATCTTCATCATAATCACGTTCTGGCCCCTTTAAAAACCGCAGTAGTAAAACCCGGTTGGAATAGCTAGGTGTATTTATCCCCAAGCCAATCGAGCGCAAAACCACCCCTAAAGCTGCTTGAGACTTACCTTTCCCCGCACCATCGTAGACGTGAATTTGACCAGCGAGCCGTTCAGGACGCACTTGCGCCGTGCGAATACCGATACCGTTCCTTGTCATCTCTCGAAAAGCTGTATTCTAGCGTAATTTATACCAATGTAAAAGGGACTGGGTTTGAATTTTGAAAATGTTGTGGATTACCAGGTAGAGACGCGGTAAGGCATCAAGTAAAAATAAGTAGTGCGAGCATCTTGCTCGCGCGGGCAAGATGCCCACACTACAAATATTAAATTGTTCAACTTATTTTTACACGAATCCTAACTTCAGCAACTAAGTATTAAAAGCAAGAGCATGTATAAACACAATCAATAGGTAATACTGTTACACAAGTATGGCAAACAACAAGAACAATGCGATAATTGCCCCCATCACCCTTAACATGCTGTTATGCATTCAAATTACGTACCTATTTTTGAGGTTCATCCTTTGTCATTGGTCACTGTTGGGCGTTAAGCGTTCCCTCTGAAACAAAAAATACGCAATTTAGACCTACATCCGCTGATCGCAGTTATACTCTCTAAAGTTAACACTTGCCGCTAACCTTTATGCTAGAAAACTTCGCACTTCCTAAAATTATTCCAATTGGTGTAGTTTTGTTTAATTTTTTATTTTTCTTGATTGCTATTCCTATTGAAGCATATATATTTCATAATCGGCTAAAATTCGATAAAAAAACTAGCACTTTTTATGCTATATCTGTTAACTTATTTTCTGGTGTAATTGGTTGGGTTGCATTTTTTTTGTCAGAGCCAATTTTGGCTATAGATATCAAATCAGAATTAATTAATTATGTATTTTTCAATAGTTTTAAATCTGCCAACACACCATTTGTATTAATTGTAACTGCTTTTATAATTTTCTTCGCTACCTTCTTAGCCAAGTTTTTGATTTTAAGAATATTATTAGTAACTTTGACAGAAAAACCTTGGGAGAAAAAAGAAGAAACTCAAATTTCTCTACAGCGACGAAAATGGCGTACTTTTAGCATGGCTAAATTGCAAAATACAAATTTAGTGACTACTACACTAATAGCTAACTCGTTAAGTTACAGTGTGATTACCATTATTTTGTTACTTCGTTATCGGTAAATCGAATAGAGAAATTCCCAACTTAATTTTTGAGCAAAATTATGAGACAAAGGCAGAATAAAAAACATGAATACTTTATTTAAAGATGTAATAGGAATTTTTAAATTTGTTGAAGAACTTTACGCAGGAGTTAAAAAAGTATTAGTTCCGCCAAAAGCTTATTCATGGCAGACATTGATTTATTTGAGTGTTTTTTCGTGGATAGTATCATATTTTGCGATCGGTTATATAAAAGATATCATTGCCTTTTGCGGTTGGTTATTTTTAATTGCTGGTACAGCTTGGTATACAACTGAAGATCCTCTGAGAGTTCCTGGTACTTTTATGCCAGTGGGAGCAGTCATCACCGGCTTTTTAGTTAGTGTTTTTGCATTTGGAAACCAAGAAGATATAATTACGCCAAGAACAATAGTTCTCTGGCCAACGATCGCAGCACTAATTACAGCAATTCCCGAATTTATTGAAGGAGATGATACAGACGCCAAAGCTCAAATTCCTAAACCAGAAGACCGCCAAAGAATTTTAATTTTACTTGGTAGTTCCATGGTACTGAGTTGCTGGCTACAGTTTTATTTTGTGATGGATAACTGGTTACAAGAATATCCGAGTTTACAAGCTGATAATTTTAAGCGTAGTACATTTGTTGTTAGAACAGAACAGCCAGTCCGAATACCAGCTAATGGTGTGATAATTCTAGACAAACTACAACCATTAGTAGAAGATCAAATAGCTGCAAAACCTTGGTCAGTAGTAGAAAGATGGTTGCTAGATGCAAAACCACAAATAGACAAATTGAGTAGACCAATAATTGAAAAAAACTTAGTCAAGTATGAAGAAAAAAGATTATGGGTTGCTGAACCACGTGTAGTTAATCTGAGGTCTAGTTCTGGATACATTCTAGATTTGTTAAGTATTTGGAGAGGGCCAAGTTCTAACCCACGGGGATACTACTTGAAAAAATCTTGTCGAGTAGAACCAGTTGCTGCAACCAACAAAGCCGGAGAAAAAATCACCGTTGCAGAAATTGCTTGCTTGCGCCTCAGCAAATTGATTGCTGGATCACCTCCGCCGATGCAGTAATGGGGAGTGGGGAGTGGGGGGATGAGGAAGACGCGGGGACGCGGGGACGCGGGGACGCGGTGAGACAGCGAGTAAAGGAGGGTTTCCTGGAGCAGGCGACTGCGTTAGCGCAGCGTTAGCGAGCTTGCGAGCGTCACCCGAAGGGGGACGCGGGGACGCGGAGAAATAATTAATTACAAATGAAAAATCACAAATGACAAATCATAGAATTTTTGTACTAGCAAAGAATGTGTTTCAGGAAGTTGTACGCGATCGCATTCTGTATATTATCGGTTTTTATGCGCTCATCCTTGCCGCTGCTTTTCGCATTCTACCGGAATTTGCGGCATCAACACAAGACAAAATGTTTTTAGACTTTGGTATGGCGGCGATGAGTGCGATCGGTTTAATTGTGACAATATTTATTGGTACAGGATTGATTAATAAAGAAATTGAAAAACGCACTATTTTATTGTTAATTGCTAAACCTGTCAGTCATAGTGAAATTATCATCGGCAAATACTTGGGTTTATCCACAGTACTAGCTATTTTGTTAGCCTCTATGACGGCGATTTATTTGGGTTTATTGCAGTTTGGCCATATTTCTCATCAAACAACGAGCATTATTGTTGCAGCAATGTTTATATTTTTGCAGTTGTCATTGATAACTGCTGTAGCTATTATGTTGGGTGTTTTTACTGCTTCTTTATTGGCGACTACTTTAACCTTTGCTGTGTATTTAATGGGTAACATTACACAAGATTTATTAGAATTTGGTCGGCTGAGTCGTAATTCCAGCGTCGAATGGTTAACTCAGGGTTTATATCTTATCTTGCCAGATTTATCGCGATTAGACTTGAAAAACGAAGCCGTTTATGGTGTTCAAGCACTACCAGATGCGATCGCACTCATGAGTAGTGCTGGCTATAGCTTGATTTACAGTACCATGTTGTTGGCGATCGCCATTTTCATCTTCTCAAAACGCGAATTTTAAAACTCACAAATTCAATAAATCACTATCTGTGGTTGCTCAATTGTGCCATCAGGCATGATGGTATCCCGCAATTTGGCATAAATTAGCTTTGTTTCCCAAAGATTGGCATCACGCAAATTTGCTTTAGTTAAGTTTGTCCATGTGAGGTCTGCACCAGTTAAATTAGCCTCGGTCAAATTAGCTTCTAACAAAATTGCTCCACATAGCTTTGCACCAGCAAGATTTGCTCTCACTAAGTTAGCTTCAATTAGTGATGTTTCTATTAACTTTGCTTTCCTTAAGTCTGCTTCACTCAAATCTGCACCACACAAAGAAGTACCCCAAAGATTACTACCCATCAGCTTGACTCGCCATAAAAAAGTTCCACACAAATTTGCTTGTTTTAAATCAGCATCAATTAAATTAGCCTCACACAAAGAAGCTTCATACAAATTAGCTTCACTTAAATCAGCACCCATTAAATTTGCACCACTTAAATTAGCACGAGTCAGGATAGAACCACACAGATTTGCTGAACGCAAATCCGCACCTATTAAGTTAATACCACTTAAATCAATATCTCTTAAATCAATTCCACTCAAGTCATATCCACTAAAATCCCGGTGCTGAAAACATTTATTTATAATTTGACTTGATATCAATTCCTGTTTGTCAGCATAATTTTTCATGGTATTTGCCTCTGGTGTAATCTGTCTGTAAAGGTCAATTTGGAGAGATACTGTATATTGAGAATACACTCCAAATGTACATAAACTGAACAGATATTCGGCAATAAATTTAGACAAAATTGCTAAAACGTTGAAAATCCACTGTTGCTTGAGTTTTTATAACAATAAATGCTGACATAAATCAGGAAATATTGATATAGCAATCCTAAATCATTAGCGGTAGGGATAGCGTAGCGTAAAGCCTACGGCATAGCTTCGCTTAGAGCGAGTCATCTCCCAAGGGGAGACGCCAAAGGCGAACGAGCGTCGGTACGAGCGTCCGAAGGAGCGTCATTACGAATTACGTCAGCGTAGCGTCAAGCCTGCGGCATAGCTTCGCTTAGAGCGAGTCCTAGATAGCATCAGCGTTAGCGTTAGCGAGGTACGAGCGTCAGCGTCAAGCCTGCGGCATAGCTTCGCTTAGAGCGACACAGGAGCGTCGCGTCATTACGAATTACGCCTAATGTGAATTAAAAACTTTAATTTTGTAGGGTGCGACCAGGCTGAAATGATGTAATAAGTTTTCTTGTGGGGTGGGTCGTAAAGCCATTGGTGTCAACTTAAGCTAGAAATATCTTCGGTATTAGCTTCCTCACCCGCCAAGAAATAAATTTCTTGGCTAATAGCTCAAGTCTACTTCAGTAGACTCAAAATCTTGGGGGATATTCAGTCATCTTGAGATGACTTTTGCTATTAGCAAGGAACTTCAGTTTCTTGCGGGACATCGGTTCTAATTTAACTTGACAACAATGGGCGTCTAGCCCGCCACGGACGGGCAAAACGCCCATTCCACAAGAGTTCTTTTTAATGCAATATTTTAGTCTTGACACACCACTGCTACTGAATGGTACTTAACCTAGATTTAGGGTGAGGGCATTGACAAAATCATCATTCGTTTTAATATCTAATTCACATTAGACGTTAATTATTTAATCTTCCTCTGTACCCAGTTCCTCCGGGAGCGGAGGCCCCAAGTTCCCCAGTCCCTATCATTTTTATCTTTTAAGATTATTTCAATCTATACTTAAAGGTTCTTAATAAATTTCTACTTTTTGTTGTAACTTTAATCACAAATCGATCCAGCTAACGAAAGCTATTCGAGGTAGGGCATCTACGGTTCAGTACTAACAAAAATCATCTCTAATAATCCTTGTTTACTAAATTTTTACTAAACCCCTATCTCAAGGAGGATTTATTTGACTCTCAAGTTCGATTAAAAGAATACGGGGATTCATGATGTTTGATACTTTCAAAGCTGAGAGTGGGGATTGGGTAATGGAAATTAAAATCTAATACTTGATACTCAGAACATAATACCCAATATTTAATACTCAATACCTGATATAGGAATCCGATTTGATTACTGAATACTCAATAAAAACAAGCCGTATTTTTGAGATAAACATTGTAAGCCTCACAATACTTTCCTGATGAATAATTCTAGCTTTTGAGTAAAAAATCCCGTTGAGTTTATTGCAACTAACAAGATGGAAGACCAGGAAAAGTCAGATTATCAGCCGATTGAAGAGGAGCTAAAAAATACACCCCCAAGTAGAACACAAGTGGGCGACTATACGATCGCAGTTGTGAACGAGGGGATGGTGCTTCAACTCTTTGACGGCAGCATAACAGCATGTAATGCCAGTGCCGAAAGGGTTTTAGGACTCACAACCGAGCAAATCCAGGAATGGATTGCTCAACAACCGCAGTTATTACCCTTTGGTCAGCCACCCTCAGAGAATTTACCACAGGAAGTTGTGAAATATCACAGCAGCGATGAAGGGGAACCCTCGCTTGGCAACTTTCCGCAACTTCGACTCCAGAAAACCCCTGCTTCAACATTTGTTTGTCAACAATTGACTCAACTTATTTGTGAAGATGGGTCGCCCTTGAGCGCGGAAAATCACCCGTCTGTGGTGGCTTGGAATACAGGAAAACCTTGTTGTAATTTCGTTTTGGGTTGGTATAAACCAAACGGTGATTTAGTTTGGCTGTTGATGAACTCACAGCCTTTATTTTTACCGAATACGGTCGTGCCCTATGCAGTTGTATTGACCTTTATTGATATTACAGAGGTCAAACAAGTAAATCACAAAACAAACCGCTTAGTGGAGATGACAGCGGTAGATAGGAATATAACTGAGCGCCAGCAAAGGCATGATTCGTGGCAAGATGCTTTATCGATTCTCGCCTTTCATCTAGAGAACTCCCCTTTGGCGGTAATTGAGTGGGATCATGAGTTTCGTGTGTCTCGTTGGTCACAGACAGCTGAGCGCATTTTTGGCTGGCAAGCTGAGGAAGTTATGGGTAAAAGATGTCACGAATGGCAATTTGTTTCTACTGAAGATAAAGAGACAGTTCAAGACGTAATTAGAAGGTTGTTTCGTGGCAGTGAAAAACAGCTGATTTGTCGAAACCGCAACTATACTAAGGATGGTTCCGTTGTCTATTGTGAGTGGTATAATTCAGCCTTATCTGATGAATCGGGTCAGTTAGTTTCAGTATTATCTCTAGTACTTGACGTGACTAGTCGCACCAGAGCAGAGACAGAAAAAGAACAAATGCTGATGCGATCGCGGCAATATGCGAGCCAACTACATGGATTAACCGAGGCTGCATTGACGATACATTCAACACTCTCTATCGAAGAAGTTACCCGAATCATCACCGAGCAAGCCCGTACTATTATTGGCGCACATCAATCAGTCACCAGCTTAATAGACAGTCATGGTTGGGCACACTCGATTAGTTCGATTTCACTTTCAGATAAGTATGCTGCGTGGCGAAATTACCAAGAAAAACCAGATGAATCAGGCATTTATACTTATGTCCGTCAAATAAATCGTCCGATACGCATGACTCAGGCCGAACTAGTAGCCCATCCTCGCTGGCAAGGATTTGGTAAAGAAGCCGACAAGCATCCACCAATGCGGGGGTGGCTAGCTGCACCTTTAAAAGGCAGAGATGGAAAAAATATTGGACTAATTCAGTTATCAGATAAATACGAAGGTGAATTTACCCAAGAAGACGAAGCCATTCTAGTGCAATTAGCCCAGATGGCAGCGATCGCCATTGAAAACACCAATTTATACACAGCAGAACAACAAGCGCGAACTCTAGCCGAACAAGCAAACTGTATTAAAGATCAATTTCTCGCCGTCCTTTCCCACGAACTCCGCTCACCATTGAACCCCATATTAGGTTGGTCTAAACTCCTCCAAAGTCGTAAATTTGACCCATCAAAAACAGCATTAGCACTGGAAACAATCGAGCGAAATGCTAAGTTGCAAGCTCAATTAATTGAAGACTTACTAGACGTATCACGAATTTTTCAAGGTAAACTGACCTTAAACGTAGAGACAGTAGATTTAGTATCCACAATTATTGCTGCGCTAGAAACGATACGCTTAGCAGCTCAAGTCAAATCCATCGATTTAAAATTATCGATTTTAGATTTTGGAGCAGAGGGGAATGCAAAATTTTTAGTTATGGGTGATTCCAATCGCTTGCAACAAGTTCTTTGGAATTTGCTCTCCAACGCTGTTAAATTTACACCTCCAGGAGGACGAATAGAGGTGCAATCGTCAATAATTAGTTCTCAGTGGTCACTAGTCAGTTGTCAAGAAAAACAGCTAATCAGTAATCGTTATGCTCAAATCAAAATTACAGACACCGGTCAAGGTATTAACCCTGACTTTTTACCCCATGTGTTTGATTACTTCCGGCAAGCAGATAGCGCCACCACCAGAAAATTTGGTGGATTAGGACTAGGGTTAGCGATCGTCCGACAAATAGTAGAACTTCACGGTGGTACAGTCATGGCAGAAAGTTTAGGCAACGAAAAAGGAGCGACTTTTATAGTCAATTTGCCACTACTGCACGCAAAAGCAACTGTAAAAGAAAGCCAGCAAGAAACACAAGTGGATTCCGAGTTCACCAATCTTCAAGGATTTAAAATACTAGTTGTTGACGATGACGATGATTCACGAGACTTTATCAGCTTCGTGCTAGCAGAAGAAGGGGCAGAAGTAATCGCCGTACCGTCAGCAGTTCAAGCATTGCAAGCCATCACAGAATCCAAACCAGACGTTTTATTAAGTGATATTGGAATGCCAGACATGGACGGTTACATGCTGATCAGCCAAGTCAGAACTTGGAAACCAGAGCAAGGGGGGCAGATCCCAGCGATCGCCCTCACAGCCTATGCAGGAGAGTACAATCAACAACAAGCCCTCTCAGTAGGATTTCAGATGCACATCACCAAGCCAACAGAACCCTCTGAGTTAGTTGCAGCAGTGACAAGATTGGTTAGTCATTAGTCATTGGGAACTGGGGACTTGTACTGAGCAAAGTCGAAATATGGGGAATTGTGTAATCTCTTTACTTCCCTGCGTCCCCCTCATCCCCCCACTCCCTTCGACTTCGCTCAGGGAGCGGCTTAATTACGAATTACGTTAGCGCAGCGGTAGCGAGTCCTCGATAGCGTTAGCGTTAGCGAAGCGGTAGCGAGTCCTCGAGCGTCAGCGGTAGCGAGGTACGAGCGTCAGCGGTAGCGAGGTACGAGCGTCAGCGTTAGCGACGCAGGAGCGTCGCGTCATTACGAATTACGTTAGCGCAGCGTTAGCGAGTCCTCGATAGCGTTAGCGTTAGCGACGCAGGAGCGTCGCGTCATTACGAATTACGAATTATTTAATCTCCCGCAAGTGTCCGTGTATAAATTTCTTGACCTTGGGCATCAAAGAGGAAAAGAGACTGGTTCGCGTTTTCAGCGATGACGGCTAGTGCTTCTCGTAGGGTTTGTAAATGATTGCTAACTTCGATGGAGGTACTTGAGTTTTCAGGATCGGCATTAGCGATGCTATTTTGCACTACTTGGTCATACTCTGGAGTTAACTGTACGATAATTCCTTTGTTGTTGATGTTAAAGCTGCAAATCCGAATTCCGTTAACACAAGTTTTTTCTAAGTCAGTGCGAGTTTGTTGTAAATTTCCGATGATTTGGAGTTTTTCTTGCGCTTGTTTGAGTGCAGTTGAGTAAGGTGTAATCAAGGTTTGAGCTTGATTGTAGTATGAGCTATCACCAGAAATTTGTTTAGCTGTTTGCAAAGCTTGTTCCCAGTAGGTGACTGCTGCTTGCCATTGATGTTGTTGTTCATAGGTTTTAGCAACTTTGGCATTGCTAATGGCTTGTTGGTAGGCTTTAGCAGCTAATTGTTCTTTGGTGGCGCGATCGCGTGCTGCTGCTAATTTAGGTTTATATTCTGCTAATAGCTTTTGGGTTTCTTGGTAGGCTGGGCTAGTTCGGGGAATGGCATTTAAAGCATTAACTGCTAACTGCCAAGTAGATTGCACTTTTTGAAAATCTCTCAACGATTTGGCAGTGGCTGCTTGTTTTGTCGCAGTGCTAGCTACAGCTTTTGCTGCTGAGAGTTTTTTCAACCATTTTTCCTCTCCCAACATCTGTTGATTTACAGTGAGTAAATTAATCCGATAATCCAGTAATTTTGCTTGTACTAACTCATAAAGCTCGCTGTTGGGACTGATTGCCTCTAATGGTGCGATCGCCTGTCGCCACAGATGTTGTCTAGCTTGCAACTCTTCTAGAGAATTTACAGGAGCTTGAATTTTTTGTGCCGCTAAGGCAGCCACATCCAACGCCTTTACCACCTGGTTAATTTTTTCTGACTGTCCAGACAAACTTGTTTTTAGTTCCTCTGCTTGCTGGTAACGAGTAGACCAACCAGGGACATTTGTCAAGTCTGTACTCACTGCCTCCAATTGCTGTTGCACCAGTAGCAATTCCTTTTGGGACTTAGCACGTTGCATCAGTCGTCTAGATTCGATTTTGAATTGCTCAGCAACTTGTATTTCTTTACACTCTAACAGCACACAAGGGCGAGTCAGCAAATAGCCACCAGCACCGAAAACAACACTTACCACCAAAGCTGCACCCAGCAAAATCGGTTTAACTTGGTGTACAGGCTTTTTCGGCAACAAATTCGGCGCATCGTCGAAAAACGGATCAAACGCGATCGCTTCTTCCTCCCCTGTTTCCTCCTCTACCGGATCAACTAAGGGGGGGAAGATTATGGAAGATGAGGATGAGGGAGATGAGGAGGATATCTCCGCGTCCTCTTCCCTCTTTGCGTCCCCCTTCGGGTTCGCAGTCGCCTGCGGAGGGAAACCCTCCCGCAGCGCTGTCTCACCGCGTCCCCGCGTCCCCGCGTCCTCTTCCCCCAGTCCCCTCGGCTTCACTGTGAGTAAACATTGAGCATAGGGGAGTTTTTCACCAAAAACTCTTAGGTAACATTGCACCTGTTGTTCTCGATGGGGTGTTAGAGATAAGAGTACTTCTTCAAATACTGCAAAGACTATCTGTCTATTAACTATCAAATCTGATGGATGTTGGGTTAAGATCATTAACCCGTCTTTATTGACGGCACATTTAACCTCGAAGACTTCAGCAGATGGTACTTCTGCAAACAATTGTTCTTGCAAAGTTTTGGCTAACATCTGTAAGTCTTCCTGCTGGACTGCTACTTTCATAGAGCGTTCCCGCTGATATTCGATATTGTTTTTCTTATCTGTGAGGATACAAGATGAACTTTTGGGGTTTGTTGAATGCAGATGCACAGTTTAATCAACCACAGCCTGAGAATCAGATCGACCAACTTTCTAACACAAATTCTGACTTTTCACCAAAAATTATCAGAGTGGTAATTGTTCGCTCTGCTACATTTTTTTTATCGCTAGATCAAAAATTAAAAAATTCAACTCCCAATAGAAATTACAAGTAAAAAATGGGAATAATATGATTTTTGGTCTTTATAGCGTGGGCACTGTTGACAATTTAACAATCAGAGTTTGAAAAAATACTTAATAGTGCTTACCTAAAAAAATTGCTAGTTTCGTATTAGTAGTTACAAAATTATCCCATGATTAATAAAATACTGGGATATCAAAGGTTATTGACAAAAATGCTAATTATCATCCATACAAGCAAATTTACTGAGGAGATTGATTAAGTTTTTACACTTGGCATAAACTGGTTAGCTATATAAATTAATTTGCCTAACTTACCAAATTGGATAAAATTAAACGGTGAAAAATAAATTTTTATAGCTGTCCAAAGCTGAGTTTTGCGATTAAAGTGCTGAGAAAGATAGCAATAGCTAAATGTTTTGAAGTGTAAATACAAGGTGTATCGATGGATTTATTAGAGTACCAAGTTAAAGAATGGTTTAGTAAAATAGGCATACCCGTACTGCCTTCTCAACGAATTGACCATCCTACAGATTTGAAACGGTTAAAAATTCGCTATCCAATTGTACTAAAATCTCAAGTACATGCAGCAGAACGAGCAAAGGCAGGCGGAGTAAGGTTTGCAGAAACGACAATCGATGCGATCGCAGCTGCTCAAACTATCTTCAATTTATCAATTTGGGGTGAGTTGCCAGAAGTATTACTCGCAGAAACTAAATACGAAGCCAACCAAGAATTTTCTTTAGCAGTAGTTTTAGATACAGCTGCCTGCCGCCCAGTGCTTCTAGGTTGCAAAGAAGCAAATATCGACTGGGAATCAGCAGGGGAAAAAATGCACCATATTGTGGTAGAGCAAGAATTCTCACCATTTTATGCCCGCCGATTAGCTCTGAAAATGGGCTTGCAGGGTAATTTGATGCAGTCGGTAAGCAGCGTTGTGGAGAAGCTATACCAATTGTTTGTCCAGAAAGACCTAGACTTGGTAGAAATCAATCCCCTGGCGGTTAGTGCCTCTGGTCAAGTTATGGCCCTCAATGGTAAAGTCAGCGTTAACGAACGAGCAATTAAACGTCATCCAGACATTGTTGAGATGGCAGCAAAAATAGTCAGTCGTCATCCCAGTGGTCAGATTAATGGCATTTACAGTAACTGGAATGGCTCGCAAACGCAAGGTAAAATTGGCGTTCTAGGTAATGGTGCTGGTTCAGTGATGACAACTTTGGATTTAGTTGCCAATGCAGGCGGCAAACCTGGTATCTGTATAAATCTTAGACACAGTTTTCTGACAGATACCACACCATCGACATTTTGCGATCGCTTAGATACAAGTTTAAAAATCCTGTCCGCAGATCAAAGCATTCAAACAATATTGATTAACTTTTTAGGCAACATTCCTCAAGTAGAGGAAGTTGCACAAGTGATTGCGAAATTTGTTCAGCAAGAAAATACCCCAGTGAGATCACCTTTACGCAATGGCAGCAAAAACCATCGCCAAACTCATATACCATCATTAGTTGTCCGTCTTGCTGGTTCTGAGTTTGATGCTGCTAGGAAATATTTAGCAACACTCAAAACCTCCAGCCATACATTGGTATTAGTAGAAAATTTAGATGAGGCAGTAAAAGAAGCAGTGCATCTTGCTCAGCCCATTGTTTCTCAAGTCTAATGGTGGAGCAAAGGATTATTTTGCACAACCAATAACCTCTGTAGAGACGCTTCCAAAGGGCGTCTCGACGCTTATAAATAATTCTTAGGAAATTTTCATGATTTTATCAGGGCTAATTCAGGGCGATCGCACATGCTAGTGATTAGCTAAATTGGTAATTGGATTTTGAAAAAACGATATTTTTTACAAGCTAGTGCAGCAATAGTTGGCACAGTATGGTTGTCGCATCATTTAACTGGGAGATCGCGAGTTATGGCAACCAAAAATGAGTTTGAAATCACCAAAAATGATCAAGAATGGCGTAAGATTCTAACACCAGAACAGTTTCGCGTACTGCGTAAACATGAAACTGAACGTGCCGGCACCAGTCCACTCGATAAGCAGTATGCCAAAGGTACTTATGTGTGTGCTGCTTGTGACTTACCATTATTTATATCTGCAACCAAATTCAATAGTGGTACGGGCTGGCCGAGTTTTTACGCACCTATCGATAGGGCAATTGGCACATCTGTAGATAAATCATTTTTTATGACCAGAGTTGAAATACATTGCCGTCGCTGTGGTGGACATCTGGGTCATGTATTTGACGATGGCCCTGCACCCACAGGCAAACGTTACTGTATGAATGGGGTCGCAATGAAGTTTGTAGCGAGGTGAGATTTTGGTACTAGGCGATCCTGGAGATATCAGGAAACTCCTGTTATGTGCCTATTTCGCTTTTCATTCAAAGCTAATATGCTCAGATTTATATGTCGGTGGCTCGACATGAATTACAATCCTTACAGGGCTGAAGCGTTCTGCTAATCGGCTTTCTACTTCTTCGGTAATGCGGTGGGCAGTTTCTACATCTGGTGCATCGACTATTAGATGCATTTCAATAAATACCTGGCGACCTAAAACACCGCGAGAAGCGATATCATGACAGTTAATTACACCAGGTACAGAAGTTGCGATCGCATGTATTGCTTCTGGTGCGATCGCTATTTGATCTACAAGCCAAGGTAAATTATCTTTTAATACTGACCAACCACTCCAAAAGACCAACAAAGCAACCGGAAAAGCTAAGGCCACATCCAGCCATTGATAACCCAACCAAACGCCAATTAAACCGCCAATTACCGAAATTGTCACCCAAACATCGCTCATCGTATGAGTAGCATCAGCAATTAAAATTGGGCTACCCACTTGATGCCCTACACGACGTTCGTAAAAGGCTACAAAAATATTTACACCCAGCACAATTAGTAATAACCATAACTCTGTTGGGGAAATTTTTACAGGTTCACCACCTTTGATAATTCGCTCAATAGCTCCTTGAAGGATTTCAAAGCAAGCTATTCCTAGAAACGCAGCAATTCCCAAAGCTCCCACCGCTTCAAATTTTTGATGTCCATAAGGATGTTCGCGATCGGGTTGCGGGGAAGAAAACCTACTAGCAATTAATCCTAAAACGTTGTTAGCGCTATCTGTAACACTATGTAAAGCATCAGCTAATAAGCTTAAAGAACCCGTCCCAAATCCCACAACTGCTTTTAATCCCATGACAAACAGATTGAGTATTAAGGTAATAATTAAAACCTTTTGTACGGCAGCGCGATTATCGCTAGTCATAGAGTTTTTACACAAAGATCTATGACTTCTAATGTAAAGCTCAAGATACCAATTATTTCGACATAGGGTAATAATTACAAAGAAAGGGAACAAGGAACAGGGAACAGAGAACAGAAAGTGTCCTGTTTATTGTTTCCTAAAATACTTTAATTCTGGGTTTAAAAAATATGTTTTTCTCGCGCTTCGCGTCTGTAAAAACGGTGTTCTTGTTAAATATCCTGTTTTTAAGCAGGGGTTTTCCTTATTAAGCGTTAAGCGCGATACACTGAAGCTCAACGAAGTGTTCCCTGTTCCCTCCGAAGAATTATTTTGATTACCCAATTCCAGTAACATAAAAGATTATCAAGAAGTTTTAATCAAGAGCTAATGTCTTCAACTCCTTTGACACTCAACCTCATTGAAGGTTCTATCTCTTTTAGTTTTTCACCTCAAGCAGCACGGGAATTAAAAGCAGCAACTGATGAACTCATGGAACGCTTGAAAGCTGTTGCCACTAAATCTACTCCTAGCAGCAAAGCTACTCCCCAGCGTCCTTTAGAATATCGTTACACTGGTGAGATATTTCTAGAAATTTTCTGCAATCCTAATATTTGGCCAACTCCCTTCGCGGCAAAAGTCCTGCTGACTGTCCGCGATGCTAGCATCCGCTTGACTACAGAAGCTGAACTTACCCGCATCGTTGAAGATATTAACCAGTATTTAGAGCAAGTGGGATAGATAAAAATCACCGGGATAGTTCAAAATATCGAACTACCCCGGTCAGGGAAATTACGCACTATACTCAAGCTGTAGCATCGGATATACACAACAACTGACTTCGATGCGTTTACTAGATTGAAAAGTTGTATAAATCAGACTCTAATGCTTGCGTGTTAATAGAAAATCAAAGATTCTGGATTGGGTGGTGTACTCGTCAAAACCAAAAATTATTCCTCAGATTTGGCTTTGAGTTGCCGATGGTAAAATCCATAGATAAAATATAAACTCCTGCTCCAAAACCCTACATTCAGCATCACCCATTGGTTAGTCGTTGTCCCACTCTTCACGACCAATCAGATCGCCAATGCGATCGCGTAATAAAAAGTCACATTTCTCTAACTCACATTCAACGCAAACCCACTCTCTCGCTGGGATGTATTGGCAGAGTGTATATATTGGCTGCTGTCTGCTGACCATTCCCTTTTGCACCAGTCGGCGTGCTTCGTCTTGAATCACATCCAGAGAGTAGTAATTTATAGAAGGCACCGTATTCACACTCATTGTTTTACTCACAAATTTACACGTAGATAGTGTTCCCGGTATTCATTGGGAACAAACATGACAAGGACTATACTTGTGGCTAGGGTTTTGTAGTTTGCTATACGGAACTAGTTTCATTTTGACGTTATACACCCTAAAATTATCTAAAGAAATGTTAAAAAAGTCAACGTTTCCTGACATTTGCTCAAAATATGCTTCATTCCAGAATATCAGAGTAGTTAACTTAACTTGCTAGGCTAGCTATGTGAATTGTACTTAACAAGTCTCAAGCGCTTGATAGTTATCAAGTTTTAGACCGAATTGAGCTGATGTTGATGGTTCATATGGCGATCGCTAATGTAAGAAATAATGATCAGTAGACTCTTTCTAGAGCTAGTGGTAGTTGGCCCAAGCAAAGCAAACTAAAAATATTTGGTGAGAGCCGGAGTATAAACTAATGCAAAGTACAAGGGCTAACCTACACCATGAAAGCTTTTAGTTTGATATCCATTAACAATTTTTTAAACAAATTCACTTTTTCTGAGACACTCACGCAGAAGAGTTGGTGCATGGAAGTGCTGAGTGAAGAGATGAGGGAGACGCGGGGACGCGGGGACGCGGAGAATAACCAGTCCCCAGTCCCCAGTCCCCAGTCCCCAGTCCCCAGTCCCCTGCCACATACCCAACTACTGAACCCTCAAGCATGTATAGTCACATTAAAACAGACGCGATTCCGTGACGTCTGTAAAGTGATGATCTGATTTCTAGATGTCAATTGTTCTGAGGTTACATTGTTGTCTAAGTTACTTATTGTGCAAATTGCTCATCATCTTCATCTATGTTGTCTTCTAACGCTGCTAAACTTTCCGGCGGACGCTCATGCTTAAGTTGATTCAACAGACTCAGCACTTTAGTACCCCGTTCAATAGAACGGTCTTCGATAAAAATTACCTCTGGTGTGCGACGTAGCCTGACTCGTGCGCCAAGTTCACTGCGAACATAACCAGTCGCTGACTTTAAGCCGGCCATTGTTTCTTCCTTAGCCTGCTCTGTACCATAAATACTGACGTAGATTTTGGCGTGTTGCAGATCGCCGGAAACGTCAACATCGGTAACACTCACCATTCCCGTACCCACACGGTCATCCTTAATACCGTTGAGCAGCATTTGGCTAACTTCCCGTTTGATTAATTCAGCAACGCGGGAAATGCGGCGATTTGTAGCCATAAAAATTTCGCCTCCTCACAGAGGTTGTACACATCAATAAAATGCAAGTTTGGCGATAAATTTACTTGGCGCTTGCAACGCCAAGCCCCATCCTAGATTGTACTCAAGCCCAGCATTGCGCGTAGGGTAAGAGCAACAAACACTAGGCTACCCACAAATAAACCCAACATAGCAATTAAGGTAATTGGGCGCTTAAATAATGGCATTAATGGTGCAAATGTATTCACCAATACGCCTAAGAGTACAGTAACAAAATAGCGGGGGTAGCGAAAGACGTTATCCCAAAATCCGTCAAACATTTGAATATATGCTGCCTTGTTATGGAGTTACGCTTGTTTTGATATGGTAGATCTATTTAATTGTAATCTATGTGGTTAGCAAAATACTCAGTTAATATAAAATATAGTTCGTCAGTTATATTAGCTATATTTACTCGCGATTATTTTAATTAAATCATCAGGAAATGGTAAGTCAAATTCCTCAGCAAGCTTGCACGCGTCCATTTTTAAAGTGGGCAGGTGGCAAAGGTAGATTGATTCAGCAGTATCTTCGCTATTTTCCCAAGAATTACAAGACTTATTATGAACCGTTTTTAGGTGGAGGTGCTGTTTTTTTTCATCTCCAGCCAACCGCTTCAATTCTGACTGATATTAATACTGATTTGATAATTACTTATTGCTGTGTTAGGGATAATGTCGAAGAATTAATCTGCTTATTAAAAGAACATAAATCCCGCCATAATAGAGATTATTATTATAGTGTACGTTCTAGTAATACAGATTCTAATTTAGAAAAAGCTGCTCGGCTGATTTATTTAAATAAAACATGTTTTAATGGTCTTTATCGGGTTAATTCACAAGGTAAGTTTAATGTGCCTTTGGGGAGGTACCATAATCCTAATATCTGTGATGAAGATTCGCTGCGAGCAGCTTCGGTAGCACTTTCTCAATCTGAAATTAAACAAGCTGATTTTGCAGATATGCTAAATCATACAATGAGTAGTGATGATTTTGTGTTCTGCGATCCACCTTATTATCCTATCAGTAATACCAGTTATTTCACTGGCTATAGTCGATATTCTTTTGATGCCAAAGACCAAGAACGTTTACGAGATACTTGTGCTGAACTAGCAAGTCGTGGTGTCAAAGTTATGATCTGTAATTCTAATTGCGAATTTATTAGAGACTTATATAACGAAATTAACTTTAAGATTCATTTAATCGAAGCAGCACGCTCGATAAATTCTAATACGAAAAAAAGAGGATTAATTTACGAATTACTGATTACGTCGTATTAAAAATCTTTATTTGCCCAAGCAATAAATCGATCTAAACTATGAACTGCTAATAAATTGTGATTATATTTAACTTGTTGCTTCAGCCATTCGACTGCTCCTTCTCTCATCCCTTCACCTCCTATCACTACAACCGTTGGTGCTGGATAAGAGTCTTGAATATTTAAGTTCAAATAGGGAAATTTCTCATCCACAGAACCTCCACTTTCTTGCCATTTACACTCAATAATTAGTCCAGATGGCTTGCTAGGTATTCCAACTACATAAAAGTCAACTTTGAGGACAGTTTGATAAATTCCCGCACCAATATAGACCTGCTTAGCATACCTTTTTGGTAATAGGTTAGCAGTTAATAAAAATTCTTCGCTGACATGGTTTCCTACTTGGAAGTAACCATGTAGCCTCAAAATTGTTTCGACATTACTTTCTAAAATTTTCCCTGCTTGGTTTGCTCGTCCGCCTTGAGTCAGAGCCATTCCTGCTTCCTCTGCCAAAAGTCTCACTTATTATAGGATTCCACGGAAGTTGCAGTAAATGGTTAATTGCTTAATATGAATTTTTGATTTTATTTGTCACATTAAGTTTGAGGGGTAAGAGAACAAACCACAGAGGCACAGAGAAAAGTGCAATCTTGGGGTCTCCCCAAGTAGAGGAACTTTTCAAGACAGAGAACTCAGGGGAGGGAAAGAGAGATTATAAAACTTGGTATGTAGCTGAGAATGAGGACTAAAGTCCTGACTACGAACTTATTTACTTAACAAAGGAAAATTTGGTACTTGTGTACTAAATACAAATGTATTAATAATCGGAATATAAATAAAGTTATTGATTATAAATCATCGTATTTGTGATCAAGTTTGCAGTGTTTAGGATTGTATTTGGATGATATTAGCTATTTTGCTTTAGCCTGTTTGAATTTCAGTATGACCATTACGAATAGCCCATGCTATTTCTAGGAGTTGAGTCCAGCGCTTTTGCAATTGTTTTGGTGTACATTTTAAGGCTTTAGCGATCGCCTGATCACTTTCGCGTGCAGTTTTCATCTGCAAAATTTGCTGTTGCTGTTCTGTGAGTTGACTCAAAAACACTTCCCACTGCTGCGAAGATAGACCCAACTTTTGCTCTAAACCCGCGCCTAACCATTGATGTACCAATTGCCATTGATGTTGCTTGGCAAATTTTTCCACATGGTATTTAAAACGCTGTTGCAGATAGTCGCGCTGACGGCTGGTGAGACCGAGAATTTGGTCAATTTCTGGTGCTGAAAGGTCTTGGAGTTTGAGAGTTAGGTAGTCCATACAGTCAGACTGACCTTGAGACTCTAAGTATTTCATTAACTCAGTGATGACGCGATCGCGTTCTGATTCCTCGGAGGGATCAAAATTAGCTTGGGCAATCATTTGCGATCGCAGTTGTTGCACCGCCGAGTTACGCTGGTAAGATTCTCCATCCTCACCCTTAGCAGACTCCACCGCCATTTCAATATCCACAGTTGTTTCTTGTGGCTGACGACGAGCAAAACCTTGAGCGCGGAGAATAATCAATTGCTGATTGGCACCACCAGGTAAATTGATGCGGCGTTTGGCGTATTGCTCGCTAAATGCCATGTATTCCGCTAATTGCAACTGAGTACGCGGTGTATAATCTTCCGGTAGCTCGTTTTCTCTGCGGAAAGCTTTGATAGCTTCGATATAAAAGGCTTGGAGGAAATCTTCAATCAGGTTGTAACGAGCCTCAAAGCCCAAATCAGAGCCTGATATAGTGACGTGACGGTAAACCATAGCACCTAAATTACTATGTAATTCCACCCGTCCTTGTCTTGATCCCAGTTGATAGTAGCGGAGGCATTTTTGGAGACGATGCCTGCCTAAAGTAATCTGCCAAGACTTGATTTGTCCAGATGTTTGAATGCGGGAGCTTTTATCGCAAATACGTTTTACTTCTTTAGCTATGCGATTGGCGACAGCTTGGACACACCTGGGGCCTGCTTTGACTTGGGCTTGCATTTCTTGACACAGCGAACCGATTAAAGTTTCAGTACTGTTGGCTGACAATTCCTCGGCCGAGATGTAGTTATCAAAAGCAGGTGTAGAGTTCGGTAGATTTACAAGATTAGCTTTCATGACTTTTCCACAGAGGTATTGCACCGTAATTAAAACGCAGACACAGCAATTAGAGACAGTTTTGGCTGAAACATCTTCTGGTATTCGTCCATCAAGATTCGCCGCATGTACTGCTTACTTATAAGGTTCATATATTAAGACTGTAAGAAATCCTAAAAAGTTACAGGCATGGCTGTGTGTCGGTTTTTTCACAAGCCACTAAATCGACGCTGGCACATAAGCATCTACCATTAATTCAAAGTGCTAAAATTCCTTTGTGTGCCGACTTTTGCTACTGTCCTGTTCTACCTACTGCGATCGCTTTTAATTATGACGATTTTAAAACTGGAGTTTCTTTTATGACATTCTCCGAAACTGGGGGATGCGCTTGTGAAGTATGATTTTTATACCCACGCTGTTGCTGTTTCCCAGCCTAAACCCCGTCTTGTAATCATTGGTTCATCTCCTGTCAAATCTAAAATAGTAGACACCTCATACGTAGGTTCCTCGCCAGTATCTACAATGACATCTACCAAGTTATCCAAACAATCAAATAACTCCACCCGTGAGAGAATAGATTCTGGGCTGACTGCCAGCATTCCATCACCTGTTTCATCTGGTGGCAAATGTGCTGAAGTTGAAATAATCGGATTGCCCAACGCTGCCAGCAACGCCAAACACACATTATGATTTGGCACACGAATCCCAGTAGTTTTGCGCTTAGGATTTTGCACCAATCGCGGTACTAACTTGGTAGCTGGTAGCAAAAACGTGTATGGCCCCGGTATTAGGCGCTTCATGATCCGATAGGCTGTGTCACTTACGAAGGCATAAGTAGCCACATTTGAGAGCGAGGGACATAAAAATGTCAGTGGTTTATCGTTTGCTAGCTGCTTAATTTGCCGCACTCTTTCCACCGCCGACTTAGCATTTAAATCGCAACCGATCGCATAAACTGTATCAGTAGGGTAGAGCATGACTGCGCCACTAGAAAGCGCCGACTTTATTTCCTCTATTCGGCGAATTTGAGGATTATCCGGATGAACTGGGAATATTTTTGCCATGGGACACGGGGAAGGGGACTGGGGACTGGGGAGATGTGGTTCGACTTCGCTCACCAACCGGGGGATGGGGGAGACGCGCTTACGCGGTGAGACAGCGAGTAAAGGAGGGTTTCCCTCCGCAGGGGACGCGGGGACGCGGGGACACGGTGAATGACAAATGACAAATGACAAATTTCTCTCTATGAGTAAAATAGCTTATCTTCAATGTCCGACTGGAATTTCTGGTGATATGTGCCTGGGAGCTTTGGTAAGTCTGGGTGTTCCTGTGGAGTATTTGAGCGCAAAACTCAATGGGTTAGGAATTGAAAAGGAGTATCAGTTAAGAACAGAACTTGTCCATCGCAATAGCCAACAGGCGACTAAAGTTCATGTCGATTTGGTACACGAGCATCACCACCATCATGAACATGAACATCATCACCATCATGTGCGCCACCTGCCAGAAATAGAGCAGATGATTCTCAAAGCAGGGTTGCCATCACGAGCAGAGGCTTGGAGTTTGGCGGTTTTCCGACAGCTAGCAGTGGCAGAAGGGGCTGTACATGGCATCGCGCCAGAAAAAGTCCACTTCCATGAGGTGGGTGCTGTGGACGCAATTGTCGATATTGTTGGTACTTGCTTGGGGTTGGATTGGTTGGGTATTGAGAGCAATGAGCAAGGATTGCCTTTGCTGTACTGCTCAGCTTTTCCGACAGGCGGGGGAACAGTACGCGCTGCACATGGGCAGATGGCGGTACCAGTACCAGCAGTGCTGAAGTTATGGGAAATGCGGGGTTGTCCAGTTTACAGTAATGGCATTGAACGAGAACTAGTGACACCAACAGGAGCTGCAATCGCCACTACTTTAGCGCAAGAATTTGGTGCGCCACCTGCAATCACCATCAAGCAAGTGGGATTGGGAGCAGGTTCTCTCAATTTACCCATTCCCAATATATTACGCCTCTGGTTGGGCGAACACACAAATACAAAATCCGATTTTGCGAATTCTCAAGATACTAGCCCCTCTCTGGAGACTATATCAGTACTAGAAACCCAAATTGATGATTTAAATCCGCAGGCGATCAGTTACGTGTTTGAGGCATTATTTCACGCTGGTGCAGTAGACGTTTTTACCCAACCCATAGGAATGAAAAAATCTCGCCCAGGGATTTTACTGACTGTAATTTGTCATCTAGAAAATTTACTTAACTGTGAAGCAGTTCTATTCCGCGAAACTACTACTTTAGGAATTCGGCGAACAACTGGACAACGCGCCATCTTACAACGAGAAATTCAACAAGTGGAAACCGAATATGGTAAAGTGCGCGTCAAAGTTGCATGGCAAGGACAACCACAAGCAAGATCTCTGGCTAACGTACAACCAGAATACGAAGATTGTGCAGAACTAGCGCGAAAACACAATATTCCGTGGCGCGAAATTCAACGCTTAGCACTACAGAATTGGTATTTGGGGAACGGGGAATTGGCAAAAGGTTTTTCTAGCTTAATTGTGTAATTTGTTACGTTAAATTCTGACAATAGAGAGTGAGTAGTCGGGAAATAGGCAAATAAGTACGTAGTAAGCACTTTAGTGCTTACTACGTACTAGTTAAAGTTACTGGGACAGACCACTAGCCTTTTAAACTCTTTAAAAAAATATTCATTTATAAGAAGAAACAGTAAATCTACTGAGATTGAGTAGCCCTGTTAACTTTTAGTGATTAACATGGGAAGATATAAATTACACATTTATATTTACGCAGTATAGAGGAATTCTCTTAAATAACCCATTCTGCTGTTTTGATCATTGGAGGCTTATGTTGATAAGTTTATCCCGTAGCTATTTAGAAAGATTTTTTATAAAAATTCATAATTGCTTTTACGAAAATTATAAAGGACTGACTAAAAACCCTAGATGGCTTTTAATGCGTAAAATTGCACGATTTAAAATCATGCAAAAACTGATGATATATTTATCGCCATCTGCAAATAAATCATATGTGCTAGGGATCAATGAAAAAAATACTTATTTTCCAGATGTAAATGTAGATGCTGCTGTCAATATCTTGAAAACCGAAGGATTATATTTAGGTATAAATTTACCTCAAGATATGGTGAAAGAAATAGTAGCGTTTGCTAAATCAACAACTTGCTATGGAAATAGAAAACCCAGCTTGGGTTTTCATTATCATCAGAAACAACAAGCACAACAAAAATCAGGTAAAAAGTTTGTAGTTGGTGGTTATTTTAACACAGCTTTACTCTGTCCAGCTATTAAAAAACTCCAAAATGACCCAAAATTATTAGCGATCGCTGCTAAATATTTAGAAGCAAAACCAGTACATCAAGGTAATTTAATGTGGTGGAGTTTTGCAGGCGAAAAAACACATGATCAACAAAGTCAAGCCGCTCAATTTTTTCACTATGATCTAGATGATTATCGATTCTTAAAATTTTTCTTTTATTTAACAGATGTCAATGAACAAAGCGGCCCTCATGTCTGCGTTCGTGGTAGTCATCAAAAAAAGAAACTCTCGCATCTTTTAGTACGTAAACGAGAAACAGATCAAGATATTATCGATTATTACGGCATAGAATCATTAGTTAATATTTGTGGCAAAGCCGGTTCTGGGTTTGCAGAAGATCCGTTTTGTTTTCATAAAGGCAACACTCCTACTCATCAAGACCGCTTAATATTACAAATAGAATTTGCCAGAACTGACTACGGTATGCAGCATGACCTGCGACCAACCTCTATACTGAAATATATTCAGTAATTTGCGAAAAATTACTGAATATATTTCAGAAACATCTTAAAATTTAAGTATAAAACTATATTTTTTATTAATTCTCATTCCCCCTGCTCCCGCTTTCAAGGGTAGGTTTTTCATATTCAGTCTGAAAAAACCTATTTTTTCGTTCCGAAATCTTTCTTTGCGTCCCCCTTCGGGTGACGCTCGCAAGCTCGCTAACGCTGCGCTAACGCAGTCGCCTGCGGAGGGAAACCCTCCTTTACTCGCTGTCTCACCGCGTCCCCGCGTCCCTGCGTCAACCAAAACGCGAAATCTAAAAAACCTACCCATAAGAGCCTGCTCCCCGCCCGCTGCTCCCTTGCCTCCATTCCCCAACCCAGAAGATTTTTAGCAAAGCGATCGCGCATCGGCCGCCAAATGTAACAGATTGCAACGTATAATGAGAACGGTCAAAACCATTAAGAAATATTGAATAACAGTAGGTTTAAATGCGAGTAGCGATCGCCGGTGCTGGTTTAGCAGGGCTTTCCTGCGCGAAATATCTCATAGATGCGGGTCACACACCCATCGTCTTAGAACGCCGTGACGTATTGGGTGGCAAAGTGGCAGCTTGGAAAGACTCTGATGGAGATTGGTATGAAACCGGTCTGCATATATTTTTTGGGGCATATCCCAATATATTGCAGTTATTCAAAGAACTGGATATTGAGGATAGATTGCAGTGGAAAGAACACACAATGATTTTCAACCAGCCCAATGCACCGGGAACCTACAGCCGCTTTGATTTTCCAGATATACCAGCACCTTTAAACGGGATAGTGGCAATTCTGCGAAACAACGACATGCTGACATGGCCCGAAAAAATTCGCTTTGGCATTGGGTTGTTGCCTGCAATGATTCAAGGGCAAAAGTACGTAGAGGAAATGGACAAATACTCGTGGCGGGAATGGCTGAAAAAGCAGAATATTCCCCCAAGAGTGGAAAAAGAAGTTTTCATCGCCATGTCTAAAGCGTTGAACTTCATCAACCCAGAAGAAATTTCCTCCACTGTCTTGCTGACAGCCCTCAATCGCTTTCTTCAAGAAAAAAACGGCTCAAAAATGGCATTTCTTGATGGTTCGCCCACAGAAAGATTATGCCAACCCCTAGTAGATTACATCACCGAACGTGGTGGGGAAGTTCGCTTAAACGCCCCATTGAAAGAGATTTTGCTCAACCCTGACGGCACAGTCAAAGGCTTCTTACTGCGGGGGTTAAATAGTGCAGCAGACGAAGTTTTCACAGCTGACCTATACGTGTCCGCCATCCCAGTTGACCCGCTAAAAGTTCTACTTCCTCAGCCTTGGCAACAGATGGAGTTCTTCCAAAAGCTAGAAGGACTCGCAGGCGTACCTGTGATTAACTTACATTTGTGGTTTGACCGGAAGCTTACACAAATCGATCACCTGTTATTTTCGCGATCGCCCCTGCTCAGCGTTTATGCTGATATGAGTAATACTTGCCGTGAATACGCCAACCCTGATCGCTCAATGCTAGAACTAGTCCTAGCCCCAGCAAAAGATTGGATTGCTAAATCCGACGAGGAAATCGTCGCTGCAACTATTGCCGAATTAGAAAAACTCTTTCCTGATCACTTCGGGGGAGACAACCCAGCCAAATTATTAAAATATCATGTAGTGAAAACGCCGCGTTCAGTTTATAAAGCGACCCCTGGTTGTCAACAATACCGTCCCTCACAAAAAACTCCCATCGCCAACTTCTATCTGGCAGGGGATTTCACCATGCAACGCTATCTGGCCAGTATGGAAGGAGCTGTGCTTTCTGGTAAGCTAACAGCGCAGGCGATCGTTGATGCGCCCCCAGTAGCAAATGCCTTAAACCTGCAAACGCTCACCCGACCGCCTGCAACGAATGCTGCAACTGCTTGATTCCCCCCCGCGCATGAAAATGCTGGTCTCTGTAGACGAGTCCTACAAACTTTGTCGGCAACTTATAGCCAAGTATTCCGCGACCTTTTACCTTAGCACTTTGCTCCTGAGCAAAGAAAAACGCCCTGCTGTGTGGGCAATTTATGCTTGGTGTCGCCGTACAGATGAACTGGTAGACGGCCCCGCGTCTGCTCTTACCACGTCAGAAACCCTAGACTTATGGGAGCAGCAGCTAGAGTCAATTTTTGCTGGGCATCCAGTAGATAATTTCGATGTCGCCTTGGCTGATACCGTTCAAAACTTTCCGCTGGACATTCAGCCTTTTCGCGATATGATTGCCGGTCAGCGAATGGACTTATACCGCAGTCGTTACGAAACTTTTGAGGAACTATACCTCTACTGTTATCGTGTTGCTGGCACTGTCGGCTTGATGTCAACAGCAATCATGGGTTTAGACAACACCAGAAATACAGCGCCGTGGAACAATGAACAACAGCGCTATGTTCCCACAGAAGAAGAAATTGCCTTGGGAATTGCCAAGCAATTAACTAATATCCTCAGAGATGTCGGTGAAGATGCGCGGCGGGGGCGAATTTATATCCCTCTAGAAGATTTGGCGCAATTCAATTACACAGAACAAGACTTATTCAAAGGCGTAGTGGATGACCGCTGGCGCTCCATAATGAACTTTCAAATTAAACGGGCACGACAGTTTTATACCAGAGCAGAAAAAGGAATTTCTTACTTATCCACTGATGCACGTTGGCCTGTTTGGGCAGCTTTGATGCATTACAGCGGAATTTTAAAAGTCATTGAGCGTAACGACTATAACGTATTCACTCAGCGTGCTTACGTACCCCAGTGGCAAAAAATCTCATCTTTGCCTGTGGCTTGGATGCGATCGCAAGTACTATGAGAAATTAGTCCTCTGTCCTCTGTTACAAAGTTCTGAGCGTCGGAAGCCGGCGCTCAGACTTTGCGCTTTGTCCTTTGTTATTTATGACGACAAAGGACAAAGAACTATTGACCCAACAATAAAAATCTGCTAATATAACTATTCGTGACCCTGGAGAGGTGGCTGAGTGGTCGAAAGCGGCAGATTGCTAATCTGTTGTACGGCAGGCAACTCCGTACCGAGGGTTCGAATCCCTCCCTCTCCGTTTTCTTCATCCCTTACGTCCAAGAATAAATTCTGATACAGGGATAAGTGCTTTCACTCTCTGAGGAGGATGATATTATTTATCCTTTGGAGTCTGTTGAGATCAAGCTAAGCTAAAAATCTAGTTTGAATCTTACTTGCAGACTCCTGAATATTAGAGGAGTGAAAGTAATCTATGTCAAGAATTAGGGCTGCCTTAGCGCTGAGTTTAGCTACCATAGCAACTGGGTTTCTTGTAGGGGCTTGTGAGGATACCGGAAGCGGGCCTGCAAACACAGCCAGCCCAGGTACCACAGCCAGTAGTGCCGCAGGATTAAAAATTGGTTCCTTGCTGCCAACAACAGGAGATTTAGCCTCCATTGGACAGCAAATGGCACCTTCTGTTCCCTTGCTAGTCGAAACAGTCAACGCTTGCGGCGGTGTCAACGGTAAACCTGTTTCTTTAGTTTTTGTAGACGACCAAACAGACCCGAAAGTCGGTGCTGCTGGTATGACTAAGCTAGCAACAGTAGATAGAGTTGCAGGTGTTGTTGGTTCCTTTGCTAGCAGTGTTTCCACAGCTGCTGTCTCAATTGCTGCCCAAAATAAGGTGATGCTGATTTCACCTGGTAGCACCAGCCCCGTATTTACCCAAAAAGCGAAAAACGGCGACTTCAAAGGCTTTTGGGCGCGTACAGTTCCCCCTGATAGCTACCAAGGCCCAGCTTTAGCCGAACTTGCCAATAAAAAAGGCTTTAAGCGAGTCTCCACCGTCGTCATTAACAATGACTATGGCGTCGGTTTTGAAAAAGCATTTGTCCAAGGTTTTGAAAAATTGGGCGGAACCATAGTTAACAAAAACAATCCTGTACGCTACGACCCCAAAGCGACTACCTTTGAAACTGAAGCTACAGCCGCTTTTGCTGGGAAGCCAGATGCAGTACTTGGTGTTTTTTATGTAGAGACAGGTAGCCTACTGCTAAAATCTGCGTATCAGCAAGATTTGGTGAAAGGTGTACAGGTCATGCTGACAGATGGAATGAAGTCAGACGAATTCCCCGGTCAAGTTGGTAAAAGTAGCGATGGTAAATACATTGCTTCTGGAGTCATTGGGACAGTACCTGGTTCTGATGGTAAAGCATTAGATGCTTTTAAAAAACTCTGGCAATCTAAGAAGGGTGGTTCGCCAGGGGAATTTGCTCCCCAAGCCTGGGACGCTGCTGTTTTATTAGTACTATCAGCCCAAGCTGCTAAAGAAAACACAGGTACAGGGATAGCAAGCAAAATTCGTGAAGTTGCCAATGCACCAGGTACAGAAGTTACCGATGTCTGCGAGGGACTCAAGTTACTCCAAGAAGGTAAAGATATTAACTACCAGGGAGCGAGTGGTAACGTAGATGTTGATGCCAATGGTGATGTTGTCGGCGTTTACGATGTTTGGCAAGTAGGCGACGACGGCAAAATTAAAACGATTGACAAAGTTACACCAAAATCAGCTGGGGAATAGGGAATGGGGAAGGCGAAACAAGACTGCCCATAAGTGGCGTCGAAGTTTGAACTTACTGACGTGGCAAGACTAAAATAGTGCGATAGCCGTAGTGTAACAACACAGCTAATACCATTTCACATTAATGGCGATACACATAAATCTTGTAGAGACGCGCCATAGCGCGTCTCTGTATTTGTAAGCTAATAATCATTCAAATTGCATCTCCGCGTCTCCCCTTAAGCGCGTCCTCCGAAGTTTGCTCAACGGGGGGAACCCCCGCACGCAACTTCTCTTTGCGTCTTTCTGAGGCAAAGGATTATGCAAGTTAAAGGCAGATTAGCTTATCAGGATTTCCGTGAATTGGTGTTAGTCCACTACAAATTTTCGATAAAAAGTTAAGAGTTATGAGTGAAAACTAACTCATAACTCTTAATTATCGAACAGTACTGAGTACAGTCAACACTTAAAAACCAGTGAAGTTATAACCAACACCTAACATCAAGCCAATATCAGTTTCATCAAAAAAGCCAGCATTGACTGCGGCAGTTGCTGTAAATTGAGCATTTAGAGGCACATCGATGCCGCCTGATGCTAAAACACCTACTTCTGAGTTATCGCCAGTTTTGATGGCTGCACCCACTCCTACGTAAGGCGCAATGGCTAGCGGTTCGCTAAAGGGATCAGCTTGTTGTAAGGTGAAATCGTAGGTGAGGGGAATAAGAATTGTTGTCTCGTTTCCAAAGATTGCTGACGGACGTACCGATAGGGCATTTGTCAGCCCGACTTTACTGATAACTGCAACGTTACCGTCGCTTAAAGATGATTGATTACCATCTATACCAATGTTACCAGCAACACCGATATAGCTTCTACCGCCACGGGTAGGTCTACCGATATCAATATCTGCTTGGGCTACTTCTGGTGCAGATGATGGTTGAACAGTTGGTTGAGTAGTGGGTTGTGGATACTCAGAAGTCAGTGCTACAGATGAAGTTGCTACTGTTCCTGGAACAGGTGTAAATGTCCGGCTAGCAGTTTCTTGGATATTAGCACTGGGGAACTGCTGAATTTCAGTAATCTTGGTTACTGGAGATTGTTCAGTTGTTTCAGTCGCTAAATTTTGGTTTTGAGTTTCTAATGACGCTAGGGTTGCGGAAGATTCGGTCAAAGTCTGGCTGCTGACTGTGTCTGCTGTCTGTGCAGTTGCGGATAAGCCAGTACCAAGAACTGCAAAAGCAGCTAAACTTGGCAACCAAAAAATACCTTTACGCGGAAAGATAGTATTCACATTCACTCCTAAAAAAATATTGCCACAATAAATAAAGGGTTATGTTGATTTGGTCAACAAATTCTGGCAATACTCAAAATTTAGCACCAAAAAATCGATTTTTGCATCTTTATTTTGAGGTATATAGCTCTTTTGGGAATTACACAAGAATTGCCGAAAAGTTTAATTTGTTGTAGACACATTCGCGTAGCGTCTTGTAGAGAAGCGGCTTCTTGCAGGATACCGCCAAGATGCCGAAAACACCAAGAATTCGGAGAGTGTGCGTAAGTCGTACCTTTTTAATTACGTCAAATGCTGCTTTTTGTGGCGCACAAAATTGTTGTACTTACTGTATATTGAGTAACTTATGTATACGAGAATTAAAGATTACTAACTGCCTGGGCAATTAATTTGGAGACGAAGGGCAAAATATCGCGACTTTTAGCGTGTGCTTTGCCTTCGGTAAAGACTACTAATAGGTAGGGACGCTGATTTGGTAACTCAATGTAGGCTGCATCATGGCGAACTTGACTTGTCCAACCTGCTTTTGACCAAATTTGGCTATCTTGAGGAAGTCCACCACCTAGAAAACCTGTGACCTGATCTTCTTCGACATCTGTGGGTAAATCATCGGGTTTGAGGCTGCGTTTGAGTAAAGCCATCATCGCTTGCGATCGCCCGCTTGACACCGCTACCCCACCGATAATACTATGCAATAATTTGGCGATCGCATTTGTTGTTACCATGTTGCGATTGTCGAGCATTTCTCCATAAAATGCCCGTTCTCGACCATAGGGGCCGTCACACCAAGTTTTTTGACAGACGTTAATCGTCTGCATTTCTTCCCAGCCTAAAGATTGGTAATAGCGGTTAATAATATGACGTTGATATTTCCATGTTTCAAATGGCGCTGCTGGTAATTCTGGGCCGGAGGTTGTGCCGCTGAGAACATCTACAACTAGGCTAGTGGCATCGTTGCTAGACTCGACAATCATATCGCGCAGGGCACGCTCTAATTCCTTGGAAGTTTGAGCCATGCCTCTCTCTAGCCATTCGTTAACTGCTACTAAATAGAATAATTTGACCACACTCGCTGGATAAATTCGCTCAAATCCACGATAAGTAAAACCACGTATGTGATGGTTCCAAAAAGCATCTGGAGTTAAAGCACCACCAGTATTGACTAGGACTGGCGGATCGTAAACAATCCATGTCAGTGCAATTTGGTTACGGGCTAACATCCCAAATGCAGACCATGTTGTCTCTAAAATTCCATTACCAAGATTTTCGAGTTGTTCGTCTTTATTAAAAAAAATCATTCTTGAATAATGTCCTTTAACTTAAAATCGGCTGAGTATCAGTGTCTGGCAGACCTGAACATCTATGATTCTCCTGAGTGTGTGCGCTTGGCAACTCAAGCCGCATCTGGGCGACATTTATGGGTAACATCAAATCATCGAGATTGTGCGGTTGAGGTGCATTTGTGTGAAGATGACTATCCAGGGTGGGTATCCTTTGCTGATTTGGGTACGCTACAACCTGCTAGTGTACTTTATCAGGCTAAATCATTTTCGCGATCGCAGATTAAAAAACTGCTACTGGGGGTGATCGAATTTACTCAAAAAGCGATGCAACAGACTAATTATTACCTCTGGGGTGGTACAGTCGGGCCAAATTATGATTGTTCTGGGTTGATGCAGGCGGCGTTTGTGGCAGTAGGTGTTTGGTTGCCTAGGGATGCCTATCAGCAGGAAGGTTTTACTCAAACAGTCGCAATTGCCGAGTTGGCAGCTGGGGATTTAGTATTTTTTGGAACTAGCCAAAAAGCCACGCATGTAGGACTTTATTTAGCAGATGGCTATTATATCCACAGTTCGGGCAAGGAACAGGGACGCAATGGTATTGGTATTGACATACTCTCAAAACAGGGAGATGAGGTTAGTCGGTCATACTATCAGCAACTGCGAGGTGCTGGTAGAGTTGTGAAGAGTTACGAACCAGGAAAACGCAGAGGACACGAAGGTATATGAGGAGTGGGTTGGTTTTTGAGGGGATGAATGCAGAGAATGGGGCAACTTCAGCAAATATCCCTGATGTTTCGGTGGTAGTGCCGGTGCGTGATGAAGTGGAAAGTCTGCCAATGTTGGTAGAAGCGATCGCTTCTACTTTATCAGCTACTCAGTTAAGTTATGAAATCATTTGTATAGATGATGGTTCAACCGATGGTTCGGCTGAGTTTCTTAAACAACAAGCGCAAGTACGTGATGATTTAAAAGCGGTGATTCTGCGGCGTAATTATGGACAAACGGCGGCGATGTCGGCTGGATTTAATTATGCAGTCAGCAAGGCAATTGTGACTTTAGATGCTGACCTCCAGAATGACCCGGCAGATATCCCGATGTTATTAGCAAAATTGGATGAGGGTTATGATTTAGTGAGTGGTTGGCGGCAAAATCGCCAAGATGGGGCGCTAAATCGGCTACTACCTTCTAAAATTGCCAACTGGCTAATTCGCCGTACCACTAGCGTAGATATTCATGACTATGGCTGTTCGCTCAAAGCCTATCGGGCGGAGCTAGTGGCAGACATGAATCTTTACGGGGAACTACACCGATTTTTACCTGCTTTGGCGTATATTGAAGGGGCAAGAATTACCGAAATGCCTGTACGTCATCACGCTCGCCGCTTTGGTCGCAGTAAGTATGGACTATCGCGAACTTTCCGGGTATTGATGGATTTGTTAACCATTTTGTTTATGAAAAAGTTCCTCACACGCCCGATGCATGTTTTTGGGCTGTTGGGCTTAATTTCGATGGTTTCAGGCGGGATAATTGGAATTTACTTGACTTTTGTCAAATTGGTCTTGGGTGAGATGATTGGTAATCGCCCTTTGCTGATTTTGGCGGTGCTGCTGCTGGTAACTGGAGTGCAATTGTTTTGTTTTGGTTTATTGGCAGAGTTGCTCATGCGTACATACCATGAATCTCAAGGAAGGCCTATCTATCGCGTGCGAGAGGTAGTAGCAAAAAATGTTAAATAAAGTAACAATATAAAGACCTCGCCCTTTAAGGGCGGGGTTTAAATCAAACACACTTAAGCATTAAGTTGCATCTACCTTGAAAATTTTTCATACCTTTGATGCCCCATTGCGGCACAACCTGCTGATATTATTTACGGCAGGTTTATTGTTCTGGTCGAGCGTCACTACGTTCTTACCAACTTTACCACTCTACATCGAAGATGTGGGCGCAACCAAGCAGCAAATTGGGATTGTGATGGGCGGTTTTGCCATTGGTTTGTTGTTATTTCGCCCCATGTTGGGAAAGTTGGCAGATCAACGCGGCCGTAAACTAATTTTATTAATTGGTGCGGCCGTAGCGGCGATCGCCCCTTTTGGTTATTTAATATTTACATCACTACCAATGTTGATGCTGGTGCGAATTTTTCATGGTGTCAGCCTTGCGGCTTTTACCACTGGCTACAGTGCTTTAGTAGCAGACTTAGCCCCTGTGGAAAATCGGGGTGAAATTATTAGTTATATGAGTTTGACGGGCCCCATTGGTATGGCAATTGGCCCAGCTTTAGGAGGTTATTTAGAAGATACAACAGGTTACGCACTCTTATTTCTCATCGCTGCGGAATTAGGTTTTGTGGCCCTGTTGAGTACTATACAAATCATTAGTCCACCCCTACAAAAACAGCAGCAAAGCCAGGGGAATGATGATAAATTTTGGCAAATTTTGATTAGTCCACGGGTGAGAGTACCAGCCGTGGTCATGCTGTTAGTGGGTTTAACGATTGGCGCTATACATACTTTTGTACCGTTGTTTATCAAGTCAACTGGGGTAAATTTGAATGCTGGATTATTTTTTACAGCAGCAGCCCTCTCCAGTTTTAGTTTAAGGCTGTTTGCGGGTCGAGCTAGCGATCGCTTGGGTCGTGGTTTATTTATTACTCTTGGGATATTCTGTTATGGCTTGGCGTCGCTGTTGCTATGGTTAGCCAATAGTGCCAACGCTTTTTTAATCGCTGCAATCATTGAGGGTTGTGGTGGTGGTATGCTAATGTCTATGATTACTACGATGATGGCAGACCGCTCGCTACCACAAGAACGTGGGCGGATATTTGCCATGTGCATCGCGGGATTTGACCTTGGTATTGCGATCGCCGCACCACTTTTGGGTTCTATTGCTGAACAAGTCGGATATCGAAATATGTTTGGTTACGGTGCTGGTTTGACATTCCTGGCACTAATTATCTTCCTAACCCAATCCAGCAAAGATTTGCCTAATTCCTTGCGTTTTGCCCTTGGTCGTGGTCAAGATGTATATTCGTTAAAAAAATTGTAGACATGTACCACGTTACAAGTAACAGAGACGCGTCGCTGCGCGTCTCTTTGCAGTAATATACGGGCGAGGAGGGATTCGAACCCCCGACACCGTGGTCCGTAGCCACGTGCTCTAGTCCACTGAGCTACACGCCCTTACAAGAAATCAATAATAGCATGTTCCGATAAAATGATGCAAGACAATTCTTTATCTAGTTCTGCCAGTTTAACCCATCTTGATGATCAAGGACACGCACAAATGGTTGATGTGTCTGGCAAAGCGCCCACAATCCGAGAAGCGGTTGCAGTTGCTAAAGTGCGAATGTTGGCGACGACCTTTGGAGCGATCGCTGCTGGCAATGTTCCCAAAGGTGATGTCTTAGCAACTGCCAGGTTAGCTGGAATTATGGCAGCGAAACAGACTGCTAATTTGATTCCCTTATGTCATCCCTTGCCTTTGCAAAAAATTACAGTTGACATTACACCAGATCCTCAACTACCTGGTTATCAAATTTATGCCACAGTTAAAACCAAAGCCGAAACTGGTGTAGAGATGGAAGCCTTAACCGCTGTTTCTGTGGCAGCGTTGACTTTATATGATATGGCGAAAGCTTTAGAAAAGTCTATTCAAATTGAATCAATTAGTTTAGTAAGCAAAATTGGCGGAAAATCGGGAGATTATTCTATTTTAAAAATGGGAAGTGGGGAGTAGGGAAAAGTTTACTAGGTTGGTAGTAAGGACTTTAGTAGACCTCTTGCAAAAGTCGGATACTCGCCAGAAAATAAATTTTCTGGCTGATAACTCAAGTCGGTTGAAACCGACTAATAACAGTATTTTTAGTCCGTTTCAACGGACTTTTGCTATTAGGCAGAGACTTGAGTCTCTGACGGTTCAAGTATTTTTGCAAGAAGTCTAGTGCTTAGAATAAGGACTAAAGTCCTTACTACGAACTTCAGCTTACTCAATCTCACCGATGGCTTTGTTAAGAGCGGTTGGGCCTTCGTATTCTTCATTTGCTGGCAATTGCTCTAACAAAGAAAGAATTTTTTGATCAGCACCGTGTTTTTTAGCGTGCTTAATCAATTCTTGTTTACTGGCAGGATAGTCAACACCTTTCAAGTGTTTTTGTATTTCTATAGGATTTGCCTTGGCCATTTTTATCTACCTTTGAAGGTCTTTTTTATCTTCACCAGGAGATACATGCCTTCCCTCTATCAAAAAGATGAATCATTTTTAACCATAGATAAATAAAAGCTCATCCACTTGGTTGATGAACATTGGACAAAAGGGACTAGGGAATGGGGAATGGGGAATGGGGAATGGGGAATTGGGAATGGGGAATTGTCATTAATCATTAATTTATTCTCCGCGTCCCCGCGTCCTCGCGTCCCCGCGTCTCTCATCTCCCTCATCCCTCGGTTGGTGAGTTTCGGCTACGCGGTAATCGAGCGAAGTCGAGATTCAATTACCGCAAAGTCGAACCACACCCCCCTCATCTTCCCTAGTCCACTGTCCACTGTCCCTAGTTTCTAGGGTAGGTTTTCGGGATCAACGCCAATGCTACGTAAATATGCTGCTAACTGTTCTGCCCGTTGACGTTCATGCTCAGATCTTTGTTGCTCTTGCTGCAACAATAATTCAGCTTGTTCAGCTCGTTGATTGAGTTCCACCGAGGTTAAAAATTTTTGTCCATCTGGACGATAAATTGCTAACTCTCCTAACCCAGTTTCAAAACGGCATCCTAAACGGGGACTAACCCAGCCATCTATTTGCCACAGCTTTGTTAAATGGTCATTTTGTCGCCACCAACCATCTAATTGAAAGCTTTCTGGGTTGTATAAATAATATTCTTCGACACCGTAAGTATCATAAAATTCTAACTTTCGTTCCATTTCTTTAGTGTCGTTACTAGGAGAAAGAATTTCAAAAACTACTTGCGGTGAGATATTTTCTTCTTGCCATTGACGATAAGAACCTCGTCTACCTTTTGGTCTGCCAAAGATAACCATTACATCAGGTGCTGTTGGGGTAATCAACTGAGAACGGACGGGATACCATAATAAATCTCCGGCAATCAAAACATTGTCATTTTTAGCAAACAGAATCTCTAAATTCTCCTTGATTAGGACAATCCAACGATACTGTTCTGTGTTTTCTGACATTGGTTTGCCGTCACTGTCAGGATAGAGTAAGTCGGAGTCTGTTTGCTCAAAGACATTCATAAAGCAATTAAATTCAGAATTCCAAGTGAATACTTACTTTAAATTTTAATGTTTGTAGCTCTCAACAGCTGCCCTGAGATTACCTTGATGCTCTGATAGAAGCTTTTCACCTTCTTGTTTTGCTAATCCAGTCCAGTGCATTAATAGTGCTAACTTGACCCATTTACCGCTATTTTCTAATAAAAAACCAGCGGCTTCTCGACTTAAACCTGTGAGGTCTTGTAGAATTCGTAAAGCGCGATCGCGTAATTTTTGATTGGTAACTGCTACATCTACCATCCGATTTCCGTAAACTTTGCCCAGCTTAACCATCACTCCTGTGGAGAGGATATTTAAAGCTAGCTTGGTGACTGTACCCGCTTTGAGGCGAGTTGAACCTGCTAGTACTTCTGGCCCTGTCAGTATACGAATGTCCACATCAGCATCAAAGCTGACTTGTTCAGCGGGAACACAGGCGATAAAAATAGTCATTGCTCCCCGTTGCCGGGCGGCGTTGAGGGCACCGTAGACAAACGGCGTTGTCCCACCAGCGGTAATCCCAACTACTACATCTAATTGTGTAATATGTCGTTGAGCGATCGCTGCTTCGCCATCTTCGGCACAGTCTTCTAAATCTTCAGAACTGCGTACTAATGCACCAGCACCACCAGCAATAATTCCCTGTATCAATTCTGGAGGTGTACAGAAAGTTGGGGGGCACTCAGCAGCATCCAATACTCCCAACCTCCCACTTGTCCCCGCACCAACATAAAACAGGCGTCCTCCATGGTGTAAACGTTCTGCGGTACCATCAATTGCTTTAGCCAGCTGAACTTTTACCGCCGCCACCGCTGCCACCGCTTTTTGGTCTTCGTTATTAAATAACTCCACCAACTCTACAGAACTGAGTTGGTCTAAATTCAGGCTATCAGGATTTACCTGCTCGGTTAAAAGATGCCCGCGTTCCTGCAAGTTTGTCATTTTTTCTTTGTCCTTATCAACTGAATGACCAATAACCAGTTACAATAATCCTTCTAATTTGCGACGAATTTTTTCTAGTTCCGAATCAGAAAACTCTGACTCTTCTGCTGGTGGCACTTGGTCAATAGAGAAGGTATCCTGATTAAGATCATCCTTTTGGTCTTCTAGTTGCCAGTCGGTTTCTTCTACGTTGATTTCTGGGGGAGTGACTACAGAAGTGCTGTTTTCTGGAATAATTTCCCATTCATAGCCAGCACTATCGCAAAAGTCTTTGATTTCCTCTGGATCAATAGCCTCTATTGAAGGTGAGGGAAAATCTTGGGCTTCCAGCATTAAAGCATAACGCGTGGCATCGTCTTCTGACTCAAACATGAGAATTTTATTGCGATCGCCCACCCGAATCGTGTGAATTCCCTCATTTTCCGTGCGAGCATTAAAAATCAATACAAAAACACGCATTGGTATAGTCATCTGTCCTTTTTTTCAACTATCTATTCTTATTAAAGTTCTAGGTTGTACTTCTGGGAAAGACACAGCAATAATTTTCACTCGATTGCGGAATTTCCTGAGAGGGCCGATATTATTAAGCATAAATATGGAAGATAGCGAATGCCGCAACTTAACCGATGAGGTCTTGGGTTTTGTTGACGTATCCTGGAGGTGGCACAGCAAATAATGTGCCCGTTTATGCTAGTGGCGTGCCAGCTACATCCGGCAATTGATACACTAAAAGCCAATGATTAAATCTCCCAATCAAGAACATCAATCTACCTCCTCTGTTCGCAAACGTCTATGGTTGCTGGTGTTGAGCCGTGGTGGTATTGCCTTGGGCGGTTTTTTACTAGTAGGAATTGTCACTGGGGCTTGGCGATTATGGACTTTTGTCCAAAAAGATTTAACGCCATTAGCACAAAAAAGTCTCACGACTACGCTCAACCGCCCGGTACAACTGGGAAAAGTGACAGGATTTTCCCTTACAGGAGTGCGGTTTGGGGCTTCGGCTATCCCCGCAACAGCCACAGATCCAGATCAAGCCGTAGTTGAATCAGTAGAGGTGGGTTTTGACCCATTGCTGTTAATCTTTGACCGCCAACTGAAGCTAGATGTCACCTTAGTTAACCCTAATGTTTATATTGAACAGGATACTCAAGGGCGCTGGATTACTACTAAAATAGCGCCACAAGGTAAAGGCGGCGTCATTAAAACCAACTTAGATAACCTGCGATTTCGCAATGGCAAGTTGGTATTAATGCCACAGAAGAGGACTAAAGAAGACGCGGGGACGCGGGGACGCGGGGACGAGAAGAGGACTAAAGAAGACGCGGGGACGCGGGGACAGGGGGACGCGGTGAAATTTTCATTCTCCTCGTCCCCTCGTCTTTCTGTCTCCGCGTCCTCTTCTTTAGTAGCCTTTTCTGTGGTCAATGGCACTGCTAAGCTGATAGATAACAACCAGCGGATTAAGTTTGATGTAGCAGGCCAACCTGATAGGGGTGGTAATATCTCTGTGCAAGGAGAAACCCTTGCTAGGGTACTAGCAGGTACTTTACAGGTGCGAGGGCAAGGTTTACTGGCTTCTGATGTTACTCGCTTGATCAAGTTACCGCTGAGTTTACAGGCGGGTCGAGTAGATGGGGACTTGCAAATCCGGTTGACACCAAAGCAGCCAACTTTGTTATTTGGGAATGCGAATTTACAAGGGGTAACTATTCAGATACCCCGTTTACCACAACTGTTGAGCAATTCCCAAGGAAACATCCGCTTCTGGGGAACGCAATTACAGCTAGATAATGCTATTACTAACTACGGCAAAGTTCCCGTTACGGCTACGGGCATTATTGATACTCAAGCTGGCTATAAGTTAGCAGGGCGAATCAATGCGGTGAGCGTGGCCACAGCCGCCCAGACGCTAAAATTCAAATTACCTTTACCGACAGTTGGAGAAGTCAAAGCAGATTTACAACTGGTGGGGCCAGCTACTAAGCCGATTCTCTCTGGTACGGTTACTACCATCAAAACTGCACGAATTGATAAAGTTGATTTTAAGAGTGTCAGTAGTAAGTTTAATTTTATTACTAGTGCTTCAGTAATTAAACTGAGTGAGATTCAAGGTATATCTACGGTTGGTGGTGAAATTACAGGCGCTGGTACAATCCAAGTTGGTAAAGCTCCCCGCGTGGATTTGAATTTTGCAGCCAAGAATGTTCCTGGGGATGCGATCGCCAAACTTTATAACACAGCACCCAATTTTACAATCGGCAATGTCTCAGGGACAGCTCAATTAACTGGCGCTGCTAATAATGTGCAAACTGTGGTAAAATGGCAAGCCCCAAATGCAGCCTATCCTGGGACAGGTGAAGTGGCGATCGCCCCAAATCGGACTGTCAATTTCCGCAATGTCGCCCTCAATGTCGGCGGTGGTGTAGTACAGGGATTTGGCAGTTTTGCCAATCAACGTTGGCAAGCCGTTGCTAATGTCTCTGGCGTCAAATTAACACCCTTTATCAACCCCAATCAATTGCAAAATGTCTCCTTGGCAGGGGCGCGATTTAACGGTCGTCTACTTCTGTTGGGAACCTCAGCACCTTTTCAAATAGCCACAGTTCGCACCGAAGGCGCAAAAGTACAAGTTGCTGGCGGTACAATTGCAATTTCCAATGTCCAACTACAAGACCAAAGCTTTTCGGCCAAATTAGTGGCCAATGGCGTGAGGCTAGCGCAGATATTCAAGCAATCTCCCCCAGCCTTACGTCAGCCATTGACGGGTACATTCCAAGTAGCAGGTAACAGAAATAATTTCAGCCTGAAAACCCTGCGTGGTAACGGCCAGGCCAGTCTGGCATTCGCTGGTGGTACACTCACAGCGGCAAATATCCAAGTAGCAGATGGCTTCTTCCAAGCGCAACTCAAAGCTAATAACGTTAATGTCCAAGAATTAGCATCTACTCCCCGACAATTTCAAGGCAAATTAACAGGTCAAGCAAACGTGGCTGGGTCTGTTGAATCCTTCCGACCGCAAACCATCCAAGCCAAAGGACAAGCACAGATTCAGGTTGGAGGTGGTATAATTACAGCCTCCAACATCCAACTGGCAAATGGTCGCTATCAAGCCCAAGTCCAAACAAAGAACGTACCCTTACAGCAATTGGCAGCAGTACCACCGCAATTTCAAGGTGGGTTAACTAGTCAATTCAACATTGCAGGTACAGTTGGCGCTTTCAATCCGCAAACCATTCAAGCCAGTGGTCAAGCACATCTGAATCTTGCAGGTGGTACAGTCACAGCTTCTAACATCCAATTAGCTACTGGTCGTTATCAAGCGATTGTGGATGCTTCAGGTGTGCAACTCAATCAGTTAAATCAGCGATTGCGGGGTCAGTTTGGTGGTAAGCTGCAACTGGTTGGCATCCTGGGGTCATCTAGATTAGCTGATGTGCGTGCCGCAGGTCAGGTACAGTTATCTCAAGGGCTACCTGGTGTAGAGCGACCTTTGAATGCTGCGATCGCTTGGAATGGTGAAAAGCTATCTATTGAACGAGCCACTGCCCCAGGGTTAAATGTCAGTGGTGATATATTAGCCAACGCCCAACAACCAGGCATTCCCGAAATTACATCGCTAAATCTCAACGTCCAAGCCCAAAATTACAATCTGCGTCAGTTACCCATCAATTTGCCGAATCAGCTGGCGTTGACAGGGAACGCAGATTTTAACGGTCAAATCACTGGCAAGCTACCTTTACCAAATGTCACAGGGCAAATCCAGTTACGAAACTTAGTAGTGCAAGACTTCGCTTTTGAGCCATTGTTAAGTGGAACTATCCAGTCTGCACAGGGACGTGGTTTAAATTTAGACTTAGCAGGTACAAGCGATCGCCTTGCCTTTAACCTCGATGCCAATAATCGCCCCCAATCGTTTTTAATCAAGTGGCAACAGGCATTAGCCACAGGTCAAAACCAAGGTGATAATTGGGCACTGCAAGTAGCAAATTTTCCTCTGCAAGTATTAAATTTGACTGCTCCTGCAAATCTGCGTTTGGGTACTGGTAGAGTCGCTGGGTTATTGACAGGAGACTTAATCTTTAATCAAAATACATTAGCAGCTAACGGGAATTTAGCGATCGCCAAGCCGCGAATTGGCCGGATCATAGGCGATCGTTTAACCGCTCAATTTCGCTACGGCAATGGCACAACTAGCGTCACCAGTAGCGAATTTGTTAAAGGCAACAGTAGCTATGCCTTTGCGGGTAATTTTGGTCAAACCTCACAAGGGCCACTATTGCAAGGTAAACTCAACGTCAACCAAGGCAACATCCAAGATGTCTTGACAGTAGCACAGATATTTGAATTACAAGATTTTCAACGCGGTTCAGCCAAGCCAACCTACGGTACAGCAGCGGATTTAAACACCTACTCTCAAGGATTACAAAATCAGCCTCTGTTGAATCAACTCCAACGCTTCGCTGAAATTGACGCCCTACTAGCACAGCAAGAACAACAGCGACTTGAAGCCTCGCCAGCACCAGACTTAGCATACTTAAAAGGAACCTTCAACGGCGAAGTATCTATAGATACTGCTACCGCCAACGGACTGGCAGTGCAATTTAATTTTAATGGTCAAAACTTTACCTGGGGTAAAAAAGAAGAACCCAGTCGTTTTTATAATGCTGATCAAGTGATTGCTCAAGGCAACTTTGAAAATGGTGTTTTGAGATTACAACCTTTACGAATTGAGTCACAGAATAGACTACTGGCTTTCACAGGTAACATTGGTGGTAATGAACAGTCTGGTCAATTGCGGGTGAATAATTTTCCCCTAGAGATAGTAAATAATTTCGCCAAGCTGCCAGTTCCCATTACAGGTAATCTTGACGGTACAGCAGCGTTAGCAGGTAGTGTTGCTAATCCACAAGCTAGAGGTGAATTGCAAATCACCGAAGGAACACTGAATAATAAAGCAATCAAATCAGCAACAGCAAGTTTCAGCTATGCTAATGGCCGTTTGAACTTTGGTAGTAATGTCTCAGTTGCTGGCCCAGAACCGGTAAATATTATTGGTAGCATACCCTATCAATTACCTTTTGCGACTGTAACACCAGATAATGAGCAAATCAGTCTTGATGTGAAGGTAGAAAATGAGGGATTGACGTTATTAAATTTGTTAAATAACCAAGTAGCCTTCGAGGGTGGTAAAGGACAAGTGGACTTGAAGGTGCGCGGAACGAAACAGCGACCGGAGGTAAACGGAATCATCACAGTCAACAATGCTATTTTTTCAGCTCAAGCTTTACCAGGGAAGCTCAAAGATGTTACAGGTAAGGTACAGTTTGATTTTGACCGCATCTTGGTAGCAGGTCTTCAAGGCAGATTTAGCCGGGGTAAGGTAGAGGCCGCTGGCGAAATTCCTATTTTCGACAACGAAACAGCCATCACTAATCCTTTAACTGTTAGCCTCGATCAGTTAGTGTTGAATCTCAAGGGACTTTACCAAGGAGGTGCTAGTGGCAATTTACAGATTACTGGTTCCGCTCTTACTCCTAAAGTCGGCGGCAAAGTAAATTTATTTGATGGTAAGGTGTTACTGGCAGAATCTACCAACACCAATCAAGCTGCAAATAGTAACAGCCTCAATCTATCAACAAAAGCTAATAAACAGAGCAAACCTGAACTAGGAAATACCGTTGCTAGATTTAATCAACTACAACTAGAACTAGGTAAAAACGTCCAAATTACCCGTCCGCCTATTCTTAGCTTCCGTGCCACTGGCAACCTAACAGTTAATGGTTCCTTTGCTGACCCAATACCCGATGGTACTATCCGACTACAGCAAGGTGACGTAAATTTATTTACCACTCGCTTTAGCCTTGCTCGTGGATATGAGCATACCGCAACCTTTAGAGCCAATGCTAATCAACCCCGCGATCCCGATTTAGATATCCGGTTATTTGCTAAGGTCTTAGACGTAGTTCAAAGTAGCGATTTCAGCCGAACAACCTCTACAGGGTTAGCAGCTTTAGAGACTGTGCGCGTCGAAGCCAATATCAAAGGCCCCGCCAGCAAACTCAACGAAAATCTCCAACTAACCAGCAGTCCCTCACGTGGGGAAACAGAAATTGTGGCACTGTTGGGTGGTGGATTTGTAGACACTCAAGGACGTGGTGACAGTACTTTGGGTTTAATTAATATTGCAGGTTCCGCTGTATTTAATAACTTTCAAACAGCTTTTACTCAGATTGGCAACGCTTTTGGCTTAAGCGAACTGCGTGTGTTTCCCACAGTGATCTCGGAGAATCCCGAAGCAGGAAAGAGTAATTCCAGTATAGAATTGGCAGCAGAGGCAGGAGTTGATATTTCTACCAAAATATCTGTGTCTAGCATCAAGATTTTAACAGCTAATGACCCTTTTCAGTGGGGTATAAATTATCGCATTAATGATGAGTTTCGCATCCGGGCTTCCACTAACTTAGAGGATGACAGCCGTGCCATAGTTGAGTATCAAACGCGATTTTAATTTATGAAAACTTGCTTGCAAGTGACACGAAAGAATCCTTGTATTGTAGCGTAGTGGAACGACACAGCTGCCTTAAAAATAGGGAGTGGGGAGTAGGGAGTAGGGAGTAGGGAAGAAATATTTTTATAAAGTGGTCACTGAGCATAGTCGAAGTGTAGGTGATATCATGTCCGGCTAATCACTTATCATAAAAATTTCTCCCTTCCGCGTCTCCCTATCTCCGCGTCAGCCAAATCATAAGTCTTTAAACGGACATGATATGATTTAGTTTCCCCTGTTCCTTTTTATGGTTGCTTAGGATTGGTGTCGCCACTGATAATTGCTTGGAGAATGTTTGCTAGTAATGAAAAAGTTGCTGCAACTAAAATCACTAGCATTAAACTAGCAAGGGCAGCAAAAGGAGAGAAGATGAACAATACTAAGAACGCAAATATCAAAATTGTTAGTAGTGTTTTATTCGTGTTTTTTGCCTTGATGTAGTAGCTATGTTTAAGCTAACTAATATCGCTCAATATCACATCTTACTTAATTCTTCAGAGGGAGTGGTGATGTGGGAGTAGGGAGTAGGGAACCCACGCCTTAAGGCGTGGGATTGAAGTAAGGACGCATTGTGCCTCGTTGCAAGCAATCTCAGCACAAATCTTTTCCTAACAGTGGGCTTTATACCCACAAAAGACAGTTTTTAATGTTTTTGTATCCCTACTCCCTACTCCCTACTCCCTACTCCCTAATCCCTGTTTTGGTCAATTATTTGATATAGAGTATCACGTTGTTGGTAAGGTCGTTTTATGGAAGCGATCGCAGTTTGTAGGGTTTCTACTTCCATGCATGTACCACCTACAGCACCCGCCATTGTAGTGATGTGTTCTTCCATCAATGTACCGCCGATGTCGTTACAACCCCAATTTAAGGCTTCTACTGCACCAGTAAGCCCCAATTTAACCCAACTTTGTTGATGGTTGGGTATCCAGTTTCCTAAGAAAATCCGCGCCACAGCCCCCAATAGCAGCGCATCAGCTAAAATTGGTTGGTCGCGTCCCACACGACGACGTAAGGGTTTGGGCGCTTCTTGACCAACAAAGGGTAATAAGATAAATTCAGTAATACCTGCTGGATATCCGCGTTGGATGGCAGTTTTTTGTAGCGATCGCAATTTTTCTAAATGCTCGATTTGCTGTTGGGAAGTTTCAATATGTCCAGACAGCATGGTACTGGTGGTGTGTAAGCCCAATTTGTGGGCTGTGCTAACAATCTCTAGCCAAGTGGCTGTGTCAATTTTCTCTGGACACAGCACCCTTCGTACTTCGTCATTCAACACTTCTGCTGCTGTCCCAGGCATTGAACCAACGCCGGCATCTCGCAAAGCAGCAATTACATCAGCATACTCCAGTCCATCAATTCTGGCGATAAATTGCACTTCCTGGGGAGAGAAAGCGTGTAAATGTATCTGGGGAAATTCTTGCTTAATGGTTTCTACTAGCTTGAGATAATAAGGCAAGGATTTGCCATTGAGCTGTGCTTGTGGGTTTAATCCTCCTTGCATACAGATTTCTGTTGCACCCCGCTGCACAGCATCTGTTGCCTTCGCTAAGATTTGCGCCCAATCTAGCCAGTATGCACCACTAGCGCCATCGTCTCGCCGGAAAGCACAAAAACTACAGTGCTGCTCACAAATATTAGTAAAATTAATGTTGCGATTAATTACGTAAGTAACTGGATCACCAACTTGAGTGTAGCGGAGTTTGTCAGCTGTGGCGCGAATTGCGGCGATCGCCTCTGGAGCAGTTTGTTCTAACAACACCACCCCTTCTGTGGGCATCAAATCACACCCCATCAAGGCACGATCAAGAATATGATTAATAGTTATAGTAACCACAGTTTATTTAAATACAAACCACTATTAAAGATCCTAAATGATTTTGCGTCTTTGCGCGGCAGTTGCTACAACTCTCTCGACCAGAGCAAGGCAGTGGCTCCTCAACTTAGATCTTGCACCTGCCCAATCTCCCGCCAGAGAATAAATTCTCGCTCTTATGTAGGTCAAGTCCACTTAAGTGGACTAAAATGTCTGCTTTTTGTGAGATTTAGTCCTCTTGAGAGGACTTTTGCTATTAGCCATAGGTTTCTAACCTATGGCGGTTTTTGGGACTGGTGCAAGATATCAGTCAACGCACTGCCTTGCCTTTGCGCGAAATAAAAACTCCACTCAGGGCACACTCTTAGTTTCTAGCCGCCATAACCTCCTATTTTGATCAACAGCAGTTAGCTTGTATTTGCCCTCCAAATCAGACTTAAATTGCTTAGAAGGATTAAATAAAAATACATCACTGAAACTGTCAGGAATATTTGGTATGGCTGGTTCAATTACCAATTGCATCTGCACTTGAGGATTTAGCAGATGGCTAAGAGACATTAAATCTCCAATATTTAATGAATAAGGACTACTAACTAATACTGGTTTGATAGCCTGGTTAATAATGTGGGCTATTTGATAACTGGCATGACCACCTTTAGTCCACCATGTCTGAGCTTGAAAACTAATTGCACAAGATAAAATTCCTGTGGAAATTATTCCTACCATTACCAATTGCCAAAATTTCCGCATTAGTAATTTCGGTAAAATAATTTGCACTGATAACAAATAAGCAATAGCTATTTGAACACCTAAATAACATGGAATCACATATCTAGCTCGTAAACTCAGCTTACCTCCAATAATTAAATCAGGTAATATGAGAGCTAAAGCAGGTAGTCCACTTAATAGGAAAACAAATAACCAAACTCTTTGTCTTGTATGGCGATAAATAAATATAAAGGAATATACGACTAAAATTAATATTAATGGAATTAAGAATCTACCCCAGCGCAAAATCGGTAAACTTAACTCAGGATAATATGGTTCATAGCGCCAAAAATCACCAAATAAACAACTAAGATTAACCATCCAACCTGAAACTAAAGCTGATATCGATTGTCTTGTTTGGGCGCTGGCTGTTGTCCGATCAATTTCAGATGAATGATTAATAATAATTAAAATCCAAGGTACAAAAGCAAGAATGCCTGTGCTGGTTGCAACTAAATAATATTTAACTGTTTTGGTGAATCGCAAGCGTTCAATGATAAATACATAAATACCGTGAGCGATCGCTAGCAATCCAGAAAATAAAAACGTATATAATCCCAACACTACTGTAACTGCATAAATTCCCCACAATCGCTTACTTTGCAGTCGTATTGCTCGTAGCAGTACAGCGCTACTGAGCAAAATTATTAATGTCCACAAACTAAACTGTCTTGCTTCTTGAGCATACAGCACATGAAAGGGTGAAACTGTCAAAAATATGACGCTCATCCATGCTGTTATGGATGACTGAAATAACTCTATACACAACCAATAAATGCCAACAAAGGCTAGTAAACCAATAATCGCTGATAAGCTTCTTGTCGCTGCTACTGAATTGCCAAAAACTTGCGTCCAGAATCTTACTAATACGTAATAAAGTGGAGGGTGTTGTGGTTCTTCCACTGCCAAAGAATTGATTGTATTAATGACAGTTTTTTCCGAATTGGGACGCTGGTATTTTTGTATAGATTCCACAGAAACTATGCGACCATGGAAAATTTGTTGTACAAATTCCCTTTTAGTGTAACCAGAAATCCGTAATGAGGTATGAGATTCATCATGCCAGTAAACTTTTCGATCAAGATTCACAAACCGGAAGAATATTCCTAGTGTTAATAAAACAATTATTAAAAATTGCAGCCAAGTTGGAATAAAACTTTCGGCATTTTTTGATTTTCTATCTATCATAGATAAACCCTAACAATGTGGTTTTTATTTTGTTATAAAATATACCTTGAAATTACATATTCAACTTGCCAAACTGCAATAATCAATTAGCGATCGCTATAAATAAAATTTAAATTCTGTTAATACAAAATTCATTTATTGTATGCTATTTTAATATGGATACCGTCAAAAAGCATTTAATAAAAAATTTGAACTAAACGGGATTACTATTACATAAAAAATCCAGTTTAAAGTTCACACAACTAATGCTAAACAGTGACTAAATATTGATAAATTTCCACTGTGACACAATCTTCGTAAACACAAAACAACCAAGCCAAAGTATAAAAATACACGATACATCAAGGTATATACTATTCAATTAAACATTAACTTTTGCACTTTCTCTGCTGCTATTCGCAATTTACTGTATGAATGTCAACTCACCCAACTCACTGTTAACAGTTCCAACTGGTCAGTTAAAAATTCCTGAATTGCCCCCTACTAGCGTGAGTGTGGGTAGTAAAACCATCCTTCTTTCTCTGGTGATTCCCACTTATAAAGAGCGTGACAATATTAAGAATGTTGTCAAAACATTGAGTCAACTGCTAGATGAATCGATCCCCAGAGATTATGAATTGATTGTGGTTGACGATGATAGCCCAGACCGTACTTGGGAAGTCGCACAATCTTTGATCGGAAAATACCCGCAATTGCGGGTGATGCGACGCCAGCAGGAGAGGGGATTGTCCTCAGCAGTGATTCGCGGGTGGCAGGTAGCAAGGGGAAGTGTATTAGGGGTAATTGATGGGGATTTGCAGCACCCACCAGAGGTATTGACACAACTGTTTACCGCCATTGAAAGAGGAGCAGATTTAGCAGTCGCCAGCCGTCATGTTGATGGAGGCGGAGTTAGCAGTTGGAGTATTGTCAGGCGTTTTTTGTCACGTGGCGCTCAAGTGTTGGGATTGATTATCTTGCCTGGGGTAGTTGGTAGAGTTTCCGATCCGATGAGTGGTTATTTTATGGTGCGTCGGAGCGCGATCGCAGGTACAATACTTCACCCAGTAGGATACAAAATCCTCCTAGAATTAATTGGGCGGGGGAGAATAGGCGAAATTGCGGAAGTTGGTTATGTATTCTGTGAACGCCAGGAAGGTGAAAGTAAAGTGACATGGAAACAGTATGTAGAATACATCCACCACTTATTACGGCTGCGGCTGTCTACAGGATTGCTGGGAAAGTTTAGTAATCGTACACGCTTCCCCATTGGTAGGTTTATCCGCTTTGGGTTGGTGGGTTTTAGTGGTGTGTTTGTCGATTTGACTGTGTTTCGCCTGCTACGTACCGTGATTCACTTGGGTTTAACTCGCAGTACAATTTTTTCTGCGGAAGTGGCGATCGTCAATAATTTTCTGTGGAATGATTTGTGGACTTTTGGGGATATTTCCAAACGGCAACAAGAACCCCACCAACGTCTCAAGCGCTTCTTGAAGTTCAACGCGATTTGTTTGGCGGGGGTAATTTTACAAACTCTGGTGGTGAATCTTCTTTGTAATGCTTTGGGGATGAACGAGTATTTCGCTAAGCTAATAGCGATCGCAATTGCCACAATCTGGAATTTTTGGCTGAATTTAAAACTCAGCTGGCGAGTCACCGATGTTAAATAATTCGTAATTCGTAATTCGTAATTTAAGTTTTGTAATAGGGATTTGACCCCAACACAAAACTTGGCGGTTATAGAACCGGGCAGGGCAAACGCATCTAAAGTACTGCCGATTATGACCAAAATTAAGAACCAACGAAAAAATCAGGATTTCTCGTTTGATTTACTTTCCAAGATTTAAAGCGATGCCTATGGCAAGCCGCAGAGCGTCTACGCTAAAATCTTTGTCAATAAGCAGGGACTGATGACATTATTTTGAAGTTTATTGAGAATAGACTAGTCTTATTGACATGATGCGGCCGCCCTGTAGAACCGGGGGACTTAAACCCACGGAACTTGTTAAATAGCTTTGGTGTAGGGAGAACGATTTGCATGAATTTTTGTGAGGGTAGGAGTATAGTAGGAAACAGGGAACAGATTTGAAAGTCCCTTTGTGTTTGGGTTTTATGTTCAGTTGATGTCCTAAACTATGCTTCGACTGGTATAGCTTTAATTGTAAGCGATGTCTATCGGCAAGCCGAGTCAGCGTTTACGGTTTTGGTGGGTGATCGCTATTCAATTTTGAAGTTGAAGGGCAAACGGGCGTAAACTCCTTGGGGGTCGTTCATCTTTTGCAAAGTTGCTATTTCTTGTTGCATTTTTTGAAACTCAGCCACGAGGGGGTTATTGGGTGACTTGAGTTCTTTTTCTATTCCTAATGCATTTTCCACCTCTTCGGTAGCCCGACCGAAAAAGCGTTCTCCAAAGGTGCTGGTTCGTGGATACTCTTTTATTTTCCAGTCTTCTCCCAAATTTGCCTGTTTAGCAGCATAAGCGATCGCTGTATCTAAACCGCCAATTTCATCTACTAACCCCAGTTGCTTAGCTGCAACACCAGACCAAATCCTTCCTTGGGCAATCTCGGCAACTTTTTGTTCTGGCAGTTTCCGACCTTGAGAAACTTTATTCAGAAACAGATTGTAAACACGGTTGACACTGCGCTGATAAAGTGCTATCTCTTGGGTCGATTTTGGGCGAGAAGCTGTTTGCAGATCGGCAAATTCAGCGGTTTTCACCGAATCCCAAGTGATACCGTTATCATTCGCCAGCTTTTGTCCATTCACCAGCACACCAAACACGCCAATTGAACCTGTAATTGTATTTGCTTGGGCAAAAATTCGATTGGAGTCGGTGGCTATCCAGTATCCACCAGAGGCGGCGACATCACCCATGGATACCACAACTGGTTTGACTTGACGAGTTAATTTGATTTCTCGCTGGATGGTTTCAGATGCGGTAACGCTACCACCAGGACTGTTAATTCTTAAGACAACAGACTTAATATCATTATCTTGTCGGATTTTATTGAAGATTTTGGCAAAGCGATCGCCGCCGACTTCGCCATCTTCGCCTCTACCATCGACAATTTCACCTTCAGCGTAAACCACAGCAATTTGATTTTTGGATTCACGTTCTACACCCAAGGATTTGCCAGGAACTTGTGCATATTCACTGAGGTTAATTTGTCGGAATGTTTTTTCGTTCTTACCAGTAGCTGTAAATTGCTTGAGGTTAGTCACTACTTGATCGACATATGCGACTTGATCCACCAAACCAGTAGTTTGAGCATTTGGTGCTTCTAGTACTCCTTGAGTATCGGCGATCGCCTGCAATTTTTGAGCATCAATTTTCCGACTTGTGCTTACAGTAGTTCGCCAATCTCCCCACATATCATCCAATAATTTTTGAGTTTGTTCGCGGTTTTCTGGGCTTAGCTTTGTGAGGGTTAAGGTTTCAACAGCTCCTTTAAATTTCCCTACTCTGACAATTTGTACACCAATACCGTATTTCTGCAATGCACCTGCCAAGAATATTGGTTGTGAACTCATACCGTTAACTTCCACTAGACCCAACGGGTTAAGTACAATGGTATCCGCCATTGAACTCAGGTAATATTCACGTTCACCCCAGTTGCCACCATAAGCAATAATCTTTTTGCCAGCAGCACGACATTTTTCCAGTGCTTGACGAATTTCTTTGAGGGAGGCATAGCCAATATTGCTGCTTGCTGTGGTGTGCGATGCATCTAAGTAAATCCCCACAATTCGCGGATCGCGCTGTGCCTTTTCCAGAGTTTCTATAACTTTGCGGAGTGTCATTCTCTGCTCATCTGCACCTGAGAATGTGCTTTGAAACACTTCATTGGCACTGGGTTCGCCATCGGTAATTTTCATTGATAAGTCAAAAACCAGCATTGACTTGTCTTTCACTTCTGGCCCAACATTTTTAGAAGAACTGGCAGCTATGATCAGTAATAACAGTCCAAAGGTTCCCACACTGGAGAAAATAATCAGTCCTAGTAAGCTGCCAATTAAGCTAGCAAAAGTTTGTTTAAGAAAGTTACGCATAAGTTAAGAGTCATTGGTCATTGGTCATTAGTCATTAGTCATTGGTCATTTACAAAGGACGAAGCGCAAAGTCTGAGCGAATGTTTCCTCCGCTCAGACTTTGTAACAGAGGACAAAGGACAAATGACTAGGGTCTACTTAACTATTGTATGCGTTGTAAACTGCCAGAATGCTTGAACTGAGACAAGGTTGCGTTACCAGTACAAAATAATACTGTAGTAATTTCAGCAATTAATACCTCAGTTAGTTCAGACACTGCTGTTTCTGATACCGCTGCTGCTTGCAGAAAAGGCATAGCGAAACCAGCGATATCTGCACCTAAAGCGATCGCCATTGCTGCATCCAAACCATGACGCAACCCTCCCGAAGCAATTAAAGGCACATCCGGTGCTAGCGATCGAATACTCGTAATGCACTCTGCCGTGGGTAAACCCCAGTCGGTAAACGTCCTCCCCAAACGGCGTTGCAAGAAGTTTTCTGCACGTTCGCTTTCTACCTTTGCCCACGAAGTACCACCCGCACCAGCGACATCAATAGCCCTCACTCCAGCGGCTATCAGTTTCTGGGCCATTACTGCGGAAATGCCATTACCTACTTCTTTAGCAATTACCGGGACTGGTAATTTGCTGCATAAAACGGCGATTTTGTCAAGTAATCCCCGAAAATTCACATCACCTCGCGGTTGAATGCACTCTTGCAACGGGTTGAGGTGCAAAATTAAGGCATCAGCTTCTAGGATATCGATAATTCGTAGACATTCATCTAAGCCGTACTTATAGTTAAGTTGCACAGCACCCAAGTTAGCAAATAGAAGCACATCGGGAGCGTACTTACGGATAGCGAAGGTATCAGCTACTTGAGGTTTTTCCACCGCAACTCGCTGAGAACCAACACCCATAGCAATTTTGTAGTGTTGCGCGGCTTCTGCTAGACGTTGGTTAATCATTCCCGCTTGTGCTGTACCGCCAGTCATGGAAGAGATTAACAAAGGTGCATTTAGGTGTTTACCTAAGAAAGTCGTACTAATATCAATATCGTTGCGGTCTAATTCAGGTAAGCAACAATGAGTAAAACGATAGTGTTCTAGCCCATTAGTTGTTTGATGAAATCGAACATCCTCTTCTAAGCAGATCCGAATATGATCGGCTTTACGAGTTTGGGTTTGTGCAGAGATGTTGTTAGGGACGTTCACTGGTAGGTGTGAATTAAAGCAGTTGGCATCACTATTTTTACAGCCTCTGGCATTGTTTGGCACGGAATTGGGGAACTCGGGGCCCTCGCTCCCGGAGGGAGTGGGGATTAGGGGTAATGGGGAATTGATTATCTACCCTGCTCCCTGCCCCCACACTGAATCTTTAGCAGTTCTTTTGAGGTTGAGTATATGATTATTGATAATGACTTCTATCCTTTTTCACCCTGAACTAAATATTTAATTAGTTTCATGAAAAAATTAATTTCAACTATTGTAGTAATTATTTGCTCTGTTGGAATTGTAAGTTGTAGCAGTTCACAAACGGATATCTTAAGTAAAACTTCAATAAACACAACTCAATCACCTAAGAATCAATCTACACAGAAAACTCCCAGTTTTACATCTGGTACATCTCAGAAAATTGCTACCAAACAACCAAAAACTGGCACAGTTAAAGAGATGGTAAACGGTGACATTATGTGCTACGTCACTTTAGTAGATGAAACTGGAAGGGAACATAATGTAGGTGCATCGTTTGAAATCTGTGAAAAACAAGACGCTTTTTTAAACAAGAAAGTACGCGCTTTTTATGAAATCGCATCAGTTAATGATTGTCAAAGTGCTGAACCTTGTGGCAAAACTCGCAAAGAATCTTTAATTACAAAATTGGAAATTTTGCATTAAATTATAAGCTTTTTTAATGTTTAATACAAAGACACCCAAAGATCAGAAGTTAACGATAGCTACGAAAGGAATTATGTAGGCGCTGAATGATCGGTATGGCGGCAGGATTCTGCTCACTATAAAAGCTGATAATACTAACAGTCTCTTTGTTTCCATGACGGACAAGAGTTAATATTGATTTACCTTCTATGCCGGAAATCCATGCTCTAAATGCCTCTTTACCACCAATAAATATTTTACCAAATTTGGTGATTTTTTCGTCTTGATTGTCGTTTCTACTCTGGATTACTTTCTGAATGCTAGTTTCTAGAGATTCAGGATTAATTTGAATATCAGTTTTAATCAAATTTGGAGGCAATTCTCCACTACCGATTTTTGATGGTTTTAAGTTGGTGATAATTACTAATTCTCTAGGAGTTGTATTTGGAGGGTTGGTTGTATGTTGAATAAACCATCTCGCCGGATATGAAACTGAAAACTCATTCGGGAGATTAAAGGTTTTAAATTTACTGACATTTTCAGCAATTACAGGTTTGATTATCGGCACTATAGCAGTTGATGAAAATACATTAAATGTTACTATTGTAGGTAACAATAATATAGCTAAAAGCTTGAGTTTCATCTTTAAACCTATTGATATCTTTTTGTACTTATTGATGTTAATCAGAAGTTGCTCCTTCTAGCCAAATTTCTACATCATCTGCTAACAATTTTTGTGCTGCTTCTAGCATTGATGTTGCTATGTCTTTAAGGTCTTCTCGATTATTTAAATATGTTTTCAATGCTTCCATTGGGTCAATGCTGTTACTCGCACTCAATTCGGGGATGCGGGGTCGAGCTAATTGACTCAGTAATTCTGCTTGAATAGTATAAGTATGGGCTGATTTTAAAGCAGCATGTAGAGAGGCACTATCAATTAAATCCATCTGTTCAGAACGGAGTTTGTAGATTAGCCGTACTACAGAATCTTCAATGTCATGTTTAGCGATCGCTTTCATTAAAGCAGTTTGTGGTTCATCTGCTTTCGATACATCCACCTCAATTGTACGAAAAGACCGGACTGGTAAAGAACAAAATTCCCACTGAGCGCTACCAGGCTCCAATTCTATCATCACATAACCTTTGTCTTCTTTTTCTTCGCTAAAATCTACTCGCTCAATACTCCCTGGATAAATTATCGGCGGGTTATTAGCTTTATTCAGGTTTTGATGACGATGGACGTGTCCTAGCGCTACATAATCAAAACAAGGCCGCGTCAGCAAAGATAGAGGTAGAGTAAAGCCTTTTCCCACTGCTAAAAGACGTTCTGCTCCTAAAGTAGCATTGTCAGCCATCAAATGAGCTAAAAGTACAGTAGGTATATCGGGGTCAAGACGACGAATTTCTGCTTCTAGGACAACTTGCAAGCGTTCCGTTAACATTTGGCTAACGTCTGCAAGAGACATACTCTCTGTCTCTTGGCGCGTCATCAGCGTTGAACGAGTCAACCACGGTAGTGTAATTACCTGCACTTTACCATTGCGGGTTGGAATGTGGTGGGTGGTTAATGTATCTCCCACAATAAACCCCGGGACTCCCAAAGTGCGGTAAATACATAAACTTGCTCCTCCCAACCCTTGAGAATGTTGGTCGTGGTTTCCTACCAACAACACTGTGGGAATCTTCGCATCCACAAGCCGACGAAACTGGCTGGCAAAAGCTTCTTGGACATAAGGCGGCGGTGTCGCATCCGGGAAAGCATCGCCGCCAAATATCACTAGGTCTACAGCATCTGCTAACGCTCGGTCAATACACAAAGATAATGTCTTGACAAAATCTTCTAATCGTGTATTCAATCCTGTCGCGGGATTAATTCGTCCGTGGGAAAAACCACTTCCCATGTGGATGTCGGAAAGGTGAAGGATTTTGATCATATTTGTCCTTTGTGGTTAGTCATTTGTCCTTTGTCTAAATACTAATGACAAATGACTAACGACTACTGAACATATGACTAAATATGAATTCCACATTCAGTTTTATTGCTTCCCCGCCAGCGTCCGGCGCGTTCGTCTTCGCCTTCACCTACTTTAGTTGTGATAGGTTCGTCACCAATACTGGGATAACCTTGGTCGTGTAAAGGATTGTAAATTACTTTATGTTCGGCTACGTATACCCAACTGTCTTGGCGTGTCCAAGTGGCGATGGGATTTACTTTTAGCCGTCCTTTGCCATCTAATTCAAATATGGGCATATTAGCACGGGTGACAGCTTGGTCGCGCCGACGACCGGTAATCCAAGCGATGGTGTTTAATTCGTCTAAACCTCGTTGCAGAGGTTCAATTTTGGTAATTTGGTGGAATTGGGTAATATCTTTATCCCACAGTGCTTCGCCATATTTGGCGATAAAGGCTTCGCGGGTATCGACATCTGGAGTTTTGTAAGTTTTCAAATCTAGGTTGTAGATATCTTTGGCTTTGGCTACTAGTTCTAGACTTTCGCGGAAGTGGTACAAGGTATCGAGAAAGATTACGGGAACTGGGTGCTGAAGTTCACTGTAAAGAATGTGGGTAATTACCATGTCATCCACGTTAAAGGCGCTGGTTTGAACTAATCCACTGGGGGTATTTTCTATAGACCATGCCAAGATTTCCTTGGGAGTGGCAGTTTCAAACTGTTGATTTAATCGCTCTAAGTCAAAAGTGGTTGTCTGGTTTGTAGACGCTGTGGAGACTGTCATGATAATTTTTTGTGCAAATAATTTCAACCTTGACTAATGTTAATTTTACTCCATCAAGACACATATCCCGCTCGGAAAGCAGGTGTAGTATCTGGTTCGGCGATCGCTAAACTCATAGCAACAATCATCACTCAGTATATGAAGCAAATACTATAGTCTTTACTAAGAAAATTTACAGTGTTTTAAGTTTTACAGTGTTTGTATGGATATTTATACTGTCCCTGTTATTTTGAATAAATACCCAAAATTAAAGGATTTTAATAAAATGAATAATGCAAATCAATTTGGTAAATCCATAGTTATGGGCGCTTTGATCATGTTGACCAGCGCTAGCATCATCACAATCATGAATATGTTTTAAGAAATAAGTTACAAAACTTTAGTCAAAAAGTTCACTAAACCCTGTTCAAAAATGAGCAGGGTTTTTACATTTGTTAATATTCTAAGTCTACCTGTAGCGATCGCTCCTACTAACAAAACATTGAAGCCATGCTAGATTTAGACGGATTTACAAAAACTCGATTGTACCAGAGCATCTTAGCAAAAACAAAGCCGGAAACAGAACTAGAAGTAAAATTAAAATTGGTTTCAAAATGTATTGATAGAGGTATGAGTATTCAAGAAATAGCAGAATTTTTAGAACTAGATCTTGAAACTATTAGACAATATCTACAACAAAAGCCTGAATAAGGTGAATTTGATCGCTCAAAACTTTTATCAGGTATGTTACGGCATAAAGAAATTAAAGATAGCGCCAGAATAGTGCTTTAACATAGTCTACTGACGTAACGATCACATCCACATTCAATAACTTGCGATCGCTCTCAGTTATGCTATATTAAACGTAGTCGTTATGAGTTCGTATAACTGTCATGACTAACCCGACTGTAGAAAACGTAGTAATTATTGGTTCTGGGCCAGCAGGTTATACAGCTGCCATATATGCGGGACGCGCTAACTTAAAACCTGTTGTATTTGAAGGTTTCCAAGCCGGGGGGTTGCCTGGTGGGCAACTGATGACAACGACTGAAGTCGAAAATTTTCCTGGGTTTCCCCAAGGTATTACCGGGCCGGAACTGATGGACAAGATGAAGGCGCAAGCAGAGCGTTGGGGAGCTGAGTTATATACAGAGGATGTGGTTTCAGTTGATTTAAGTCAGCGTCCTTTTACTGTCCGTTCGGAAGAAAGGGAAGTCAAAGCCCATAGCTTGATCATAGCTACTGGTGCAACAGCTAAGCGTTTGGGTTTACCTAATGAGCGTGAATTTTGGAGTCGGGGTATCTCAGCTTGTGCAATTTGCGATGGTGCAACACCGATTTTTCACGGTGCAGAATTGGCTGTGATTGGTGCTGGTGACTCAGCGGCGGAAGAATCAATTTACCTCACCAAGTATGGTTCTAAGGTAAATATGTTAGTACGCTCCGATAAGATGCGGGCTTCTAAAGCGATGCAAGACAGGGTTTTGAATAACCCCAAAATCCAAGTGCATTGGAATAGTGAAGCTGTAGATATTTTCGGTAATGGTCACATGGAAGGGGTGAAAATTCGTAATACCAAAACCGGGGAAGAAAGCGAACTGCACGCTAAGGGTTTATTCTACGCCATTGGTCACACTCCCAATACTTCTTTATTTGAGGGACAACTGGAACTCGATGAAGTCGGTTATGTTATCACCAAACATGGTTCTGTAGAAACTAGTGTAGAAGGCGTTTTTGCTGCTGGTGACGTGCAAGATCATGAATTTCGTCAGGCAATTACAGCGGCGGGTACCGGTTGTATGGCGGCGATGTTGGCTGAACGCTGGTTGTCATCGAGTGGTTTGATTCAGGAATTCCACCAACAGCCAGAAACGGTAGACAATGAATTAGCACATCAGCCAGCCGCGAAGAAAACTGAAGCTGAGGAAGAAGCCGGATTTAACTTGAATGCGACACGCCATGAAGGTGGCTATGCTTTGCGGAAGTTGTTCCATGAAAGCGATCGCCTACTCTTGGTAAAATACGTTTCTCCTGGTTGCGGCCCTTGCCATACCCTCAAACCAATTCTGAATAAAGTAGTGGATGAATTTGACAGTAAAATTCACTTTGTCGAAATTGACATCGATAAAGACCGAGAAATTGCTGAAAATGCCGGTGTGACAGGAACACCGACAATCCAGTTATTTAAAGACAAGGATCTGGTGAAAGAAGTTAAAGGTGTCAAGCAAAAGAGTGAATATCGTCAGTTAATTGAAAGCAATCTTTAGTAAGTGAGGAGCTACTGTCTTGGGGAGTAGAAAGTGGATACTAGAAAATAAGTTTTAACTCTAGCCCAAATCTTCACTCCCCTACATCACAAACTAACCTGTTAAATAAAGATACAGAAATAGCAGAAACTAAAACATTCGTGTCAATAACAACTTTCATTCGCCACGTCGATAAGCTGCAATTTCTGCTGCAATTTCTGCTTCTGTAATATCTTGTACTTCTGGTAGCAACTGTGTTTCCTCAAATAAATCTCTCAGCTTTTTACTAATTTCCGCTTTGGGATGCTCCTCAGCTAAGATAATTATTTCAACTCGCTGTCCTGCCTGAAAAGGTAAATCAGATAATATCACTTGTTTTGGATCTGTGATAGTGATGTATTTCTTGTAAGCGTTTATAATTCCTCCCTTAATTTAGCCTGACTCTGTTAACTCTAACAGGTAGATACAGTTATCCACGGTATAGCTCTTTCATTGCCACTAATCAGTCAAACTTTTATGATGTTTAGTTCCCAATCCCTAATCTCCAGTATGTAAAATGGTCAGCGTATCTAGCTGAATGGATCGCTCATGGCCATTACCAAACGTCCACTGCCAGTATTTTTACGTTTTGCGAAAAATCCTTACCTTTCTCAACAACTTATGTTTATAGGGTTAGCGATTACCCTATTTTTCATTTTTATAGCTTTTTTCGCTCCTGTATTTGAGTTCTTGGGATGGCTGCAAAATCCTCAAGAATTCCTCTCTAACCCGGTTCAAACACCACCGTCAGCAAAACACTGGTTTGGTACTAGCCGCTTGGGCTATGATGTATTCTCTCGCACTGTGTTTGGCGCTCAAGCGGCTTTGCAAGTAGTCATTTTGGCAACAGCGCTGAGTATGATTATCGGTGTACCTCTGGGAATGTTGAGTGGTTATCTCGGCGGCAATCTGGATAGGATATTGCTGTTTATTATGGATAGCATTTACACCTTACCAGGACTGCTGCTTTCGGTGACGCTGGCGTTTGTGGTAGGACGAGGAATATTAAACGCAGCGATCGCTATTAGCATTGCTTACATCCCTCAATATTACCGTGTTGTTCGCAACCACACTGTCAGCGTTAAAACAGAAGTGTTCATCGAAGCAGCTCAAGCAATGGGCGCTTCTACCTGGACTGTGCTTTCTCGATATCTGTTTTTCAACGTCATTCAAAGTGTTCCTGTACTATTTACCCTCAACGCCGCCGATGCAATTTTAGTATTGGGTGGTTTAGGCTTTTTGGGGTTAGGACTTCCCGAAGAATTGCCCGAGTGGGGACATGATTTGAAACAAGCCTTGGAAGCACTGCCCATCGGCATTTGGTGGACTACACTTTTCCCAGGCTTGGCAATGACAATCATGGTGGTAGGGTTATCACTACTTGGTGAGGGGTTAAATGAATTTGTCAATCCTCGATTGCGAAGAGAAAATAGAATCCGAAAGTAGTCATTAGTTATTGGTCATTAGCAACTGACAAATAACAACTAATAACAGAGGATTCGTGTGAAAGATAACTTAACTTTAATTGCTGCTGCTACTGGTGGTTTCATGCTTTCGGTTGTTCTTGCCAGTGTCTTGAGAGGTGCGCCAGCTACAGCTTGGCAAGAGCGATCGCGTTTCGGTTCATACCCAGTAGCCAATGTCACAATTGTTGATAGCCATAAATGAAAGGGAATAGGAAAAACTTAGCTAAACTTCCTTACGGGACGCAATGTGTAGCTTGCTTAAGCAAAGGGGTGTAATACCAATTCGTAATTCGTAATTCGTAATGACGCTCCTTCGGACGCTCGTACCTCGCTACCGCTGCGAAGCGCGTAATTAAGAAACTCTTATTTAGTAAGGGTTTCGGAGTTTGAATGTGTAGCCGAATTTTAGAGAATTGGTGTAACTACAATGGGGTTTCAGCCTGCCTGACAATACCAGGATTCTTTCGTGCTACTTGCGGGCAAGGTTTTAAACCTTTAGCTTTTTTTGATGATGAATTGTAGTGTAGAGACGCGTCATGGTGCATCTCTACCATGTATATTTATGTTTTTATACAGATAAAGTTTGGAATTGCCATTGTGGATCAAGTAGTTGGCATCGATTTGGGCGGAACAGCGATTAAGCTGGGGCGTTTTACACCTGATGGTACTTGTTTACAATCTTTAACTGTGGCAACTCCGCAACCGGCAACACCAGAGGCGGTATTGGCGGTGATGCTGGATGCGATCGCACAAGTTGACGCAGATAATCAAACTGTGGCTATCGGTGTTGGTACTCCCGGCCCTGCGGATGCAGCGGGGCGTATTGCCCAAATTGCTATTAACTTGGCAGGATGGCACAATGTACCTTTGGCAGATTGGTTGGAAGCTAAAACGGGTAAGCCGACTTTGATCGCTAATGATGCTAACTGTGCAGGCGTTGCAGAAGCTTGGTTAGGCGCAGGTCGCCGATTTCAAAATTTTATCTTGTTGACTTTGGGGACTGGGGTCGGCGGTGCGATTATTCTAGATGGTAAGCTGTTTGTTGGACATCAAGGAGCAGCTGGAGAATTAGGTTTAATTACCTTCAATCCCAATGGCCCGGCGTGTAATAGCGGTAATCAAGGCTCTTTGGAACAATACACCTCAGTATTCGCCATCCGTCGCCGCACAGGTAAAGAACCTGCTGAGTTGGGTGCTTTGGCTCAAGCCGGTGATATCAAAAGCTTGACTTTTTGGCAAGAGTATGGTAGAAATTTGGGCATTGGCTTAGCGAGTTTGATTTATGTGCTGACACCGGAAGCGATCGTGATAGGTGGTGGTGTTAGCGCCAGTGCTGAGTTTTTCTTACCAGCAGCGAAAGCAGAAATTGAACGGCGAGTACTGCATACTTCTCGTTTGGGTTTGCAAATATTACCAGCAGAGCTAGGTAATTGTGCGGGAATGTTGGGTGCAGCAAGGTTGAGCTGGCAAAATTATTTAAGGTGATGACTTCAATCTTCTCAGAAAAAACTCGCAGAACTCAAGTAAAAATGTGTGCTGCTATACAATGAATTCAAATCTACCGTTATATACTTACAAAGCCCTTTACTTTTACACTTTGGTGGAACTTAACCACCAAAAAGCACCAGAGTGATGGGAATTACCTGCGATCAAGTACGATTGATGTTCATCAAGCGCAACTGTTTGTTGTCAAGTTGAACATATCACTGTCAACGCTATAGGTTATTTCCTACACTCTGGTTACTTAGTTTTATATTTGCATTCTAAATTAGATATCTAAACCAAGGAGAATGTTTGACTAGGATACATTTACGCAATGTCACGCTTGATAATTTTCATGAATGTATCGGTTTAGAAGTGGAAGAATCTCAAAAAGGTTTTGTGGCATCAAACGTCAAATCATTAGCTGAAGCTAAGGTTAACCCAAATCTTTTTCCTTTAGCTATCTATGATGCCACAGTATTGGGTTATGAGCAGCCGCGATCGCCGATGGTTGGCTTTACAATGTATGAAATAGATGCTGGCGTTGGATTTATTATCCGCCTGATGATTGATCACAAATATCAACGAAAAGGTTATGGACGCGCAACAATACTTGAAGTGGTTCGGCGTCTCAAACTTTACCCAGAAGTTGAATTAATTGCGACGAGTTACCAACGAGGTAACGAGATAGCATCAAAACTTTACCGCAGTCTTGGATTTACTGATTGGAATATTGAATGGGCTGTCAACCACAAATCTGATATTTTTTTAAAGTTAAACATTGCCTTTGACGCTTCAATATTTGAGATAAAAATTTAGGTGGGCTAGATGCCCACCGTACAACTAAGCAGCGTTTTGACGATACCACTCAATCGTATTCTTTAACCCTTGCTCAAAGCTTACTTGAGCTGTGAAATTAAAGGCTTGCTTTGCTCGTTCAGTGTCTAAACAGCGGCGGGGTTGACCGTTGGGTTTGTCAGTTTGCCAAACTATTTCACCATCAAATTCCATCAGTTCGCAAATTAGAGTAATCAAATCACGAATAGAGATTTCATAGCCAGTGCCTAAATTTACTGGTTCTGAGTCATTGTAGAATTGAGTGCCCATCACAATTCCCCGCGCCGCATCTTCTGAATACAAAAACTCGCGGGTAGGACTGCCATCTCCCCACACAGGTAGTTGTTTTTCTCCCTGAATTTGGGCTTCGTGAACTTTGCGAATTAACGCCGGAATTACATGAGAACTTCTGGGGTCAAAGTTATCTTCGGGCCCGTATAAATTCACTGGTAGTAGGTAGATGCCGTTAAAGCCATACTGCTGCCGATAAGATTGCAGTTGGACTAAAAGCGCTTTTTTAGCAATTCCGTAGGGGGCGTTGGTTTCTTCTGGGTAGCCGTTCCACAGGTCATCCTCCTTGAACGGCACTGGGGTAAATTTGGGATAAGCACAAATTGTACCTACACAGACAAATTTTTCTACTCCAGCTTGATAGGCAGCATGAATTAGCTGGGTTCCCATGATCAAGTTATCGTAGAACAGCTCTGCGGGTTTTTCGCGATTAAGACCAATACCACCAACATGAGCAGCTAGGTGGATAATGATATCTTGTTGGTCTACTGCACGTTGGCAATTTTCCCAAACACGGATGTCACACTCACGCGATCGCGGTACAGTTATTTTCTCACTCTCAGCTCCGGCTCTGCACAGCTGAACTATTACCTGACGGCCCAAAAACCCAGCCCCACCAGTAACGAGAATCCGTTTGTTTTTTAGTTCTAAGGCAGTCATATTTTTATCCTCAGAGGTTGGAATCAGAAGTGGAGAGCTCCCAATTCTTGACGAATAGTAGCAATATCATGCGCTGTGTGCGAACTATTTCCATTGGGAGAAGTACAACCCAATGCTTGTAAGTCAGCTTCTACCATTAAGGCTACAAGTTCTTTGAAAGTTACAGAAGGCTTCCAGCCTAATTTTTGCTGTGCCTTAGTAGAATCACCAATCAACAAATCTACTTCAGCCGGACGCAGATAACGCTCATCAAACTCCACGTAATCTTGCCAGTTGAGATTTACATAACTAAACGCTAGTTCTAAAAATTCTCTTACTGAGTGGGTTTCACCAGTGGCAATTACGTAATCATCTGGCTGGTCTTGCTGCAACATTAACCACATGGCCCGGACATAATCTTTGGCGTAACCCCAATCGCGTTTAGCGTCAAGGTTGCCCATATAAATATTTTTCTGTTTACCAGCAACAATACGGGCGACCGCTCTAGTAATTTTACGGGTTACAAAAGTTTCACCACGGCGGGGTGATTCATGGTTAAAAAGTATGCCATTGCAAGCAAACATTTTGTAAGATTCACGATAATTAATTGTTTGCCAGTGGGCGTAAACTTTAGCACAAGCATAGGGGCTACGAGGATAAAATGGCGTTGTCTCGCTTTGGGGTACTGCTTGTACTAACCCGTACATTTCCGAAGACCCGGCTTGGTAAAACCGTACCTCAATGCCGGTGCGTCGTTGGTAGTCGCGAATTGCCTCCAACAGACGTAGTGTTCCCATTCCTACTGCATCTACCGTGTATTCTGGTGAATCAAAGCTCACCCTCACATGGGATTGAGCGCCCAGGTTATAAATTTCTGTTGGCTGGACTTCTTCTAAAATGCGGCGCAGTGTAGTACCGTCTGTCAGGTCGCCATAGTGAAGAAGTAACCGCACTCCATCCTTGTGGGGGTCTTCGTAGATGTGATCGATGCGGTCTGTGTTGAAGGTAGAAGTACGGCGAATAATACCATGAACTTCATAACCTTGCTCTAGTAAAAATTCACTTAGATATGAACCATCTTGACCAGTAATACCAGTAATCAGCGCTCGCTTTTGTTGCGTCATGCCCAATAGATCCCTCGATTATCTTTGATGAAAAATTTACATACAATCTGATACAACTTAGCAGCTAATTACTAAATTGCATAATGAGAAAACTACGAGTATTAATTGATATGATAAGTTTACCGTCAATAAATATACTTAATTAAAAATAATTTAACAAGTAACCTTTATCTAGGTTAAATCAAGATACTTAAGTAACTATTGATCATGTTTTTAAAATTTGCTGAAACTTCATATAGTTTTGTTGTTTGTGAAGGCTGAATAAATCAACGCGAAAATAGGGGCTAGGGGCACTTAGAAGAGGATTTTCATGCCCTATATAGGATTTATCAAAAAATCAAGATAACCTGCGGGAAGGCTTCTCTACAAGACGCTACCGCGTGGCTTGCTTAAACAGACAGGTGCTAACAAAACCCCGCCCCTTGTGGGTGCCTAGTCTTTGCCTATTCCCATTCTCCTGTCAAAGACGCTGCGCTAACGGGTGACGCTCCTTCCCCAAGGGGAGACGCTGCATGAAGATCGTGCAGTCGCCCATGGGGGAAACCACGCCACTCCCATGCCCACGGGGGTGGCTCACCTATTCCCTTTCATTAAAGCCATGAGTCATTAGTTCCCGGTACTAATGACTCATTGATCAAGGACTAATGACTCATTTCAGTATGCTCCGTTATTTTTGGGCATAACTACCACATCAATAGTTTTCAGGATGATCCATAAATCGAGCCAAAAGTTTCTGAATTTAACATAATGCAGGTCTATTTGGACTCTCCGGGGGTACGGAATATCGTTACGTCCAGACACTTGCCACAGTCCTGTTATGCCTGGACGGATTGTTAAAATCTCATCGATATAACAACCATATTTCGGTAGTTCTTCCTCTACAAGGGGTCTAGGGCCGACCACACTCATATCCCCTTTTAAAACATTCCAGAACTGAGGAAATTCGTCCAAACTGGTAATTCGCAGAAATCGACCAATTTTAGTGATTCTGGGGTCTTGCTTGAGCTTAAAGCTGGTTTCAAATTCTTGCCGCAATTGAGGAGATGTTTCCATCATTTGCACGAGAACTTCGTCGGCATTGCTAACCATTGTACGGAATTTAATACAATTAAAGCGTTTGTAGTTTTTACCAACTCGTTCTTGGACGTAAAAAATCGGGCCTTCCGAACTGAAAGCAATCAGCAAGGACAAGATCAAGTAGACCGGGAAAAACAAGATTAATACCGACAGTGAAAATACAATATCGAACAGTCGCTTGGCAAACTCTCCGTTCAAACCTTGAAAAGGCAAACCTTTGGGTTTCACCTTAGGCATCTTTGTCTGTTGACCACGTTTTAAGAAAGTACGCGTAGACGCTTTAGCGTCTTGCCGTATGCCTCGCTTGCCGGAGAGGAGTGAGCTCTGGGCAGTCATCATACTCCTTAACAATCCACACCACACATAGTCCCAATCTTAAAGCCAAAAGGAGGTGCTTCTGGGGGAAAATTACCAAAAGCATATAAAATAAGCAAATAAATTTAGATCATGACACCAAAAAAGGGCTTTTTTGCTGGCATTGATTTAAAAATTCCCGGTAACGATCTGCAAAGATTTGTGGCGAGAACTGGACAGCGTGCGATCGCAGATACTCAGGATTCATTGAAACTTCATACATTTCAAACTTTTCTACTGCTGCGATTAAGGCTGCCTCTGTTTGTTCTGGAAAAAATATTCCAGTTCCTGTCTCAACACAAGAGCGAACATCTCGCACAGTCTCTAACGCCCCTCCTGCACCGTAGGCTATTACCGGAGTGCCACAAGCTTGTGCTTCTACCAAGGCAATACCAAAATCTTCACAGGCTGCATAAACAAAGGCTTTTGCTTTAGCCATATATTTTTTTACAACATCATCTGGTTGCCATCCTAATATCTGAATATTAGAGTTAGCTATCTTGCGAATCTTTGTCATTTCGTCTCCTGTACCAATGACTACTAATGGTCGTTTGAGTTGGTTAAAAGCTTTCACAATCAAAGTTACTTGCTTATAACTTACTAGCCGCGAAACTGTCAGGTAAAAATCCTCTTTTTGAGGAGAAAATGGAAACTCTGCAATGTTTACTGGTGGGTAAATGACTGTTGCTTCTCGTCGATAGCAACGCCAAATTCGACGCGCTGTATGCTCAGAGTTAGCAATAAAGTAATCAACGCGATTTGCACTCAATACATCCCATTGACGCAAACGATGCAATATATATCGCGTTACCCAACCAGCTAAACCACTACCCAGCTTGCTGTGGTGCAAATAGTCAAAAGTTAAGTCCCAAGCATAGCGCATAGGACTGTGACAGTAGCAAATATGCAACTGAGTTGGAGTAGTCAAAACTCCTTTGGCAACGGCGTGAGATGAAGAGAGAATTACGTCATAGTGGCGTAAATCTAGCTGTTCAATTGCCAATGGCAATAACGGCAAATATTTCTGTACACCATTGCGTGCAGAGGGTAAGTACTGGAGAAACGTTCTGCCAATTTGACGCTTGTATAGATAACTTTCGGGATTGCTGGATTCAAAATCAATGAGGGCATATAAATCAGCATCAACATGATTCAAAATTTCCCTGACAACGAGTTCTGATCCGCCAGTGGCTTTAGGTGTTAGCCACTCATGAACTAAAGCATATTTCAAGGGCACAGCTAACTTGAATGGATGAAAAACACTTGGGTAAATTATGAGGTTAACTGAAAAGTTTCCCTTTGTGGAATGGGAAGCGCCCCAGGTTAAATCTAAGACGTAATTTCCCATAAGAGGTTCCAGAGGGATACTGTAACCTGATAACCTCAGATTGGGGATTGGGCAAGAGGATGCGGGGAAAATTTCTCCCTCATTCCCAGCCCCTAATCCCTCAACAATTGAAATAGGAATTGGGAATTTATGCGAATTCTGATTATGGGCGGCACTCGATTCATTGGTGTTTACCTGACACAACTACTAGTGGAACAGGGGCATGAGGTAGTATTGTTTAATCGTGGTAATCGTCCAGTACCTGATTTACCGGGAGTAGGACAAATTACAGGCGATCGCACCGATGCTACTCAATTAAAAGAAAAGTTAGCACAAGAAGAGTTTGATGCTATTTTTGACAATAATGGACGAGAACTAACAGATACTCAACCGCTGGCAGAAATTTTTCAAGGTAAAATACAGCATTTTGTGTATATGAGTTCTGCTGGAGTATACCTGAAATCTGATCAATTGCCTCATGTAGAAGGCGATAAGGTCGATCCAAAAAGCCGTCATCAAGGTAAGCATGAAACAGAAGCTTACCTAAGACAACAGGAATTACCTTTTACCTCCATTCGTCCTACTTACATCTACGGGCCACGTAATTATAACGAGTTAGAAAGCTGGTTTTTTGACAGAATTGTACGCGATCGTCCAGTTCCAATTCCTGGTAATGGATTACACATTACCCAACTAGGACATGTCAAGGATTTAGCCAAGGCAATGTCTCAAGTTTTGGGCAATGAACAAGCTCTAAAGCAAATTTATAATATTTCTGGCGATCGCTTTGTGACTTTTGATGGTTTAGCCCGTGCTTGTGCTGTAGCTGCGGGTAAATCAGCCGATGCTGTAAATATTGTCCATTACGACCCGAAAAAGTTTGATTTTGGCAAACGTAAAGCTTTTCCCATGCGGGTACAGCATTTCTTTGCTGCGGTGAATAAAGCGGTGACTCAATTAAATTGGCAACCTGAGTATGACTTAATTTCTGGGCTAACTGATTCCTTTGAAAATGATTATCTCGCGGCTGGAAATGACAAAGCAGAGGTTGATTTTTCTGTAGATGAGGAGATTTTACAAGCTTTGTAATCAAGAACAAATCTTTTGGCTCGTATCTCTCCCTCAACAAAAATTAGAAAATTTCGATAATAATGGTAATTAATGTCAGTTAAACCTATGACAAACAAAGTAGCAATTCTCAACCAGCCGTTAAAACTATTGTGTGGGGCGCAGTTACCAAATCGCATAGCTAAAGCTGCAATGAATGAGCAATTAGGTGATAGTAATAATGCTCCAACACCAGAAATAGTTAGCTTGTATAAACGATGGGCATTAGGAGGTGCAGGATTATTAATTACAGGCAATGTAATGATTGATAGTTCAGCACTAGTTTTACCAAATGACATTGTAATTGAGGATGAACAACATTTAGTATTACTAGAACAATGGGCAAATGCAAGCAAAACAAAAGGAGGTCATGTATGGATGCAGATTAACCATCCAGGACGGCAATCACCAAAATATTTATCATCTCAACCTGTGGCACCATCTTCAGTTCCCTTACAACTGCCCGCTCAAGAATTTGCTCATCCTAGAGCATTGACTCCAGCCGAGATTGAACAATTAATTGAGCGTCACATTTATACAGCAACAGTAGCCAAAAAAGTTGGTTTTACTGGCATACAAATTCATGCAGCTCATGGCTATTTGATTAGCCAGTTTTTATCTCCTGTTTCTAATTTACGTACTGATAAATGGGGAGGAACGCCAGAAAAACGTATGCGTTTCTTGTTAGAGGTGTATCAAGGGATACGTAGCTGTCTTGGTCGAGATTTTCCGATTAGTGTCAAACTCAATTCTGCTGATTTTCAACGAGGTGGTTTTACGGAAGAAGAGTCTATTAATGTTGTTCAGGCTTTAGAACAAGTTGGTGTTGATTTAGTTGAAATATCTGGTGGAACTTACGAAAAATTGGCAATGATGGGTCAGGTAAAAATTCCTCAAAAAGAAAGTACAAGGCAACGAGAAGCTTATTTTCTAGAATATGTTCGCCTCGTGCGCTCAATTGTTTCTATTCCAATTATGTTGACTGGGGGCTTTCGCTCAGTTAATGCTATGGTACAAGCAATTTCTGAGGACAGTGTGGATGTGATTGGTTTGGCAAGACCTTTAGCAGTTGCACCAGATCTTCCAATGCAACTTTTAACCAGTCGAACTGAAAATATTAATCTACAGCCACAGCTAACATCAAATACGGACATGGATCAGGGAATGCTTGAAATTATCTGGTACACTCAACAAATTCATCAATTAGCAGGAATCAGGGAATGTTGAGCGTTTAATAGTGGCATTACAAAGCTCGAAAGAGAATTAATTGAGCAGGAGATTCGCGAACGCTTGCTATTGGAGCGCAAGGTCGAGTTTTCTCTTGAGATTGATATCACTGGATTACCTAGTTATAGTTTTTAAGGATAAATATAAAAACAGTTCGTAGTTAGAGAATTTTAGTGCTAAAAAACTGTATTACCATCAAACTAAGAACAACTAGTAAGAGCTGCACCACACTGATCTTCTTTTGCTAACCAACCCTTCAATCCTTTATATTCTACCTTTGCCCAATCTCCTTTACAACCTAATAATTTGATATTCAAACTAGCAGGAACTCTAATGATTTTTCGGCTTTGCAGATTAGCATTTGTGTAAATATCTACGCCATTAGTAGCATACCCTTTTGTTGATATACCTAAATTTTTGACAAATACCCATCCCGTTCCTTGAAACCCGTCGCTAGCATTGGTAATCTGTACCCAATTTCCAGCAATAGCGATAATTTTAACTGTTTCATTAATGGGTATTTTCCCGACAATTCTATTCCTAGTGCCCGCAGCTTTCCGTACATTTATACCTTGCGGATCTGTATCGGTGACATAAGCAAAAATATCGCACTTGTGTAGATTGGTTGGTTTTGCTAAAACCAATTGATTAGTCATAGTACTATTAACAATCACACTAGTAAAACTGAGTGCTAATCCCATTACTAGCTGTGATGTAAATTTTTTCATATTTTCTCCAAATTTTTATTATTAGCTCAACAGGCTTTAGCTTGTTGGACTAATTTATTTTTTTCTATTTCATATCGTAGCCAAACAAATTTGGGTCAACTTCTCCTAAGCGCAAATCTGCTAAGCCATACTCTGTCCATCGTCTTTCTACCATCTCTGCTACATCTGGATCTGATTCTAAGGTCGCACCCCATTCATGTTCAGTTTCTGGCGGAATCTTTGTCGTTGCATCAATTCCCATGCGTCCACCTAAACCAATTTTCTCACTAGCGAAATCTAGAGTATCAAAGGGTGTATTTGGCAAAATAAATACATCTCGCACAGGGTCAACTTTGGAACTAATTGCCCACACTACTTGACGCGGATCGCGAATATTTATGTCTTTATCTACGACAATCACAAATTTGGTGTAAGTAAATTGAGGCAAGGCACTCCAAAAGGCCAAAGCTGCCCGTCGTGCTTGTCCTGGATACGCTTTATCAATGGAAATAATTGCTGCTTTGTAACTTAAAGCTTCCATTGGCAAGAAGAAATCGACAATTTCTGATACCTGTTGCCGCAGAATAGGGGTATAGATGCGATTGAGTGCGATCGCCATCATCGCCTCTTCTTTGGGTGGGCGTCCACTAAATGTGGTCAAATAAATCGGATTTTTACGGTGTGTCATGCATTGGAAGCGGATTAAGGGTGAATCCTCTGCACCTCCGTAGTAACCCATATGATCGCCAAAAGGCCCATCTGGTAAAACTTCCCCTGGTGTAATTGTCCCTTCCAAAACAAATTCTGCATCTGCAGGTACTTCCAAATCTACGGTTTTGCATTTTGCCAGTTGCACACCCGAACCACCATAAAGCCCAGCAAATAGCCATTCTGATAAATCTACAGGTATGGGCGTAGCCGCTGCCATGATAATTAGCGGATCAACACCAAGAGCGATCGCTACTTCTAATTTCTTCCCACGTTCGGCAGCTTTTCGCAAATGTCTAGCCCCACCACGCACTGATAACCAGTGGACTGTCATCGTATTTTGGGATTGCAGTTGTAAACGATACACGCCTACATTTGGTGTTCCTGTTTCACAATCCTTTGTAATTACTAATCCTAGCGTGATAATCTTACCTGCATCACCAGGATATGGGCGTATCAAAGGTAACTTATTCAAATCCAAATCATCGCCTTGGATTACCACTTGCTGACAAGCAGGAAAAAAGTCACGTCCTGGTTTTGCCTTGACGACATCAAACAGCACTTTTCCAAAATCTATTGCTTGGGAAATCTTTTTCGGCGGTTTTGGCTGTTGCAACATCGACAACTTCTTACCTAAAGTTTCTAACTCTTCTGGATGCTGCATATTCATTGCCCAGCATATCCTTTCCACGGTTCCCATCAAATTCACCGCTACGGGGAAAGAAGCGCCTTTGACGTTTTCAAATAACAACCCTGGCCCACCTTTTTGCAGCATCCGGTTAGAAATCTCCGCTATTTCTAAATCTGGGTCAACTAAAGCTGAAATTCGCCGTAATTGACCCTTTTGTTCCAGAATTTTGATGAATCCCCGTAGATCTCTTGCCATTGTTCTAGTAAAGTTGAATCTTTAAAGAAGTGTGAAGTGCCTTCTTATATTATTAGTCATTTGTCGCTTGCAATGGGAATGGGAAACTCGGGGGCCCCACGTTAGCGAAGCCCAGTGGGGATTAGGGGAATGGGGAACTTGTACTGAGCAAAATCGTACCCCTACGCAATAGCAAGCTACGCGTAGCGTCTGTGACAGGAAAAGTATGGGGAATTTTTCTCCCCCTGCCTCCCAGTCACTGAGGCTTTCAAGGGTAAGTTTTTCATAGCAAAATCATACCCTTAAGCAAGCTACGCGTGCGGTACGTTTTTAATTGATTGTGCTAAATCTAAGATAATTTAGCGCATCTTCATACAGAATTGGTATAAAAACAATTATTATTTTTACGATTAAGAATAGCTAATAAAATTTTTATATTTGCAAAAAAATAAATTTATAATTCCATATGTTTTGGAAACAAAAATATATGAACTTATCTATATCTAATATAGATTAAGCTTGTGTACAAACGAAATCTTAATCACTTGTTAACTATTTATTTATCAGTTGTTAAATTGTTTTCAACTATAAAGAATGTAGCTTACATAAAGCAGTCAATACGCCAGGAAAAATATTTCTTTAATACGAGGCAATATGATTTTTTCGACTACCATCTTGAATCGTGTAGTTACTACTTCAATTGTGACAGCTAGTGTGGCACTAAGTCCAGTTTTTGGCGCGATCGCCCAAGCTCAAACTCTTAATGGTGCAGGAGCTACTTTTCCCGCTCCACTTTATGAAAAATATGCTCGTGAAGTGAGAAAACAACATCCAGACTTGAAAATCAACTACCAAGGAATTGGTAGCGGTGGCGGTATTCGTCAAGTTATTGCTGGAACTGTTGACTTTGGGGGCAGTGATGCAGCAATGAAAGATGAAGAAATTGCCAAAGTCAAGAATGGTGTCATTTTAGTACCAACAGCAGGTGGTGCTGTTTCTGTCGTTTACAATCTTTCAGGTGTTAATAATCTGAAATTGTCTCGGTCTACTCTACCAGCAATTTTTTCGGGTCAAATTACCAACTGGAGTGATGCCAAAATTAAAGCGGATAACCCTGGTGTCAACCTACCAAATCAACCAATTAAATTTGCTGTTCGTGCCGACAGTAGTGGTACAACTTTTATTTTTACAAACCATTTGAGTGCTATAAGTGGTTATTTCAAAGGGAGAGTAGGAGCTAACACTGCTCCAAGTTGGAATCTACCAAACGTACTTAAAGGCAAAGGCAACCCTGGTGTAGCTTCTTTAGTAGCTCGTACTTCTGGCTCTATTGGTTATGTTGAATATGCCTACGCTGTCAAAAACAAACTAAAATCAGCACTGGTACAGAATAAGCGAGGAGAGTTTGTTGCTCCTTCCTTACAAACTGCAAATGAAGCTTTATCAAATGTGACTTTTCCAGAGAACTTCCGCGTTTTTGTGGGAGACCCAGGACAAGGTTATCCGATTGTTGGTTTAACTTGGATGATGGTCTACAAGCAATATGCTAATTCTTCTAAAGCTGATGCTGTTAAAAAATGGGTTAATTGGGTATTAAAGGATGGTCAACAGTATAATGACGATTTAAACTACACTAGAATTCCATCTAATGTGGTAAATCGAGTACTTCAGACGGTTAATAGCAATGTCAAACCATAGTTTTTTATCCCATTAATTTTTTCTTTTAGTAGGGTGAATCAATAGTTCACCCTACTGTTTTGAAAATGGGGAGTGGGGTAAGAAACTTTTCCCTACTCCCTGTACATGTAAATAATTTCATGAATCAATTCAGATTCCTATAGTTTATTTTCTTAATTGATAATGGCAACATCAAAGGTACCGGATAATAACTCATCGAATCAGACAAATTTAAATAATAAAAATTTTGACTTAATGGCTAGTGATGCTAAAGACTTATGGTTTAATCAAGGCTTTACAGGGCTAGTTTATATTTTTTCTGTGATTTCTGTGGCGGTATTATTTGTGATGAGTTGGGTGATTTTTCAAGAAGCCCGACCAGCTTTGATGCAATTTGGACTAGGTTTTTTGTGGAGCCAAGATTGGGATACAGGTAATCAGATATTTGGCGCATTACCTTATATTTATGGAACTTTAGTAAGTAGTGCGATCGCTCTTTTATTTGCTGTGCCAATAGGTATAGCAGTAGCTTTGGTAACAAGCGAAAATTTCTTACCTTCGCCATTACGAACAACTTTAGCATTCGTTGTGGAATTAATTGCAGCTATTCCAAGTGTCATTATTGGTTTGTGGGGTATTTTTGTTTTCATACCGTTCTTAGAACCTTTACAAAAATTGTTATCTAATATTTTTAAATGGATACCATTATTTAATACACAAGACCCTTCTGGAACAAATATGTTGACGGCTGGAATTATTCTAGCCATCATGATTTTGCCAATCATGTCAGCAATTACTCGTGATATATTGCTGGTCATCCCTAAAGAGTTACGTAGTGCATCTATGGCTTTAGGTGGTACACGCTGGGAAACAATTTTTCGAGTATTACTGCCAACTGGATTTTCTGGAATTATCAGTGCGGCAATGTTAGCTCTAGGGCGTGCTTTAGGCGAAACAATGGCTGTGACTATGGTGATTGGTAACTCTTCACAAATTAGCGCATCTTTACTCGATCCAGCCTATACAATTCCCTCTATATTGGCTAACGAATTTGCAGAAGCTGAACCGGGATTACATATTGGCGCTCTCTGCTATCTGGGATTAATTTTATTTGGGCTAACTTTAATTGTGAATATGATTGCATTACTAGTAGTGCAATGGATCGGCAGAAAAAATCATTAGAATTTAAAATCTCAACCTATTATGAATGATTATTCAAAATCGGCAGTAGATGAATCTCTAGTAGCAGAACTATACAGTCCTTTAACTATCAGACGACTGTTTTTTACCTATGCAATGAATGCGATCGCGTTTATTTTTACAGTTTTAGCACTCGTGCCTTTATTGTCAATTTTATGGGAAATTCTCGCACGAGGAATAACTGGAATTAAACCAGATATATTTATTAAAGCAGTAATTGACCAAGGTTTTGGCAATGCTATTTTAGGTACCATAACCATGGTGTCTATCGGTGCGCTCTTAAGCATTCCCACAGGGATCATGACGGGAATCTTCCTATCAGAATTTAGTCAAACTAATTCAACTACTCACCTAGTTCGCTTCATTATTAATATTCTTACAGGTGTTCCCTCGATTATTGTCGGTATATTCGCTTACGGTATAATCGTTTTGGCGACGAAGGGATTTAGTGCGATCGCTGGGGGTTTTGCTTTAAGTGTAATTATGTTACCTGTTATTATACTGACAACAGAAGAATCCTTAAAACTTGTTCCTACATCTCAACGCCTTGCTTCTGCTGCTTTAGGGGGAACTCGACTGCAAACTACTTTCCGTATCGTTTTTACTGCTGCCCTCCCTGGAATTACTACAGGTGCTTTGTTAGCCATAGCCCGTGCTGCTGGTGAAACTGCACCTCTAATTTTTACAGCCCTATTTAGTTTAGATTGGTCAGCAGGATTACTTAATCCAACAGCTTCTTTACCTGTGCTAATTTTCAACCTCTATAACGACCCCGACCCACAAGTAAACCAATTGGTATGGACTACTTCTATAGTCTTACTTTGTCTAATTTTGTGTGTCAGTTTAGTCTCTCGCTTAGTTATTCAACAAAGAAGAATAAAGTAAAAATTTAGTTTTTATTATACATATTTAGTTAGTATGAGTAATTTAACTCCAGCTATTAAAGTGCAAAACTTAAACTTTTATTATGGCACCTCAAAAGTGGTTGAAGGGGTGACAATGGATATTTATCAAAACCAAGTTACGGCCATCATTGGCCCTAGTGGTTGTGGTAAATCCACATTTATTAAAACTCTTAACCGCATTAGTGAATTAGAAGGAACTGTAAAAGTTGAAGGACACGTAGAATTTTTTGGACAAAATATTTATGACCCTCGAATTAATATCAATCGCTTACGTCGCCAAATCGGTATGGTATTCCAAAAACCGAATCCTTTTCCTATAAGTATTTACGAAAATGTTGCCTACGGTGCGAGAATAGCCAACAGACATCCCAAAGCAGAATTAGATGGAATTGTCGAATCTGCTCTCAAAGATGCAGCACTTTGGGATGAAGTAAAAGATAAGCTGAATAAATCAGCATTAATGCTTTCTGGAGGTCAACAACAAAGACTGTGTATTGCGCGTGCTTTAGCAGTTAAACCAAAAGTTCTTCTCATGGATGAACCTTGCTCAGCTCTTGACCCCATTGCCACAATGAAAGTTGAAGAACTGCTTCATGTTTTGCGTTCTGATTTGACTATTGTAATTGTCACTCACAACATGCAGCAGGCTGCTCGTGTCTCTGATTTAACGGCTTTTTTTAGCACAGATGAAAGTCGTATTGGCAACATGGTGGAATTTGGTGTTACAGAGCAAATATTTAACAACCCCCTCGATTCTCGCACCCGGGATTACGTTTCTGGGCGTTTTGGGTGAAGTGTAAGGCAAATTTGTGTATTAAACTTCTGCGTGAAAACTTAATATTTACTTGATAAATCAACTTTAAAAGTTAAATATTTAACAGTAAAACATACGTGCATATACTAACAGCCTACCTGCTGTATACACGAATAATCTATATAAAATTATGCTTTTTCGGAGTAACATAGTGTCGCAGTACTGCTAAACTTATACTGCGTTACTCAGTAAATGCATCATACGTATTATAAATATGAGTAAATTAATTCCAGCCATCAGAGTTAAAAATCTGAGCTTGTACTACGATGCTCAAAAGATATTTGAAGGCGTATCGATGGATATCAACCAGAACCAAGTCACGGCAATTATTGGTTCTAGTGGTTGTGGCAAATCTACTTTTATTAAATCGCTCAATCGGATGATTGAACTAGAAAAAGAAGTGCGGGTTGAGGGTAGAGTAGAGTTTTTTGGTCAAAATATTTATGAGCGTCGCATTAACTTAAATCGGTTACGTCGCCAAGTTAGTATGGTTTTTCCTAAGCCGAATCTTTTTCCCATGAGCGTTTATGATAACGTTGCCTATGGAGTAAAAATAGTCGGGTGGCGTCCAAAAGTAGAACTAGATGAGATTGTTGAGTCTGCCATTAAAGCTGCCGAACTTTGGGATGAAGTCAAAAGTAAGCTACACAAATCTGCTTTAGAGCTTTCTGGGGGTCAGCAACAAAGACTGTGTATTGCTCGTACTTTAGCAGTGAAACCGAAAGTTCTCCTGATGGATGAGCCTTGTTCGGGTCTTGATCCCATTGCTAGTATGAAAATTGAGAATTTAATCCATAATTTGCGTTCTGAGTTGACAATTGTGATTGTCACTCACAACATGCAGCAAGTAACCCGCCTATCTGATTTCACAGCTTTCTTTTGTAACAATGAAAACCGTGTTGGGCGGCTGGTTGAATTTGGTTCTACGCATAAAATTGTGACTAATGCTCTTGATTCCCGTACTCGTGACTACGTTTTAGCGCGTCTGAGTTGAGATGTTTCTTTATTTGAACTTCTTGCAGAAGCTGGGAAAAGGGTAAGGGGGAAAGGAATAAGAAAAAACCTTTTTCCTTTACCCACAAGAGTACAAAATTCATGAAAGCAGAAGGTAGAATCTGAATTCTGTCTTTACCTACCTACTCACCGCGTCCTTTGATTACGGGTTGACTTGAGTTAGCGTTGAATGAGATACAACCAATTTTTCATCAGCTACTTGGGCGTGTTCAGTAACAATTTTACGGAATAGTTCGCCCTCAATTGTCTCTTGGTCTGATAGCAAGTCTACTAAGCGCTCTAGAACTATACGATTTTCTTGCAACAGTTCTTTCGCGGTTCGGTAGCAATGGCTAATAATGTCCCGTACTTGGGAATCGATTTTAGCAGCAATCTCCTCAGAATATTCTGATTTAGTCATCCAGTCACGTCCTAAAAATACTTCTCCACTTTGATTTTCTAGGGACAGTGGGCCTAATTCAGACATTCCGAAGCGCGTCACCATTTGCCGCGCCATGCTTGTCACTTTTTGTAGGTCATCTCCTGCACCTGTTGTTACTTCTGCTTTGCCAAAAACAATTTCTTCGGCGGCGCGACCACCCAAAGTTGCAGTAATTCTGGCTTTCAATTGAGAACGAGATATTAATCCTTGTTCTTCATTGGGAGTAAACCAAGTTAAACCTAGTGCTTGTCCCCGTGGGATGAGTGTGACTTTCTGCACGAGTTCATGGTCTTTGAGCAAAGTACCTACTAAGGCATGTCCAACTTCATGATAGGCAATTAAACGCTTGCTCTTGCTGTCTACCAAGGCAGTACCTTCCATACCCGCTACTACCCTATCTACAGCATCATCAATTTCGAGAATGGTGATGGCTTCTTTTCGCCGTCTGGCAGTGAGAATGGCAGCTTCGTTGAGTAAGTTAGCTAAATCTGCGCCTGTAAAACCAGGAGTGCGGCGAGCGATCGCATCCAATGATACACTAGGATCAATTTTCTTATTACGCGCGTGGACTTGCAAAATTTCCAGTCGTCCTTTTAAATCTGGTGCATCCACAATCACTTGTCTATCAAAGCGTCCTGGACGTAACAGTGCGGCATCCAGCACATCTGGGCGGTTGGTTGCAGCGATAATAATGATACCAGTGTTACCTTCAAACCCATCCATTTCGGTAAGCAATTGGTTGAGAGTTTGTTCGCGCTCATCGTTACCGCCACCGATACCAGCACCCCGTTGCCGGCCCACAGCATCGATTTCATCGATAAATATCAGACAAGGAGCATTGTCTTTGGCTTTCTTGAACAAGTCACGCACGCGGGACGCACCCACACCCACAAACATTTCAACAAATTCCGAACCAGAAATACTGAAGAACGGGACACCAGCTTCCCCAGCGATTGCTTTTGCCAGTAAAGTTTTACCTGTACCAGGAGGGCCAATTAACAATACTCCTTTGGGAATACGTGCGCCTACTGCGGTAAATCTTTCTGGTTGTTTGAGGAAAGTGACAACTTCTTGCAATTCTTCTTTAGCTTCTTCAACCCCTGCGACATCCTCAAATTTCACCCCAGTTTTTGCTTCCATTTGAAAACGCGCTCTAGATTTGCCGAAGTTCATCGCTTGGCTAGAGGCATTGGTAGAACGGCGGAGGAACAATAGCATTAAAGCCACCAACGGCAAAATCCACATGAGATTAATTAATAAACTCACAGCGGCTCTACTGTTAGCAGAGGAAACTTCACCAAACTCAACATTCTTTTCTTTGAGAATATTAATTAACTCTGTGTTTTGCGTCAAAAGTCTGACTTGCAGCGGCGGTTTATCTGGCTTTTGATCTTGTAGATATACCTTTGCTATTTGCTCGGTTTCATCTAGCTCTACTCTTTTGATTTCTCCCTGCTTTGCTTTCTTAATTAACTCGCCATAACTTAGAGAATCACGCTCTGCTTTTTGTGCCAAGGCAGGCGTAACCCCAAAAATACTTGGCAGCATAATCAAACCGGCTGCTAGCACACCAGTCCATGCAAGGCGTTTCGGCGTAGACGCAGAGCGGCTTGTCGCAAGACATCGCTGTTTTATCAAAGCCTTCTTTACAGAATTTGTCATAATAGTTACCTTTTGTCTGCTGCCATAGGCTGAGCGCTAGTTTTATGCCTATCCTTCTAGCAAAAATTGTAATAACTGGAAATTACAGTTTTCTTATCTAGTCTAGCTTCCACATAGGGAATGGGGATTAGGGGTAATGGGGAATTGCGAATTGATATTCTCCCTCATCCCTCTTATTCATGACACATAAAATTTGGCACTAGAGTGTAATTTGACATATTACGACGTAAATCGCTACTATAAGCATAGTCGTAATGACTTCGTTTTTAAGAAGTTTGTTGTTAAAAAGGGAACTCTTAACGGATGACTCTTAATAGGGAGTCTTTTACTCAGGGCTAGAGAACAAGAAATAGGAAAAACTTTTCCCTGTTAAGAGTTCCCTTCTTCGATGATAGCCAGTTAGTAATTAGTGGGTGAACTATGGTAAGAATTGTTGGCCTTGGTGGTAGTTTAAGACCCAACTCGTATACCCAAATTGCTTTGCAGGTAGCAGCACAAAGGATAGAAGCCTTGGGTGCGGAGGTAGAAATTCTTGATTTGCGACAGTTACGGCTACCGTTTTGTAACGGCGGCAAGGAATATCCAGATTACCCAGATGTCAAGCGGTTACAGGATACAGTTAGCCGCGCTGATGGGTTAATTTTGGCAACACCTGAGTATCACGGTGGTGTTAGTGGTGTTTTGAAAAATGCTCTAGATTTGATGAGCTTTGAAGAACTATCTGATAAAGTAACAGGACTGATTAGTATCTTAGGAGGTCAGTCTAATAGCAATGCTTTGAACGATCTACGGATAATTATGCGCTGGGTACACGGTTGGGTAATTCCAGAACAAATTGCCATAGGACAAGCATGGGGTGCTTTTAGTCCAGAAAATAAGTTAACGGATGAAAAGCTTTCTCAACGGTTTGATCAGTTTGCTCAAAGCTTAGTGGACAACACTCGCAAGTTACGAGGCGTTAACTAGTTCCGTGGGTTTAAGTCCCCCGGTTCTATAACCTGTAAGTTTTGTGTTGGGGTCTGTCTGACAAAGTTGAGGCAGTGTGATCTTGGGGAGCCACTGCGTTGGACGGGTTTCCCGGCAGCTGCGCAAGTGGCGTGGTTTCCCTCATGAACAACTGCCGTCAGATCGAAGGAAACACCCTGGTGACTTGGCGCTAAATCCCCATTACAAAACTTAATTACGCGCTTCGCAGCGTAAAGCCTACGACATAGCTTCGCTTAGAGCGACACAGGAGCGTCGCGTCATTACGAATTACGAATTACGAATTATTTAATGATGGTGGTGATGATGTTCAGCTAATTGAGGATTAACCGTCATCGCTTGCTCATTCCTCAACTCGGCAATATGAGCATTTGCCCACTCGGCTGCCATTGCTAAAAAGTCTGGGTGGTCGTTGACGCAAGCCATTTGTACATAGTCTACGTCGGAATGTTGTTTCTCTAAAGTATGGATAATATGGTGTACATCCAATAGAGTTTCGTGGTTTTCTGTAGCAAAGCCAATTGGCATAAATACCACCACTTTTGCACCCAATTGAATCAGGTTATTAGCAGCTTGCTCTGCATTTGGCTGTGTCCACTCAATTAGAGGTGTATCGTGATTCAGCCAGCCTACCGAAATTAGAGGATAGCGATTAATCAACCGATCGCGTACTAAATCATATAGTGCTTGACTTTCGGTAATCCCAGAGGTGAATCCTTTGGCTTTATGGGGACAGCCATGGTTCATTAGCACAATCCCAATTTGAGAAGGTAAATAAGCACTTGCTAAGTCAGCATTAATTTTTTCTTCAACCAGGTGAGCCATTAAATCGATGTAGGCTGGTTCGTTGAAGAAAGAAGGAATGTAACGCTGTCCTTTTACCCAGTGTTCTTCACCATCGGCGATCTCAGCTAAAGCTTTGTTAACTTGCTCGATCGCAATTCCACTGGTAAAAATAGAATCGACAACCAGTAGCGGGTAAATTAGCAACTTATCAAACCCTTGGTTTTTGATTTCTGCCAAGACTTGTTTGGGTAAAAAGGGGGCACAAAAGTTGAAAGCTTTGAAGACTTGAACCCCATCACCCCACTTTGCTTGTAAGTGCTTTTCAATCCCAGCACGCTGCTGTTCAAAGATAGCGTTGTGTGGCGAGATAAAATCGTGATGTGTATGTCCCCATTCATGGCGATCAAATAATGCTAAAAGCCTTGCTAGGGGGGGATAAATCCAAGTTGGTACTGGTGCAAATTTTGCTGTCAGCAGATTTAAAGCTTGCTCGTTATAGTTAGCAAAGTCTTCGTAGCTTTCGACTTCGCCGTAGCCCATAAGCAGTACTGCTACACGGTCTTGACCTGGTAGATGCTCGTGGCTGTGTTGCAGTTTTTCGGGGGTAGCAACCACAATTAATTCCTCAATATAACCAAGGTGGAGAGCTAGGTAATAGCTCAATCATCTTCCATACTAGTAAATAATTATCCCATCCAGGGGGATAGGATAATTATTAAATTTAAAATCAGGAGTATAAAAAAGGCTGATTTTATGCATGTTAGGAAAATGGAGTGATTTTATTAGTAAAACTTATGTATTCTTTCTAAGATATAGAATTGTAGAAGCTGTTAACACCAAAGACGAATGAGTATAATCATTTGCCCTGGAATTAATGAGCCAGACTTAACAGAAAACTTTGTATCGGGATGTTTAGGTTTAGTTTGCGATCGCCCTCAACAAAATGCCGCAAATATACTGATTGTTCCCAGTCAAGGTTTTTTGAGCTTATCAGCATTGCATAGTTGGCAGTTTTTGCGCGATCGCTTGGGTAATCAGATAAAATCGCCAGTTATATTTATTAGTTTTAGCGCTGGAGTCGTTGGGGCAATAGGAGCAGCGTATTTATGGCAACTTATAGGTGGTTGCGTCAAAGCATTTATTGCTATAGATGGATGGGGAGTACCCCTTGCTGGAAACTTTCCGATTCATCGGCTGAGTCACGATTATTTCACCCATTGGAGTTCTTGCTTGCTGGGTAGTGGGCAAAATAACTTCTATGCAGAACCAGCGGTTGATCATTTATCTATGTGGCGATCGCCGCAAACTGTAAAAGGCTGGTGGGTAGATTCATCTATTGAATATTTTCCCCCTAAAGGTCATCTAACAGCCGCTGAGTTTTTGCATATGCTAATAGAGCGCTATGAAGTGAAATAGTCCGGAAAACAAAGCTGGCAAGTAGGAGTGAGAAATAAAAACAGAGTACGGGGATGTGGGGACGCGGAGACGCGGGGATGTGGGGACGCGGGGACACGGGGACGCGGAAAATAATTAATGACAATTCCCCAGTCCCCAGTCCCCAATCCCCAATCCCCAATCCCCAGTCCCCAATCCCCAATCCCCAATCCCCAATCCCAGTCCCCAATCCCCAGTCCCCAGTCCCAATCCCCAATCCCCAGTCCCATCTACCCTAGTTAATATCCTAAAAGTGTTTAATGTTTCCTACAGAACCTGCCACTGTTAATAATGGGTTTAGCGCGCTGCTAAAAAACCGTGGCTTTATGCTCTTGTGGATTGGGCAACTAGTTTCCCAATTAGCAGATAAAGTCTTCTTCGTTTTGATGATTGCCTTGTTGGAGGTTTACCCGCCTCCTGCTGGGTTGGCAAAAAACTCGATGTACTCAACTTTGATGGTGGCCTTTACGATACCAGCGATTTTATTCGGTTCCGCTGGTGGGATCTTTGTAGATCGCTTGCCAAAAAAGTTGATTATGGTTGGCTCAGATATTGTGCGTGGATTATTAGCACTATGTCTTCCCTTTTTGCCAAGGGAATTTTTGATTTTGTTGCTAATCACCTTCGCCATTTCCACGGTGACACAGTTTTTTGCACCAGCTGAGCAAGCAGCAATTCCATTGTTGGTGCGGCGAGAGAATTTGTTGGCGGCGAATGCACTGTTTAGTAGCACAATGATGGGAGCTTTAATAGTTGGCTTTGCGATCGGAGAGCCTATTTTGAGTCTAGCGAAAGATTTGTTTGGAGAAACCTACGGTCAAGAGGTTGTGGTTGGTGGACTATATATTTTATCGGCGGCAATCATGCAACCGATCAAGTTTAAAGAACACAATCCCCATCCAGAACATCAACAAACAGATCACCCTTGGGCCGAATTTACCGCAAGTGTGCGCTATCTCAAGAAAAATCGCTTGGTTTTGAATGCGATGCTGCAATTAACTACTTTATATTGCGTATTTGCAGCCTTAACAGTCCTAGCTATTCAATTAGCAGATGAATTTGGTCTTAAAGAAAAACAATTTGGCTTTTTCTTAGCAGCAGCAGGGGTGGGTATGGTATTTGGTGCAGGTATTTTAGGTCACTGGGGTGATAAATGGCATCGCAAGCCTCTGCCTTTAATTGGATTTTTGATGATGGCGTTAGTTTTAGGGGTGTTTACTTTTACGCATAACTTGTTACTAGCGCTGGGACTTTGCGCTTTGCTGGGTATAGGCGCTTCTCTCATTGGTGTGCCGATGCAAACTTTGATTCAACAACAAACCCCACCAACAATGCATGGTAAAGTGTTTGGTTTTCAAAATCATGCCGTCAATATTGCTCTGTCAGTTCCTTTAGCAATTACAGGGCCATTAACTGATTTACTGGGCTTGCGAACTGTGCTAGTAGCAATGAGTGTTGTTGTCGCAGCGGTAGGCGTTTGGGCTTGGCAAAATACCCGCAGAGTCTTGCAAGATGTGATTTGATGAACTGACTGCGTGGGGTGGGAATGGAGAGTAGGGAGTAGGGAAGAAATCAAAATCTAGGGATGAATCTTGTAGGGTAGGCCGGAAAGCCCGCCTGAAAATACAAGTAACGGGCGAGACGCCATTGGTGTCAAGTTAAGCTAGAAATAGCTTCGGTGTTGGCTTCCTCACCCGCCAAAAAATAAATTTCTTAGCTAATAGCTCAAGTCTACTTCAGTAGACTCAAAATCTTGGGGGATATTCAGTCATCTTGAGATGACTTGTTTCCCGGCAGCCGCGCAAGTGGCGTGGTTTCCCCCATGAACAACTGCCGTCAGAGTGCAGGTTTCCCTCTGGTGACTTGGCGCTAAATCCCCATTACAAAACTTAATTACGTTAGCGTAGCGTAAAGCCTACGGCATAGCTTCGCTTAGAGCGAGTCCTCGATAGCCTTAGCGTAAAGCCTACGGCATAGCTTCGCTTAGAGCGACGCAGGAGCGTCGCGTCATTACGAATTACGAATTATTTAATATCAGGCAGCCTTTGGTAAGTTTCGCGTCGCAGCAACCGTTTGCTCGGAAAACGTAAAGTTTAGTATCAAAAAAATACACCCTTATCTGGTAGTGATATTTTATTAGTAGAAGCAACAAAGCTTCTCTGGCAGATTTAACAGCCAATGTTCAATTGAGTTGAGAGGTAAATAAGCTGTTTGGTAACAATCTGTCTCACCAAAAAACAACAACACCCAACTTGAACACTAAATATTTCCTCATAGTAGCAAAAAGGGGATAATGCAACTGGTTGTTTAGCAGACTTCAATCAGTGCAGTCCTGAAGGGAAGAACGAAGGAGAGGAGATAACTAAGGTAAGTAAAGCTTGGGTGTTGTTGTTTGGCAAAGAGAAGCAAGCGATCGCCGAACTTCGTTCAACAACAAATAAACTTGCAAATTCATCAGCGTAATCATGAGTTCACTCAGCAAAATTTTGAAGCAGATAGAATTGCGATCGCAGAACTTCGTTCAAGTGCAAATTCACTACTACAAGTAGCTGAACTTCATCAGAGTAACTTTGAACAGCTTTCGCGGCAGTTGCCACCTTCAACGTACTCTAATGGTAGGTAAGGATAGCGGCCGCCCTGGAGGGCATCCTCAATCAAATCAAACCTACGGTTTGACAGAGCGGGGGATGTCCGAGGAATTGCCATATTCGGCAAAGATTTTATATAGTCTTGAATGACTTCAGACATAGACACATCTAGAGTCATCGCGTAATTTTCTAGTTTTTCTTTTTCTTTGTCTGTTAATCTCACAATGATTTTATTTGTTCTAGCCATTATTTGGAATATATGTTAGTCTTAATGTGTTCATAATAAGGCTAACACAAATGAGGTAAAAAACAAAAAGTGGCGACAAGAAGAATGACTTTTAGGTTATACCCAAATAAAAAATGAAGTCGGAAGTCGGAAGTATTAAATATATAAATTAATACACCATTATTCAGGATGGACTTATCCCGATTTGGCGAGTTTTAAAGTGCAGTCCAATGGTGAAAATGAATACCTAAATCTTTCTAAAATTGGGCGTATTCAGATGCGTGGTAAAGCAAAGTACTGGGGTAAGCCCACTACTTGCACTATTGTTTACCGTAATGGTAAATGGTACGCATTAATCACAGTTGACGTTTTAGACCAAATACTAAAGCCTGAGATTTTACCAGTTGGTGCAATTGGTATTGATTTAGGATGTAATATGACCAATGCAATACATCTAAATGTCTACGTTCAAGGTCAAGGATTTCCGATTTTAGCCCTGCATGGACATCCTGGTTCGGGCCGTAGTCTTTCTGTTTTTACAAATCATTTATCAAAGCGCTATCAAACCTTTGCCCCTGATTTACGTGGGTATGGCAAAAGTCACTTCGGGGGCAATTTTGATATGAATGACCATTTGACTGACCTAGAGGCACTACTAGACCGCTTTGAGATAGAAAAATGCTTAGTGTTAGGGTGGTCACTTGGGGGGATTTTGGCTATGGAATTGGCGCTACACTTGCCAAAGCGTATTACTGGCCTGATTTTAGTAGCGACAGCAGCAAGACCTCGTGGGAGTCATCCCCCCAATACTTGGCAGGATAATCTCTACACTGGCGTTGCCGCGCTACTGAGTTGTATAAAACCAACCTGGGATTGGAATATTGAGACTTTTGGCAAGCGATCGCTTTTCCGTTACCTAATTCAGCAACATACATCCACTGCCTATGGCTACATTGCCCAAGAAGCTGTCCCAGCCTACTTACAAACCTCTGCTGCTGCGACTCGTGCCCTCTACAGTGCAATTGCTGCTGGATACAACCGACTTGCAGATCTAGAGCAAATTCAGTGCCCTAGTTTAGTACTTGCTGGTGCTGAAGACCGCCACATTACAGTTGATTCTAGCTTAGAGACTGCCCAACATCTGAAAAATTGTCATTGGCATCGCTACCCTAATACAGCACATCTTTTTCCCTGGGAAATTCCTCAGCGCGTACTAAGTGACATTGACCATTGGCTGGAACATCATCCAAAGGGACTGTGTTGAAAATGGGGACTGGGGATTGGGGGCTGGCAAAGAGATATTTTCATACCCTTGTTATGTGAAAAAGCACATGGGAGTTTAACTTGCAAATGGGGAGTAAGGAGTGAGGGAGAAAATTTCTCCGCGTCTTTGCGTCCCCGCGTCCCCAGATCCTAGCCCCTCTTACCGCTAGAGACCAAATATAGGCCGCACTTTTCGGTCATTTCTTTCGCCCAAGTCTTCAGCAATTGTCAGAGCATCGGGTTTGCAGCGCTTGACATTGACAATAATTCCCTGCGCTCCTTCAAATTCTAAATCTTCTACATAGCCTTTGCTTGCCAGTGTTGCATCGGAAGCATTTAAAAATGGCCCAAAATAGTATGTGCAACGGGGATTTTGTGTTATAATTTCTACCCACCAAGCAAAGCCGAGATTGTCGAATATGTTAATTAATCCTTCCTTGAGGTTATGCCAAATGGTTTTCATGGTTTCTGGTGATTAATAAACGTGATACAGGGTGTTAAACGATATGCTGTAATTTTTTGCTTTACAATTCTTTATACTCTTTTCTCTTGTTTTTTAAAAGAATTTTTTTGTAATTTATCTAGGTACAGCGTATTTGACGAGCGTTGGCGATAGATTTCGTAAAGCGCCATCCCTGCTGCTACCGAAGCGTTGAGGCTGGGAGTTTTGCCTTGTAGAGGAATCGATACTAAAACATCGCAGCAGCGTTGAGTTAACATGCTCAGTCCTTCACCTTCAGAGCCAATTACCAAAACGATGGGGCCACTGAAACTAACTGTATGCACAGGTTCGCTGCCGCTTGCCGCAGTCCCATAAATCCAGAAGCCAGCGGCTTTTAACCCTTCAAGAGCGCGGCTCAGGTTAATGACTCTAGCTACGGGAAAGTTTTCTAAAGCACCGGCTGCGACTTTGACGACAGTGGAAGTGATCCCGGAAGCTCTTCTTTGGGGGATCACCAATCCTTGAGCGCCGATAGCTTCTGCGGTGCGAATAATTGCTCCTAAATTGTGGGGATCAGTAATTCCATCCGCCACTACAATTACAGGATCTGTGTAAGTTTTCGCCTGTTCGATTAACTCTGGTAATTCTATATAGGTGTAGGGAGCGATTTGTGCTGCCACCCCTTGATGATTAGCCCCATCAGTGATTTGGTCTAAGCGCTTGGGTTCAACTTCGTCAATGACTGTACCATTGTCCTTTGCTTGGAGGAGAAGATGGTGAAAACGGGGATCGTAGCGCAGACGTGAGGTAATCCAGATGCGGTTGAGACCACGCTGACTTTCTAAAGCACTTAATACTGGATGGCGGCCATAGATGAGATCGCTATCTTCCGTTGTTTTTGCAGAAGACGATGGCCCAGAGAAGTTATAATTTGGGCGTGTGCTGTTGGGGGCGAGGTGGCCATCTTTTTTTCTGGGATGGCGAATCGGATTAGCGATAACGGGCTTGCCTTGGATTTTCACAGGTTTACCACGATTTGGTTCGCTAGATATCTTGATTTTTTTTGGTTTATTCACCATATAAATTTTGGGCGTTGCGTATGGGTGAGCATCCCGATTACTTGAATTTGATTGATCTGCCACTATTTTTCTAGATGGATTATTTGTAATAGTTCAGTTAAGCGCTGGTAGTCCGTGAGATATAGATAGCCAATTAAAGTTTCTAGACTAGTCGCGTGCTGATAAATTTCAGGATTAACTCGCTTAGGACGCCCTGTGGCGGCGTTTCTTCCCCGTCGGACAATTTCTAGTTCGCTGTCCCTTAGATGAGGAATTAGCGATCGCAAATGTAGCGCTTGTGTTTCTGCTCTTACCTGTGCCACCACCAGACGATGATAAGTTTCTGGTCGCTGCAATGGCATTAAGAAGAACATTCTAACATATAGTTCATAAATTGCATCCCCTAAATATGCTAGGGCAGTTGGAGAGATTTGCTGTAATTGGGAATGGGAAATCTGTTGGGATAGTTGTGTGCTGTTAAGCAAGAATGCTTGAAACCAAGGTGAATTTTGCTTGGTAGCCTCATCTTGTCCATCTAATAGCTCATCTTCCTTTGATTTCACTAGTAAACCATTCCTTATGCGGGCTATATTAGGGAGGCATTTTTCGCCAAAATTGTTTTCTTAAAATATATATGCCATGTTAGTATACCTGGCATTATCCACACTATCAAAATTATTGAACTAATTTAAATAATATAGCTCTAACACCAATTAATAATTCATAATTCGTAATGACGCTCGTACCTCGCTCTAAGCGAAGCTATGCCTTAGGCTTGACGCTGCGCTAATGCTACCGCTAACGTAATTCGTAATTAAAACATAGTTTGAAAAGATTGATACAAGAGGTTTCCACTCCGTTATCCTGCGTTTGACACAATTATTTTTTCCCAATTTGGTATGACTGGCTGAGGGCCTCTCTCATAGAGTTACAGTGTACACATGTCTTAAAAATTCTCGTTCAAATTGACTCTAACAACCCTACAATTAAAACCTCACGCTCTGTTTTTGCTGTACAAAAATCTTTCCCTATTCTTGCTAATAAAAGGGATGTCCTTGAGGACAAGGTGAGATTGTTGAGGAATTTTAAGCAATTTGATCGCTTGTGCGTACACTGTAGCCTACAAGGAGAGAGGTGTTTTGACCAGAAGTTTTAAAAATTAAGCTATCCAGATTAATGATTGGATAGCTAAATTTGTCCCGCGGGTCAAGCAACCAAGACTACTTAACGTTTTCTAGAGCCGCTTCAACTGTTGGTTGCAGGGAGAGAAACTTCTCTAAGCGAACAAGCTTGACCGTTTGAGTGACGCGGGCGTTGGTGACAATTTGCAAAGTACCAGTGGCGTTTTGAGCCTGCTTAGCCAGCTGCACCAGAGCGCCTAAGCCAGAGCTATCAACAAAGTCGATTTGTGAGAGATCCAGAATAATATGCTTTGGGCCCTCATCAATCTTGTTGCCAAGTACCTTACGAAATGTCGGCTCAGAAAAAGCATCTAACAATCCTGTGAGGCGGAATAGCTGACAGTTATCCCGGACTTCACGAGTGCCTCTCAGGCTAACGGTTAGATTTAGTGGCTCAGCAATAATTCCCTCCTCATAAGTTAAAGTGGAACGCTCAAGTATAGATGTTTTTTGAGCAAATTGTCTACAATCTGTCGGGGGTATTGGAGATCGGGGATTGGGGATCGGGACGCGGAGAAATTTTCTCCCTCATCTCCCAGTCCTCATTCCCTATTTTTACCCAACTTTGGCTTTTATAGCTTGGCGTGCTGTTCGCATTTCTTGGACAAATTGCTCAAATAAGTAATCAGCATCATGAGGCCCTGGACTGGCTTCTGGGTGATACTGTACGGAAAATATGGGTAGAGATTTGTGACGTACTCCAGCAACAGTGCGATCGTTGAGGTTTAAATGGCTAACTTCCACAACTGCATCAGGTAAAGAATCGGGGTCGATCGCAAAACTGTGGTTTTGGCTAGTAATTTCTACCCGTTGTTGTAACCCTGCTGGCTGATTTAAACCCCGGTGTCCAAATTTGAGTTTATAAGTTTCTGCTCCTAAAGCGTGACCTAGTATTTGGTGTCCCATGCAGATGCCAAAGATGGGTTTTTGGCTCAACAGCAATGCTTTGGTGGTCTCTATTCCTTCTGTCACCGCAGCAGGATCGCCAGGGCCATTGGAAAGAAAGATGCCGTCTGGATTGTAGCTGAGGATTTCCTCTGGTGTGGTATTGGCTGGAACAACAATCACCCAGCAACCATAACTCGATAAGCGGCGTAATATATTGCGTTTGACGCCAAAGTCAAGAGCAACAACGGTGAAGGATGCTTCCTGATTTTCCCCAGCCTCTGGTTTGAACTCCCAAGCTGGGATTGTTGGATCTGACCACTCATAGACTGTTGGGGTAGTGACTTCACGAACTAGGTTTAATCCTGCCATGTTAGGCGCTGCTTGTACCTGCTCTAATAGCTCTGCCTCATCCAAAATGGATGTGGAGATGCCACCGTTCATGGCTCCAAAGAGGCGAATTTTGCGGGTGAGGGCTCGGGTATCGATCCCATAGATGCCTGGTATTTGGTGGTGTTTGAGGTAATCAGGTAAGGATTGTGTTGATCGCCAGTTACTCGGCCTGTGGCAAATATTGCGAGCGATCGCACCTTTTACTTGTGGTCTTACCGATTCGTCATCTTCGAGGTTGACGCCGGTGTTCCCTAATTCTGGATAGGTAAAAATAACTATTTGACCGCAGTAACTAGGATCAGTCAGCACCTCTTGATATCCGGTCATGCCAGTATTAAAAACTACTTCACCGATTGCAGTTCCTGTAGCACCAAAAGACCAACCGCGATAGGTAGTTCCATCTGCCAAGACAAGTAGAGCAGGTATTGCATCAGACAGCGGCATAAGGGGATAGGGGATAGGGGAACTCGGGGCCCCCGCTCCCGGAGGGAGTGGGGATTAGGGGTAATGGGAAACTCAGGGCCCCCACTCCCTCCGGGAGTGGGGATTGGGCAAGAAAATAACTATTCCCAATATTCTGCGATTGGTTATTATCCCATAAGTTCAGCTATTCAGTTTTGTTAATTAATTAATAAAAAGTTAAGAATCCATTGCTCTTACCAAATCCTTAGTCCCCAACCCTTTTGACAATTTCACCAAGGAATTTGGCAAGCGAGTAGATTTGAAGGAGCTAGGGCGGTTAAGATTAAAATTAACTATGCTTCAGTCTTTTTTATCTCGCGCAACTCTAATTGTTTTGTCAAGTGCTTTAGCGGTTTTGAGTGTTGCCTGTAATCAAGACAAACAAAATACCGCAACTAATGGTAATGAAACATCTCCGCCTATCGGGGATCTGGCTGCGGTACAACCTGCCGCTGAACCAACAATACCATTAGCTAGTCCAGAAGCACAGTCTAGAGAACCGTTTGAAATTGAACCAAGTTTTTTTGAACTGGGGTTAGATAGGGCTGCTGGTGCTATCAGCATCAGTCAATCTGCTCAATCTCCCGAGGATTGGAAGTTGGTAGGAATTCAGTTCCAGGAAGCGATCACGCTGATGCGAAAAGTCCGGCGACAAAGTTCCGATTTTGCGATCGCCCAAACAAAAATTGCCGAGTACCAGCGCCAAATTAAATATGCTCGACAGAAAGCTACTCCTAGTCGGCAGCCGAGAATTGCCGAACGTCAAAAGAGAGTAGTTTTAGTTCCTCAGCCAACACCAACACCAAAATTCACACCTGCACGGCTTCCTACTGTACAAACAAGAACAACACTACCACCAAAGCCAATTTTGCCTCCTTCACAACTGTTCAACACAGAACAAGAAGTATTTACAGCCCCGATTAAAAGGCGAGTTGGAGGAACGCCAATTATTCAAGTTACATTCAATGGTCAAAGGCAGTTTGACATGATTGTGGATACGGGAGCAAGTGGTACTGTAATTACGCAACAGATGGCGAATGCTTTGGGAGTAGTGCCGATAGGAAAGGCGAAGGCCAACACCGCGAGTTCTAGATCTGTGGAATTTCCCATTGGCTATATTGACTCAATGGCAGTCGCTGGAGTAGTGGTGAGTAGAGTACCAGTGGCGATCGCAGGCGCGGAATTAGAAACTGGGCTTCTAGGGCACGACTTTTTTGGTAACTACGATGTTACCATTAAACGCAATGTCGTCGAATTTCGTCCGCAATCACACGCAGAGATTAATTCTTCAGAAAATCGACTAATTGCTCCAATTTTGCCCAAGCAGCGCCACTCTGTAGAATATCCCTAGCGATGCTAATACCTTGAGCATGGTTCAGCCAGGGTGTAGCTTCTGCTACTTGTAGCGCTAATGAGGTGTTTAAGGCTACTACATCCTGTTGAGCAGTCGTTCCCTTACCTTGTAGTACAGCTTTTAAAATCTCCGCATTTTCCTGAACATCTCCACCCCGCAAAGCACCTATGGTAGCAGGTGTCAAATCTAACTCTGGGGGATTAATTGTGGTTAGTTGTATTTCCCCCGCCGACAACACAGCCAAGTCGGTTAAATCTCCTAACCCCGCTTCATCGAGTCTTTCTCGTCCATGCACTACTATTGCCTTTTGCTTGCCTAACTGATGCAAAGCTTGAGCAACTGTTGCCAAAAGTTTGGGAGTAAATAATCCTACCACTTGCCCAGTTGGACGCAAAGGATTGACCAAAGGGCCGAGTAAATTAAACACTGTTCGTACCTTCAGAGTTCGCCGCAAGGAAGCAACGGCTTTGAGTGCTGGATGCCAACCAGGGGCAAATAAAAATGTGATCCCCACCTCTTTGAGTGCGGCTTGCACTTTTTCACTGGGGGCACTCAAATTTACTCCCAAGGCTTCCAAAACATCGGCGCTGCCTGTAAGGCTTGATGCGGAACGATTGCCGTGTTTGGCGACGGGTATACCATAAGCTGCGGCAACAAATGCTACTGCTGTAGAAATGTTAAAGGTTGATGAACCATCACCGCCAGTGCCGCAGGTGTCAATTATGGGGAATGGGGAATGGGTGGATTCTTGTCCAGTCCTCAGTTTTGATTGGGATTGTAATACTTCAGCCATGCCTGTTAATTCTTCGGCAGAAACGCCTTTGAAGTTCAAGGCTGTTAAGATTGCGCCTGATAACTCTGGGGGAACGGATTCTGTTAACCAGCCTTGCATTAATTCGGCTGCTTGAGTGCGCGATAGGGATTCGCCATCTATTAATTGTTGCAGCAGCACAGACCAGTTAGCGATCGCGGTCTTAGTCATAATCAAGTTTGTTATGTGGGTAGGGGCATGGGAGTTATCCTACCGAAAAATGGCAAAGTTGGTAATGAATAATTCTTTGCCTTTTGCAGCTTTATTTTGTTTATAATTATTCATGCCATACTGCAATTCCCACTCGCAGATATTTGCCCATTTAAAGTTTTCTCGAATTTGTGGTGAGTCATCGTAGGTTATTAGCCAGCGATGATGACATTGTTTTACAAGTTCAGCAAATTTTTGATGATCGAAAGAGGTATGTAAATTACCATCTTTACCGTATAGTTTTGATTTTGTGGCACTAAAATAGGGCGGATCTAAAAATATAAATACGTCTTTACCTTCTGCATTTAATAAATGACTATAATCTAAGTTAGTAATTTTAATATTTGCTGTTAATATATTTTCTAATTGTTCTAGCCGTTCTATTGAAGAATTGGTAAAACGTTTATGAAAGGCTTCTTGAGAAAATCCACCCGATTCTACTGTTCCTGAGAAGGTAATTCTATTCAGAATAAAAAAGCGTATTGCTCTTTGAAAATCTGATATTTTGTTAATATCTATAGTAGTAAATTCTGTAAATAGTAATTTGCCATCTGTATATTTATTTTTGATTGCGTGTACTTCTTGAACTAATTTATCGATATCAGATTGGGCAAACTGCCAAAACAAAAATAATTCCTGGTTTAAATCATTAATCCAAATCTTCAAGTCAGGTAATTTTTGCTTTAAGTAAATAAATATCGAACCACCACCTACAAAAGGTTCTCTCAATTCGGAAAAGCTTTCTGGTAAATATTTAATTATTTGATTTAGGGCTTTTGATTTACCACCAGGATAACGTAGTGGGCTTTTCAGCATGGATGATGTTTGCATTCAAATTCTCTTACAATAACAAGACTGACGCTACTAGCATAGTGCGATCGCTTTTGCTTTGGGATTGCTAAAATAAACACAGAAATACTTGATGCCCTATCGATTCTATGACCATAGCTCAAGATAAGATATCTCAACAAGGCATCTGTGAAGATGTGATCTTTCCCCCTGGTGATTTATATAGTGACGAGCCTCCCTTGGAAACCGAACTGCATCTGAGACAAATAATCCTACTTTTAACCTGTCTAGAATGGCTATGGCGAGATCGAAACGATTTCTATGCAGCTGGAAACCTGACAATATACTATAGTCCCAACCAACTCAAATCAGAAGATTTCCGAGGCCCAGACTTTTTTGTAGTCTTAGGATGCGATCGCAAAACCCGTAAAAGTTGGGTAGTTTGGGAAGAAAATGGTAAATATCCGAATCTAATTATAGAAATTCTGTCAGACTCAACAGCGAAGACAGACAAAGGTTTAAAAAAAGAAATTTATCAAGATACTTTTCGCACTTTAGATTATTTTTGGTTCGACCCATACACACAAGAATTTGCGGGATTTCATTTAGTAGATGGAGAATATCAACCTCTGCAACCAAATGCACAAGAATATTTGTGGAGTCAACAGTTAGGGTTATATTTGGGAATTTATCAGGGACTATTGCGGTTTTTTACACCAGATGGGCAACTAGTACCAACACCTGAAGAAAAAGCACAACAAGCAGAACAAAAGGCAGAACGTTTGGCTGCAAAATTGCGGGAGTTAAATATCGATCCAGATACAATCTAGACTACTGGACTACTAAATTGTTGTAAAACCTTCCCAATAAAAATTTTAGGCGTTTTGGGGAGTAGAAATATTGCTTTGACCAGTTCCTGGACGTGAGAAGTTAGGCAAATCAATCCCACTATGACTAGAATGGCGGGTTTTGAGTGCCAAACGGTAACTTACACTTTGCAGTTCTGCTTGCAATTGGCGGTTTTCTCGTTGCAAGCTTGCCACCTTTTCTCTCACTGGAGCCATGCGCTCCTCGAACTTGCGACGGTAAATTTGAGGTAATTCTTGTACTACTTGCTCCAACATGCGGCTGCGGTCAGTCAGTTCTTGGACAGTTTGACGCAGTTGATAAATTTCGGTGTCACGGGTTGTGATTTGCTCTTGGTAGAACGCCACCTGTTGCTCAATAGCTTGGAGTTGTTCGCGCAAAGCTTGTAACTGGGTTAAATCTCGTTCAGGCTCCGGTCGTTGGGGTATGAAGTTAGCATTACCCTTCACTAGTCGAAAGAGTTCTTGAGATAGCTGTTGCACTAATTGATCACGAAGTTGCAACTCTTGGCGTAGCTGCGATACTTCCGAAGAAAGAACTTGGATGTTAGAGGTATCAGATTGGCTCACAGGGGCTTACAGTTTTTAAGTATAACTGCGGTAATTCTGCCTTTGGCAAGTAATAGTTAATTTAGCATTCCCAGTTCAATTTCAGAAAATAAAGAGTAAAGATAAAATTTTGGGGATTTTATTGGGGAATGGGGAACTTGTACTGAGCGGAGTCGAAGTATGGGGAATGGGTGGTTTTTATTTCTTCCCCTGCCTCCTCATCTCTCCCAGTCCCTAGTCCCCAGTACCTAACCCCTAGACTGCTGCTGCCACTTCAACAGGTTTTGCATCTTCGGCTTCTTGCTTAATCGTTAAGTAACGAATTACTTCTTCGCTTAAACGCATAGCACGTTCCATTGGGGCGATCGCGGTTGGAGGTGCGGTATAGTTCATCTGGATATAAACGCCATCTCGCTGTTTTTTGATTTCATAGGCGAGGCGACGCTTACCACGATTTTGAATTTGGATATCCTCACCACCTTGTTCGCGTAGTAAGTTCTGATATTTAGCAACTGCTTGCTCTACCTGTTCATCTCCCAGGTCAGGACGCAGAATGTACATTGTTTCGTAAACTGTGGTCATAATCTTTTAGTCTCCTTATGGACAATGTGGCTGCTAGTGTAAATTTGTACACTGTGCTGATGGGCGCTACTAGCATCAATCAACATCTGAAGCAACAAGGAATTATAATCTTACCAGTTTTCAATTTGAATCATTAACCCCATCTGCCGAAGTTTGGATCTCTAACGAGAACTAGAAGCCGAGCCACCCTAGCGGGAAGACGCTCTGCGTCTACGGACTTCTTCAGCAAGTAGAAATCTCTGTTTTGCTCAAAGCTTAACCGATTTCTTCAACAGCTAACCGAGGGTTGCTTCCGCTCACAGCTTTTAATCGCAGACAAGAGGATACTTATCAAGGTTATGGCGCAGCGCTATGTGCGAGTTCAAAATCAACAAGGACAGATTTACTATGGGTTACTACAGCTATCCCTCAGCGTGCAGGTGTTAGATGCTCCGCCTTGGTTGCAAGGTCAACCCACAGAATTAATTTTAACGCCGGAAAATTATCAAATTCTGGCACCCTGCGCTCCTTCTAAAATTGTGGCAGTGGGGAAGAATTATGCTGAACATGCAGCAGAAATGGAAACTGCTGTACCTCCTGAACCATTAATCTTTCTCAAGCCGCCTACGTCGATTATTCCTTCTGAAACAGAGATTAAATATCCGCCGCAATCGCAACGGGTAGACTATGAGGGAGAGTTAGCACTGGTGATTGGCGATCGCACCTTTGACTGTACGCCAGAAGAAGCCCAAACTAAAATTTGGGGCTATACTATCGCCAATGATGTGACAGCAAGGGATTTACAAAAACGAGATGGTCAATGGACGCGAGCTAAAGGTTTTGATACGTTCTGTCCTGTGGGCCCTTGGATTGTGCGAGAATTAAGTCCTGGAGCCAGATTACAGACTTTCTTAAATGACGACCCCAATCCTGTACAGTCTGCTGGTGTTGATCAGATGGTGTTTCCGCCGGATTTTCTGGTGTCATATATTAGTCAGGTGATGACGCTACTGCCAGGGGATCTAGTGCTAACGGGTACACCATTTGGGGTAAGTGCTTTACGCTTAGGCGATCGCGTCCGTATAGAAATTGAAGGTATTGGTCGCCTAGAAAACACAGTGGTAGGCCGTTAAGCAATTCCATCAATTAGCGTACTTGCATATACACAGCATCAGAAATCGCCGGAATTTCTGCGTAACGCCCAATTAAAGACTGGACAACAGAATAGACAACCGCTGCCACTATACCCAAAAAGATGGTACTGGCTAGTGTTTCTATTGCAAAGCCAGCGCCAGGAACCGGGGTCAAAATTCGCAGTAATATGGAACACAAAAATATAACAATATCCAATAGAATTGCCTGCATAGTGTTGAAACGAATAAAGTGATTGATTTTTTCGTTTCTCACCACCAATAGAAATAAAGCAAAGAAAACGATTAGTTGACCAATTTGCCCTAAGCTAGCGTAAACTACCAGCACTGGTTGTAACGGTAAAATTAGCACTTGTAGTGCTGGAAATTGGCTTAACAAAAAGCTACCAAAAACCAAACTATCAATCAAGGGGAGCAAATAAGGTAAACAAGCAAAAATTCGGTCGGAAACCGTTGTAGACCCGCGCCAAGTCATTGTGCGTTCTCCTGTAATTAAATTTCAACAGCTACTTGAGCTTAGGATAACGCAGTTGTCTTCTGTTACTGGCAAATTCAAATTATTCTATATACGCGATGCGGAAACCCATGACACATTCATACTGGTCTGGCTGTTGTTCAGTGAGTTTGCGAATGGCTTGACCACAACGCAGTTGACCTCCACGCCACCGGGGTTGACCATTGCCATTAGCCAATAAACAGGACTGGCAAACTTGCTCAGGGGCAATGATTTGATCGTCCATTAAAATGATTAACATCGAAATCCCTCCCAATAAATCCTCATCTTTTCCTACATTTCACTCAGGAGGAGGACACACTTTATGGTGGTTTTAAGAGTGGCTTGAAAGGTATGTGTTGGCTGCGCGTTGTCAGCTGTTATGATTTGTGATGGTAAATCACACCTAAGAGTAACCTCTAGCACTCTTTTTGGCGAAAATATGGATCACAACAAAATCGCCAATAGAACCTAAATTTATTGTATGTTGTGTATGCTGTTTCTAAAGTTGTGTAGTAAAAAATAATACTTAAATTCTTAAAGTAGTGTTTAGTAGGAATAGGCAATTGTATTTATTAAACCTGTTAAGTTAGGGATGGAGAGTATTTAAGTTTAATGTCTGGCAAAAAGCTTTATAAAAATTGATGCATTCACTAGGCTTGCACCTAATAATAAATTAGGTCAGTATAAACCAATGTCAATAGTCACCACTCAAAACGTGAAATCATCAGCCCTTGATTGTGGACTGTTAATTGGGTGGTGCGTTTAACCAAAATCAACAATTGTGTAAATTATTACAAGGATAGTTGCAGTGACTAGGACTAACTCAGATTTTTTGGCTTCTGGCGATGCTGCGATCGCGGATTTAATTAACCAAGAACTACAGCGTCAACGCGATCACCTAGAGTTGATCGCTAGTGAAAATTTTACTTCTGCTGCTGTACTAGCAGCTCAAGGTTCTGTATTAACGAATAAATATGCCGAAGGATTGCCTGGTAAACGCTACTATGGCGGTTGTGAGTTGATTGACAAAATCGAACAGTTAGCTATAGACCGAGCTAAAAGCTTGTTTGGCGCAGCTCATGCAAATGTACAACCCCATTCTGGCGCACAGGCGAATTTTGCAGTATTTCTGACGCTGCTGCAACCGGGAGACACAATTATGGGAATGGATTTGTCTCACGGGGGACATCTCACCCACGGTTCGCCAGTGAATGTCTCAGGTAAATGGTTCCAAGTTCGTCACTACGGCGTTAGCCAGCAAACAGAACAACTAGATTATGACCAAATTCGGGAGCTGGCGCTGAGGGAGCGTCCTAAGCTGCTGATTTGCGGTTATTCGGCTTATTCTCGTGTAATTGACTTTGAAAAGTTCCGCAGCATCGCCGATGAAGTTGGTGCTTACTTACTGGCGGATATTGCCCACATTGCTGGTTTAGTGGCTACTGGTTTTCATCCTAATCCGATTCCTTACTGTGATGTTGTCACCACGACTACACATAAAACTCTGCGCGGCCCCAGAGGCGGTTTAATCTTAACTCGCGATGCAGAACTTGGTAAAAAGCTAGATAAAGCCGTCTTTCCTGGTACTCAGGGTGGGCCATTAGAACATGTGATTGCTGCGAAAGCAGTAGCCTTTGGAGAGGCTTTAAAACCAGAATTTAAAGCATATTCGGCTCAAGTGATTGATAATGCTCACGCTCTAGCTAGTCAACTCCAAAACAGAAATTTAAAAATAGTGTCTAATGGCACAGATAATCATTTAATCTTAGTAGATTTGCGTAGTATTGGATTGACAGGTAAGCAAGCAGATCAGCTGGTTAGTGGTGTAAATATTACCGCTAACAAGAATACAGTTCCCTTCGATCCAGAGTCACCATTTGTAACTAGTGGTTTGAGATTGGGTTCTCCAGCGATGACTACAAGGGGGTTGGGAGTAGCAGAATTTACCGAAATCGGTAACATTATTGCCGATCGCCTACTGTCTCCAGATTCAGATGTAGTTGCTCAAGATTGTCGGCAACGGGTAGCGACATTATGCGATCGCTTCCCGCTATACCCTCATTTGGAAATTCCCGTACCAGCCTTGGCGTAGGGACTAGGGATGAGGGAGATGAGGGAGATGAGGGAGACGCGGGGACGCGGGGACGCGGGGACGCGGAGAATAATTAATCACAATTCCCCATTCCCCATTCCCCATTCCTATGCTGATAAGTGTTTGAAATGTAGTAGATATAAGGTAAATACATCCCTTGGCAGAGTTTAGTCTGAACAACTACTTATTTAAAGATCCAAATGCTTCCTCAGATCTATCATCTGATTGCTTTTCTTGTTGCCGCAGTAGTCGTTCTCTGGACTACCCCTGATATTAAAAAAATCGGTATAAAAAGTGGACGCGTAGACCAACCGGGCGATCGCAAAGTCCATCAACGTCCAATGGTACGCTTGGGAGGAGTTTCTATCTTCGCAGGTACTATTATCTCGCTACTTATTGTCTGGTGGTTAGGTGCCTTTGGAAATCTACCGCCGGAAAAAGAATGGCAAATTTGGGGGGTCACTTTAGGCGGTCTTGGCTTTTTTTTGATTGGTTTAGCAGATGATTTATTAAACTTATCACCCCTAACACGTTTGCTAATGCAAATTATTGTGGCAGCTGGTGCTTGGAAAGCAGGGGTAAGTATAGATTTTGTGAGTATTCCCACAGTCGGAATAGTTAACCTTGACTGGCTGAGTTTGCCCATTACAGTCATTTGGTTAGTAGGAATGGTCAATGCCATTAACTGGATTGATGGTTTAGATGGCCTAGCCGCCGGTGTTTCTGGAATTGCCGCCGTCGTGATGTTGGTTGTTTCATTATTTATGCGACAACCAGCAGCAGCTTTAATTGCCGCAGCCCTAGCTGGTGCGTCATTGGGATTCCTCCGTTATAATTTCAACCCCGCGCAAATCTTTATGGGAGATGGCGGAGCTTATTTTATGGGATTTACTCTAGCTGCTGTGGGTGTAATTGGTCTAGTCAAAATCCCTGCTTTCACTGCTGTGTTATTACCTTATCTAATTTTGGCAGTGCCAATCGTGGATATGTCAGCTGTCATTTTAGCGCGACTCCGCCGTGGTAAATCGCCATGGGTAGCAGATAAGCGACATCTCCATCACCGACTGCTCAACGCTGGTTTATCCCATCGCTGGACGGTTTTGTTCATTTACTCTCTAACCCTGTGGGTAGGGAGTTTGGCGTTAGCTATTGCTGGTATACCTAGCGGTATTACTTACGCCTGTGGTGCGACTTCGCTACTCAGTTATGCAGTTTGGCGAGTCTGGAAAGTATCTCGACAACCTTAAGTATTGGGTATCGGAAATCCTTAATCAAATGAGTGCAGAAATTATTTGTGTTGGTACTGAATTGTTGCTAGGAGATATCCTCAACAGTAATGCTCAATTTATAGCTCAACAATTAGCTCAGCTAGGTATTCCCCATTACTATCAAACTGTAGTTGGGGATAACCCAGAACGGTTAAAGCAAATTATCGAAATTGCTATTTCCAGGGCGCAAATTCTCATTTTTACTGGTGGTCTTGGCCCTACACCCGATGATCTCACCTGTGAAACCATCGCCGATTTTTTTAGCGTTCCCTTGGTAGAACGGCCGGAAATCATTGAAGACATAACTCAGAAGTTCGCCCAACGGGGTCGGGTGATGACCCCCAGCAACCGCAAGCAAGCCTTGATTCCTCGAGGTGCAGAAATTTTACCCAACCCCACAGGTACAGCACCTGGTATCATCTGGGAACCCCATCCTGGGATAACGATTTTCACCTTTCCTGGTATTCCCAGTGAGATGTATCAGATGTGGCAAGAAACAGCTGTACCTTTTCTTAAAAATCAAGGCTGGGGTAAGGAAATTATATACAGTCGGAGTTTAAAGTTTTGGGGTATTGGTGAATCTGCTTTAGCGGAAAAAGTTGCTTCTTATTTGAAGTTGCCTAACCCCACGGTAGCGCCTTATGCAGGTAAGGGAGAAGTGAGACTGCGAGTTTCTGCGAAAGCAACTTCGCAAACGGCAGCGGAGGCTTTAATTGCACCGATTGAAAAACAAATTCAAGAAATTGCTGGACTTGATTATTATGGTGCTAATGATGACACTCTCGCCTCTGTAGTTGGTCAATTGTTGCGAGCATCACAGGAAACTTTATCGGTAGCAGAATCTTGTACTGGTGGTGGTTTGGGACAAATGTTGACTGAGATTTCTGGTAGCTCAGATTACTTTTGGGGTGGGGTAATTTCGTATGACAATTCTGTGAAAGTTGGGTTGTTGGGAGTAAATGCAGAAGATTTAAATCAATTTGGGGCAGTAAGTGCTACTGTGGCTCAACAAATGGCACTGGGAGTAAAAACCCGACTCGCAACTACTTGGGGATTGAGTATCACTGGAATTGCTGGCCCAACCGGCGGTACTGATACTAAGCCAGTTGGTTTAGTTTACATCGGTTTAGCGGGGCCAAAAGATGAGGTAGAAAGTTTTGAGTATCGCTTTGGTGTGATGCGGGGACGTGCTTTAATTCGTCATGTGAGTGCGAACGCTGCGTTGGATTTGCTGCGACGGAAGTTATTGACCAGAATTAATGGGATACAAGCCCCATCCTTCTAGGACGGCTTTTCTTGATTTTTGATATACTCCTTTAAGACTTCTAGCGGCGCACCCCCTACAGAAATCGCAAAATAACTTGGACTCCACAAGGCTTCTTTGTGGGGTTTTTTATATCCCATCTGCCCATATCTGCGACTAGAAACGCCTTTTAATGCATTAACTATTTGAGAGATAGACAACTTTGGCGGATATTCGATCAAGTTACCGTCAGCGCCTAGTTCTGTAACGGTAATCAAAGATTGCGCTAATCGCTATTTTTTAAGCTTTGTGGTAGAAGTTGAACCCGTTCAAGTTGATGCTAAAAACCAAAGTATTGGTATTGATTTAGGAATCGAGACTTTTGCTGTAATGAGCAACGGCGACAAAGCTATCAGCCCCAATTATTCAAAGCTGGATAAGAAAATACGCCGCAAACAACGTAAACTAGCACGGCAATCTAAAGACTCAAAACGCAGGAACAAAACTAGAATTCAAACAGCTAAACTTCATAACCGAATAGCAGACACAAGAAAAGACTTTCTACACAAGCTATCAACCAAAGTGGTGAGCGAAAACCAAGCTATTGTTTTGGAAGATTTAAATATTTCAGGAATGGTTAAAAACCGCAAATTATCACGCGCTATTAGTTTGCAGGGATGGCGAGAGTTTAGAACGCTTTGTGAAGCTAAGTCAGTCAAGCTAGGGAGAGATTTTCGCGTTATCAGTCGATGGGAACCCACTAGCCAGACTTGCTCGGAGTGCGGTTATCGGTGGGGCAAGCTTGATTTAAAAGTCCGAAAAGTTCAATGCTTAAACTGTGGCAGCGAACACGATCGAGATGAGAACGCTGCAAAAAATATAAAGAAAGTCGGGATAGGGCATTGCCACGACTCTAAACGGACACAGAGACAGAGTAAGACTATTTCGGTAGCGTCAGTCATTGAAGTGTCAAGTGTTTCCCCGCGCCTTTAGGTCGGTGAGTATGTCAAGAGGTAGCAGTTCAGCTACAGAAAAAGGCTTGCTCCAAAAAGCCATTATTTACGTCTGATGTGAATTAAAAACGGCTATATCGTACTTGTTATGCTAAACAAACACTCTGTTAAGAGGGAACAGAGAACGGTGAAAAGAGCAATCTGAAAGAGTCGATTGCCTCGTGAATTTCTTCAGAATAGTTTCAATCCCTAATAGGTTGTTTGAAAAGTCTAAATTAATACTAAAATAGGCGATTAGAAATCGCGACTATACAGACAAAACCCACCTCCGTGGGTTTCAAGAACTCGATTTTCCGTGTTTTCCAAAGGAGGTGGACTTCGCTTGTGTAGTAGCGAATTATATTCGCCCGAAACTTTTCAAACATCCTCTAATAGGGATTTGGGTTAATTAAAACCTGGCTTAAATGGCGCTCCTGGGAGAGATGGGCAAAACGGTATTGTTTCAATCCCTAATAGGGATTTAGGTAAATTAAAACGCTTTGCGGGAAGCCCGCCCACAGCGCTGTCTCCCCGTTTCAATCCCTAATAGGGATTTAGGTAAATTAAAACCAAAACCCAATCACCGTTTTCGATTTGCCTTACCTGAAGTTTCAATCCCTAATAGGGATTTAGGTAAATTAAAACGCTATATCTGCAATCTGCATCTACAGTAGTAGTAGGTTTCAATCCCTAATAGGGATTTAGGTAAATTAAAACTCGTGCTTGCCTTTGAGGATTTGAATGCGATCGCCAATGTTTCAATCCCTAATAGGGATTTAGGTAAATTAAAACTTTAGTCCGCGCTTTGTTGGCCACAGTTGGCCAACGTTTCAATCCCTAATAGGGATTTAGGTAAATTAAAACATTCTTCATACTATAGAGTCATGTAGAATATTAAGTTTCAATCCCTAATAGGGATTTAGGTAAATTAAAACATTATCCCAGTTGCGATCGCGTCTCTAAACTTGTGCGTTTCAATCCCTAATAGGGATTTAGGTAAATTAAAACATCTGAAAATGTAGCAGATAAGTCTGCTATAGATAAGTTTCAATCCCTAATAGGGATTTAGGTAAATTAAAACAAGTTGTTGAGCCTGAAGTTACAGTGCGATCGCCTGTTTCAATCCCTAATAGGGATTTAGGTAAATTAAAACGCGACCTTCTTAAATGCCATCAACAATCCCTCATTTGTTTCAATCCCTAATAGGGATTTAGGTAAATTAAAACTAACAGTTCGATATACGGAGAACAAGAAGACTTGTTTCAATCCCTAATAGGGATTTAGGTAAATTAAAACAAGTCGGACTTGTCAAAAGTCAAGGGAGACTAGTTTCAATCCCTAATAGGGATTTAGGTAAATTAAAACCTCCAAGACATATGAAGTACTAACCTTCCCAGTAGTATCAGTTTCAATCCCTAATAGGGATTTAGGTAAATTAAAACTCCCGGATTTTCCGCTCCACTGTTTCCATAAGAACTGTTTCAATCCCTAATAGGGATTTAGGTAAATTAAAACTTTGACTCTGAATCTGATTGCCAACTTTCCAGGTTTCAATCCCTAATAGGGATTTAGGTAAATTAAAACTTTGACAACAAAGTTTGGATTTGAAAACAATTATTTTGTTTCAATCCCTAATAGGGATTTAGGTAAATTAAAACGTGATAGATCGGTATTCAATAAACTAGTCATCAAAGTTTCAATCCCTAATAGGGATTTAGGTAAATTAAAACTTCTGATTTCATCCGGTTGCATATCCCTAAATAGGCGTTTCAATCCCTAATAGGGATTTAGGTAAATTAAAACTTGCTGATTGGATTATCTGCTTGCGATAAACTTGTTTCAATCCCTAATAGGGATTTAGGTAAATTAAAACAGAAACGCTTCAAACGGGTAAATGCGACTGAGCAGGTTTCAATCCCTAATAGGGATTTAGGTAAATTAAAACTCTCTACGCAGCAATTAGTACTCTATCTCAGTGCTAGGTTTCAATCCCTAATAGGGATTTAGGTAAATTAAAACTAAAATCCGGTCAGGTAAAGGTCGTGTTGATCGGTTTCAATCCCTAATAGGGATTTAGGTAAATTAAAACTCGGGCGAAGGGCGATCGCTCCCAAAGTGAATTTGCTCGTGGTTTCAATCCCTAATAGGGATTTAGGTAAATTAAAACAACTAAGATGCAATCGCCTCAACAATTGGCAGCATTGTTTCAATCCCTAATAGGGATTTAGGTAAATTAAAACTTGTATGGCGATACACCACAATCGGCATATGGCGTTTTAGCAGTTTCAATCCCTAATAGGGATTTAGGTAAATTAAAACCCAGGCGATCGCATACAACATCGGCAATCGAATAGTTTCAATCCCTAATAGGGATTTAGGTAAATTAAAACCTGGCGTTCAACAATCAACAATCATCAATAACCGTACGTTTCAATCCCTAATAGGGATTTAGGTAAATTAAAACGGCCGGGGTCTGCGAGCCTTGGTATATTTGGTTTTCAAGGTTCAAAAGTGGCAACCTGTAGCTAAGATACCTTTTCAGACGTTTGGCTGTCAAGAGCGCAAGAATAATAAATCACCTCAAAAGCAATTGTGATAAGGATTTGAGGGTGTGGTGTCAACCTCCAAAACACTCAAAGAGGATTCAAAGCTGGAGAGGATAAGCTTTTCAGGCACAAAATTTTATTTTGTTTGAAAAACACCTACTGGTTGACCCCATAATTACTAATTCACATTAGGCGTCATTTGGAAAATATTAACTGAATCGCCGTAAGTCCCCCTGCCTCACCTATGCATTATAAACATCTTTGGTTACAGAAAAGTTGACAAAAGGCAGAAATTGTGTTTTTTATCTAGCAAGACCTGGAAGCAGACCAAACTCAGCAAATGGAACAATGGATTACACAAGAACTAAAAACAACTGAATTAGGGGATACCAGACTCACCGTTCGCGTAATAGAATTTGACTTACGAGGAATTATCCACAAGATTGCTATAAATATCAGGTGAAAGTCCAAGTAAACTAATGATTTCCTGCTGTAGAGGGTTTAAAGGAGGAACATAACCAAAATGCTGACCACGGACTTCTATAATCGTCAAAGTGAGGTTAGAAAAAGCACGTAAAAACCTCTCAGCAGCAGGTTTATCAGTTTGTTTTTTTGGGGTTATTATAGCCCAGTAAGAATTTTGCTCTGTGTTTCTAGTTATCGTCGGACAACAAACTCTATTGGACTTTGTAATACAAACATCAAAAACCCAGTCTTAGTGACCGGGTTTTTGAGCAATAAGGATGGGGTGTATTCCCCAAAGATTAGTTATAAGTGTTAAGTATAGACTCTAAATATGAATACCACAGTAGTTTGAGCGATTCCGGAGGATTCCTCAAAAGTTTTTAGAGTAGTTTTTGTCGCCAAGGGCATGAGTGATATCATGTTCGTCTGAAGACTTATCGTTAGGGCTGACGCGGGGACGCGGGGACACGGGGACGCGGGGACGCGGGGACACGGGGACAGGGAGAAATTTTAATAATAAGTAATTACGCGAACTTGATATGAAATACAGCCTGTGATGGAACGCGTCTTTGCGTCTTCTTCAATGACTATTGACTAGGTGGACTTGCTTGCTCAAAGGGACGGATAATGGCAGGGGCTGGTGTGACTTGTGGTTGAAAGATTGCCTGTAGTGCTTGCTCTAAGGTCTGTGTCATGACAATGCGGTTTTCATAAGCTACTACCACCCGCACCAGAGTTGGTAAGCTATTCTGTGTTGCTTCTAAATAAATTGGCTCGACGTACAGCAGCGATTGCTCAATTGGAATTACTAATAGATTACCTTGAATGGCTCTCGATCCTTGACGATTCCACAAGGAAATTTGTTGGGAAATTACCGGGTCTTGGTTGATTCGGGCTTCGATTTGTTCTGTGCCGTAAACTAGACGCTCTTTAGGAAAGACATACAACAATAACTTACCGTAGTTTTCACCATCCGATCGCGCTGCTAACCAAGCTATTAAATTAGTCCTTTGTTTAGGGGTGTAAGGCAAAAGCAAGATAAATTCTTCAAAGGGAACAGTAGGCAAACTGGTAATCAAATAATAAGGTTCTACTGGTCGGGCTTCGCTACCATAAATTTCATTGGGGATTTGCCACTGGTCTTCCCGGTTGTAAAATACCTGGGGATCGGTCATGTGATATGTCATCAACCGCTCAGATTGAATTCTAAAAAAGTCCGTTGGGTAACGCACATGACTACGGAGGGTTGCAGGCATGGTACTCAGCGGTTGGAACATCTTGGGAAATATTGCTGACCAGGTAGTAATTAGCGGATCGCTTGTATCAGTGGTATAAAATTTTACTGTTCCATGGTAAGCATCAACTACTACTTTAACGGAATTACGAATGTAGTTGATGTTATCCCTATCTGTATCTGAATAAGGATAGCGATCGCTGGTTGTGTAAGCATCGATAATCCAGTAAAGATAATTTTGATTGTGATCATTGCTGGTATTGGTATTAGCAACAACTAGATAAGGGTCGCTGTCAAATTTTAAAAAAGGTGCGATCGCGCGAATTCTTTGGTTAATGTTCCGTCGAAATAATACCTTTGTCTGAGGTGTAAAGTCCTGTGTAAACACCATCTGCCAGTCTCTTAAATACGTAGCAAATAGCCACCGACGCCACAGTGAACTAATGGAGACACCACCCTGTCCATCATAACTATTGTATACATTATCACTACCACTGGGATAGTCTAGCTCTTTGGCTTTTGTGCCTGTCATGACATACGTATTAGCAATTTCACCATAATAAATTCGGGGTTGCCCAATGGGAATGCTGTTACGAATGGTTTCGCTAGATGTGCTAAGGGCACTCTTGTTACCGCTAATATCTTTGACAAAATATTCTGGTAGTCCACCTGTTCCGGCTGTATTCACCGGACTCATGGTAAACCCGTAGCCATGAGTATAAATTAAATGACGGTTAACCCAAGTTTGAGCTTGTTGTGGTACGGCAGTGTAGTCTAATTCCCTTGCTGCAATTAGTACTTGCCGCTGTTCGGTTGCTTCGGTTGGCTGAGATACTGGTGGCTGTTGAGATGCAGCTGGTCTGGTTGCAGTTATGTCTGTTTCTAGGGTATACCGATCAATATCGGCATCGGGAAACCGATAGTAGGGTCGAATTTGTTGCAGTTGACGGTTAGTTTCTAGCAGCGGCCGCTGATCCCAAAGGCGAATATTACGAATGGTTAAGTCATTAGCTTTGATATCTGCTTGAGTTAGTGTTCCTTGCGGGTTGAAGGGAATAGTATTGATTGCTTGTAAGCCGAATGCCTGCCGAGTCAAGGCAATAGTCCGCTGAATGTAGGGTTGCTCTCGTTGCAATTCATTTGGTTCAACAATTAAATATTGCACCGCAGTTGGCAAAATCCAGCCACCCAAGACAGCTAAGACAAAATATAGCCCTGATAGGTAAAATCCAAATCGGTGATACCGAGACTTATATCGCCAAAAAATCGTTCGCCACAGTAGATAAAATGCGATCGCCACTGCCAGAACGCACAAAATTGTGTAAGCTGGCAACTGTGTTGTGACATCGGTATAGCTAGCACCATAACTCACCCCACGGGTAGAATATACCAATTCGTAACGGCTAAGCCAGTAGCTCAAAGCTATCACCAGCATTAAACAGCCACCCAAACCAGACACATGACGCTGCTGTCTAGGCGAAAAACCAGGGAAAATTCCCTGACTTAAACTGTGTCCCGAGAGGAGATAGGTAAGGGTGACAGCCACAAAACCATATAAAGATAACCCCATCAGCCACAGTTCCAGTATTTCCCAGACTGGGAGGTGAAATACGTAGAAGCTGATATCTTTGCGAAATAGCGGCTCAGAGTTATTAAAGAGCGTGGGGTGAAAATATTGTAGTATCTTTGCCCAATGTTGGGATAATAAAAACCCGAATATGGCAGTAAACAAAACTGCGATCGCGCTGAGGATAAATTGGGGATAAATTAGGATAGCGATCGTTATTCCCCCAAGTAATCCAAGATACCAAACTTGAGAGACAATTTGCTTACTAAGTTGCCCGATAATTTCTGGTCGAAACAGCATCGGCACAGGTAAGCTAGCTTTGCTAACTGGAGAATGCCAGTAAGAAAGGGCAATCTGACTGTAATGGGCTAGCATTAAGCCTACCAATAAGCTCAACACTAAAGCTAATGGTAATAGCCAGCGCAGTTTTAAGGGTTGTAAGCGTTGATGATCGGATGTTTTAGTTGCATCGAATCTCTGATAGTCAGGACTGAGAAAGCTTTTGAGTTCACTATCTAGTCCTTCAACTTGCTCAAGCTTCCAAGACTGGGGATACTTCAAATGTTGTGCTAACCACAAATTTCCCAGAAGATAGGCAGCAGTTATACTAACCACAACTGCCCACAAAGCACCTTTAGTGAGTACTCTCAGTAAAAATACTTGCAAATAACCGACTTTTTGAAACCAGAGAATCTCTGCACCCAAGTGGGAACTCAAATCCCAGAGTAGCCACAGCGCTAATAATCCAATTAATAATCTAAAGCACCACTTCCAGAACATTTTACTTGGGGTATCTGTAATTGCTTGCGTGCCCTATGCTCTATTTTATAATCGCCTGAGATGCAAAGCGGCAGAACGCCAAGAATACTGAGGAACAAAGGTATCGATGAGATGCAATTTCAAAAAAATAGAGTGGGAGGAAGCATACCACTTAGCTTTACAACTCCCACTCTGCCATTTGCCGCTGGAGTGAACAGAAATATTTGTACAGACGTTGTTTGTGATTTAGGGGGCTAATTCGTATTTCAACAACGCCACGTATTGATTAGTTCTGTTGCAGCAAATGTCAAACTTAATTATTAATATTTATTTGGCTAGATGTAGATTTGTTTGTTCTATGATTCCTACGCTAGAAAGTACTAGTAAATAAGCTAAACTTACGTGGTAGACCCTGATAACAACACCCTTGAAGTCGTTTATCTTCTACAATTTAACTTGACTTATCTAGGATGTGGTTGCCATTTTGGCAGGTTTTTAAATTTCTTGGTTGCTCATCTCAAATACTGTTTATTAATTAAAATTTTCTATTTTCACGCAGAGACGCAGAGGCGCAGAGGCAAGGCAGCGCGGTCTTGGGGTCTCCCCCATGAGCGACTGCCGCGCAGAAGAGGACACTTGCGTGCGGAGTTCGCCCCAGTTGAACAATGTGTCCGTTGTGCATAGAGTGAATGATATGAAAATATCTCTTCCCCCCACTCCCTACTCCCCATTACAATTGGGATTACCACTGGGAGTAGCATCAGGATAAAAAGTACGGATAGCACCTTCTCTTCTGACAAATACGGCTTTGAACGTTTTACCATCGTCGGTTACACTCAAATTACAGGCTTGGTTGGTAGTGCTGGTGTTGGGGTTGTTCTTATAACCTAAAGTTGCTACTGATAGAATTTCTTCAGCGTTGAGAGTGTAAGGATAACCTTTGATAGAAGATTGAGCTGTTCCGTTGCCAACCTTCATCACTACGCCCATTGTGTAGACTGCACCGGGAATGACTTCTTCTCTATAAGTGTTATTGCTCAGCCGTCCGGCTAAACCTTGATTTTGAAGTTCAATATAACGGCCAATAAAATGTAGTCCGCCAATAGAACCACCTATAACTGGTTCGCCACAGAAGACATGCTCAAAACCTTCCACGTTAAACCAGACATCGGTTAAGTCTTCTAAGAATTGTGCATCAGAAGTCCGACCTGTTTCTAGAAATCCTCCTACATATGCTTTGATATTTGCCAAGACAGTAGGATTATTTTGCATTAAAGATTGGAAACCGCTACGACTAACGACTGTACCGGGTGCGCCACAAAGCTGATTCACGGCTGTGTCAAAACTGTTGAGAGTTGGTGGTATGGGTGTAACATCAGCTGGACTACCGTAGGCTAAGCCTGATACAGGATTGTTGATATCGTCAAAGAAGGGTAAAGAACCAGATGGTAGGGAAGGAGAACCAGAAGAACCATAATCAGTAATTACGATGTCATCAATGTTGGTTCTGTTTGCAGTTCCATCTGTCTTACGAACTTCACAGCGAACTGTGCCAGCAATATTGGGAGTAAAGGTTGCTGTTTGCAGTGTTGTGGAAGTAGTAGTGATTACAGAACCAATTTGTGCCCATGAAGAACCGCTGTTAGTTGAACACCACATTCCCCAAGTTGTGTTACCGTCGGAACCAAACTTAGCGTGTTTAATAGTGATGGAACCAGCACCCGTAGTACGGTCAAATTTCATAGTCAATTTGCCGCTGTTGCGAATGCGGGCAGACTGTACTCCACTCTTAGCATCAGAGCTAAGATTGCCAATCAACGCGTCATTAAAATTCCAAACACCTGTACTGAGGTTAGCATCGGCTGCTGCATAACTGCCTTTGACGCCACTCTCAAATCCTTCGGAAATTGTAGCGCCATTCACACTGGAGACATAAAAGAAAAACAACAGCGCGGTTCCTGCTGATACCTTTAAAGGAAAAGCTAATTTGTACATCACTTAACTAGGTTAGATCCTTGATACTAATAGAAATGGTATTGAAAGTAAAATTAAGGCTGAGATTTATTAATTAAATTAATTGATTTATAAAATAATTTTCAAGAGTAAAAACTTTAGTTTTGTATAAACTTAAATTACTCTTAGATTCAGTGAATAATTATTAGTCCTGAAATATACTGATGACTAATAACTATTAAGTTCTCATAGTTTGATTAAATTGTGATTAACTCTCGATTAAAGTAGAGAGACGCTGCAAACAGCGCGTCTCTACGTCTTAACTAATCTTCATCTTCTACCCACAGCATCCCAATTTTTGTATTGCTGAGAATAATAATTCCCGTATCAAATGTTGCTGGAGTTACGGGATTCCATGAGCTGATAGCGGAGTAATTATCGACAAATATTGCATTTGTAAAGAACTGACAATCTTTAGCAAAGAGGTTGAAGATTTGAGTGGAGATTTGCTCAGCTGCTTCTATGTCCATGATTTCTCCACGATAAGCTAAGTCTTTTGTCATCACAAGTAGTGAAATTTTCTTTGCTTCTTCTTGATTAATTTTTAACCATTTATTATCAATATCAAAATATCCTAGTTGAGTGACAAATAAATTGAGAATATTAGTCACGTTTTCTAACTTTTCAACGGTACTATCAGATATTAATTGCTTGATTTCAAACACAATCTTGCCAATATCGCGTTTTGATATTATTTCGGTCTGAAGTTTGGCAAGTTCTGAAGAATCTGAGATGTCTGAGAAGGTAATAGTCATTTTATTTCAGCAATTAATTTATTCAAAACAGTTAATAGGTGATGAAACTCAATACTTATTTTAGTTCGACTTTTAGTTTCTTATTTGTTTGTCGCGGATCATGATTTTTACTTATTTGCTTGTCACCAGTGAGTGACTTTTATTTTCCAGTTAACATCATGCAAAAAATTAGCTTTGACTTAGAAGTTTACTCTTATCAAATCGATTTTTTGGGACATGTCAATAATGCTGTTTATATTCATTGGATGGAGATAGGAAGAACTAAGTTATTAGAGGCTATAGGACTGCCAACTCATGAGATTTTCAATCAAGGTTTTGCACCTGTTTTGGTTCATACTAGTATTACTTATAAATCGCCTTTATATTTAGGCGATCGCGTGCAACTTGAACTTTGGTTAGCTGAACTACGAAATGCTTCTGCTATTATGCAGTTTCGCTTTTACAATAGCCAAAAAACACTTGTTGCTGAAGGACTACAAAAAGGATTATTTGTTGATAAGCGAACTATGCGCCCACGGCGGCTTAGCCCAGAAGAACGCGCTTTGTTTATACCATATTTAATTGCCAACGATGCTGAATCGAATAAGTTTTTGACTGGCATTTAACCTCGAAAGGAGTAATTATGAATATTAACGTTAAACGTCAATCTCTACTGCAATTTTTGTTAATTGTGAGTATTATCGCTACAAGTATTCACTATACAGATAACTTTCTATTTATTAATAGTTATCCTGAACCAAACTGGATTACTCCACCTTCAATTTATATTTCATGGATAGTTATGACAACGGTTGGTATTGTGGGATATTTATTGTATGGGAATAGAAAATATTGGCTAGCGTATATGTGTCTTGCTATTTATTCTTTAACTGGTTTGAGTAGTTTAGGACATTATTTATATGGAAGTATGTCTCAATTTTCGTTGAGAATGCACTTGTTTATCTGTACAGATGGGATTACAGGATTAGCAGTTCTGGGATTTACGCTTTGGTCTGGATTAATTCTGAGGGAATGGCATACTGAACTCAATTCTGTTGATCAAGAGTAATCAAATGATCGTCTAAATCGAAGGATACACAAGGGCTGTCAATTTCCTGTGTTGGTTGGAATGAATTGCAAAAAATCACAGTAGAACAATTAATTTCTATCTCATCAGGATGAATGCACTCTATGATTTTTTCTATCAGAATATGAAAAGCACAGTCGTTGCAGAGAGTTTGATGCTGCATAGTTTATGAAGTTGGAAAGGAAAGAGAACTAACCGCAGAGAACGCGTTTGTAATTCGTAATTCGTAATTTGTAATTGTCAACTTAAGCTAGAAATAGCTTCGGTGTTGGCTTCCTCGCCCGCCAAGAAATAAATTTCTTGGCTAATAGCTCAAGTCTACTGAAGTAGACTCAAAATCTTGAGGGATATTTAGTCATCTTCAGATGACTTTTGCTATCAGCAAGGAACTTCAGTTCCTTGCGGGACATCGGTTCTATGTTAACTTGACACCAATGGCTTTTCGGTCCACCCCACAAGAGTTTGATTTAATTTGATTATGCAATTTAAACGTTTTTTAGCTTAGTAAGGACTTTAGTCCTCTAACATGAAAGCACGCTTTGTGCTGACTACGAACCTTGCAGAATTTAGGGGACAAACCACTAGCATGAAATAAATATCTTGGCTGTGTAGCTGGGTAGGTCTGTAACTAAATCATCTTCTCCTATTTCTATTTCACGGTTGCCAAACCAATCTTGCCAATACTCAACTTCTGGAAAGTTGGGAATTTCATGTTTGATGAGATCTTGGTCAGAGAAATTAGCAACAACAACGACATGGGAAACTTGGTTGTTCCAGCGAGTGTAGGCTAACACTTTGGCCTCCGCATTTTCGTAGAAAAAATCGATATTGTTGCTTTGTAATGCTGGGTTTTGTCGGCGTAAGACAATCAGTTTTTTGTAATAGGTAAATAAATTTCGATTTTGGTCGTTTGCTAATAAAGACCAGTTAATTTTTTGTGGCTGTGTGACACTTTCACTTTTTGGTTGGTATTCGCCAAATTCTTCTCCCATCCATAACATCGGTATGCCCATTGCTGTCATTAATAAGACAGCTGCTAGTTTATCGCGTGCAAATGCAGCTTTGTCAAATATGGAGCGATCGCCTAATTCTTTTAACAGACGTTCGCGGTCATGAGTTGCGATATAGTTGATCACATTGGTGGCGATCGCATAACCTTGTTGTTTAGGATCTAAAATCTGCTTCAAATGATCTAATTCAAATTTTTCACCACTGATTATTGGCACCATAAAGTAGCGAAAACTCTCGTGCCAACATCCATCTAATGGCCCATCTGGTTTGACTACGGTGTTTGTATCAGGGATGTGTTCGGCGATGTTATAAAACTCCTTGGGTGCAGCATGGTTTTTCGTTTGCTTGGCTAGCCAGTCGAAAAATTCAAAATTAGCCAATTGCCGCACTGCATCAAAGCGAATTCCATCAATGTGATACTCTTTAATCCAAAATTGCACTACATCGCCAATATATTTCCATGCAGGCTTAACATCTAATTTTTGATCATAATTGTTGTAGTTAAACTCTGGCCCCCAGTAATTTGCTGGGTCTTCTGGATAATGCATGTGTTCGTAGTACCAGTAATTTCGGTCAATCAGCATTAAGGGGCATTCTTCATCTGTATGATTATAAATTCCATCAATGAAAACGCGAATGCCTCTACCATGACACTCATCAATTAAGTGTTTTAAATCTGCTGTTGAACCGTAACTAGATTCTGTTGCAAAAAAGTGCCGAACCTTATAACCCCAACTGTAATTACCAGGGTATTCATTAACAGGCATTAATTCTATTGCGTTAATTCCTAGTTCACTGAGATAATCTAACTTATCAATTATCCCTAAATATTTGCCTCGTTTTTCAAGATCAGTTTCATCACCTGTAAAATCGGCAACGTGCATTTCATATATTACTAATTCCTGATTATTAGATAATGACTGATCATCGTGCCGCCAAACATAAGCGTCAACAATTCGTTTACCATCTTTAATTCGCACAATCCCTTGTTTTTTAGCTTCATCAACATCTGTGGCGTAGGGATCAATCACCTCTATCCATTCATTAGAGGCAAAATTCGGACTTTGAGTTTGAATGCGAAACTTATATTGATAAATGCCATCTGCCAATTCTATTTGAGTTCGGAAATAACCATCTTCACCTTTTTGCATGGGTATTTCTTTCCCTGCTAAAAAAGAACCAATTAATGCGGCTTTCTGATTACGAGGAGCAAACAATTTAAATTCAATGGAACTTGTCATTTTATTTTTTTAAAGTGATTGATATAGCAATTTTCAATTAAGTTAGTTAACAAATGGCAGTGTCAGGTTTTACACTTTTGTTTATTAATTTATATTGAAAAATGCTATCTGGTTAATAAGATAATTTTTTAGTATATTATTATTGGTAGCTTCTGCCTCAAGAAATAACAATAAATAATATTAAAATATTTAATCTTTTACCAGTTTGAAATAAGAATGCAAAAAAACCCCGCTTTTTTAAAAAGCCGGGAATCTGAATTTTCCACTTTTTACAAATCAAATATAATTACTGGAAAACTTAAGCGTTTGCTGAGGCAACTGGTACAGCAACATCTGCTACCGAGCCATTTTTGGGAATGGGCTTACGAGTCTTGAGGTCAAATTTGTAACCATGGGGCAAAATATGTAACTTCGCGCCAAAAATCGCCAACGACTCATCTTTTAAAATTTCATCCATGTTGTTATATGTAGCTTCTGATTCATCCACAACTGTGATAGCACCTTCGCCAATTACTTCAAATTGGTTATCAGTAACTGCCATCGCGGTATTTTCATCAATACCAAATCCTAAAACAGCAGGCTGTTGTACCAAAGCAGAAATTAGGCGTCCTAAGCGACCGCGTTGTAAAAAATGTTGGTCAATTACTACTCCTGGTAAAAAACCCATACCAGGGCCAATTTCCACAATTTCCATCCGAGGATTAGTTTGAGAGTCACCCTCGACAATCATATTATCTGGCATCACCGCAGCACCTGCGCTTGTGCCTGCTATGACTGCGCCTTCTGCAAACCGTTTGTGTATAGCTGTATCAATTTCAGTATCTTTAAGAATACTAGTAATACGAGCCTGGTCTCCTCCTGTAAAGAATACACCAGTTGCTTTGGCGATCGCAGCTAGTGCAGTGGATGAGGTTGCATCTTCACGGGTTTCTGTATCTACAATCCGAACATCTTCGGCCCCTAAACGTTCAAACACCCTGATATAATTCTCTCCTACTTCTCTTGGCAGTTCTGTGGCTGCTGTCATAATCACAATATTTGCTTTTGTACCCCCAGCGCGGCGAACAAATTCTCGTAAAATATGGCATTCCCCTTCTTTATCTTCAGCACCGCCAATAATTATTAGCTGCCGCTTAATATTGCTTTCTGTCATATTGGCTCCTAATATGAGTTATTTAATTTCACTAAACCATGACATTCGTACCTACGCAATCAGCTTTTTGGTAGATTACGACACATAAATAGAAGGAAATGGGGTACTGGGGAACTCGTGGCCCCCGCTCGCGGAGGGAGTGGGGATGAGGGGTAATGGGGAATGGATAAAAACATGTTGTTAATATTTCGTCAACATACTCAAGAAGGAGTTAGAAATACTTGTGATTTATAAAATTGATTTTTCAGTACTATGATGCTCAAGTTGCTATAAAAAAATCCCAAATAGCTTGCTATGTGTGGGAAACTACGCTAATTTTTCGACATTAATTTCTTAACACTGCCTTTTTCCTTTGTTAAGCGTTCCCTTTTGCAAACATGTCTATTTGGTATAACAAGTACGGTAGAGCCATAAAGTTGTACTAATGACCCTAATTTTATGGAAACAATCGGGTCTAAAACCTTGCCTTTGAAGGCGAAAGGTTTTTGGAGGGGGGTTATAAATCCCCGTTACAAAAATGGCCCCCTGCCTCCTAGCTTCGTTAAAATATAAGTCCTTGAAATTCTCGACCAAATGGTAGAAGCAGAATCTATCTTGCAAAAGATGCTAAAGCTTAGCGCTTAGTTAAAGATGGAAATAAGACATGCACAATATAAATTTTTGGTTCTATAGGTGAAGAAAAATGATGGGAACCTTTTTAACCGCGATCGCTACAGCTTTAAGTCTGCTAATTGTTGATTTAGTAATCCCTGGTGTTAATATCGCTAACTTTCCCGCTGCTATAATTGCCGCTTTAGTAATTGGTGCAATTAACGGTTCAGTTAAACCAGTTCTTTCTACTCTCTCTCTACCGCTTAACTTTGTATCATTAGGAGCCTTTTCGCTAATTATTAACGGTTTGTGTTTCTGGTTAGCAGCAGTGCTGGTTCCTGGATTCTCAGTTAGAGGAATTATCGCTTTTCTGATAGGGCCAGTAATTCTATCTTTTTCTAGCACCTTCATCAATAAATACTTTGCTGAGAGAAATCTGGCTTTAACCAGCGGTGGTGATGTAAAAAGCCAAAACGAATTACCCTCTAGCTAAGTAAAATCCCGAATTAAAATAATTCAATGGATGGATTTTATAATTCGGTATGATCACGAGAATGTAATTGACCAATCGCAAAACTGTAACAGAATCAATCATGAAATTAGCTCGTTTACTTTTAGGTTTGGTATTGCCTCCTCTAGGCGTTTTTCTCACAGTTGGTATCGGCCCCAGTTTTTTAATTAACGTTTTACTCACACTTCTTGGCTGGCTTCCCGGTAGTATTCACGCAGTTTGGGTAATTGCTAAGTATGAGGAAGCACTTAATAGACAAGAACCGATTTCTTAATTTTAGCTGACACTCTTGTTCACGAAAGTCTCAGAAGAAATTCTGAGGCTTTTAGCTGTTATGATTAGGAATTATATTTGCACGCAGAGGCGCAGAGGCGCAAAGAAGGACTATTCGTAATTCGTAATTAATAATTCTTGTGCAACGCACTGGCTTTTCTGCGTGAGATAAAAATAGTTAGGATATATATCCTAACTATTTTGATGTTTATTTCTATTTCTCAGAATGTTCTCTTTCTTTAAATAAGTCGGCTGCTGATAGCAACAATTCTCTGAGAATTAGTTTTACTTGCCGTTCTTTTTTCGCTATGGCTGTACCTGCTTCACCTAGTTTTTGGTCTAACCGTGAGTGCTTTTCTTGTACTTGTGTAACCATAGTTTCGGCTTGTGGACGAGCTTGACTATACCAGTTTTTAGCCTCATCTAAGTAGTCTTTAACCTCATCAGCACGTCCACCGTAGCGTGCTGCTAAATTTGCTCTGACAATAGCTAACTGTGCTTGTAATTGAGCGTAACGCTTTTGTAGTAAGGATGCTTCTTCGCTATTTTTAATCGCATCAACAGCAGAGTCAATTGCAGTCTTGGTAGTAGCAGGTTTTTCTTTACTTGTTTCTTCAACCTCGGCTAAAATTACGTCAACTTCTTTTTGGAGTTCGGCTTCTTCGTTATCTAATTGAGCCTGCAACTTTTTCATTTCTGTTTGAGTTTTAGCAATAGATTCGTGTCTTTTTGTATTAATTCCTTCTATTGCTCCTTCTATTGAAGCTGTCACTTCTTCTTTCAGTTCGCTACCTTTTTCTTGAAAGTTTTCAATCACAGCAGAAACCACATCTCTAACAAGACTACGAAGTTCGCTAGAACCTTCTTTGAACTCAGAAGATACTTGAGAAACTGCGGCTTTGACAATTTCTCTAATTCTTTCAGTTCTTAACTGACCAGTTGCTTTAGCTTGTTGTAAATCAGCCTGGATTTGCTCTTTGATATTTTTAGACATCTTCAACTCTGGGGATTAAGCTAATTTGGAAAAAATTATAGACATGATGCTATATTTACATTATGACGTAGCCCTATTTAGCTAATCCCTTCCTTTAGATAGAAAACTTCAGCCATTGAACTCAGTCTTTTTGATGCCTACCTAATCAAGTCAGTGATAAGCTAAAAAACATCTAAATTACATAATCAAATTAAATAAAACTCTTGTGGGGTGGGCATCTTGCCCGCCCTAATTATGCAAGTTATATATGGAACAGCTTATGTACTATGTTGCCTATTTGTGAGATGATGAGTATTTGTTGTTATTAAATAAATCTCGATTATGTGGCAAGTAAACATCACCTGTTCAGGCGATGCTTGGAAAATTTATGGTAGTGAATTTAAAGCGATCGCAGATAAATATCAAGGCGATTGTACTTCTTCTAAAAAGATGCCAGATGGGACACGCATCATGACATATAAAATTGAAGATGTTAGTGATGCTGAAGCATTTCAAGAAGACTGTACGCATTTTGCAGGATTTACGGCTGACTTTGAATCCTTATAAGGAGAAGCATAAGTGAAAAAACTACTAACACTAGTATTAGTAATATTTGGGCTATTGACAAGTACTATAATTTTGCCTGCTAGCGCCGTAGATATAGCAAATGGCGAGCAAATATTTAGCACTCAATGTGCTGGTTGTCACATTAACGGTGGTAATATAGTCAGGCGAAATAAGACATTGAAAAAGAAAGCATTGAATAAATATAAAATGGATTCAATGGAGGCAATTATATCTATTGTTACCAATGGTAAAAATAATATGTCAGCTTACAAAGACCGTCTGAATGAGCAAGAAATTCAAGATGTTTCTGCTTACGTTCTCGAACAAGCTGCAAAAGACTGGCGTTAAAAATTCCAAATCCAAATAATATGACATTACCCGTAGAAAGTCGTTTACAATTTACTCCTGATTTAAATATTTGCCGGATTTTAAATGGCATGTGGCAAGTCTCTGGCGGACACGGAAGCATTAACCCTAAAGCTGCTATTCAAACTATGTTTGATTATTTGGATGCAGGCTTTACCACTTGGGATTTAGCAGATCATTATGGCCCCGCAGAAGATTTTATTGGTGAATTTCGCCGTCAATTAATTGCTAATCGCGGGAAAGAGGCTTTAGCTAATTTGCAAGCCTTTACAAAATGGGTTCCTCGTCCAGGGAAAATGACGAAAAAGCTAGTGGAGGAAAATATTGATATCTCCCTCCGCAGAATGGATGTTGAATCATTAGATTTGATGCAATTCCACTGGTGGGAATATCAAGATAAAAACTACCTTGAAGCCCTCAAATATATGGCGGAACTTCAGACTGAGGGAAAAATTAAACATCTTGCTTTAACTAATTTTGATACCGAACATCTCAAGATTATTGTGGACGCAGGTATTAAAATTGTGTCTAACCAAGTACAATTTTCCTTAGTTGATCGCCGTCCTGAAATTAATATGGTGCAATTTTGTCAACAGCACGACATCAAACTTTTTACTTACGGCACAGTTTGTGGTGGTTTGTTATCAGAAAAATATTTGGATAAACCGGAACCAGGAAGGTTTGACTTAGGTACAGCCAGCTTGAGAAAATACAAAAATATAATTGATGCTTGGGGCGGTTGGCGATTATTTCAAGAGTTGCTTTCGACCCTCAAGCAAATTGCTGATCAGCATGGGGTAAGTATCTCGAATGTGGCAGTACGTTATATCTTAGATAAACCCACAGTTGGCGGCGTAATTGTTGGTGCTAGACTTGGTGTATCTGAACATATCCAAGATAACGCCAAAGTATTTACTTTGACGCTGAATGCTGAGGATGGCGATCGCATAGACACAATATCTCACAAATCACGAGATTTATATGAGCTAATTGGCGATTGTGGTGATGAATATCGACGGTAAAGCTTGAGATTGCTAGTTAATTTCGTACATCTGTTTATGCTTGGCTAACAGTTGGAGATATTTTGCATTTGTTTTTGCTTCTATCCATTTGACTTTAAATATTGCTGCTGACTCGGCTTTTACTGGGTCTACGTCGTAGGCTAAAATCTCTTTTTTAGAATTGGCTAGTTGTGAGTTTTGTTTGTATTTTCTCCCACTTTTATGATTAGCATAACGGCGAGAGCGTGTATAGCCCATTTGTAAAAATTTACGTGCCATATCTGCACCAACAAAATCATCTTGTTCTAAGTAATCAAGAAATATTTTGTAGATTTTTTCGCTGGATTGTTTAGCAATATCAGGTGTTTTGAAGCGCCAATGGGGAAGGATTTCGGATTTATATGGTTCTACTAAGAGTACACCTTGCTCGCCTTTACCAACACGATAAAGTTCGGGATGTTGGCGAAAATCAATGTGATGAAAATCTAGGGAATAATCGAATGACATAACGAACTGCTAAGACGCCAAGAGAGAGAATAATATCATGTTAGCTTGAAGACTTATTGTTAGGGCTGACGCAAAGATACGGGGACACAGAGAAATTTTAATAATAAGCGATTATCCGAACTTGATATAAATAGAGGATTTCGCTAGTTTGCAAATTGTTTAGAATTTATATAAATAATAAAATTTAGTAGAATAGTTTAACTTCTATCTTTGTAGAGAAATCTTTTCTATCATGCTATCTAGTTCTCAAACAGTGAAAAGTGTTTTAGCAGTGGGAAATCTGCGTAAGGTGCATCATATTGCTTTGAATGTTTGTGATATGCAAGCTTCTCGATACTTTTACGGTACTATTTTGGGTTTGCATGAACTCGTTGGCGATGAAGTACCGGAAACCTTGCTGGAACTTGTAGCATCAGGAAAGGTAGCCAATTTTGTCACACCGGATGGCACAGTTTTAGATCTATTTTGGACACCCGATTTAACACCACCTGATCCAAATCCAGAACGGAATTTTACTAGAGCTTATCATCTGGCTTTTGATATAGATCCGCCGTTATTTGAGCAAGCGGTGGCAGTATTGCGAGACAATGAGATTGCGATCGCTCATGGCCCTGTTACCCGTCCCACTGGTAGAGGTGTGTACTTCTACGATCCTGATGGCTTGATGATTGAAATTCGTTGTGATCCAGACTTATGACAGCACTTACACTAAATCTTAATTCTGTAATTATGCTCACATGTGTGAGGAAAACCCCGATTTAAAATTAGAACGCAATGCTCAGGGGGAATTGATTATAATGCCACCTACGGGAGGAGAAACAGGAAACTCATGCAAATATTTAAAGTCATTGAAGAAACGATCACAAAACCGCCAATTCCTCACGAACCATATAAACAATCTTTGAAAGCTTGGGCAATGTATTGTTTACGAGACAAGGGTTTTAAAGTTATTTATGCCCAAAATGCCGACTTTGCGATTGAAACTAAAGGTGCAGAAAAGCTATATTTTAAAGTTTCCAATAGTGCTGTTGATTTAGATGATTCTGTTAGCTGGATAGTGTGGGATAGTACAACCAAAAGCGCCAGCTTGATTCCTCAAAAATCTTAAGCTTGCTTTTCAAATATCATTAAATGCTGCTGGGGTAATAAGTTTTTGGTTTCACGCCAAACCAAACCAATAGCTTGCATTTCCTTACGAACCTGCTTTTGAGTCATCTTGTGCAGACGTTTGATCATAATGAAAGGATTTTCAGCCCGATACTCAACCAAAACTACCCTACCACCTGGTTTGAGCGCGTTCACAATTTTTTTCATCACTTCTTGGGGATACTCAAGTTCGTGGTAAGCATCCACCATCAATGCTAAATCGACACTTGCGGATGGCAGGTTGGGGTTGGTGAGGGTTGCTAAAACAGGTTCAATGTTGATAATATTTTTCTCTTGTTGAAAAAACTTGATGATATCTAACATTTCTGGCTGAATATCTACAGCTAAGACTTTGCCTTTTGGTAATAAAGGTGCAATGATAAAGCTTAAATAACCTGTACCTGCACCAATATCTGCAACCACATCGTTGGGTTTAAGGTTAAGAACACTCACTATTCTGCTTGGTTTTTCTTCTGCTTCTCGGCTTGCCCTTTCCAGCCAGCCTGCACCCGTATGTCCCATAACCTTAGCAATTTCTCGCCCCATGTAGTATTTGCCGATGCCGTCTAGGCTGTGGATGGTTCGTTGTTTGTAAGTTATGGCGGTTGCAGAAGCTACTGCTGTGTCAGTGTTGAATAAGCAGCAAGTAACTATTAATAAGCTGGCTAGGATGAGATGTAAAAGCTTCTGTTTGGGCATAAACACAAAGGTGAACGCAGAGGGGTACGCAGAGATTTTATACTACAAATGGCTGAAACTGGTGACTATACCACTCATCGTTGATACGCTCAGTAACTAGGGGTTTGACGATAAACTTGGGGGGACAACCATCTAAAACATCAATTCGCACGCATGAGTAAGGTAGTCGCTTTTGGGAAGCGTAATCATGACGGCCGATGTAAAGCATTGAATCGGCAACTTTGCGAGTGGATTTACCTGTGATTTCCGTAAAAGTTTCCATCAATTCAGTTCCCTCCTCTCTCTGGCGGCGGGGACGATGACCGCTACCACCGGAGATAATACAGTTGATGTGTGAGTCAGCATATCCGGTATCAACTGTACGGAGATGTTCTAGACAGTGGGCGTGACCGTTTAAGATTAAATCGACTATGGGACGTTCTTTAATTAGGGAACCAAGAGTTTCGGCTACTGCTTCAAATACCCAACGTAAACGGTGGCGAACCGCTAAGGTTTGTGCTTGATGCCACTTGGTAGCCTCTGTAACGTAGGGGGGATGGTGGAAATAAATTACTCGTCCGCGTACATCTGCTGTATTCCAAGATTCGATGAGTCTGTTTCGCAACCAATGGAGTTGTTCAAAGTCTACTGCTGGCACTTTATCGGATGTCAGCTGTTTTTCGATGTCGATTTTGATTTCGTTGATTTGGTCTAATTTGGCACTAAGGTAATCGAGTTGTTCGGCGTCTGCGGGTATATTTGGGTTAAGCCGATCGCATTTTGCTAAAATCTGTAATTCTTCTTGGTCTATCTGTTGGCGACGCTGATGCAATTCTCGACGGTTCAGATCACCTTCTTTGGTTGCAGGTAAAGGTGACGGGTCATTAAAAGTATTAGAATCTAAGGCGAAAAAGTCAATACCGCCGTAACGAAAAGTATAATAACGATTGGGTACGCGGGTAAAATATCCTGGTTCGTAACGCAAACACCGCCCTGTATTGGTTTTAGCGGTGTAGTGTTTATCTAAATGATGTTCTAAATCTTGTGGAGAATTTGCCCCCAAATAATCCATAAATGCCCGTGCATAGGCATCGCCTTGATAAGAACCATGCCAGCCAATCTCAATATCTTTGTAGCGTAAGAGGCGGCGCAGTGGTAAGGTGGTTCCAGCTAGCCAGCGATACATCAATGGGACATCGTAATAATCGTGATTACCAGGCACTGGCAGAAATGGCAAATTAAATATCATGCGATCATAGGGAATGCTTTTAGGGTTGTCGCCACCTAAAATAAATTCCCGGTAAGGTTCGATAAAGTTGCTTGAGTAATACTCTTGGGAACCCACCACATAAATCACATCTCCTGTATGTAACACAAAACGGCATTCATCGCGGTGAGCAAGCATCAACTCAGCAACTTTTCTTTGTGGGTGGTTTCCGTAGTGAGATTTAGTACCCGAATCTCCGATAACCATAAACGAAAATTCTGGATTATTTTGGTTGCGATCGTCTAGTACCATGCAGGTTTGGTCAATTCCTCGCTGCACAATACTCGGATGCTTCCACCGCACCCGTTCCTTCATTTTTTGAATTTTTACGGGAATCGATGGATCACAAATCAATTTCATAGCTGATAACTCTTAAAATGCCTAACCCATAAGCTGATTTTAACGAGTTGATTTGTTATGAGACTGGGGAACTCGGGGCCGCCGATCCTGGAGTGATTAAATAATTCGTAATTCGTAATGACGCTCCTTCGTCGCTAACGCTACGCTAACGTAATTCGTAATGACGCGACGCTCCTGTGTCGCTACCGCTGACGCTCGAGGACTCGCTACCGCTAACGCTAACGTAATTCGTAATTAAGTTTGATTTAACCCCAACACAAAACTTGCCGGTTATAGAACCGGGGACTTAAACCCACGGAACTTGTTAATTATTTCTCCCCCTGCTTTTTTTACTCCCTCATCTTTCCTGTTCCCTTTTATAAAAACTATACACAAGTCAATATATTTAATGTTAATTTAAAGTATTAAATTTTACACACATTTAGGTGTAATTTCATGTTTAAATTAGTGTCAGCAGCTTTAGTAGCAACAACTCTGCTTTTTACATCAATTAATCACCATAACGCTGTACTGGCTGGAACTTGCGCTTCTAAATGTGGGCGGCGTCCAATTCAGTTTACACCCGGTCAACGTATCCGCATAGAAGTAGTAAATGCCACATCTAATTTAGTCAAACTAGAGAGAGTGCAAGGAGGTACACCCATTTCTTTGCAACCTGGACAAAAATTACAATTAGAGCCAGGAGGCAATACACAGCCAAATCTCTCTCTGATTTTTTGGAGTGAAACAGAATTACCTCTCGAAGCCATCGTTACTAAACCAAACTTTGGTACTTTACACCTAGAAATCCGTCCTGGTTGGCGCTACCCTGGCGATCGCTCTCTCTATATCCTCAATGACGGTAGTATAAATGTGTTCTAATGATTAATTTTGCGTGATGTAAAGACGCGTCATGGCGCGTCTTTACATTTATTAACAGACGACTTCTAACACTGTGCCTGAAAACCATTTACCAGAACCTGTAAAACACCGGAGGCGCTTACCAAATCAGCGCTGGCAAATTGCACCACAACAAACCGAATTAGCTCAAAATTTGGCGGTTGCTACCAAAACCACGCCCATTATTAGCCAGTTATTAATTAATCGTGGCATTGATACGCCAGAACAAGCACAAGCATTTTTAAATCCAGAGTCTTTAATTTTGCCTTCGCCACTAGAAGAATTTCCCGATTTAGCGGTAAGTGTGGAATTATTACAAGAGGCGATCGCTTACCAACACAAAATCGCTATTTGCGGAGACTACGATGCTGATGGTATGACCAGTACTGCTTTATTATTGCGTAGTCTGCGTACCTTGGGCGCTAATGTCAACTATGCTATTCCCAGTCGGATGCATGAAGGTTACGGAATTAACAAACGCATTGTTGAAGAATTTCACAGCGAAGGTGTCGGTTTAATTCTCACTGTAGATAATGGCATCTCAGCATTTGAACCAATCGCTAGAGCCAGAGAACTGAACCTAAAAGTAATTGTCACCGATCACCACGATATTCCCCAAAAATTACCCCCAGCTAACGCCATCCTCAACCCCAAACTGATAGCCGAATCTTCTCCTTATCGGGGTGTTGCTGGTGTTGGTGTTGCCTACATCCTTGCGGTATCGCTTGCACAACAACTAGGTAAAATGCAAGGCTTAATTCAGCCAATGCTAGCACTATTTACATTGGGAACGATCGCAGATTTAGCACCCTTAACTGGTGTCAATCGCCGCTGGGTAAAACGCGGCTTAAAACATCTACCCACATCCAAGTTACCTGGTGTGCAAGCTTTAATTCAAATGGCCGGAGTACAGATACAAGGGGGACACGGGGACGCGGAAAGAGGACGCGGGGACACGGGGACACGGGGACGCGGGGATACGGAGAGCTTATTCACCGCGTCTTTGCGTCTCCCCATCTCCGCGTCTCCCTCCCCCCCCAAATCACTCAAACCAGAAGACATCGGCTTTCGCCTGGGGCCGCGAATTAATGCCATTGGTCGAATTGCTGATCCTCAAATTGTAATTGAATTACTGACTACAGATGATATGGGAATCGCGCTTGAGAAAGCAATGCAGTGTGAAGCGATTAACCAGCAACGTCAGCAAATATGTGAGCAAATTGAACAAGAAGCGATCGCAACTGTAGAAACGCATCACATCACATCTTTACAAGACGATCGCGTATTAGTGATTGTCCAGCAAAATTGGCATCACGGCGTCATTGGGATTGTTGCTTCGCGCTTGGTGGAACGTTACGGTGTTCCTGTTTTCATCGGTACATATGAGAATGAGGAACATATACGTGGTTCAGCACGGGGAATTCCTGAGTTTCATGTATTTGAAGCATTGGAATATTGTCATAAATTACTAGGCAAATTTGGTGGACACAAAGCTGCCGGGGGATTTTCGCTACCAGCAGAAAATTTGCAGAAATTGCGATCGCATTTGAGTGAATTTGCTAACCAGTGTCTCGAACCCCAGCACCTCAAGCCTTTACTCAAAATTGATACCCAAATTAGCCTCAATCAAATCGAGCAGCAGCTTTACCAACAACTAAATATTCTTCATCCCTGCGGTATCGATAACCCTGATCCCATATTCTGGACAGCAAATGTGCAAGTAATCGAGCAACAAATTGTAGGTAAAGGTCACATCAAACTCACACTTGCTCAAACTATAGATCACCAGCAGTATAAACTTAAAGCGATCGCTTGGCGTTGGCGCGACTATTTTCCTCTACCTTCACGATTGGATATCGCTTACAAACTGCGAGAGAATTACTTTAACGGCAACACCACTATCGAATTAGAGCTACTAGGTGTAAGACTTGCAACTCATCCTCAAAAATTATTCGCCTCACCATCTACCCCGTCAAGCACCACCTTTGAGTACAATCAACGTCAATATATCTGTGGCATCTATGCCAACGGTTCTGGTTCAGAATTAAGAATTAAAAATCCTGAAGGCAAAGTTTTAGTAATGCAGCCAGGACATATAATCGGCCTGCTGGGCACTAATCGTGAAACTTCCCAACAGGTTGATATCTCTCAACCACAATATGACAATATTATTCAAGCTGCTCTAAAAGCCTTGTCAGTAAATGGGGGCGGGTTTACAGATATCACCAATTAACAAGTATCTCAGTAAACCCGCCCCTACTAGTAAAATTCACTACTTTAATTACGAATTACGTTAGCGCAGCGTAAAGCCTGCGGCATAGCTTCGCTTAGAGCGAGTCCTCGATAGCATTAGCGTTAGCGAAGCGGTAGCGAGTTCTCGAGCGTCAGCGTTAGCGACGCAGGAGCGTCGCGTCATTACGAATTACGAATTATTTAAAGGTTGCCGTTGCGAAATGCCAGCACAAAAATTACCGCTGGGCCAGCAAGCACAATCAGTGCTACAAATAGAAGTTGGAAGATAACTTCCCAATTAATGCTGGTAAAAGTGTTAACTAAAGCGTCAATCATTTCCCTCTTGTCCTCCCAATTGTCTTAAAAAATTCAATAGCTCATTTACAAAACCCGCAATTGATCATATCTGGCGATCGCCTGCCACTTTTAATTTACTTAACAAAATTATAAAAAAAGATATAAAAAAGTAAAATATGGGCTAGGTGAAGATGAGGGGGATGAGGGAGATGAGGGAGCAGGGGGAAAGTTACACATAGATCTCCCCCTTACCCTCGCACCCTGCCCCAATCCCCAATCCCCAATCCCCAATCCCCAAAATGTCAACTTGGCAATGTGTAAAACAATGTGGAGCCTGCTGTAATCTTGAGCCGGCAGATCGACCAGATATACATAAGTATCTCTCACCAACTGAACTGGAACTGTATCTCAGCATGGTAGGTGAGGGTGGGTGGTGCATTCATTTCGACCATACTACGCGAGAATGTCGCATCTATCCCCATCGTCCCCGCTTCTGTCGTGTGGAAGCAGAAGTGTTTCAAGATATGTATGAAATTGAGCCAGAAGAGTTAAACGATTTTGCTATTGACTGCTGTCGCCAGCAAATAGAAGGGGTATATGGCGATCGCAGTTTAGAAATGCTGCGCTTCGATAAAGCAGTCGGTTTGTAAGCAATTTTTTAGACATTTCTTTAGCTTTGCAGCATAGAGTTGCAATTTATTACAAGAATCTGAGAATATGATAAGAATATGAAAGCAATCTAGGAAAAAAACTACCGCCTGTGAAACTTGACATTGCACCCTCAAGCAGTTCTGATGTATCTGAAACACAAAGCCAACCAGAACTCCAAAACAGCACCGATTTTAATTTAACTACTGCCACTATTGAACCAACTCAAGCAGCAGTTAACGATAGTCAGAAAAACCAGCAGTCCACAGCGGTAGTTTTTGGTACCACCTTTATCACCATTTTTCTCGCAGAAATTGGTGATAAAACTCAGCTATCAACTCTATTGATGAGTGCAGAATCTCATTCTCCATGGATAGTATTCATCGGTTCTGCGGCTGCACTCATAACTACTAGCTTGTTAGGTGTGCTGTTAGGTAGCTGGATAGCTAGCCGACTCAGCCCCAAAACTGTACAAAAATCAGCCGGAATCATGTTGTTATTGATTTCTTTAATGCTGTTTTGGGATGTAGTTATTGGTAATTCGTAATTCGTAATGACGCTCCTACGTCGCTACCGCTGCGCTAACGTAATTCGTAATTGGGAACTTGTACTGAGCTAAGTCGAAGTGCTGCCTCTCCTACTCCCCCATCTCCCTCATCTCCCTCATCCCCCTCATCTCCCCCACTCCCCACTCCCCACTCCCCACTCCCCAACTAATATGGATTGGCATCTTTTAGGATTAAGCTTTATTACAGTTTTTTTATCAGAATTGGGTGACAAGAGTCAGTTAGCAGCGATCGCGCTTTCTGGTCGTTGTCGATCTCCGCGTGCTGTATTCTTTGGCACAGCGAGCGCACTCCTGTTAACAAGCCTTTTGGGAGCTTTAGCAGGAGGAGCCGTGTCAGAATTATTACCTGCGCGTGTGTTAAAAGCGATCGCAGCTGTCGGATTTGCGATTCTCGCTGCGCGTCTACTGTTATTCAACGATGAAACATCATCAGATTCTAAATAAATAATTTAAACAAGATAAAACCGCAAAGATGCTGAAGTTTTTTAGCATCTTTGCGGCTTTTTTGAAACTTAACTTTTAACCTTGCGGCCGCCAGTACCAGTTTAAAAGCATACCACCTACCACAAGTTTGACAATCTCTAAAAGCCAATAACCGCCGTGTAATAAATTCATTGTTGTTGGGATTGCTGCTGCTGCCTCAAACAGGTTGAGCTGAATTCCTACAGCACACATTTGTGGAGTTAAGAAGTAGGTATCAAGCAGTGCTACAGATAGCAATAATACAGATAAAGCTACACTGCTAAGACGCCACTGAGATTGAGTTTTATTTAAAGCCAACGCTCCAGTTAAAACTACAGCAGCAGATAATAATTCCATGCGATTGAAACTCCAAAAAATCGCATAGCCTGCTGTAGTAAAACCAGCTTGGTTCATCATCCCAGAAAGATAAAGACTAGGCATAATTACCCAATCTAAAACTAAGCTGGCACTGAGCCAAAAGCCCAAAGTCAAGACGATGGCGGTTTGCCAAATCGGTCGCTTGTATTCAAAGTTAGAAATAGCATTCATAAAAATAATTGCCTGTGTTGTATCTATTAGTTTCTAATCTTAGGAGTGGGTTTGACAACTAATATCAATTATCCTTTACAAAACACTTGTGAGTTCAAAGAGCGATCGCTATTTTTGTGACTTAATATCAACAATGTTTGATTTTCAGTTAAGAAGTATTACTTTTATCGAAAATTTGGGTTTAAAACCCCGTCCTTTAAGGAAATAGAGGACGGCTTTACATACACTCATGTTGAGTGTAAAATATAGCAAATGTTAAACATGACGTGGGAATTCAAACTAGAACCAACTTCCAAACAGGTCGATACCATTGAGCGGATATTGTTCGTGTGTCGCCAAGTGTGGAATTTTGCTTTGCGGGAACGTAAGGATTGGTTGAATTCACGCAAATGTGCTGCCAATGCTTGTTCTACCCTTGCGGAATATATTCTCCCTGCTGAGGAACTATATCCTAGCTACCACACTCAAGCCAAGCGATTAACTCTTGCAAAAGAGAAATTCCCACTTCTTAAAGAAGTACATTCTCAAGTATTACAGCAAGTCTTAAGAACTCTGGATAGAGCTTTTGAGGACATGAGAGCGAAGAAGCGAGGCTTTCCTCGCTTCAAGAATAAATACCGAATGCGGTCATTTGTATTTCCTCAATTAGGCAACAATCCAATCAATGGTAACTTGCTTAAGCTGCCTCAATTAGGATGGATACGATGTGGATAAGAACTACACTTCACAACAGTGTCCTGAGTGTGGAACGCATACTGGCAAAAAACAATTAAATCAACGTATCCACTCTTGTCCTGTGTGTTTCTACACTACATCACGTGACGTGGCAGCAGCGCAGGTAATTAGAAATCGCGGTTTGGAATTAATTTCCGCTTCTGGGCTAGGGCATAGCCTGGAAGTCAAAGAAATTGCCTATGGAGGCGATGCGGCGGGGATTAACGCTAACGTTAGTCTAGCTGGCAGCCGAAGAGATAGGAAACTCAAGAAGTGATTCTTGGGAATCACTGCCCTTTAAGCGCAGTGAGGATGTCAATTCGACTACGCTTAATACAAATTCGCTCAGTCACCAACACTTCGGCTTCTTTTGTCAAAGACGCTATGTGTAGCTTACTTTCCATTCGGGATACACTCAGCAAACGAGGAGAAATAACCAACACCATTCCCAATTTCCAATTCTTAATCTTCATAAAGATATAAATCGCATTATGAAGTTTTTGATAATACTTATCTCAGCTTCTACATTCATATCGAAAGATGCTGCCGGAATTGTGTAATCTGAAAAAAGCTAAGCTAATGATTCAATTGAGGTCTGATGACTCCTACAGTTATGCGTCAGCTTTGGACTGTGGTTGAAACTGCCCAAGCCAAGCTCCTCTTGCAGTTGGACGATGCTAGCTTGGTGCAGTGGTTGGTGAAACAAACCCAAACGCAAGTTTTGTTAAATCCTAACGAAACCGATTTCCTCAGCCACTACATTCAATCTCGGCTATCGCTCATTCGCGATCTTGCTTATGAACGTCAGTGTTCATAGTTAAAAAAAGTACAATAGTTTCAACTCGTGTACAATGACCAAGGACAACCTTGCTAGTAAGAGTGCAATTTACTTGTGTAAAAGCTTACTAATAGTCAATAGTTTTGACTATTGATTTTTGGAGGCAGATAACCTTCTACTAAACAATCGGAACCCACTACACGCCAACGGACACGTTCTAGGGGCAGTGCCTGAGTCATGGAAGTAAAACCTAAATCCCCTACTGGTGTGGGGGCGTTGTCGCCACCAATAATTTTTGGGGCAATAAAAGCCAAGACTTTTTGCACTGCTCCTTGAGCGATCGCACTTGCTGCTAAAGTACCACCACACTCCCACAACACGCTACAAAAACCCCGCTCATACAAGTACGTCATTGCTTGTTCTGGTGTCAGAGATGTAAATTCTACTACTTCCACGCCCCGACGACGTAAAAGTTCTTGAAACTCACGTGAACTTCCTAATTCTGTTAATACCAGCGTAGGAGCATCCGCAGTTTGCCACAGACGGGCATTTTCTGGTAAGTTGAGCTGGCGACTCATTACCACGCGCAAAGGATTATGTGCCCCTTCTAAATGACTGGTTAAATAAGGATTGTCTTGTCGTACTGTATTCCCGCCAACGATTATGGCATCGCAAGCAGCCCGGAGTTGATGTACTTCGCCACGGGCGGCAGGGTTTGTTACCCAAGCGCTATGACCAGAGGTGGTAGCAATTTTGCCATCTAAAGTCATAGCGTATTTCAAAATACCTAAAGGTCGTTTGTAGAGAATGCGATGTACAAAAGCCTCATTTAGCTGATGGCAGGCTGCTTCTTCTACTCCGACCACTACTTCTATGCCAGCTGCACGCAGACGCGCAATACCACCCCCTGCTACCAAAGGATTGGGGTCAACCATACCCACTACAACCTTGGCAACCCCAGCGGTAATTAAACCTTGTGAACAGGGGGGGGTACGTCCATAGTGATTGCAAGGTTCGAGATTAACATATATAGTTGCACCATCAGCAACATCACCTGCTGCCCTCAAAGCAAAAACTTCTGCATGAGGTTCGCCTGCCCGCGGATGAAACCCTTCACCAATAATTTCTCCATCTTTGACAATTACTGCACCTACTAGGGGATTTGGTGAGGTGCGTCCTAAAGCACGACGGGCAAGTTCCAAACACCGCTGCATCATGCGGGCGTCAAAATCACTTCCTACTATTGTCTTGACTGGTGAATCTGATCCCAGTGGCGATCGCATTTGAGTGTAATTGAGTAGGGATGCATCTGCTGGAGTGACCATTGGAGAATTATCCATAAATTTTGGGCCATGCTATAATTTTGCACGCATTGACGCAGCCTCTTGACAAGAGAGTCACGCTTTGATTGTAATTATTAAACAGCAATGTCTCAGCACTATTGTTGGCTGCGAACTAAATCAGCCTTGAATTTGGATAGTTCAACTTTAACGTTAACTGCACCCTTTGTAGATTTGGGACTGGAAACTGGGGATTAGGAGCTAGCAGGTGTAGTTTTTAACACCCTACGTTTTGATTGATGGGTTGCAATCCTCCGACTGCAAGACTGCCTATCGTAACCGTTTTTAGAATACCAATTTTTTCAACGTGGGGTACGCAAACTGGTAGGAAATTTGACACCTCCAGATGAGGGGTAATTTAGCTTGTGCAGGGTTAAGAGAATAGTGATAATTAATTTCAATAAGTTCTAGTTCGATTAGTCATGACCATCGCTATTTCAGCACAAACTTACCAAGAAATTTTTGCAGAAGCTAACGAAACTCCACAAAACAGTGACTCCGATGATGAGTTAGATGTTACCTACAAGTGTCCCCAGGTATTGGGGGAAGGGTATCTTCGACGAGTGGAACTGCGACAAAACTTGGTGTTAGAGATTGAAAGCTATCAGCGCCATGACAACCTGATAAAACAACGCATTGACCATCCTCATCCCCTAGAGTTTTGGTTGATGCTTTCAGGACAGTGGTGGGAAAACTCTGTTTGGGGAGTTAATGAGACAGCAGCCGGACAGTATGGTTTTTGTGGCAGTGGTATAGGTGTTAGAGGAGAAGATAATTTTTCACAAGGACGGCAACTGTTTGTGGGTGTGCATTTTCAACCAGAATTGTTGCAGTCCTTCATCAGCAATTCCACCGGGGAATTACCACAAGCATTGCGACATTTAGTGCGTCAGCCAGACCAACCCCTCCACTTTCGCTCCAATCTCATGACTCCGATGATGCAATACAATGTGCGAGATATTTTAAATTGTCCCTACCAGGGCATGATTAAGCGCATGTACTTGGAAAGCAAAGTGCTGGAACTATTAGCACTACTGCTGAAGGAAGAAGCAGAAATTCAGATGGGAAGCCAGACACACAAGCCGCTAAAGCCGGGAACATTAGAGCAGATTCTCCATGCCAGAGACTTGTTATTGCAACAAATAGATAATCCACCTTCTACCGCAGAACTAGCACGCTTGGTCAAACTCAATGAGTATGCCCTCAAGTGCGGGTTTTTACAGGTATTCGGCAAGCCCTTGTTTGCTTATCTCCACGATTACCGCTTAGAACAGGCGTATCAATTGCTGGAAACAGGGGAAATGAAAGTGAGTGAAGTTGCCCAAAAAATCGGCTTTGCCAGCCGCAGTTACTTTGCCGCCGCTTTTAGGAAAAAATTTGGTGTCAACCCAAAACAGTACTTGATGCAACGCAAAAAATCCCGCTAGTGACCAAAAAAACTACAGCTAGCGACCAAAACAGCTTTCTTATGGCACTAGATTACTGATAGTGTTTGTTGATAAGAATTCTTGTTTGAGTCTGGTGTGGGGTAATTAAGTGAAACAAAAACAGTTGGTAAAGATTTTCTTACTGACAACTTCCGTTTGGCTTTGGGGTGCAGTCAGTGCAGCTGCAAAAGAAGTACCTAAGCAAGAGATACAAAATAAATCTGTGGCATCGGTAATACGTAATTCCCGGTCAATTAGAGAGATTCCTAGACTCGATCAGATAGAGCGTCCTAGCACTAGCGCCCAAATGCTAGTACAGTCGCCAATACCGACAAATCAAGTTGTACCAATCACCGGAGTTAAAGCCAATCCCACAGATAAAGGTGTGGAGGTGATTTTAGAAACCCCGCTTGGGCCTCAACTGCAAGTGACAAATCGCAGTACTGGTAATAATTTTATTGCCGATGTATCTGGCGGACAATTGCGCTTACCTTCGGGCGAGGCTTTTACATTTCGTTCTGAAAAACCAGTTGCGGGAATCACTGAAATTACAGTTACTCAAGGGACCCGGCTCTGTCTTGTTTGGTGCGCTAGAACCCGGTGGAGTTATCAATACGATCACCAAAAAGCCGCTGAGAGAGCCTTATTATAAGCTTGGTTTTGAAGCAGGTAATCGTGGATTTTATCAGCCCAGTATTGATCTATCCGGTTCATTGACTACTGACAAAAATATTCTCTATCGGTTTATTGCCGCCTACAACACGTTTGATGGTTATTTTAACGGTGGTGGCAAGAACAATACATTCATTGCACCTTCGATTAGCTTGAATTTGGGCGATCGCACCAGCCTGGATTTATTCTATGAATACAGTAGATACAGAGGAGATCTTTATGGTGGTCTCCACACTGCTGTACTTAGTGATGGTAGTCTTCTACCTAGAGGCGTTAATGTTTGGGGTAATCCAGATTTGACCTTTGACAACAGGCAAAGTCAACAGTATGGCTTCGAGCTAAAGCATAACTTTAACGACAACTTGCAGGTTCGCAGCGCCCTTTACATCAACAACTTTCAAGTTCCCAATCAGAGATTTGCTGTCCCTATTGCGATCGTGGACGATCGCTTTATAGATTACCTCTATCTTGATCGTTTCTATTCAACTAACATTTATTTTGGACAGATAGACTTGGTGGGAAAGTTTAATACAGGTTCGATCAAACACCAACTTGTAGTAGGCTTTGATGTTGAGGATAAATCTGGGAGCTTTAGCTCTTTCACCAGTCAAGAACCCCTACCTCGTCTAGATTTGCTGAACCCAATCTACAATGTCACAAGACCCAGCGATTTAGTCCAAGATTTTGTGTCCGAGTCGCAAACTCGCTCTTATGGCGTTTACCTTCAAGATCAGATTGAGTTTAGCAATCAATGGAAACTACTCATTGGCGGTCGCTATGATTTGGTATCTAATGAATCTGAAACTCTCTTTAATAACACTGATGAGCCAGTGGTAACTGATGGTGCTTTCAGCCCACGCATTGGGCTAGTGTATCAGCCCAGCGATACCGTTTCTCTCTATGCCAGCTATAGTCGCTCCTTTGTCCAGACCACATCATTTACCCCAGATCAAATATTTGAGCCAACGAGAGGGACTCAGTATGAAGTTGGGATTAAAACAGACTTGCTAGACAGAAGGCTTTCAGCCACCTTAGCCGCCTATCAAATTACCAAAACAAACGTGGTTACAGCCGATCCCAATAACCCATTCCTTTCTATCCAAACTGGGGAGCAACAGAGTCAAGGGATTGAGCTAGATGTTGCTGGTGAGATTTTACCAGGATGGCGGGTGATTGCCTCCTATGCTTACACGGATGCAGAAATCACCAAAGATAAAACCTTTGCGGTTGGCAATCGACTCTTTAATGTGCCCTACAATCAAGCCAGCCTGTGGACAACCTATGAAATTCAACAGGGCGATCTCAAAGGTTTAGGATTTGGCTTGGGACTGTTTTACATAGGTGAGCGTCAAGGTGATCTGGCTAACTCGTTTGAATTGGATGATTACTTACGTACTGATGCGGCACTTTACTATCGTCGAGATGGGTTTAGAGCCGCACTGAATATTCGTAACTTATTTGATACAGACTATGCTAGCTACTCAAATAGCCCACTTTATATCCGCAGAGGTGCGCCTTTTACAATCACTGGCTCTATCAGTTGGGAGTTTTAACTTGCTCGCTTTGTTAGTCATTGGCTCTTTCGATACTGTTTAGGCGATCGCTCTTAAAGTAATAGTTAGAAATTGGTATAAATTCTGTTCCCTACTAAACATAGAGCGATCGCAGTAGTCTAAATTGTATCTGGGTCGATATTTAACTCCCGCAGTTTTGCTGCTAAACGTTGTGCCTTTTCAGCTTCTTGTTGTGCCGTTTGTTGTGCCTGTTCTAATCTTTGTTGTGTCTGTTGTGCTGTTTCTTCAGGTGTTGGTACTAGTTGCCCATCTGGTGTAAAAAACCGCAATAGTCCCTGATAAATTCCCAAATATAACCCTAACTGTTGACTCCACAAATATTCTTGTGCATTTGGTTGCAGAGGTTGATATTCTCCATCTACTAAATGAAATCCCGCAAATTCTTGTGTGTATGGGTCGAACCAAAAATAATCTAAAGTGCGAAAAGTATCTTGATAAATTTCTTTTTTTAAACCTTTGTCTGTCTTCGCTGTTGAGTCTGACAGAATTTCTATAATTAAATTCGGATATTTACCATTTTCTTCCCAAACTACCCAACTTTTACGGGTTTTGCGATCGCATCCTAAGACTACAAAAAAGTCTGGGCCTCGGAAATCTTCTGATTTGAGTTGATTTGGACTATAGTATATTGTCAGGTTTCCAGCTGCATAGAAATCATTTCGATCTCGCCATAGCCATTCTAGACAGGTTAAAAGTAGGATTATTTGTCTCAGATGCAGTTCGGTTTCCAAGGGAGGCTCGTCGCTATATAAATCACCAGGGGGAAAGGTAACATCTTCATAGATGCCTTGTTGAGATATCTTATCTTGAGCTATGGTCATAGAATCGATAGGGCATCAAGTATTTCTGGATTTATTTTAGCAGCGTTGTAGTTGGCTATCGCTACACAGCCAAGACATAGATTTCAATAACTGAGCGCGATCGCTTGCTGACATTTAGAGCGATCGCTCATTTTTTTCTTTAGACCAAATATGGTGCTGCCTCAATTTTTCGATCCTGTTTAGGCGATCGCTCTTAAAGTAATAGTTAGAAATTGGTATAAATTTTGTTCCCTGCTATACATAGAGCGATCGCAGTAGTCTAAATTGTATCTGGGTCGATATTTAACTCCCGCAATTTTGCTGCTAAACGTTGTGCCTTTTCAGCTTCTTGTTGTGCCGTTTGTTCTGCCTGTTCTAATCTTTGTTGTGTCTGTTGTGCTGTTTGTTGTGCCTGTTCTAATCTTTGTTGTGCTTGTTGTGCCGTTTCTTCAGGTGTTGGTACTAGTTGCCCATCTGGTGTAAAAAACCGCAATAAACCCTGATAAACTCCCAAATATAACCCTAACTGTTGACTCCACAAATATTCTTGTGCATTTGGTTGCAGAGGTAGATACTCTCCATCTACTAAATGAAATCCCGCAAATTCTTGTGTGTATGGGTCGAACCAAAAATAATCTAAAGTACGGAATGTATTTTGATAAATTTCTTTTTTTAAACCTTTGTCTGTCTTCGCTGTTGAGTCTGACAGAATTTCTATAATTAAATTCGGATATTTGCCGTTTTCTTCCCAAACTACCCAACTTTTACGGGTTTTGCGATCGCATCCTAAGACTACAAAAAAATCTGGGCCTCGGAAATCTTCTGATTTGAGTTGATTTGGACTATAGTATATTGTCAGGTTTCCAGCTGCATAGAAATCATTTCGATCTCGCCATAGCCATTCTAGACAGGTTAAAAGTAGGATTATTTGTCTCAGATGCAGTTCGGTTTCCAAGGGAGGCTCGTCGCTATATAAATCACCAGGGGGAAAGGTAACATCTTCATAGATGCCTTGTTGAGATATCTTATCTTGAGCTATGGTCATAGAATCGATAGGGCATCAAGTATTTCTGGATTTATTTTAGCAGCGTTGTAGTTGGCTATCGCTACACAGCCAAGACATAGATTTCAATAACTGAGCGCGATCGCTTCTCGTAAATCCTATTGACATCTCCCCTAGTTGGAAATGTTAAGCAATATTTCGTCAACAGCATTTTCTTGATAACAGCTTCGGAAATAATGATATAATTTCTCAATTATTTTTTTTACAAACGATTTGGCGGTCTTAGATAAATGGGTGTTTCAAGCCCTCACTAATCTTTTGAATGCATGAATTTTGAATTGGAGTGAAGCGACTTGAAAATCACCATCCCACTGGAAGGCTTCGATGATTTACATGATGAAACGGTTGAACAGTGCTATCAATTAGATCCCGATGATGAGCTAGATATGGTCCATCCAACGCCTATGCTTCTGGGAGATGGCTATTCAAGAACAATCATACTCAGGGAAGGATTGGAACTGTGGATTGATAATTTTCGATGGCACAATCGCCTACTTATTACTCGTCCAGAACGGGAAAGTTGGCTAGATTTTCACTTCCATCTCTGTGGACAACACAAGGATAAGTATACTGAGGTCGGTGACAATCAGTACGCCCTTTATGGTAGCGGCATAGCCCCCAAAGACATCATAGATAGTGTTGACAGCCATTACATTTTGGAAATAACAATCTCTATACAACCACAGGTGCTACATTCTTTCATTGGCAACTTCCAAGGACAACTTCCTGCACAATTTTCGCATTTGATTCGTCAACCCGATCAAGAACACTACACGCGCTGTGCAAGTATAACGCCTATGATGGAACGTATGTTGTGGCAAATTTTACGCTGTCCCTATCAGGGTATTACTAAACGGATGTGTTTGCAAGGAAAAGTACTGGAAGTAGTGGCATTGGTACTAGAGCAAGAGACAGAAATTTACAAAGGGCGAATACAGGCTATTAATCTAGAGCCAGAGCGACGCGATCGCATCTATCACGCTAGAGAAATTTTATTACAGAATTTAGCTCATCCGCTTTCACTGGGCGAGTTGGCAAGGCAAGCAGGACTAAACGAATGCACCCTCAAGCGCGAATTTCGTCAAGTGTTTGGTAAGACAGTATTTAGCTACTTGCATGATTATCGCTTAGAACAAGCTCGCCAATTACTGGAAACGGAAGATATAAATACGACGGAAGTTTCGCGGTTGGTGGGATTTGCTAATCGAGGTTATTTTGCGGCTGCATTCCGAGATAAATTTGGACTAAACCCCAAAGAATACAAAAAGCAACGAAAAAATTCCGTCTAGGGATCAAAAAAATTCCGTCTAGCGATCAAAACTCTATTCATCTGGACTGAACAAAGTTGTAGAGTACCTGAGAGTGTTTCTCAGTGTGGTGTGAGCAATGTTGAGTCAGCTACGGTGCTTATCTTTGATAGGTGCTTTATTGGTGCTAGTAGCCCAACCAGTACAGGCACAAGAAAATAGCGATCAAATAGATCGGAAGGTTGCAAAGACAAAAGCGGATACAGCAAGTAAAAATATTTCCCAATTGAGTGAGATCAAACTTCCCGCGACTAGCGCTCAAATGCTGGTACAGTCGCCAACACCAGACAACCCTCCTACTCAAGCAGGTTCAGTTGTCACAATTACGGGAGTAAAGGCAAGTCTCACCGAGAATGGTGTGGAGGTGATTTTAGAGACAATCGCAGGGGATAAACTGCAAGTTGCCAATCGCAGTACGGGGAATAATTTTATCGCAGACATAACTGGTGGGCAGTTGCGATTAGCCAATGGGGACGCTTTCACCTTTAAATCGGAAAAACCTCTTGCGGGAATTACGTCCATTACAGTTATAAATATTGATGCGAATACTGTCAGGGTGACGGTAATTGGTGAGAAAGCCTTACCTGTAGTTGAGTTATTTGACGATAACGCCGGGTTGATTTTTGCAGTAGCATCGACAGAAACTGCAACGAAACCACCAGACACAACCCCAGTAGAGGAAAAGCCAGTAACCGAGAAACCCCAAGAGAAGCCGGATGACCCGATTGAGTTGGTGGTGACAGGTGAGCAGGATGGGTATAATGTGCCGAATGCGAGTACAGCAACGCGGACGGATACGCCGATTCGGGATATTCCACAGTCGATTCAGGTGGTGCCGCGACAGGTGCTAGAAGACCGCAAAACCACAAATATTACCCAGGCAGTGGAAACCGTTAGTGGAGTTCTCGATGGTGGAAATAACAACGGACAAACTGGCAATAGAATTATTAGAGGATTTGAGCAGGGATTTGTAGGTAGTGCTGCAACTTTGCGAAACGGTACTCGCGATGTTGACTACTATAGTGTGTCATCTATCGGTACAATCGAACAAGTGGAAGTCCTCAAAGGCCCGGCTTCGGTTCTATTCGGTGCGTTGGAACCTGGTGGTGTAATTAATATAGTGACTCGGCAACCTCTAACCGAACCTTATTACAGACTAGAGTTTGAAGCAGGGAACTATGGAGTTTACCAGCCCGGTATCGATGTCTCTGGACCATTGACTGGAGATAAAAACCTGCTTTACCGATTCATCGCCAGCTATCGAGGGGCAGACAGTTTTCAAGACTTTGTCAACTCGGAACAAACAACGATCGCACCCTCAATTACTTGGAACTTAGGCGATCGCACAAGCTTAAACCTCTACTATGAATACACTCGTGTTACTTCCAACCCACCTGAGTCGTTTGCTCTACTTCTAGCAGATGGCAGTCTAACTCCCCGCAACCTATTCATCGGTTATCCTGATATCGCCTTGTTTGAGAAAACCACTCAGAGATATGGTTATAGCCTCAAGCATGAGTTCAATGATAACTGGCAAATTCGCAACACCTTTGCTGGAACGGGATCAACCGGCAAACAGACAGATGTTGTACCTCCTTTCAGTGACGTGATCGATCAATCTGCACCTTTTCCTTTTACTCTTTTTCTTGATGGTACAAATGCGAATGATAGCTATGCTGCCCAAATCGACGTGTTGGGCAAGTTTAAAACGGGTAGTATTGAACATCAATTGTTAATTGGTGCCGATTACTATCGGTCTGTATACCAAGTAGGTGAACTGCTTACTGGCGATTTACCACCTTTCGATATTCGGAATCCCAACTATGATGCTTCCATATCCAATGTCAGTGTATTGCTAACTGGTTTCAGCAATATCAACTCAAACTATGGAATTTACCTACAAGACCAAATTGCTTTTAGTGACAACCTAAAGCTCCTGATCGGTGGGCGCTACAATTGGGTTTCCTCTGAAAATGAAACCTTTGAAGATGGAATCGACCAACCAATCCAATATGATGGAGCCTTTAGCCCTCGGATTGGCTTGGTATATCAGCCCAGTGACGCGGTTTCTTTGTATGCCAGCTATGCCACTTCATTCTTCCCAACTTCAGGATTTAACCCAGATGGGAGAGCGTTTGAACCCACCGAGGGAACTCAATACGAAGTGGGTGTAAAAGCAGACTTTCTAGACAAGAAACTTTCAACAACATTAGCTGTTTATCAAATTACCAAAACCAATGTCACCACAACAGATCCCAATAATCCTCTATTTTCCATCCAAACCGGAGAGCAACGGAGTCGAGGTATTGAATTAGATGTTGCAGGTGAGCTTTTACCCGGCTGGAAAGTGACGGCATCCTATGCTTACACAGATGCAATTGTGACGAAAGATGAGGTGACTCCTGTGGGTAACCAACTACCCGGTGCGCCACAAAATCAGGCAAGTCTTTGGACAACCTATGAAATCCAGAAAGGGGATTTGAAAGGTTTAGGCTTTGGTTTAGGGCTGTTTTATGTGGGCAATCGACAAGGTGATTTAGATAACTCATTTGAGCTAGACGATTACCTGCGGACTGATGGGTCGCTTTACTATCGTAGAGATGGTTTTAGGGCAGGGATTAATATCCGCAATTTATTTGATATAGATTATGTCAGAGCTAGCACTAGCAGAAACTACATCTACCGAGGTGAGCCTTTGACAATCACTGGCTCGATTAGTTGGGAATTTTAATTTTTCAAGAAGGAAAAACAACTTTTGAACGCTTAAAACAAAGACCACTGTGGAAAACGCTCAAAGCCGTTCAGAAAGGTCAGGTTTATCTTGTCAATAATCAATTTTTGCCTCAATTCCTTCTGTAGTTACTGCCAATAAACCCAAGCAGTAGCGAGTAAGGGACAGGTTGCAGATGAAAGCGCGATAGCTTCGCTATACTGCGTAAACGCGTAGCGACTCCCTTGGAGTATTACGAGCATTTTTAAGCTTTAAGTGCTGCCAACCAAGCATCCAAATTTGGTGATTGTTGAAATAACTTATTACGAATTTTTTTAAGAATGCTGGGCCAACTTTAACTTTTGCCACCACCGATTGAGCGGATAATAAACAACAGGGGCCCACAGACTACTCAAAATAGCCGAAGCAAGAGCCACACGTTGATAATATGTCCAGATATCTGCTATTTTGCGATCGCCGATCAAGGTCAATTGCAATCCAAAAATAGTCTCTGTTAAAACTGCCATCACAAAAACAATTAAAGCGATAGAAATAAAATCTTCTTCAATAAAACGCTGTTTTTGGATGAGACCAGTGAGCAATCCAGCTATACCAAGACTTAAAGCATGAGTAGGATGAGGCGCTGTCATCGCATCTTGAAGTAACCCTAAAATTATACCTGCCATAACTCCGGTAAAGACAGACCGTTTAACACTCCAAGCTACTACCCAAATTAACAGCCAGTTAGGCCCAATTCCCAATAATTCCATACCCGGTAGGCGAGTTGGCAATAACAGCAAACATAACACTACAGACCCAACCGTCACCATCCAATCCAGCAATTTACGAATACGGGGATGCAAATGTGCAATAGATTGAATCTGAATTCTTGATCTTCTGCGAGACGATTTTGGCTTTTTCTGTCTGCTGCTACCAAATGCAGGAATCTTCATTTTCTGATAACTTTTCTCAAAGAATTTAGTTAGACTTTTGCGGTTCTTGGTTTTCTAGCTTGGGATAGACAGCTACCCAATCTAGAGAACGAATTGGGGGAAAAAGCTCTACTTTGGCTACTGATGCTGGAAGTTTCTTCAAATCTAAGGACTTTATACGTCCTACCGCTAAACCAGAGGGAAATTTCTGACTGTAGGTAGATGTAGAAATTAAATCTCCCACTTTCACATTTGGAACTTTTTCATAAAATTCTAAGACTGCTTCTGCGGAAGAATCTCCCCGTAAAACGCCTTTAGCTCCTGTGCGGCTAATTGTTACACCTACTTGACTCTTAAGGTCACTAATTAATAATACGCGGCTAGTGTTGGCAGTTACACTCTCCACCAGACCGATTAATCCACCATCTGCCTTGACGATGAAACCCTCCTGAATTCCAGCATTTGCACCACGATTGAGGGTAACTTGTTGCCACCAATGGTCTGCACTGCGTCCCATCACCCGCGCTGGTATTGGGCGCGCTGACAACGGCTCTTTTTCGACATACCCTAGTAAATCTTGCAGCTTTTGATTTTGACTTTCCAGGTCTGCTATGCGCGTTTCTAACTCCATTACTTGGGCATTCTTGAGACGTTCTTCTGAAGTTGGCCCTGGCTGCAACATCTGCAAGGGACGAGTAATACCTTGATAAATAGTTTGGTACATTTCAAGCAGCAGTCCGCCTTGAGTTTGACGCAGTATCCAGGCACTACCAACTAATAAAGCCAGTAGCCCGATTTGTAATCCTTTACGATTCCACCAACGCCGTACTGTAACCATACATACCTTATGATTCTAGTAATATACTTATAAATTGAGTTCTATTTGAATTCTTTTTATATAGAACCCAAATAGAACCCAAATAGAACTTAATATCTAATATTTTTTGCTACATATTGCGGGAGCGCCCACTGAAAACCCGCTCTAGCTGTTTAAAGTTTTCTAACACACGACCTGTTCCCAGGACAACACAGCTTAGAGGATCGGCTGCAATGTGTGTTATGATTCCTGTCTCGTGGCTAATGAGAGTATCTATACCTTTAAGCAAAGCACCACCACCAGCGAGCATAATACCTCTGTCAATAATGTCTGCTGCTAGTTCCGGGGGTGTGCGTTCTAATGTCCGCTTCACAGCTTCTATAATTACCGATAATGGTTCTAGCATACTTTCACGGATTTCTGGGCCTTTAATTGTTACAGTTCGTGGTAAACCGGAAAGCAAATGTAAACCTCGGACTTCCATCATGGCGTCAGCATCATCGTTGGTGGGATAGGCTGAGCCAATACGAATTTTGATATCTTCGGCAGTACGTTCCCCAATCACTAAATTATGAACTTTTTTTAAGTACTGAATGATTGCTTCAGTCAGTTCATCGCCGGCGATGCGTACTGATTCACTCAGCACCGTGCCTTGGAGACTCAGCACTGCTACTTCTGTTGTCCCGCCACCAATATCGATAATCATGTTGCCAGTTGGTTCGGCAACCGGGAGTCCTGCACCAATTGCCGCAGCTACAGGTTCATCGATTAAATAAACTTCTCTAGCCCCAGCTTGAGCAGCTGCATCCATGACAGCTCGCCTTTCTACCCCTGTAACGCCACTGGGAATCCCAATCACGATTCGGGGTAAGATTAGCGATCGCCCTTCATTTACACGCTGAATAAAGCTTTTTAGCATCAGTTCAGCTGTATCAAAGTCAGCGATTACACCATCGCGCAAGGGACGCAGAGCAATTACATTTCCAGGCGTCCGGCCGAGCATTTTTTTGGCTTCTTCTCCTACTGCCAGTGCTACTTTTTCATTTTGATCAATAGCAACTACTGAAGGCTCTTGGAGTACGATGCCTTTACCAGATACATAAACGAGGGTATTTGCAGTACCGAGGTCGATACCCATATCCCATGATGTGCGAAGAAAGTTCCTGAAAAGACCCACGCGTCTCTGCGCCCCCTATTTGCGCTACTTTTTACTACAACGGTAAGAGTGAATCGTGCTGGATTTTATTACGTTTTTTATCCTGAGTCTAGTCACCCAGACTATATATGATTTTCAGCATTATTTACTATATCTGAGGTCTCTACTTTTTAAATTTCTCAAACGGTATAAGTATATCCGTATACTTTTTGAGGTTTCCCCTACTAGTTTGTATCATTTTTAATCTTAATTATATTGTTTGTTAACTGTTTTACTCATTTTTGATACTTACCCTTAACTCATTACTTGTTAATTGCCATCAGTAGGTAAGTGTTGATCTCATAAAGATTACAATCCTATCCGCTCTAGTTGTACAAGCACAAGGGGAATATCGTCAACATCAAAGAAGGGAGTGGGGAGTGGGGAGTAGGGGGATGTGGTTCGACTCCGCTCACCAACTGGGAGATGAGGGAGAAAAAAGCTGGGGGAGAAAGATAATTACAATTCCCAATTCCCCCTTCCCCATTAGCCTGACTGGCTCACAATTGGTTATGATGAAAATCTCAATTAATAAGTACACCTGTACTGAAAGGTAACATCCATGAGTATTAATGTTGTCACCCTCGTTGGTCGTGCAGGCAGCGATCCGGATATTAAGTATTTTGAGTCTGGCAGTGTTAAGTGTCGATTGACACTAGCAGTCAAGCGTCGATCGCGCAATAGTGATGAACCTGACTGGTTCACTTTAGAACTTTGGGACAAGACAGCGGAAGTGGCGGGGAATTATGTCCGCAAGGGTAGTTTAATTGGCATCAAAGGTTCCTTAAAGTTTGACACATGGAGCGATCGCCAAACAGGAGCAACCCGTTCCACACCCATCATTAGAGTAGACCAACTAGAACTTTTAGGTTCCAAGCGTGATGGAGAAGGTGGTGCAGATATGTCTTCAGAGCATTTTTAATCTAGTTATTGGTCATTTGTCCTTGGTTATTTGTTAGGGTTAAAAACCAAGGACAAAGGACTAAGGATACTTAGTAACTAATTTGCAATGTCACTGATGCTTCTACTTGCTGTTCGCCACCAACTATCGGGGTAGAGACATCAGCACTGCTGAGTTTGGCAGCTTCAGCACGAAGTTGTACGGGTGCTGGAGGTAGACTAGCATTGTTAATTTGAATACTTACTACCTCTTTAGAATTGAGACCCAAGGCACTAAAAACGGCATTAGCTTGCTGCTGGGCGTCTTGAGTCGCTTCTTTTAATGCCTGTTTTTGAGCGATGGCGATCGCTTCATCACTAGCAATGAAACTAATACCGTTGATTTGGGATGCACCTGCTTTCACTGCTTGATCTAACAATGTGCCAGCTTTCTCAGTAGCAACACGGAAGCTGACAGTATTACTTGCAGCATAACCCGTAATCCGCTGTACATTATTGGTATAACTGTAAACAGGATTCAGTTGGATACCAGTAGTTTGCAATTTTTCCACATTTTGGCTTTTCAGGAAAGCAACTACGGCTGATGATCTACGCGCGGCTTCTTGTTGTACTTCCTGTGCTGTTTTACCCTGAACTTCCACTCCTAAACTCACTTGCGACAGAGTTGTGGGAATTGTTTCCACTCCCCGGCCACTGACGGTAAGGGTGCGCCACAGTTTCTCTTTTTCTTGGGCGGATGCAGGTATGATAAAAATATTACATAAAAGTAAAGCTAAGGGCAGTATTTTACACATTTTGGCAGCGGGAAACGAAGAACCGGATAAAGCGGCTCTATTCATAAGATTTGCACTCCTCTCAAAATTATTTACAGATGCTTTTAACAGAGCGTATTTAGCAGTCTCAATAGCTATCACAAGTTTTTCACAAGTTAAATGCGATCGCTAGATACGATTTGTTATATTCTTACTTTGCCACCACCATCATTAAAGGCTGGAATGGTTACGTTTTTGGAAACTAAAAAAATTACATTAACTTTTTGGGAGATTTGGCAATAGCATATTTTGGCTGCTAAAGACCAAACCCGTAGATTATTTATATTTTTGAAGCACGCACTCTTGGGTTTGCTTTGTTATCTTCTTCTTCTACGTCGTCGTCGCTTGTGAGAACGTGAACTTCGACTTTTAGAGGAATCAACACGCTCTTTGCCGCCAAAAGAAAACGAATCGCAAGCTGTTCCATTGCCGTCTTTATCTAGTTGCGGATTAGATGACAATGCTGCTTGAGCTTCCTTTTGGGTAGCAAAATTCTCGCACATTGTGAAGTCATTCGTCTTTGTTGTTGGTGTAACTACCCTCATTGGTTTAGATTTTGGAACAAAGCTCAGCATTCCAACAAAAGAAAGCACAAAGGCAAAAAAGTATACCTTGGAGCTTTGGCGCCGAGTGCGTTTGTTACCGCGAAGTACCAGTTTTGGGTTAATTAGCCCAATCACAAAAGCAATAAGCAAAGTAATATTAAGCAGTAAAAACAGGTTAAACATAGATGAAAATCCGAATATTGCGGATTTCTGTAACCAAAATCATAAAGTTTTCTTGGTGCTGACTGGCAATCCCAATGTAAATTAAACCCAGGATTCCCAGCAATCGTGAGGGTTTAATTATGCCAACTTTCCTGATTGCAGTAGCCATCTTTGGTAAAGTAATCACAGGCTTAACGGTATTTGGTCAATCGCAAATCAACCGTTTAGCGATCGGTGTCGGTATGATTCCCAGAGGTGAAGTTGGGTTAGTGTTTGCTGGTGTTGGTGCCGCCAGTGGCGTTCTCTCAAAATCATTGGGAGCAGCAATTATCATGATGGACATTTTGACAACCTTTTTAGCTCCTCCCTTGTTACGATTGGTATTTCCAGAACCAAAGCCAGAAAGCAGGGAAGCAGGGGGAGCAGGTAAAGAAAAATAATAATTCCCCATACTTCAACTTCGCTCAGTACAAGTTCCCAATTCCCCATTCCCCTTGTCGCACATATCTTGATGGAAACTTATCTACTCGAATCTCCGTCCCCTTTGATTGTAAATTTTAGTTAGTTGCAAATTTTTAACTAGCATTTGGAATGTTATTGATTTTCAGTCTCCCCCTACTCCTCAGTTTTAATTTAAATATCTTTCAAGTAATTAAGGAGCAACTTCCATAAATCATAAATCTTGCTAGATTCAGCTGACCTGCTTGGGAATTATTTACTTAGTGCATCAATTGCAACAATTTAACAGGGCAACATCAATCCTAATGCAGTCAAATGTTCCTAACTGGGATTGTTTAGGTAGTATCAATTCTAGTTATTTGTTGAACTATGTCATCTGATGCTTTGCAAGTCGAATTTGGATATGCCAATAGCATGGCAAAATCAGAGGAGCGCATTAGAACTGACGCTACCAAATTTGTCTTTATACTCAGTACAAAACTCAAAAAGGGCATTAAAGCTCAAGTTGAGGTGGGGACGGTGTGACAACTTGCCAATATATTGAGATCTTGACTGCTCCCATGAATGTGAATCAGGAGAAAAAACTGTGAAACTACACTGGTTAATACCTGGTACTTTTGGAACTATCCTCATGCTATCGTCACCGACTTTGGGGGCGAGACTGGAATCTTGGCGTTTTGATGCCAACCAAAACCGACTGGAAATTAACACTGTGGGGGCTGTTCAACCCAAAGCTCAATTAATTTTCAACCCCACGCGTTTAGTAATTGATTTACCAGAAACTATATTTGGGCAACCGCAACTTACGCAGCAACTTGGCGGTGCAATTCGCTCTGTTCGTGTTGGGCAGTTCGACAAGCAAACGACGCGCATTGTCATAGAAATTGCTCCAGGTTACACTCTAGACCCCAAGCAAGTGAAATTCGTTGGCACAACTGGCAGTCGGTGGACAGTACAAATACCAACACCACAAGCTGATAAAGTAGCGTCTTCTCCTAGAAATGCCTACAGCGTAATACCTAGTGACTCTCAGCCCAAGCCTGATGTCTCCAGACCAAATCCCCCACAAGCGGTACAAGGGGGTACTCAAATTGAAAATTTACAAGTTACAGGCGATGGCTTTTTCATCCGTACCAGTGGTGGTAATCCTCAAATTCTGGTAAATCGTAGCCGCGATCGCGCTACTATCTTCATGGATATTTCTGGAGCCACTTTATCATCACGTCTAGCGCAGCAAGATAGTTTACCAGTTGATAAGCATGGTGTTAGCAGTATTGAATTTACCCAGCTGCAAACTCGATTACCTGCTGTCCGACTGACGCTGCGAGTAGACAAAAATAGCCCAGACTGGCGAGCAACTAAAAGTAGCGCTGGTGGTCTAGTGGTTTTGCCTAGTCGAATTGTCAGATTACCCAGAAATAATGATGCCAACGGCTCAGAAAACAATTTACCAAGACCCTCTCTATTGCCCCGTAGACCAATAGTGAGCAACTCACCAGCAACTATCCAGTCTGTAGAATTATCAGATAATGGTACACAACTGCTGATTAGGGCCAACCAAACTTTATCTGCGACAGGAGGTTGGGATAGAGCTTCTGGTTTGTTCCGCATCACTATTAACAACGCTAATTTAGCTCCCAGAGTTACCGGCCCTGTTTTTAGACCCAATAGCCCTGTTCTGCGAGTACGTTTGCAACCACAAGAACCCAACACTGTGATTATTTTGGTGCAACCAGCAGCAGGCGTTCAACTTGGGCAACTTAACCAAATCGGCGACCAAGTTTTAGCTTTACAGTTACAAGGTTCTCGGCGAGTTGTGACACGCCCTGGTTTGCTTTTACCTCCGCTGCCACCACCTAATCAAAATGCATTACCAGATCCAAACAATCCTAATCCTCAGCCAGCGACACGCCCAATACCCAGAGGCAGATTAGTAGTGTTAATTGACCCTGGACACGGGGGTAAAGATCCTGGAGCAGTTGGTATTGGGGGAATACGAGAGAAGAACATCATCTTGCCAATTGGTAAAAGGGTGGCAGAAATATTACAGCAAAATGGTGTGCAAGTGGTGATGACGCGGGACTCTGATTACTTTGTGAGTCTGCCGGGACGAGTTAGTATGGCAGAGCGGGTTAATGCTGATGTATTTGTGAGCATCCATGCTAATTCAGCAGGTGCAGGTCGTCCTGATGTCAGTGGCTTGGAAACTTATTATTACGACAGTGGTCTGAGTTTAGCTCGCATTGTCCATAACAGTATTCTTCAAAGTCTGAGCGTCAGAGACCGAGGAGTACGTCGAGCTAGATTTTATGTTCTCAGAAAAAGTTCTATGCCTTCGATTCTCGTGGAAACAGGTTATTTGACTGGTAGACAAGATATCGCTAAGCTAAGAACCTCAGCTTATCAAAATCAAATGGCAGAGGCGATCGCTCGCGGTATCCTCCAGTACCTCAGACGCAGATAAGTTAAGTTAATACACTATAAACTTGTAGTACAGTACAAATGACAAAAATCATTTATTACTTTTTTTCCTATTCTCAAAGTAGTTTAAGCAATGATTAAATACATCTAAAATGGGTTCGGCTTTCATACAACTTAATCACCATGTCCGATTTTAATTTTATTAATCGGCAGTATTTAAAGTTGAATAATAGGATTTATCCCGCTTTTTTGTGGTAGCTTAACTCATCCTATAAGGAATTTTTACGCGCAAAAGACATTGCAAAATCAGAGGGGCGTGCTAGAATCTTACGCCATTAGCTGTGTCTGAATAACAGTGCCAAACCCAAAGATGCATCAAAGCTCAACTCTAGGCGGTGACGGTGTGAGGATTTGCCAACATATCGAAATATTGACCACTCCCATAAATATGAATCAGGAGAAAGGACTGTGAAATTACACTGGTTACTACCCAGTACTTTTGGAACTATCCTCATGCTATCGTCGCCGGCTTTGGCTGCGAGACTGGAATCTTGGCGTTTTGATGCCAACCAAAACCGACTGGAAATTAACACTGTAGGGGCTGTTCAACCCAAAGCCCAATTGATTTTCAACCCCACGCGCTTAGTAATTGACTTACCGGAAACCACCTTTGGACAACCGCAACTTACACAGCAACTTGGCGGTGCAATTCGCTCTGTTCGTGTTGGGCAGTTTGACAAACAAACAACACGCATTGTCATAGAAATCACACCTGGTTATACTTTAGACCCCAAACAGGTGAAATTTGTTGGTACGACTGCTAGTCGCTGGACAGTACAACTACCTACACCAGAAGTAGAAAAATCACCTTCGTCAACAGCTCCAGGAGAGCAAGAAAGAGGAGTTCTAGCCACAGCAGTTCCCTCAACGCCTAAACCAGTATTTTCCCCTAGAAATATATATAATGTTGTCACAACCAGCCCTGTCATCCCAGGTAACAAGCAACCTGTGATCAGTGCTACAACAGGAATCACTCAAATTGAAAACTTACAAGTAACTGGTGATGGCTTCTTCGTTCGCACCAATGGTGGTAGTAATCCGCAAATTCGGGTAAATCGCAGCGATGACGAACAAGTTATTAACATTGACATTGCAAACGCTTCTTTATCCCCAAACTTAGAGTCAGGGGATGTATCAATTAATCGCTACGGTGTTAGCCGTATCCAATTTAGCCAACTACAAGCTAAACCACCTGTAGTACGCATGACTTTGCAGGTTGATAAAAATAGCCCAGGCTGGCGAGCAAGTACCAGCAGTGTTGGCGGTTTCGTGGTTCTACCGAATCGTGGGATTTCTCAATTGCCTGGAGGTAATATTCCCCGCCCACCTGTATCACTTGATAACAGTTCACCAGCTACTATCCAGTCTGTAGAATTGGCTGGAAATGGTACACAATTACTAATTAGAGCTGACAAAACCTTATCGGCCACAGGAGGCTGGGATCGAACCTCTGGTTTATTCCGGATTATTATTAATAACGCTAACTTGGCTCCCAAAGTTACAGGCCCTGCATTTAACGCTAATAGCCCCATTCTACGGGTACGTTTGCAACCACAAGAAGCTAATACTGTCAACGTCTTAGTCCAACCGGCAGCAGGAGTACAAATTGGCGAACTTAACCAAGTCAATGACGAACTTTTAGCTTTACAATTACAACGCTCTCGTGCTAGCAGCGTACCTCCCTTACCACCACCCAATTACGGTCAATTACCAAATCCCAGTGGCGAGAATCCCAAACCCACACCTCGGCCACAACCACGCTCCTCAGTTCCTAGAGGTAAATTACTAGTGGTTATCGACCCTGGACATGGTGGTAAAGACTCCGGCGCTCCTGGTTTGGGTGGACTGTTAGAAAAGGATGTAGTATTGCCTATTGGTAAAACAATAGCAGCCATCTTAGAGCAGAATGGTGTACAAACATTACTAACGCGGGACTCTGACTTTTTTGTAGAACTTCAAGGACGAGTGGACATTGCCGAGCGAGTCAATGCAACTGTGTTTGTCAGTGTTCACGCTAATTCTGTTGATGGCCGTCCCGATGTCAATGGCTTAGAAGTATATTATTACGACAGTGGTTATGCTTTGGCTGAAGCAGTCCGCAATTCTATTCTTCAAAATATTAGTACCATCAAAGACCGGGGAACTCGTAAAGCTAGGTTTTACGTTCTCCGCAAAAGTTCTATGCCCTCAATTTTAGTAGAAACAGGCTATATGTCTGGTCGAGAGGACAATCCTAGATTAGGAACACCAGAATACCAGAATCGGATGGCAGAGGCGATCGCTCGTGGTATTCTCCAATACTTAAAACAAAGGTAATATTAGGGATTGGGAAAAGAATTTTATGCCTTATTATCTGATTGCTTACATGCGGTTCTATCTTGAAGAGGTAGTAATTAAACCGCGTTTACATGCAAAATTTAGTAGTCAATTAGCAAATTCTCTGCTAAATTCTGTATTTTAAATCCAAAAACCTAAATCAACATCTACCTGTGTATTCATCTTCTATTTTTGAAGGAAATTTTTACGATTTTTTTGAGCAAGAACCCCAACGTGCCCCAATTGGCATTTTTGATAGTGGTGTAGGTGGTCTGACGGTACTGCGACAACTGTATCGACAACTCCCCAACGAATCAATTGTTTATTTTGGGGATACAGCTCGACTTCCCTACGGCATTCGCTCACAAACAGAAATCTTACAATTTACACGCGAAATTCTTACCTGGCTGCAACAGCAGCAGGTAAAAATGGTGATTATGGCTTGTAATACCAGTTCCGCTTTAGCACTAGAAACTGTACGTCAGGAATTTAATATTCCCATTCTGGGTGTCATCTTGCCAGGGGCAAAAGCAGCAGTCCAGCAAGGAAAGCGCATTGGTGTAATTGCTACCCCAGCCACCGCTAAAAGTAATGCTTATCGCCAAGCTATTCTAGAAATTGACCCTGAAGTTCAAGTTTGGCAGGTTAGCTGCCCTGAATTTGTACCACTCATTGAGCAAAACCGGATCTACGACCCCTACACTACAGAGGTCGCTAGAGCTTATCTAGAGCCTTTATTACAGCAAGAAATTGATACTTTAGTCCATGGCTGTACCCATTATCCTCTGCTGACGCCAGTATTGCGATCGCTCCTCCCTGCATCAGTTAAGCTAGTTGATCCAGCTGTTCATGTTGTCACAGCTTGTACCCAAGAGTTGGACTTATTAAGCTTAAGAAATACCCACCCACCACTACCAACTCGTTTTGCTGTTAGCGGTTGTTCGCAACAATTTGCCCAGTCTGGTTTACAGTGGTTAGGTTACACACCTCTCGTCGAAGAGGTATGCTTCACTGGCACTACAGTTTCCTAACTCCAACCAAGAGGACAAAAGGCAGGGAGAAGCTGACAGGTGTAGGTTGATGTTTTGATAACAAAAAATATAGAGACGTGCCATGGCGCGTCTCTATATAAAGGATTTGTTGTAATCATTAAAATTAAATCCCAAATCGGCACAGTCAACAGTCAAGGAACTATTGACTATTGACAGCTTCAGTTATTTTTGTCCTCACAGATATTTCCTCGTTACGTTTTCCTTTAACCGAGGAAGAGATATTTGTATGATTAACTTTTCTGCCTGTACGCTTTGCCAGTGCTAATAATAGGTAAACAGCAAACAAATATCCAGACGCTAAAATAAAAATCATCATAGGCACACTTCCGTAAATCCCGTAAATCATTGTTCTCCCAGCACCTTATTGACATCGATATAAAATTTCATAAATAAACCTAGTAAAATTCCAGCCATTCAAGTGCATTCTCGATGGCTTTATTTTGCTATGCCAAACCTTCGCGTAGAAGTATAATACTCTTCGGCAAATGAATTTAACTATTTAGCTCAATCTTTTGCAGACCAACATCCTACAGCAGGCAAACTGCCAAACAGCAACTTGCAACTGCGCTCCTCAACAGTCTACCTGGCCTGCTCTATTCCTATGTGTAACCAACATAGCAAGAGCAAGCTTGCGCTCAACGTGCGCTAAAGACGTGTAGCGGCGGCCCGTAAGGGTGTTGATCACTCTAACTAAGTAGTTTCACATGCCCAGAATCTACTCAAGGAGTTACGTCCTTGAACTGAATCCACGACGAGTTATTTTAAATCCACAACTCCAACCAGTTAATGCCATTAATAGGTGACTTAACCTTTTGGAGGTGAATATTAGAAAAATTTAAAATCCCTAATTTTAGCCTAACACAACGGCCGTAACTTTTCAGCTAACTTATCTACTAAATTTCAAATTTTTTAGACAATTGCACATTAAACTCAAAATAAATTTTTCAAAAAATCTTAACATTATGTTAATTTTACCATAAGTAATTTTACTATAGTAATCCGCTTTGATTTTTGAAATTACTTGCGTAGGCTGGGAGTAGGGAGTAGGGAGTAGGGAGTAGGGAGTAGGGAGTAGGGAAAAACCTTTTCGATTGGTACTGAATTTTTTCAGAGATCAAATACGATTCCTATTTATTCTCTGTGTCTTTAATGAAAAACAGACAATCCATGAAAAGTGCTGAAGCGCGGTAGCGGGGCGTTGAGCTGCGTGAGGATTGGGTGTTAGTGATTTCCTCCCCTGCCTCTTTTGCTCCCTCATCCCCCTCATCCCCTACTCCCCCCTCCCAATTTTCAAGCAAGATTTGTGGGATTACCTCATGAAAACTTTGCGCTAGCACAGCGTTATCTTAAAATGAATATAGGATATGTAAACTTTCGTAACCTAAGCCAGAGTCCGCCCATCCATGACCCCAGCTACCTCCCTGTTTACCCCTGTGGAAGCAGACTTGCGAATACTAGCAGATAATCTCAAACAGCTAGTTGAAAATCGCCACCCTAAACTCTTTGCAGCAGCCGAATATCTATTCGGAACTGGAGGGAAACGCATCAGACCCGCAATTGTCTTACTGATATCGCGGGCTACCATGCTCGAACAAGACATTACACCCCGTCACCGACGCCTAGCAGAGATTACGGAAATGATCCACACAGCTAGCTTGGTGCATGATGATGTGGTAGATGAGTCAGATATGCGACGTGGTGTTCCTACTGTTCATAGCTTATTTGGTAATCGCATCGCCATATTGGCAGGAGATTTTCTCTTTGCCCAATCATCATGGTATTTAGCAAATTTGGATAACTTGGAGGTGGTGAAGCTACTTTCGGAAGTGATTATGGATCTGGCTACCGGGGAGATCCAACAAGGAATGAATCGCTTTCATATTAATGTCTCAATTGAAGATTATCTCGAAAAGAGCTATTACAAAACCGCCTCGTTAATTGCTAACAGTTCCAAAGCAGCCGCATTACTTAGCGAAGTTTCTCAAGAAACAGCCGATCATTTGTATAACTACGGGCGTCATTTTGGTATAGCGTTCCAAATCGTAGATGACATTTTAGATTTTACAAGCACGACAGATACCTTGGGTAAACCAGCGGGTTCGGATCTCAAAAGTGGTAATCTGACCGCACCAGTTCTCTTTGCTTTAGAGGAAAAACCATACTTAGAAGCACTGATTGAGAGACAGTTTGCTCAACAAGGGGATTTAGAGCAGGCGCTAGCACTAGTTCAGGATAGCCAGGGTATACAGAGGGCGCGAGAATTAGCAGCTTATCACACTAAGTTAGCATCTGAGCATCTTTGTGATCTCTCACCCTCAGAGTCTCATCAAGCCTTGATTAACATAGCTAACTACACTCTCGGTCGGCTTTATTAGGGATGAGGGAGATGAGGGAGACGCGGGGACGCGGGGACGCGGGGACGCGGGGACGCGGGGACGCGGGGACGCGGGGACGCGGGGACGCGGGGACGCGGGGACGCGGGGACGCGGGGAGACAGCGCTGCAGAAGGGTTTCCCTCCGCAGGCGACTGCGTTAGCGAGCTTGCGAGCGTCACCCGAAGGGTGACGCGGAGAATAATCAATAACAACTTGCCCTGAGCGAAGTCGAAGGATGACAAATGACAATTTCCCAGTCCCCAGTCCCCAGTCCCCAGTCCCCATTCCCCAGTTCAAGCAATATCAGGGGGTATCGGTCTGTGAGGTCTATTTTGCTGTAGCTGTTGTTGAATGAGGTTTTGTAAGTCTGTTCGCCGCACCTCAAAAGCATTGGTGGTTGTGCCAGGAGTTTCTAAAAAAATTATGCTATCTACGGGTTCTAATACTACTAGTTGGAACAAAATATTGATGACAGGAACAGCTATAGCTATTAGTTGAGGGTCTAGCCCAGCAGATGAGATTAGGGAAATATCCTGTATGGTAGGAAAAGCATAAATGACGCGCTTTTCCAATTCTGGATTTGCACGGTTGCTTAATGTCGTTAAAACCCAATCTTCCTTCACGCTCTGAAGAATATAGTATTGGGAATAGCGTAACTCTTGAGCGATCGCGCCCAGCGTCGGGGCGATTGCTGCGACAAGTTGTGGTGTTACACCATCATCGGGTGCATTGTCAATCAGCAATTGAATTTGTGCTTCTAAATCCATAATGACTTGTAAACGGCTCCTGGGTAATGGCTATAACATCTATCGAAGTGTAAATAATCCAAACAGAGTTGGGAACAATAAACTGAAGCCAAATCCTCATCGCAGGATGGCCTGCGTTTAGCTTATACGCAAAACTTACTAAGCCAATACCCACGGTCGTACAGGTTGTATTTAAGTACGTTAGGGTCTGTTTAAAACCGAGACTATGAATTCAGCCGCAACCGCAAATATTCTGGGAGAAAATTCTATTGACGTGGAGGTGATATTTCAACTCCTGTTCAAGGAGCTTCAGCAGTCAACCAAAGCTTCGGAGCAGAATTGCCACGATGTGGCGTCAAGAATAGCCGCCGAAGTTTACCGGATTTGCCATGAAAGTAAACGCATCCAAGCTTCCGGTGCTGTAGAAAGTTCAGCAATCACCCTAGCCCGACATCGGCTGCAACAGTGTCTCAGGTATTACGTATTAGGTTCAAATCGAGGCAGGGTAGAATTACACAGCACTTTGAGTGCCATTATTTATCGTTACATTAATCCTCCGCAAAGGCAACTCAGCTACCAAGGGCGGCTGACTATAATCGAAGATTTTCTACAAAGTTTTTATTTAGAGGCTTTGAACGCTTTTCGCCGAGAAAATCAACTCAGCGCTACCTATCGCCCGCAAACCCTTCTGGAATTGGCCGAGTATATGGCTTTTTCCGAGCGCTATGGTAAGCGCCGGATTCCTCTACCAGGTCGTCAGCAGCAGCTGATTATCTTACGAGCGCAAACTTTCTCCCAACAGCAACCCCCAGAAACCAGTGTAGATATCGAACAAGCAGCAGAAGGTAGTACTAGCGAAGCTGATGGGAATTGGGAAGAACCAGCAGTGCAGCAATTGCGCTCAACAATGGCAACGCAACCAGAACCAGAACCGGAAGAAGATACTTTGCGTTCTGTTGTGATTACCGAATTAATGAGTTATTTAGAACAACGACAACAAACCGATTGTGCTGATTACTTTTCTCTGCGTCTCCAAGATCTATCAGCACAGGAAATTGAGTCGATTTTAAATTTAACTCCTCGGCAGAGGGATTATTTACAGCAGCGCTTTAAATATCACTTAATTCGGTTTGCTCTGTTGCATCGCTGGGAATTAGTTCACGAGTGGTTAGAAGCTTCTCTACATACAAATTTGGGGTTAACTCCCCAGCAATGGCAAGCTTACACAGCGCAGTTGGACGAGAAACAGCGGTCTTTACTAGAGTTGAAGCAACAGGGACAACCCGACGAAAAGATTGCTAAGGCTCTGGGACTGTCGATGGCACAGCTGCAAAAACGGTGGTTTAAAATTTTGGAACAAGCTTGGGAAATTCGTAACTCATTAGTGTCCGGATCTGGTGCTTCTACCCATGAATAGTGTCTCAGAATCCTTACAATACCAGTGTCTCTGGGGGTTATTGAGATTTACTCTCAATAATTACGAGAAGACCCCGGTAGAATGTAGGGAAATTGAAGGGGTGTATAACTTAATCAAGGAGGCTGCTACTTCCAAAAGTGGTGAGCTAAATTGAGGGGGGACACCCCAAACCTTTCAAACGGGAGAAATTCCTACTGTGCAAGAACGTTTCCAAGCCGTCCTAAAGCGTCGGTTACAAATCCAAGTCCAGAACCACCCACCCTTATTTCCGTGGGAAACACAATTAGTAGACTATCCTGAAACTGTTGATGAGGTTGCGATCGCAGCAACAGTTCCTGCTTGGGGATGGAAAGAGCAGCAATCTAAGCTGAATCTACCCATACCTTTGCCGGAGAAAGTCTTTCGGCAATTGCTAGAACAGTGCCAAGCGTTGCTCACATCTTCATTGCCGCTGGGGGCTAAATTAGTTCAGGCGGTAGAAAACTTCTTTCCTGACGACTCTCAAGCACTTAATGACATAGCTGGATTAGTGCTAAGAAGCACCTATCGCTCTGTGGATACCCTGGAAACAATGCCCCAGATTCTGAGCGATTATTCAGATTTACAGCCGCGCCAACAAATGGCATTGTCCTTACTAGCAGCTAAACGACTCCTAGAAAATCTGACTCTGCCGCTTTCGTTGAAAGAGCCGATAGTAGAAAGACAATGGCTAACTAGTGCAGGTACTCTCGGTATCAGAGTAGAATGCCAGTCTCTTGGTAAAACTACCAAGATTCGTGTTCAAGGTCAGTTACCCGTTAAAGGTATTTTGACATTGCGGGGAAATGACACTCTAGCAGTCGCAAAGTCTTCAGAACCGGGTAGCTTAAGTGTCGAATTATGCTGCCAACAACTCAACCAAACATATACTCTGGAAGTTGAATTTCCAGAAATAGATCAAAAACCGCTGTCGTTTGTAATTAGTCCCACCATGTAGTCGAAATTGCCACCGCTAGCACTCTACTTCGATTAACGCTAACACAATATTAAGATGATTTTCCTGGTTTAAAGCTCATCCCATCTGTTAACAAGTGATCATTAGGGCGTCGACGAGAAGCAGCTAAAACAAGGACACCTGTATAAAATATATATATCTCCATAGATAGCCTGCGGGTATCTATGGAGAGGATCAAAAAGCTTTCTCAAGGAAGCTGTTGAAACAGTGAACAGTTATCAGGCATGTGGTGTGGGTTTCGCTCCCGCAGTGAAACTGATAACTGATAACTGATTGTGTCCATAGCATCTACATCATTGCTTCACAAAGACTCAAATGTTTAACTTATCTGGGATGAATCAGTTTAGGCGTTTATCTGTCAGTCGTTTTTGGCGATCAAATATGCAAGCATCGCCTTTGACAGAAGTGGAAGATTCAATTTCTTTGCGGGTGCTAGTGCTAGCGTTGGTGATTTTGGGAATCGCGGCCACAGATATTGCCGCCCAAACTACATTCAGTTTTTGGGCAGTACCGTTGAGTGTGTTGGGTGCGATTTGGGGTTACTATCATCGCCGTGATGCCAATGTAGCCGTCAAATTCTGCATAGCCATTGGTATGTTGGTAGCATTGGGTGCTTTTTTTGGGCGATTGGTGGGGGAGTTGAATGATACGCGGTTGAATTTGGCAGAGTTGTTAATTCAACTGGTGATATTACATAGTTTTGATACACCCCGCCGCAAAAGCTTGGGATATTCGATTGTGATTGGGTTGATTTTAATTGGTGTGGCGGCAACACTCAGTCAGACTCTGGCTTTTGCGCCTGTGGTGCTATTATTTTTAGCGATCGCCTTACCAACTCTCGTTATCGATTACCGCTCACGTTTGGGTTTGCTAGCAACAAAAAACAAACAGGAAAAATTATCAAATAGTAAACCTGTTAATTTTAGTTTTAAATTTCTCATCATAAATTTTTTGATTGTTGTCGGGTTGGGGCTGGCAATTTTTGCTGTTTTACCCCGCTTCCCTGGTTATCAATTACGGATGTTTCCTGTAAGTTCTCCAATTGAAGTTAAAGGTGGCTTTACAGGACGTAGTATTATTAACCCCGGTTATGTCCGCCAAGGTAATGCCAATAATCAAGGCAGTGGTAACAGCAGTACGGGACAAAACCAAACAGGCCAACCAGGAAAAATAGATAATAACTTTTATTACGGTTTTAGTAGTCAGATCAATCAAAACCTGCGGGGTGAGTTGATACCCAAGGTAGTAATGCGGGTGCGATCGCAAGCCGAAGGATTTTGGCGAGTGTTGGCGTTTGACCGCTATACAGGTAAAGGATGGGAAGTTTCACGCAATGATCAAGTTACTACTATCAAGCGATCGCCTTGGTCTTACCAAATCTATCTTTCTCCACCAGCAATTGCGGGTAAAACCAAAGAGGTAGTACAAACTTATACAATGGTATCGGATTTGCCGAATCTGATTCCAGCGATGGCTTATCCAAAAGAGATTTACTTTCCTACACCAATAATCGCTGTGGATAAAGAGAATGGATTGCGATCGCCTGTGGAGTTATCGCAAGACTTGACTTACACAGTAATTTCGGAAGTACCATACCGCGATCGTACCTTGTTAGGGCAAGCATCGCAAAATTACCCACAACATATTAAAAAGAATTATCTGCAAATCCCTCCTGAAATTACCACCAAAGTTCGGCAACGCACCGAAGAAATCATCGCCAACTACAACAAAGAACGAGTCGCCAAGTCCTCGAAAACTTTGGATTCACCCTATGAAAAAGCTCTTTACTTAGCTCAGTATCTCAAGCAAAACTATTCTATTCCTCAAAATCCTTCAGAGTTTCCTTATTTAGAGGAAAAAGAAGACCTAGTAGAGGCTTTTTTATTCAAGCATAAAGGCGGCTATCCAGATCACTTTTCAACAGTTCTCACAGTCATGCTGCGTTCCATTGGAATTCCCGCGCGATTAGTGGCGGGGTTTAGTGCGGGAGAATTTAATCCCTTCACGGGGATGTATGTTGTGCGTAACACTGATGCTTATGCGATGACAGAAGTGTATTTCCCTAAATATGGTTGGTTTGCTTTTGATCCAATTCCCAACCATCCTTTGATTCCCCCTTCAGTTGAGGATACGCAGACTTTTAGCGTTCTGCGCCAGTTTTGGCACTGGGTTGCTGGGTGGTTGCCTTCTCCGGTGACAGGTTTATTAAACAAGATTTTTGGGACAATATTTAGTTGGGTGAGTAAAGCGATCGCTTGGTTTTTCGCTTTATTTACTCAAGGTTGGTTCGGCGTATTAACTGGCTTAATCTTGACAACTACAACAGCTTTCTTAGGATGGCTGGGTTGGGTACAGTGGCAAGAGTTGCGTCACCGTCGTCGGTTAAGGAAATTGCCAGCGATGGAAAGTCTTTACCAACAAATGCTGCAATGGACAGCTAAAAAAGGTTTAGGTAAGCATCCAGCACAAACGCCTTTGGAGTATGCTCAAGTATCGTATCAGCATCATGCACTAGCAACTGCTGAAGTCATAGATGATATTTGTCAAGCCTATGTTAGCTGGCGCTATGGTGGTCATACTCCCAACTTAAAGCAACTGCGACAAAGATGGCAAGAATTGAGAAAGACTGCTAATTGACAAGCTCAGTGAAACTCAACCTCGCATCTGCATCAAGTTTCCTGAAGAGTAGCGACGCAAACCGTGGTAGAACACAGCTACACTCACTAACAGCACCGCAGTTGAGCCAGCAATTGCTGACAAGGCATGAATTAAGGATAGCGATCGCAATGCCTCTATCGGTAAGTAACTCACAAAACCTGCGGGAATCAGTGTATACAACACTAACTTTACTGGGCCCTCAAACAAAGTTGCTGGGTAGGTACTGAAGGTAAGCATGGCATTTCGCCACTGCTGTGTCAGTCCTTCGGAATTACCCAGGTAAAAGCTGAGGCTTCCTGTCAACACGTTAAAGCCAACAAACAACATTGCTACAGAAACAGTTAACACAGTAAACAGTGCTAAATGTACTATATCTGGCTTGACAAATAACACATATACCCCATATCCAAATAACATGTCTCCCCAAGACATGGCATTCATTCGCCCCAAAAGTAAGTGTGGTAGCAAGGCACGCGGGTACAACATCCACACGTCTAATTGTCCTTGCACAATCAAATTTGACAGTTGCAAAGCGTTACCACAGATAGTGTGGGCTAAACCAAAACCTGCTCCGGCGATCGCCCAGAGTGTAATTACATCTTGTACCGTCCAGCCGCGTAGCACCGGAAAACGTGTGAAAAAAAGCCCCCAAAATGCTATCCAAACTAGGTTATTGAGCAACATTGCCACTACTTGTGTGATGAAGGCGCCGCGATACTCCAAGTGGGCATTTAGGTTGAGGCGGACGTAAGCAGCAGCTAATTGGAGAAATGAAAGTAAAAGCCACATAATTAATTCGTAATTCGTAATTAAGATACGTTGTTTTTGAGACTTTTTAAGTACAATTAACCTCCGTGGGCGTGGATGCGTTTAACTGCTGTGCGGTAAACAAGAGCTACTAGGCAGGCCAACACACAGATGGCGACTGCTTGGCGCATTAATAATTCACTGACAAAAGCTAAATCAGGGTGTACGAACACACGCGCAGGGCCATACAAAATGCTGGCAAAGGGCAGAATTTTGAGTATTGGTTGCCATGTTTCTGGTAATAGTTCTAAAGGAATCAGCATTCCACCTAAAATCATCGTCAAGCGAGAGTAGATGAGCATTAGCCCTGTGGTGTTTTCTAGCCAAAAAGCTCCTAAACCTACTAAGAATGTTGCTAAAAAATCCAGTACAAATGCCAGGGGTAGCACCAATATAAATAGCAAGATGCCTCTGAAACTTAAAGGAATTGGCCCCACAAATAACAGTACGACTGAAGATGCGATCGCCACATTCAATCCAAAGCGTACTGTTCGCTCTCCTAAGGTAGTCCACAAGCGATACAAAGGATATGAAAGAGGGCGTATTAATTGCACTGCTAAAGCGCCGGTTCGCACATCTTCATCTACTTCTAAGGCAACTTGCGGACTGGAGAGGACAATCGACTCGGTAATACCTAGATACCAAAGCATCTGAGGCAATGTTAAACCTCCCAACTGTTCAGCATTGGTCTCTGTATAAGTTACACGCCACAGTTGTAGGAAGATGTAGAGAATAACAAATAGAAAAATTCCTCTGGCAGCCACTTCTCCCAAGTAAGCCAAGTTGGAACGTGCTGCCGTCAAGCCAATCCAGGTATATTTATTGAGATTATGCATTTAATACCTACTCTTTAAATAAACCGACCCAGTTCCCGTGGGCTGAGCGAAGTCGAAGCCCACGGGATTGGAGACTGGGCAAGAGGACGCGGGGAGGCGGAGAAAATTTCTCCCCAATCCCCCGGTTGGTGAGCAGAGTCGAACCACATCCCCCCACCTCCTGCCTCCTGCTCCCTGCTCTTTTAATTACGAATTACGTTAGCGCAGCGGTAGCGAGTCCTCGATAGCGTTAGCGTAAAGCCTACGGCATAGCTTCGCTTAGAGCGACACAGGAGCGTCGCGTCATTACGAATTACGAATTATTTAAGAGGCCGCTTGAGCGTAAATGTGTGCGATTACTTCTTCTAGAGGGGGGTCTTCAATGGCTATATCAGCGACTGAACCCGCTTTCAGGATTTGAGTCATCACGGTTTCAATCGGTGTGATGCGAGTATTGACTTCCAACTTGAGGGCATATTCGCCAGCTTTGAGTTGAGTTACTCCTGGGAGATTGATTTGTGTTGGGGAGTTATGAAATTTAACTCTGAGAATTTTTGAGCCAAGGTATTGGCGGCGCATTGTCGAAACTTTGTCATCAAGTACTACACGCCCGTAATTGATGACTACTACCCGCTGTGCTACTTGTTCGATATCCCCAGCATCATGGCTTGTGAGAAATACTGTTAATCCTTCAGAACGATTCCACTCGCAGATCAAGTCACGTAATTCTTGACGGGCAATCACGTCTAATCCAATAGTGGGTTCATCCAGAAATAGTACTTTAGGCGCGTGGAGTAAGCTGGCTGCTACTTCTGCTCGCATCCGCTGACCTAAAGATAATTTACGCACTGGGGTGTTCCAAAACGGGCTGAGGTCAAAACGCTCGACTAGTAAGTCACGACGTTTAATATATTCTTGGCGATTGAGGTTGTAAATCCGCGCTAGCAATTCTAAGGTATCGCGGGGAGGTAGATGATACCACAACTGCGATCGCTGTCCAAACACTACCCCAATTTGATAAGCCAGTTGACGGCGATTTTGCCAAGGATCTAATCCCAATAACCGCGCTGTACCAGATGTAGGCTGTAGTATGCCTGTAAGCATCTTGATTGTAGTAGATTTACCCGCCCCATTCGGGCCGATAAAAGCGATCGCCTGACCCTCAATAACGCTCAAACTAATGTTATCTACAGCGATAATCTCTTTGTGCGTGCGGTTACGCCCCCAACCCCGACTCAAAGTAAACTTTTTGCATAAATTTTCCAGTTCGACGGCTGTCATTACCGATGAACCTCTTCAAATATTTTGTATTACAATTATAATACAAAAAGCTGACAACATGATATAACTTGCATCACAAAAATGGCTCGCCTTTGAGATATCTACTACAAAGCTTCTCTGTGATGTAGGGTATACTCTGCGCTAGAAAATCATATTCATTTGGCTGTAATGCCAAAAAAGCAAAGTTATCTATCGTTGCCCCAAGCAATAATGCTTCTAAAATATTTTGATCATCATGGGGAAGTTGACGCAGGCTTTGATAGCCGCTGAGAAATGATTGACGATTTTCAGGAGATAGATGTTTGAGTGTAGAGGCAATGTCGTAGAGGTAATAACCAAAGCCACAGCAAGAAAAATCGATCGCTCTTACCTCATCTGCATCAAAAATATAGTTATTTTCGTTGAGATCAGCGTGAATTAAACCCCAATTCCAGAGGGTTTTTCCGAGTGCTGACATGACTTCCCTAATTCGCTGCACCACAGTCTCAAGCACAGTAAAATCAGTCATAGATATGATGTCAATATCTACTAGCGATCGCAGCCTCATCAAAGAAGTGTGGATTTGCTGCCAATCGTATTTTGGTCGCGTGAAATTCGGTGACTCCCACAAGCTGGCGTGTTGATGTAACTTAGCCATCAGTTCCCCAACACATCTAGCTTGTATCGTAGTAGGTTCAGTGTCAAGGGGAGAACCATCGACCCAAGTTAGTAGTGTACAGTTGAGCGTCTGTTTTGTGTCATTAAGGATAAGTGGGGTGACGAAAGCACCATCCAGGTTTTGTACAGGTAGTGGTGCAACTACATCGGTATCTTGATGTAATGCATTGAGCCAAATGAGTTCCGACTCAATAACGGCGTAGTTTTGCCAAATGCGATCGCGAAATTGGGCGATTGGGTAATGGATACGGAGAAGAAATGACTTAGTTTGATTTTTAGTAGATTGAGTATCAACGCAAAACGTCACATTCTCACTATGACCTAAGAAAACTAATTGCTCAGCACTGATATTGTAGTGAGCCAGTGCCGTAAGAGCGAGATTGTGCCAATCAATTTTGCTCTGCATCAATTTATGATTCAAAATAAATATATAGGACTACTATTTGATTTTTGAAAAGTTGATTCCCTACTCCCCACTCCCTACTCTCTGCTTGCACAAATAATTTCATTAATCAAGTCAGATTCTTATATCAGCTAACTATTACTCATAGCTAAGAATCAATCTATCATCTCAAAAGTGGTCAAAAAATCATCAAACAATAATTTAGAACTTATCCAATTTCACAGATTTTGAGTTGAGACTATCAAAGTCTAAAGTCCAAAGTTCAAAAAACCTTGATTTTGACTGTTGACTGTTGACCAGCTTTGTAAGGGTTGATGTGTATCAAGTACTATAGAATGGTGTCAGGGTACAAGGGTTTAGGAATGCAAGGAACCCATGTTTAAAAACATGGGACTCCTGAAAAGGACACCTTGCTTTGTTCAAGCTAACCCACTCAAAGCAATTATTTTTTTCAACTGAGGTATAGATTTAATAAATGTTTTTATTTATACATAGCATCCTTGCGACCTCGCACCCTACACGCTTTTTTTGCAAGCCTTACAATTTTTGAATTTTGTGTTGTAGTCCTAGCTTGGATCAATATTATTTTGCATATATCTTTGGGAAGATTTTAGGCAATTCTGACTGATATATAGCTAAAAAAAGCAGACATTATTTAAAAACAAAAGCTGGCTCTAATTTAATCATTGTAACTCCTATTTTTTGGCGATAACATGGGAATAAGTTTATTCCTAAGGTTATCAAACCTCATTTGACCTCAGCTTTTTTTATGGACATTCAGTTAATTAACATCGGTTTTGGCAACATTGTGTCTGCCAACCGTGTAGTTGCTATTGTCAGTCCAGAATCTGCCCCAATTAAGCGGATCATTACCGATGCAAGGGACAGAGGTCAACTGATTGATGCAACTTACGGTCGTCGGACTAGGGCTGTAATTATCACCGATTCCAGCCACGTAATTCTGTCGGCAATTCAACCGGAAACTGTAGCGAATCGCTTCGTGATTTCCCGAGAACATCAAGTTGTAGATAATTGATCAAGGAGAGCTTAGGACTATTGGCTCTTTTGCACCGGATCAGCAGTACCATGTGAATTAGACGATTCTGTCACTCGTGCTACAAATTCCCTAGTTTAGCCTTGGTAACAAACACAAGGTTAATAACTAATGAATGATGTATACTGATAAATTCACAGGTTGATTGGATGATGCAAGTTTTACCCATCCAGGCTAGTGCTACTACCAAACAATGTCCCTCTACGGGCGGACTGATTATTTTGACCGGCCCCAGTGGAGTCGGCAAAGGTACTCTGATGCGATCGCTCTTACAGCGTCATCCAGAATTATATTATTCAGTATCTGCAACAACTCGATCTCCACGTCCGGGGGAAATCGATGGCAAAAATTATTACTTTATCAGCCGTAGTCAGTTTGAAAAATTGATTGCTGAAGGCGAATTCTTAGAATGGGCGGAATTTGCTGGTAACTATTACGGTACTCTTCGTGAAGCTGTACTTAAGCAAATTCACTCTGGTAAGTTGGTAATGCTAGAAATTGAATTAGAAGGAGCAAGACAAATTCGCGCTTCCTTTGCTAATGCTAAGAGCATTTTTATCTTACCACCTTCTTTTAAGGAATTAGAGAAACGCATACGCGATCGCGCCCAAGATTCTGAGGAAGCGATAGTCCGGCGTTTGCGTCGTGCCCAGGAAGAAATTCAAGCCGCAGATGAGTTTAATATTCAAATTGTCAACGATGATTTGGAAACCGCTCTAAATGATATAGAAGCAGCTTTGTTTGCACAAGCATCATAACAACATATCCGTTTTTAGCATGAACAAATAAAGGACACAAAGTTTTTTCTTTGTGTCCTTTATTTTTCCTCTCTTACAAAGTTCTGAGCGGAGGTTTCCGCCGCTCAGACTTTGCGCTTTGTCATTTGTCCTTTATTTGTTATTAGTTGTCAGTTGTTAATCAATATTTTGGCTACTAACTGCTGACTAATAACTAATGACCAATGACCAAATTAACCGAATAGACTTTGAATCAATCCTATATTAAGAGTCAAAAAGTAAGCAACTACTGCACCGCCAATACCACCAATTAAGAAGGCGCTACCGAAGTTACTCCAGCTTTCGTTGGAGTTAAAAGCATCTACTGGAGGATTGGGTACGGTAACACTAGCAAGTGCTTTGGGAGGATTGCTATTTGCATACAGAGATAGGCAAGCTGTAAGTAAAACAACTAAACCTATGCTTGATAACAAACCAGCTAAATTAGCATTAGGTGTATCCCGCAGTGGGCCTAATTTAGCGAAGGGCCCAAATAACAAGTAACCATGAGCCATACCAACTTCTAGCCCACGTCTGAAGGGTGTGATACCTGGGCGATAGGCGGGCAAGTTGTTGATAAACCACTTAACTGCGGGAGAAGAATTGACAGGGGTTTCTAGATTGCCCAACTGTGAATCACCCTCTGCGGGAAAAACAACTTCCCGATTTCTCGGATCGCTGGGTAGATTTTTTGATGCATCTACTGCTTGCGCCATATTTTATGTTCGCCTCTAAATTAAAAAGGTGGCATTTTTATATTAATAATAATTGTCGCTCAAGATGCTTTTTGATTCATAAGTTTAAAAAAATTAATTTAGCTGTTTTCATAAAATATGAAACTCGTTAGCTGTTGTCAGCATCACGAGTTTCAAAAACCATTTTTACTGCCTATTTGAGTTATAGTTTTACCTAATTAGGTTAAATAACTCAACTAGACAATATTAGGCAAAAGACAACGCATTCAACTTTTAAAATCCCGTCTTCAACTTATGGCAGTGGGTGGAAAAGTAGGTCAGGGAAAAAGCGGTTAAATTCAATCAAAATACCTGCTGTAATTGTCAGCCATATGGTAGCTGCCACCGGCGCTGTGGAAATAAACTTGACCAAATAGGATGATTGGTCGCCTTTGTCTGCCATGAATTTAGTCTCCAAAACAAATGAGTGAGTGATGTTGAATTAGCGTGGAGAAATAGGAATTTCTGTATCTTTGGCTGTCAATTTACCAGAGAGAAATTCTTGAAGCGCTGCTGCTGGCCAAGCAAAACCTGTAGCCATGAGCGGAAGTGCAAGTGCTAAATCAATTTGGATTTCTTTTTGTTCGGCATCAGATTCCTTTTTGATGGCTTGTAGATAGGCACGGCCCACCCAACCAATCCAACCAGTAATATACAAAAAGAGGATGCTGGGGATTAAAAAGTCACCAGCACGATCCAAACGTCCATCAACAATCAAATGAGGGTAGCCTTCAGGGCCGCACAAAGCTTGAGAATAACGCTCAAACCGCTTCTTACCTGATTCTGGGTCAGCGGTCGTATTACGGGCATTTGCTGCTAGCTGTTGAAATGCGGGAGAGTCTTTACAGGGTACAAGATCAGCGCCCAGTGCTTTCGCTGGTGGGGCGAAGTTGAACCAAAGACAAATCGCTAAAATCAAAGCAAACAATCGTCGCATGGAGTTGTTTCCTTTTATTACAACACAAAAAGTTTTTTGTACAAAACGAAGCGGCTTGTACAGTCTTTAATTTGCTTAACTAGCAAGTCATCATACTCTTGGGTGGGAACCGAGTAAAGTTTAAGTAAATAAAAGTTAAAGCTTCTCAAAGAAGGGGCAGGGGGGTGTGGTTCGACTTCGCTCACCAACCGGGAGATGAAGGAGAAATTTTCTCCACATCCCCGCATCCTCTTACCCAGTCCCCAGTCCCCAGTCCCCAGTCCCCAATCCCCAGTCCCCAGTCCCCAATCCCCAATCCCCAATCCCCAATCCCCAGTCCCCAGTCCCCAGTCCCCAGTCCCATGCCAACCGTCCTAGCCATAGAAACCAGTTGTGATGAGACAGCTGTCGCAATTGTTAATAATCGTGAAGTTTGTAGCAGTGTTATTGCTTCCCAAATTCCAGTCCATCAGCAGTATGGTGGGGTGGTACCGGAAGTAGCATCTCGCCAGCACCTAGAAATAATTAATGGGGCGATCGCCCAAGCCTTGGAACAAGCCAAACTAGATTGGGAAAGTATTGATGCCATTGCCGCTACTTGCGCCCCTGGACTTGTAGGAGCGCTATTAGTAGGTTTAACTGCTGCCAAAACTTTGGCGATGATACACGAAAAACCATTTCTGGGAGTTCATCATCTCGAAGGTCACATCTGTGCCACTTATTTGAGTGAGCCAACTTTAGATCCCCCTTTTCTTAGCTTACTTGTTTCAGGCGGACATACAAGCTTGATCTATGTCAAAGATTGTGGTAACTACGAAACGCTTGGCGAAACCCGTGATGATGCAGCTGGTGAGGCCTTTGATAAAGTAGCGCGGTTATTAAAGCTGGGTTATCCTGGTGGGCCAATTATTGACAAGCTAGCACAGGCGGGGAATCCCCAAGCCTTTACCTTGCCAGAAGGAAAAATCTCCCTGCCGAGTGGGGGATATCATCGGTATGATGCGAGTTTTAGTGGTTTGAAAACGGCTGTGCTGCGTTTAGTGCAGCAGATAGAGAAAGATCATGGACAAGTGCCAGTAGCAGACATAGCAGCTAGCTTTCAGCAAACCGTGGCGCGATCGCTCACCAAAAGAGCGATCGCCTGTGCCTTAGACTATGGTTTAGACACAATTGCCGTTGGTGGAGGTGTAGCGGCAAATAGCGGTCTGAGAAAAAACTTACAAGCTGCTGCCATCGAGCATAACCTACGGGTACTATTTCCGCCCTTGAAATTCTGTACCGATAACGCCGCCATGATTGGCTGTGCTGCGGCTGAGCATTTATCCCGTGGTCATCGTTCATCCCTGACTTTGGGCGTTGAATCGAGATTGCCATTGACACAGGTGATGAAGTTGTATCAACTAGGGAATAGGGAATAGGGAATAGGCAAGAGGACGCGGGGACGCGGAGAAAATTTCTCCCTCATCTCCCTCATCCCCCCTGCCTCCTTTCCTCTTTTCGACCAATAACTACTACCCACTCACCACTGACTCTTGTCTAGTAACAATTGAGCGAATATTTTCGGCAACTGCATCTGGCTGCTCTAACATAGCCAGATGTCCACAATGAGGAATTTCAATCACATTGTCACCGCAGTACTGAAACAATCGATGAAAGCTGGCTAGATGGCGCACATACTTTGGTTCCATTACCTTGTCTTCAGCACCAGCCAAAAAATAAACTGGCTGTTTGATCTGGGACACCAGTTGAGGTAAACGGTTAATTTCTTCCTCTGTGGTCGAGTCTAGCAGCGTTCCGAGTGCCGCTTCGGGGTCAGCCACGACAAAATCAATCACTCGCTGACGTGCCCAGTAACGCTCTAGAGGACGTGCCACACTTGCTCTTGTAAAGAGTAAATCAATTAAAGGAACTTGGGACAACCAACGGGGGCGGACTTGTAAAAATTTCTGACCGGCTGAGCGAAATTGCTCAAAAGCTTCTTTGAGATATATACCACCACCTGCATTGATACAGATGACTCCCTTGACACATTCAGGTAATTGTGCTGCTGCCCAAAGCGCGATCGTGCCTCCCAAGGAGTGACCAATTAGCCAAGCACTAGTAATATTTAGCTGTTGCAAAAGTGCTGCTAAATCCTGAGCATAGGCGAATGGAGTATATATAGAATCGAAAGCAGCACTAACTGCACTACTAGAGACAGTAGTCAAGCTTAGAGAAGTTGTTTGTTCCCGACTAAAATCTGTTTTTACTTGGGACTGAGATTCACCAAAACCTCGCAAATCATAAGACAAGCACTGCAAATCAACTGATAAGCGAGAAATCACAGGCTGCCAGTATCCACGACTATTGAGCCAACCGTGGATAAATACTAGAGCATGAGGGCAGGAAGTAGGAGCTGTTAGCTCGTATGCGTGTGGAACGCCCAAAATTTCGATGATTGCCATACTTCTATCGTACCCTTAAGGGCGGGCGCGACCAAATACGGAGTAGATAGGGGAATGGGGAACTCGGGGCTCCCGCTCTCGGAGGGAGTGGGGATTAGGGGTAATGGGGAATGGGGAATGGTTGGTTTATTTACCTAGCAACCGCTGTCTGACCCCTTCAGCAATTTTATGTCCCAGATATTCAGGAATCAGACTTTCATTCGGCCCCAATAAATAGAGAATTAGTCGTGTACGCCCTCGCCAAACTAGCAAATTAGCATTGACTATTAGTAAATCTTCCTGCCAAATAGCGTACATGACTTTGTAGAATAACCCTGGTTGATTATCAGCTTCAATCACCAAAGCAGGGAGATGAAAGACTGGATCTACATAGAACTCAGTTTGTACTTGCTCTAAGCCAGCGTCCAGATTAAATTCTACCGCTAACATCTCTTCTACCTCAAATCGTCCTCTTAAAGCCTCGCGGATGGCGCGACAGACATTTTCTGCTGTTTTATCGGTTAAAGCTTTGCTACCACGGGATACCAGCAGTTTGATAAAAACTAACATTGGCGGTCTAATCTGACCGTATAAGCTTAAGCCGTGGATAGTCAACCCATAAGCTGCTAACACGCCAAAAATATCGCTGAGCAAAAAAGACTGATTGCGGTATGCGAAATGCAAGGCACTTTTGTTACCTTCCGATTTCAGTTCTATAACAGCACGTCTGGTTTTATAGAGACGATAGGCTAACCGCAAGTTTTGCAGTTGAATTTCACTGCTGACAAATTGCTCATAAAACTGGGGAAACGCTCGGTTGAAGCGCTTTAAAAGTTCCAAAGTTGAAGATTTTAAACCAGAAGCCATTGTAGGGGTTGGGGGCTGGGGACTGGGGATTGGGGACTGGGGACTGGGGACTGGGGACTGGGGAACTCGGGGCCCCCGCTCCTGGAGGGAGTGGGGAATGGGGTATTGGGGACACTTCGGCAAGCTCAGTGCATCGCTGGGGACTGGGGATGTGGTACCCTGCGGGTTCTGCTTCGCAGTACGACTTCGCTCACCAACCGGGGATGAGAGAAGCAGGTAGCACGGAGCAGGGAGAAGGTTACAGATAGACTTCCCCTTTCCCTCCGCACCCTGCCCCTCTGCCTCTTATCCATTCCCAATTCCCCATTTTCAATTCCCCAATCCCTAATTCTTATATCTTTCCCTTTTTGGGAATTTCTTCTAGGCTTAACAACAAAATGCTAAAGTTGAAAATGATTGGTGTAAAACACACTCTAATTGGCTGTTAACATTGCAAATCCCAAACACAACCGAAAAATTTGAGTGTTAGGGATAGCAAATGGAAATAGCTGTGTTGGGCGTGAGCGCATTCTCTTTGAGAGTGAAACCAATTTAGTTATACTACCCGAACCGCGTTGGCATGGGTTTTTGGAAAACTTGGTTTAGTACTCCTGAATCTGTAGCGACAGCTAAGACTCCGTTTGAAGAGCAAACAGTGGAAGCTGGGAGCAATTCTAGCTCTAGCAGCGATCGCATAGTCTTTAGCACAGAGCGAGATATCGACCTGTATGAACTAGAGGAACTCTGTGATGCAGTCGGTTGGTCGCGTCGCCCTTTAAGAAAAGTCAAAAAAGCTATTGAGCATAGTTTTCTCGTCGCCTCAATGTGGCAGGTACGAGGAAATCAAAAGCGGCTGATTGGTTTTGCCCGTGCTACCTCAGATCATGCGTTTAACGCCACTATTTGGGATGTAGTAGTTCATCCAGATTTTCAAGGTAAAGGACTGGGCAAAGCCCTGATGAAATACGTCCTCAAAAAACTCAGAAGTGAAGAAATTAGTAATGTCACACTCTTCGCTGATCCCCATGTTGTAGATTTCTACCGAACTATGGGGTTTATGGCAGATCCAGAAGGCATTAAGGGTATGTTTTGGTATCCTCATTAAAATAATTCGTAATTCGTAATTCGTAATGACGCGACGCTCCTGCGTCGCTAACGCTGACGCTCGTACCTCGCTACCGCTGACGCTCGAGGACTCGCTACCGCTTCGCTAACGCTAACGCTATCGAGGACTCGCTCTAAGCGAAGCTATGCCGCAGGCTTTACGCTGCGCTAACGTAATTAAGTTTTGTGTTGGGGTTAAATACCCCGACACAAAACTTGTCGGTTATAGACCCGGGAGACTTAAACCTACGGAACTGGTTAATGAGAGGGAATAGGGAATAGGAGAGACTAAGCGACTCACATTTTACTGCGAGACGCTACGCGTAGCTTGCTTAAGCAAAGGAGTAGGACTACACCCTTGTTCTTTATCTTTTGAGAATGTAGTGAAGTACCCCAACTTGCTTCGCTGAAGTTGGGGCTTCCAAAATCAACTATACAAGGACGGTCTTATTCGTCTTTGGAGCTTCCCGTCTCATTCGCCGTTGCCTCATTAAACCCGTGTCTAATTTGGTCTTACACAGCGTCCACAGGCAGTCGCTCATCTTCCATAGGCGATTTATTTGTCTACGGTACGCTTGTCTTGGAATTACGGCAGTAGCCGACCAGCAGGACTTACGTTTTTCCCGATCTAGTTATGTGTCTGCGGCAAGTCTGACTACTTTGAAGTTAGCCTGTCTGTTCCATACAGTCGGGAGGGTCATCGACCAATTTTATTATATCATAATAGACATACATTGTGCGTATATTATGAAAACTGGAAGACTAAATTTAAGGATATCCGAGAAACGTTTAGCCAGACTCAAAGCTTATGCTGGAGACAAAGAAAAAACCATCACTCAGCTTATTGAGGATTGGATCGATAGGCTACCAAATTCAAAGACTGACGATTCCTCATCCGCCCCACTCCCTAATCAACCTGGCGGTTGATAGCGGTCAAAGGCAGAATCGTTATCGTCCGGCTATCCATCCCCAGCCTGCTTCGCCGAGGCTGGGGCATTTCGCCGAATTTGGTAAAACTAATTCTTGAAGGTAAAATTTTCTGGCTATGAGCAGCTTTATCTGATATAATCACCTTAGTGTAATGTCCGGGATGTAGCGCAGCTTGGTAGCGCGCCTGCTTTGGGAGCAGGATGCCGCAGGTTCAAATCCTGTCATCCCGATTTTTTATGGCAAAATTATCAACCTAGATGTATTAGTAAATCTGGGGTTTTTTGATATATAAAATCAAAAAGTCAAAACATACTACGCTGCAATTTAGGAATGACTAAGGGTTTTCTTGGTAAAATGTGCATCTAAATTGTGTTTTTTGCCAAAAATACTAACTTGGTTATTCTACAACTAAGCTGTCTTCTGAAGGCTAACAGGCAAATTTCATGCCAAGTAGCAAGTTACTAATAAAACTATGTTCTGTATAGATTTGAGCAAATATTAAACCAACAGCAGATGGAACGAATAATTAAGTAATAACGTCACCCATATCGTGAGAAATACAATAAAATGGCACTCATCAGTTCCAACATTGCAGAAGTTTTTTATCGTTTGAAAACGATATATAATAGGCATCTACAGCATTTCGCAGTGAATAGCAAGGCGAAAGTGAGACAAATACAGCTTTAGCTAGGATCTTTAATTCACGAAAGCAGCACTACAGCAATCCTCAAGAATTGCAAAGTATTGACCTCTGACAGTTATCAGTCAACAGCTACAATGAATGAGTTTTTTACAACTCAAATGGATTGCTATATAACTAAAGCTAGTTGATACTAGTGCAAATCCAACCACTTGTTTGACTAAATTAAACTATTGATACGAGGAGTAGTTATGAAATCACTGGTTCGCTGGGGCGCAACATTAGGCTTAGTAGGCAGCACTTTTCTAGGGACGTTGTTTGGGGGAAACATGTCAGTGCTGGCATTATCAGAACAACAAATAAAAGAGAAGTTAGACTCAGTACCTGTGTACTTGATTACTAACGAAAAAGGTTTACCGCTCAGTCGGACTCTGCCTCAAGGTCAAAATGGACAAAAAGCTGGGGGTTCGGTGACAGGTGTTTATATGAGTCGTCAGGAGGCTCAAGCTTTTGTCAACGAGCTGCGAAATACAAAAAATCAAGACCCAAAAATGCAAGAAATGATTAAAAACTTGCAGGTAACAGCAGTACCTCTGGGAGTAATTTATCAGCAATTACAACAAACTAAAAACCAACCAAACCGTCTTTTGTTTGCTTTTAAACCTGTAGAACAAGAGATTCAAGGGGCGTTGGATTTGCTGCGCCAAAGTGGTCAAAAAGTAGAGCAGTTTAAGAGTGTACCGGTTTTTGCTGTGAGATTTTCACCCGATCAAGGATATGTACCAATCAAACTAACATCTGATAATCAGCAAATTCTGCCGCTATTTTTAAGCAAGCAAGATGCACTTGGTTTATTAAACCAAGTGAAGCCAAAACATCCTAAAGCTGATATTCAAGTAATCGATGTTGATGGGGTGATTAAAACTTTACAAGACAAAAATGATGCATGGCTTAACCAAGTTATTTTAGTGCCATCTCCAGAGTCGAGAGAGTATATTAAGACACTGCCTAGAACTAATACTAATACTCCGGCTACTACTCCGGCTACTCCTAATAGAACGAACAATTCACAGCCTGCAAAGCCAAAACCACGTTAAGCATGGTTGAACAATCACCAAGAGTGGTTTCTGGTTTACAACTTTGGCAGTGGCGTCGCAAAGCAATTCAAACTGCGATCGCCACTGATGTTCCACCAGAGGAGGTAGACTGGCTGTTACAAGAAATGGCTGGCTTAGATCGCTTGGCACTACGTTTGGAGTCTTTCAAAAGCTGGTCTCAAATTCAAATGCAGCTGTCTGTTGATGAGTTAGAGCAATTGTGGCAAAGGCGATTAAATGATCGCTTACCAGTGCAATATATTGCAGGTGTGACACCTTGGCGACAGTTTAAAATCGCGGTGTCAAGTGCGGTTTTGATCCCTAGACCAGAGACAGAATGCCTAATTGATTTAGCTGTTAGTGCTGCTGCGAAAAGTGCGATCGCTCAGGATTTACACTCAGGGCATTGGGTAGATCTGGGCACAGGTAGCGGGGCGATCGCTTTGGGATTAGCAGATGTCTTCCCACAAGCTACAGTTCACGCTGTAGATTATAGTCTTGAGGCTTTGGCGATCGCTCAAGCAAATGCTGAAAATTTAGGTTTTGATGAACGTATCCAATTTTACCAAGGTTACTGGTGGGAACCGCTGGCGTTTCTCAAAGGTCACTTCAGTGGTATGGTGTCGAACCCGCCTTATATCCCCACCAGTACCCTATCTAGCTTGCAACCAGAAGTAGTTAATCATGAACCACATTTAGCCCTCAATGGTGGTACTGATGGTTTAGATTGTATCCGCCATTTAGTAGAAACTTCTCCTCAGTATTTGCGACCTGGCGGTGTGTGGCTAATTGAGATGATGGCAGGACAAGCGGATGCAGTTAGAGAACTTTTGCAAAATCAAGGTAGTTATTGTAATATTCAAATTCATCTTGATTTAGCTGGAATTGAGCGTTTTGCTTTGGCTTATGTAAAAGGGACTGGGAACTGGGGATGAGGGAGATGAGGGGACGCGGGGACACCGAGACGCGGGGACGCGGGGACACGGGGACACAGAGAATAATCAATTCCCAATTCACGTTTAATGTGAATTAGAGACTGAAACCCTATATTTATCGTTGTAGAGACGCGCCATGGCGCGTCTCTACACAACGCGAGATTATTGATAAGCTGTTCCACATATAACTTGCATAATTAGGGCGGGCAAGATGCCCACCCCACAAGAGTTTTATTTAATTTGATTATGTAATTTAGATGTTTTTTAGCTTATCTCGTTGATTTTGATAATTCACATTAGGCGTAATTCCCCATTCCCCATTCCTAATTCCCAATTTCCAGTAACTAGATGAATATGACACAAGTTTCTTTTGCGAATCTGATCACTGGCGCACGCGCTGGTGCTTTGGTGAGCTTTCCTACAGATACTGTTCCTGCGCTTGCTGTCGTGCCAGAAAAGGCAGAGTTAATTTTTGTTGCTAAGCACCGCAGTCAGGATAAACCTCTGATTTTGATGGGGGCTAAGGCTGAGGATTTGTGGCTATATGTCAAAGGTAATGAGGATGAGTATAAAATTTGGCAAAAGTTAGTACACAAATACTGGCCAGGAGCGCTAACTTTAGTATTACCAGCGAGCGATCGCGTCCCCAAAGTCATGAATCCCAGCGATCCAACGACAATTGGTATTAGAGTGCCCAAAAGTGCGATCGCTCAGCGAATTTTGGCACAAACAGGTCCTCTTGCTACCACTAGTGCTAATTTTTCTGGTCAACCACCTTTACAAACAATGGCAGAAATTGCGGCTCAGTTCCCTGAAGCTTTGACTTTGGTAACAACAGAATGCCAGGATGAAATATCAATCGGTGTACCTTCTACTGTTGTCAAATGGACGGGAGAAACTTGGCAGATTTTACGGCAAGGCGCGGTGGTTTTAGAGGCATGAGGGAATGTAGTTCGACTTCTTTTGTCGGAGACGCTACGCGGTAAGCGCAGCCATGCCCGCAGGGCTTTACGCTCACCAACCGGGAGCAGGGGAGGCAGGGGAGAGATGTGGTTCGACTTCGCTCACCAACCGGGAGATGAGTAAGAAAATTTCTCCCTTGTCCTCCTTCGGGTGACGCTCGCAAGCTCGCTAACGCTGCGCTAACGCAATCGCCTGCGGAGGGAAACCCTCCTTTACTCGCTGTCTCACCGCGTCCCCCCGTCCCCGCGTCCCCCCGCTTTCAAGGGTAGGTTTTTCATATTCAGTCTGAAAAAACCTATTTTTTCGTTCCGAAATCTTTCTTTGCGTCCCCCTTCGGGTGACGCTCGCAAGCTCGCTAACGCTGCGCTAACGCAGTCGCCTGCGGAGGGAAACCCTCCTTTACTCGCTGTCTCACCGCGTAAGCGCGTCAACCAAAACGCGAAATCTAAAAAACCTACCCATAAGAGCCGTCCCCGCGTCCTCTTCCCCAATCCCCAGTTCTGTAAAAATCTGGAACTTAATTCGAGATTGTTGTGATTAATAATAAGTTAATAATTGCTAAAATATGAATTGGAGCAACTGGATATATCTAGGAGCAGGGTTAGCGCTGGGAATAGGTTTTCGTGGGTTATTTACGCGCTTCTCAAACGCTTCATCAAACTCGTCCTCGGTGGAGTCATCAGATCAATCACAGCAGTTGCAGCAAACGCAGCTGGCATATGAAATGGCTAGGGAAATGAGCCAGTTTAAGGCAGGGTTTTTAGCGCGAACTACTCATGAATTGCGATCGCCTCTTAATGGTCTAATAGGCCTGCATCAGTTAATTTTGTCGGATTTGTGTGAAAATCCCGCTGAAGAACGAGAATTTATTGCCCAAGCTCACGAACGAACGCTAAAGTTGCTCAAGTTGCTGGATGAAATTCTCAGCGTTGCCAGAACAGAACATGGAACTAACAAATTAGATATTCAACCGATACCATTAGCTCAAGTTTTAGAAGAGGTTTATAACTTAACTTATATGCTGGCGGCAAACCGCAATTTTCCTTTGCAGATGTTACCCGCAGATCCAGAAATTTATGTTTTGGCTGATCGGCGGTGGCTTTGCCAAGTATTAATCAATTTAGTAGACAGTACCATTACTCACACACAGGAAGGAAATATATCTATTTCTAGTAGTGTGGTGTCTATGAGTAATTTGGCTCACATTTGGCTAGATGTGCCAACTCATGCTGTGCCTTTAAGTGAATATATTGATCTACTCAAAATTACAGATAAACCTCTGCAAACTGCTCAGACTCATCAAACACTTTCCCCAGGAATGAAGTTATTACTTAATCAAACTCTCATGGAAGTAATGGGAGGAAAGCTAGAAATTCTTTCTTCACCAACTACTAAAGAATCAAATCAGCAGCTTACTAGATTACAAATTTCTATCCCCCTGGTGATTCCTGAAATTGAATTTTTTCAAGAGGAAGGGAATTAAGATTAGCTCGATTGTATAGCACCATCGTAGTGGTAGTATTGGGCTGGAAACCAATCTTTTCGTAGAATTCTTGCTGATGAGTGGTCATGAGGTACACACGCTCAACACACTTCAAGCGGGGATGATTTAAAACTGTTTCTACTAAATTGCTTCCTAGCCCATTGCTACGGTACTCTGGATGAATCACAACATCCCAAATCGCGGCGCGATAGATGACATCGGAGGTTGCTCTGGCAAAGCCAATTAGCCGCTCTCCATCCCAGACAGAAAACACTGGGTCGCTATTGGCAATAGCTATGCTTAAATCTTTGATACTGCGTCCTTTAGCCCAGAAAGCTGAAACATTTAACAGATCTTGGAGTTGGTGAAGGTTAATTTCAGATTTGCGATCGCTAAATTGAATTTGAGGATATCTCATTTATCAAACCGATTTTGGTAATATCTTTTTTCTATCCCTGACATTCCCAATAGCGCCGTAATTGCTAGAGTTCGCCATCAGTTAGCTATATCGACAGGTGCGGCTTGTTCATCAGGATAGCATCTTGTACAACCTTGCTAATAGAAATACTGAGAATACCACTGAGATTATTTTTAGTAAAAAATTTACAAATCTGCCTTAATCAGAGATTTATGCAAGATTTTTTGGTAAAAAGCTCGTTATTTGTCTGACTTACTTCACAGAGACTTTATAAAATCCGGGATAATTTAAAACAATTAATAAAGATTTATCTGAGTATGGCAGTAAGTTTTAGAAAATGTTATAGATTAACCTTAGCTTAAAGAAAAATGCGTACAAAATTTTACTGAAAATGTCTGTAAAATTTATATTTGACTATTCCAGGGTAGTAGCAAGTCAAGACCAGATTTTCTCTGAACTGCAAGGAGAAGCAGTAATCCTTGATATCAAATCAGGGGTTTACTATGGTTTAAATCAAGTAGGAGCGAGCATTTGGAATCTAATTCAAACTCCGAAAACCGTGGCAGAAATTCGAGATGCTCTGTTGAACGAATATGACGTTGATGCTAAAGCCTGTGAAGCTGACATTTTGGTATTACTTGAAGAATTAGCAACCAAAGGATTGATCGAGATCAAAGATGAAGCCGCTGCTTAAATTGCTGCACCTAAATAACAGCGATCGCCACCTTTTGATCAATACTTTTATGTTGTTGGGGTTAGTCAAATTAGGATTGTGGTTGTTACCATTTCAAACTCTTAGACAAGTAATTGCTAACTTTAATCAACCGAACCCTAAACTAGACCAAACCTCCCTCAGCAAAATTATCTGGGCTGTTAACGTCAGCACTCGTTACATACCTAGTGGTGCTATGTGTCTGGCCCGCGCCTTGACTTGCCAAGTATTGATGAGTCGGCGCAGTTATTCACCAGAACTCTGTATTGGAGTTGCTAAGACAGACAAAGGAAAACTAGAAGCTCATGCATGGGTTGAAAGTCAAGGCCAGATTATAGTTGGTGATCTGACAGACCTTGGACGCTTTACTCGACTGCCATATCTTCCGGGTAACAGACTATGAGCGGGATCAATGGTATCTACCACCTCAACGGCCAACCAATTGACCATAAACAACTTTGGCGTATGGTCAACATTCTTAGCCATCGGGGGCCTGATGGCTCCGATGTATGGTACTCCGGGAGTGTCGGCTTGGGTCATCAGATGTTGTGGACTACTCCCGAATCTTTACTAGAAAAGCTACCTGTTGTCAATCAAACTAATAATTTAGCCATTACAGCAGATATACGCTTAGATAATCGCGAGCAACTCATCTGTGCATTGCGCTTAAGCAACTATCCATCAAAGCAAATACCTGATAGCCAGTTGGTACTAGCCGCTTACGAAAAATGGGGTGAGCAGTGTGTGGAGCATTTATTAGGTGACTTTGCCTTTGCGATTTGGGATCAGCGCCAGCAAACTTTATTTTGTGCCAGAGACCATTTTGGTATTAAACCTTTCTACTACTACTCATCTCCACGCATTTTTGTTTTTGCCAGCGAGATGAAAGCGATCTTTTGCTTACCAGATGTCCCTCGCCAAATCAATGAAGTGAGAATAGGCGACTATCTCACCTCTATGTTTCACGAAACAGATATCACCTCTTACCAACACATCTTGCGATTACCTCCCGCTCACACCATGACTGTGAGTGCTAAAGGTGTAAAATTACAATCATATTGGTCTGTTGACCCCCACAAAGAATTACATCTAAGCTCAGACCAAGAATATGCTGAAGCCTTTCGCGAAATTTTTAGTCAGGCAGTACAGTGTCGCCTGCGTAGTGCCTTCCCCATAGGCTCACAGTTGAGTGGTGGACTAGATTCATCCTCAATTACTTGTATGGCCAGGAAATTACTCGCAGAAAATGGAGGGCAACGCTTACACACCTTCTCAGCAATCTTTGATCAATTGGCAGAATGTGACGAACGTCAATACATCAGAGCAGTCATAGCTCAAGGTGGACTAGAACCGCATTATGTCAATGGAGATCAACTGAGTCCGTTGCAGAACCTAGAGCAGATGTTTTGGCATCAGGATGAAGCCTTTTATGCACCTAACTGGTCTATGGGTTGGGCGTTATATGGAGCAATTAAACAGCAAGGTGTTCGTGTCGTTTTTGATGGTTTTGATGGCGATAATGTCGTGTCGGATGGTTACGGTTACTTAAGCGAATTAGCAAAAGCAGGCCGCTGGCTAAGTTTGACCACAGAAATCAGAGAATTAGCCAAAACATTCGATGTGGATTCTAAAAGCTGGTTGTGGAGTTATGTTAAACACTATGGAATTAAACCCACAATTGCTAAATATCCAGTCTTAAAAAGATTACAACAGAGTTGGAAATCACTTACTCACTCCAAGCGTGATCAAAATCCCCAATCTCCTAGCCGTCCTGCTTGGAGCGCCATATTAAATCCTGAGTTTGTCGAGCGTATCGGTTTAGAGAAGCGCCGTCAAGCTTGGCAACAAATCCAAAGTCACTTTGGTCAAGATGAAAGAGAACGGCATTATCGCAACATTGCTACTCAAGGTTTAACGTCATTTGCAGCGGAGACCCTCGATAAAACTACTGCTGCCTTTGGAATTGAGCAACGCTATCCCTTTTGGGACAGGCGGTTGGTGGAATTCTGTCTCTCTTTGCCTGCTGAGCAAAAGCTCAGCATGGGATGGAACCGCGTTGTGATGCGTCGGGCAATGGCTAATATTTTACCAAAAGAAGTGCAGTGGCGGCGGGGCAAAGCAGATTTTTCTCCAAATCTTGTCCACGGTTTATTGTCTTTTGAGCAAGAGCGTTTGGACAATTTAATGGCTCATGATGTAAAAATCCTTGCAGAATATGTAGATATCATCGCTTTTAAAGAGATTTATCAACGATTTGTCTTGTCAAAAACCACCGGCAAGGATGCGATCGCAATTTGGTTGGTGATTTCTTTATCTTTATGGTTGCAGTATACTGCACGCGATCGCCCCGGTGAACTGGCAACATCTTCATCTTGTTAAAAGGCTTTATTTGACATATTAGATCATTGTCCTGTTGGCTGTTTTTTCTCAATTACACCCAACAGCACAGCGAGTTTAGTCATCTAAATCGTGTGATTTCACACTCAGCTGTCATTTAGGTTCTAAATAGAGCCAAAGTTAAAAATCAATCATCAACAAGCAGCAAAGGAGGAAACCATGACTTTTAATAAAAAGTCTTATACTCAGCCCCAACTCACTGTTTACGGTGAAGTCGAAGTCCTAACCAAAGGTGTCGGTAAGGGCGAATCTTTAGATAAAGATTTTCCTATCGGAACCCCCAAAGGCGATTTGACTTTCTCTGGAACTTTTTAGTTTCATCAACTGGTCGCGGCGACTGGGAAAAGTTTTTTAAAATTTGGTAGTGGGTAAAAGCCCCTACCACAATTTCTCGATTTTACACCCAGTCCCTTTTACTCTTGAATAGGGAATAAGTGCAGAGAAAAACTGTTAAGAGTTCCCTATTAAGAGTTCCTTTATTCGATGATTACCTATGTAATTTATCAAGCAACAACTAGCACAGAAAAACCATGAATAACCATAAAAAGCCCTACACCCAACCCAAACTCACCATTTATGGTGAAGTCGAAGTCTTAACCCAAGGCAATAGTGATGGCGCAGACCTAGATAAGGATTTTCCAACAGGTACTCCCAAAAGTAACCTAACTTTCTCTGGTACTTTTTAGTCTCAGAACTGACTAGAGCTTCAATCAACAAAAAATCAACAAACAGCAAAGCACAAAACCATGAATTCCAATAAAAAGCCTTATGCTCAACCCAAACTCAATGTCTATGGCGAAGTTGAAGTTCTAACCAAAGGCCATAGTGATGGCGAAAACCTAGACAAAGATTTCCCAACAGGAACTCCTAGAGGTGAACTGACTTTCTCCTAATCTGAGTTTAAGGTAGCGCATCAGCGTAGATTAGGATATCTAAGTTAAAGCTTAGATATTCTAAATAACTTAACTCTAACTGTTAAATTTTGTTCTTTAACTACCTCTGTTTAGCTAATCTCTAAACAGAGGTATTTACTAACGTATAATAAACATTTTTGCATCTATACCAATCCTAAATCATTCGTTTCACAAATTTAGATAGGATTGCTAGTGTTCCCTGCCATACACCCTAAATGGAGTTCATTAAGATGTATTTTTATCAGGCTTACGGTTTAGATATTTGCTCAGTATTACCTCTACCAGAACTGCAAAGTTCAACACAGATAGAAGCAGACATAGTTATTCGCTATGGAGAAATAAATTGGTCTTTACCCACACCTACCCCATCATGGAATTACTTTCATCTTGATGGCGAATCAGCGTATTTATATTGGGAAGTAGTGGGTAAATTTCTAGTGCGTTCTGGTAAAGAAATTATTATTGATCCGTTGCCTAATGTTGAAGAAAGCGTTATGCGTTTGCCTTTATTAGGAGCAGTTTTAGGAATGCTGCTGCACCAGCGACAGTTTTTAGTGTTGCATGGTAGCGCTGTTGCCGTTGATGGTAACGCGGTTGTCTTTTTGGGGCGCTCAGGACAAGGTAAGTCTACCATGGCAGCCACCCTCTATGGGCGGGGTCACAAACTGATAGCGGATGATGTAGCTGCTGTGAATGTTGACAGTATCGCTGAACCTGTATTGCTTCCAGGATTTCCCCGAATCAAGCTTTGGCCAGATGCAGCTACAGCCGCTTTGGGTGATGATCCACAAAGCTTGAGAAAGATTCACCCAGAAGTTGAAAAACGCGATCGCCCCACAGTTGATAATTTTTTACAATCATCATTGACCCTCAAGCGGATCTACGTACTTTCTGTAGGTTCAACCGTACAAATCAAACCTCTCCAACCGACAGAAGCAGTAACCCAGCTAATTGCCAATTCCTACATCCCCATGTTAATTGGTAAAAAGTTTATTCAAAGTGCCAAGGCCCCTTTGCACTTACATCAATGCACAAACTTAGCCAAAAGTCTACCTCTTTATAATTTAGAACGCCCCCGCTCTCTAGACTTATTGCCTGATGTAGCAAGTTTAGTAGAAACCGATTTAGCAAGCCAGACTCAACCCGCAACATTATAGATTAGGAATCCTATCGAAAAGCCTTCTTCCCCACTCCCCATACTTCTTTTTCAAAGACGCTAACGCGTAGCAAGATCCCCGCAGGGTAAGACTTTGCTCAGTACAAGCTCCCTACTACCCACTTCCACCCTATGCGAGCAGGCAAAACCATTAAACAAACAATTCAACAAACCCTACATCTTGTACCTGCTTTACGCTTAGTATGGCAAAGTAGTCCTGGTTGGACGATCGCCCGCATAATATTATTAGTCATTCAAGGCATCCTACCAGTAGTATCAATTTATCTCACCAAACTAGTCATAGATACAGTAGTTGCCAACCTTAGCGTTGCAGATAAAACAGTTGGCTTTGGCAATGTCATCCTCTGGGTTGTCCTGGCTGGTGCAGTTACCTTAGTCAGTAGTATTTGCAACTCCTTGAGCGAACTAGTCGTTACTGCACATTCCCAGCAGGTAACTGATTACATGCAAGGGATTATTAACACCAAATCAATTGCAGCCGATTTAGAATACTACGAGAATTCTAAATATTACGATGCCTTGCAACGAGCGCAACATGAAGCTCCCTACCGACCACCAGAAATTTTAAATCGGTTAGCACAGGTTGGTCAAAATAGTATTTCCCTAGTAGCAATGGTGGGACTGTTGCTATCACTTCATTGGGGAATTATTGGCATCTTATTTGTGGCAGCGCTTCCAGCTCTGGTGGTACGGTTAAAATACAGTCGCATCATGTATCGCTGGCAACGGAAAAAAACACAGTCAGAACGGCAAGCAATGTATCTCGGTTGGATGCTGACATCAGACCAATTCGCCAAAGAAATTCGCTTATTTAATTTAGGCGACTACTTTAGTCAATGGTATCTTCGTATCCGGCGGCAGATATATAAGGAAAGGATAGTCATTCTCATTAAACGTTCTGCGGCTAATTTTGGGGCAGAAGCAGTAGCAAGTATGTTTATTTTTGCTGTCTATGCTTACATCATTTATCAAGCCATCCAAGGAGTCCTGCGCTTGGGTGATTTAGTCCTTTATCATCAAGCATTGCAACGAGGACAGAACGATATTAGAGGTCTGTTAGTTAGTTTATCTAATCTTTATGAAGATAATCTATTTTTGGCTAACCTTTATGAATTTCTTGACCTGAAACCTAAATTGGTGGAACCTGTAAATCCTCAGCCAATTCCCCAACCAATGAAAACAGGTATCGTTTTCAACCAAGTAAATTTTCAGTACACTACCACTACTCGTCAGGCACTGAAAAACATCAACTTGACAATTCGACCAGGGGAAGTAGTGGCGCTTGTGGGGGAAAACGGTTCTGGAAAAACCACCTTAATTAAACTTTTGTGTCGTCTGTATGATCCAACAGAGGGTAGTATCACTATCGATGGCATTGACCTCAGCCAGTATAAAATCGCAGAATTGCGCCGTGAAATCAGCGTGATTTTTCAAGACTATGCCAAGTACCACTTTACGGCACAGGAAAATATTTGGTTAGGCAATATAGACCTACCACCACAACAAGATAGTATTATTGATGCTGCGCGGCGTTCTGGTGCTGATGATGTGATCACTAAATTGCCCCAAGGTTATGACACAATTTTGGGTAAATTATTTGATGAAGGTGAAGAACTGAGTATTGGTCAGTGGCAAAAAGTAGCATTGGCGCGAGCATTTCTGCGTAATTCGCAAGTGATTGTTTTAGATGAACCCAGTAGCGCCATGGATCCCAAAGCCGAATATGAAGTGTTTGAACAGTTCCGCCAACTGATTAAAAATCAAACTGCGATCCTCATTAGCCACCGTTTGTCTACAGTAAAAATGGCCGATCGCATTTACGTGATGGCAAATGGCAGTATTGTTGAAAATGGTACTCACGAAGAACTCATGCAGCTAGGTGGTACTTATGCATACTTATTTGAAACTCAAGCTCAAAACTACAGGTGATGGGGAACTCTTAATAGGGAACAGAGGAAGAAATAGAGAGGCTCTACCGAAGCATAAAAAAATACTCATTACTCATTTATGGCTTTTTTGCTATGCCTCTTTTCGGTAAAATAACTTGAGGTTCAGCAAAGAACAATTTCATCATCATGAATCAAGCTAAAATTGGGATTATTAGTGGTAGCGGTCTTTACAAGATGGATGCGCTCCAGGATGTAGAAGAAATACAAGTTCAGACTCCTTTCGGCTCACCATCTGATGCTTTGATTCTGGGAACACTAGGGCAAAATAGAGTAGCCTTTTTAGCTCGTCACGGTCGTAATCATACCTTATTACCCTCCGAGTTGCCATTTCGCGCCAACATCTATGCAATGAAACAACTGGGTGTAGAGTATTTAATTTCAGCCAGTGCTGTTGGTTCCTTGAAAGCAGAAGCTAAACCACTGGATATGGTGGTACCAGATCAATTTATTGACAGAACGAAAAATCGGGTTTCGACATTTTTCGGAGACGGAATTGTGGCTCACATTGCCTTTGGCGATCCGATTTGTCAGAATCTAGCTGGAGTGTTGGCAGATGCGATCGCTTGTCTTAATTTACCAGAAGTCACTCTTCATCGCGGCGGTACATATGTGTGCATGGAAGGCCCAGCATTTTCGACTAAAGCAGAATCGCATCTTTACCGTAGCTGGGGTGCAACCGTAATTGGCATGACAAACTTACCAGAGGCCAAGTTAGCCAGAGAAGCAGAAATCGCCTATGCAACCTTAGCATTGGTAACAGATTACGATTGTTGGCATCCAGACCACGATAGTGTCACGGTAGAAATGATAATTGGTAATTTGCAGCGTAATGCAGTCAATGCTCAAAAAGTGATTCAAGAAACTGTGCGGCGTTTGAGTGAAAATCCACCACCTAGCGATGCACATTCTGCTTTAAAGTATGCAATTTTGACTCAGTTGGATAAAGCGCCAGCAGCGGCGAAACAGAAGTTGGGTCTATTATTGCAAAAATATTTGTAAAAAACTTGGAGAGGAACTATGGTTTTAACCCAAATATATAGTTAAGAAAATCATTGTCGCTTTATGAATACAAACATCCATACTCCAGTAACAACTAGTAGTAAATGCTTGCTAGTAACTGAAGGTTACAAGATTATATTTAACTTGAAAAGCTTAGAAACAACAAAACAATATATGGATTTAATTGTTAAATTTCAACTCGATCCAAATCTTGCTTTTGTGGCGGTAAAGTCTCAACCAGCTTTGATTAGTATTACAGATTTAAAACGCCTTGTAACTTATTTTGAGGAACATATTGCTCAGTTACAAGAGAACCCTAATAGGGAGTCTTATACTTTTCTCACTTGTGATCTTGGTTTTCAGGTGCAAGCCTTATCAGGAGAAGTGCGATCGCCTCATGAAGGAGAATTTAGTATTAGATTTATGGTAAATGTCGGTCAAAATAATGCTGAAGCTTCCCGAACTTATGTTGGTGGCGAATCTGTAGTTACGCTCGAAAATATTCAAAGCTTCACTTCTTCTCTTCAAGAGTTGTGATCACAACCAGATTGTCAATAAACTTTTTGATAAATTACAAATCTGCAAGATTTCCGACTGTATCTGTATCAATCTTAAGGTACTAAAGAACCAAATTTCTTTGCATCAGCTCTAACGATCAGTCTTCAAGCGAAGATATTACATAACTTGAAAGTTAAAGCTAAAACTTGCCCAATTATTCACATCTAACACATAAGAGTCAGCAGCTGTACCGTTAATTTCTGCTTTAACTGTGGTGGCGGCGTTATGTAAATCTTGCAGCAAGGCTTGTGCTACTTCCAAGGAATTCAACAATGAACCAATTGGCTGTTGATCAGTTGTCGGATTTTTGGCAGCATATAAGGCCGCGAGAGTTTCATCAAAGGGATGAGTACAGAGAATGAGTTGATGTTCGCAAAAGAAAGCTGGCCCAGAAACTACCCATTCAGACGCGGTAGTAGTTTGCGGTAAAGTGAGAGTCTCACCAGGGGGAATAACGACTTGTGTAAGCAACTGTTTAGTATCGGAAATGTTCGTTTCCTGTAGAGTTGTCCAAGGGTAGAAAGCGACACCTGTCTTATTATTCTTTAATCCCAGTAACATTAAATATACTGGGCGATCGCTTTGGTTTTGCACTCGATACTGCATCCGACTGCCAATAGGCACAACAGCAGTAGATTCTGAATGCTGAGTTTTGAGTGATTTGCTCATTGAAGTTTCCGCACTCAAAGTCCTCACTGTTTCGCGTTGCATAACTATCCGAGGTGATACGCCAAAAATCTCTAAAGTTGCTTGGACTGCCAAGCGAGAAGAACCTTCATTTTCTGTAAGTCGCCACAACTTAGCTGCCAGAAGAGTTTGGAATTTCGGTGTTAACCGCTGTACTGCTAATTTCACCGCTTCCCCAATTTCCCCACTAGTGTTGGAAATTAGCTCACCATCAAGAGAAAATAGACCATAGCGACTAGGAGTTTGCTGTAATTTACCAAAAATATAATCAGCTGGTTGTTCTCCTGCTACTACACCAGACACATGAGCAATGGTAGCAAAAGCACTGGTAGCATCTACCCGTTCAATTCTTTCGAGTTGATTATCTAAAGCGACTACTAAACCAATATTCCGAGGTAAAACCCTGACAGTTTCTTGAACGAGTTGTCCAACTTCTAGAGGGATTTTACCATCAACGCTAATAACTTGAGCTTTTGCCGTTAACCCAGCACGCGATCGCACCTGTAAAGATGTTTCTTGTGCTAACCCCTCTGCTGTTACTAAAGCAAATCGAGAATTAACCCCGTAGTATTCCAGCACTTGTGTAGGTAATCCTCCTAACCACAAATGCACCGTTTTACCATCCTCTTCAATTGCTGTGACAGTTCCTTCTGCGCCATTGTTGGGTTGTCCAAGCACAGATGCAACATTTAACATCTCCAGCTGCCGTAAGTTTTTTTGATTGCTCAATAACCCTGGTTGCTGTTTGCTACCTAACTTGTGCAAAGAACTGCTCACATGGGAAAGCACCACTTGAATTGTTGTAGCTGGAGTAGTTTCCCACAAATACTGTGTCAAAGCATAGGTAAATAATCCCGCACTCAAGCCAGAAAGCAATGCTTCCCTGGCTAACTGCTTTGGTTCTGAGGTAGCTGTTAGGATTAGGGGATTGAATTTTGAGTCTTGAGTTTTGAGTTGCTTGAGAAATTCCAGTTCTTGTGCTGCTAGCTGTGCTGCTTCTAACTCTTGCCGCGCGCGAATTCGCAGCCCTGTTGGCTGGACTGTAGTTGGAGCATTGTAACTAGTATCCAACACAGCTATTACCTTGTCTGTAGGTAGCGATCGCAAAAGCAACAACAAGGTTTCTTCTAATAAATAGTTGACTATCTTCTCATCTTGTGCAACTTGATTTTCACTTGCTGGCACCAGAGCATTTTGTGCTTCTGATAACATTTCTAACTTGATACGGGTGCCATAGCCGCTAAAGTGAAAGAAGACGACATCACCAGGTTTGGCTTGCTTCCCGAAATGATCCAAAAAAGCTGCCTCAATAAATTCTCGACTCGCTTGTTCCTCAGTTAAAGTCAAGATATCTGAGCCTTGAAAGCCAAACCGATACATTAACAATTCTCTTTGCAGTTCTACATCAGTCAGACAACCACTAAGAGATGGAATTTTCTGATATTGATTGATGCCAATCAATAATGCTAACTTACGCAGATTAGGTTGTGCTAGAGCTTGATAATAGTGATTTCCCAGAGTCAACCACTCAGCCTCAGTCACACCCAAAATTGCAAGTATCGAGCCAATCCTTTGTAAAAACGTCCGCCTTTTCATAATTAGCTATCAGCCCATCTGCTCAAAGCTTAAAGGGCTGAAGTTTTAGTGTAAAGTTGTAGTTTATACTGTTGCATTTACTTATTGCTCGTACCCCTTTTGAAGCAGAGTATCAGGGGGTATGGGCATTAGGGTGCAAGGCAAAAGATAACACATTTGCCCCAAAGAGTAGCTTTATAACTGCTGAATCTTAATTTATAGATCTAAAAAATTAAATCTCAATTCAGCGAACCTATTTATTTTCAGGTTCTCTGCATCCTGATCCCCTAGCAAGCAATTTCTTCTAAACCAATATTTGCACACCACGCATTGTCCGGGCCAACTCTGCTGCCACTTCAGGACGAGAAAACTCTGGTGGAGGCATTTCCCCCCGTCGGAGCATTTCTCTAACCTTCGTTCCCGATAAGTGAATTCGTTCCTCTGGCTTGCTGGGACTTGTTTTAGTTGTCGCCATCTGTTTAGTGCGCGTACAGTAGAAAGCATGTTCAAATTTCATTGGCACAATACCCAATTCATCAGGCGCAAATTCATCAAAAATGTACTGAGCATCGTAAGTGCCGTAATAATCACCAACACCAGCATGATCCCGTCCCACAATAAAGTGAGTACAACCGTAGTTTTTACGAACTAAAGCGTGGAAAATTGCCTCACGAGGGCCAGCATAACGCATAGCTGCTGGATTAATTGCTAAAATTACCCGGTCTAGGGGGTAGTAGTGTTCTAAAAGAATTTCATAGCAGCGCATCCGCACATCAGCCGGAATATCATCTTCTTTTGTGGCCCCCACCAAAGGATGTAGAAATAGACCATCAACCGTTTCTAAAGCGCACTTTTGAATATATTCATGGGCGCGGTGGATAGGGTTGCGAGTTTGGAAGCCAACGATCGTTTTCCAACCCTGATCTCTAAACATTTGGCGTGAAGCAGCAGGATCGATTTGATAGGTAGGAAATTGCGGATGGGAATCGCGTTCTAAAAGCCAAACATCTCCTGCAAGATTTACAGAACCTTGATTATAAACTACCTGTACACCAGGATGTTTTGCATCATCAGTACGGTAGACATTAATCGCCTCGCGGGTTTTATCATATTGATATTTTTGTGCCAGTTGCAAAACCCCGATAAATTTTCCTTGAGGATTATCCAAGCGAATCAAACCGCCTTCTTTGAGGGGAGAAGCGACTTCTGCCTCTACCGACAGTGTAATTGGAATCGACCACACAAGACCGTTCGCCAATCGCATATCTGTGACTACGCGATCGTAGTCTTCTTGGTTCATAAAACCCGTGAGTGGACTAAAACCACCAATCGCAATCATTTCTAAATCAGAAACAGCTCGTTCATCAAGCTGCACTCGCGGCAAAAAGTCGGCTTTTGAGAGAAATTCTGCCTTTTGCTCAGTTGTGGCGACGCGATTAACCAACTGTCCACCGTGGGGGGCAATGGCATCTTGATAGTGACTCAACTTAATCCCCTCTTTGCGTTAACTGCTATTGTTTCAAACCATGTACTTAACTTATCAAAATCCTGGTACGGAGAGATAAATAGTTTGAATTCCCCATTCCCAATTGCTTGCTACCATTAAACTGACAAGACTTGAAATAGTAAAAGTAGACTGTGACTTTAAAACCAGACTGGTTGCGGGTAAAAGCACCTCAATGGGAACGCGTCGGTAACGTCAAAGACATTTTGCGGGATTTATCCCTCAATACGGTTTGCGAGGAAGCATCCTGTCCAAATATTGGTGAATGCTTTAACGCTGGCACTGCCACATTCTTGATTATGGGGCCGGCTTGTACGCGTGCTTGTCCTTACTGTGATATAGATTTTGACAAAAAACCCAAACCACTAGACCCCACCGAACCTGCACGATTAGCAGAGGCTGTTCACCGCCTAAAACTCAATCATGTAGTCATCACTTCCGTCAATCGAGATGATTTACCTGACGGTGGTGCATCTCAATTCGTGCGGTGTATCGAAGCAGTTCGCACCATTTCCCCTCAAACCACAATTGAGGTGCTAATCCCTGATTTGTGCGGCAATTGGAATGCTTTAGAAATAATTCTGCAAGCTGCACCGGAAGTCTTAAACCACAATACCGAGACAGTTCCGCGCCTATATCGTCGGGTACGTCCCCAAGGTAACTACGATCGCACTATGGAATTACTATTGCGATCCCGTCAAATCAATCCTGCCGCATACACCAAATCCGGGATCATGGTTGGACTCGGTGAAACTGACACAGAAGTCCGTCAAGTCATGCAAGACTTGCGAGTAGTGGATTGTGATATTTTGACAATTGGGCAATACCTCCAACCCAGCCAAAAACATTTACAAGTAGATGCATTTATCCCACCAGAACAATTTGCCGCCTGGAAAGCATTCGGCGAAGAACTAGGATTTTTACAAGTTGTCTCCTCGCCCTTGACAAGAAGCTCATATCATGCAGAGCAAGTTAGGGAATTGATAGAACGTTACCCCCGCAGCTGAGATCAGTTGATGCACCTCTAAGTTTCAAAAACGCAAAGATGCGGGGACACGGTGACGCGAAGGTATAACTTGAATGACCAATGATCAATGACCATTAAAAAAGAACAGCAAATACAAAACTATTCCCTATTCCCTATTCCCTATTCCCCTCTTCGATAACCAATGACTAATCCACAATCCGTAGCTATTTTGGGAGGAGGTGCTTGGGGTACAGCGCTAGCATCTCTAGCAGCAGCGAACGGTCATAGGGTGTGTGTGTGGTGGCGTCGGGGATCGGAAACTTTAGAAGCAGTATTAAAAGGTTCCCAAATAATCCTGTCTGCTATTTCTATGAAAGGTGTAGCAGACGTTGCCTCTCAAGTTCAGTCTTTGAAGCTGTCCCCAGAAACAATATTTGTCACCGCAACTAAAGGTTTAGATCCCCAAACCACCTCTACACCGTCACAAATTTGGCAAAAAACATTTCCCCATCATCCAATAGTTGTCCTCTCTGGGCCAAATTTATCTCAAGAAATTCAACAGGAATTACCAGCTGCCACAGTAGTTGCTAGCCATAATATTACTGCCGCTGAATTAGTTCAAACAGTGTTTTCTTCTAATCGTTTTCGGGTCTATACAAATACCGATCCTTTAGGAGTCGAATTAGGGGGAACAGTCAAAAATGTAATTGCGATCGCATCTGGTGTATGTGATGGTTTACGATTAGGCACTAATGCTAAAGCCGCTTTAGTTACTCGTGGACTTACAGAAATGGTTCGCATTGGTAATATCTGGGGTGCGAAAACAGAAACATTTTACGGTTTATCAGGTCTAGGAGACTTACTTGCAACCTGCAACAGTTCCTTAAGCCGCAATTATCAAGTCGGCTATCAATTAGCTGATGGCAAGACACTAACAGAAATATTGGCCAATTTACAAGGAACCGCTGAAGGAGTGAATACTTGTCAGGTTTTAATGCAAGTGGCCCAAAAACAACATATTGCCATGCCAATTACCGAGCAAGTTTATCATCTAATTCAAGGAGAAATCACACCCCAGCAAGCACTTGATGAATTGATGTTGCGAAATATCAAGCCAGAGTAAGAGTATTCAAAATTCAAAATTCAAAATTTCAGTATTCGTTCTCCAAAAAATATTTCTGAACTATTTTTACAACAAGCAAGAAAAATTTTTCCCATACTTCGACTCCGCTCAGTACGAGTTCTCTATTACCTAGTACCCCTATTCCCTCATCATTCATTAGCTATACTTATTACCGAATAATCCGTAGAAAGAAATTGAAAAATCGTCAGGAAATTACTTTCATAGGCATGTAAGTATGACTATGCCAAATATAAATGTAATTTTCACTAGAATATGTTTATACAGTGTTACAAAAATCACAAGCAATAACCGTAAAAGTTGAAATTTTTACTAGGTAGTTCGTAATTGAAAACCTAGTTATGGGTTTGAATAGCTATTGGTTCAATCAGAAACTTAACAGTTAATTAAGTTAAGTAAGACTGTATTAAATAAAACCATTACAGTTGATTTTTAGAAAAACTGTAACGGAATCTTTAACCGTGTTAGTTCATCTTGAATCACGGGAACAATAGCAGCAACAGTTAAATAGCTGACCGTAAATCTTAGCTGACCGTAATCTATTGTTACCTGGAGCCATTGAGACGATTATTATGCCAGCAACATCTTTTTATGCAGATGCCGCCTTCAATACCCAAAAGTCCCGCCAGATCTTAGACCCGGATCTCATGGTTGATGACAGTGAGTTGCCGGTAGCTGATCTGCAAGAGTTGGAGATGGCCTCTGTTGACCCTGTTAACTTCGGTGCTAACACTAACCGTCGCAGTACAGACCTCGTGCGTCTATATCTTCAGGAAATTGGCCGGGTTAGGTTGTTAGGACGAGATGAAGAGGTTTCAGAAGCCCAAAAAGTCCAACGCTATTTGCGGATGCGGATAGTACTCGCTAACGCCGCCAAGCAAGGGGATGAAGTGATTTCGCCCTATCTCCGTTTAATTGAAGTTCAAGAACGCTTAGCATCCGAATTAGGTCATCGTCCATCATTAGAAAGATGGGCTGCCACTGCTGGTATAAAACTATCAGATCTCAAGCCAACTTTGTCAGAGGGTAAGCGTCGTTGGGCTGAAATTGCCAAGATGACTGTAGAGGAACTAGATCAAATTCAAACTCAAGGACTTCAAGCAAAAGAACACATGATCAAGGCGAATTTGCGCCTAGTAGTGTCCGTTGCTAAGAAATATCAAAATCGTGGCTTGGAATTATTAGATCTAGTCCAAGAAGGCACATTAGGTTTGGAGCGTGCTGTAGAAAAATTTGATCCAACCAAAGGTTATCGCTTCAGTACCTATGCTTACTGGTGGATTCGTCAAGGGATTACAAGAGCGATCGCCACCTCTAGCCGCACAATCCGCCTACCTGTTCATATTACAGAAAAGCTGAACAAAATCAAAAAAGCTCAGCGCAAGATTGCTCAAGAAAAAGGTCGTACTCCTACACTAGATGACCTAGCCGTTGAGTTGGAAATGACACCAACCCAAGTAAGGGAAGTTTTGTTAAGAGTACCTCGCTCTGTTTCTTTAGAGACCAAAGTCGGAAAAGACAAAGATACTGAGTTAGGTGAATTACTCGAAACCGATAGCGTCACTCCAGAAGAAATGTTAATGCGAGAATCTTTGCAAAAAGATTTACAAAATCTTTTAGCAGATTTGACCAGCCGCGAGCGTGATGTTATTCTCATGCGGTTCGGTTTGGCAGATGGTCATCCTTACTCGCTAGCAGAAATTGGACGCGCTTTAGACTTATCGCGGGAACGAGTACGCCAAATCGAGTCCAAAGCATTGCAAAAGCTCCGCCAACCCAAGCGCCGCAACCTGATCCGTGACTATCTAGAATCCTTGAGTTAGTCATATGCCAGTTTTGACACTCCCCGTCCTGAAGTTCGGGGATTCTTGGATCCCGGGGAGTCCATCGACTTTACCCTCACCAAGCTTCACCTCGACGTGCCCCGCCGATGAGTAGAGAAAATTCCGTGCGCTCCCTAGGAGCTAAAACTTTCTCAGGATTTGCCGCCCGTTGCGAGACAGGTTCCTCCACCGAAGTGCTAGCCTCTGCCTGTGTTGCGGATTCTTCTAGTCTATCAAAAAACCGGGAAACGAAGCACGGGGCTTGTACCCATCTTTTCGGTCAGTAGTCAGTGGTAATTAAAAAATGACCACTGACTACCGACTAATTCGTAATTCGTAATTATTTATTCTCCCCCTACTCCCGGTTGGTGAGTTTCGGCTACGCGGTAATCGAGCGAAGTCGAGATTAAACTACCGCGTAGGGGTACGCGATAGCAAGCTACGCGTAGCGTCTTTGACAGGAGAAGTCGAACCACATCTTTTGGTTGGTGAGCGAAGTCGAACTAAATCTTCCCCACTCCCACATTACGTTTTGCAACAATATATACTTGAACCATTTGGCATACTGCCAATCTTTACTTTTTGAAAATGCCTGTAGATAGGCTGTTTCGGGAATTGGAAGCACTAAAACCTATCCCAATTTGACATGATTTTATCCACTTGCCAAAATACTCTTTTTGGCTTAATAAGAAATTTTTTGCAGTTAAATACAGTAATGTTTTCCTCATCCTGTACTGAAGATATCTTCGGGGTGAGGATCATCATGAATTAGGTTGTCTCGATATTCTTGAGCATTTAATAAATATTCTCAATAGTTCATGATTGTTGCTAATTGCTCAAAACATTTGTTATATTCTCAACTAACAGGCTTTGTTGAGAAAATTTAGTATGACTGTCTACACAACTACTTCACTCAAAGCAGAATTAAACGAGCGGGGTTGGCGTTTGACTCCCCAGCGCGAAACAATTCTACACATTTTTCAAGAATTACCGCAAGGCGAACATCTCAGTGCAGAGGATCTTTATCATCGGCTAGAGACTGATGGTGAAGGAATAAGTCTGTCAACCATCTATCGGACTTTGAAATTGATGGCACGGATGGGAATTTTAAGGGAACTAGAACTAGGGGAAGGACATAAGCATTATGAAATTAACCAGCCTTACCCCCATCACCACCATCACTTAATTTGTGTGAGATGCAACACGACTATTGAATTCAAAAACGATTCAATTTTGAAAATTGGGGCAAAAACTTCACAGAAAGAGGGGTTTCACCTACTCGACTGTCAAATGACAATCCATGCAGTGTGTCCCAAGTGCCAACGAGCATTGATGCCGTTGTAACACTTGGGTTGGTTAACAAATCAACTTGTAGTTCGCTGCTACTGAAGGCTAACAACCACTTGAAGTCTCAGAATCACAAGATCAAGAGCGGATGCTAAAAGCGTCCGCTCTTGATGTCATTGAGACTAATACCGTAAAACTCTTGGGCTTGTTTGATGGCTTTTTTGGTGTCATCTGCCATCACACCGTTCAGCCTACCTTTATAAAAGCCCCTCTCCCGTAATCGTGTTTGGATTTCTAGAACACTAAACTCGCTCTTGGGAGAAGTATTAACTGAGCTATATAACTTAGCTCTTGTGGTAGGGCCAGCAACACCACTTGCTTTGAGGAAATTAGCTGTTTGGAATCTGCGTACAGCATCTGCGGTATAGGGGCCATAATAGCCATTTGGCTCACCCTCTAAATATCCTGCCTGAATTAGTTGTTGTTGAAGAATTCTCACGCCTTCGCCGCGATCGCCGATGCGGAGTTTGTCTCGCTCAACTACCTTTTTGGGAGTTTCGTCACCATAACCCACGCCTAGTGTGGGCAATTTACGTGATGTTGCTGGGCCAACAATACCGTCAACATCTAATTTATAGGAATCTTGGAATCGCTTAACAGCTTCTTCGGTAATAGGGCCAAATATCCCCGTGGCATTACCGTAATAAAAACCTGCGACTCTCAACCGTTCTTGCAAAATCCTGACATCCTCACCTTCATCTCCTTTGGCAAGGTAGTTGGAATTGCGGCGCTGGCTGGTTGTTGAACTAGCTGCACTCACAACAGTAGGTTTTTTAGCTTGTGTACTTACAGTCCCAGGTTTCTTAGCTTGTGTACTGACAGTGCTAGGCTTTTTGGCTTGTGTACTCATAGCTGGTGTCCGCCAGCTTTCTAATTTTTGCAGAGTAGTAGGGCCAACAACACCGTTAACTTGTATACCAGCAGCTCTTTGGAAGCGTCGCACCGCTTCTTCGGTGGAGAAGTCGTATGTTTGCGTGATTGGAGCTGAGTAAAAGCCTGCTCTTTTTAATTGTTGTTGTAAATTTCTGACAGAGGGGCCTTGATCGCCTCTTTCTAGTGCCATGACGCTGCTGACAGCGCCGAGAACAGACAATGTGAGAGCTAGGGGTAACATATACTTCCAAGCTCTACTAGAAAGCCGTTTCCAGTCTGGTGCAGCTGCTTTATTGAGCAAAGCACCCAGAGATATTAATTCAGCGGGCTTGCTGTCTTCGTAGGCGAAAGCTAAGTGGAAATACGCAAGATTGTCCATATATGTTGTCTACACCACTTGTTTTTATTCGATGGTTGCTTCAGCTTGATGTACTAGGTTTCGTAAAGTTTCCAATGTCTGTATATCTACATCCTGCCATAAACCGCGCATATATGCTTCTATTAATCTTTCAGCAATATCACGCAGGGCATATGGGTTATTTTCCTGAATAAATTCACAGACAATAGGATCGAGTAAATACGCTTGTACTATTCCCTGATACATATGATCTTCGACACATTGAGCTGTGGCATCATAGGCGAATATATAGTCTACCGTTGCTGCCATTTCACAAGCACCCTTATAGCCGTGGCGCATCGCTCCCGCAATCCACTTGGGATTAACAACGCGAGAACGATAGACTCGTGCGATTTCTTCTCTCAATTGGCGGACGCGTGGTTGAGCGGGTATGGAATTATCGCCAAAATAAGTTTGGGGATTTTTTCCTTGTAGAGAGCGCACCGCTGCGGTTAATCCACCCTGAAATTGATAGTAATCGTCAGAATCGAGCAAGTCGTGTTCGCGATTGTCTTGATTATGCAGCACAATTTGCATTTGTGCCAAGCGTTGCTCGAAGGCTTTAAGACTGGGGACTGGGGACTGGGGACTGGGGACTGGGAGAAATGAGGGGGATGTGGTAACCTGCGGGTTCTGCTTCGCAGTATGACTCGGCTCACCAACCGGGGATGGGGGGGATGAGGAAGTGAGGGAAAAATTTTCTCCGCGTCCCCGTGTCCCCGCGTCTTTGCGTCCTGCTGCTGAGGAATAGGCGTAACAGCTCCAGTTGATGTAGGCGCAGGCTAGGTCTTGGTCGTTTGTCCAGTTTTGTGATTCTATTAAACCTTGGAGTCCAGCACCGTAAGCACCTGGGGCTGAGCCAAAGATGCGATAGCGCGATCGCATTTCTGCTGTCTCTAAATCTAAACCTTGACTAGTCCAAAACTCGATATCTTGGCGAACTGCTTCAGCTAGGGGGTTTTGTTCTGGTGGTTCATCTAAAGATGCTACTGCTATCACTGCTTGGTCGAATAAATCAATTAAGTTGGGAAAGGCATCACGAAAAAATCCAGAAATTCGCAGCGTGACATCAACACGCGGACGCCCCAAAATCGCTAGTGGCAAGATTTCAAAATCCACCACCCGCCGTGCTACCCCATCCCACACCGGACGCACACCCAGTAAAGCCAACGCCTCAGCAATGTCATCGCCGCCAGTCCGCATTGTCGCAGTTCCCCATAATGACAACCCTAGTGTTTTTGGATACTCTCCGTGCTCTTGAGTGTAACATTCGATTAGGGCTTCAGCACCCTTCCTGCCTATATCCCAAGCTGTTTCTGTAGGAACAGCGCGGATATCAATAGAGTAAAAATTTTTACCGGTTGGTAAAACTTCTGGGCGTCCACGTGTTGGTGCGCCAGCTGGGGCACTTTGCACGTATCTGCCATCAAGCCCAGACAATAAGTTGGTAATTTCCTGGCTAGTTTGTTCAATGGCTGGGAGGAGGCGATCGCGTATCCAGTTGAGAACAATGGGGAGTGGGGAGTGGGGAGTGGGGAGTGGGGAGTGGGGAGTGCTGACTGATAACTGATCACTGATGAGGTTGGTGGCACGTTGTTCTAGAACTTCGACGACATCGCCGATGGTGCGACAGTTTTGGCCGTTGACTATTGACCACTGGCTAGCCATGGATAAGTCTGCTGTGAGAGGATCGAAATCTAAACCCCAGTCTTGGGCGATCGCACGCGTCAGACCGATAGAATAGCGATTGGGTATACGAGCGATCGCGACGATTAAATCTCTGAGTTGGTTTCCTTGGGGACATTGCCCAAAAATATGCAAGCCATCGCGGATTTGAGCTTCTTTTAACTCACAAAGATAGCCATCTAAAGAGTTCAAAATTAAAGATTCTAAATCGAAAATTTCTGTTTCGTTTGGGATGCCTAAATCTTTATAAAGATTTTCTGTGATCACCAATCCACGAATGCGATCGCGGATAACCGGCAACCTTGCGGGGTCTAAACTTTCTGCCTCATAATACTCATCAATTAAGTTTTCTAACTGTTGTAAAGAACCATAAAGTTCCGCACGAGTCATGGGTGGTGTCAAATGATCTATAATCACTGCCTGAGCGCGGCGTTTAGCTTGTGAACCTTCACCAGGATCATTGACAATAAATGGGTATAAATGAGGCAATGCTCCCAGAGCAACCTCTGGATAACACTTACTAGATAAAGCCACACTTTTACCTGGTAGCCATTCTAAGTTTCCGTGTTTCCCTACATGAACTACAGCATCAGCACCAAAACATTCTCTCACCCAATAATAAAAAGCCAAATAAGCATGGGTTGGCTCTAAATCCGGCGCGTGATAATTCAAGCTGGGGTCAATATCATAGCCCCTTGTTGGTTGAATGCCTATGAAGATATTTCCTAGTTGGATGCCGGGAATGGGAAAAGAGGACGCGGGGAAAGAACTCTCCGCGTCCCCGTGTCTCCCCATCTCCGTGTCTTCTTCCAGTCCCCAACGTTCACTAATTCCCTGCTGCACATCTGGTGGTAGGGAGGCGAAATACTCTTGATACACAGCTAAATCTAGACTTTGCAACACTGGACGCCAGTCTCGACTCTCAGGATCATTGGTGACACCGGCTGTGAGGCGTTGAATTAATTCGTTGACTTGAGTGGGGGGATTATCTACTAAATAGCCAACTGAGTGCAATGCTTGGATAATTTCTATACAACTGGCTGGGGTGTCAAGTCCGACTCCATTGGCTAGACGGCCATTACGGTTGGGGTAGTTTGCCAAAATTAAGGCAATTCGCCGCTCTTGGGGTGGTTTTGCACGCAAGCGTACCCAATTGGCAGTTAGGTTGGCTACGAACTCAATGCGATCGCTCACTGGCTCATAAACTACCACATCTGTTTCTAAATCAGGATGGCGTGTTTGTAGTGTCTTAAAAGATACAGCGCGGCTAATAATCCGCCCATCTACTTCTGGTAGTGCCACATTCATCGCGATATCGCGGGGAGAAAGCCCTTTAAACTCTAACTCCCACTGTTCAATTGAGCCGCCGCTGAGGATAACCTGTAAAACTGGCACATCTAATTTTTCCCACAAATCGATTTGTGGTGTTTCTGTTTCCAGCCTGGCTAAGGAAAAGCTGGTAGTATTCAACAGTAAAGCGATCGGCTGCGAGTCTTTCGGCTGGAAAAACTCAGCCAACTCATCACTAACATTGGCATCACGCAACGAAGAAACAAATATTGGCACAGGTTGTAAATTTTTCTGTACCAAAGCTGCACACAAAGCATCAATTACCTTGATATTTCCCGCCAGATAATGAGCGCGGTAGAAGAGGATGCCGACTTTGGGGAGTGGTGAGGGGGATGAGGGGGATGAGGGGGATGAGGGAGAAATTTTCTCCCCGTCCCCCTTCGGGTTCGCAGTCGCCTGCGGAGGGAAACCCTCCTGCAGCGCTGTCTCACCGCGTAAGCGCGTAAGCGCGTCCTTTTGCCCATTCCCCATTCCCCACTCATACAACCCCACACGCGCTACTGGCTGGGGTGGTGGGGGATTGTATGAGGTGAACAGGCAAGTATCGGCAATAAATTGCAAAGAATTAACAAAATTTTCCACACCGCCTTCACTAAAATAGCGGCATACTTGATTAACAATACTTAAAGGCACTGTAGACAGAGAGATTAACTGGGGATCGAGAGCATCGTCCCCTGGCATTACAATGAGGGTTATACCATTACGTTCTGCAATTTCCTGCACTACTTCCAAACCGTAAGTCCAGTAAGAACGTCCTCCTAATAAACGCAAAACAATTACTTGAGCAAGTTCTAAAACTTGTTCACCATAAGTATCTATGCTTATTTGTTGTTGTAACTGTAATAGGTTGGCGACTCTAAATGCAGGAAAATTTGCAGGTAATTTTGGAACTGCTGCTGCTAGGGTTTGAATATCAGTGTCAGCAGCCGTAATTAACACAATTGGAGCCGGAGTTTGTTCTAAAAAAATTAAATCTTCTGATTGATTCCATCCGCCAGATGTGGCACTTATGCGATGCATAATCCTGTATTACCGTCTTAAACTGTTGATTAGGACACGATCAAAACAACCTTTCAACCCAGCATTCAACCTTCTTCACCAAATTTTTGAAAATGCTTAGTTCTCCTGATTTGAGCTTTTCCCGAACCTTGTCTTTAAGTGTGTTTAATCAGCTTGGGGAATTGTTACAGCAGATGGCTCAAGCATTAGGAAGCACTGCTTTGGTATTAACAGAAGCTGTGCTAGTACGGGTTCGTATACCTTTGGAGTGGCAGAAACAACGATTCACGCTGGTGGTGTCTGAGCGGTTTAGTGCGCTGTTAGTGGGCAAGGTAGAAGCAGGGGGAGCAGGGGAGAAAGAAATTTATTCGGAATTCATTGCTGAGGATTTGGCGCTAAACGCGAGATTGACATTTAACGTTGAAGCGATCGCTTCCTTTGTCATAAATTTGCGAGACTTTTTTGAGGGTGATTCCTATACTCACCAAAGCTTGGAACGCTATCGTCAAATTCTTCAGCCTAACGACGCTCAGCTCCAAGGTGAATTTACACTGTTGTTATTAGAATATCTCCTAACGCTACCAAACCAAGAGATGATAACACCTCTGGATTCTAATCAATCTGAGGTTTATGTGTGTCAACCGATAGAAGATGCCCTGAAAAAACAGATCTCTCAAGAACGGTTGTTGAATCAGGTAACAACCCAAATCCGCAAAAGTCTGGATTTGTCGGTAATTATGACAACAGCCATTACGCAAGTCCGGGAATTTTTAGAATTAGATAGACTAGTAATTTATAGATTTGAAGGCTTCAAAGTCAAGGCTCAACGCTCAACAAATGGTCAAACCTCATTAGTCAACACTCGTCAGTCACTTTATTTTCACATCTCTACATCTTTCCAACTCCCAGCCGAAGAAGCTCAACAGTATGGGAGTTGTATTGTCTATGAAGCCCGCGCTACAGACACTATTCCGTCTATATTGAGTTACAAGGAACAAAATTGTTTTACGCAAACTTCCCAATGTTGGGAGAAGTATGTTCAAGGCTTTACCTTAGCTGTAGATGATATCGAAAAAACTTATGCTCTCGAACAGTGTTTGTTAAATTTTTTAAGGGAAAGCCAAGTCCGGGCCAAATTAGCAGCACCAATTATATTTGAAGAAAAACTGTGGGGGTTGTTGATTGCTCATAAATGTGACGCTCCCCACCAGTGGACTGAAAGCGAAAAAAGTTTGCTGAGTTCGATCGCCGAACAATTAGCGATCGCAATCCACCAAACTGAGTTAATGCGATCTCTGCGAGACGCTGCGCGAACGCTCACTCAAGAAAAACAAACCCTCGAACAACGAGTCATTGAGCGAACAATGGCTCTACGTGATGCCCTACTTGCTGCTGAAGCCGCTAGTCGTTTGAGAAGTGAGTTTTTGGCTACTATCAGCCATGAATTGCTGACGCCTTTAACTTATGTCATTGGCATGTCTTCTACACTGTTACGCTGGCCTTTAGGTGAATTGAGTCAGCGTCAAAGGGATTATCTGCAAACAATCCACGACAGCGGAGAACATTTATTAGAAATGATTAATGACATCCTCGACTTATCACAAATCGAGGCAGGCAAAACAGTTTTAAATATTCGAGAATTTTCCCTAGTGAGCATAGCAGAAAATACTGTAGAGTCGCTGCAAGAAAAAGCCGGCCACAAATATGTTAATCTCAAACTCGATTTGCAAATCGATCCTCAGCGCGATCGCTTCATCGCCGATGCTGAGCGATTAGAGCAAGTTCTGTGGAATTTGTTAAGTAACGCCATCAAATTTACTCCCGAAAATGGCAGTGTGACTTTACGGCTTTGGGTAGAAGACGACACTGCTATCTTTCAAGTCGAAGATACCGGCATAGGCATTTCCGAAGACCAATTACCACGACTGTTTGAAAAATTCCAACAACTTGATACACCCTATCGCCGTCGCTACGAAGGCACCGGACTTGGTTTAGCTTTAACCAAACAACTAGTGGAACTTCATCGAGGACGTATTGAAGTAGAATCCACAGTAGGCATTGGCTCAATTTTTACCGTCTGGATTCCCACTCAATCTGTGAGAGTGGGGAGTGGAGAGTAGGGAGTGGGGAGTGGGGACGCGGTGAGACAGCGAGTAAAGGAGGGTTTCCCTCCGCAGGCGACTACGTTAGCGCAGCGGCAGCGTTAGCGAGCTTGCGAGCGTCACCCGAAGGGGGACGCGGGGAAAATGGGAAAGATGTTTTTCATCCGCTTAACAAATGACCAATAACCAATGATAAATTCACTACACAAAGAACTGATTGTATCTTGTCAAGCGCAATGGGGCGATCGCTGTTAGAATAAATACACCAAATCACATTCGAGCCGTGCGCGAACGAGTAGAATTTTTTGCCGCTCACTCAATATTATGATTCTAAATTGATTATTTCTCTGCGTTGAAAAATGATAATTTCAGAGCCTACGACTGGGTTACGTGCTATTAAATTATCTTGGGAATCGATAATTTCTAAATGGGTAAAATCGAGTTCTTGAGAACGCTGTAATATCTCAGTTGCTAGTTTATTTTGTTGAGAGTCCTTAAGAGTATACCAATCGTCACTAATTTTGATGGTGAGATTGCCAGTGCGGAAGTTAGCTTGAATTGACTTTATCAGACCGGAGGTAATGCGATCGCTAATTTCGGCTACTTGATTTTCAATTGCAGCAATTAAAGTTTCTTCCGGCGTTAATTCTAAAGCTGGCGTTGGCGTTGGCGTGGGAGTTGGTTCTGGTGTTGGCGTTGGGGTAACTTCTGGTGGAGGCTGTGAAACTTGCGGTTCTGGTTCTATTGGTGCTGCTTCTGGTGGAGTAGTTATCGTTGGCGTGGGTGTAGAAACTTCCTCGACAGGAGGAAGCGTTACTACCTCCGTGGGTTTTTTAGTTACAACAGTCGCACTCGTCCAAACTAAAATCACAGCAACTCCAGCAATAATTCCCGTTAAAGCCGTGTTCGACAACTTTGCTGAGAAATTAGCTGGTAAAAAAGAGCGAACTTTAGCTAAAAATCCACCCCACAAACCAGGAGTTTCCGCAGCACCAGGTAATGATTCTGTTTCCAGTTTCACCACAGTAGTTTCCAAAACTCCAATCGTTCCTCTCAGAATTTGGATAACTTTTGTCTTCCAAATTGGCTGAACTCTCTGGTAAGGTTTTTGAGTATTCGATTTTGGTCGATTCCTTTGAGGTTCAGATGACGAAGGCGGTTGTGAATTCTGGTTGTCTTGTGACATGAAACTTTCACCAGGAACGCGAATCAAGGATAAGTCAAGTACAATGTATCATTTCTAGGGACTGGGAACTGTGACTAGGGGCTACAGGCTAGAGATTAAGCCTTAACTAGTTCCGTGGGTTTAAGTCCCCATTACAAAACTTAATTACGCGCTTCGCAGCGATAGCGTAGCGTAAAGCCTGCGGCATAGCTTCGCTTAGAGCGAGTCATCTCCCAAGGGGAGACGCCAAAGGCGAACGAGCGTCGGTACGAGCGTCAGCGTAAAGCCTACGGCATAGCTTCGCTTAGAGCGACACAGGAGCGTCGCGTCATTACGAATTACGTTAGCGTTAGCGAAGCGGTAGCGAGTCCTCGAGCGTCATTACGAATTATTTAATCCCCAACTTATGAATCTAAAACGCCGTCAATTTCTTTTTTTGAGTAGTCTCAGCGCTATTGGTACAGGGTTTTTCACTTGGACGCTGACTCATCAAAATAACCAAGGTGCTGATAATGCTGATTCAACGGTAATAGCCGCCAAACCACCCCAAAAAGACTTGCTGTTGCGTTTTGTATCCGTTGCAGATACAGGAACTGGTGCTAAAGGACAGTATGCTGTAGCGAGGGCGATGAATTCTTATTACCAAAAAAATCCTTATAATTTGGTAATTTTAGCTGGAGATAATATTTATAATAACGGCGAAATTGAAAAAATTGGCGCAGTTTTTGAACGTCCTTATAAACCTTTGCTTAAACAAGGTGTCAAATTTCAAGCTTGTTTAGGTAATCACGATATTCGTACTGCTAATGGTGAGCCGCAAGTAAAGTATCCTAATTTTAATATGAAGGGGCGTTACTATACATTTAAACGTGATAGTGTGCAATTTTTTGCTTTAGATACTAACTCGAATGCTGATTGGAAAAAGCAGCTAACTTGGTTGAAACAAGAATTAAGTAAGAGTAATGCTACTTGGAAAATAGTATTTGGTCATCATCCAATTTATGCATCTGGTGTTTATGGTAGTAGCCCAGAGTTTATTAAAACTTTTACTCCTTTATTTCAAAAATACAATGTTCAACTTTATATCAATGGTCACGAACATCATTATGAACGCACTCGTGCTATTAATGGTACAACTTATATAATTTGCGGTGCAGGCGCGGGTAATCGTCCCGTAGGACGTTCTGAATGGACAGAATATTCTACGAGTAATTTAAGTTTTGCTACTTACGAAGTGTATGCGGACAGAATAGAAATTAAAGGTATTGGTACAGATAACCGTATTTTTGATCAGGGTGTAATTCAGAGAGTTTTGGTATGATTAAAAAGTTAGAATTTTTCTCTCCTACAGAAACTAAAATAACTGGAAATATTCTACATTGCTTAAAGCATGGTACTAGCTTAGGTTGGTTGATTGATCCAGATGTGCGATCGCCTCTGAAAATTAACTAAATTCTTACTATTTAAATTTAGACAGAGGTATTACGAATTATTACAAGTTTCGTAATATATTGGGTTTGAACCCATTTTTTTGGGGTGTCTATCTCTGAGATGCAAGTATAAATAAACCCATGAGTCAAATAGTCTGGATCGCAAGACACGCTAACCGCCTCGACTTTGTAAACCCTGATTGGTTTCTCACTGCAGAACGACGTTATGATCCACCCTTGTCTGACGATGGGATCTTGCAGGCAAAGCAGCTAGCTAGACGCCTCAAAAGAGAAAACATTGCTCACATTTTCGCTTCTCCCTTCTTGCGAACGGTGCAAACAGCAAACGCAGTCGCAGAAGTTCTGGATTTACCTATTAAGCTAGAAACAGGTTTGAGTGAATGGTTAAATCCTGCTTGGATGACTGAAGAACCAGAAAGACTTTCGATTTCAGCACTAGCAGAATTGTTTCCCAGAATAGACGTTAGTTATACGTCGCGTATTGCTGCCAAATATCCCGAAAATCGCGAAAAAGTGTGGGAACGTTCAGGACAAACTGCTAGATGCTTAGCAACAGAATTCCTCCCTAAGAATATCCTTTTGGTAGGACATGGTGCATCGGTGGTAGGGGCGACAATAGGATTTGTAGGGGAAATTGCCAAAACGGAAGTTAAGGCTTCCCTATGTTCTTTAGTAAAAGTTGTACGTCAATGCCCAGAATGGTTGCTAGAACTAAAGGGAGACACTTCCCATTTAACCCAGGTAGAAGAAGTAATTCGATTTGCTTGAATCCTAACAGGGATTTTTAACAGGTTGCATTCAGGATTGAGTCAGAAACCCCGCTTTAACTTCTTTTCCCACTCCCACCGGGAGCGTGGGCCCCTTTCAAGGGTAGGTTTTTCATATTCAGTCTAAAAAAGCCTATTTTTCCGTTCCGAAATCTTTCTCCGCGTCCCCCTTCGGGTGACGCTCGCAAGCTCGCTAACGCTGCGCTAACGCAGTCGCCTGCGGAGGGAAACCCTCCTTTACTCGCTGTCTCACCGCGTCTCCCCGTCTTTGCGTCAACCAAAACGCGAAATCTAAAAAACCTACCCATAAGAGAGCGTGGGCCCCGAGTTCCCCAATTCCCAATCCCCAGTTCACAGTAACTAAATTTTTTGCTGATAAGTTTTATGACATTGCTACTTGCAGGCGACATTGGCGGCACTAAAACGATTTTGCGATTAGTCAAAGCCACAGAGTCAACGTCAGAGCTACACACTATTTATCAGGAAAGTTACCTCAGTGGAGATTTTCTTGACTTGGTGCCGATGGTACAGCAATTTTTGCTCAAAGCCGATACACCGACACCACAAAAAGCTTGTTTTGCGATCGCAGGCCCAGTGGTGAAAAATACTGCTAAGCTAACTAATTTAGTCTGGTTCTTAGAAACTGAACGACTAGAACAGCAGTTAGGTATCTCACAAATTACCCTGATTAATGATTTCGCTGCTGTTGGCTATGGTATTTTGGGTTTACAAAAACAAGACTTGCTCACATTACAAGCTGGCAAATTTCAACCTGAAGCCCCGATCGCAATTATCGGTGCGGGTACTGGTTTAGGGCAAGGATTTCTCATTAAGCAAGGCAAGCATTATCAAGTCTTCCCTTCAGAAGGTGGACACGCTGACTTTGCCGCTCGTAACGAGTTAGAGTTTCAGTTAATGAAATACCTGTTGGATAAACACGATATCCAACGCGTTTCAGTGGAAAGAGTCGTTTCAGGACAGGGGATTGTTTCAATTTACCAATTTTTGCGCGATCGCCAAATCACCACTGAATCCCCAGATATCGCCCAAATTGTTCGCACTTGGGAAAAAGAAGCAGGACAACAGGAAAAAAGCGTTGATCCGGGTGCAGCCATTGGTATAGCTGCATTACAAGGAAGCGATCGTCTTTCGCAACAAACTATACAAATGTTTATCGATGCCTATGGCACAGAAGCCGGCAATCTCGCCCTGAAACTGCTACCTTATGGTGGCTTATACATGGCTGGTGGTATTGCGCCCAAAATACTGCCTTTAATCAAAAACAGCAATTTTCTGCTAAACTTCACCCAAAAAGGCAGGATGCGTTCTCTGCTGGAAGAGATACCCGTGTACATTATCCTCAACCCACAAGTGGGCCTAATTGGTGCTGCTTTGTGTGCTGCTAGGTTATAACTGCATCAGTAAAATCAGCATCTCCAAAGCTAAAACTATGACATTTAGAATTTTGTTACCACTTATTGCCGTTACTGTTGTCAGCAGTGCATCTACCTTAGTGGCAGCGCGTCCAGCTAAACTGCCAGCTTCTCAACCAAAAATCACCACACCTCAACCAGTACAGCCCAAGTGGAAATTATACACCGCTCCCGATGGGCGCTTTACTGTTTTGATGCCAGGAACACCCAATAGGAATACTCAATATCAAAAAACCTATATGGGTGAAATTAACTTAGAAATGTTTGTCGCCCAACCACCCAAACAAGAAGTAGCATATATAGTTACTTACAATGACTTTCCTTATAGTTATGGGCAAATGGCCAACCCCCAACTAATACTAAATAATGCACGGGATCTAGCTTTAAAAACTACGAAAAGTAATTTAATGAGTCAGCGAAATATTCGTAGTTCTAATGGTCATCCAGGGAAAGAAATTGAGTATATCAATACTGGCGGTAAAATCACTAAAAATAGAATGTATGTAGCCGAAGGACGCTTGTATCAAGTGATGGCTATAACTACTAGAAAGCAACACAAAACATTAGCTAGAACCATTACGGGATATTTAAATTCTTTTCAAGTAGTGTTAAAGAAGTGAGATGATTTACCTGCCTTGGATTTGATCCCAAGGCTAAGGATTCGTGTAAAAATAAGTTGAACAATTTAATATTTGTAGTGCGGGCATCTTGCCCGCGCGAGCAAGATGCTCGCACTACTTATTTTTACTTGATGCCTAATAGCTTAAATCTTGATAATTAGGATGTAAAAAATCAGTGCTTGCCGTTGAGGAGTTGACCGGCTCTCATAAAGTTAACTATTCTAATTTTTCCTTGACCCAAGCGCGAAACGATTTCAACAAAGCAATCTCACCCATACTTTTACTCTGCTGAATAAATCTACTCATCTCACTGACTGAAACCAGAGGAAAGGCAATACTAGAATCACACTCAACATATTGCCCTTCTCGCAACTGATAAAATTTCAAATTTTGCTCATCATATCGCCAAAGTTCATTTATAGCTAACGCTGCATAAATATTAAATTTATTAACCGAACTACTGGTAATATCAATCTCAATTGCTAAATCAGGCGGTGGATCTGTTTCTAAATCTAAAGTTTCTTTACCACAAATGGCTACTTCATTTTGGATATAATAACAAGCATCAGGTTCTATTCCCTTTTTTGCCAATTTCCGCTTCAAGGTTGTAGAACCAGCACTTCTGATTTCAATATCTAATTCTTCAGCTAAAACAACAATAAAATTGCCGAAATTACTTTTTAAGTTTTCATGTTGAAATAGTGGGGTCATAATTTCTAAAGTACCGCCATCATAAGCAAACCGGGAACCTCTATTTTCCCCTGTGTCTTTCAGCAAGGCTTCAAAGGTTTCCCAGCTAACGTTATTTAGCACCGTTCTTTGTTCTGCTGGTATTGACTGGACTAGCATATTAAAATACTTCTTACATCACAATGTTAGATAAAAATATTTCTTCCCTAATCCCCACTCCCTATTTTTAAGGCAGGTCTACTATAAAAGCTTAACATCTAGTTAAAACTGCAAGCTGTTATTGAAACTTTTTCAATTTGTTTCAGGGCTTGCATTTCAGTAAATAACTGAATTGCTTGATCAAAACTCACTTTACTATCATCAAATTTTTGCATTTGTTGATAAGTTAAACCCAATTGAAAATAAGCTTCAGCTAAATCACATTTAGCACCTATTTTATCTAAAAGTTCAATTGCTTCTTGATGATTACTCAAAGCTAATGCAAATTCTGCTTGTTGCCGATATATTGCTGCTAAACCATTAAGTGTTTTGGCTTTTACCTGCATATAATGACTTTCTTCAGCAAATTTTAATGCTCTGCAAAACATTTCGTTAGCTTTATCAACATCTTCCAAATTAACGTATGTTTGACCGAGAATTTGCATGAAATAGGCAAATCTGCCTGTTTGTTCTACGAGTGATTGTGTTGTGATAGTGTGATAAGCGACATCTGCTAATGAGCGTGATGCCTCAGATAATCCTAAATAGGAATTTACTAATGCTAAACACACGCTAGCTTTTTCTGCCCAACGATGATGAGCAGTATTTCGAGCTAGATAAATCACTTGTTGAAATAATTTTGCAGATGCCTCTAGTTCCCATAAGTCAATTTTGTAGAGACCAATGCTTAATAGAGAATCTACTTCTAGCATCCTCAGATAGTAAACTGTGTGTTGATTTTCTGGTTGGGGTGCGAGTGATTTGAGGATTTTAGTTGCTAGATTAATAGTTTTCTCCTGACAAGCGATCGCCTGATGTATCTTCCCTATGATCCAGTACAAATCACCCAATATATTGTATAGCTCACTTAAATTTTCTTCATGTGTAATTTGATCAATTACTTGACTAATAGCAGTCATAATTGGCTGGATCAAACCCATGCGATATAAAGTACTGCCAAGGGGTAAAAACTGCTGCCATTGATTATTTCGGCTTTTGAGAATAATTTTACCTGCTAACTCAAATTCTCGAATTTCTTTGTAATGATAATATGCTTCTAGAGCTTGTAACGCATCTGAAAAAGACTCAACTTTTTGAACTTTATCTGTCCAGAATTCGGCAGCTTTGTGGTTAGTAATTTGCCAATCATCACTGATGCGTAAGCGAGCGATCGCCTCGGCTTGAATGACTGGATGCAGCCAATATTCACCTTTATGGCACTCTATTAAAGACCGATTTTTGAGAGAAGTAATAATTTGGCGATGCTGAGTAGATGGAACATCCCAAAGTAAACTCAACAATCCTGGAGTGGGAATTTTGGTTACATCTTGATAGCGATAACATCCCAAACGACAAAGCAAGCGATAAGCTTGGGGGTCAAGAATTTGTAAGCGATTAATTTGACTGGCTGCTAAATTTTTTAAATCTGTAACTGCTAGTAGATCGGCATTATTTTCTTGCCAATAAAGAGCCATATCACCATCAAAATCTTCCTGAATCGCACCACAGAGAATGCCCATAGCTTTAGCATTACCACCGTAGGCACGATGCATAATATTTAACGTAGGCAAATCGATAATTAATTTGCGAGTGCTAAAAAACTGTTGCCATGCACGTTGATCTAAACCAGGAAGCCGATAATGTTCCGCATTTATCCCTGGTTCACAAAGGCGATCGCGACTTGTAATTAAGGTGATAGACTGCACCCTCGCATCAGCTAAAACTCGCAATAGTTCTACATAGTTGCGGTGAGGAGCAATTAATTTACCTTGTTGATCCAACGCAGGTTCTAAATTATCAATCAACACTCCAATGCGTCGGTTGTGGAGTTGGCGCTTCAGCCGTCCTAGCGTCACACCAAATTCTACCCCTGGTTCTTCGTGAAAGTCTTGTTTGAGCCATTCTTCCACTACCCGTGCCGCCGAGGTGATATTTTGCGCTTCCTTGGCCATCGGCAGTTCTAGAACTAACTCAAATCCTTTAGTTTGCAGATATCGCTGTGCAAGGGTAGTCTTACCCAAGCCTCCCTCACCTTGAATGACAATGACTTTAGTTCCTTGATTTACCAAAGAATTGAGGTGAGCGATCGCTTCTTTGCGTCCAATAAAATTGATATCCTCTGGTATAGTTTGAGTTCTAAAACTTACCTCATGAGAATGCAGATTTAGCAGTTCTGCTTCTTGAATCTTTTTTAAACACCGTTCTATAATCGCTCGACAATTACTTTTAGTAATCTTTTCCCGCAGTGCTTGCGAAAGCAACTTCCACAACTGCGAACCAACATCCTTGGCATGTCCTTCTGTACAACCGTAACAATTAGCGATATCTAAGTATTTCCTACCCAACCAAACCTGCTGAAAAATAACTTTTTGCAAATCGCTCAACCGTTCCCCGGTCTGAGCAGGAATTATGGTATCCAACCATGCTAATGCTGCTTCAGCGTTCATTGTGTAACGACGAGGGTAGTTTAATTCAAATTTTAGGATAACTGTAACTAGTCTACAGTTATGCTTTCCAAATTTTCGGATAAATTACCGCAAATCCGACTTTTTTCCTAACTTTATCAAAGTTTTGTGCAAGGGAATGGGGAACTTGTACTGAGCGTAAAGCCCTGCGCTTAACGCGTAGCGTCTGTGACAGGAGAAGTCGTACCCCTGTGCGGTAGCAAGCTACGCGTTAGCGTCTTTGCTTCAACTCAATGAGTGTAAGGCATCAAGTAAAAATAAGTAGTGCGGGCATCTTGCTCGCGCGGGCAAGATGCCCGCACTACAAATATTAAATTGTTCAACTTATTTTTACACGAATCCTAAGCAACAAATTGCAGATTTGTACAGTTGCAGGAGCCAGACATATATCACCATTCTCCGTTCCCTTTCATATAACCTCTACAAATACGCCACTACGAGCAAACTCTTCCTCTTCAGGAGTAAAGTAGGGAGCTTTATCTACAATTTCAGGATCAAAGCGGTAGGTTTCCTGAAGAAATTGACCAGTGATCACAGACGATTCCAACTCTTGGATATAGTCTTCGGCTAGCGTACACGCCTCCTTAATACCTGACTCATCGCCTTTCTCCAACAGCTTTTGGAGAGTTGCTCTAACTCCTGCTAACCGCGATGCCGGTTTTAGAATTCCATAGAGGCGGTATAAACGCTCGACGGAGATGCTAAGGTGTTTGAGTGCTTTGCCTCGTGCAAGTTCGGAGTCCAGACTGGGCCAGTAGCGGGTAGTGTAAAAAGCTTTCTCATCCTTGTGATACCATTCCTCGGAGCGAGCAATGGATGAGGAAACGGTGTTATGTAGTTTCCAGAAAAATAAGCGTAAGGCGGGGCCATCTACAACTGTAGACAGCTTAGCTTCCATCGACACCTCAAAATTATTCAGTTTTGGGTCACGTCCCAACAAAAGGTACTCTACTGGATACATATCGACTTCTTTGTTCTGCACCACATACATATTGAGGTGGTGACGGCAGTAAGGGCAGGGATACATCGTGGCAAATAGTTTAAAGAAGTCTTGGAAAACTGCCACTAGCGCTTTTTGTTCTTGATATGGCTTGGTACACACGATTTCAGCCGTGGTGTGGAAGAAACGCCACACACCAGGCCCAATGTAATAAGGAAAGCTAACGCGCATCTGAGCATCTTTAATATCACTTCGTCCCAAATACACATCAATAAATGCCACGTATTGTGAGAGTGCCCCTGACTCGCGCCCAAACTCTTGGCGTTCACGCCGTTTTTGCACGCCATTGAGGTAATAATGCGTCAAACGCCATGCCTGCTTAACTGCTAGCTTTTGTTTGGGAGTGGATTGAGAAAAGTTCTGTGCCACATCTGCCCCATAACGGTCAAATTCTCCCATTGCTTGAGTATCTGCATACCACTGAGCTAAAGCTGTTTCGTCAGGTACTGTGTTGTTTTGGATGTCAGCAGCAGTGTTGACACTGAAAGCAGCTAGCAATTTCGGCATAAAATCTTCATACCAATAATCTACTGGCATCATTGCACCGTCTATTTCTTCTGAAGCATCAGTGAGGATAACGCGGTTCCACTGCTTGAGGTAATCTTTGGGATCGCCTGCTGATTTCGGGGGAGGTGGGGTCAGTTCTGCATTCAGTTCCATCTGTCTTAGGCGGTTGAGTTCGTTTATAGCTAGCACGCCTGCTGCAATATCACGAAAGCTGAAATGCTTTTTCTTGACGGTAATGGCAAACTCCACACCCGCTGCAAACTTCTCCTTGACAGAGATGGATTTACGGCGTGCTGATTCCATTGCTTTTTCCTCAGCTAGCATCTGGGGTGTTTTTTCGATGCTTTTCCAGTTTTTGATGCGGTCTTGGAGTTGGGCGTACTCTTTCTCGATTGATTCAACGACTGCATCTAATAGGGGGTAGCAAGCTTTTTCTACGACATCTAAACCTTTGTACAATGCGATCGCTTTTTGGACAAACTGCACAAAGTCGGTAATTTTGTAGGGTAGGTTCCGCACGCGCAGGTGAGTTTCGTGATTAGCAGAGAAACTCTCGCGGAAGCAGCGGTAAGCAGCCCCCTGGATCAGGCGAAACAAGCCAATCTGCATTTGCAACCGAGAGGTGGCGCGTTCTTTTTGCTCTTGTGGGTGTTGCGCGAGCAGTTCTTTGAGCCGTGCCACTTCTGGACTATCGTACTTTGTTTCCTGTGTAAGAGATGTGGTGGTTAATAGGATAGGTGCTTCAGTAGCCATCGCTATGTCTGAGGTGACGGTGGCTGGATTATTTGCAGGGGGATTAGTAAAAGAAATGGGTGAATCTTTATAGCCGCTGGTGATTTCTGACTCTTCAGGAACCAGTTTTATGAACTCTTGAAAGTCAATTGAGGCATCGCCATCGTGATCGACTTCTTTAATCATCTCTTCGAGTTCTGCGTCCGTTAGCCCGAACAAACTCATAACGTTGTGGAGTTCGTTTGTGGTAATCTGACCGCTACCATCTTCGTCAAACACACTAAATGCCAGCTTCAGACGGCTTTTGCGATCGCCTTGTGCAGACACCATCAGGGTTTTGAATTCCTCAAAATCAATACTGCCTGATAAGTCAACGTCCACTTCTTTGATCATATCGCGCAGTTCGATGTCACTAGGACTTTGACCTAGCGATCGCATCACTTCCCCCAATTCTGTTGCTGAGATCGCACCGCTACCATCTACATCAAATACTTGGAACGCTGACCACAACTTCGTTACTTCTTCCTCAGTCAAGACTTTTTTTTCTAGTTCTACAGTTGTCATCAATTCATCCCCTTAATTTTGTAATTCGACCAAAAGGAGTTAAATACTTTTAATTTTTATTCAAGTGCAGCTAAGTCCATATTAATTATCCCTATTCCCTGTTATCCTACATTTTGTTGTGCCATTCTCTTCAGCACAACTGACTTTAAGACTGCTAAGGCTTCTGGTGTCGCTTCGGTAGCTTGCCACGATTGACGTGCAACTAAGCGATCGTGCCAAGCACTAAGTTTTGGATAATCACTTAAGGAAATACCTACTCCTGGCAACCAGATGACTACAGTTCCAGCTACAATCTCCGCGAGAGTCAGGTTTTCACTACCAAAGTAAGGGCGACTATCGAGTAAACTCTCAAACAACTTCAGCACTATGGCAATTTTCTGCTTTGCCTGCTCGATTTTTTCAGGATCTCCTGCGGGTAAGCCTAATACTTGAGGTAAAAATGTGGTGGTTGCGGGCAAAAGCTCATTCACTGTTACTAGTTGTACCATCCGGGCGATCGCTAAATCTTGAGCATCTTGAGGCAACATCGCAGGTATAGGATACTTTGCCTCCAAATAGTCCAAAATTGCTAAAGATTCCACTATGTTAAAGCCGTCATCTACCAAAACTGGAATGTGGTGGAAGGGGCTAATCGCTAAAAACTCTGGTTTAAACTGCTCCCCATCCAACTTTACTTCTACTAGTTCAAATTCAAGTCCTTTTTCCAGCAGTGCAACCCAAACTCGGCGGGAGTTTGGAGAAATAGGTGCATGATAAAGCGTCAGCATGAGAAAACCTCACAGCTTTATTGAGTAGATATGTAGCACTGCCTACTATACACCGTATACGCTACATATTTGATTCTCACAGCTTATAACTCCCCGAATCTTTCCCGGTAACGGGCTAACAAAGCTTTTGTTTGTGCTAGTTGTTGTTCGGCTTGCTGGCGCTGTTGTTCCTCTTGCTGCGCTACTTCCTCTAGTGTCGGTATCATCTGTCCATCAGCAGAGAATAATCTTAACTTAGATTCATGAATCCCCAAATATAACTGCAATTGCTGACTCCATAACCAGCCATTGTCTTGAGGTTGAATTTCTTGGTAGCTACCATCTAACAAATGAAACCCTCGAAACTCTAAGCTATTAGGATTAGGATCAAACCAGAAATAATCTGGGGTGCGGAAAGTATTTTGATATATTTCTTTCTTCAATCCTTTATCAGTTTTAGCCGTTTTTGGAGACAGAATTTCGATAATCACATTTGGGTACTTACCATCCTCTTCCCAAATTAACCAGCTTTTTCGGGGTTTGCGTTCAGTATCTAAAACCACAAAAAAATCGGGCCCCCGGAATTTCTCAGATTTTAGCTGACGAGGACTGTAATAAATTGTCATATTACCACAAGCATAGAAGTCTTGGCGATCGCGCCACCACCACTCTAAACACTGTATTAATAGCAGCATTTGCCGCAAGTGAAACTCTGTTTCCAAAGGCGGTTCGTCACTCAGTAAATCTCCAGGTGGAAATATAACATCTTCTGTGTCTTCCGAGACAGCCTCTAAATTTTGAGCGAAAGACATGACTGTTATTTATCTAAAATATAGTTTTGGTAAGGTTAAGTCTAGTTTAGACTGAGGCGTTACGAAATTCAGATCAAGCAGTAGATAGATGAGGTAATAGGCATAAAGCAAGGGAGTATGGTTTCAATCTGTGGCTAAATTTTTGAGAATTGGTAGACATCATTTACTGTGAACTTTGAGTTATTGGGAGAAAAAGCTGATGAAAGTTTACGAAATTCAAAGTAATGCAGGGATTGAAGCCTTAGCATTAGTTGAGCGCCCTGAACTCAAACCCGCAGCAGGCCAAGCTTTGATCAAAGTTCGAGCGACATCCTTAAATTACCGCGATTTGATTGTGGCTGAGGGAGCCTATGGTGCTGGACAAAAATATCCACTGATTCCCATGTCTGATGGAGCTGGGGAAGTTGTAGCAATTGGTGAAGGTGTCACACGGGTAAAAGTAGGCGATCGCGTCGCTGGTATCTTCTTTCAAGACTGGATTGATGGCTCTTTAACTAAAGAGAAAATGAAATCCGATTTAGGAGGCGGTATCGATGGAATGCTGGCCAAGTATGTCATTTTACACCAAAATGGGTTAGTAATATTACCTGATTATTTGTCATACATTCAAGGTGCAACCCTACCATGTGCAGCTGTTACAGCTTGGCATGGGCTAGTAACAAAGGGTAATATTGGCGCAAATGATAGTGTTTTGTTACTCGGTACAGGAGGAGTTTCAATTTTTGCCCTTCAGTTCGCCAAAATACACAATGCCCGAGTAATTATCACATCCAGCAGCGATGAAAAATTAGCACGCGCTCAACAGCTCGGTGCTGACGACACAATCAACTACAAAACAACGCCAAATTGGGAAAAGCAAGTTTATCAGTTAACTAATCGTACAGGTGTAGATCATGTTGTAGAAGTAGGTGGGGCAGGGACTCTACCAAAATCACTGCAAGCAGTCCGAATTGGAGGACGTATTAGTTTAATTGGTGTGCTGTCAGGCAGAGGAAATGAGATTGATCCTATGCCTATACTTTTTAAGAGTTTAGCAGTTCAAGGGATATATGTAGGTAGTCGAGAAATGTTTGAGGCGATGAATCAGGTAATGCAAAAGCATCAAATTCAACCGATTATTGATCGAGTCTTTCCCTTTAGTGAAGCAAAAGCAGCCTACAATTATCTTAAAAGTGCTAATCACTTTGGCAAAGTGGTAATTGAGTATGGGTGAACTACCCACACTGACCTGACGGTACAGTGTGAGCTTCCAACTTCACAGAAGATTGCCGCATCTTGGATTTACGTCCGCGAATTGGTCTTACATCCTCTCCATTGGCGTTAGCCTCCCCCGTCCCAGAGGAGGACACTACGTTGCGGGGGTTCCCCCCGTTGTAGTAAGTGTCCGTTGAGGACAGCATTCTGATCCCTTCGGCTCTAATATTCATCGCTGCATTACCATCTCTATCGTGATGAGTGCCGCAACTTGGGCAAGTCCAAGTTCTCACATCTAGCGACAACTCAGATATCTGATAATGACAAT